>Ga0207428_10000042_pt1 | contig 200337 bp, 210 predicted proteins | sample RhiMethybrSRZTD1_FD_187600 | JGI IMG/M metagenome (GOLD analysis project Ga0207428, IMG submission 187600) | Populus rhizosphere microbial communities from Tennessee, USA - Rhizosphere MetaG P. TD hybrid SRZTD1 (SPAdes) (version 3) | ecosystem: Host-associated > Plants > Roots > Rhizosphere >...
ACCAGATCCGCCACCATCACCAGATCCGCCACCATCACCAGATCCGCCACCATCACCAGATCCGCCACCATCACCAGATCCGCCACCATCACCAGATCCGCCACCATCACCAGATCCGCCACCATCACCACCCTTCCCTTTGCCCTTGTCACTGCCTTTGTGCTTTCCACTGTCATGACTTCCATCACCGCCACCATCACCAGATCCGCCACCTCCATTATCGGAACTCTTGTCAGACTTCCCGTAAACATATGTTAGTGATAACTCACAGGAAACAATAGATAATAATAGGATGGATAATACCATGTAAACAAAAAGCAGATTAGGCTCCTTCGTAACAGTCATGTATTAACAATCTCTCAAAGTTATTTTAGTTTTTTGGAAAGAGAATAGTGATTTTATATCCTGTTTTATTATTTAATTAAATTTCCAAATTACTTGTAAAGTAACTCATCCTTGACTGGTAGAGATTTAATGCCAGTGCGCTATTTTTGATCGTTAAAACGTAATATAAACTTGAAAAACATTAGAGTCTTCTTTAAAGATCGTTTAAAGAAACAAGAAACTCTAATACAAGACCGCGTTAAATCTTGATTCATCTATTACAACTAGGAAAAATTAACTGAGATGCACATTTCTACTGACAAAGTTCATACTTTAATTCGCTGGAAATAATAGCTTTAGACTAATTTTGTATTTACTGGCGATATTTTTCGGAATAAGGGACTGTCAGGCCATCTTTAATCAATATGGGATTGTATGAATTAAATTATAATAAGCCAAGATACAGACCTTACTTGCTTTTGATAGATTGATTTATTAGGTAACGATCCAATGATTAATAGATCTCAAATGCAATTTGGACTACAACATCCCAATTTTAATTTCGATTTCCTTGAAGACTCGTCTCTGATTATTGGGAGTCTAAAGAATCTCGTTATTAAAGCAGAGAACGCTGGTTTTGATTCCTTTTGGGTAATGGATCACCTTCAGCAACTCCTAATAATAGGTTCCCCCCAAGATCCATTACTTGAGGGATGGACTACTTTATCCACACTTGCCGGCTTGACTTCAAAAATAAAGCTAGGCACGCTTGTAACAGGGGTTATTTATCGACATCCATCGGTATTGGCCAAGATAGGAGCTACACTTGATGTACTAAGTAAAGGAAGATTGTTCATGGGAATAGGAGCAGCTTGGAATGAGCAAGAATCAATAGCATATGGAATCACTAGTCCTTTTCCTTCATATCAAGAAAGATTGAATCGCCTCGAAGAAGCAGTACAAATTATCCGGAAGATGTGGACAAAGGAACCAACTTGCTCGTTCAATGGCAAGTATTATCAGATCCGCAATGCATATTGTAATCCTAAACCAATCCAGAAGCCTGCACCTCCAATCCTAATCGGCGGCGGTGGAGAGAAAAGAACACTAAAGATTGTTGCAAAATATGCTGATGCTTGCAATCTGATAGGTTCTGTGGAAACAATAAATCGCAAATTAACGGCATTACGTGAACATTGCAAAACGGTTGGAAGAGATTATGATTCTGTTTTAAAGACTAAACTATGCACAGTCATAATCAATGATGATCCAGACGAAGCAAAAAATAGGGTACAAGAAATATTGAATGGAATACCTGAAGAGCAAATCAGAGAATTTGCCATATATGGAACCCCTGAAGAAGTGTATAGAGAGATAGATTTGTTTAGGACGGTTGGTATTGATTATGTCATTGTGAACTTGGATCCAACTAATGAAATAGAGTCACTAGAGAAATTTGAAAAAGAGATTCTTCAGAAATTTAAATAAGCCTTTTTGATTATATAGTTCATCCATACTGAGGCAATCGAACTAAGAGCTTTGCGCTTTTTCATGATTAAGATCTTATGTATGAGAACACTAATAAATTTTAAGAAACAATTTATTCATTTGTGATGATTCATTTTATAAAATCCTAAACTTCCTGCCCAACAGAAAATAATTTCATAGATTTTTGCAGAAGGCTTAAGTTAGTCTAAATGGAATTGGCCTGCACTTAATCTCATTTCATTGTTCATCGCGATGGTATATAATAAACATGTGTATTTACATCTTGCACATTTGTAATTGATTGAGAATCGAATTACTATGAGTCAAGCAAAACCGAATGATAACTATTTTAATTGTGACCCTTATTTTCTACTTAACTGATGACAAATGTAGAAAAAACTACTCGTATTTTTCCAATATTGTTAGTAAATTTTATGGGAACGCTAGGTTTTAGCATAGTTTTACCATTCCTAGTCTTTTTGGTAAAGGATTTTGGAGGCAATGCGATAGTTTATGGTGTGTTGTCCGCAACATACTCCGCTTTTCAACTTATTGGTGCTCCTGTGTTAGGGAGGTGGTCTGATACATTTGGTAGAAAGAAGGTTCTCCTAATAAGTAATGCTGGTACCTTAGTTGGTTGGATTCTCTTTCTATTAGCATTGTTTCTGCCTAAAGTAACTGTCTTCACAATTAACTCTGTTATAGTTGGAACTTTTGTTTTAACCCTTCCGTTACTTGTATTATTTCTTGCTAGAGCTATAGACGGGATTACTGGTGGAAACATTTCTGTAGCCAACGCCTATCTTGCTGATTTATCAACAAATGAAAACAGAAGTAGGAACTTTGGAAAAATGGCAATATCGTCTAATCTTGGATTCATTGTGGGACCAGCATTGGCGGGGATTTTAGGGGCTACTCTTTACGGACATATATTACCTGTTCTAGCAGCATTGAGCCTATCAGCAGTAACGCTAATCCTAATAGGTGTCATGTTAAAAGAGTCCAAGCGACCAATTGCTGGGATGTCGGTTCCGGAAGAAGCGGGAAGTATTAGAAAGGTCTTTGCCCAGGAATGCAAAGAATGCTATGGTGAAACTGAGACAGTAAACGCTAAAAAACTTGAGTTCAGGGATGTGTTCAAGCTAAAGCATATTTCGTTTCTGCTCGTGTTGTATTTTTTGATTTTTCTCGGATTTAATATATACTATGCATCATTTCCTGCTCACGCAGCCTCGGAGCTAGCGTGGTCAGTCACGCAGCTGGGAATATTTTATGCAGTTCTAAGCGCAATCATGGTATTCGTCCAAGGGCCTGTATTACGTAAGGCTTTAAAAAAATTTTCTGAGGAAAAATTAGTGATCATTGGCAGCCTAATTTTGGGCACTAACTTTATTTTGTTTGTATCAAATAATATCCTTCTCATCTACGTTGCTGTGATACTATTTGCACTTGGTAACGGATTAATGTGGCCTTCTTTTATGTCCATATTGTCAAGGAGGGCAGGGACAACACATCAGGGCGCAGTACAGGGTCTTGCAGGTAGTTTTGGAGGTGTCGCTAGCATAATTGGGTTAACTACGGGAGGACTCTTGTATAGTCTCGTTGGAGCTACTACTTTTCTAGTTAGTGCTGGCGTTATCTTTGCGGTTTTTATCATGTCTTTTCGATTGCTGAAAACCAATTCTTCTTGATAGATTCGATTTAACAAGATCCGGTTAGGTTATTTATTCTAATATAGGATCTTTTTATGAAAACTAGCATTCTTGTTATTCCCGGTTCAAGATGCCAACTGCCATCGGAGTACTTTGTTATATTTGCCTATAGGGATCGAACTGGCCATCAATAGGGCGACTAGAATTAAAGAACCAAGTCTCCCTTGTTAGCTGTAGGATAGACTTCCGATATGCCAAACTTATCCTTACTTATCCCTGGGTATGCAAGCAGGTCTAAATTGTTTTCCAAGTATATAATCAACTAAGATATTGATAATACTGCGATAGATATCATAATATATGCAGGCGCAGTTCTGTATCTGCTTCCTGTAATCATCTTACATCAAAAACAGATGCTTTTAACATCTAATTTGTTCTAATTTCCTAGTGTCAAAATGTACTAAAATTGGATTCCCTTCAAATCGGGACCAAAGTTACCTGGCAACAAACGACTTGTTCTATTTTCAAATAACAAAGTTAATCAATGTCTATAGTATACCAGCAACCAATAGTTAACAACATTGTCGAGCGGATCATTATTAGAATTAATGGTACGATACCAGGTTCCTAGATATTATTCCAGGAATCTTTGGAGTTTTCCAATCTCACGGACGTCACTAATAAGGATCCAGACAAACCCGAAGCTAGGGAGGTGATATACATGTTTCATGGAATAGAAAACGGGTGGTACTTTGCTGCTGCCATAAGTATACCTCTGGTCATTTGGTTCTTCGTAACTCGTAGAACCGAATTGAAGGGAAAAGAGAAAATTAAGAAGCAAGCCGACATTATAGGCGACTAAGTACCAATACCGGAGTACCGACTTTTCATATTTCTTTTTGTTTATTATTAGCATACACTTTATATGGACTTCATTATTTGTATTCAGCGATTCAATAGTAAATGCTATCGACAATGCTTTTATTAGCTTAGTCACTCAATTCTATGAGAAGTATTATGTGGCGTAGGCAGAAAATGCAGATCACTTCTCAATCGTAAAATTGTCTTCTGGGTTTATACTTTCATTGGGGTAAAATGTCCCTCTGACTGATGTACCGTTATTTGTGAATTTGAGACTTAGAAAGCCATGCTTGGTGTCCTCTTCTGTAATAACGTATGTCTGTTTGTTTACTAAAAACTGATGCAAGCTCCTCCCCGCAGTTCCAACTGTTAGAAAAATTTCTCCCTTAGGACTATGGTAAGAGCTACTATCTTTATTCGTAATTATGGGATTTGAGGGACTGCTTTGATTGAACAAAATAGGGTAGCTTCTCTGGTAATTATGCGCGTGTGCTTGGAGGACTATATTAATTCTGTATTTGTCGAATAATGGTTGGTATGTATTCCTTAAGAGATCATATGAGGTGACTGCAAACGGTTCTGTTGGAAATAATGATAGAATTCTCTCACCAGACGGAGTCGTGTATGCTGGAATATGAAAAAAAGGAATTATCCAGCCAATGCTTTTGTTGGAGGAAGCCTTTTCTAGGTCGTTCTTGACAAATTTATATTGTTCTGAATTAATATCCAACGGAGCATTTGTATCTATCGTAACAAAGTGGATATTCTTAAAATTAAATGAGTAAAATGTTTTTACTAACTTAAAGTATTTCAAATATTGATTTACTAAATCCGGAGAAGCATCATGATTCCCAAAGGCGGTGTGAATTATCTTCGAAATTGGCTGTATCATATTCAACCAACAATCACCTGTTAGTTCGTAGGAATTATCACCCAAACCGATAACCAATGAAGGTCCACTATTTACAATTTCTGCAATTGTCTTGGCCGTATTGGGGTTACAACCCCAGTCTCCAACTGCCGCAATGGAAAAATCCTGAACATCGCCTAAAGCTATTATCTGAGAATTACTCAAAATGCCGGAACAAAGAATGATGACTGCAAACGTGGATAACAGTACAATCGTAAATTGAAGGTGCAACGACATGCACATGAAGTACATAGTTGCTTGCTTTTTTAAATGGCGATTTGAGTTTAGGACAACTAAAGTGTATTGAGACCTGCTAGCCTAGGGAGAAGAGCAGAAATAAGGAGATGGTAGACAGCGATTCAGTCAAGACTCGCCAAAGGAAATTGAAGCGGATTAGTATACGGGAATTAAAGATGAACTCTATTCAACGGAATGTCATGATTTGAATACCTTAAACGAGAGTCTTTGAGTTTCCGCTTTATAAGAAACCTATGTTCAACTCTGTTTAATAGACAGAATTATCAAGAAGGTTCTGTTCATTAAATTTAGGACTTGCTATCTATACTCAATTTCAATTGTTGCCTGGATTGATTATAAGCACAAATTTCAAAAATGGTACTACAAGTGACAAAATAACTCCATTTGAACCTGTTGGGAATATATACAAAACGTGTGAGATCTTATTTATTATTGGCCATTTTCTTATACAACTTTCAATGACATGGCATTAATGGGTTTATCGGTTATATCAGTAGGAATTGATTTTACTAAATGCCACCGGATCTCATAAATCCCCGCTATAATAAAATCATTCAAGTTTACCTAAAGACTCTATTTCAATATGCTTTGTCCTCTCTTCGAGTGAATTTGATTTCAATAATTTTTGCTAGCTTAAGCTTATTTAATTATTAACTTTACTTGTAGGCTTAACGTATAGTAAAATAGAACGTTTGGATTACACAACTTGAAATTTTATGGAATCCTGTTGTTTTTTCCGTATTTTGAGGTGTTATAGGTTTACTTTGGTATTAAAAAAACAGCATTTTGTATCTTGTAATAAGTAACGATTATATATTTAGTCATATAATATAGTGAGCGATGAAAGAAGCAAGATTGTTAAAAGTACTTGTAGAGGAAAAAGCCCTAGTGAGGTTGTTGAAGACTATTGGAACTGGAAAAGGATATCCAACTAGAGAATTGTTAAATAAGTTGGGTGCGTACGGATACGGACATAAGCAGCTGCTTAAGGCGCAAAAACGTGGTCTCGTATCCCGAAAGAGCGTTAAGAATAAGGTATTCAACAGTTTAACGGAAGACGGTAAAAAACTTGTGAAACTTGCAAGAGAGATAGGGGTATAAAGACTCTCTCCCCAATTTTATTTCCATTAAATTTACCTTAAAATTTTAAAATTTATTAATAAATATAGTTATTGAAATCAAAATTTGTCTCGAATTTGTGATTTGAAAAACTATTCTAGAATTCTAATTCAAATGTAATTGAATTTAGATTTCGTTTACCCTATGAATTATCAATAGCCTGCTTCAGGATATCGAAATACTTTGTGGTAATCATTGCTCCTGTTGGGTTAACTGTTATAAGGTTAAAATCAAGTGTAGAATCGGGAAAATAATACCAATTCCAGAAAGCCCAGCCCCAAACGCCAATGTCTTTGAATTTTTTTATCATTATGTTTGCACTAGTTTGGTTCAGATCACTGATGTTTTGATTTATTTCATCAAAAGTCTTTCCGTGAAGACTATTATGTTCCTCCCGTGAAACATCGTTCCATTCACCAATGTATAATGGGATACCAACTGCACTAGTTAATGCTGTAAGTAAATTTAATTTTTGTTCTGCATAACTCCTTGGGGTAGGCAGTCCGTATATGGAAATCTTGAAAACTGTATTATTTTTATTTGCTGGTAACATCTTTGCTATGTTACCTAATGTCATGTTTACCTTCGCATTAATAAGCTCAAACGGTATTGTCATATCTAAGATTAATGTCTTGTTGGTTAGTTTCCTGAGCTCGTGAGTCACCAAAGAATTATACTCGCCAATTTTCTCCCATTGGTCCACACTGTGGATCTGAGGTTCATTGAGGATCTCATAACCTAATGTACTACTGTGATTTTCGACTGTTTTTATCACTTTTTTGATGAAACTTATCTGAAGTTTCCATCCATCGATGCCTTTGTCGTCGGTTATAGTATGATTCCACCATTTATCCCACCAATTAATGGCAGGAGGATAATCCGGTGATCCACCTGATCCATAGGGATAACTCACATTATCGTTAAAAAGTGAAGGTGGAAATCCGGATCCCTTTAGAGGATCCAGCCAGCTTGAAGTATGGAATTGGTGATTGTCATAAATAACATGTAATCCTGATTTATCTGCAAGTGAGGCTACCGTTTGTATCTCATTTATAAAGGATACAGGATCCTTTTCATATGCTTCCCAATATAATACATATCGAATATGATTCATCCCCGCAGCAGTGATCAACTTAAAGCTATTGATGTAATAGTTATCTGGGAAAGGAATAGATGAATGGTTGTTATGGATTGTACTAGTGTACAGCCCTTTCATATTTACGCCTATATATGGAACAATGTGACGTACCGGCTGTCCAAATACGTTAATCATTAAATTAGGTTCAAGGTTGAGGAAAATAGAAGAGGTAATGATGATGCAATAAACTACAGCACACAATTCAGTTCTTGACAATTTAGGTCTGTATTGTGAAGCAATTGAACTTGAATAGCTCAATATGAGTGGAATCTTGCTGTTCTTTTCGATATAAACGTGTCTGAAACATTATTCATTTGTAAACTTAAATATCCAGCGACATGGACTTGGAAGATTGAACTTCAAAAAGTGATTAACGATATCTGGTAAAACTATTTATCATATGGTCGTGCGTACAGAGTATAGCTAAATAGAATGTGGGGTAGTCTACCATCTGCTATTAAGATTGTAACAATCCTGGCAATAGTTAACGGAATTATTCTTCTGGTTGGCGGTTTGATTACCGTATATTTTATTCCAACTATCATAACCTCGCAACTTCGTAATATTACTAACCTGACTGAGGTGAATCAGCTACACCCTCAGATTAGTTCTGGAGTAACTGGTACGATTCTTAGTATAATCTATATTATTGCATTAGTATCAATTGCATTGGGTGGAGCATGGTTTTGCTTGGCTTGGAGCCTGTATGACTCCAAGCAGCGGGCTTGGTTAATAACTGTAATACTCTCAATAATAACCATAATCTTCAGCATTTTATTTATAGGAGATATTGTAAATATTACTACATTAATTATTAGTGGATTGATTCTTTACTACATGTATCGTCCATACGTCAAATCATACTTTGGTAGAGTAACAATACCGAAATAGGTCTGTAACGTTCATAAATTCGCATGAGAGCCAATATTCTCTTTTTTCTCTGGTCTATAAATACCAAGTTCTTTCAGAATCTTTATTACAATAGGAATCTCCAAATCTACCTGCATAGCAATGAATTCTTCACCAATTCCCGATAAATACAGGTTCCTTACAGCATCTAATTTTTCTCCTGAAATCATTTTTATCTAGCTATCCTCTTATAGGTAAGACCCATTATTCAAAATTTAAAATTGACTTAACATAGTTCTGTCAGAAGACAGAAAATCGTTCATCATTAGTTTTTTGTAGTCTTAGTTAGGTTATACACGATAATCTATTGAAATTATTTCTCATCCATTTTAAACTTCCACAATTTTTAATCCAATCTTGATGATGCATTCTTCTCAACGTAGCTAGGGCACCCAAGCGAAATTCCATGAAAATTCAGTGAAGATACTTCTGCTTTTGTGCGTAAATCCATTCTTATCGGGCATATTTTGCCGAGGAACACATAGACCTTTAAGCTCTCTGAGTAGAATTCTGACGATTATCCGATCCTGAGTAAACGCACAGTTCAAAATTAACAATAGAGTATAAAAGTAAAGGAACGATTCTTATGTTAGAATCTTACTAAATTGTTTAACCCCTACGTTTCCAGTCTAGCATTATCGATTTAAGTAATTTATAGGCGTTATAGTTACTAGTACAGATACAATGACTGGGAAAGTAATAAAAATGATTCTCAAACACTATGACATACTTAAATCTTGATATATGTGAATTATTTAATATTTGGCACTAAAATGTAGAATGGTCTCATCAATTATTACTGTAATTGAAAATACCCGTCATCGCGTGGCTATTTGAGGTAGTGCAAGGATCTTAAATTATGTTCTGACTTTTAACCTATTATTCAAAAATGTAAGTTTTTGAGAAGCCCAAGTTTTTAAAAAGAACAAAAACTTGATTGAATGTACTTGCCAAACTAAACGATCGATTAGTGTGACATCCAGGAGAGTTGACACGGTTCTACTCGTTAGTATGTGCGTCCATCTCAACTATGAGATAGACAGACAGAAAAAGCCTACTAAATATAATTTAATTAGTATCATACAAATATGTACATCAACTTGAGAATGAATTTGCGATACTAGTCAAAAGAGCTGAATCTTAATCAGTTAATCCATCTACTAATAATGACAATTGTTCTCTTCTAATTTATCCAGATCTAATTGGTAACATTCATATGAAAACTCAAAAGAGCGAAATGATAATTAGCGGTATCTATTAAGGGGACTATAAAAATTAAACTTATAGAGTTTAGCTTAAATATCCTGATACCTAAATGAAAATAATGAATGGCATTCTGCAAATATCTCCCATCTTTTCCCTCATAATAACAATTATCATCTTGAACATGATGTCAGTTTATGCAGATGAGACATCAGATCTTCAATTTTGCGCTAAAGGTGAAGGCAAAGATGGAATTAGTGTTAAAATTTGCAGCGTGGATAAAGAAAAATGCGATAATAATGCAAGAGAAAGTGAAATATCCGCATCATGTCACAAGATCCATTAGCTCCTTGAATTTCTACAGCAGATTATTTTTTGTAGTATTATCCTCTATATTCTTATACCATTTTACATTTTTTCATTGAACCATATGTGCTAGCAGATTCTGCATTGCTAATGCGTTAATTGACGGAAATTACTATGGCTAGTGTAATGGCCAATGAAAAATCAAAACTAAACAGATGTGAAAATTCCCACACTCTCATAGCAGTATTGAGGATAATCAAGATTCAAAAATATAATAACCGGAACAAGAATTAAGTATTTTTTTATACTATTCTTTAATTAGAGGATAATTCAAAATATCAAATAACTGGCTCGTAGAGGTTAATCAGCTTTGGTAAAAAGAAAACAACTACTCGGAATTTTGGGAGTGTGCTTTGCTATATGCGGTGGCATAGTTTGGATTTTTCATGAGTATCTCATCTCTGCATCTCTTTGGGGAATAGCAGGTATCATAATATTAAGATTAAATAAATATAGATCTAGATCAAAAAGAAGATATTGACACTACCTCGTGCCTGGAAAATGACATCTATTATAAATTTCCAATAATGCCGATGCTTATCAGTGACTTACCTATGATAATTGTTATGTTATTTTTTTGTGAAAATTTGTTATTTTACTATACAAAATATTACATATTTTTTTCGAATAATTTTTATTGTTATTTTTTCTAATTGAAATTATCTAATTTCTTAAAAGAAATCAAAATTCTAAGATAATGGGATTAATGCAAATAGAAATCGACGAATGCGTTTATTGGATACTACACACCGTCGTATCAAGTGATTTACTAAAATATAATCACGTTACAGTAAGGGATGAAAATCTAGAATTTATTGTTATTGAAGCGAAGGATTATTGTATTGACTTGGCTGGATTAACAAAAATAGAAAAAATTACAGGGATGAAATTGCTACAAATGAAATCTTTCAAGGGAACCTCCCATCTCTGGTTTGGTAGGAGAATGAAACTAGCTGCCCAATCACATATTAGTAGATAGGTCGAGAAATATTCTCTAACCAAACGCATTGATAATCTAATAAAGTTACTACGAACTTAACCGAGTTTTCAATCAGAACTAATTCTGGAAGCTGTTCCGCCGAGTAATTACTTTTGAAGTCTAAAATAACAGGAATAACATTGAGTTTTGTCATGTATGACTCCCATGTTGCCGCAGGTGGTACATTTTATATCATAATCAATCGTGGAATCAGAGGATTTTATTTTTTGCATACATCTACCGCATACAGGAGCCTCAAGTGCAAAGCTAGATAGAAACCCATTCCCGCATTGATTACATCTAAGGCTGTACATCTTTCCTTTTGGTCTCCATTTCCTAAATATTCCACTAAATCTCATATGAGTTAAATGCATTGAAAGACTTTATTAATCTACACTAATTAAGTTCTACAATCCGGAAAATGATTGTGAATATGTTTTTACCTTGACCTCAAATAGTACTAAAATTGAAAAATATCGATATTTTAGAATTATCGGTGAATCAGATAAATAAAGCAATAATTAGTGTAATTTTTATTTAAAGTAAATATACCAAACAGTCAAGATACTAAATAGGTACTATGAAAATGGAAGATGATAATAAAGGTTTGAACGATTCCAAAAAATATGATATTTTTGAAAAATGGTATAGATTACAAAATTTTCCTAATCTGGGTGTGTTCACTGCCTTTAATAAGAATTACAATGAGTACCTGGAAGATCTAGTATCGTTGAATAAGATCCTAATGGAATTTCAAAAATACTCATCAAATTACTGGTCGCAAATGTCAAAAGCCCATTTCCAAGCGATAGGAAACCTTATTCAGAAATCTAAATCCGATCCAAATTTAAATGATACAAATTCCGAAAAATTTAGACTTCTGGTTATTGATGCCTTTGAAGAGGCTTATAGTTCTCTTTTTTCATCTAAAGAGTTTGCCATTGCATACGATCAAGTATACTCAAAGCAACTTGATTTCGTAAATTACATTAATAAAATAGTTGAAAAAAATCTTACTTTATTGAATATACCAACACGTTCAGAATTGGATGAGGTTCTAAAGGATTTACAGGAAATGAAAAAAACTTTGAGAATTATTAAAAAAGGGTATGAAAAAGTCGAAATAGAATAGATCATTGGGATGGTATAAAATGACAACGCAAGATAAGAATACTCAAAAACGTAATTCAGTTGATTTCTCAAAGGTAGCCAAGACTTTGGAGTTACTTTCAAGAGGCAATCATATCTCTGTCGGTGATACTCCAAATGATATTGTATCTGAGACAAGATTATACCGACTCTTACATTATCGCAGTCCCGTGAAAAGGGTTTCTCATACCCCAATATTAGTTGTGTATGCATTAGTAAATAGATCTTACATACTTGATCTGCAGCAAAACAAAAGCTGGATCCGTCATCTATTGATGCAAGGTTTTGATATTTATTTGCTAGATTGGAAATCCCCAACTAGAATGGACAAGTATGTCACTTTTGATGACTATGTTAATTGTTATATTGATGACTGCGTAGAAATCGTTCAAAATAGCAATTCGGCAGACAAAATTACTCTACATGGATATTGCATGGGTTCCTCCATGTCAGCTATGTATACAACCTTACATCAAGAAAAAATTAGGAATCTTGTTACCATTGCACCAGTGATTGATACAAGTAAAGATACGAGTGTTATAGCAAATATTTCGCGTCAGATGGATATTGATAAGTTAGTATCGTCAATTGGTAATCTGCCTCCTGAAAAACTCTATGAGGTCTACTCCATATTAAAACCTTTTAAACAGGGAGTTAACAAATATTTCAATCTAATTGCAAATATTGATAATGAATCGTTTGTACAGAATTTCTTGCGTATTGAAAAATGGTTGTATGACACTCCTCCAATAGCTGGCGAGACAATAAGGCAGTGGATAAATGATATCTACAAAAAAAATCTCTTATTTAAAAACCAATTCCAATTGGGAAAAGCTTCAGTTGACCTTAAAAAAATTAATGTCCCACTTCTGAATATCGTTGCAGAGGAGGATCACCTTGTATCTCCAGAATGTAGCGTTCCACTAAATGAAGCAGTATCAAGCGAAGATAGACGACTAATACGATTCCATACCGGTCATGTTGGATTAATTGCGAGTAGTTACTCTCAAAATAATGTTTTACCGAAAGTGGGACAATGGCTTAAAACACGTTCGAATTGACCCGTTACAGGTCAATTTCGTTACCGTCTTGTGAATCTAATTTTTACTAAATAAAGTCATTTGTTAAGGTTATTCTTGTGTTTTCTCTCAATCGGAATCACTATTACTTGAACAAGGTCTCCATCATCTATTTTCAATGCTTGTCTCTCTGCTTCTGGTATTGATATTCTTCCTCCACTTTGAATTGTAGTTTTGAACATAGCATGATAGAAAGTAAGACCTTGTAACATTGAAAAGAAATTTTGCATTGCATCCAACTGAAGATTAGAAAATTTTTTCAAAAATTCTTGTTGTGCCTCATTAGTACTGTCAATTGCCTTTTTATATGATTCCATATCTTCATTAATTTCCGGCTTATCCACCATACACTAATTTTGAGAATACGTTTATTTAATACTATTGATTCCTTTTAAGAAATCAATTGCTATTTTAGAAAATAGCTCTGGTTTTTCAGTAAATGGCGTATGACCGCATCTCGGGATCACTTTCACGTTAGAATTAGGGATATTCCTATAATCCTCAGAATATTTCACTGGAATCATTTCGTCATTTTGACCCCAAATAATTATCGTCGGTGATTTAACTTTGCTCAGTCGTGAAGCCAAGTCTGTGGTATTTCTTATTGCTAGCATGGTGGACATAAACGCATATTTTGCATTTGGAAGTTTCATTCTATCGATAAACTCAAGTATTGTTTCTTCAGTAACAGTACGGGGATCAAATGCCATGTTATTGAAGGCTCTCCAAACATTATCGTGGGTTGGATACAATGATGCCAGGATATACTCTTCTAATGTCTTAGTAGAAGTTTTCATGGTCCCAGCGGGAGAAACTAAGATTAATTTATTTATCATATTACTATCATTAACTGCAAATTCCGCTGCAACTAATCCTCCAAATGAAGATCCTGCTATGCATGCACTTTTTACTCCCACCCTATTTAGAAAATCTTTCAGGAATCTTACAAAGTATGGTATATTATATTCAACGGTTGGTTTATCACTATGTCCAAAACCGATAATATCAGGAACAATCGTCCTAAAATGCTCGTGAAAAAACGGAATGACTTTAGACCACCTTTCAGCAGATGCACCTATTCCGTGCAACAAAACTAATGTTTCTTCTTCCGTTGAATTGAAATTGCTATAATCTAGATAGCGAATCTTGTTTCCATAAATTTGGATGTTTTTCACTGGAATTTGAATGGCCAATAATCTAGAGTCAAATAGATGTTTCTAGGTCTACTTTATTACTTTTATGATGTGTTAGGACCCTTGAAGTATTAGTAGGTGTCTGTATCCTCCATTAAATGCTTGGGTGAAACATGAAATAAGCGTATCTCAAATATACCTTGATTCAAAGGCATATATCCGAAGGGCATTTTTTGATTATGTAACAAGATAATAATCAAACATTAATTTAATTGAAATTGCAAAAAGTGTAATACCTAGAATCAATCTTAATTTTTGTTCGCTTATTTTCGATATTAATCTTGAGCCTATCTGAGCGCCTCCGAATGTGCCTACTGACAGTAGTACTGCTGGAACATATTGAGGATTTCCTAAAATTATGTGAGTTGTTAATCCCACCAAAGATGTAATCATTAAAATGAATTGCGATGTAGGTGCTGCCAAATTCATAGTCAATCCAATAATCATTATCATTAAAGGAACAAATATGACTCCTCCGCCAATTCCGAATAAACTTGAGATGAATCCCGCAACAAACGTGCTGGAATAAAAGAGAATTTTTATCCAGGTCGATTTAAATGACAGCAAATTCTCATTTACTATTGATTTTTTATAAATTAGATAAATTCCTGTTGCAACTAGTATTAGAGCTAGTAGTACCTTAAAATAAGCTGGATCTATATTAGTTGAAAAATAGGAGCCTATAATTGCACCTGGAATCGATAATATCGCCATCTTGATTCCCAGCATGTATTGAATCTTTTTTAATTTAGCATAGGTTATAGTCGATGAAATGCTAGTAGCAGATACTGCGAAAAGACTTGTACCCGCTATCTGGGGTGGCGAAAGGCCAAGGAGTGTAAGAGCTGGAGATATTATGATTCCTCCCCCTACACCGATCATAGACCCTAAAGTTCCCGCAATCAAGCCAATAAATACAAAAAACGCATAAAGGAAAAACCCTTCCAAGTCTAATACCTATCAATACTTATACGATCGCTGTAACTTAATAAATTGTTTGCAAGTTTCAGTACGTAATAGTTAGGTATGACACTGGTCTTCCATCAATATCATGAGTTAAATTTGGCTGATGTTACCTTACTTTCAGATGGAAAAATATTATTGCAATATTTGTCAGAAATCAATAGAACCGTTATCGTTAGAAAACCACGTAATTGAATCAGGGCACATATCTAGGAGAAAAAAATTGGAAGATCAACTAGAAGATAATGGTGGAATCTCAAGTTCAAATAGGTCTGTTATAGGTTTCTGGAAAAATGATTGAACACTAGTAACGATTTACTATAACCTATAACATCATGCAGAGTTGTCTGATATTTTATAATATCTCGAGCTCTAATTTAAAATCACGTAATTTTACCTGATAGTATTAAGATCCAATTTAGATGAGTTAATTTAAATATGCAATTTATTGTACCTAAAGGTCTGGAAAAACAAAAACAAAAAGGTATTCATGCCGATATATTTCACCCGTTCCCTTTGATTTTAATCCATACACCGTACGGGCTAAAGTTCTTTGATTATATAGCAAAGACCAGAATTGCAAAAGCATACGCTAGAGCTAATACTTACATAATGCCAGCAATAACACTTATTGCAATATTATTAATAGTTAGCGGAATATCCAGTATAATTTCAAATGTTTCCGTGAGAGAGAATGCAAAAGCAATAGGCCTAAGAGGTAATCTTCTTATTCCAGTAATAAATCCGATTCTACCGCTCACTTACACTTTAGTGGCTCTAGTTATTAGTGTCTTTATACACGAAGCAGGACACGGTATCGTTGCTAGAGTATATGGAATAAAAGTTGAGTCAACCGGTATTGCTTTTGTGCTCATAATTCCTGTAGGAGCATTTGTTAACCTTGATAAGGATGAATTGTCCAGAGCAACTCTAAAAGAGAAAAGCGCGGTTCTTACTGCCGGTCCACTGAATAATATGATTCTTGCTGCCGTCTCACTTACCTTGTTATTTCTAGTATTATCTACGTTGACTCCAATCCCTTCTACAAATATACCCAGGAGCGGACTTGAAATAATTAGCGTCACTCAGGGTTCTCTTGCAGAGAAACTTGGTCTGACACAAGGATCCAGCATCCTTTCAATTGGGAGTACTGAAATACGAAGTCAAAATGATTTATTACAGACACTAAGATCTAATATTGGTAAACAACCTTCAATCGTATGGCAAAACAAAGAGGGTAATAAGATAACAGATAATTTCTCAATTCCTGCCAACATTGACCCAACCAAACCTATTCTTGGTGTAAGGACCGCTGCAGTATCTTTAGATCCCAAGTTAGCTCTAGAATTTTATAAGAAATATTTTACCTTTGATATTAATCATATAGTTCCTATACTTCCCCCACCAACGCTAGCTGAGCAATTTGTACCCTTTTCGGATTTTATGGCCCCAAAGTATCAATCAAGTATTTTCGGCTCATCATTTGCAATAATTGCAAATACACTCTTCTGGCTTTGGTTTATCAATTTTAATCTGGGAATATTTAATGCTCTTCCTATTGCATTTTTGGATGGAGGCCAATTGTACGGTTCACTAATAGAGAGTAGATCCAAATTTGATAAAAAAAGTCTCAAGAATATCTCATCAGCGGTATCTACAATAACCATAATAATTGTAGCCTTGGCAGTATTTCTACCGTATCTGCCTTTTTAAGACGTAAAGTAGGAATGAAGCGAGGATCTTCCAAAATATATATTAATAGAGAAGTTTATTTTGATTGTGGATACCCGCCGGTAAGGAATTTAACGACCTAGCTATATCGCTTTGTGATAGTAATTGATTATCACTATTAATGAAAGCATTGTGGAAAATCAGACCGAGTATCTAGAAGAATGTTAAAGTGAATAATGAAAACTTAAATGGTAATTCTGAAGATGAGAGTATTCGTCCCCTAGAGAATGCTGTGAGAGTTGCACAGGTTATTGATCCTTTATCTAACAATCAAATTCAACATACAAAGAAATTAGGTGAAGATTTCTTTAAAGATTTAATACTCAAATCAATTCCAAAAGAATCACAGATTACAAATATAAGATTTGAAGGACCGTATGTTGCACTTTATACATTAAATCCAAAATTTTCGTTAACTGAATTGACTTATTATCTTTCATCTCTTTCGAAAAATGTTAAAAAAAGGTTTGTAGTAAGGACTGACCCCTCTATTAGATTATCAGAAGACGAAACGAGATCAGCAGTAATTAAGATGTTACCAAGCAAAGTTACAATATCTGCTGTATTCTGTGATGATGCCACAGGTGAAGTAGTTCTTGAAGTAAATCATCCTGAATCGGTAGATGCGAATATGGTAATCACTATTGCTCAAGCAACTGGTTGGATAGCTCATACATTACGTTCTCCGCATATTCAGTCAAGTAGTATGAACATAATTCACTCTACTCAGAAGGGTTCAGCTAAGGAAAGAAGTCTTTTCTTACAATCCTTGGGTAAAAGGGTCTTCAGACCACCAGTTGTTTTGGAAAGCGAGGGTTTGAATTTAAATTATACGAATCAATCGAATAAAAAGAAATCAGAATATACTGAGCTTAAATCTAAGGTTAGAAATAGGGAAGAAATACTTATTTTCTGTCTCGGCGGCGTTAAGCAAGTCGGGAGATCATGCTTCATTGTTGTAACGTCAGAAAGCAAAATAATGCTAGATTGTGGCATTAACCCTGGTGAACCATTGGGAATTTCTGGATATCCTCGATTGGACTGGTTTAATTTTAATCTTGATGAAATAGACGGTGTAGTTCTAAGTCACGCACATATAGATCATCAAGGGTTTTTACCGACATTATTCAAATTTGGTTATAAGGGTCCAGTCTATTGCACCGAACCCACTCTTCCTCTAATGACGTTGCTCCAGTACGATTCAGTAAAGATATCGAAAAGCAACGGAACGTTTTTGCCATACGAAACAAGAGATGTTAATGAAGTTATTAAGCACTGTATAACGTTACCTTATGGTAAACCTACTGACATTTCTCCAGACATTACTATAACTTTCAATAATGCAGGACATATAATGGGAAGTGCTACTGTACATATCAACATTTTTGGAACTCACAATATTCTTTATTCTGGTGATTATAAGTATGCGAGAACCCAATTATTGGATAGTGCTGTTTCTGTTTATCCTAGAGTAGAGACTTTGATAACTGAAAGTACATATGGAAATTCAGGCGACATAATGCCAGATCAATCTTTAGTTTACAAGACCTTTACAGATGCTATTAATAAAACTTTGACTGCTGGAGGTAAAGTATTGATTCCTGTTCCTGCTGTTGGAAGGGCCCAAGAGATAATGTTGGTTCTAGATAAGGAAATGAGAGAAGGACGGCTGATGGAGGCGCCCGTGTTTATTGAAGGAATGATATCAGAAGCTAGTGCGATACATATGTCCTATGCACATTACCTTGGGTTTGACGTACGAAAATCGGTCTCCAACGGAGTTAATCCATTCCAATCAGAATATTTTACCGTTGTTAATGGATATGAAAGAAGGCAAGATGTTTTCAATGACGAAAATCCAAGCGTTATAATGGCCACGTCTGGAATGTTGGAAGGTGGGCCGTCAGTCGAATACTTTAAGAAAATTGCGCCAGATAAGAAAAACAGTATATTATTTGTTTCATATCAAATAAATGGAACCTTAGGCAGACGGGTTATAGACGGTGGAATAACGGAAATCAGCATGCTTGAGCAAAAAGGTAAGGTTAAGGTATTTCCAATTAAGTGCACAAGTCAAAAAATTGATGGATTTAGTGGCCACAGCGATTTTAACCAGATAATGAATTTTACTGCAAGAATAAAACCAAAAAAAGTATTGGTTAATCACGGGGAAAGATCGAAATCAGATAACGTAGCTAGCAATATTTTTTCTAGATTCAAGATAAGGGCTACTGTTCCGGATAATCGTGAAATAATTAAATTGAGGTAGTTGTTAAATCAAGCACGAAATATCCATTTAGACTATACTGTAAGAACTTGCTGGTACAAAAATAGATCTGACTGGTCCTATTATTAGTAAGATTTTAGCGTATTAAATTATTCTATAATATGCTATTGTACCGTACGAACAAAATTCAAATTAATCCAATGTCCTTATTTAAATATGCGCAGATACTTGATATAGAAAGGACCCCTGAGTAAAAATTCGCATTAATATCATCGAGCCTCTTATTACTTAATAAATTCAACTCTGCAACGGCCATTTGCAAACACACCGATTCAATACATAGGCCAATTTGGTAAGCATTGGTTATAAGATCCACTCATCAAGGAGTCAAAAAAGTATGTTTTGTTCAGTATCTTTTTAGATATGTGGGTATAATTATAATTGTAATTGGCTATAAGATACAAATGTATTAATTGTAATATTGTACTAAGCGGTGAGGGTGCATCTAGGCATTATCTTGCTAATCCTACTCATAAACTCGAAAAATTACCACCTCAATTAAAGCAAGCCAAGAATATTGATTCTTCTTGATTTTAGCGACGGGTTTATTCTCTTATACTTTCTAGTGTTGAGACAACCTGCCAAAGCAGCGTGCGTATATGAGATTGCATTTGTGGATTCTGGGTAACGCTATCAAGCATACTTATAGTATTTGCCGCCCTAACGGAAATGGATCCATTTTTCTCATCTTTTATTCCGGATAATATCTCTCTTACAATATTTCTAATATTTTTCTGAATATTGTTATTCCTAGCTATACTGTCCAAAGTGCTTATCGCACTTGCAAGCCGCTCTTGATTTTCTTTCTCCCTTATTTCTTTCTTTGAAGCCATTGTCATAACACTCTCCACTTTTTTACCTTACAATGTAGTGACTTTTGAATGTTTTTACAATCTTAATATATTTTTATAATAAATTAAAATTTTGTTATACAATACTAATTAATATCATCAAACCCTGTTCTAACCACACATGTCGGAAGTCGACGCAATAACAAAGAAAAGCATATCGCAGCCGCCACTTGATTTACTTTTTAATCCCTCAATATTATCAAAGAAAGATGTTTGGCAAATAGATATTTCATTACTGTTGGAAATGTTGCTAAAGTTAATCAATGATAGTGGAAAAAAAGACCTTCGAATGTGTGGAATTGCTGCACTATCTTCCTCGCTAATTTACCGGTTAAAGGTAGAGAGCATTTCAAGACTAGAAAAAATCTCTAAAACCAAGAAGGGAATAGAGGTTGTGGATATCAAGCCTATTCCAAATTTAAAGCCATTTGAAATTCCTTTTAGGGTTGAACCTACATATCCAGTGTCGTTAGAAGAGTTATTGCACGTACTTGAAAATATGATTATTGGCTTAGCAAATCCAAAATCTAGAAGAAATCAGCTCAATCTGGAATCTGTAGAATCGTTCAACTTCGATGATTACTTGGTTAAATTTGAAAAAGTTTTGCAATCTTACGAGGATATGATTTTTGATATAGTAACGGCTGACAAATCTGTTGAATTTAGAAATCTTACATTAAAAATGAACCCAACTGAAACTGTTCGATGCTTCCTCGCTCTCCTCTATCTTGCCATGAAGAGAAAAATATTTCTTCAGCAAAATGATGAACAAATATTTATTTCGATAAACGAAAACATTGATTAATAAACACTAATTATTTGAATGCAGGTGCCTCAGTCACTCCCTGACGCTGAAATTACTGCTAGAATTGAAGCAGCCTTGTATGCTGCTGGGAGACCACTATCCATTAACGACCTAATGAGGGCTGCAGGAATTAATTCAAAAGAAAAAGTAGAGAAATTATTAAATGAATTAATTAAGAAAACGCATAATGTTTTGAGCGCATTGGAGATTGCACGACTCGATGATGACAAATTTGTATTTCAGGTAAAACCTGCATATATGCCATTGATTCGACGATTTGCTCAACAACCCCTGATCCCTGCGGGTGCTCTGAAGACTTTATCATTTATTGCTTATGAACAACCTATTACGTCAAAAAGATTGGTCCAGATTCGGGGTAGCCAGGTTTATATGCATCTCAAGGAGCTGCGCGCACATTCATTTATTGAATCGGAACGATTAGGTCGAATGAAAATTTATAGAACCAGCAGAAAATTCCAAGAATATTTTGGAATAAATGATCTCAACGTACTTAAAACCAAAATGATTGCAAAATGATTTCTATTAAGATTAGATAGAAACCCTCTTAATATGGATCAAATTCATTAATGCAAAGATGAAAAAATCTATAGAAAATCTATATGGTCGAAAGTACACTGGCGGTAGAAAAATTTCTATGCGAAGTAGACGCAAATTTGAAATAGATAGGTATCCAAATGAGGCCATAATTGGAAGCAATCTCAAGGTAAACAGAAGGGTACGGGGAAATAACAGAAAATCGGCCCTTAAAACTGTTCAATTTGCAAATGTATCAAATCTCGAAGACAATAGAACCACAAAGTCAAAGATATTGAGAGTTATCAAAAATGCAGCTAATAAGGACTACGAGAGAAGAGGGGTAATTACAAAAGGTACCATAGTAGAAACTGAATTAGGACTTGCAAAAGTGGTATCAAGACCAGGTCAAGTAGGTGTTATTAACGCCGCTCAGCTGAAAAAATAGGGATTACTAATATTACGACTTTCTTTTGATACCGATTCTTTTTTCGTTGACGTCATCATCAAATTCTGACATAAAAATTGTAAATATTGCTAAAATTCTAAAGCAAGGCGGCTACTTCTTCAGCACTGTATGATATTATTAGATCTGCCCCCGCTCTAATCATACATGCAAAATATCCTAGAACCCACTCATATTCATCGAGAAGCCCAATGCGCGACGCAGCTTTTAACATAGTATATTCACCGGAAACATGATGCACAGCTATTTTACACTTGAAAGTGCTAAATACTCTATTTACCAAATCCAAGTTTCCTAAAGAAGGTTTTATCGTTATTATATCTGCTCCTTCAAGTAAATCCAATTGTATTTTTTTTTGAATCTCACGGGAATTACCATAGCCAATTTGATATGTTGCCTTATCCATTTTTGAAAATTTCTTAAATGTGGTAAGTCGAAAAGGTGTATAAAGATCAGAAAACTGTTTTGAAAATGACATTATTTTTGTATCTCTAAATGCATTGTCGTCAAGTTTTTTTCTGATAGACAATACCAATCCATCCATCATAGAAGACGGTGCAATAATGTCGGCACCAGCTTCCGCATAACTAAGAGCAATTTTTGACATGAGTTTCAAAGTCTTATCGTTGTCTACATAGTTATTTTGATTTAATATTCCACAATGCCCTGACAGGTTATACTGACAAATGCAGACGTCTGCAATAATTTGGAACCTATTGTCAAAGTTTTCTTTTATAGTTTTCAGGGTGGTATGAACTATTCCTTTTTTGTTCCATGCTTGTGATCCGGATAAGTCGTGAATTTTGGGCATCCCGAAAATAATTATCTTATCCAAGTGTAATGCGAGGATTGTTTCAAGTTTGTCTATGAGGTTTCTCTCCGATACGACATGAAGTCCGCTGTTATAAGCAGCAGGAGTACTACCTATTATAATTGGAGTAATCAGATTTTTTGTTTTCAGTAGAGGTTTACGACACATACTCTGAAATGTCAATTCTTAGACAATACAATTTTTAAATATATTCATATATGATGAATTCCGAATTGTGGCTGTTCTTAAACGTCCAGCCGATATAACTCAAGAGTAAAATATGAAACTATGTTAACTAGAAGAGCTTGACCAAAGTAACTGTTGGAATTCCATCTTACAACGAACAATCAAACATTAAGACAATTTTGGAGAGTTTAATTTATTCAAATTTAAATTCAATTAATCTTTCTGAAATTATCATCTCAGATGATTCAACCGATGATACACCAAATATTGTAAATCAATTTATGAAAAATCAATCCAAAAAAATAATATTCCTTCATAATGACAAAAGGAAAGGAACAGCAAGTGCCTGGAACGACATAATACAAAATGCGAATGGCGAAATAATTGTACTCTATGATGCTGACGTGAACCCAAATCCAGATTGTACAGTTGAATTGGTTAAGAAGATCAACGATAATGTTGGTATATGCGCATCTAACCCTAAAGCAATTCCAAGCAAAGGGATTCCGGCTCAAGGTACAATTTTTTTAGGCAGTTGGTTAGAATCAGTACGAAAAAGGCAGCTTTCTCAATACACTGTAATGGGGAGAGGTTTATCAATAAGATCCGATATTGCTAAAAAAATAACTATTCCTGAAACTCTAATAGCAATAGATCTATATTTACAGAACAGGGTTATAGATATGGGTTACGATGTAGTGTTTAATCCCAATGCAGTTGTCCAATTCAAACCTGCAAAGACATTCGTAGATTTTTCTTCACAAGTCATGAGGGCGACAAACGGACACCGTCAACTAAAAGAACTTGGCTATTCGATTAAATATCAGCTTTCCTTCAGAGCCGCGATTGGAGAATTTATTCGTGTAGCAATGAAAAACCCCAATGGAGCACTATCTACCTGCTTATGCTTAATCATGTTTCCGGTCTTTGCTAGCAGAGGTAAGAATTTAGACAATGAATTATGGCATATTGCTGAAAGCACAAAATAATATTCTATCTTGCAATTAGAATTTCGAAACTTGAGTCAAAATAAAGTTGTGACCAACGAAATAAAAATGGTATAAATACTCCTGTCTAATTACGATTCTAGAGAATTGAGCGAGAATTTAATTGCTTCTTGTGGATATGTTTGTTATCCTAGGGACAATAATGCTCAAAATTTGATTGAATATTGGAAGAATTCTGATGTTGTTAAAGATTTGTATTTTGCAACTGCGACATTTGCATTTGAAAGTAAACCGTATTTTCCAAACAATTCGAATCAATATATCCTTGTGAAATATGTTGGTCTCGACAAAATGGTTGGAGGGATTTCGAAATATAAGAGCCCTAGCAGTTCTCTATTTCTCTTCAATAATCAAACAGAATTATTTGAAAAATATCACGAAAAAGTAAGTTATGTCTCAATTTATTATACTAGATATGATCACGATCATCATGAACTAAGGGATATCGCAGGTATTCTCGCAAGAAAAGATATGGTTGTGAGTGCAAACTTAGGAAATCTAAAATTTATCAATAACAAGAAATCACCATTTATTTTTCCACACGCCGACAACATCATAATATTGGAAGTGCAGGGTAAAAAAAGCCATCAAAGTGATCAGAATTATTGTGAAAAAACAAGAAGAGATGTTGCAAGGAAAGGGATAGCTCTAATTAATCTTGTAAGCTTCTCTATATTAGAAAAACTAAGCTAACTGTTCTGATCAGAACCGTTAAATATGAAGTAATTTTCTATTTTTTCGACTGATATTGAGCAAGCCAATGGATCTGGGAAGTCTAAAAGTCGGCTCTTATATCATAATAGACAACGAACCATGCAGAATCGTCTCATATGATCATAGTAAGCCTGGAAAACATGGATCGGCGAAAGCCAGAGTTTCTGCGATTTCTGTTTTCGATGGATCAAAACATAGTTTGGTCTCTCCTGTTTCTGCAAGCGTGAGTGTTCCACTTATCGATAAAAGAAATGGTCAAATCATTTCCATTTCTGGACAAACTTATCAAGTAATGGATCTTGAAACTTTCGAAATGTTTGAAACTTTATCGGTCGAAGAGGAAATAAGAGAAAAAATTGTTCAAGGAGCGGAAGTCGAATATTGGAAGGTACTCGAAAGGGTAAAAATAATCAGAATAAAAAGCTAGATCTACGAATCTTACAATCTTACAAATTGATATGTTTTATTGAAAGTATTGAATATTATTATTGATGGCTCTGTTTCAATAATTCCATCGATATTTGGAAAATCGTTGTGTGCGCAGCCAGGATTTAATACTAGCGTATTGCCTATTTTATCATCACGTTTTATATGGCTATGTCCACAAATGACCAAATCATATAATTGACTTGCAATAATAGCTTGTGTTAGTTTGTTATATGTTCCATGATATATGGCAATTCTTAAACCCTCTAGTTCTAGGTCCCCAAATTCACCGAACAGCTCTCCGCCAATATTATCGAAATTTTTTAGCAAGCCTATTTTTTCACCATCGTTGTTGCCAAGTACTCCCATCAATTTTCCGTTAAAGTTTTTAAATTCCTTTACTATGCCAGGGAAAACATAATCTCCTGCATGAAATACATATCTCACTTTTCTTTCATTAAATACACTTACTGCGATTTTTAGATTTGACACGTCATCGTGTGTATCAGAAATTATGCCAATGTTCATTAGTTACACGGGTACTGTGAAAGACTAACGTCCCAATAAATCAATCTATTAAAAGAATGTGAAAGCAACTTAAGGCACACAAAGGGAATTCTTTATTAATCATCATACGAAGCCTCGCTTTTCTGGTTCCTTTTATTTCGTTTTCTAAGTTTGACAACAAACCAAATTATGAATACGGTTATAACAGAAGCTGATACTATATCGAGATATACTGCATATTTGTCGATATTGTTCCAGTTATCTCCCAGTAAGATACCAACATAAGTCAACATTGAATTCCAAACAAGGGAACCTAGAAATGTATATATTGTGAACTTTATAAAATTAGTTTTGCCCACGCCACATGGTAGCGATATGTAAGTTCGTATTGCAGGTAACAATCTGCAAAAGAAGGCAATTTTATCACCATACTTCTGAAATAGCTCTTCAGTGAGTTCAAGATGGCTTTTTTTAAACAGTATGTATTTCCCATATTTTAAAATGAAAGCCCTTCCTGCTTTTAAACCAAGGTAATACGTTAGGATTGAACCAACAAGATTACCAATGGTACCTGCTAGTATCACGCCTATTGACCCAAATATCCCTTTACTAACGAGAAAGCCAGAGAAAGGCATAATGATTTCACTTGGTATAGGAATTAGAGCACTCTCTAATATCATCAATAAAAAAATTCCAGGGTACCCTAAACTGGATATAAATGAGATAACGAAGTCTATGATTGGTTTTAGGATTTCAAAAGTGATTGACAATTAATTGTTAAAAAATCGATGGCATAAATATCTCTTTATCTTTCACCAATGGAATATTGATATCGAAAATTACATGCCGGAGGCGGGACTTGAGCCCGCGGCCTTTCGATTATGAGTCGAACGCTCTGACCAAGCTGAGCTACCCCGGCGCTCAGCCTCTTAACCAAAATGATTTTTTGAACATAATATATTTGATTCAAAGTGCGGGTTCCTTTTCTCCTTAATTTCAACTTAATGCCTTGTTAAATCCTTCTTAATTAAAGACCTTATCAATTTAATAAAATACTTTTTTTTGATAAGAAACACTTTAATCTAGATCTCTGAATTTTTTAGAATATGAAGGACGCTGTAAAACGGGGAATCGTGAAGACAGTAAATAACGGCATCATAATTATCCGAAATGGAAGAGGCTATTCTAAGAGTGAACTAGTACAATCAGGAGTAACAGATATTCGTGTAGCACGAAAGAGAAAGATACCCATTGATCCTTTTCGAAAAACCACGCATAAAGAAAATATTGAACAACTCAAGGGTATTTTAGGTAAGGAAATTCCAAAGGTTGAAAGCAATACAAAACAAAAAAGAGTAAGAAAGAGGACCAAACAGTAATCTTAGATTTGATCGGAGTTGAACCGTATGTCACACCATGCAAATGGATAAAACGATTACCTGAATTGGGTTAGCAGATGGAGGATATATATAAATATATCCTCTCAATAATATATTCATGACAAGTTCCTTAGTTTCAGAAAGCATTTCTTCGCTCCTCTCGTGGCCAGTAGGAAATATAATGAATAATGATGCAATTATACTCGAGGCGGACAGGACTCTAGATGAAGCAATAAAAAGAATGAAGGAAAAGAATCAACGCAGTGTGCTTGCCTCCCACTTGGGGGAGGTCGTAGGAATGGTTAGCAAAACAGATATACTCTATAAGGTAACGTCTGAAGGAAAGAATCCTTCAAAGATCAAACTAAGGGAAATAATGACATCTCCCGTCCTTGCAGTCAATCCACAAAACACTATAAAAGATGCTCTTACAATAATGAATAAACGTAATGTAAGACAATTAATGGTCCACGCATATTCTGCAGTTCTTGGAATAATTTCGCGTGAGGATATTTCCAGGAAAATGGAAGAAATTGCTCTTACATCTGTAGATGAGGTTCTCCATGGAAAACCTGTATGTATAATCGATACCAAGACAATAGAGTATGTGAAAGATTCTAGTAAGGCAAATTTCAGTTGCGCATATTGTGGCTCTCCTTTTGACACAAAAGAAGGTCTTTCAAAGCATATAGACAGGCTTCACAATGAATCCGGAATTTTGGAAGGAGATGTTAGGCATTTAATGGAATGATGCCCTTATTTTTTTATAAATTCTTTTCAATGAGTGACCTGATGTCCCTATAATTAGTAACCTCTATCAGCAAAATAGGAAAGAATCTAATTCCCAATATTTTGTCGAAGCATTTTTCTTGTAATTAGTTTATTATTTATGGCATACTTCATATGACCAGTACCCTTTCTAATCAGGTTCTTGAAGCGAAGTTTATTAACTAAAATGAATTCATGAATTGAATGTTTTCCTGCTTCATCTGCACATTTGGGTAATATTTGATTAAGAAATCTCCATTATTTAAAATATAAAAATGACATGATGGAATAAACTCACTCAATTTTTGAGTTTCAGGATCACAATTATTTACCCTGAAGACACAACATGTGAACCTGATAATTTATTAGGAATTTTTTTGACCTGTTCAAGTGTCAAGAAATTGCAAGATTTACTATAATTGTATCATAGTTCTCATTGGGTTTGTTTTATTTGTTAACAGTGGATTAACTAATGCACTACCTAACGGCACTATTACAAATAGCTCACTACCCATTGCACTACCTAACGGCACTATTACAAATAGCTTATCAATTGTTGCAAAACCTAACTCAACTCAATCTAATGGACAGACTAATCAAGTTACCACAAGTACTTCATCGTCTATAACCGAGACAGTAAATGACGTCTTATCCGGTTCGATAGATGGGATGATTGGAGATACAGTAAACATGCTTAGCCATAGTGCCAAAGCGGGTAAGGATTCTGTAAAAAATAGTGTTGAAAATGAATTGCCTTCAAGTCTTACCCTGGGAAAAAATAATTCTACTATGGTGGGGGATAGTACCAAAAAAGAAAAAATAGTAGGAAATCTTAGCACCGATACTTTTAACCTAGACAAACAAAACAAGCCAATTAATGAAAGTACTCCAGACTCTGTGAATGAAATAAAGCAATTGGCGCAGAATTCTATGTATAACGCAACTATAGTACAGAGCTTTGATAATAGCAGTCTTACTAAATTACACAATCAGAATACCCTCGATGAATTAGTTTACAAAATGAAAAATATACTTGATATAGACCTTTTCAAATAGTTTTTAATACTACACTTATTGTCAACTTTTTTCTATTTTAATACGCCAGATTATTTCATATACATACAAAGTTAATATTGTTTAATATAACGTTATTGCACACAGTATCAACACCTATAAATTAAATCATGGATTAGAACAAGTTTGCACCATTATAATAATAGATGATATCGTTAGAAAATCTCAGATTTATAATATTAAAGTTTCAGATATACTCGTTACCTTTTTGCTTATATGTCAGTAATTTTAGGCAACGTGTTTTAAAAACACTAAAATATGTTAATAATGTAATTATAATATTTTATGTTATATTGTTAATTTATTTAAAGATATTTGAAAACCTTATATTGTTTATATAGTTATGTCAGAACATGAAGCGCATTGAAGCGATTGTTCATAGCGAAAAGATCCCAGAGTTAAATGAAGAGCTAAAAAAAATAGGACTTAGCGGATGTACAATTGTAGACGGAAAGGGCAGGGGTAAAGGTGAAAAACCTGTGGTACAATCTGGCCGTGGCACTGCAAAATATACTTCAGAATTTTCTGCTAGGGCAAATTTATCTACTGTTGTGGATGATTCAGAAGTCGATAAGGTAGTAAAGACCATTTTAGATACTGTAAGCACTGGTTCTCCAGGTGATGGAAAAATTTTCGTCTCTACAGTTGCTGAGGCGATAGACATAGGAACCCAAAAAAGAGGAAATGGGGCCCTCCAATAAATATTTCTTGGTTTTTGAGTTTATATTATATCTACTCCCGATAAATTCGGATCTGTTTTATTCATTTCAATTTCGAATTGATATTTTTGGTATCATAAAACGGTAGATAGTATGATTTAATTTCAGAAAGAAAAATAAGACAAACATATCACTTTTAAGTTAGATGACAAAAATATTTACTTATTAATGGCTATTGGCAGATACATTAGACTCTCGAGAATTCTGAAGAATGGTAAAATGCTTTGCATTCCTATGGACCATGGCATAACAAATGGACCGATCTTCGGATTGGAGGATATTTATGAGTTTATTTATAAATGTGAAAAATCTGGTGTTACAAGTATTATAATAAATAAAGGGATTATCAAATCATTGCCACGGCCTCCAAACATGGGAGTAATTGCGCATTTATCTGCTAGTACCTCGCTAGGAATTTCGCCTAATAAGAAAATACAGATGGGCGGTGTCGAGGATGCGATAAGGCTTGGCGCTGATGGAATTTCTGTTCACATAAATATTGGCGCTAAAGAAGAGCCTGATATGCTTCAAAAACTAGGGATGATTTCTGATAAATGTAATGAATGGAACGTTCCGTTAGTGGCAATGATGTATCCTCGAGGCGAGAACATTAAGGACCCGTATGATGTTGATATAGTTTCTCATGTGGCAAGGATTGGTGCAGAAGCCGGAGCAGATATTGTTAAAACTGTTTACACTGGTGATAAAAATTCGTTCAAAAAAGTTGTTAGAACATGTCCTGTTCCAGTGGTTATTGCTGGAGGACCAAAGACAAATACCGATGAAAACATATTGGAAATGTGTGATGGTGCCATGCAAGCTGGCGCAATTGGCGTTACCTTTGGGCGTAACATATTCCAACACAAGAATCCACCACAGATACTCAATGCATTGGCAAGAATTATTTTTAATGGTGAAAAACCAAAAGAGGTATTAAGGAATATTGTCAGCTCAGAAAAATAAAGAACTAATAGTAAAGCCGCTTGTTGCAAAAGAAAAACTTAACGATTTTTTGTCCAAAATATCCAATGTGTCATTGATATATAGTGATCCTGCAGTTATATCAAACAAAAACTTTAAAACAATATTTAATTCCGATAGGGCGGACTTTGTCGTAACCCACACATTGGATGCCTTGAAGGAAAACAAGAATAAACTTCAGAAGAGTGTAGGCTTTTCAAAAATGATATCAAGTAATGAAGATTTGGAAGAAATTGTGATCGCTTCCAAATATGGCGCAGATTTTGTAATTGTTGAGGCTGTTGATTGGAAAATTATTCCTTTAGAAAATCTCATAGCAAAGCTTCAAAAGACGAGAACAAAAATATATACAACAACAAAAAATTCAGATGAAATTAGAACAATGTTCTCTGTTCTCGAACATGGTGTTAATGGAGTTATATTGGAAACAGCAGATGTAAACCAAATTGAAAACTCACACAAATTGCTTGATAATCCCAATTTCAAACTTAAATATGCAAGGATTTTAGAATTAAAGGATGTCGGGATGGGTGAGAGAGTATGTGTAGATACAGTATCAATGATGACGATTGGTGAAGGTATGCTAATAGGTAGTAAATCCAATTTTTTGTTTCTAGTTCACAACGAATCTGTAGGTTCTTCATTTACCTCACCCCGACCATTTAGGGTAAATGCGGGTGCTATTCATTGCTATACTCCTATGTCAGATGGAACTACAAAATACTTGTCAGAGCTTGAAGCTGGGATGGAAATCCTCGTAGTAGGTAATGATGGCAGTAGTAGAAAATCGACTGTAGGAAGATCGAAGATAGAATCTCGACCAATGAGAATGGTGAAGGCACAACTAGACGATTCTAAAGGATCTGTAATCTTACAAAATGCTGAAACTATCCGATTAATTACAAAGGACAAGAGTCTAGTATCTGTCACTGATCTAGAAGTTGGTGATGAAGTGTTAGCCTATACTAAGCCCTCATCTGGAAGGCATTTTGGCATGTCAGTAGATGAATTTATTTTGGAAAAGTAATTCAATGATAAATCCGAGCAAGATATATCTTGAATAGAAAAGCATCCCAATCTTAGATGACACTATGTTTTGGCATAGATGATAGTATCATCTCATGGTCGCTTAAATTTAATTCTTTTTCTAAAATTCTATATGGTTCATCATTATGATTCATAAATTGTACATAACGTGAACCGATATACCCTATTTTATAATATAAAAATGTCATTAATCGTTCAACTTGTTGGAGATTTCAACCAATTAGGGGCCAACCCAAATTGTTCATTAGAATAAACAAAGGTCTAGTTTAACCAGAAAATATCGACACAGTAATTCTTACCGATTATTGAACACTTAAGCTCCTCAATAAAGTAGCCATCAATTATGAATCAAACGGCTTACAACAATTGTCATTCTATTGGAAAGCATTCAAAAATCCTCCATCTTTTATTACAAACGAGTGAAAATTCAAAAGCATTTGCAATTTCATAATACTCAGATTCTGTTCAGCTATTACCCTATGAGGTGCAAGATCCACATGATTCTATGAGAAATTGTCAGTCCTACTAGATAATTCAACTAATTTAATTTATCATGAAGTTTATTTTTTTTAAGTATGAGGGATATGGGTTGATATCTAAAGAAAACATAACTTCATGTTACTCAAATTCCATAATTCCATTATTCAGGGAGATTGTCGGCAAGTGCTCTCAACCCTATCTACAAATTTCATTCAGCTTACAATTACTTCTCCACCTTATAGAAACGCTATAGACTACAAAGCCCATGTTGATAAAAATGGGTATTATCGTGGAAAAACGAAAAAAGAAACTTCTGAGTACGTCGAAGAAATGGTTCAAATTTTTAATAATGAAGTTTATAGAGTAACTAAACAAGGAGGTTACTGCTGTATAGTAATTGGCAATGAAGTTGTAAATGGTACCATTATCCCTCTACCCCATATGCTATTATCAAAATTAGTCCAGCCTTTTGGAAATTGGAGCCTTCATGAAGAGATTATATGGCACAAGGTTACAGGCGGTACGAATAGATATGGATCTTTTGTAATTAATCCATACCCAAAATATTTTAGGGCTAATATAATGCACGAATTTATCCTCGTTTTGAGAAAGGGAGATGTGAATAGTGGAAGAACTAACAGACAGGAAGTACTTCCTGCCACACATGAAGAATTTACAAAAGAGATCGCAAATTCAGTGTGGCATATTGCACCTGTTCCCCCAGGGCATATTGAACATCCATGTCCATTTCCAGAAGAGATTCCATACAGACTCATGAAGCTATATTCGTACGAGGGTGACATAATTCTTGATCCCTTTAATGGCAGTGGACAAACTACTAAGGTTGCTCACAATTTCGCTAGGCGATATATTGGTATAGATTTAATGGGTGAGTACGTTACTTTGGCCAAATTGCGACTAAATAAAGAATCACTCCATATTAGACCCGATGCGTTGATAGCGAAATGGCAAAAAATTCGATCACATTATTTAGCAAATCAGTAAATCCATATCTATTCAAGATCGATACGCTGTGATACTTGCACAAAATGCAATTAGTATCTCAAGATTTAGTTTGATTCCCTAAAGTAATATTATTCCATAAATCACATAACGAAGATTTACATTTATTTGAACTAGGTTTGATGAAATATATTCAGCTCGTATCCAGAATGGAATTGACGTACCTTAGGATGCAATTTTGCAAATTTTTAAAAGTTTTTGTTGTCTACAGTTTTTTAATTAATGATTAACTTGAATTACAGCCGGACTTTTTATAGACTTTTTTTGGACTTAGGTTGTCTATTTGTATCATCTACAATATGCTAAAGTTGTTACATTATTCCTATTGCCAATATTATTGCTCATTTTAACGACGCATATTCATGCAGAATTACAAAATCATGAGATTGAGATTATTCCTCCATTAATAGATAGTAAGAATAATTTCGTCGATTTGAATATAACTAATACCGTGGCTAATAATTCTAATTCGTCTCATACTTTATTGGGGCTATCAAATTCAGACCCGAGCGCAGAAATAAATCCATCATCAAAGAAAAGTAATGTTTTCTCAATTAATGATTTTAATTCTATTCCTCAAAAGATAGGAATAAATGGATCGAAGTTAGACGGTTTAGAATTCGGCGAATCCAATAGGACTTACCGGTCTGATAATAATATGCATAATAATGATTTTCAAAAAGACACAATACTTCCATCAATCCTTGGAATAGAATCAAACCAAAATTCCACCAGTGACTTGAACTCTAATAGAACTCTACTCGCTGACGCAGGAAAGGATCAGACCGTCAATGAAGGTGCTTCAGTGACACTAAATGGCAGTAACAGTATGAGTAAAGATAGTATCATATTATCTTATACGTGGAAACAAATTCCCAATCCCACTATAACTATCGGTAGCGCAAACACCGCGATATGGTCATTTGTTGCTCCTATGGTTCCTACCGACACCACTTTAACATTTGAACTCACTGTTACGGATAACAAAGGAATGACTTCAACAGATGATGTAAATATTATTGTTAGAGATGGAAATATGATACGGAATGAAAAAAACATGAGCAATCAATTAATCGAAGGAATCAACCAAGATATCAATCATACAGCGACTGAAATTGAACCAAGGAATTTGGTAATCCAAACTTTGGTAGATAAAAATCCTATCTCCAAAGGAGAAAAACAGATCATAAAGATAGATCTGTTTGATGCCAAATCTGACGATAAGGTAAACAATGCGACAATAAAAGGGCAGATAATGGATTCGGCAAAAAAAATCATAAAAAAATTTTCAATTAATAATAACAGTGTCAATGTAATACTAAGTATACCAAAAAATGTAAGAATGGGGAATTCAGTAGTGAGTGTGAACGCCAGCGCACCAGGGTACATCTCCTCAAATATGGACACAAATTTCAGGATCAAATAAAAATAATTCCAACTATTGGAATTACGTCACAGATGTTGAATGCATAGGTATACCTTATAACTAGAATTATCAAAACTCCTCACATGTCCAAAAAGTAAACTCCATACTCCCAATAGTAACATGCTCTATAATTGATTATACAAGCTACCGCCTTTGGATATACATTACTCTCATTAATGCTTTATGCGGTGCTAAAACTACGAATCTTACTAATTACCTCATCACTCAATTTTAATGTATATGCTGAAGACTCAGTATCTGAGTAATGAGATAATTCTTCTAAAAACTTGGTCTTATCTTTTCCCCTCTCGTAGAGACCTCCGGATTCCTTAATACAAAGAGGAAATTTTTGCATTTTCAATCCTTTCGAGTTTAGATAATTTATAAATGTACGATAACCGTCAACATTATACCAATCAAGCGCCCTTTCTTCACAAAAGGCTATCCAGACATCAATCGTATTTTGGTAGAAGGCTTTATCTCTTAATTTTTCAAGCAACATGAACGTAATATTTTTTTAATATATAATATGTCTTAATAAATCTATTCAGTTTCAAGTTCCATATTATTTCCATTACGATCAAAGGCCGCTATGTTTTGAGCCTCGTAAGGATGGCAAATTATTAATGACACTAATCCAAAAAAATGATTTAAATCCTCTAGTGATGGCTTGTTCGATCCACCAGGATGTGAATGAATGGTTCCAATATATGATAAATCAAAAGGAAGTTCATACATAGGAAAACCTGAATAATAGGGACCATGTGTCGAAAAGGGCGGAATAACTAAACCCGTTACTTTGATCAAATTTTTGTCCTTTTTACCTTGCAAAATCAATATCCCCTCATTTGGATGGAATGACTTAGCGTAGGTTATAATACTATCCGTAATTTGTTTTGTCAAAACTATTCTCCTTCTCACTCCAATTTCTTCCTTTTTCCTTCTAAAAAACACTACAATAAAATCTAAATTCCCTGTATTAAAATTAACTATTATGAGTTAAATTTACCATGTGTAGTATTATTTATGGTTAATTTGTTTGAAGGTCTAGAAGGATCTTGATTTGAGAGGCATAATACGCGCTTTTATGGTTCCTGCAAGGCTATTTGATAAATATCGTTCTGAATGTGAGAACAATGGATTTACTATTGACAGCACCTGCACTTACAAGGATCTACGAGGCGGACAGAATGGAACGGGCCCAGAACAAACACTGTGAAATGGAAACCTCACAATGTTTCACTGAAAAAAGTAATTTGCGACCTTCAAGAGTTGACCTCTAGTCTTCTATATAATTAGTGTGTTGTATGTTATTACGCAAATGATCTATCAATACATGAAAAGCATTACTAAGATTATTTAATGGGTCAGCCAACTATCTAAATCACTTGATAATTATAAAAAATCTTGTCAAAAAGTATGGCGAGTTCTATGCATTACATGGATTGAATTTTGAAGTTAACGAAAATGAGATATTTGGACTCTTAGGTCCCAATGGTGCAGGAAAGACAACCCTCATCCATATATTGGCTACATTGCTAAAGCCAACAGAAGGGTATGCTATTGTAAACGGTTTTAATGTTTTGCATGACGCTACAAAGGTAAGAGAAAGTATAGGGGTCGTTTTTCAAGCACCAAGTAGTGATGATATGCTTACTGGATATGAAAATCTAAAGGTTCATGCGTTACTCTATGGAATACCTAGTAAGAAAAGAGAAATAAGAATTTCAGAAGTTTTAAAGTTAGTGGGATTGGAAGAGAGAAAAAACGACCAAGTTAAGAAATATTCTGGTGGGATGAGGAGAAGGCTCGAAATAGCAAGAGGACTACTACACAATCCGAAGGTTTTTTTCTTGGATGAGCCCACGCTAGGTTTAGATCCACAAAGTAGAGACATTATGTGGACGTATATCAAAAAAATAGTCAAAGAAGAAAATGTAACGATAATATTAACCACGCATTACATGGAGGAAGCCGATACGCTATGTGATAGAATTGGTTTTATCGCCAATGGAAGAATTATTGCTTTGGATTCGCCCTTAAATCTAAAACAGGAAATTGGTGGCGACATAGTAAAAATTACCTTCACGGATGACATTCATGCTAACACAGATTTTGCTGATTTCGATTTTGTACATAGAGTGGAGAACAATGGAAATTCTGTAATTATTTACATGGATGAGGTCAACTCAAACCTTCATCGATTAGTAAAACATTTGGATGATGTAAAATCGATAGAATATACGAAACCAACGCTAAATGATGTGTTCTTGAAATTATCAGGGGATACTTTATCCGGAGATAGTCCTGAAGGGGGATTTATGCAAAGGTATGCTCAGTATAAGAAATCTTAATTTTAATATAATATTGGGACAACTTTATGCATTATGGCTTAGAGAATTTAAGGTCTTCCTACGAGAGAGGAGCAGGCTTGTTGCCTCTACTTTTACACCATTGCTGTGGCTGTTTGTCATAGGATCTGGTCTTGGATCAACAAATCTACAAATAGGAACAGATTATCAAAAGTTTATTTTCCCGGGGATCATTTGTATGTCTGTTATTTTCACTTCTGTTTTTTTCGGTTCGTATATAATCTGGGATAGAAAATTTGACTTTCTGAAAAGTGTTATGGTCGCTCCATCAAGTAGAACTACTGTATTTGTTGGTAAAACTCTTGGCGGTATGACGACTTCACTTTTTCAGGTTGGTATAATCCTAATAATTGGCATGGTTTTAGGGATTAATTATGATGCCATATCATTACTGCAAATAATATCAATTGTATTGATTCTCTCATTTGGCCTGACGTCGCTAGGTCTGACATTCGGGAGCTATATTGAGAGTTTGGAAGGTTTTCAATTAATTGTTAGTTTTGTTGTCTTTCCACTATTTTTCCTAAGCGGAGCATTATTTCCTATTGATAATCTGCCGCCTTGGCTAAAATTCATTACTCTTGTGGACCCAGCTACATATTCAGTGGATGCATTAAGGAACAGCTTATTACATTTAGGAACGTATTCTTTTGATCTAGATATTGAATTATTGCTATTGTTTACCCTAATTATAACACTAATTGGGATCTTTTCTTTTAAGAGAATGAAGGCAGTTTAGAATAATATCTATGTTTTAATTAATTTTATGATTTTTGCAAAAGGGTGCAAATAATAATCGATTAATAAAAATTTATATTATCGCGTGGTAACTAAATTTGTTCTTGTTAAATCTCTTGTTCCAGATCCTCAAATCCCCTTGCTTTTGAAATTTCATGCAATTTCATAGATGCCCTTCTTTCGAATTCCTTTTTGCTCAAGACGCCTTTATAGTCTAGCATCTCAATTAAAGCTTCTAGCTTAATATTAAGTTCATCCTGCAATGATAATTCTTTACCTGTAATTTTTCTCCGAGATGATTCACTTTTGCCCATGATTAATTAATTATTTTTACTAATGTGATATTAGTTTAACTTAATTCAACTGTTGCTTTCAACTTTTAATTTGAAACTAGATAATGAAACCATATTTATTAATAAATTCATGAACTTTTTCAAACTTGGCTATCTGTGTTCTACATAATATTTGTATCTTTTTTCTACATCTTTGTTTTTACCAGATAAAACTATAGCGATCCGATCACTTACTCCTTTTCTAATAAAATCCAAAAGATTGTGCGAATTTGGATAGTTTTGATATTTTATTAAAAGTGAAGACTCGAACAAGCTCATAAACTCGACTACTTCCTTTCTGTATTCTTCACAAGTTGGCGTCTTAGTGCTTGTCACCTTAAACCATGTTGTTGCGCTAGGTGCGGCAAATGTGCGCGCCAATTCTTCCAGTACTCTTTCCATTTCAAAAAAATCCAATACAGTTTCAACCTCCAATTAATTACATAGTTTAAAGTGTATAAGATTATGGTAATCTAAATGTAAAAATACTGAATTATTTGGGCATGATAAGAATAAATTTGTGAAACGAAAGTTTAATTTATATTTTGAACTTGAAAAACGAGGATTCACCATCTAACTTACTCTGGATTTATTTTCTTGTATCACTAGGAGTGGCACTACAGGTGGGATCTGCTAATTGGGATATTATATGGCACGGCATCGTCAATGTTGAATCCTTCTTTACTCCCCCACATTCTGTGTTATATTTGGGAGTAGGCTTATCATTAGTTTCTACGATTGCAGGAATAATTTGGTCATTAAGACATAAAATCGACTCAGTAGGACCTTTTACCACTTATCGTAAAATCCCTACTCCACTTAAGTTAATTGTCTTTGGATGTTCGATAGAAGTAATCTCTGGTCTGTTTGATAATTGGTGGCACGCAAATTTTGGATTTGACGGTCTCTTGAGTCCACCACATCTGATGTTAATAAGTGGAATGACACTTTCGATAATCGGAGCACTATTCGGAACCCATTTAGACAAAACCCATAAGAGATTTCACATCATTTCCGAAATGATTTGTTATGGAATACTCTGGATGATTCTGATTAACTTTGTTTTTATGTTCACACTTCCTTTCTCTAAGGGTCAATTTTTCGATTTTAATCTTTCACCGACCGCTGCGTTGATGTTGGGATTAATGCTTCCTGCAGTGTTTACAGCCATAATTTTTTACTCTGTACAAAACCTATCATTTCCTTTTCGAATGACAGTTGTAGCGGCTACCCTAATAACTATACAATCATTAGCCACAATCATTTCAAATATTTACTTTGCAGGCCTACTTCCTCTATACCTCTTAAATATACTGATACCTTTGTCTTTAGATATTATATCTATTTATACCAAAAATAATAACAAATTATTCCGAAAACATTCAAACGCGGACCACAAACGCATTATCTTATCCATAATCATCTCGCTCTTCTTCATTACCTTCTACTTTCCATGGTCAGTTAATATGTTCAAGACGTTCTTTGAAATAGATTTAATTACATTTGAAAGTGTAACTATTTTCGAACATCTTGTATGGAAATTTATTATACCTATTTTAATCCCTGTATCGGCCGTTTCAGCATACATAGGAATATTGGTTTGGAAAAAATTGTATGAATATGCAAAATTAACAGACAAATTCAAAGTTGTTGTTGGATGAGAAAGCTTAATTCGATATAACCCTTTGATCCTTCTTGAACTATGCGATATTAGCATTAGGACTTTTCTAAAGATTATTTTTTTTTGACGTTTGACTAATTTACGATTCTGATTGAATAGACTAAGAGGGCTTATTGTCGGCCTAATTCAGAAGAAAGTAGCTGAATGAAGCCAGTAATTAATTGCGAATTACATTATAAAAAGAACTTTGCAAAGTCTGAAATAAAAATAAAAAATAAAACGTAGGGCTGTCAATATTATATAGTTATGATTGAGGAATTAATTTCAAAATAGTTAACCTTAATAATCTAGTTTAATCAATTAATATATTGAAACATGGAAAATAAAGAATTCCTTACGCAACAGCTCTTATGGATTGTAATTTCAATAGGTATAAGCATAACAATATCAATGTTTGTCCCGTTTCCGCTATCCTGGGTTGTTATTATCGGGGTGTTTCTTGCATTGAGCTTCTATATGCGCTATAGGATGATGAAAAAGATGGGCTCCGGAGTGGGTATGTTTGGATCTCTGTCATCACCATTTTCTGGAAATTCAGTTAATTATTATTGTATGAGCTGTGGAACAAAACATAGAGAGGCCTCATGTCCACGATGCGGTTCAAAGATGAAAAGGGTCGGGTAAGTACAAAACTTTTTATAAATTCTTTTTTCAATATAATAAACAAAATTAGCTAACAGTTGTTTTCATCCTAAACAAAGTCACTTATCTGGTGTTGTTTTAATGATATTGTATATTCCTTTGTAAGATCAGAAATTTGATCTATGATCTCATCAATACCAAATACTAAGTTCCTTTTTGATATCTGATCTTTGAGATTGTTTACAACTTTATCAGTATATGCTTTATTCGCACTCAAATTATTTTCATGCAGAAAAGGTTCTTGAAAGCCATATATTCTCTCATATTCTTTGGCAGTCCACAAAATTCCAAATATTTCAAGGATCTCTTTAATTCTATTCCATATATCATATCTCAGTCTTAAGATTGATCCGGAAATATGCCCTACTTGTAATTGTTGGCATTTATTAACCAATGATTCTATATGTTCCTCAGTATCAGTAATAAAAGGAATAATAGGATCTATATTAATACAACATTTAATTCCAGAATCTACAAATTTTTTTATAGTATCAAAAATTCTTGCTATTGGGGGTGTCCCTGGCTCTATTATGCGTTTTATTTTTTCATCATTAGTTGTTACCGACCAAACGATAAAACATTTGTTCTTGTAATTTCGAAATAGATCTAGGTCTCGTTCAATCAGCGAGGATTTGGTGAAAACATAAAATGGAATTTGGTATTGTTGTAATACCTCAATACACCTTTTTGTAATGCCAAATTTTGCTTCTGCATACTGATAGGCGTCAGTAGCAGATGATATCATAACGGGTAATATTGGGGTATTTTTCAATTTGTTTAATTCTGATTCTAATATTTCTGGCGCATTAATTTTCCCGTATACCTTATCATAAAAATCTGGTGCCCATTTGTATGTAGCATAACAGTATCCACACCTATGATGACATCCCTGATAAGGATTTATTGTTAAACCTATGTGTGATCTAACCTTGAAGTAACGTAGTATTGATTTAGAATATTTTCTTTCAATTATAGGCGCCTTATTGGAATACCACAACAAGACTATGAAAGTAGCATAGTTAATTAGAATTGAGATACCATTATGTGTGGGAGAGGGGGAACCGTATCAAGTTATATCAATCATCAGAGCTTTTAATTAGTGGATTTTCAGGTCTATTGACAATTGATTGAATGAAATTAAATACAGGCTTAACTTCTGAATTTGGTCCACTTATTTCAAACTTTATACCGCCCTGTACTCTAATTTTGGACCTCCTGAATATTATCCCATCTTCATTATATTCTATGCCATAAATACTTTCAAGTCTTTCACTTATTACATCGGGCGATTTAAAAACACGTCCTCTTTCAGAATATAGTAGTATTCTAAGATTTGTAATTATTATGTTGTATTTTTTATGGGTACATTTTAGTTTAGTCTTCGTTCTGAACATTATGTTCTCTTGGGGGAGTAATATTTCCTTGAGTGCCAAGAACCATTTTTATGCGGCATCGGGATATATCCATAAAAGTTGAATCATTTTATTTAATCTACTAACAAATGTAAATGATCTTAAGTACTATTAAAAAGTTGTATAACAAGCATTCATCTGAGTACTTTTTTTAAGTATCCGTTGATAATTCATTATAATTTTATCCTTGGGCTGGATATATGCTATCATTGAAATGTCTTCATATAGTATGTCAATACTTGAACATTTTGATAAACAAAGAATTACGATAATTTGTACTATACTTTGCGATGCTATCTTGTAATTCCATTTACCCTCGATTTTCTATACAATTATGGTGAATCTATAGGCGCTGAAACATTTCTGACAGTCAATCATTTCATAACTTTTGTACTACAATTCATACTGGGGTTTGGTATTGCCCCTCATCTTCCAATCATAATATATGTACTTCTCTAAGCAGCTTAACTGATTCAAAATTCTGGCAAGAAAACTTTAGATATGCAATCATAATAATAACGATTTTTGTTGCAGTAGTAACTCCAGACGGAAGTGGGCTAACAATGCGGTTTGTTTCACTACCCATGATTGATCTCTACGCTCTCGGCATAACATCTATTAGAGGAAATGAAACGAGTGTAACAGAACGGCAAAAATTAGTATATCCATTAACTTTAAATCTCAACCATATCTATGTTCTAATATGTATGGTATGCATAATGCCATCTCGCAGATGCCATTTGGATACGAATGGATTTTAATCATAGTTATTATTGTGGTGATATTTTTTGGTGTCAAGAAAATTCCTGAATTAGCAAGATCATTTGGGAAAGCAACAGCAGAGTATGAAAAGGCAAGAATTGAAGCAAAAAAAGAACTAGAGCAAATTAAACGAGAAGATAAAATTGGTCGTGAAAAGCTCGAGGAAATAGCAGAATCATTGGGAATAGACTACACCAACAAAGACGATGTTGAGCTTAGGAAAGCCATTGATGGAGCTATTAATAAAGAAAAGGGCAGTTAATAACGACCAGAGTATTCGGTAATCATTAATTATAAATAGCATTTATTTTCCTAGGAAAATTATATTTATAACAGGAATCTTCTGCATGAATAAACATGATAGGAGCTGATATAGTTTCTGAGATCGTAAACAATTATGACGTAAAAAAAATACATTTGGCAGTTATAGGAAGTCATTCAGCCTTGGAAATCATGGATGGTGCAAAGGACGAGGAATTGAAAACAGTTTGTATTTGTCAAAAGGGTAGAGAATTACCATACTTGAGATTTAGAAGGTTGGCAGATGAGATAATCATGGTGGATAAATTCTCCGATTTAGTTTTTAAAGAAAATCAGGACAAAGTCCAAGAGATTAATGGCATAATAGTCCCTCATCGAGCATTCACAGCATACGTCGGTTACGATTCCATTGAAAACGGACTTAGGTTACCAATACTAGGAAATAGAAGCCTATTTCGTGCAGAAGAAAGGAGTTATCAAAAAAATCAGTATTCTTTATTAGAAAAGGCACAGATAGTTCATCCAAGGATTTACAAAAATCACTCTGAAATTCAAGGCTTGGCTATGGTTAAGATCCAAGAGTCTGCTAGAAAGCTAGAAAGAGCATTTTTTGTGGTTAGTTCGGCAGAAGATTATCAGGAAAAATCTCAAGATAAGATAAGAAGAAAAGTTATTACTAAAGAAGATTTAGAAGTAGCGGTAATCGAAGAATTTGTAGTAGGCACCTACTTTAATTTTAATTTTTTTACCTCCCCTTTGACTCCAGAAACAGAATTCTTAGGTATTGAACGGAGACTTCAAACTAATCTCAATGATCTAAACGCGTTACCCGCAAAAAACCAATTAGAATTTGACACGGATGTAAAACACATAGAAATAGGTCATACACCTGCTAGCATCAGGGAGTCTATGTTAGAAAAGGTATTTGAATTGGGTGATAAATTTGCAGAATCTGTGAGGAAGGAATATCCTCCTGGAATAATTGGACCTTTTTCTCTACAGAGTATTGTCACTCCAGATCTGGACATAGTTGTTTACGATGTCTCGCTAAGAGTTCCTGGAAATCCTATAATGGCAACAACATCTCCATACACAAAGTATTCATACGGCCACACGTTTGGTGTTGGGCGGAGGATTGCAATGGAAGTGAAAAAAGGTTTGGCTTCCAAAAAACTATTCGCATTAGTTACCTAAATGACATAAACTACTGCTCAATTGTTTCCTCAAACAGATTTTTCCTTACTTTGATAGGAACATCAAAAAAAGCAGCGAGTGCAATACAATCAGAAGCGCGATAATTCCTTAAGGTTATGATCTCCTTCCGTGTTTTGAAATAGAGGTTAGACCTTAATACGGGACCATTTCTGTAAATCCTAACTTCGACCAATAATAAATCTTGAAGGGATGATATTTCTTCAATAAGGTTGTATATTGTGGGTATTGTACTTTTGTCACCTTCCTTAAATCTTAGGATGTGTCTTGCCACTTCTCCAGAAAATGCACGTATAGGAAATTCTCTGCCATCATCGGATTTTAGAGTAAGAAGTCCCTCAAGACCAAGTTTATCAACAAAACCCACAAAGCTTATGGATGCTGTAATATATCCTTCGCTTATGAAAGGTTCGCTCATATTTTCTTTTATACTCTGATAAATTTAGACTTTATCCAAAAGAAGATATGGTTATTCGAATTAAATTAATATAGATTGAATTGCATTTTGTAAATTAAATCAGTTTTGGTTATTGGTCATGGTCGAGAATTATGAATCGCTTCGAAATAGAGGGATACGCATTATTTCACTAAGCGTTTTTTCCATAATTTTTGCTATTTTTTTATATTCATTGTTTAGTTCAAATCAATCATTACCTGAGGTTGCTAAATTGTACAACTTGGCCATTGCCGTTATTTTCCTGATAGTAGTCTCATTAGCTGCCAGTGGTTATGGATCTTATCTTATTCTTCAATCTGAATCATTAAGACCAAATCATGAGAGGAGTTATCTTGGATATGTCTCTAGGATTTTAACCAACAAGACTTACTGGTTGATATTCATTGTTTCTTCCATTTTCTATGGAGTTTTCTTTGGATTCTTATCTCAAATTCTAATATATCATGATGATGCTGTAGGAAATACTGCCCCTTCGATATCTGTCACTCTATGTTGCAACTATCCTGGATATGTTCCAATGATTACGATACAACTTACGGAATTATTTTCCATTTTGATAATTCCCTTGAATCTAATACTTGCAATAATCGTTTCTACGTTAGTTGGGATTAATTTTGCATTAAATGCGAGCTTTCTCAGAAAGTTTAAAGATCAATCCCCTAGAAAATTTTCAATCGCTTCAACTTTTGGTATATTTAGTGGTTTATTCATCGGTTGTCCAACATGTGCAGGGAGCTTATTTTCAATCATTGTCGGTTTTGGCACTAGTGCAGCGGTCTCCATACTCGCTCCCTTTCAAAGTCTATTCATTGCAATAAGCATCCCAATTTTGATAGTAACCCCTTTGTTGATTATACGTAGGATAATGAAAAGTGAGACTTGCGATGTTATAGACAATCAGTAGACCTCCCACTAAAATAGTATATTCTGGTTTGTGTACAGATATGGTCACGATATAATATTATTCGAAAATTGTTAACGTATTGGTTTGTTCCTTTAAGATTTTTTCAAATTTTACGATATCAAGATCCTTGAACGGTCGCATTTTAGGTAATTCTGGAGGCTCCTTGACTTTTTCTAAAATTCCTCTTGAAATTAGCTCTGCCCTTAATTTTTCACGTAATTCCGGATGACATAATTTGCTATGAAAAATGCTTCCCCAGCCCTGTAAGAACATCTCCTTTATATGCAAATCTCCCTTTTCCTCATGAAAATGCGGATTTCTCGTTTCGATTTGCATTACCTCGACTCCCTTCTCCATGGTGTCCTTGTGTTCGGGTGGAGTAATCCCACCGAACTGTTCCAACAAGTTAACTATTTCATAGGGCTCGATGGAAAAACCAGATGAGTATGTCAATAATTCTGCCAACTGAATTGACATGCAGTGTTCTCCAGAATTTCCGGTTCGAATAACCTCAGTTTCAAATCCAGTATAGTATGATATCATGAGATTCAAGAATTGATTTGTCATTTCAGAGACCCGACCAAGTTTGGAAAACCTCACTCCAGAATCGGAAATCTTTGGTTTGTAAATCCAAGATACACGAACCATAGCGTATGGTGTGGTAGATAACGCAATTCCTGATGAAAATATTTTTGCATATTCGTTCACCGCACCGGGTACATAGTTATCAGAATCAACGAACCCGACATATTTTTTTCCCATCATTTTTGAAACGAGCATACCAATGAACATCCCTTCTCCTTTACCGTTACGAATCTTACTATCAGAATCAAAAAGATCTGTATACCCTACTTCTTCTAAAGCCTTGATAAGACCCGGATCCTTTTGATGTATGATTACTGATTTTTTTTCTGTGAATCTATTAAATTGTTCAAAGGCCTGTTTCTCTAGTTTATACCTATCAATTGGTTCTCTAGGACTGTTTGATACAATTACTGTTAAACAATCATGTGGAATGCCGCTAAGGACTCCTTCTAAAAGCTTTAAACGTTCTCCTTTTATAGGAATTACTATTGCCATTTCAGACTCTATTTTGGATATGATTTCATCATCTATAGAACGAATTACCTCAGATTCAGTTTTTGATTGTTTATTTTTGTGTCCAGAATCCAACTCGTACACACGTTGAACTCCATGTAGACTTACCGATCCAAATCTCTCTGTAAATCTTGGGACATCAAGCTTCATAAATTGATTCAGTTATGCCATATTTATTCCAAGTCTATATAAATCAATAATTCCAGCCTAAAACTAAAAATTACAATAATGACTCGACTATTACTCTAGAAATCTTCAAATATTTAGGAATGAAAAAATTGCGATCACATTTATTTGATTTGCCAAATATGATCTTTAAGATTTGTTGCTTGAAGATGTAGATTCGCAGCGACCCCTCCTTTGATCAAGATCCTATTTTAGGTGTCTAATTCAATGGATTCAGAGCCCCGTTAGTCACAAATAATAAATCGCCACTGTTCTGAACCTTAATCTTGTCATTCCACCTTATTACTTTTTGAAAGGTACATTTGCTTAAAGTAACCCAAAACTTCATTAAGATATCGATAACTTGGAAGAACGATATCATAATTGATTATACACTCGGCATTCACGATGATAATTTATCTCCTAAGCTGAAGATATTAGGACTATTGTCCCTTAATTTGGCAATGTATTGTACTATCGAAATATAGTTTATCTTGGTAAATTATCAATTTTATATCAATCCAAAAACATAAGGATCACGAATCATGTCGTGACTTTAAATCTATACCTCGAGGAACAGCGTATCATTTTCTATCAATACCTTGTGGCTTTGTAATGGTTTTAATTTTTGGGGGAACGAAATTAAGCTTCCTGTTTTGACATCCCATTTGGCTCCATGCCATGGACACGTTAATTCACCATTATTTAGCTCTCCTTCATGAAGTTCTGCTCCAGCATGGGTACAGATATTGTCCATTGCGTAATAATTTCCATCTAATTTAGTTACTACGAGCTCCTTTCCACTAGCTGTAATATGCACCAACTTGCCTTCCTCAATATCTGAAGTTTTTCCCACAACTACCCTTACCATGAGCTTAAAAATAATTCTGTATTATTTTAACTTAATTTATGCTATTTGTCCATTATTTAGATATCTTAATATACAATATTTCAACCCTTTAGTCATAATTAAGAATGAGGGCAGATGACAAAGATTGAATATTCTGATCAACTTGATTCAATTATTAATAAGAATCTGATCTGGATAGATATTCAAAAACCTACCAGGAAAAAATTAAAATTATTGGAAGGAAAATACCCATTTCACGAACTTAATATTGAGGATTCTCTTTCCAAAAAGCAAATTCCCAAAATTGACAAATATCAGGATCATATTTTCGTAATCTTACACTTTCCAACTGTGGATGAAGATAAGAGCTTTCGTTCCACTCAGCTTGCAATATTTGCTGGTCCTAAATATCTTATTACAATACAGCAAGGAGAACTCAAACCACTCATTGAAAGGTTTAATTTCTGCAAAGAAAGTGAAAAAGAGAAGGAAATATTCATGGGATCTTCTTCTGGTTATCTCTTACATAGTATTATAGATCTTATGGTTGATGATTTATTACATGTCTTAATGAAACTTGAAGGAAATTTGGATGACATAGAAGATTTAGTGTTTGATGAGAAAGTTGCAATAGCAAGGGACATTTCATTATTGCGGAGAGAGATAACAACTCTTAGGCGAGTAGTTGTTCCTTTAAGCAGAATTATATTGGAACTCAGCAAAGAAATGCAAAGATTTTCTGAAGAAGATTTGACTGATTATTACGATGATGTCAGAGATCATACAGATAAGGTTCTTGAAGTTCTTGAGGAATCTAAAGAAACTATAGAAATTTTCAAGGACACTGATTTCATGTTAAGTACGGAAAAATCAAATAAAATATTGTCTCTTCTCACTATTCTATTTACTCTTTCCATTCCTGCTACGGTAATTGGTACTTATTATGGAATGAATATTAACCTCCCCGGTGGTATTATCACTGGCAGCCCAGATTTTCTTGGCCCATATACTTCATTCATAATATTACTAACAATTGCTATAGTTCCATCATTGGTAATGGTTTGGTATTTTAAGAAATTAGGATGGTTCGGCTGGTATAATAAAAAAATTAAATTCTGACAAAAGGCTTATTTTTAGGCACAACTAACCTTAATGTTCAATTAAAGACGACATGTCTATGTTGAAGAATGTTCTTAGAATGCCCAGATATGATTCAACTGGAGGCGGGATCTCATCTTCACATGATACCTTCATTTTCCATGCATTTATCCAAATTATCATTGCATATAGAATGTTGAGAAACCTCTTATACTGAGATGGCACAACCTCCAAACTTTCCAGATATTTGTCGCCTAACATCCACGCTGCCGTAAAATCCAGGCATTTCTGGCCATAAACAACTTTGATTTGTTCTTCAATACTCACTGCAAACTTGAATGGAGTGCTTGACACAAAAAAAGGAAAATCAATTTTGTCCGGCATAATTAGACCTGGTGGAGACCATATCGAAATTATTTTACTACCAAATTTCAATTCTGAAGTGAATTTTCGTATCATTTTTTGTATGATTCTATCATCATTTGACAAAAAAAGAAACACATTACCATCAGAGATATCCATCCTACGTATATCATTGATGACTACCTTAACGTTTTTTATTTTTTGTGTCTTTCCTACAATTTCTCTTACAGCTGTTTTACTTTTTTCAACTCCTATAGCCTTCTTTACTTTATATTCTGTCGAAGCGATGTAAATAGCATCACTATTTCCGCAACCAAGATCATAAAAAATATCTCTCGCATCAAGACATGCAAGGTTGAACATTCTTCTTATAACATTATCTGGCATTTTGATATTATTTCCTTTAAGGATCGAACCGGGCAAAGTAGAGATAAATTCGCTAATGTTCATTGTGTATCGGGATTTTCAATTATAGAATATCGATATATCATATAAAAACGGAACTGAGATAGATTTTACCTACATTGAGTCTCATTGATTCAACATTGAAAATGTTAATAACAGATGTCTGGTTTTTACCATCTGTGAACTGCAATAATTGCGGTCATGTCTACGTAGCACATGAGCTAGGAAAGACTAAAGATAGAAAACACTCTCTGTTCAACATAGGAAAATGCCTAATAATGGGATGTAATTGTGCTACTTATGCTGACAAAATTGATCAGATAGATGAAGAACTATTATGATTCCACTTCCTTCAGTTATTTTAATTTCAATGAATTCATGTATATCGATGCAATGTCTTAAGATTTAGTAAACCGAAGATGACAAAACAATAATTGGATATGAAAAATATCAGGACTTTAAATTTAATATTGCCCTTTGTATCCCTGGGTTTAATTTATGCAACTATGCTTATAGGGGTTTATATTTCATCGTTAAACAAGGGTATAGCTTGTTCTAGTTGGCCCCTATGCCCAAACGGTTTCACGATTCCTCAGGAGAAATTCTTCTATGAACACTTTCACAGATTAGTGGCCATAATTGCTGCTATCTTTACTAGTATATCCTTAGTTTTTGTTAGAAAAAGTCAATGGGATTTAAATAAACTAATTGTGATAATTGTTACTTCATTGGTTATCGCCCAAATTGTTATGGGGATTTTTGTTGTGTCCACCAAATTGAATCCTATACTAGTTGCAATTCATCTCTCAACAGCGGTAACAATTTTTTCTCTAATTTTTGTCCTACTTAGGCAATCATATATTGAAATCAAAAGAAAAACGTAGGGCCAAAGGTAACGATGCTTTTTTATACTTATGATAAAAAGTGGCGTGGCATTTTAAATTATGGGGATGCACGACATTGATTTTTATGTTCCTTATGGGAAGAGTGTTAATAGACGATAAAATTTACTATTCATATCTTGATTCTAGATTATTATATTTATTAAATCAATTTGGTACAAGGATTAATAGTAGAAATTATGAAGCAATCAAGTTCGATATCATAAAGAATAGAAAATTGTCAAAAAATGGGATAGATGAACTGGTTATTAGAATTTGTAGAGTGTTGATGCCAGCGGGATATGAAAAAATAATTTTAAAATATTTTTATCCATCTATTGAATTTGCTGAAAAACATTTCTTACATCCATACAAAGAAGCAAAAGGTACACTTGAACTTCTTTCAGAAAATTATAAGATAGGAATTATTGCCAACGAGGACAAGATGATATTGAATATCTTGGATAAATATGAATTATCTAGATATTTTAATTGCTGTATTTTCTCCTATGAAGATAGTAGGGAACCGGATAAAGAAATTCTTAGATTGGTTTTAAATGTGTTGAATATAAGATTGGGCGAATCTGTACTGGTTGGAGACAGACTTGACACACACTTGCAAGTTGCAAATGCGTTGGGAATAATTACTATAAGGTTCACTAACTCTATTTTTAAGCTACAAGAGGTTAGAGACCAAGATGAGATTCCAAATTTCACAATTAGTAATTTAAGGCAGCTTGTAGACATCAGTCTAGAGACAAAACCAGACTAAAAAATATCTCCCCAGACGGTCTGCTCAAGATTATTGTCTAATGCGTTTGAGTACCTCATCCATTTCATGCTCACTTAATCTATGGCTTGAATCAAACATGGAATGAATTGGACCTCCACCGTCGCCAATTCTTCTTGGTACTATGTGTACATGTAAATGTGGTATTACTTGTCCTGCGTCTTTACCATTGTGAATAGCTATTAAGGAACTTTGTACACCTGTCCCTTTTTCTATAGACGGTAATATTTTGTGTACCAATTTAAATAGATCGATGATTTGATCAGGTTCAACATCCTGTAACTTCTCATAGTGTTTTTTTGTAATAACCAGGGTGTGACCATCTTTCAATGGAAAAGCATCAAGAAATGCAATTGCATTTTCGTTTTCGTCTACCATCCTGGCATCAATCTTCTTCAGAGCGATATTGCAGAATATGCAGCTATCAATCATTGATACATTCATAATTATTTACTACTTTTCAAATAATAAAATATTTCTAAAAATCTATTAGTATTTCCCGATAACGAAATTCATGACGACATGCTGAAAAGTGATGTAATGTGCTTTGCTGCCACATATTTATTGATATTATTATTTATGGTAACCATTGGCCGTTCTTTATCAGTAACAAATCCTATTATTTGTGATTTGAAATTATGTTTTCTCAGATCTTCCAAAATTAGTGGGGCCAAAGCTTCAGTTGAAATTATCAAATGACATCCATTTGTAGAGGCTGTTGAGTTAGATACAAGAAATTCATCTGTAGCAAACCGAGCTAATTCCTCACATTGCATTGGAACCTCGTTTATTACTAAGTGGGTATTTGAAATTTTAGACAAATTAACCAATGCTGAAATCCCGTCCGAACTGACGGGATAAACACTCACAATATTTGCGTTGGTATCAAAATCCTTTCCAAAGTCTGGACAATATTTTGAAATTATCTTGCCCAAAGAAAACCTGGGTTGCGTTAATGATTTTATTATTTCATTCTTGACGCTAATGTCAACCGATTCATGCTTACCAATAATGGAATTCATTTCACTGATTTGACTTATTGTATAAATGCTCAATGGGGTCAATGAACCAAATTTATCAGTCAATATTAATACCATGCCGGGTTGAATGAGATCATATCTTACTGGTAATTCCTTAGTTGAGTGAGCATATGCCGTGGCTCCAAAGAAAAGTTTGCCTAATTTAAGCGAACTATAATCGTCAAGCAGCAGATTATATTTTGCTGCAAATTTATCGTTATTAGTTCTAATTTTGTCGAGAAGATCCTCGTCTGGTGCGTCGTATATCGGTAATATTCTAAAACCTGAGGTACATCCAAGTAATAAGAGATTCTCGAGTGCCCCCGCTAAGCCGATTGAGGTATTAACCATTGAATCTGGTTCCTCGTCAGGATCGATTAGTTTGCCAGAAGAAATATTGACAGCAGTATATCCTAATTTATTTCCTCTATGTGTATCAATATAGTCAACGAGTCCAAATTGTGATTCGTACTGCGAAGTAGTGGTGAGCACCACCCTTCTTAACTGGTGTTTCGGAGATTTCTTACCAAAAAAATCATTTAGAAGATGGATTAGTTTTTGTTGATCTTCTGCTACATCATTGTGAATTCTCATCAATGAAATAATTTTCTTGTTTTTCAAATCGTCTGAAATTGATTCGTTTACGTTGTATATTCTGCGTGTTATATCGGGGTTTCTGCCACTATATTGAAATGAATCAAACCATGACAAGTTGGCCCATGAATTGTGTTTTATCTTTTCAAAGGAATTTCCTAACGAAAAATAATCAACCTCATTGGAGCAATTTGATATCCATCCAATGGGATCAAAGCCTAGATTTTGATATTTGAGTATGTTTTGCCAAAAATCATCAGCCAAAAACTAAAACCCCCTCATATCACTCATATGTAACACTAATATTGAATCTTCCTAAAGGTTAAGACTACTCAAGTATATTTAAGTTAATTAACCTTATTATGTTAATTAGATTAAAATAATAATAATTATAAGCCTATTTTTATCAAATTAAAAATAATGCAGATAAATCATGATAACCAGAAGGAAAAAGCCAAGTTAAGCGATATAAAGGATATTGCTGAAGTAGAATCAAAACATGCACCTGAGATACTAAAGTGGGGATTCAAGAAATTTGGTGATAAAATGGTACTTGCGTCTAGCTTTGGCGCCGAAGATGTCGTATTAATAGATATGATGTGCAAAATAAACAGGAATCTTACTAGAGTATTTACCCTGGATACTGGTAGGCTAAACCAAGAGACTTATGATCTTATTGATAAAATACGAAAAAAATATGACATTAAAATTAATGTGTATTTCCCAGATCCAAGTGAATTGGAAGAGATGGTCGCAAACAAAGGAATGAATTTAATGTATGATAGCGTGGAAAACAGAAAACTTTGCTGCAATATTAGAAAGATTAAACCATTGAAAAGAGCCCTAACGCAGTCAGATTGTTGGATTACAGGACTTCGTCGTGAACAATCAGTTACTAGAAATAAGATTATGAAGATAGAGGTTGACACACTAAACAACAATATTATTAAATTAAACCCATTAGCCGATTGGACTAATGACGAAGTTTGGGCGTATATCCGTGAGAATAAAATTCCATATAACGCATTACACGATAAAGGGTACCCTAGCATTGGTTGTGAACCTTGTACAAGGGCAGTCGAGCAAGGCGCAGACCCACGTTCAGGAAGGTGGTGGTGGGAAATTGATACTCATAAAGAATGTGGCCTGCATTGGAAAGAAGGTAAATGATTTCTATTGACAATTAATCTTATCTTACCACATGGTGGTAAATTAATTAATAAATTCATTGAAAGAAAGTATGAAGATTTGGAGACTTTTGAAGTATCTTCTGATACCAGAAATGATGCGGAAAATATTGCAACTGGTGTCTTTAGTCCTCTGGAAGGTTTTATGATAGAAGATGATTTTTTGACAGTCCTTAAGGACGGAAGATTAAGTAACAGTATTCCCTGGACCATACCTATCGTTCTTGATAAAGAAAAGGAAATAGCAATGCAAATGAAGGATTTAAGAGATGTCGTTCTATGTTCAGGTAATGAAAAATTTGGAATATTGCATGTAGAAGATATTTACAGATATAATAAAGAGAATGTCGCAAATGCAGTTTACAGAACTACTGACGTCAATCATCCCGCGGTAAACAGATTATTTCAGATGAAAGAGTTTCTAGTTGGTGGAGGACTGGAAGTTTTTCGTATGATAGGGAATGACGAAATGCAAAAGTTTAGGTTGCATCCCTCAGAAACACGTTCTGAGATTACCAAGCGGGGGTGGAAAACAGTCGTAGGGTTTCAAACTAGAAATGTCCCTCATGTTGCTCATGAAATGCTACAAAAAGCTGCTTTGAATATTTATGATGGATTATTCATCAACCCGCTAATTGGCAAAAAAAAGAGAGGAGATTTTACTGATAGCCTAATAATCAATACCTATGAGTCATTAATCATGAACTATTTTCCGAAAAATAGAGTATTGTTTTCTACTATTCATACAACTATGAGGTATGCAGGCCCACGCGAAGCCATACATCATGCAATTATGAGGAAAAATTTTGGATGTACACATTTCATTGTAGGCAGGGATCACGCAGGAGTAGGCAATTACTATCCACCCTTTGCCGCCCAAGAAATATTTAATGAATATCCTGATTTGGATATAAAACCTGTAACCTTTCCATCTTTTTATTTCTGCAAAAAATGTTTGTCATATGCTAATGAAAAAATATGTCCACATGGAGTAGAATCAAAGGAAGAACTAAGTGGAACTATGATTCGCAAATTGGTAAATTCTGGCAAGGTTCCTGAGAAACATATGATGCGTCCAGAAGTCTCAGATTTAATCCTCAAGTCGCAAAAACCATTTGTAGGTGATAAAACTTGATAGAGTTACTGCAACTAGGACTATTTGCAACAGCATTTTTAATAGTTTATCCTATGGCCTCGGTTAATAGCCAAAGTAGTGTTCACGACATTGTGAAAACAAAGAATTCTGAACGATTTATAGTAGATTACGACGCATCGAATAAAAACAGGAGAGAACCATTAGTTTACAATTTCTCAAAACCGATACCGACGAACTGGCAAATGACTATCCAAAATAATTTATCCTATACTGATATAGATAATGCCAAAACTGTAGTAAAGATTCAAGAACCATCTCCAAGCGACAAATTTATAGAACTAGCAATGTTTAGCGATAGAACTGGAAAATTCTGGGTCGCGATTAATACAAACGAATCAGGATATATTAGAGTGTACGAACAAGATAAAGACGGGTGGTCTAGGGACCAACCAATTTTTGTAGCCCACGCAAACAATCAGGGTTTAACCATAACTAACGGCAAGAGAATTATAATCGATAAGCTGTCATTGAATGATTTTATTGTAGGATCAGTTTCAATATATGGTAAAGATCAAGTAAATGATGCAAACAATACAAATGGTGGTACAATTTCATTCGAAGTTCTATTCGGTAATCCTGCCGAATCTCCGTTATACTACATGCCACTAATAACGATCATCGCCACAGGAGCAATTTTACTGGTTCTGTTATATAGAAAGAAACGTGATTAGATATTTTTTTCGTAATATTTGCATAACTTCGTCAATTGACAAACACCGCACTTTGGATTCTTCGGCAAACATACGTTTTGACCAAAAGTAACAAAAGTTTCGTTTATTTTTCTCCAATATTTTTTATCAATTGATTTCTGCAAGACAATTTCAGTCTCCTCAGGTTTATTGGTATCAGCAATTCCAATTCTATTAGAAATTCTATGAACGTGACTATCTACTGGAATGGCGGGTCTATTGAAGCCATATACAAGCACACAATTTGCAGTCTTTCTACCGACTCCTGGTAATGTAAGAAGATCATCTATATTGGAAGGAACGTTTCCATCAAATTTTTCAACTATTATTCGTGATACCTCTTTAATATTGGTCGCCTTTACATTATAGAAGCCGATTTTTTGAATCACCTTCTTTAATTTTTTCAAATTTGCTTTGGATAACATGTGAGCGTCCTTAAATTCAGAGAAGAGATCTGCAATTACCTTGGTTGTAATCTCATCCCGGGTTCGTGCCGACAAAATAGTTCCTATCAGTATTTTAAAGGGGTCTCCGTCTTCTTGAATTTGTAAGTTTTTCAAGGCGGTGGGTCTAAGAAGATTGTTATTTTGAAGCGTCTTCTGCATTAGTGCTATTATCGTATTGAATTTCATCGTCATATTCCCAGTAAATTGATTACAATATTCATTACGAATAACGCTACTAAATAGACTTTGTAGGCAAATGTCTATCCGGTCTTTTCTTTTATTCTGGCTCTACCAGTTTTTCGTGGAGCGATATTTCCCACCTTTCTCCCAGGTGGAGTTGTTCTCCCTACTGATGATTGGCGACCTACATGCTGATGTCTCCCGCCTCCATGTGGATGATATACCGCGGCTTGCGCTATTCCTCTAACCTTGGGATAAAGTTTACCATGCGCAATCATGTATTTGGCCCTGTTTCCTGCCTTTAGAAATGGTTTTTCTTTTCTCCCTGCACCAGAAACAACTCCTATCATTGCCTTGCATTTAGAATTTAAAGTTGTAAATTTTCCTGATGGTAATTTTATCGATACTCCTTGAGACGTATGAGAAAACACTACTGCAGATGATCCAGCTGACTTTACAAGCTTTCCCCCATCGCCTATATTCCTTTCCAAATTACAAATAAGGGTACCGTCTGGGATCGATTCCAATGCTAAAATATTATTTGGCTTAAATTCTACGTTATTTCCAATTTGGATATTTTCACCAACTGCCATGCCGTTAGGAGCAGGCAGATAGCTAAACTCTTTATCAAATTGAATCTTAGCTAAAGGCGCATCTCTTCCTCGTTCGTGAATAATGTCAACTATTGAACCATTTTTTTGTTCGGATAATTGTAAATTTGGATATTTCGCAGGTATAATCTTTCCAGTTTTAATGGACTGAAATTGTTTTCCCCCTCTTCCCCGTCTACGTACTAGAGTTCTTTTGCCCAAGACAGACCGATAAAATTATTAAATATATCTTGATTTTAATCTTTTGGAAAAAACAGAATTCCGTGTCAAGTTTTAGTGAGTCTATTAGTTTAATTCTTCAATCCACTGAATTGTTGTCGGATCAGCAGGATTGACATAGTAAGATATATTTTTCAAAAATTAGTTAATGATAGATAATACCGTACTTTTTTTCGGATTTCCGACTTCAGAAAATTTGTTAAGAGTAACCCCGACAAAGGTATAAAGATAGGTACGATAGTACTTGATGTCGTGAGTCAAAACACTCTCTCACTGAAGGTTCTCGAAGCATATACTCGAGACGTAGGTCGTGGAGTGGCTAGAATCGATTATGATTCAATGGACTCTTTAACTGCATCTACAGGTGACGTTATAGAAATTCGTGGAAAAAGAAGGACTGTCGCAAAATGTCTACCACTTTATCCTTCTGATGAGGGCAAAGGAATAGTTAGAGTTGATGGTCTGGTACGAAACAATGCAGGTGTTGCCATTGGGGACACCGTGATTGTGCGAAAGATAAAAGCCGTTCCTGCAGAAAAGGTTATTGTTGCGCCATTGGAGGCTATACCACCCATTGATGAGCGTTACCTTGCTGATGCACTTGAGAGTGTGCCGTTGATTAAAGGAGATAATGTAATGGTCCCTTATTTTGGTGGTAGACTTACGTTTCAGGTAATAGGAGTAACACCAGCATCAGATGCTGTATTGGTGACTCAGAAAACTATATTCCACATTGCAGAAAAAGGCGAAACACTCAGAGGTGTTCCTCAGGTAACCTACGAAGACATTGGGGGTTTAAAGGAAGAAATCCAAAAAGTTAGAGAAATGATAGAACTGCCACTGAGACACCCTGAAATCTTTGAGAAATTAGGTATCGAAGCACCAAAAGGTGTATTACTATATGGGCCTCCTGGAACTGGAAAGACCCTTCTCGCAAAGGCCGTTGCAAATGAAAGTAATGCTCATTTTATAAGTATTTCTGGACCCGAAATTATGAGTAAATTTTATGGGGAATCTGAAGCTCGGTTGAGAGAAATTTTCAAGGAAGCAAAAGAAAAGGCACCTTCCATAATATTTATTGACGAAATAGATTCAATTGCTCCCAAAAGGGAGGAAGTTACTGGTGAAGTCGAAAGGAGAGTTGTCTCTCAATTATTATCTCTCATGGATGGACTTGAGGCAAGAGGTAAGGTTATTGTAATTGCGGCTACAAATAGACCAAACGCTATAGACCCTGCCCTCAGAAGACCAGGGCGATTCGATAGAGAAATTGAAATCAAAGTTCCAGATAAGCGTGGAAGACTCGAAATATTACAAATTCATACAAGGAATATGCCACTCGATACCGATGTAGAACAAGATAGAATAGCTGCAGTAACGCACGGCTTTGTTGGAGCAGATCTTGAATATCTTTGTAAAGAAGCTGCTATGAAATGTCTGAGAAGATTGCTACCTGAATTAAATTTGGAAGATGAAAAACTCTCTCCGGATGTCTTGAATAAACTCATAGTCACTAAAGCGGATTTTGAAAATGCAGTGAAAGAAGTTACGCCCTCTGCAATGAGGGAAGTATATTTGGAATCGCCAGATGTTCCTTGGTCTGCAATTGGTGGGCTAGAGGATATTAAACGTGAATTACAGGAAGCTGTAGAATGGCCACTAAGATTTCCAGAACTTTATACTAAACTTGGACATGCCATGCCCAAGGGTTTATTATTACACGGCCTGTCAGGGACTGGTAAGACACTACTTGCCAAAGCTGTTGCCACAGAATCCGAAGCAAATTTCATTAGTGTAAGGGGACCAGAGTTGTTGAGCAAGTGGGTAGGAGAATCAGAACGTGGTATTAGGGAAATATTTAGAAGAGCAAGGCAGGCAGCTCCATGTGTGGTTTTTTTTGATGAAATAGACTCAATAGCCCCTGTTAGAGGAATGGGGGGAGACAGTATGGTTACAGAAAGAGTAGTCTCACAATTGCTTACCGAATTAGATGGTATCCAGTCACTTTCGGGAGTAGTAGTTCTGGCTGCAACTAACAGAGCTGATATTATTGATACTGCATTGTTACGACCTGGGAGGTTTGATAAGATCTTGCTAGTACCATTACCCGATAAGGCGGCAAGACTAAAAATATTGGACATACATAGTAAAGATAAACCGCTCGGTTCGGATGTCGATTTGGGCAGAATTGCTGAAATGACGGATGGTTTCAGTGGTGCAGACACCAGCTCTGTTATTAACACAGCTGTATCATTGGTACTACACGAATATCTAGCAAAATATCCTACACCTGAAGAAGCGGCAAGACATGCATCAGAAGCACACGTAATGATGAGGCATATTGAAGAAGGTGTGAAAAAGATTAAAGCTCAGAGAGAAGGTAAACCTGGAGAGAAAGTTTCAGTGCAATACTATAGGTAAATTCAACTTCTCTCATTTTCTTTTGGATTCAACTCTGGTAATGTCTCAGAGCAGATAGAAGATAAATCCTATTGATGGCTGTAAAGTTTTTCTCTAATGACCTCGTATGCTCTAGCTGCGTCATTCATACTTAATATCAAAATTATTTCATTTTGTGTGAAGAACGCATTGTATAGCTGAATACGATTGTTGTGTAGGAGAGAGAAAACGACAGATAGTACTTCATATGTATTTTCCTTACCTGATTGGATGGTGATTGTAATTTTAGAAAGCCCATCTTTTATTTCTCCCGTGGCAACTTTGTTAGAGGAGCTAAGCATACTTCTAATTTCGTCTATATCTTCAGCAAACAGGCGAATTTGCTTATTAGTTCTAAACATATTGTATCCGCTGCCCAATTCAAATATTTCATCTAAAATTTGATAAATGTCCTCGGTTTCGTTGAAATCAACATCAATAATACTACCAGTTAAAGTCATTCTGACTCCATCGAAAACGGAATTATGTTCATGGTCAATCTCATCCAGAGAATCTGCAAATCGTTTTATTGCTACTACAAGGGTATTAATGTTAACTTCGGAATTGGTCAGTTTTTCAACTTCTGGTCTAATCTTCTGTGCTAATGCTGTATAATTAGCAATACCCGTGCTTAAAGCCTGAAAGTATAACATGTTAGTACCTATAATTTGTTTCACTGCATGTGGTACGGAAGAGGTTTGAGAATACATATATTATAAATATGCTATAAAAGTAATAAACCTTCCTTCTATATTTAAAAAACTACCATATGTACGAAAAATTACAAAATGTTAGAATTTTTGCTCTGCTTATTTGAACACAATATGATCAAATTAACCCATATTGTCCTAATAGAGTTGACATTGAGTCTTTTTAAGTAAATGAAATTACTGTCAGCATTGACAAAGCGTGAATTTATTATAGATGACGGAAGGGAAAAAATCCAAGAGTTAGGATATCTTCACAAAAATGTTGCAGTTAAATATCTAATGAAGAGGAGAAGGTCACTATTAATGACAAAAAATCTAGAAAAAGTTGAATCTCTCTTTGCTGGTCTTCCAAGGAGAATAAGCATAATTGGCAAACAAATTACACATGACTATGAAGTAAATTGGGAAAGACAAGGAATAACCGAATTTGAAGGATCAAGATTTGTGTTTACTCTCAAGTCGCTAGATAATTAGACCAAATACAAAAATAGTCAAATTTTATGCCTAAGTAATTTGATTATCTTTTCAATTTTAAAATTATTATCATCACATCTTAGTGTCATGCAAATCAAAATACGTCGACATATTTAACGTTCTTTAATTAAGGACAATAACACTATCCTATCAGAACATTGACATTTGCTGATATAAATCAAATTGTAAGTTTTCTGCTTACATCCGACCACTTTACTTTCAATTTCCAACCCTATTGGTACCAGATTTTGATTTTTCAATTATTAATTGAGCTGTTCAGATTATTTAGAATAGTATTTATAATATACAAACAAACCGAATAAGTATTACTATATATTCTGGATTTGGTGAAAAAGTCTGAAATATCCTATAAGAAATATTGTATTAGAAAAAATAAAGGAAGTAGGTAATTTGTCAGATATTGAATTATTGAACAATTTAGAAAAAGAGGGAGTACAAATTACAGAATCTGATTTAAATAAGACGTTACTTGATTTGGAAATATTTGGATTGGTGAGGGTAAGCTGGTTAACAAAAGACAAAAAAAGGATAGAATTAGTAACATGAGGAATTTTTTAAAATAACTTGTCTGGCTCATAGTGTTTTGTTAGATATAGTTACCGAATGAACCATATTTTGTACGATTCTCATATTCATCTTACTGATATTGCTTATGATAATATTTTATCACAAATATTCATTACTTTGAGAGGAATGAGAATAAAGGCATGTTCAGTCACAGTTAACATTTCAACCTCATTAAAGGCAATAAGACTTTTTGAAGAATATAGTGTTCAAAATATAATCTATAATTTTATTGGTATCCACCCACAATTTGCAGACGAAGACATTTCAAAATTTGAAGAAATTATTAAATCAAATCTGCATTTTATAAATGGAATTGGTGAAATAGGACTAGACCCTACTTACTACAACCAAGAAAAAAATAATAAAATCTCACAAGGTCAGGTATTCAATAAAATGTTATCTATTGCTGAAACATATGATATGCCGGTTTCGATACATTCTAGAAAATCACTAGATGAAATATTAAATGTGTTGTCAACATATAATCTGAAAAGAGTTTGCCTTCATTGGTTTGATGGTACTCCACAGCAATTAGAGAAATCTCTTGACATGGATCTGTATATTTCTTATGGGCCTTCACTAGTATTTTCAAAGAGAAAACAAGGTCTGCTGAAGTTAACAAATCAAAGGAGAGTATTAATCGAAACCGATGGACCAGTTTCATTTCAATCGTGCTTTAAAAATGTAATTACATTACCGACTTCAGCACTGATGAGCATAATTAGAAGCATTGCATATGTTCTTTGCTTATGCCCCATGACAGTGATAGATACACTTGAAAAAAATTCAATTTCATTCTTTGATTAACATCTAAATATGGTTTCCTCAATAAGCAAGGTATAAAATATCCTTAATGAGTAGTGTCAAATATTGAATAGAGTAAAAAAACTATCGACAGAGCTCTTAAACCTATATCCTGATAAATTTAATGTTGATTTTCAACATAACAAGAAAACAATAGGCGAGATTGCAGAAGTGAGATCTAAAGAATTGAGAAATCAGATAGCCGGTTATATTGCCTCATATATCAACAAGCAAACAAAAGAACAGAATAAGAATATTGAGGAGATCGTTGACGATACTTCATAATTAGGTAATTTCTCAGAAGTTGATTACATTAAAGCTCTTGGGTTCTATTAAGAAATATTGCGGCAGAGACAATATCATGATTAATGAAAAAGAAATTATGTTATCTAATATATTTTCCATACTTGACCAAAATATTAATAATTCTAAATTGATTGATAAAGAAAATCTCTTAATTTTGATAAATGGTGTTGATTTATCGGTATGCGGCAAGGATCGAAAAATCAAGACTGGAGATATTGTGACTGTTGCAAATCTAATTCATGGAGGTTAAGCTACCTTTAAAATTAATTAAACTCAATTTGATATGAAAGAAAAGATTAAAAGTATTAGTAGCTCCACCTTGCATAAAATTGATTCCATCTTTATAGCAATTATTTGCACAGACACTCTTCGTATTGATGACATAGGATCAACAATTGCCACATTTAGAAAAATGTTTCCAGACGTTATGATTCAGGCGATTAATCCAAGTTATATTTATGGTAAAAGGCATATCTTTGAAATTATCAAGATTATTTTGGAATCTAACAAGAGAAAAATCAAAATTTCTAAAAAAATAGAGATTGAGCTTCTGATGAGATTAATTTGCAGCAATCAGGTCGATAAGGCAATTAATATTGGCGGGATAAAAAACAACAATTCTGGATGTTTCGTCTTGCTTTCTGAGACGAAAGGTCCAATTATTCATTCGATAAAATATTTGCGTAAACTCTTTGTAAAAGAAAATAGATCTGTATTGAATGCGCGTAAGGATAAAATGATCAAAATATGTGAGATATTGCAGTTCCCAGAATGCGATTTCACAACTAAGGAATTTTTGAATATTCTAACAGAAAAAGCGGCGCTTGTTTCATTGTGATGATATCTTCTCTTTCACGGAGCTAAATATTTGAGTAGATCTGAGAATTGAAACACCGGCTAGCCTATTTATAATTTGGATCAATATTATCCAATTGGGATTCTCCAGATTGACTTTCATTTCGAGATCACTAGTCACAGTAGATATGATTTCCTTAGATCGCAATTTAGTATGCCTTTTTTCTATCATGACCATAAATGATTCTTTTTGGTCTATTTTTCCGCAAAGCTGTTTGACCACTTTATGAATCTCATTTATCTCTGCCTTGCAAATCTTTTCTAATGGTATAATTCTCAAAACATACCTGAATCTCCATGGTTCACTTCTAACCAATTCTTTACTATCTTCCACAATTTGGAAGGGATGAAGATGGGTATTTGCCAGAATAATGCCTGAAATAGGAGTAATCTCTATGGAGAATTCCTTGTCACCCAGTATATATAATAACTGGGATAATTCATCAAGTGCATCACTTTCTCTGTTCCTATAGGTTGATACGAGCAAATTGTAATGCATCGCCATTGATGACTAATGAGTAGTAATAACTCTTCTGGCATGCATCTAATCACTAATATTCATTCTTTAAACTCGATATTTTCAATATGACCAGTCTGGAGTAGATTCATTCTTATCTTGTGAGAAAATCCAATGTTTTTAATACAAGATAATATATAGTAACACATAATGAGTCAAATCAATATAGTTGAGAATAAACCAGCTTTATTGATTGATGTTTTAGATAATGATAAAATAAACAGGGTCCTAGTAATCAGCGACTTACATTTAGGTAATAACCATTGGTTGCAGAATTCTGAGATTTCCAGCGATTGGTATCATATCATAAAAGAGATAGAAATTGAATTGAGAGATATTGTATTTTCAAAAAATGTAAACTCTATTGTTTTACTTGGTGATATAAAAAACAATTTCTACAAGGTAGAAAAGGAAGATTGGACACTTATACCTAATTTTCTACATTCGCTATCTGAAGTCTGTAAGGTGTATTTGATTCCTGGAAATCATGATTCACGGTTAGAATTAATTACTCCAGAAAATGTAGACTTAATTGGGATTAAGGGAATGGTTTTGGATGACATTCTCTTAACACATGGACATACCTTTCCATCAGAGCTCAGGTCTAATATTAATAAAATAATCATGGGACACATACATCCTACATTTTCCAGGGGAAATAGCATTTTGAATGGACAAAAAATCTGGATTTTCTTAAAAGTAAAAAAAGAATCCATATTTCCGAGTACAAGTGGATCGTTAGATGTTGTGTTGATACCTTCATTTAGCAAATATACATATGGTACTGGTAAATTTAAAAATAAGATAATAAGTTCGCCTATTTTGAAAAAATTATTGAGAAAGGGAACAATAGATAAATGTTTTATCGCAGCAATGGATGGAACCATAATTGGAAATGAAAATACTCTAAGTGGTGTTTGTAACTTTTGTGCTTAGTTAAGATGATATTTAGATAGTGGATTTATTGATGGTTTATTTTTATTTCTCCACTCGAGGCAATGTATGAAAGAAATTGCAGACTCTACTGTGGTAAGCACCGGAATTCCCATCTCAACAGCTTTTCTTCTGATTTGATACTCATCATCCAGCATGCCGACGTACTTTTCGATAGTCGACGTTGAGGGAATATTTATAATGAAATCTATTTTCTTGTCATAAAGAAGATCTGAAATATTTGGTTTTCGTACCGGTTCGCTTATTTTGTGGACTTCTTGCACATTTGTGGTGATATTGTTCTTAATAAATTCAGCTGTATGTTCCGTTGCTAGAATCTTAAACTTCATCACATTTATGAGTGAAATCAGTGAATGCATTTTTGCTTTGTTTTTTTGACCTCCTATGGTAATTAATGCAGATCCTGAAAGTGGTAAATTATATCCGGCTGCTTCATAAGCCTTTGACAAAGCATCGTAAAAACTGTTACCATGACAAGCAACTTCTCCCGTTGATTGCATTTCCACTCCTAACACTATATCAGAACCCTCTAATTGCATAAATGAAAACTGCGGTACTTTTATTCCAAAGCCGCTAATACTTAACCATGGTTCATTAAGGCCCTCTGGCAAACTACCATTAATAATAGCTTTAGAGGCCAATGAAATTAGATTAATTCCAACTATTTTTGAAACAAATGGCGTAGTTCTTGATGCCCTGACATTTGCCTCTATAACATATACTTCCTCATCTTTAACTAGATATTGAATATTAAGCGGACCCTTTACCTTCAATTTTCTCGCTATCAGGTTTGAGTAATCTACTATTGTATTCATTGTTTGTCTGTTTAATCTCCATGGCGGTATGCACATCATAGCATCTCCTGAATGAATACCTGCATTATCAATATGTTCAATTAGCGCACCTATGATAACGTCATTTCCATTGCATACTGCATCCACTTCTACTTCAGCCGAGTCCTGAAAAAATTTGCTGATCACAATTGGATATTCAGGGCTAACTTGCGCGGCTTCGTTTATATATCGCTCCAGTTGGTCTTCGTTCCAAATCACTTTCATAGCTGCCCCACTTAAAACATATGAAGGTCTTACTAGTACAGGGAATCCTACATTTCGAGAAAAAATTTTGGCTTCAGCAATGCTCGTAAATTTATTCCAGGGAGGTTGTTTTATATTCAATGAATCGAGTAATTGACTGAATTTTTCTCTGTTTTCAGCCATATCTGTATGGACACTGTCTGTACCAATAATACGTACATTTAGTTGTCCTAATTTTGGGACAAGATTATTTGCCGTCTGCCCTCCGACACATGTGACTATCCCTTTTGGGTTTTCCTTTTCATAAATATCTAAAATTCGCTCCAATGATAACTCTTCAAAATAAAGTCTATCGGATATATCGTAATCGGTAGACACTGTTTCAGGATTACAGTTAATAACTGACACAGATTTTATGCCATTATTTTTCAGACCCCATACCATGTTCACAGTACCCCAGTCAAATTCTACACTGCTACCTATTCTATATGGACCCGCGCCAAGAACCATTACAGAATTTTTCTCTTTTCTAAATATGATATCATCCTTATCTCCTCCATAAGTTAAATAAAGATAATTTGTTTTTGCAGGCCATTCTGCGGCCAACGTATCAACTTGTTTTACCACTGGATTGATACCTAATTTTTGTCTTAATTTCCGAACACTAATCTCCTTCAAGCCCAAAGCTTGTCCAATTTGTAAATCTGAAAATCCATATTTTTTCGCCTTTCGTATTAAATTCTCAGAAATATCTGATACATCAACTTCATGTATTTTATCATATAAATCCAGGACATTTTTGATTTTAAATAAAAACCATGAATCGATAGATGAAAGTTTGTTAATCCTCGATATGGGAATACCCAATCTCATTGCCTTGACAACATCAAATAAAATTTCATCACTTGGATACAACAGCTTTTGCTCAACTAATTCTAATTCTTCCTTTAAATTTTCGTCATTTCCTACTATGCCAATTTTGCCAGCATCATTCATCCTAATTGCTTTTTGTAAAACTTCCTCGAATGATCTGCCGATTGCCATTACTTCCCCAACAGACTTCATACTTGTACCGATTCTTCTATTTGCCAATTCAAATTTTCTGAAATCCCATCTGGGCATTTTCAGGACTACATAATCTAGTGAAGGTTCAAAGCAAGCTGTTGTAGCCTTTGTTATACTGTTGATTAATTCTGTTAGTGAGTAACCAAGACCCATTTTTGCAGCCATGTATGCCAGTGGATATCCAGTTGCTTTGCTCGCTAATGCTGATGATCTCGAAAGTCTGGCATTTATTTCGATTGCACAATAAGACTCACTTGACGGATCTAAACCAAATTGAATATTGCATTCCCCTATGATGCCGCAATAATCAATTGCTCTAATGGCAGCAGAGCGTAATCTGTGATATTCTTCATTATTAATGGTCTGTGAAGGCGCGATTACAATATTGTCTCCTGTATGAACTCTCATTCCTAATACATTTTCCATATTGCAAATTGCAACACTGTTACCAGTACAATCCCTCATCATCTCATATTCAATTTGTTTCCAACTACCAATATATTTTTCAATTAGAACCTGATTCACCAGACTCAATGATAGTCCACGTTGTACAATTTCTTGCAGTTCGTACTCATTATGCGCGACTCCTCCTCCCTTGCCCCCTAGGGTATATGCAACTCTAATGATAACTGGATATCCTAATTTATTTGCAACATCTAGAGCTTCCCTTAAATTATACGCTGGGGAACTTTCTAGTACTGGAACGCTACTCTTTATCATAGCGGTTTTAAATTGTTGCCTATCTTCAGTAATCTTTATGCTATTTATGGGAGTTCCCAAAACTTGTATTTTATATTTGTCTATTACACCTTCGTCATGCAAAGATACTCCACAGTTTAGTGCAGTTTGTCCCCCAAAAGCTAACATTATTGAATCAGGATTTTCTTTTTCAATTATTTGCTTTATATAATACCCATTAACTGGTAACAAATAGACCTTACTTGCAAATCTCGTATCTGTTTGAATTGTAGCAATATTTGGATTTACCAGTATTGTCTTGATTCCTTCTTCGGACAAGGCTTTGAGGCATTGCGAACCGGAGTAGTCAAATTGGCGGTCAGAATATCTGACATTCGCCCGCTTCCCCGATTTTTATTGCTCCGCTGCCTAACACTATAGTTTTCTTTATTGTTTCATTCTTTGGAAAATTTTGCCACCTCCCTTAAATTTATCAATTTCAATGGATTTCTCCTTTGAACCTTTATTTTCAATAAGTTCTTTAAAACTCTCGAAAATATGTATACAATCGTAAGGACCAGGAGATGCTTCAGGATGAAACTGCACTGCAATTATTGGCTTTGATTCATGTTTGATACCTTCGATAGTATTATCATCAGAATTAATGTACCATGTTTTGAATCCAGTTTTACCGAGGGTATTTGATTTTACTCCATATCCGTGATTTTGGGTAGTCATAAATGTTTGATTGGTGCTGACATTAGTACAACCTTTATTTTGACCTCTGTGTCCAAACTTGAGCTTATATGTATCACCTCCTGCAGCAAGTGCTATAATTTGGTTACCCAAACATATTCCTAATATTGGCAATGAAGAGCTAAATAATTTAACAACTGTCTCTATTGTACTGTGGCAGACTTTTGGATCACCTGGGCCGTTACTTATTATAATACCTTTTGGTTTATGAGAAATAATTTCATTAAATGGAGTATCCCATGGAACTCGAATAACCCTGTAACCCATTTCTAAAATATTACGAATGATGCTGTTTTTTGTACCGGTATCAATTAATACTATCGGCTCTAGGGAAGGGTCTCCATATTCCATAGTTTTTTCGACGGATACTTGAGACATGAAGTTGAACCCCTCATATTTGGTACTCTCAATAGTATCTATTAAGTTCCTTGTGATTATTTGATTTTTCGAGACTGAAAGTGCCCCTTTCATGACTCCCCTTATTCTGATTTTCTTCGTCAATTCACGAGTATCAATCCCACTAATTCCTGGTATTTTTTCATTGTACAACCATTGGTCGAGAGTTTCGTGACAATCTCTATGATTTGCTACGTTAGAGATCTCATGAACTACTAATCCTGATACTTGAATTCTATCAGATTCAAAATATTTTGGTAATCCATATCCATCCATAATAGATCTGCTTGGGACTCCATAGTTTCCAATGAGTGGATAAGTCATACACAATATTTGTCCCTTATACGACGGATCAGTTAAAGCCTCAGTGTAACCAACCATGCCTGTATTAAAAACAAATTCGCCGCCAACCGTCTTTGGATAGCCAAAACCCATGCCACGATAGGTTGAACCATCTTCTAAAATTATCATCGCATTAAGGCCCATATGGTTACCTTGAATTGTTGGAATTTTGACCCTCATAAAGTTGTAAAATATCGAAATTTAAATTTTCCTAACCTAAACAATTTGTTGTGATTTCAGCATTCCATGTACATAAATTAGAGATGTCCTAAACGAGGAGATTAATATCCTTGTTAAACTTGTATCACTATTTTACACGGTTTACTTTAACCAATCGATGGGAATGTCCTGATATAATCCATTGGGAAGTAGTCTTCTTATTGAAATAGGTAAAACTTTTGAATCTAACTCTGCTACCGCGATTGATATTGTATCATTAAATTTGGTTGAGGAATCTACTAAAGCGGGTGCACCAAGAGAAAGTTGCAGTGATCGAGCTCCAATTATTCTGGCACGTTCAAATCGAGTTAATGTAGGGGGTCCAATTAAAACTTCGCTGTCTTGAGGGGGTATTTCCCTGGGTTCAAAGTCCATCTCTGGATAGACTACTACTTCGTCTTTTGGTCTGCCACTTTCTGACTCTTGTATGGTTTCAGTATTTTCAATTTTGCTTTTCCTACTTTTTTTTGCTTTTTTTTCAGGGGAGTTAATCTTTGTTTCTGCATCTCTTTTTACTTTTGCTGTTTTTTTTCCCTTATTTTTTTCAGCGCTAGAACGTCTTAAAACCAAGAATAAAAGCAAAAAAAGTGAATATATAATTAAATGTTGCTAATAAATGAACAAATTAATAGTGACATGCAAATTAATTTAGGATAAGAAATGAACTGGAGCAACCCAAATTCAGTCTCAAGGATTCATGTTATTTTTGAGGCTGTAGGGAGAGGTAAAATCATGCTAGAGCTTGTTCGTCATCTGTCTCCAATAACCTTTTCTAAGATAATCAAGTCCATACCGATTTCTGGAAGACTACATTTTCTAGAGAGGAATATAGGCTATGTTGAAACAGGATTGACCTTAGGAGCAGAAAAACAGAAATCAATATTTAAGAGAGGAGAACTAGGATTCATGATATCTAACGGTTCAATTTGTGTCGTGTTACAAAGCATTAAAGGGATCAACATGAATCACATCGGTCATTGTGTTGAAGATCCTCTTTTGTTAGATTCAATCGATTCGGGCGAAATCATCTTTATAAAGCCTACTTCATGACAGATAGATAGCAAGAGGTGTATATCACTAGTATGCCATCGTTAAAGTGTCATATGTTCGAACCAAGTAAAAAAATGATCTGGACTATCGTAGGCAAGCATCATGAATACTGGATTGATCTAGAATTGGGCTACTGCTCATGCAATGATTACTACTTTCGAACGCTTTCGGGTCAGGGAATGTGTTATCACTTGATATTTGCTAAGGAAAAAATAAATTCTAGTATTGAAACTGTTAGCTTTTCTGATTTGGAATATTATGATTTTGTAAAATCAGTGGTTAGCGATAATTACATGATAATTCGAAATGAATTAGGGGATTTAGATTGATTAAGTTACCATTGTTAAATTCTTAATTCATGATTTAAATTGAAACAATTTGATAGCATACTAATTATAGGTTCTGGAGGAAGAGAACATTCCCTGGGCTGGAAGCTCTCAAATGATACGGGGAAAAAAGTATATTTTGCACCTGGCAATGCAGGCACGGAGAATAATATCAATATAGATTCGAGTGACTTGTTGAAGCTTTTTGAATTCGCAAAAAAGAAGAATGCTTTTACAATAGTGGGACCTGAAAAGCCGCTTTCATTGGGAATCGTAGATAAATTCGAGGAAGGTCACATGTCAATATTTGGTCCTACAAGAAGTGCTTCCAGATTAGAATCAAGTAAAGTCTTTGCAAAACTTTTCATGCGAAACAGGGATATTCCAACATCACCTTTTTCAGTTTTTTCAGATCCCGCTAGTGCAATAAAACATGTCGAATCATACCCAAAAAATGTAGTTATTAAGGTTGACGGACTTGCCTCTGGTAAAGGAGTTTTTGTCTGCGATGACGTTAAAGCAGCAAGAGGTGCATTACAAAAAATCTTTATTGATGATGAATTGAGGAAGTCAGGAAAAAGGGTTGTTGTTGAAGAAAGAATTTACGGAGACGAGGCCTCTTTTATTGCGATTTGTGATGGAAAGTCTATAATTCCGCTAGCATCAAGTCAGGATCATAAGAATATCTTCGACGGGGACAAAGGCCCTAATACTGGTGGGATGGGAAGCTATTCTCCCACTGAACTTATCTCAAATGATCTTGAAAACAAGATAATGGACAAAATAATGCGCCCAACAATAAAGGGATTAAATGATCTTGGCACTAAGTTCAAAGGATTTCTATACGCGGGTCTCATGATTGAACGCGGGTCGAATGAGCCATATGTCTTAGAATTTAATGTAAGGATGGGAGATCCGGAATGTCAGTCAATATTATCTAGAATGGAATCTAATTTCTTAATTTATTTAGAGGCGGCCGTTGATGAAAAGCTCGATTCTATGCCCCCTATTAAATGGAATGACAAACATTCTGTCTGTATAGTCATGGCTTCAAAAGGATATCCAGAAAAGTATCAAACTGGAAAAGTCATTCATGGATTAGAGTCGGATTTTGGTCCTAATACGCATATATTCCACTCAGGGACTAAAAAAAATTCAATGGGAAAAATAGTTACAAATAGTGGTAGAGTACTATCAGTTACCTCGTTAGATGATACACTCGAGGGGGCTATGGGTAAAGGATATTCAGCTGCATCCACAATACACTGGGGAGAAAATGAAGAATACTATAGGCGAGACATCGCATTAAAGGGCATTAAATATTCAAAAAACAAATAGTTAAGATTCCAATACGAATAAAGTCAGTTATGGCTTTTTACATTAAAACTGTAGAGGGATTAAATTCATGTCTTCCACTCTCAGTGATCAATAGATCTATTTTTTGATCATACGAATATATAGGGATATGACTTTTTATAAATTGAAAATCAAATGCCAGACCAATACATTTTGAAAATTTTTTATTAGACATGTATCTATCATAATAACCATAACCATAGCCAACCCTGTAGCCGTAGTTATCAAATACAATTCCGGGAATAATCAAAATATCAATGAAATCTACACTCAAGCTTTTTAACTTTGGCTCTTTTATTCCAAATTTATTAATGTCAAACATATGTTTATCAAAATCTTTTTGTTCAACAATTTGATATCGAAGATCATGAGATACAATCCGTGGTAACAGTAAAATCATCCCTAAATTTAGGACATGCGTGATTATAAGCGAAGTTTCAACTTCTGAGCCAATGGGAAGATAAAGCCCAATAGATTTTGCTTTAGTAAATTCTGGATCTCTTATGAGGTTTTCTTGAATTAATTTACTTTTGCTGGAAATTTCATCTAGATTCATAGAATTTCTTTTATAAAGAATCTCCTTTCTTAAAATTGATTTTTGTTCCTGATTTCTAAATTTCATTGTTCTAATTATTGTAATTTCTATTCACAAAAGTTGCAGCTAGTACCGTATTTTTCAATAGCATTGTAACTGTCATTGGTCCTACTCCACCAGGAACAGGAGTTATGTAAGATGCTTTTTCTGAAACGGCTTGAAAATCTACATCACCTTGAATTTTTCCATTCGTTCTCGATATTCCGACGTCAAAGATTATAACGCCATCTCTGACCATATTCTTTTTTAGAGTAAATTTCTTACGATCTCCTACGGCAGTAATGATACAATCAAAGTTTCTTAATTTATCTTCCAAATTTCTTGATTTTGAATGGAAAAAAGTTACGGTGGCATCACGATTCATTAGTAATATACCTAAGGGCTTTCCAACCAAGTTACTTCTATTTATTATTGCTACATCCATGCCATTAACTTCGATGTTGTAAAAGTCCATTAATTGCAAAATGCCTAAGGGAGTACATGGTATGAGCTTGGGGGTCCCTTCAAAAAGTAGGCCTAAATTATAAGATGTTAGACCATCTACATCTTTCTCGTAGTTTACCACATTAGTGATAGATGATTCTATATGATGGGGCAATGGGAGTTGGACAAGTATTCCATGAACACTTTTATCTTTATTTAATTCATTTATCGTGCTCACCAGCTTCTCCTGCTCTATATTTTCCGGCAGCTTGATATCTCTTGTTAATATTCCGACTTTACTCGCCGCGGTTTGTTTATTCTTAACGTATGTAGCTGACGCGTGATTATCTCCGACTAAGATAGTAGCTAAGCAAGGTCGAATTCCCTTATTGATTAAGACTGCCACTTCTTTTCTTATAGTCTGTTTTATTTGTTCAGAGACTAGGATTCCGTCTATTAATTTACTCAAATATTTTAAAAAAAAACAATGTCATTTTTTTGCTTTACTGTATTTCAAATGCATTATTTATGATCATTATAAAGTAACGATTACCCTTCTACCTTTAACAACTAACTTATCTTCAGAAAAGAGCTTAATGCAATAAGGATACAGAATATGCTCTTGTTCAAGGATCCTTTCTGATAGAGTTTCATAGGTATCACTATCTAACACTGGCACCTGTTTCTGTGCAATAATTGGACCAGAATCTAATCCTTCATCAACGAAATGAACGGTACATCCTGTTACTTTTACTCCATAATCAAATGCTTTTTTTTGGGAATTAAGTCCTGGAAACGAGGGCAGAAGTGATGGGTGTATATTCATGATCCTCCTCTTGTATTTTACTACAAATTCTGGACTCAATAGACGCATATATCCAGCCAAACACACAAGTCCATTTTCTGGATTTACATCGTATTTTTGTAATATGCTTACTAGCTCCTTGTCATAATCCCAACCCTTTAACTCCATTGAAACTATCATTGTAGGTATTCCAAGGGCTGAAGCCTTTTTTACGCCTTCTGCTTCTGATTTGCTGGAGATTACTACTTTGGGACATACACTAGTTACTTCACTTTTTAGAAAATTCAAGATTGATTCCATATTGCTACCTCTGCCAGAAATCAAAATTCCAAGGTTAATCAAATGTCCTATTGTGAATACTTGATATTCTTAAATGTAGTGAATCACCTGAAGAATCAGTAATGAAAATAATTATCATTATTACTTAAACTGATTTAATTAAATTTGTTTTGAATTACCAATGTGTTACTGTCAGGGGATCCTGTATAAAGCTGTAAACGAAGAGTTCATAGGGAAAAGTGTTAGGACAGGCAAATGCAAGAATGAACCATCATTAGTATACCCCTTAGGAACGAAAGGGATAATGAAATTTATCTCAAATACATCGAGTCCTCATCTTGTGTGACTGTACCTAAATTTATCAAGTTTAATTAATTCATGATATGAACCAAATTGTGATGTATCAGCCGTATCTAACAAAGAAGCAACTTCTTTCACTTCTCCATCAAAAACTTTAATGATCCCATAGACCGAATTTCTCTGTGCTGGAACCCTTCCTGCGGACGTTATTATAGATCTAATTTCCATTGGTTTCATAACTTGTCCAAACTCCGATCCTGCAGACGTGGAAATGCTTTCATTTATTAAAGTGCCACCAAAGTCATTTACTCCGGCTCCAAGAAGGACTTGAGACATTTTTACACCTTCCTTGACCCAAGAGACTTGAATATTATTAATATAATTGTTGAGCATTATCCGTGAAATTGCATGCATATTTACTACCTCGTTTCCGGTTGGACCCGGTGAAATGCCTCTAACGAGGTTATTATTGTACATTGGAGCTTCTTTGTGAACAAAACTTAATGGCACAAACTCTGTAAACCCATTTGTCTGTTTTTGAATCGATCTTATCAATTCTAAATGTTTGGCCTTATTTTCAGCTGTTTCAACATGCCCATACATTATAGTCGATGTGGTAGGAATTTTCATGCGATGAGCTGATTTAATCACATTAATCCAATCTGTTACAGAGATTCTACCAGGCGAGATCAAATCCCTTAAATCCTGATCAAGGATCTCTGCTGCTGTGCCAGGTAAACTACCCAGTCCTGCTTCTTTCAACAGACTCAAGTATTCCCTAATAGATAGTCCTGATCTATGGCAGCCATACAAAATTTCTTCAGGGGAAAAAGCATGAATGTGTATATTTGGCAACTCTTTTTTTATTGCCTTACAAATATCAACATACAAGAAACCATCCATCTTTGGAGGTAATCCTGCCTGAATACAAACTTCAGTTGCGCCTAATTTCCATGCCTCTTTTGCTCTTCTCACAACTTCTGATATTGGAAGAAAATAGCTCTCCTCATTTCTAAAATCTCTACTGTACGCACAAAAACCACATCTTTTTATGCAGACATTGGTAAAATTGATATTTCTGTTTATTACATAGGTTACTTTGTTACCAACGCTTTTTTTCCTCAACAAATCAGCTACCATTGCAATCATCATCGTCTCGGTGCCTTTGGCATTAAACAATTCAATGGTCTGTTTTATAGAAATATCTTTGGAATCAAGTGATTGATTTAATATGTCTGAGACAACCGGATCAATTTCATTCAACAAGGATTCAAGTATCAATTTAATTCCTCCTTGATCAATCCGTTAATATCAGACAGAGGACTGATATATTTCCAAAGATTCTCTGGAACGAAATCTCTTTTATGCAAAAGATATTCTGGATAGATTGGAAGTCTTCCTCTAAACATATAACCTGCCTTTTCAGTAGCGTATTTAACATCTATAATGTCAGGCCATGGAGACTCCGGATTTACAAAATCAATTGTCAATGGAGATATGCCACCCCAGTCATTGATTCCTGCATTGATAAATGTGGAATAAAGTATAGGGCTAAGATTAGGTGGAACTTGAATGTTCATATGCGGCATAATGATTCTTGCTAAAGATATTGTGAGCAAAAATAATTCATGTGATACTGGCAAAAAGTTTCCCATTTTAGTATTATACTTGGGTACGTGGTTTTGCATAATTATCTCTTGAATATTACCATATTTTTGGTTTATTTCCCTAATGACTATTAATGAATCAATTATCTCCTCTAGGGTTTCGCCGATTCCAATAAGTAAGCCTGTTGTGATGGGGATTTTTAATCTTCCCGCGTTTTCAAGGACTTGAATTCTGGCTCTTGGATTTTTGCTGGGGGCAAATTCATGTGGCATGTTTTTACCAGAAAGCCTTTCACTTGCCGTCTCTAACATACATCCAAGACTTACATTAGATTTCTTAAGCATCGATAGCTCATTATAATTCAAAGTACCGGCGTTAGTATGCGGAAGCAATCCTGTTTCTTCTAATATTAAATTACATATTTGTTCTAAATACTCTGTAGTAGAAGTACAATCATAATTTTTCAACCATTCCATAAATTCTGGATATTTTTGTTCCGGCCTCTCTCCAGTAACAATTAATGCCTCTGTACATTTCAGTTTTTTAGCTAATTTTGCTATGTGTAAAACCTGATCTTTTTTAAGAATTGACAAATTAAAATCCGTTAATTCTTTTTTATATGTACAGTAAGAACAAGTATCTCTACAGAGATTAATCAAATTTATGAAAACCTTTCTAGAATAAGTGATAGGACCTTTTTTGCAATCGTCCCTTAAGGTTTTCGCTATTATACCAAACGATTTTTTGTCATATTTTTTTATTAGCTCAAAAATCTCTTCTTTTGTAACAGGAAAATTCTCAATTCTACTTGTAATTTCTTTAGCAGATGCCAGGTCTATTCCATTCAGTTGAGTTTTCAATGTCCTCTTATTATTGATGATTGTTATTATTAATAATTTGTTCCAATATTATTTTATTTGGTTTAACAAATAGCTTCAATAGCGTTAAATCCAATCGCAAAAATATTCCCCATCATAATTATCCCTGGATTTTCCAATCGTCTCACGCTAGTTTATAAGTGAAATGGATGCTGTTTTGAACCGACATAATAACTTCTTTCGCGCCATTTTACTACCTTATTTCTTTTTGGATCAAAAGCAGAAACTAAGAAACAAAGTGTTATTACAGTGCAACCCAATGGAAAGCCAAGACCATATATGGATTTTTGTAAAAGACCGAAATGAGATTGAATGACAGTGCAGGTAAGTAAGAGAAAAATTGTTACTATGTTGACAATTAACAGTAGTAATGAAAGTGGATTATCCCCGTAATAATGGAATGAAAATGGCAAAATTAGAAACGGTTCCAGCAAAATAAAAAAGATAAATGCCGTAACCATAATTGCTGATTTCTTCTGTTGTTTGTGTAATGGAATTATTATCCGCCGCAACCCATGCCATAATGAACGCGGATCTCGTGCCCAAGATGCCTCTATATAATTTTCACCCCTCACTAACTTTAGTTTCATTTTTTGTTCTTTAACTCTGCGTCCTAGAGCTCCGTCCTCAACTAACTCTTGACGAACCTTCTCATGTGTACCAATCTTTTCATAATTTTCTTTAGATATAACATAAAAACTTCCGAAAAAATATCCGATCTTATTCTTTGGATTATTTACCCGAAGCGGCGAATATCTTGAATGAAGAAAGACAGATAATACTGGTAATGTGCATTTTGTAATTATATCGTAGCAAATGAGCTTTGGCACTAGTGAAAGTGCATCAATCCCATCATGTATCATTGTATTAACAGCAGATGACAATGAATCCTTTTTGTGTATGGTATCTGCATCAGTAAACAAAAGAATTTCTCCAGATGATTTTTGATATCCTTGAAAGCAAGCCCAATTCTTTCCAATCCAACCGTCTGGCATAGGCGGAGCCTTTACTGGTATCAATTTATGATTTTTTTCCGATATTCTTGAAATAATTGATAATGTCTTATCTGTTGATGAATCGTCGACAGCGATTACTTCATAATTGCCATAATCTTGCGACAGCAACGACTGTAAACAATTGAATATGACACCTTCTTCATTCCTTGCCGGTACTATAATACTAACTTTAGGTTTTGATTTTATTTTATATTTCGCAGACCACTCTAATTTTGGTGACATTGAAATTGACCACGTAACTAAAACAAGAAAATATATCCAACTAGCTAGGACACCAATATTGATTGCCAGTATGAAACCAACTAGTGCTAGGATTATCAATTGGTACCTTTGTTTTAATCGAAATATAGACTATACGTTTGAGGCCAGATGATGATTTCGACACGTATATTAGTTCGGAGATTTGACCTTGCTGTTAAATTGCCCTTTTATCTGTTATTAGAAAATGAATCAGACCCCTAAGATCTGCTTTAGTAACGCCCTATAGTCTACATTTTGCTTGGTACTACCCGGGGCAGGTAATTCAAAAATTAATGGAATTGGACGATTGGCTCTAATATTTGTGAGCTGAGTTCGAATATCCTTACCAATGTCTTCACTTATTAGAACAAGTCCTACGTCGCTAACGTTATCTAAGCTGTTGATGTGCTCAAGAGCTTCTGTTGCAGATTCTACTTTAATGCCTTCAACGCCGGCAAGTTGAAAGCTTGTTACAAAAATTCTACTTCCAACAGCCATTATTCTCAATTTGTCTTAAACACGTAATCCCTTGGTTCTTTTTAATCCTTTGTATAATAAATTTTCACGGACGGAATTCAAACCATTTTTACATTACAGATAAATCATGGCTTTTTATCCCTTTCAACATTGACTGATAATAAAGATTTAAGGATATTGTACGTATTACTTGATGGGATCGGTGATCTTCCAAATCCTGACCTGAATGGCCAAACTCCACTGGAGGCTGCTAAAACTCCAAATATTGATTCACTCGCGAGAAAAGGGAAAATGGGTCAGGTGATAAGCGTAGGTAGGGGGATATCACCACAATCAGATATCGCGGTGTTCAATATGCTTGGTTATGATTTTCAGGGAAAAAAATATGCTGGAAGGGGGATCGTAGAAATAATTGGCTGTGGAGTAGATTTCCGCGAAGGGGACCTAGCCTTAAGAGGTAATTTTGCAACATTAGATAGTAATAGAATAATCGATAGGCGCGCGGGTCGTGATATTGTTGAGGAAGAAGCAGAAAGTGTCTGTAAATTTTTAGTAGACCATCTGCGATTTGATGATCCAGATGTGTCAGTTGAGGTAACCCCCACTATCTCCCACCGTGTTATTATTAAGTTTAGACATAAGAGTAGATACCTCTCCGATAAAATTACTAATACAGATCCTGCATATGGTAAATTAAATGGTATAGGTATCGCCAAAACTGATGTCGAATCTATGCTTGTTCAAGAGTCTCAATCAGAAGACAATTCAGAATCATCGATGTTGTCAGCAAAAATTGTCAATGAATTTACTCGTAAGTCTATTACTCTTTTGAGAGAGCATCCAGTAAATCTCGATCGGATTTCAAACAATAAAAAACCAATGAATGTAATATTGTTGCGAGATGCTGGCAATAGCGTTCCCTCTCTTCAACCGATTAATGAAAAGTTTGGAATTACTACTTCTTGTCTGGTAGATATGCCTGTTGAAATCGGTATAGCTAAAATACTTGGAATGGAACTTTTCAGTTCGCAAAAAATTGATGATTATAAACAAAAAGCAAAAGAGGTTGCAGAAATTATTAATTCGTATAACCTAGTTTATGTTCACATTAAAGGACCTGATGAATATGGGCACGATGGTGATGCTTTAGGTAAAAAATCTAATATTGAATTAATAGATAAAGACTTTTTTGGTATGTTTTTTAAATTGGTAACAAAACAGCCTATAGTGGTTATTTCAGGGGATCATTCCACTCCTTGTATTAGAAAGTCACATACTGATGATCCAATTCCACTATTAGTATCAGGGAACGGTATCACAAGTGATGGGAGTCGACGCTTTACAGAATCATGGGCAAGCAAAGGATCAATAGGAACACTAAAAGGATCACAAGTAATTTCATTAATATTAAATATGATAAGTAAACAATAGAAGTGACAGGATTCTAATTTTATTTAGATATTATTGTTGGGTTCCTGTCAAGATAATCTTGCATTGTTCGCATACTTTTTCATCAATATTTCTTTCAAGACTATGATGTGCATCACATATGATAAGTGAATAACGCATATAATTGCAGAGCGCAATAAATTTCGACAACGTTTTTGCAGTGTATGCTTTATTGGTAGAAAGGTCTGCGCTTATTTCCTTTATCATACTCATGATTTCGCTCAGTGACGTAAGTTTTGATATAATTTCATTATCGCCACGCGTACCCCTTAAGTAATTGCTTACTGCTGCCTGAGTAATCCCAAGCATCCTAGCCACCTCATCCTCCTTAAGTCCTTTTTCAACTACTAATTCCTTTGATAATATTGCCCTTACCGCCGGTATTAGTAGTTTGGATTCAATTTCTGCTGGAAGTAGCATTAGGTGAGCCTAAATATGTCTTCTTAAATATATATAGTTTCTTTTGACTGATTGGAGGTTGAGGTGAATTATCTGACATATTGCATTAATGATATACTTGAATGAGATTATTGAATCTTAATTCACATTCGATGAACCCTTGATGTTATTGAAAATTGAATGTACTTTTAATCTCCATATTTTGGCGCAATGTGTGACCAATTAAAATTTGGATTAAAAACTACATTTATTAATACTCCTTAATATTATTGATTAGATCTTGCAAAAATTCGACGATCTAGATATGAAAATATTATCCGAACTATGTAAGAATGCTAATATTTCAGTGCCCCGACTGAGTAAATTACTATCTACAAATTCGTCAGTTTTGTATAGTAGAATCAAGCGACTGTACAAAAGAAATTTGATCCAGAAATCTACAATTATCGTGAATGAACCTCTTTTAGGAATAAATGTCAAGGCTGTGGTTGGAATTAATAGGGACCCAAAATTAAAAGGAGAAATTCATGCTGCATTATTGAAAATATTTCAAGTAATATCTATATCAGAAGTCACTGGTAGGTTCGATATCTTGGTAACTATCAGTGCGACTACTCTCGAAGAACTTCATAATGTTGTTATAAAGCAAATTGGGAAAATCGAAGGAGTTCAAAATACCGAAACATTTGTAGAGATGCAAAGGACAGAGAAGGAACGCATTTTTACTGCCTAATACAGCCGATCATGTGTTGAGATTGGCAAAAAACTGCTCTTAATAAACGCGTATTATATCATGTCGCAGTATCACATTGAAAATATTTCCAAATCATCATAATTTATTATATTATTGATTCAGATTATTTATTATTCTAATATCACACGCTATGCCGCTGGTCAAAGATCAATAGATGAAAGTTTATTTCTAAAGCATTTTACGTTTATACCATATTACAAAACTCAAACGGGATTATCACTGAAGGTAATTTTGTTGTTTGGATGCTGCAAAAGATGTTTTTTTCATGCTCCAGATACTTTATAGTACTTTTCTGTCGAATTCGCCATTGTTGTCCATATAGATAGATTCAAATAATCGTATAAAGGATAAAAAATACCTTTTTGTCCATTGTGCAACCCTTTTTCTCTATGGTGCAACAAAAAATTATATCAATAATTCAAGTATTAAAACTCGCAAAGAAAACTAGCAAAGATGACTACATGACACACCTCAGGTTGGTACTTTTAGGCATTGCCATCGTTGGTGGAATAGGTTTCATGATAAAATTGATAGCGGAATTTCTGACATTTTCCAGTAAACATTAGATAGTTCTGTACTAACTTCCTAAATTTCGAATAATATTAATCTCCAATGCCTAATAGAGCTTTACGTTATTTACGTTGAAAAAAATTATAGGAACTCTTGGATCTCACTGTTCGCTTCAGGTTTTAAAAGGAGCAAAGGATGAAGGTTTTGAGACATTACTGATAACGCAAAAAAAGAGGTATCATGTATACAAAAGATTTGGATTTATTGATCATGTGATGTTAGTTGACAATTTTCGGGATATTTTGGAGCCAGATATTCAAAACAGATTGAACGAATTGGCTTGTATACTCATACCTCACGGAACTTTAATTTCATCTTTAAGCCCCGATGAAATTGAAAGTATTAAAGTACCTGTTTTTGGTAACAAACTTATATTAAGATGGGAAGCCGATAGAAATCTTAAACAAGAACTGATGTTAGAATCAAAATTGCAAATACCTAAAACGATAAAATCCAAAAGAGAAATAAGTGATCTTTGCATTGTGAAATTACATGGGGCTGCTGGTGGCAAAGGATATTTTCTTACATCCGATCAGAAGGGTTTTGAGGAAGGATTCAGCAAACTCGTAAAAGATAAGATAGTTACTAATGAAAATCAGCTATATATTCAGGAATATGTAAGGGGAGTTCCTGTCTTCCTTCATTTCTTTTATTCTCCAATATCAAAAGATATAGAATTCATGGGTGTAGACAGGCGGTATGAATCTGATATTGATGGTATATCACGCATCCCATCAAAACATCAATTCAATGTCTCAATAGAACCTACATACAACGTAATAGGGAATATGCCTCTAGTTCTCAGAGAATCACTTCTTGAGGGGGTGTACGAAATGGGCGAGAATTTTGTACAGGCTTCTGAAAGACTAGTACCTCCTGGAATTCCTGGACCTTTTTGTTTGGAAGGTGTATATACTAAGGACGCAATGTTCATTACTTTTGAATTTTCTGCAAGAATTGTTGCTGGAACAAATCTCTATGTTTCTGGATCACAATACTCTGATTATTTGTTCAAAAATGGAATGAGTATGGGCAGAAGAATTGCACTGGAAATAAAAAAAGCCATCAATAAAGGAAAATTAGGTGCGGTTCTTACCTAATTTGCTGTATGATTCATGACTCATGACGAAATAAGTATTGAACAATACTTATTAGGTAATTAAATCGACGGAATTAATCAATCCATATATAGGATTTTTCAAAAAGTGTTCTTCGGACTTTTTATCTTTGATTTCCATCATTATTATTTTTTCATTTATAAGTGAAACTTTTATAGGAACAGCCTCCCATTCCAAGACCCCATTGGTATAAATATCGACATCACAATTAAAACCTGCAGTATTATTACTTTTATTCTTAAACAAAATCCCCTGTTTGTTTTGCTCTTGAGAGATTAAATGAGTTGGACGCGGTTTATAAACAATAGTGTGAAAGTGAATATCGCGTCCGTTGTTATCAATCATTGTGAAATTGCTTTTGAAATAGGTTACATTATCATTGAACACATCCAGCCTCCATTTTCCACCCAAAAGATATTTTGAAGAATGATTTGTGTTGATATCTATGGTGGACGGTATTGTGCTGTTGGACATATCTTGCGAGAACAAAATGGTGTTTATTGTTCCCTCAGCATTAAAAGATCCATTTGTTGACTCGTTATAAAAATCTGTACGACTAGTAACAGAGACTTGCCCATAAATATATGAACCTAAAGTTTTGTACTCGTGCATAAAAATTAATCCAATGCAAAATACCAATGGAACAAAAATAATGATGGAAAATACATACCAATATCGAATTAGTATCATTACTCAAAATTAGAAATTCAACATAACTTAAATTTTACTTCAGACAACCACTACACTAAAGAAAGTTGCGAAATTTTCGGTTAATTTAAAAAATAGATTTCATTATTGCTCTACTAACCAATAATATTAATATACTGTCCGAAAATCAGAAGGACTAATGTATCAGGTTTCCATGGGCGATTCTGGCATAACAGTAGATAACAAAAATAAAAAAATAGCTCTCGATCCAAATAAACAGCCCGATTCTGATTTAATTTTTATTTCACATGCACACACAGATCATTTATATCGATGTGCTAAATACAATGGTGAAAAGATTATCTCCTCAAAAATAACTCATAAAATTGCGATGCATCGCGGGTATAAATACGGCGATCTGTATGAAGAACATAATTTCAGATTACTGGATTCAGGACATATTCTTGGTTCGAAGGGACTCTTTGTTGACGATGAATTGTACTATACGGGTGATATTTCAATAAGAAAAAGAGCGTTTATGAAACCGGCAGTTATACCAAAGGCAAGAATTCTCATAATCGAATCTACGTTTGGGCATCCTGACTACATTTTTCCAAAATTTGAAACCATCATACATAAAGCCAATTTAATAATTTCAGAAATGTATCATCAAGGTATACCAGTTATTTTGCTCGGATACACTCTGGGCAAGGCACAAATTTTAACAAATGTTTTTAGACATTGGAAACCATTAATAATACACGATTCAATTCATGAGATGAACAAACTTTATTCAGAATTTGGTATTAGTATGGACGATTATGTTACTTACTCTGATGCAGAAAAAACCAATAAATTGTCCTCTCATCGACCTTGGTTACTCATAGCACCTCTTGCCTCATGTAAGAATGGGCTTCTAAACCATATGAAGAAAAAATATGGCGCACTTTCTATCGGATTCAGTGGATGGGCTGTAAAACCATATTACAAGTACGCACTGGGACTAGATTATTGCTTTCCCCTAAGCGACCACTGTGATTACAACGATTTAATTACAGTAGTCAGAAAATGCAATCCCGAAAAAATCTACACTTTTCACGGATTTGCTGAACAATTCGCAGAAAGCCTGCGGTTACTGGGTTATGATGCAAATTCACTTGTTCATAAAAGAGGAAATAGCGAGAAAACTTACAAGAAACTCGACGCCTTTTTTAGTAAATCGAAATCTTGAACGTACTTAACACAGGGTGAAACTCCCTAATTGATATTTGGTAACAACAAGTATTGTTTATTTTTCCTGTTCTCTAAAATATGGAATTACTTTTTTACCAAATAACTCTATGTTTTTGAAATATCCGTCTCCCCAGAATCTAATTATAAAATGGTTTGTTCCTGCTTCAATGAATCGTTCTAACATTTCTATCACGTCATCAGGTCTACCAACACCTATTGCACTCCTTGCCACATCGTCTGGGATTTGCATGGCAGCCTTTTTCATTTGCTCCATTAATTCTGGTTTATTCATTGCGTATTCTGTAAAGTATCTTCGGAAATCAAATTCTGAATCTTGTTGGATATTATGAACCTTCAATAATTCTGGCTTGTACAAACTAACCTTGACTGCGTTCTTCATCTTGTTCCATGCTTCTTCGCCATCATCAGTAAAATATACATCTACATCATTTGCAAATTGATAGTTGCTTATTTCTCTCCCGATTCTTTTCGCATGATCTTTAATTATGTCTGCATGATGTTTAAACAATGCAGGAGTATATCCTATTGGTATCCAGCCATCTCCATAGATGGCGCATAACTCTAGAGTTTTTGGCGCTCCTGCCGCAATGTACACGGGTGGCCTTGGTTTTCTAATACTTTTAGCCTGTAAACACGCGTTAATGAGTTTATAGTATTCTCCATTATAATTTACCCGATTATCGGGATCGGAATCAAATAGAGCTTCAATAACTTCCAATTGCTCCCTGAACTTTGTTACAGGCTTTTTGAATTCTATCCCAAAATCCACAACATTTTGGGCTTCTCCTGCACCGATACCCAAAATTGCTCTGCCATTAGTCAGTCTATCCAAGGTAATTGATGAAAGCGCAATAGTTGAAGGATGTCTTCTAATTGCATCAGTCACACAGGTACCTAATTCAACATTCTTGGTAACTGCACCGATCGCTGCAAGTAATAACCAAGCATCATTTACAACTGCATTTTTCCATTGTGGTACGTTAGAATGATCCATAGACCATATTGAATCGAAATCAAGTCTATCCGCAATTTGACAAGCTGTCATTATTTGAATTTCATCCAGACCGAGTCTAGCAATATTTAATCCTTGGGTAAAACCAAATTTGGTCCTCATTTTGTAATGAAATTATGCATATCATATAGATATATAAGGTTTGGATCATCCAAAGTAATTACTTATTCACTTATCTGACAGGATTTCCCACATTCTTTTGATATAACTAAAATTCAAATGTATATAAAATGGCGTTATATAGTAAAACAATGTGATTTTCGAACTCTCTAAAAACTCAAGACATGGTGATAATGATTTAATATCTGTAAAACTGATAATTAAAGGGAAAGTTCAAGGAGTTTATTTTAGGGCAAATATGCAAAAAGTTGCAAAGCAAAATTCTGTTGTTGGATGGGTAAGAAATTTGCCAGACGGAAACGTCGAAGCTTTGCTTGAAGGATATCAGGCGAATGTTAATCATGTTGTGGAATGGAGTAAGATTGGACCTGAGAACGCAAAGGTCAATGATGTAACAGTCGACTTTAAAGAATATACTGGAAAATATGGAGATTTTCTAATTCAACATGACGAAGCTTAAGAATGCTGTTGTTTAATTTTAGTTTGGAGTAAGAATTCAGTATACATCGGAGTCAATTTTTCGACAACAATTACTATAATGAGAATATGTAGAACATGCTCAGGGGAATAACTCAGCTTAGTTTTTTTGTATATGTTCATAATAGACACCAGTTATCATGAGAACTTTCTTTTTTTGGGCTTCTATTCTGAACATACACAAAATCCTATATATCTGGAACACTTGTTTTGCATGGCATGTTTATAGCCAAAAGTAAGATCGCATTAACGCAAACTCTTCTCATTGCTTACCTGACGGGTATTCTTTGGTTAAGAAGAAATCCATTATCTTTAATTTTTTCTGCTATAAGTCCATTTTCCCTGTTATTTATTTTGTTTATTGTGAGCGATGGCAAATATTTGCCATTCTCTATTACAGGCAGTTTGGTTATGGCAATAGTTGGATATGGATTATCGCTAGGCCAAGATATCTCCTTTTATAAAAATGAATACAAAATTCAGGATGTCTTTGTTGCTTCACCTGTTTCTCCAATTACTTACATGGTCGGATTGGCACTTTCTCAGATACTATTCGGATTGCCGGCATTAGTGGTATTGATGTCATTGGCAGCTTTGTTTCTCTCATCTTCGCTTTATATACCATTATTGCTTGCCGCGACATTCCTTTTATGGGCTTCAATGTCATCTATGGGATTTTTTCTTTCATCCCATATGCTACACATGAGGAACGTTTCACAAATAATATCATTTGTTAACGTAATTCTCTCAATCTTGCCTCCAGTTTTTTACAGTATCGAGAGATTGCCTATCTTGTTTCAATATGTCTCTTATCTAGTCCCGACTACTCACGCATCTCTAATTATACAGAGTACAATGGGACTAGCGACGCCAAAAGGATGGTCAATTGAATTCGGATTCTTGGTGCTGGGATTATATATGGTAGCCTTTGTGTTTTTAGCTAAAGTAAAGGCTTTGTGGCGTGAAAGTTAATATTGCTAATAATGTTAATTTCTCATATTTGGAATGTTTCTAGTGTTGAATATTGTGAAGCTGCCACAATGATCGCTACCAAATTAATTAATGATGATTTTGTAAGTAAACACCAAATAATTTAGGAATTAGTACAGAGTAAGTTATAGTTCATGTGTATACTATAGATTATGTTTATCTGAGATATTATGTTTCTTTATAATGTACCATCTATAATAAAGTATTTTGATATAGAAAATCCATAAAACAAAATGATTTTATTAAGCACATGGAAATTAATGACGACGTGTAAATCAGAATAACAAATAATCGAAGATAACAATAATACCTAAAAAGTATCGCGAACCGTTTAATACGGATTTAGATGGAATTTTCCAAAAGGATAAATCTAGTTAGAGTAAGTTTGATAAATTATGGCCACGGAGGAGCTATTCATCAGTGTAGTTATCATTTTGGTAGCTACACGAATACTAGGTGAGTTTTCCCAAAGATTTCGTATGCCTCCGCTAGTTGGGGAACTAGCTGCAGGAATAATAATTGGGCCTTACGTTTTAAAATTAGTAACTCCTAGCGCCAGTTTGAATGTAATTTCAGACTTGGCTGTTTTCTTTCTCATGCTATTAGCAGGATTGCAGATGGATCCTAGAGAAATAAGAAAGGCCGGACTCCGCGCAGGAATTTTATCAGCAATTGCATTTTCAATACCTTACATAGGTGGCTTTGCAATAGCCTATGTCTTCGGACTTGGTTTAGTTCAATCTATGTTCGTTGGATTGTTATTATCAATAACAGCTGTCCCAGTAACCACTATTGTTCTGATGCAATTCGGGCTATTGGAAACAAGATTAGGCAATACTATTATTACTGCTGCTGTAATCAACGATATTTTTTCCCTTGTGCTATTATCAATTGTGTTATCCCTAAACGAAACCAGTGGTGTACCTGTGAATATAATGGAGCAGACGATAAATACTATAATTAAGGTTTCGCTATTTATCGGTGGAATATTTCTTGTAGATATACTATTTAGAAAAGCAAAGTTTTGGTTTCAACGGCGGGGTGCTTACTTTTTTGAAAAACTACAAACGAAAGAAGCAGCCTTTGGAATATTATTAATTTCTACCATCCTGGTATCGGTTATCGCCCAGGTAGTAATTGGCCTGCATTTTATAATAGGTACCTTTTTTTCAGGACTTATAGTATACAAAGAAATAATAAGGAAGGAAAATTTTGAGAGAGTTTACGGAATAATATCTGCAATAACATTCGGATTTTTTGCACCTATATTTTTTGCCGTAATAGGAATCAATATCAATATGGATTCCATCGTCCATAATATTCCGTTATTCATAATTCTTGGAATTGTGGCCGTTGTCACCAAAGTAGGTGGAGGTTATATTGGTTCGAGGCTAATTAAGTTCTCAAAGGACGAAAGTTTAGCCATCGCTTTTATCATGAACGGAAGAGGAATGGTTGAATTAGTCATAGCAGCTATAGGGCTTTCTTCCGGTGTTATTGATATTACTATATTCTCTATAACAGTAACAATTGGCTGGATCACAACAATCATGGCGCCAATATTATCAAGACCTTACGTGATGAAAATCAAGTCTCAAACAACAAATTAACCCACTCTATAATTTTGAGTGTTACTTGTTGTCAGTATCGTCAGTCAAGCCTATCCATCCGTATCCTTTAACTTCCAATTCTTCGGATAGCTCCTTTCCCCCAGATTTTATAATCCGCCCTTTTGACATGACATGTACTTTATCAAGTTTAGATAAGTACCTTAGAATTCTTGCGTAGTGCGTTATTATCAATACTCCTGCCCCGTTTGATATTAGTATGTTTATAGCCTCCGCTACTGCTTGTATCGCATCAATATCCAATCCAGAATCCGGTTCATCAAGTATGGCGATTATTGGTTTCAGTACAAGCATCTGCATTACTTCAGATCTTTTTTTCTCTCCTCCAGAAAAACCTTCATTCAAATATCTGCTTAAAAAAGTTGTTTGAAGACCTACATTGTCTAGATTCTTTTTGAGGTACTCGTGAAATTCCTTAACAGTCAAAAATACCTCTCTGTTCTCTTGTTTTCCACTCAGACTTTTATTGAGTATATTGTATGCGTTCCTCAAAAAATGGCTATAACCCACTCCTGGAATTTCTGTAGGATATTGAAATCCTAAGAATAGGCCTCTTTTAGCCCTTTCTTCGGTAGTCAATTTAAGTATGTTTTCTCCGTCGACTACAATACTTCCAGATGTAACAGAATACTTTGGATGACCCATTATAACGTTTGCTAGAGTGCTTTTACCAGAGCCATTTGGACCCATGATAGCATGAACCTGGCCTCTGTCTATTTCAAAGCAAAGGTTATCAAGTATTTCCTTACCATTAATGTTTGCAGACAGATTGTGTATATCTAAAAAGACCACAAATTCTTTGTTTTCCAAACATAATATAAATATTAAGATACTTTCTTCAAAATTTAAATTATTCATCTTATATTTTATAGTAATTTGTCAAGGGGACTGTTCATAGGTAGGTTTCAACCATTCCACATGGGACATATTGCAGCGATTAAATATGCCTTCTCAAAGTTTGACGAGCTGATAATTGTTATTGGTAGTTCTCAGGCAAGTTATGAGCCTGAGAATCCATTTACAGGTGGAGAAAGATTATCTATGATAAAGGACTCGCTAAATGCTGATTCAAAAATAGATTGCAAAAAAACCTTGATAATTCCAATTCCTGATACAAATGCCCATTCAACGTGGACTCATAGTGTTGATACGCTGGTACCACAATATGATGCAGTACTTACAAATAATGATTTTACAGGCTACCTTTTCAATCAACGAAACATTCCTGTCTTAGAACCAAAATTACTAAATCGAGACGATCTTTCAGGGACAGAAATTAGAAGGCGAATGGTGAATAATATTAAGTGGGACCATCTTGTTCCCAAACAAGTGCTAGACATTATAGAAAGAATTAACGGTGTAGAACGCATGAAAAAAATATCGAATTTCACACATCAACACGGAATCTAGCTCCCGAGCGCTTACTAGGTTTTTTTAATTGCTTAGAATCTAATTTAGGAAATAGATTGGTTATGGATATTGATATATAACTCAAAAACGAGAACAAAATAATTGAAGGTGCATTCTTTATCAAAGAGAGAAATACATGATGTCACAAACCATATTATTAAAAATTGGCCAACAAATTCTATTGGTTCTGTTAAGAATATGCAAGCCTACGTCATAGATGGGAATAAACGCCTTCTCGTAGCTGACAGTTTGTTAGCGATACAATTGGCACCCGATCTCATCATTCCACACCTGGCCCATCATGATTTATTGAATCATTTTGCGTCAGTACAGGTTGATATGAACGCAGTCAAATTTGTATGCAATGGTGCCAATATAATGAGACCTGGCATCACTGAATTTGGTACATTCAAGGAATCTGAAATAGTATTAGTAAAAGATCAAATCCACAATAAAGAGCTTGCCGTATGTTTGTCGCGAATAGATGATGTGAATGCAAGGGCAATGAAGAATGGAGTAGTTCTGAATAACATGCATCACGTAGGAGATACATACTGGGAGATGAAAAAAACTATCAGAATCTGAGGATTAGATCAGAAAAAGGATTGGTAGCTTAAAAAATGATATACAAAGTTAGAGACCGATGGATTCTTCTTCAATTCCCTTACTTGTTATTGTAAGTATATCAATTCCATCACCACTTGCTGAGTCTCGTTGTATGGACGATTTAATTGCTCTAATAGCAAGCTTCTTTGATGCATCTTCTGTCATATCTTTCTTATACTCAGAATCAATTAGTCCCAAAGCTAATTCTGCACCGGTACCTACTGCTGCATATTTGTCGGGGAGAAGTGAGCCTAACGGGTCCAAAGTGTAAATTTCAGGTATAGTATTTACACCACCAACAATTACCTGCGTCAGTAAAGGGAAAAACCTTCTTTCAAACATAATGACTGACATTAATTTGGCAACGGAATTCGTCGCTACTTCCCTCCTTGTTTCTAGTTTTCTTATTTTTGCAAGCGCCCCGACCTGTCTTGTCAAAACTTGCATATCAGCAACCATTCCTGCACAAGCACTAGCAACTTGATCCGTTATTGGAAATATTTTCCTAGTATTTTTATTTACTACAAAGTTTCCATATGAAATACGCTTCTCAGCTGCAAGAATAATACCTTCTTGATAAGTTAACCCTATAGCGGTAGCACCAGGCATAAATTGAAAGGCCATATGATTGGATAGTAGTGAATGTAGTTAGATTTAGTCGTTTCGTCGGTTTGTTTGACTCCTCATCTAGCAATCAATCAAGGTGCTTTAGATAAGAATGTATCATGAATCCTAATTGCCTCTGAAACCAACCTGTTTTGTAGCTCTAATGCTTCCTTTCCTTCAGGATGTCTTGATTCAGCTACAGCTTGTGCTACAATATTCATTATATGTCTTAAAAGGAACTCATCGCCCCTTGATGACTCTGCCTTATAAGTCGGATTTGCCTTGTTTACAAACACTACATTTTCACTTACGAAGCTATACCTAGAATCAGACTCGTCTTCATAAGGTATGATCTTGTATCCGATTTTTTTTAATGCAAAAGTTTTCTTAATGAGTGGTTTTCTTATCTGGGTTGTTACTGTTACATTTTCGTAATTTCTATTTTCCACATCTTGTTCACTGGATAGATAATTAGGCAAAGTCGTATCTGCAATTGTTGCAGTTTGTAGATTACCTCCATTCTCACTTACTGTATTTCTAGATCTTTTGATTTCATTTCTAGTAATGTCTTTGTATTCATCATCTATTGATTTATCGAACAAGTTATCTTCTGCAGGTAGAGAAGATGGTTTATTACTAGGTTTTGATACTATTTTCTTGGTTTCTACTATTTCGTATCCCTCTATTTCTTCGTATGGCTCTAGGGTTTCAATTACCGCTTGACCTAGAACTTTGTCAATTTGTTTGTAAATCTTTGATTCCTCGCGGGTGACTAGAACATCTTCATAGAGACTTAGGCTGGGAATGACTGTATCATTTATAAATTTCTTTAAATTAGTTGAAAATCGCTCATATTCTTTATCCTCTATTATAGCGGATTTATCTGCAAATCTAGATGTCAATGAATCACATCTTACAAATCCAGTGACCTTCGGAATTTTGTTATCAAAACCAAATAAAGTCCTCATAACTATATGACCACCTACCATAACCGCAATACCCTTCTCATCTTCAGTTAAAGGTCTACGGGCTACAGTAATCTCGCCGACAATGTTACCGTTATCGAGGCTTAATGGTATTTTGTGTCCCTGTATCTCAGGTACCTTTATCAATTCAGCATTAGAATAGTTCCATTCTTTAAAATTGGTTGATTTTTTTATATATACCTCAAAAAGAGGATGCCTGAGCACTGCCAATTTTCTAATTTCCTTTATTAAACGTAATTCATCTACAAGAGACTTTGCATCACTAACAATTATTTCAGTTCCATCTCGGGATAAGCCAGGCTCCTTAGTCTCGTGTAAGTCAGATTTACCTGTAAACAGTGCATCAAGTGATTTTGTATCTATCAAAAATGATTTGTGGTAGTTACCCTTTCGGGTTCTAATTTTCATCTTTTCGAATGACGTAAGAAATGAGAGTCTGCCAGTACCATATCTACCTGTCCTAACCCTTCTTAATTTGGGTGAAATTGAATCATCTTTCTTATGGGGGGAGCCAAGTAACAAGAACTTTTGAATCTCAATTTCATCCATCCCTGCATTATCCTCTATTGCTACGGAATAATCATCAAGTATAGTTATCAAAACCTTTGTCGCGTCTTCGTCAAAAGCATTTTCAATCAATTCCTTAATGACGTCAGCGGGGGAAACCCATGTCTTTGTAGCAAATTCTTTAAAGAAGGATGGGTGCACCTTTAAAGCAATTGTCATAATTAGTATGTTTTAATCTCTCACCTTTATCTATTACTAGTAAGCACTTATTTCTTTTCTCATAGAACTAGTTCTTAAAAAACTAAAAACAAATTATCGAAAAACTGCTGATATACTGGAAAATAAATATCATGGACGCGAAATAGGAGGTTCTATTAGTTATGCTAAAAATTTGCAGTCGGTAAAAATTCAACGATGCCAAGTATCAAATGAGGTTTTGATGGAGTGGGCGTTGTTGTTAACCATATCATGATTGCAGGTATGGCCGCACATGCAATTATCGTCAGAATAATAAGCCAGACCGCGGTCATTTTTTCTGCCATAGGATACGGATTTATGAGTAGATATATAAATTTTCAAACTGATTCACTTGCTTAAATAGGATTATAAGTCACCACATAGGCTTCAGATTATTGTTGAATGAAATTATTAGAATATCAGGGTAAAGAATTATTTACCGAGTACGATATTGCAATTCCAAAATCCTATCTTGCCAAAAATCAATCAGAACTAAGTCAGATCGCAGACAAACTCAGATTCCCAGTTGTCCTTAAATCACAGCTAACTGTTGGTGGTAGAGGTAAGGCCGGTGCTATATTGAAATGCACGAAAAAAGAAGAACTTGAACCGGAGTTTATTAGGTTAATAAATAAAGAGGTAAAAGGCGAACGACCAAAAGCAATCTTAATTGAAGAGGCTGTGGATATAGATAAGGAACTCTATCTTTCATTGTTCCTCAATAGAGGAAAAAGGACTTATTCATTAATATCATCTGCAGAGGGAGGAGTGGATATTGAAAGTGTCCAAAACAAAGTGATTCAGGATATCTCTATTACAGGATTAACTCAAGCAACGGCAGAAAGCATCGCAAAAAATTTAAGGTTAGAAGGATTCACTGCTAAATCATTTTCAAATATTGTCATAAAACTTGCAAAACTCGTTAGAGAAAAAGAGGCTGAATTGGCAGAAATAAATCCCCTTGTAATACTGAGTGACGGGACATGTCTAGCTCTGGATGCAAAAATCATCATTGATGATAATTCAATATTCAGACATCATGAGTTAAGAAAATATATCCAAATTTCGGAATTGCAGGAACAAGCAGAAAAGAGCGGCTTTTCATTCGTTGAGTTAGATGGAAATATTGCAATAATAGGTAATGGAGCAGGCCTTGTGATGTCAACATTAGACATCGTTCACGATGCAGGGGGAAAGCCGGGTGCCTTTTTGGATTTTGGTGGTAGGGCTACTACAGAAACAATTTACAAAGCCTTACAGGTCATAAGCAAATTGTCAAAAGTAAAAGCAATTTTGGTAAATTTGTTTGGTGGTATTGTTAGGACCGATTTGGTAGCTCAAGCTATCCTTGATGCATATAAGGATGGCATGATTAGCGTACCGATTTACGCTAGAATTTCGGGTGCGGAATCAGATAAATCTAAACAAATGCTTTCTAATAGTAATGCGAAACTATATGATACAGTAGAAGAAGCTATTTCATCATTAGTTCAGTACATAGGGTCAATGAAATAAATGTCTAAGAAATTTGATATTTTTGATATTTTGGTAGGTAAACCAGAAGATCCTGATTATCGTAATAAACCAGTCATTATTCAAGGTATAACAGGAAATTTTGGTTCCGTTCACACTAGATTGATGAGAGAGTATGGAACAAACATCGTGGCTGGTGTGACTCCCAATAAGGGCGGCCAGTCATTTGAAGGGATACCTGTATTTGATTCCGTTGAGGATGCAAGCAAGAGTTTTAATGTACAGATATCAGGGATATTTGTCCCGGCTCCATTCTTTCTATCCGCAATAAAAGATGCAGTAAATAACGGAATCAAATTACTTGTAGCAATTCCAGAACACGTTCCAGTACGTGATGCAATGGAAGCTTTAGAGTATGCTCATAACAATGATGCAAGAATAATAGGTCCTAATACTCCTGGTGTCATTGTTCCATCAGTATCTAAGATCGGTATCATGCCGACCCAACCATTTAAGATGGGTAAAACAGCAGTGTTCTCTAGAAGTGGAACACTAATGTATGAGGTTTCATTTCATTTATCAAATGCGGGAATAGGACAAAGCATAGCACTAGGAATAGGAGGCGATCCAATTAACGGCACTAATTTGATAGAAGCATTTGATCTGATAAGTGATCGAAATGAGGTAGAATCTGTTGTGGTAGTTGGCGAAATAGGAGGAGATGCCGAGGAATTACTTGTTCAATACATCGAAAAAATTCATTTCAGTAAACCTATCGTAGCATACATTGCAGGACGATCTGCACCAAAGGAAAAGAGAATGGGTCATGCGGGGGCAATTATTTACGGAAATTATGGCTCTGCGGAGTCAAAAATTTCAAGTTTCTCAAGAGTGAATATTCCCGTGGCAAAAAGGCCTGCTGAAATTCCGACCATACTAGACAAAATGACGAAATGATAATTATTAGAGATGTTCCATACTGGTTTACTATCTTTTCCTTACTTCCGTTGAAGTGATAACTTTACAAGTAACAGTCTTAAAACTAAATTTAATCGATTACCGGGGGATAAGCAAAATATCAGTGATTTGGAATTACTGGGACACATTCAGCGCTAAAGCAACATCTGGAATGCCGAGATGCCAAGTATAGTAAATGATACTAACAATCTATATTAAAATATCACAAGGTGTGTATTAATTGGAAGTCAGCGATTTGGCTCAGCGCTTGATTAACCTTAAGAACGAATACCTTAATGAATTTCATTCGTACAACCACATTAGGGAATTTATCCCCGTTGCAAATAAGCAAAGCTTATTTGACAACAGACTATTGGAAAAACTACATACATTCTTTAACAATAACAAAATATACTATAAACAACATGGTATAACACTTTCTAATATTCCGTGCATATCTTATGAAGGGGATGTAAATCAATTTTGGTTAAGTGCTAAAAAATATGATACTAGTTACCAACCATTTCTTCCAACGTGGGGACTCTCAGCTCTTGTAATGATTCTAGTTGCAAAAGATTTGGGATTTCAAAATATCATAGATTTAGGATCGGGAGATGGTAGATTGATATTTTGTGGGAGTATACTTGGTCTTAATTGCATAGGGGTAGAGATTGATAAAGATCTATGTGACCTACAAAATAGTATATCTTTGTCTACTAACGTAAAATATAAAGTCGTTAACAGCGATTCGAATTCAATAGACTATTCACAATTTAATCTAGAAAATACCATTATATTCATTTCTGCATTGCCTGATTCTGGAGAAATATTATCTTACAGTTTGCTAAATCACTTGAAAAAATATTATCCTAAATTGCACAACGTGGGTATCAACCTAATGGGGAGTCATACCTACAGGCAATATTCGCGAGATAAATCTATGTGCGGATGGGGAAAATTCATAAATGATTCTGGATTAGAAATAGTGAAGTGTCTAAGTCTCCCAACCTCCTGGACACTTGATGAAAAAAAGGGAACACCATATCTGTTTACACTTTTCAAATATTGATTATTTATATTAAAATTATTGATCTTGCCAATGAACCGTTCTAATCACGGTGGGAATTTTGAATTTGACTTCTTTAGTACTATTGTCGTTGTGCGCAACCGGAACCCTAATGTTATTAATGTAATGACAGAGTCTTAAATAACAATATATTTGGTATGTGGTTCGTAAAATCTATAAAATAAAGGGTTTGGTGAGTGAACTGCTAAGATACATGGTATATCTTAAAAATGAGAAATATTTTCCAAAAGATGCTACCTCAATCCTCTCTTTATGTAGAAGTACTTTACAAGATGTCAAAGTCATAATCAGGGATGTTCGGGTTGCAAGTCACTTTCTTGAACTTGACATAAGCATACCAACTTTATCAGATGTCAATGAAATAAATTCGAACCTTTCAAAAATAGCTCCAGTATTAGAAATTGATAGAATTGTCGAGAAGGAATTTGACAAAAAAGAGTCAGTCACGTTGGCTCGTCAACTCTTCAATGATGAAAAATACTGGAAAACGCATGAAGTTCTTGAGGCTATTTGGAAAAATACCAAAGGTAGCGAAAGAGACTTGTTGAATGGCATTATTCTAGTTGCCGCTGCATTAGTGCATTACCAAAAAGGGGAACTAGCAATTTGTATATCTATTATGAAAAGGGCACTAGTTAAATTGGATAAATCATACGACAAATATTATGATATTGATATTGAATCATTAAAGAGAAAGGTTGCGGGTATGGTTAATTCAGATACGGTTTCAACTATTAAAATTTAGTCTAATGAAAAATTGAACAAATCAAGAGCGAGGTTCGAGTCGTATCCCGCTTCACTCTGATTTTCTGTTTCTTCTTAATCTCATAATGCATGCAGCTACAATTAAACCAGCAAGTATGGAGATAAGGATGAAAAAAGTACTCTCATCTCTTACAGTCCCTTTTGGCAAGATTGCGAAAAATATGGAAAAAAGATTTGTCATATTTGACTCATGGATAATCAACTAGGTGGGAGAATTAAATATTTCTTAATTATTTTTAAATAATAATAATAAGTCTCTTTTATTGATTGCATATTGGTTAATAATGGAAAATCTGCTAAAAATAGACTCAAGGTTGGACTTGAAATTCATCAACAATTAGATACAAAAAATAAATTATTTTGTAATTGTGAGATAGTTGATGCTACAGAGCATGATTTTACCTTTAAGAGGAACCTGCGTCCGACTCGAAGTGAGATGGGATCCTATGATCAGGCAGCTCTTTTCGAATCGAAGAAAATTAAGATAATAAAATATCAATCCTCGAGGAATTCAAACTGTTTGATAGAATCAGATGAGGAACCTCCGGTGGAAGTAAACACGGAGGCCCTAGAAGTAGTATTAACTCTATGTCTAGCACTCCATTGTACTGTTGAAGATGAACTACACGTAATGAGAAAGATAGTAATAGACGGGTCAAATACGACTGGATTCCAAAGAACAATCCTTGTTGGCCGAGATGGTTTTTTGGACGTTGAAGGCATTAGGGTAGGTGTCCAGAGTATCTGTTTAGAAGAGGATGCTGCAAGAATAATTAATGAACAAAATAAAGATAATGATGAAAGTAACAAGATTTATTCTCTTGATAGGCTCGGAATACCACTAATTGAAATTGCACTTGAGCCGATTTCCAATTCTCCAACTTTTGTAACAATTTTAGCACAGACCGTTGGAAGACTTCTACGATCAACAAAAAAAGTCACAAGGGGAATTGGAAGCATAAGACAAGACGTTAATATTTCAGTTGACAATGGACCCGTCGTGGAAATTAAAGGTGTTCAACAGCTGTCACAACTTGCGCTTATAATTGATTACGAATCAAAAAGGCAGGATGGGTTAAATCAAATCGCAAAAAAATTGACTGAACGTAATATCAATCAATCAGAATTTATCGGTACTGTTACTGATGTTACAGATCTATTAAGAAATTCTTCATCAAAGGTATTAAAGAGAATTCTTACCGATGATTCTAAGATTATCGCATTTGTTTTACATGGTTTTAATGGTATACTATCCTTCGAGCCATATCCCGGAATTAGATTGGGCAAAGAGTTGGGGGATCTTGTAAAATCCTATGGAATAGGTGGGATATTTCACTCTGATGAATTACCAAACTATGGAATTAGCATTGATGATGTCCAGTCGATATCTTCTGTTCTGAGAATGAACAAGAATGACGCATTTATATTAGTAGGTGGATCAATAACGTTACTAAATACAGTTTTATTTGAGTTATTCAATAGAATCACAAAATCATTTTCAGGAGTCGTTCCTGAAACACGTTATGTAAGAATTGATGGTATTACAGCATTTAGTAGACCGAGGCCTGGATCATCAAGAATGTATCCAGAAACGGATATCCCATACATCTCTATAGATGATAATACGATGAAGGGTTTATCCAAACTCATACCTCAACCATGGGATGTAGTCATAGAACAAATTTCCAAGAAATATGATATTAACAAGACCTTGGCAGAGAATATATTTGACTCTCAGTATTTTATTCTATTTGAAAAAATAATTTCACAGACATCAATCAGCCCATCGTTCATTATATCTAAGCTTACGGAGGATTTGGTTAGTTTGGAGAGAGATGGATATGATACTTCAATCCTCACTGAGGATGTACTATTTTATTTGTTTATGCAATTAAACTATTCTAGAATATCCAAAGAGTCTGTTCCAATAATAATTGAAAAACTTCTCAAAAAAGAGGTTGATGATGTAGAGGAAGTAATAAGGTCATTTGGAACCGATAGCTTAACTGAAGAGTTTGTGGATGACACGATAAGCAGGATAATTAGTGAAAACAAGAAAGTGATTTCTGAGAAAGGACTCGATGCCGTTGGGCTATTGATGGGGAGGTGCATGGAAATTCTAAGGGGTAAGATAGACGGTGAGAAAGTTAATAAAAAACTTATGACCAAACTAATTAATTACATTCAAGGATCCAAGGAAAAATAAATTAAAAAAAATTGAAATCTTGGTGCTGACTGCGTATCTAGATAAAGAACGTATTTTAGCCTTAATTCGGAAACATAATAATTTATTAGTGTAGGTAGTTTTAGAATCTATTCAATAATTTGTTGTACTATGATCTAAAGTTGTTTATATTCAGGATTTCTAGCAAAGTCACAATTAAGTCAAGTTCTTGTATCCTGCTCTTCTTTTTAACCTTTTAAAGGATTCAAAGATAATCCAATAAATGCAGGCAGCAATACCAATAAGCATAATAATCACCCCTATTAAAATTGTTTGAATTTCAATCTTTGGATTTCTATTACTATCAAAAAGGATCGAACTGCCAAACATGCTTTTCGTATAAATCGCCGTCTTGTTGATATTAGCTAAAACTGCTGAATAGTTACCACTTATTGGTGCAACAATTGTAGTAAAGAACGGTCTTGAAAAATTCTGATCGAATATCAATGTTCCTTTCGGGTTTAAAATCCTTATATTAAGTACATTTAAGGAATTACCTGGTATAATGGATAAAGATAAGTTTTTTCCCTTTTGTACATCACTCAATGATAGTATGGCGTGACTTTCATTGCTTATTTTCCCATTAAACACAGTACTTGTAGAGTGAAATGGGTCTGGCACACGTATCGAAGAAATGGAAATTATTGTTACGCCAACTAACAAGGACATCAAACCTAAAGTTAAAACATTCCACTTCATTAATTATCGCCTACCGGGAATGCCATCCAACTACTTATCCTCATTTGACAACTGCAGATATGTATTTTAAATTAACCATATTCCCTAAATAATAGTATTAGGGTTATGCTTATCTTTTCATATTATGATCCAAAGTTAAATTCATAATATATATATAAACTAAATTTTGATATACTTTCAATGAGTAGTTTAAGGAATTCAAAGTCTATCTTGTTTGGTTTAACTTTTGTATTGATAATGTTCATGGCGAACGGAGTAATTGCTGCTCGTGCTCAATTACCCACTGCCGACAGTCCATTGGTTGGTGTTGCTATGAAGGGTGGTTATGTAGATCAAAAAGAAAACCAAAATGATACCTCATTACCCCCTGCCAATTATTTCGATGAAAGCTTCAAGTTAATAAAAGATGCAGGACTAAATCATGCAAGGTTCCTATTCTATTGGGAAGCATACGAAAAAAATCCACAAGCTTTCATGAATGAATTAGAACAAGTGGCAAATCTCGCAGATAAATATGGCATTAAAGTTATTTACGATAACCATCAATGGCATACCTCCTCCTGGCTTGAAAAAAGAGGGACCGGATTTCCAATCTCTCTTTTTGAGAATAATTCCCAAAAATATCCAATGAATAGTGGGGGAAAAGAGGGACAACCAACTGCAAAGCTTTGGTGGTCTGATTTTTGGGATGGAAAAGTCAAGGATGGCCAAGGAAAGGACGCATGGACTTTGCTTGCTGACTTTTGGAAAAAGGTAATTACAAAGGTGGATGGTCATCCCAGTACTTTTGGATATGAAATCCTGAGCGAGCCTCACGTAGAGAGCGCGGATCAATGGGAAAAAATCGGAAATTTCAACTCATTCATAGCTGATGAAATACGAAAAGATAGTAATAAAACGGTTATTTACAGTATGAATGTTCCTCTCACAGGCTCTCTTCCTGGACCACTTCAATTAACGCCAGAAAATCTTGCCAAGATGGCTCCTACAAACAAAGAAAATGTAATGTTTAAAATAAGCGTATACGGAATTCCGGACAGAGATCAATATCAAAAGCAAAGATTTGATTTATTCAAAAAGACTAGTGAACTGACAGGTGACCCACTGTATATTGGTGAATGGAACAATGTGGTAAGAACTCAAGTTAACGGAGTATTTCAGCTAGATCCTGCAAAGAGTGGTCTTGACCAGCAAACTACAGATGCAATGCTCCAAGCATTTAAGAAGGACAACATAACTGCCTCAGCTTTCTGGAAATGGGATTACCAAGACGCAGATACTGCCAGCTTCAATTTAATCCTAAATCAAAATGGAACCCTAACTACAACACCCTATTACACTTATTTGAAAAACTCAGTAGCTACAGTCTACCCTGACCTTAATACAAAGTAAATTATGTGAATTGGTCAGGGCTATTAGCCTCCGCTCCTACCAGTGATACAAAAACGTCATCTAAGGTAATAGGGGATACCTTGAAGAAAAAATTTTTCTTTATAGCTATTGCTGATAATTCCTGAATGTTAGACTCAAAAGTGAATAGTTTTAATATATCGGTACCAGAATCAATAACAGTGCCATAAGATTTTAGAACTTCACTGTCAACACCAGATTTTGATATCTCTACTTTAATATTTTCCTTGATATTCTTCCTAATGTCTGAAAGCGTTCCTTGCGAGATAATCACTCCCTTATCTATGATGACTATATCATCGGACAATTGTTCTGCTTCATCCATATAATGTGTTGTAAGGAGGATCGTTGTTCCGCTTTCCTTTTTTTCCTTGATCGCTTTCCAAATTTGACGTCTTGAGACTGGATCAAGGCCAATTGTGGGTTCGTCTAGGAATAGTAGCTTTGAGTCTGTAGCCATTGCCATTGCTACTAGTATTTTTTGTTTCATTCCTCCTGAAAGATACATTGCAAGCCTATTTCTAACATCATACAATTCGAACTCTTGAAGCACCTTTGTTGCCCTTATTGACGATTCGTTTTTATTCACTCCCCTAATTCTTAGCCAATAATAAACATGATCCCAAGGTGTAAGAGCACGTAGGGGTCTTCCTTCCTGTGGCACAATTGAAATATAATTTCGTATTTTTTCTGTATCCTTAATAAGGTCATCTTCAAATATTTTTATAATTCCTGAAGTTGGTAATAACTGTGTTGCACAAATTCTGACAAAAGTGGTTTTTCCTGCTCCATTTCTTCCAAGAAGAGTAAAAATTCTTCCCGGTTCAATTTCTAATGAAATATTCTTAATCGCAAATGATAACGATCCTTTATATTTTTTAGTAACTTTAACAGCTTCTACTGCGCTCATAAAGAAAAAACTTTGTCGTATACTAAATATCCACAGGACGATATGCAGATTTTATAACAGGAATCTGTGTCGTAATCGAAAATAACAATGATCCAACTTATTCCACATTGATAGAAACGCCGTGATCCTTCGAGTCCTTTAGCTTAAATGCTACTTCTAAAATTCCATTTTTGTATGTTGATTTGCCAGAGGATGGTTCTATCTGTTCAGGAAGCTCTATTTTTTTGTTGTACTTTCTTTCAGCAGAAACAGATTCTATGGTCAAAGAATTTTCGTTAGCGGTTATCCTCACATCTCCTTTACTTACACCTGGCAACTCTGCAATAATTTTCAATTTATCAACATCCTTTATAATATCTACTACGGGTTCCCTCTGATCGCTTACTGAAAATCTGCCGCTTAGAGAGCTCGGGAAAGTGTTCAAGTTTCCAAATTTTCTGACAACTGGTTTGCCATCCTCGCCAATTTTGAATGAATATCCATAAACTATTGGACCTAATTCACGTACAGTAGATCCATCATCAAGCTTGCGTTCTCTTATGAGATTCTTTGGTAGATTTTGGTCCATATTCTTGACCGCCTCTTGCATCAACTTTTCCATTTCCTTCATCATAGCATCTACGTCAGGGAACCATGAATTTGTTCTTCGTCGTCCAAACCACTCATCAAAAGGAGTTGACATAGGTAGTATCTTAATTTATTTAAATATAAATTTTATAGGTTCAACAAATTAAATTTTTTTAGTATCATCCAATTCTTTAATTAACCACTTTTGTCTTTCACTGACCTTAGTGGGTATCTCAAGATTTATCTTTACAATCTGATCACCCTTAGAACGCTGGCCGTGTACGGGTATCCCTTTTCCCCTTAGCCTGAAAATGGAATCAACTTGCGTACCTGCAGGAATTTTTAGCTTTTCACTTCCATATAATGTAGGTATTATTATTTCTGTTCCTAAAACCAACTCTGGATATTTGAGCTTCAGAGGGTAAAGTATATTTCCATTTTCAAGTCTCTCAAATGTTTGATGCGGTTTTACGTGAATTCGAATAAATAAATCTCCAGGAATTTCATTTTCAGAGGATATTCCTCTCCCACGTAATTGCAGCGTCATTCCATCTTCTATCCCTGGCGGTATCTCAATCTGAATTTTTTTTCTGGCTGAAACCTTACCTGATGCCTTACAATTTTGACATGGCTTTTCAATAATCTGGCCCATTCCTCTACAAGTTCGGCAGGTTTCCACAGTAACAAAAGTTGAAAATCTATTTTCATTAATTACTCTCTTTGTTTGTCCAACTCCATTGCACGATGCACACTTCTTAGGTTTCGTACCAGGATAGCAACCACTACCGCTGCACACCGAACATTTTTCTAATGACGGTACTTCGATAGTTTCATTCTTTCCGTTTATTATTTCCTCGAGGGTAAGAGACAAGTCGATGACGGTATCTTCTCCCCTATTGGTCCTACCGAAATTAAACCCAAATCCGAATGGATCACCCGCATTTCTGGTATTAAATCCCCCTCCAAATAACTGTTCAAATATATCTCTAATTCCACCAAATCCCATATCTCTGAAGATTTCGTCAAAATTAGATTCTGACCCTCTAAAGACCTCCTCGGAACCTAGGTGGCCATATCTGTCATATTTTTTTCTTTTTTCATCATCAGATAGAACAGCATATGCTTCTGAAATTTCTTTAAATTTTTCTTCTGCACCCTCGCTCTTATTTCTATCCGGATGGTATTGGAGAGCTAACTTCCTATATTTATTTTTGATCTCTTCCTTAGTAGCGTTCTTCTCAACGTTCAATACCTCGTAATAGTCACGCTTTGTAGTCATGATAATATGCCATTGGTTGAAACTAGCTGATTCATTTCAGGTTCGCCTTTTTGACGAATCATGTTATGGATGAGTGTTAGACTGATTCGCACTATCTGAACTTGGAGCCCCACTATCTGAACTTGGAGCCCCACTATCTGAACTTGGAGCCCCACTATCTGAATTCGGAGAGGATGTAGTTTGTTGGGATGCAGCGGCTCCTGCAGCTCGATAAGCTTCTGTACTTATTTCACCTACTACACTTTTTAGGCCTTCTATTTTCTTCTTCATCTCTTCTATGTTATTTGATGAAACAGATTCCCTTAATTCCCTGATTGCGTTATTTACTTTTTCCACTTGTTCAGGTTTAATCTTGTCTTTCAGATCTTGCTGAGTTAATTTTTCTGCAGTGTAAATTAGGTTATCTGCTTCATTTTTCACTTCTGCTTCTTCTTTCTTCTTCTTATCCTGCTCTGCAAATTGTTCTGATTCCTTCTTAAGTCGTTCAATATCATCTTTAGATAATTTGGTATTAGCGGAAATTGTTATTTTTGATTCTTTAGATGTGGCCAAGTCTTTTGCTGTAACATTTAGAATTCCATTTGCGTCAATGTCAAAAGTAACCTCTACCTGCGGAATCCCTCTCGGTGCGGGAGGTATTCCTGATAAATTAAACATACCTAGCGAAACACAATCAGCCGCCATTGAGCGTTCTCCTTGCACTACATGGACAGTAACAGCATTTTGATAATCTGCAGCAGTAGTAAAGACTTTGCTTTTCTTTGTTGGAATGGTCGTATTCCTTTCGATGAGTGGTTCTTTTAATCCTCCGAGAACTTCAACGCCTAATGTGAGCGGAGTTACGTCTACTAGAAGGATGTCTGTAGTTACATCACCAGAAATGATCGCTCCCTGTATTGCTGCTCCCATTGCCACGGCTTCCATAGGATCTATTCCTCTTTCCGGCTCTTTTCCCATTACATTTGTAATAAATTGTCTAACAATCGGCATTCTCGTGGGTCCGCCTATCAATATAATCTTGTCAATGTCTGCTGGCTTTAACTTTGCATCCTCTATAGATTGTAACATGGGCGTTTTGCATCTTTCAATTATTGGTCTTAGTAAGTCTTCCAACTTTGATCTGGAAAGAGTAATTACCAAATTTTTGGGCCCAGAAGATGGATCATAAGACAAAAATGGCAGATTTATTTCAGTAGTCATTACATTTGACAATTCAATTTTTGCCTTTTCGGCTGCCTCTCTTATTCTCATCATTGCTGCCTTATCATTACGAATATCGACAGAACTTTGGCTTTTAAACTCTTGAACGATATATTCTATAATGGAATTATCCATATCCGTTCCTCCAAGCTGTGTATCACCTGAAGTACTCTTTACTTGAAATACTCCGCCACCCATTTCCATTATAGTAACGTCTAGAGTTCCGCCACCCAAATCGAATACCATTATCTTCAAGTCTTTGTTTACTTTATCTAGTCCATATGCCAGCGATGCAGCAGTAGGCTCATTAATAATTCTCACAACTTCAAGACCGGCGATTTCTCCAGCATCTTTGGTTGCTTGCCGTTGATTATCATTAAAGTAGGCCGGAACTGTTATTACCGCCTTGTCTACGGTCTCACCTACATAGGCTTCAGAATCCCTTTTTATTTTTTGCAAAATAAATGACGATATTTGCTGAGGTGTGTAAACCTTTTCATATACTTTAAATTTGAAATCAGTTCCCATCTTGCGTTTGGCTGCTAATACAGTACCCTCCGGATTTGTAACCATCTGCCTCCTTGCAGGTTCCCCTACCAGAAGTTGGCCATCCTTCGTAAAAGCCACATACGAGGGGAAAGCTTTTCCACCAACTGATGTTCCTTCAGCAGCTTGTATAATCGAAGGTTTACCGCCAATCATAACCGATGCTGCAGAATTACTTGTTCCTAGGTCTATACCAATAATTTTACCCATTTTCTTACACTACTCCTTATCTGTTTCATTGATATCTTTATTTGTAACTGTTCTTTTGGATAAAATGACTGAAGAAGGTCTTAAAACTTTATTGCCTAAAAAATATCCCTTCCTTATCACTTCCATAATTGTGTTATCTGGAGCCAACTCATTAGATACAAAACCAATGGCGTCATGTATGTTTGGATCAAATGGTGTTCCCAAAGTTTCAATTTCTACCACTCCTTCATCCTTCATGAAACCTTCAAAATTAGTCATAATTCCTTGCATACCACCAATGACAGTAGAATCATAATCCCCATTTTTTAGAGTTTCAACAGCCAGTGTGCAATCGTCATAAATCTTTAATATCTTTGTCAATAGGGCCGCCCTATCTTCTTGAATTCTAGATTCCATTTGCTTTTCAATTTGTTTTCGATAATTGTCAAAATCCGCCATGAGATATCGAAGCTTTGATAGGTTTTTCTCAGAGACTTCTTTTTCCTTTTCAAGTTCTCCCTTTAGAAATTCTATTTCTCTATTCAGTACCTGACTGTCTGTAGTTTCAGATTTGATTCTATCTTCACCATCATCATTATCAATGTCTTTATTCAGTACCTGACTGTCTGTAGTTTCAGATTTGATTCTATCTTCACCATCATCATTATCAATGTCTTTATTCAGTACCTGACTGTCTGTAGTTTCAGATTTGATTCTATCTTCACCATCATCATTATCAATGTCTTTATTCAGTACCTGACTGTCTGTAGTTTCAGATTTGATTCTATCTTCACCATTTTTCATTTGGTCATGCAATATTGAGAATGTTGTAAGTCATCTCTGATAATTAGCTATCGCTGATGAAATATCAAATCAAAAAGCATAATAAACCAAAATATGTCCTCCTTTTATTATAACACAAATTGGAAGATGAAGAATTAAGAATCATAAATGAAAAAAGAATGAAAAACTTACAACGACTACTAGACGAAAAAGAACTTATGAAAAATATAAAGGAACCATTAAACCTAGATGATGCCACATTTTTTCAAAATGTTAGCAAATTCCCAATAGTATTGGTAGATTTCTGGGCTCCTTGGTGTGGACCATGCAGGATGATGTCCCCAATAATTGATCAGATTGGTAAAGATTATCAGGGAAAACTAGCGGTAGGGAAATTAAATGTTGATGAAAACCCATTAATCGCTAGGCAATTTGGTATTGCCAGTATACCCACTCTAATCTTATTTAAGAGCGGTCAAGCCATAGATAAGATTGTTGGATCAGTCTCTAAAAATAAAATTAACGAAATGATAAAAAAGCAACTAGACTAGTTAGACAGTCTAAAACTTGTGAGATTACAATTTCATTATTTAATAGATCTGTAGTAAGCAAAATACAAACTAGATTGTTATGACCCAGTCAAATAGCAAAGATATTTTTTGGAATTCATTGACCCAGTAATTCAAATTACATATCGATGTTGAATAATTGCGGAGCGTAAATAGAACCTTCTCTCACCTTCTTTACTTTTGCCACAGATAGATAATGTGGCCATATGGTAATAATAATCGAACCTTCAGGGACTCCTTCTGGAGATTCAATAATTATGATGTCTTTATGATTTACTCCATATTCGGTAAGAACTCGTTTGCTCCTTTCCACAAGTTCTGACGACATTCCACTACTATAAAGATAAACCTTATCGACATAATCTATCTTGGAGGACATCTATCTATCGAATTATTTATAAGTCAATTTCTTATCCAAATTATATTCACCCTATAATTCATTGATGTTGAATTTTGATCTACAACCAATACATTCATAAATTTCATTTCCAACAGGCCCACCTACATTAAATCTAACAATTGTTGTACACTTGGGACATCTCCCCTCTACTGTCCTTCTAGTCTTATGTGGCCTTGATGTACTTTTTCTTCTCCCCATGATTGATATTGATTACCGATTAACTGGTTTATAAATTACATTGACATTCAATAATATTTGCGATTTGTTTGATCCTGGTCATTAAGTTCATTTCATGTTGTTATTCAGTTTCAGAAATTTTGTTTGCAAGACCTTTGGAATTGTCTCATTCATCTTGAACTTTTATTCCAGATATTGTTCCCGACATGGCATCATAATACCAAGTTTTTTTACGTATTTGTCTGAGGCCTTTAATATAAATCGATTAGCGAATTAGCGAATAAGTTAAATCCCACAATTAAGTCTGTTACTTAACCGTGAATGTTAGCTGATTACATCGAAGTATCAAAACCAAGGATAGTAGTAGTACTGGTTATTACGGCAATAACAAGCTCATTAGCTGCAACTAGGTATGACTCAACTCCTACAGTACCATGGGATGTTTCCCTCTACCATCTTCTATTTCTTGGTATTTGTGGCTGCTTAGCATCAATGGGTTCGAGTGCGCTAAATCACTATTATGATCGTGATATTGATAAAATTATGTCCAGAACGATAAATAGACCAATACCATCAGGGCGATTAAATCCTAGAAATGTTTTTATTTTTGGAAACATACTCTGTGCCAGCTCTATCATAATATCCTTTCTGACTTTAAACCTAATGGCCACAGGGATGATTGCTCTTGGAATATTTTTTTATGTATTCGTATATACTTTGTGGCTTAAACGCTCGAATGTTTCGAATATTGTAGTAGGTGGTTTTGCAGGGAGTGCAGCATCGATGGCTGGGTGGGCTACAACTACTGGATCGATGGACATTTTGGGATTTCTGATCGGCTGCTTGGTCTTTTTATGGACACCCCCTCATTTTTGGTCCTTCGCAATAAAATCAAGAGAGGAATATGCGAGTGTAAAGGTTCCGATGTTGCCCGTCCTTATAGGAAACGAAAAGACAGCAGAATATATCTTTGCAAATACGGCAATTCTGTTACCATACTCGTTGTCGTTATATTTTTTAGGTTTAGGCGTAGTGTATTTTATAACTGCAGCAATTTCAGGAACTTTGATGCTTGCATATCATTATAAGTTGACAAAATATCCGACCCCGGATTTTGCATGGAAAGCATATAAAATTACAGCTCCATATCTAGTCGTCATTTTTATTTCACTTGCGCTTGATTCCTTATTCTATTACAGGTTCTAAATCATTATATATAAATTCTAGGATTTTTTTTGTTAACTGGTGTGAAATAAAAAAGGATTTACACTATTATTATTTTATCTTAACTGATTGTCTGCTGACATTTATTACATCTATTTCACCTACAGCTTCTATCTTTCTTATTGACTCTTCTAATAAGTCCATTTGGCCTTCTGAGTCATCTAATGTAAAATCAGCTATAACGGAATACAAGCCAAATGCAATTGGTTCCTTAGTGTGTTCAATTAATTTGAATCCTTCGGGAAGCGATTCAGTTAGCATTTTAGGGACTGAATCTATATCGGCCTCTGATTCCGATGGAAGGATTTTGATCCTAGCAACTAACTTGGTCATACTTATGGCCCTTCAAACCCGCATCCAATACATTTGTATGCTCTGGCAAACTGTCTGCAACTCTGGCATCTCCAAATTAATACATAGCCACAATTAGGACAATAGTATTTCACACATTCATCATTTGCAATTATTGGTCTGCTGCAGGAGGTACAAACTGGCAATTGTAATGATTTTGACACAAAAAGCACATTCATTTAATCCGAATTTATATTTTGCTTGGATAACTAAGTATGACGATGCAGTCTCTCCTTTCAATATTATCTCAGAAATAAATTTGTGAATGCTAAATGCTGTTAATTGTCTTTCATTCCATTGAAAACTCTCCGAAATTCATTTCCAATTAGCACTTTTGTCAATTTGCTAGCAATTTTCGTTTTAAGAAAAAGATCTAGAGCGCTAGAGTGAAAGTCAAAGTCTGAAAAATTAGATACATCCTTAATCTCTTTTCTTGATAATGAAGAGAAAATCTCGTCAATGGATTTATTATCAAGTCTTTCCAAAACTTTCCTAGCAATCAACATAGAGTTGAATTCTTTTTGAAACATAGTCTTCCAGTTTTTTTCATAATTGCATAGTAAACGATTATCATTATTTTCAATTGCTTGGGAAATTGCTTTACCTGCTAACATGCCAGCCATACCACAACTAAATATTCCTCCTGCGGTTGTTGGCTTTGTCTGACCGGCAGAATCACCTACCATGAGGGTTCTTTCTGCACTAAACGGTGGTCTTGGTCCTCCAACCCAAATGGGAGCAAAAATTTTCCTAATTGTGGAATATTTCTTGCCTCTTGATTTTATGAATTCGAATAGGGCAATTGAACAGTTGATTCCCTTACCAGCAACCCCGACCTTACCTTTACCCTCGCCAGTTGGGATTATCCAGACAAAAAATCCAGGATATTTTTCTGAATCAAAAAGAATCTCTACCGTACTACCATCAATCCATTTTGCATAAATTTCAAATTGAGCAGAAGCCAAGATCCCATTTTGGCTGGCATCCTTTAGAGAGCCTAACCCCTTTGCGTCAACATAATATTTGCATTTGAATTCACCATCTGAGGTCTTTACGATATAGTTTGATTGATCCTTGGAAAGAGATTTGAAAGTACATCGTGTTCTTATTTGGGCACCTGCATCTTGCGCTTGTTTAGCGATTTGTTTGTCCAAACCTCTACGATCTACTACTATGACATTTTGCTTTTCGGCAGAAAGTTCGAAGCTGGCAGATTTAGAGCTAATTGTGGCCTTTGAGACGGTGTTTTGAAAATTATTTGAATCTAGTATGAGACCTAATTTCTGTAACCCACCGAGACTGACCATTCCTCCACAATGTTCCGGAGTTCCAATTTCATGATCCTCTTCAATCACTATTGTAGAAATTTCATTGGAAGAACATTCTCTTGCTGTTGTTAATCCTGCTACGCTCCCGCCGGCAATTAATACATCATAGTATTCAGTAACCAACAAAGAAACAAATAATTCATCATTTTTATTAACTAAACTGTAGTGGAATTTAAACAGGTCATTGTCGTAAGAAAGGATCTTCACATGGGTACAGGTAAGATAGCATCTCAGGTTGGACATGCTGCGGTATCAGGAGTTGAAAAATCTAGAAAATTGAATAAAGCATGGCTAAGAAATTGGTTCAATGAAGGGCAACCAAAAATAGTTGTAAAAGTAAACAGCTTACAAGAGTTACTCCAGGTACACAGTGATGCCGAAAAACTCATGATTCCCATAGTAATCGTTCAAGATAGAGGCCTAACACAAATTGAAACAGGGACTGTCACCTGTATAGGAATCGGTCCTGCACCCTCTAACATTATTGATAAGGTGACATCAGATCTTAAATTACTTTAATTAATATCCTGGAAAAACAGGATTTTCATGCATTCAGATTCACAAGTTGCAATTCTTATGTCAATTTCGCAGTGTTCCAAACATGTATATATACTTCCATTTATAAAGCCAACCTAGTATGCCTGAAACCAAGCCTATTGTTAGTATTGAGAATGTTGTTGCTTCTGCAACAGTTAATCAAACTGTAAATCTTAATTTAATTACCCAGATATTTCCAGATGTGGAGTACCACCCAGATCAGTTCCCGGGACTAGTGTTTCGACTCAAGTCACCTAAGACTGCAACTTTGATATTCAGTTCTGGAAAAATGGTCTGCACTGGTGCAAAATCTGAAGAACAGGCAATTAAAGCAGTAAAAAATGTAGTTCAGAAGCTAAGAAAAGGCAGTATCCCTATTGAAAATGAACCACAGATAGAAATACAAAATATCGTGGCATCCGCGAGTTTGGGAGGCAAGATACACTTGGAATTGGCTGCAAGAGTATTACCACGTAGTATGTACGAACCAGAACAATTTCCAGGATTGATTCATAGGATGCTTGATCCAAAAACTGTCATCCTTCTATTTGCCAGCGGAAAATTGGTTTGTACCGGGGCAAAAAAAGAATCGGAGGTATATAGAGCAGTGCACAATTTGCATGATTTACTTGAAGAAAAAAATCTAATGATCTATGAGGGTTAAAAGTATCACACAGTCAATTGTATTTATTATGATTCGATCACAATATGCCTGAATTATGGCTAAATTATGGCGGTACTGACATTATTTTAGACCTTAAGGTAGAGAACCTTTCACTTGTAGAGAATTCAAAATTTGATATTCGTACGGATGAAAGTTTAGCTGAGGAGATCAAATCAATTCCAGTTACTGATGAAACAATACTAGTCCCCCTTGACGGATCCAATTCCACAATTCAGACCACTGCTTCGTTAGTTTCTCAAGCAGAAACTGCGGGCATTTCTTTGTCTATTGAATCTATTCCAGGTGCGCGCAAACAATTATCAAACAAAATATCAACCCAAAATATAACTATCATTGAAAAGAATAATGATCATTTTATTAAGCGTGCAAATGAGAAAAGTACAATTTTCATCTCTAAATCAAATATTGACCCCTTTTTTGGTTATTATGGTACTCCTACCAATCTCTTACGTCTATTTGAACAAAACAAAATGAACGAAGTATTTCATTCAAGAGAGGATGACCTTCCTCATCCAGGAGAAAAATGTCCACCGATTGAAATTGCAAACAACTTCTGTGAGAACATGGAAGCAATGTCTATTGAAATTATTTCGAATAACTTTGGAATACACAATATTTACTATGGTAAAATAATTCAATCGTTTCAAAATGCTACTGACAAACTCAATAACCTTTCAATGGAAAATGAACAGGGACTAAAGTCAGTGATTCTGGGAACAAACATTGATTCTAGCTCAAGTAGAACTCTGACAAGTTCTCTGGATTTACTATGGAATTCAATCAATGTTCTTAAAAAAAATGCAACTGTTGTAATTATTTCTGAAAATAGCAAAGGTTTTGGAAGCAAAGCATTAGAGAAATTAGCATATGGAAAACTAAAATTGCAAGATTATGGGAATTATGACTATATTGACGGATTGGAGCATCTCATGTTTATCAATAGTTTAAGTGAAAAGTACAGTGTGGCAATTCTTTCTTCCTTGCCAAAGTATTATTTGAAAGAAAAATTCGGATTTAATATATTTTCCAATGTTCAGGAGGCTGCTGAAAAAATTCTTGACATAAATGGTAAAAGCCATAGGATTTCTCTCATTCAAGATCCAAATATTGCAATTTTTAAGAAGAATAATTAGATTGGAAAATTAGCCCAAATCATGTGCTTTGAAAAACCCAAAGTTAAAATAATTAAAAATCATTAATTTGGTAATTTGCAGAGCTGCTTGCGAAAAAGTGGAGACTATATATTTTATAGATGTGGGCAAGGCGACCTTTCATCGGTTATTGAAATAAACTTGAACTCACTTCCTGAACATTATACTGAGTATTTTTTTGAGTCAATTCTGAAAGAGTTACCAGAGGCATTTATTGTCGCAGAATTTGGTGGAAACATCATCGGGTACGTAATGTGCAAGATTGAATTTGGATTTTCAAATTTCAGAAAGTTAGGTTTTGTAAAAAAGGGACATGTAGTTTCAATTGCCATATTGGAAGAGCATAGAGGAAAAAAAGTTGGAACATTTCTGATGGAAGAAGCAATGAACGGACTTGTAGCAAGAAGAACTGAAGAGGTGTACCTGGAGGTAAGGGTTAGCAATTATGCGGCAATAAAGATGTATGAAAAACTAAATTTTAAGGTAAAATCAAGATTGAAATCGTACTATAGAGATGGTGAAGATGCTTATTTGATGGCATTAGAGTTGTTATGAGTGGAGTTAGTGCGAGCAACGGTATGAGACAGAATAAATTAATTGGATTGATATTACTCATAGTTCCTTCACTTTTTTTCATATTTTTTTCATATTTGTTGTTATTTACGCGATGGGATATTCTTGTGATAAAAACAACCCTGATTATTATAGTAGGTATCCTGATGAGCGTACTTGTTTGGATGGGCTATACTATGGCTACTGCTCCCCGCGAGAAATGAATTCTTACTAAATTATCTCTACGTCAGAAACGACTTGATAAAACCGAGGTCCTACTTCTCTCACAATTCTAACATTTTCAATTTTGTGGTTAAATTTACTGAATGTTTCTGAAGTATCCTTAAGCCCTTCCTTCAAAGCAATTTTCTTATTGTCTGCCCCAACATGCGCAAAATAGTGTACGATCCCCTTATTGTTTGCAAGGGAACTTATTGCAACGTCTACAAAATCTCTTGCTCTTTCTGGCAATGGCATCAAAACCCGATTGGCAATACCTCTAAGTTTTTTGGATATTTCTAAATTAGCATCACCAAGAATTGGAAATACATTACCTGCTACATTATTGATCTGTATATTCTCTTTACAGAGATCATAAGCAATCGGATTTGAGTCGATTGAATAAATTTTAGCCGATTTATTATTATGCGATATAATGATCGAAAATGTTCCTACACCGGCGAACATATTTACAATTACTTCATCCGGTCGAATCAATTTCGAGATTCTCAATCTCTCAGTTGATAATCTGGGGGAAAAGTATGTATTCATGACATCTACTTTAAAAACACATCCGTGTTCCCTATATTGAGTTATTGTGGTATTTTCACCTGATAGCAATACCAATTTGCGCAATCTGAAATCGCCTTCTACTCCTGATACTTGACAGAATACTGATTTTACAGACTTTATTTGATCAATCAAAGTATCGGCTATTAATCTCTTTTTTGAAGCTAACGTTTCTGGAATCTTGATAATGGCAATAGAGCCTATAATATCAAAAGAAGAACATAGATTTTCTAGCTCACTCATCTCGAATTTCTTTTGCAGTACAGCTTTAAGCATTTTTGTCATGCTATGACTAGCCTGTCAATCTCTCTTATAATAATCTCCAGAATATTTTTGAGCTCTGTCTAATCTTCCACCCAATTTATTTATTCTTGGCCGTCCAGTATTCTCATCGCGCCTATATGTTACCGACAAATTCTCAAGAAACTTGTTCATTCCGATTTCTTTATTTGTTGGTGATTCAACAATTCCTTCCTCGCCCGGATTTCCTGAAAAGATCATTAAAGAATCTGCGACCAAATCTATTAGCTGCATATCGTGATCAACTATTATTGCAGATTTTCCCTGCGATTTTACAAATCTGTGAAGAAATTTTGCAATGTTAATCCTATCCTCCACATCTAGGAATGCAGATGGTTCATCTAACGCATAAATCTCTGCAGGTCTTATAAGCGAGCAACATACAGCTACTTTTTGAAGCTCTCCACCACTCAAGGTTTCTACCTTTTTATCATAAAGTTTTTTGATACCCATTGGGTCTACAATTTGCTGCTCTATAGTAGAATCTTCAATCGGACCTTCAAAGGCAGCACTCAAAAGTGATTCAACGTTACCATCAAAATCATTTTGCAAGTATTGTGGTTTATATGAAATACTCGCATGAATATTGATTTGTCCAGTATCAGGTTTTTCTATGCCAGCTATCATTTTCATAAAGGTGGTCTTCCCCAATGCATTAGCGCCGACCAACCCTACTATTTCTCCTTCTCTGATTTGTCCAGAAGAAACTTTTAGCTTAAAAGTAGGAAATGATTTAGTTAAATTGGAAAAGGTTGTCATTGGTTTTTCTGGTATTAGCTCATCATTTTTATTTGAACTATTGAACTTGAATGATTTTTCTCTGAACCTGATATTTTCTGCAGGTATAAAGCCATCCAAAAAGGAATTTATGCCTACTCTTGTTCCTTGAATTGGTGCAGCGATTCCGTAAGCACCTGGTTCTCCATACAAGATATGAATATAGTCTGACAAGTAGTCTAAAAGCGTCAAATCATGTTCAACAACCATAACACTTTTGCCATCAACTGCAAGTTGCTTTATTGTCCTTGCAACTGCTAGACGCTGGTAGATATCATTGTATGATGAGGGTTCATCGAAGAAGTAATAATCTGCATCTCTGTTGACCGTTATGGCAACTGCTAGTCGTTGCAATTCTCCGCCACTGAGTTCTGATATCAATCGATCTAAAGACTTGTTTAGGGATAATTGTTCGATAACCAAATTAACCATACCTCTTTCATCATATTTATTCAACAGCTCTCGAGTCGTTCCTTTAAATGCCTTCGGTATTAATTGAACCATTTGAGGTTTAATTGAGGTTCGTAATTTGCCTAAAGAAATTTTCTCAAAATGAGGTTTTAACTCTGTTCCTTGGAAGTTTTTTAATATTTCATCCCATCCTAGATCAGATTCATAGCTTCCGAAATTTGGTTTAATAGTTCCTGATAAAATATTCAAAACTGTGGATTTTCCAATTCCATTGCGTCCCAATAATCCTACTACAGAACCTTTCTTTAGTAACGGAATATGATATAGTCTGAATGAATTTATTCCATATTGATGTATTTTATGCTCACCAATTTCCTTAGCTAAATTCACTATCACTATTGCATCAAATGGACATTTTTTGACGCAAATTCCACATCCTGTACATAATTCTTCAGAAATTACGGCCTTTCCATCCTCAGGCCTCTGAACAATACATTCGCCACCAGTCTTGTTCACGGGGCAGTACACAATACATTCCAATCCACATTTCTTTGGCTGACAGAGTTCTTCATCCAATACGGCCACCCTGTGAGTAGAACTAGAATTCATATGTAACTTTACTAGAAAGTATGAAAGAATAATTTATAATTGTTGAGGATCACAATAACTAAGTGTTTAATTTAGCCCTAATAAATCATATTATGTGATTTGAGCTTAAATTCTGACCAATAATGAGGTGCATACATTATCTCACATGATTCATTTATCATTAACGTGCGTAATTTCAACTTAGTCATACTATATCTCCGTTTGCAAGGAATTATTGATTTAATCTAAGGATTCGTAAGAGGCTCGAACAGGTCATTTTATTCAGGGTGTTCACCTATATTAAATCTCTACATGGCAACATTAAATTATCCCCAAGTGCTAAACATTGTCAAGCCGGCCATAGTAACAGGGCGCGACCCGGTCCCATTCCGAACCCGGAAGTCAAACCTGTTATCGCTGCTGTGTTACTGATCTACGTGAGTGGTTGGGAAGCAGCAGTGCTGGCATCTTGTTATGATACAATTGCTATCAACTATCTTAAGGGGTCTGTACTATCGGCTAATCTTTTCCCCAAGATGCAAATCACCGAGCAAAGATTGTACGTTCATAGCTACATTGTCCAAAATTTCATAGAGAAAGACAAATTCCCTAGGATGCCAGATACGACATTCAATTAAACAGGCAAGGTTAACTACACGAGTCGATATGGTTCTAGTTACCTCTGATTTTAAGTTCTGAAATAAGAAATTACTAATACGCCGATCATTATTCAATCTAGTTGCTAGGATGCTACCACTCCAACCTGCTTCATTTACCACACCATTCGTTAAACTATACCATAGTTTAGAATTCAAAAGATTCTGGTGGTTAAAATCATTTTCAATTAAAAACTTATTTTGAACAAGACAATAGATATTGTGAAATGGCCCCATCCTTACCACATCTTCCGAACCAATATAGTCTATGCTTCCAGAAAGCATTGTTATAAAGCCGTCTCTGTTTGTCAACCATTTTTCAAAATAAGGCCTGTACTGTGGAAGTATATCGGTATTGAACTGTCCAATTCTACACCTAATATCCTCTAAACCTAACAGCTCTATTATCTCTTTGATTTGAAGAATTGGCAATGATATCATTAAGAGTAGTTACGTGACAGCATATAACCTCATTTTTATCAAGCATTACAATGGATTATGATTCGCAACATACTTCAAGATTGTTCTGATACCAAAACCAGTAGCTCCTTTAGGATTGTATGATTTTTCCTTTGTCCCTTCTTGGTTCCAAGCCGTACCTGCAATATCAAGATGTGCCCAAGGGATATCGCCAACGAAGTTGGACAAGAATGCTGCAGCAGTAATTGCTCCTGCAGGACGACCTCCAATATTCTTTATATCCGCATTTGAACTTTTCAATTGTTCTTTGTGCTCTTCAAACAGTGGCAACTGCCAAATTTTTTCACCAGTTTGATTTGAACACTCTAGGATTTTCGTTACTAATTCTTTATCATTACCTACGAGTGCTGCTACATTAGTACCCAGTGCAATAATTGCAGCGCCTGTTAAAGTCGCCATATCTATGATAGCCTTGGGAGCAAAAATTTTTACCCCATATGAAAGTGCATCACCAAGAATTATTCTTCCTTCTGCATCAGTATTTATAACTTCTACAGTTTTTCTGTTATACATCCTGATTATGTCACCAGGTCTGTATGAGCTACCTGAAGGCATATTTTCTACCGCCGGTATTATACCTATAACATTTGAATCAAGATTAAGATCAGATACAGCTTTCATGATCCCCAATATGTTGCATCCTCCGCATTTATCAAATTTCATCTCTTCCATTTTTTCGGAAGGCTTAATGGAGATTCCACCGGTATCAAAGGTAACTGCCTTGCCGACAATTACTATCGGCTTCTCATTTTTTGTTGTACCAGAATATTCTAGCACTATAAGTTTTGGGGAGTTAGAGCTTCCCTTACCTACGGCCAGAATACCTCCAAACCCTTTGGATTCCATTTCGGCCTCTTCGATAATACTTACCTTCAGTTTCTGATTCTTTGATAAGTCCATTGCGAAAGTCGCAAGATCTTTTGGTGAACAATCATTTGGGGGCAAGTTACTTAAATTACGAGTAAATATTACCGCGTCAGATACTACAGCTGATCGTTGGATTATTTTCTTATTATTTTCAAGGTCATTTCTTACCAATATCCTAACGTGACTAAGCTCATTACCATCCTTCTCTCTCTTGTAGTTATCGAAGGAATAGTCCGTTAATTTGATTCCTTCTACCAAAGCTGAAAGATGGTCTTTATCGATACTTTTAAATGGATTTAAAACGAATTCACTTATTCCTAATTCTTTTGACTTCTTAACCACTTTTCCAGTCAAATTTCTTGTTTTCTCAGGGTTTAGATTTTTTTTATCTCCCATTCCTAACAGTAACGTCCGTTTTATGCGAGATCCCGCAATATTATGAATGACGCATATTGTTCCATCTTTTCCCGCAAATTCCTTTGCTTCAATAATTTCGCGAATAAAAGGATCAAAATCAGGAGTCATTTCTGATAGCGACAAAGATGAAACTTCATCAGTAAAGACATAATTTGCTAGTAATTGAGTTTTCAAAGATGAAATATTGTTTTCAGCTTCAATAACTACCATGGTAAAAATCACTAGCATACTTTATTTTAAAGTATTGAAGGTTTAGCAGAATATTTGCAAATCATTTTCAAGAGTTGAACGGCTAATGTGCAAATGCATTATTATGAAATTTGAGAAAATCCTGCATCAATAAGACCTTCTATTACGTAGGTGTTTGGTTAATTAATGCCGTATTGTTATAATTTTGAAAAATGTGTAAAAATTAGTAATTAGTAATAACAATCAAAGAGATTTATTATATACCTATAAGTGGGAGTAATGTCAAATCGAAGAAGAACAGATATGGAGAAGAGATCTTATTCAAGTAATCATAGTTTTCTAAATATCCCATTTGAGCTCAGAGAATTCATAAAAAATGACACTTATTCTTTACTTGTTAAGGGTCCTTCGGGTAGTGGAAAAACCACTCTATCTCTAAGTTTGTTACGTTCATTAAAAGAAAAAAATAATTTTTTCTATATTTCCACTAGGTCTTCTCCAAAACAATTGTTTGAACACTACCCGTGGCTGCGAAAAATCATTAAGCCCCCAAATGAAAATATTGACAGTCAGGATGTTGGACAAAATCTTTCCTCTTTTGAGGATGCACGTCTGGACGAACCAGAATCGCTTTTTGAGAGGGTAACCAATCAATTGATGGATGTTAAAAATCCTGTAATAATTATCGATAGCTGGGATTCTGTTGCATCATTAATGGATAGGGAAGCACGGTTAAACAACGAAAGGGTCCTCCAAACATGGAGAGAAAGAGCAAAAGCAAAATTGATTTTTACAAGTGAAAATTCAGTAGAATCCAATCTAGAATTCATAGTAGATGGAGTTATTGAGTTAAATTATGAATTTATGGAAGAGCTACGAATAAGAAGCTTATTTCTCAAAAAACTAAGAGGAATTCAAATTAAGAGGTCTCTCTATTTCTTTACTCTTAAAGATACATTATTGCATTGCTTTGATAGCTATGATCCAAGACAATTCAAAATCTATAACACAACTAAAAAAATGTTAAATGTAACAGGCTTTTCAAAACAAATATTGCAGACCGGGCATCAAGATCTTGACAAGTACATCGGAAGCTTACCACAAGGGGGATTGATAACAATCGAAAAGGAAAATACATTACCAGATGATATAGTACTTCTATTCTTAAATGACATATTGTATTATTTTTCAAAAATGAATTATTGTTTTCTTTTAGATTCATCTATTAAAGATGATATGATACTTACATTCAAATCTTATTTTCAGAATTATGCTAAATTATATACACTAGATAGAATCGGTTTAACAGAAAATTCAATACGAAACGAAAAAAACCAGAAAGACGTTTTCTACAAAAATGTAGCCAAAGTAGTTTCACATCTTGATGGAAAAGAAAAAATTATCAATCTGGTGGGATCACATTCCTTGGAAAATTTTAAACCATCTTCCTCCGATATTGAGGATTTCTGTAGATTCATAAAGAAAAAATTTGAGCTTTCAATATTGGTCCTAAATTCAAATAGTAATTTAGAAAAATATTTATCAGCGTCAGATATACACCTGAAGTTTATGCTGATATGTGGAACTCTTTTTATGAAGTGTACAACACCTTCATCAGCATTATTTGGTATACGTGTTGTTAATTCCATACCTCAGATCCGATTAGATCATGTTTTGTAATTTCGTACTGTAATCTTCTTCAGAATTTTGGTTGAGGGACATTGGTAACAGATGCATCATTTGCTCATAGTAATCTAGAAATGTGGAACCTTTGTTAGTAACTTTATAAACCAACTTAGTACCATTATTTTGTTCCACAATCAAACCAAAATTCAAAAGGGAATCAATATAATTTCTACATTGGTCATTACTCAGCATGGCTTTATACATGATTTTCGTTCTCGTCTCCTCTCTCATTGCGGATCGCAGTATGGCTGCAATGACTCCGTACTTACTCCTATTTTTCATGTCCATTAAATGAAGTTATGGAATATAACATGAGTGAAACTATTAAATAGAAACATACTTGACAAGAATCAACTACAAAAATTAGAATAATGTTTTATTCTATTTTTCTGATACTAATTCTTGTTTCATAAAATAAGATTTGTTAATCTTTCATTAAATTTTGCACTAATAAATTTCAAGATTCTTGTACTTGTAGACACCCCTGACATTAATCTATATCCTTTAAATTAAGCACACAATCGGTCATGACGGGCTTTAACCTTTGGAATTTTATTTTCCCTTTGCTTATTTTTCCTGATTTCTGCATAGAAAGTGTTTTAGTCTTCATAGACATAATATGATCGTTGCAGACTAACCCTATCATGTACTCCCCACTTTCGGATAATATGGAAACAATACTCGATGGGGGGAAGCTACATGATTTGCCATTCATCCTTATGCTACATTTCTCAGGAAGCATTCTTAATTATGAATTAAGATGCAATATAGATTATAACATTTTAGTTTGTTCAAGAAGAAAATATAACGCTGACAATTCCTTTAATTATTTTAAATAATTAAATTTATGGGACCAGAAATAATTTCAATCTGCAATTTACAGTTGATTGTCCAGAATTGTCTTTATTTCCTTGCATCTTTTCCTTAAAGATACCGTAGAAATATCTGCAACTTGGCAAACTTCTACCTGTCGCAAAAATTCATTGCAATCTTGAGATGCAATGTAAATTATTGCTCCTGCAAAAGCTCGTGGATTTTTACCTATTGAAATTCTACTATGCTGAACTAGCGAAAAAATTCTTAGTGCCTCCCTTTTAGTTTTTTCAGTAAGTCTTAATCTATTTGAAATAAGTGTTACATAATCAATCCCTTGAATAACCGGGATGTTTAAGGACAATTCCTTCAAGATCAATTTATAATGCGACATGATTTCCTTGCTTGGAATATTGCACACATATGCGATATCTGATATTGTTTTTGGTATTGATATCTCTCTACAGGCTGCGTAAATTGACGCAGCAACGAGTGAAATGGTAGACCTACCCTTTGCCAGCTTTCTAATTGCAGCTTTGCGATATATGTATGCAGCATTCTCCATAACTGCTGGACTCAAGTAGAGCTTGTCACCAAAATTGTTCAGATATTTGAGGGCCTTATCCAGGTTTCTTGAGATCGAATCACTAAGCTGAGATCTATTGTTCCATGTTCTTAGTCTCTGAATCGTTTCTTTTTGTACGGGGTCTAAAACTTTTCCCCTTACATCAGTATCATTTAAACCAATTAAGGTAGATAATCCTTTATGACTCACTGTCAATGATTCTGGCATGCCTAAACGTGATTTATCATTATATTCACCCTTCTCAAAATAAGCTAGCTCATTATTGTAGATTTTTTCGTTAGAAACACAGCCGCAAGTGCTACAAACATATTCGCTTGAGAGTACGTCTAAAACCAATGTAGTGTTTTGACAATGTTTGCATTGAACTCTATTTCCTGCATTCTGCTCAAGGGATCCTTTATTTTGAATCTGTTTACCTTCATTGAACGTCATCTTTGCTTAAGTTTTAGCTGAATCTTTTATTATCAATAGTTTTTCTAGAAATTAGATATTATAGATATATGTATCAAATAATTAGAAAACTTGATTAAATAATTATGTAATTAAGAATAACAAGGCAAAATGCTCTTTTTATTTCTTAAATAAGAATCTATAAAGCTTTAGTTTAGTAAGATGAATCAATCTTGTTGCAAAAATGGCGTATTTTATGTATCTAGCCTGGTACAACTAATGCTAGTTATTCTTGTGGAAGATCTGCCCAAATACAATCTACCAGATACAATGACTCCACATTCCCAATCATGAATATTCATTTAGGTTTCTGGAAAGGCATATGTTTCCCTTTATCGCTATTCTGCTGATACCAATTGCTTACTATATCCTGTGATTCAATATGTTATTGAATTAATATCATTTTGAGGCTTGAAAATTTTCATGATACTGAAGTCACTTGTTTTAGGTGTAAATTTTGTAGCACGACTTTACCTACAGTATAAACGTATGGTAATACGGAACGTTTATATCTTCAGCATAGTAGAAATTTCTAATTATCTTGCATAGTAGATTCCAGTTGATTGCTATTAATAGTAAAATATATGGATATTTGTATCTAGTAAAGTGTAACAATTATATAATTAGTTATATATACTAGTGCGTGATGAAAGATACAAGACTGTTAAAAATTCTTGTTGAAGAAAAGGCACTAGTAAAGTTACTGAAGACAATCGGCTCTGGAAGAGAATATCCAACTAGGGAACTCTTAACTAAATTGGGAGCGTATGGATATGGACATAAACTTCTTCTAAAGGCACAAAAACGTGGATTAGTAGATCGAAAGACGGTCAAGAATAAAGTGTTCAACCGATTAACAAACGATGGAAAGAAAATCGTAAAAATAGCAAAGGAAATAGGTGTGTAAATTAACAGCTAATCCAAATTTTTATTTTCTACATTTATTTTAATACCGAAGACAACTCTAGTATTTTATTATACCATGATGAGGATTTTATCACTCCGCTAGATATTAAAATACCTTCCGCCCCAAGCTCTAGAGCTTTTTCTACGTCATATTTGTCAACAATCCCAGCGCCGCATAGGATTCTTACCGTTGAGGAAATTTGCTTTACTACTTGTACTGAATCCTTGATGATTGAAGGGTTTGCCTTAGAAACAGCAACGCCCTTTCCTATAAGCTCAGGCGGTTCTATAGCCAAAAAATCCGGCGAAAACCGTGAGACTGTCTTTACCTCATTTATATTCTCAGCACAAACAATTGAAATCATTTCCAGGTCACGCAGTCGTTTTACAAGATTTTTAATTTGTGGATGTTCAATTTTGTGTTCGCTATGGTTTATTATTGAGCCCACGGCCCCGTAAGATTTTATAATTTCAGGTACAATAAATCCAGTTGTTGCACCAAGAGCCACGTCATCTACATGCTGACTTATTATCGGAAGTTTTATTCTTGACAAGGCCAAAATGCTAGAAGGAGGAGGTGCAATTACGATTTCACTATGATTTGAAAAGGAGGCCTTCTTCGCATCCATCACAATTTTCCTAGAATTATCTCCAGATATCTCATTATAATTTTTGAGATTTATTACTAAAGGCTTATCAAAGGTAATCATAACAAATTTTTATGTGGGGCTTACAAATTTCTTATTTAGTTTTTCCATCCTTGCTTCGTAACCTTTGTTATACTCGAGCTCTTCCGGCACGAGTGTGGCGGGATGAATAAATCCCTGATTACGCATAATCATGGCTCTTTCGGAAGCCCACAACCTTTGAAGGTCCCAATCTTCAGTTCCAAAACCATCATGTGGTCCAGTGAGGAGTCCGTTATGCATACTAAACACAAGGCATGACACTATTGGAATTGCATAGTTTAAACTGGCTGCTGAATTGAGCTTAACAGGCATCAATGGCATATGATGACTACCTCTTGTATTTCCCGCAACATAATGTGGATTATTGAATGCACTTCCTGCTTCCTCAGTTGCAGGAAAATTTTTCTGAGTTCTTACTATAGCAATTGGATCATCTTTACCGACATATGTTCCTGCTATGTTATGCAATCTATCTGTCGATGCAGAAACAATCTGTTCCCCATCAGACGATAAAATAGAGTGTACTACATATCGACCAGGATACATTAAAGCTGTCTCTAATTCTGGCTTATCTTTCCACAATTTCAGGCCTGCAACTTTTCCCGTCATAACATCCATAACCCGAAATTCAACACCCGCGGCCAATTTTTCATTTATTAATAGGCCTGTACTACTTCTCGCATCTACAAACATTCTCCAAAAGGGGAAATTGAACGCACCTGGCTCTGTCTTATCGGCAGCAAAAACGCAAAACACTTCACTTGGTCTTTCCTCTATTTTTATCTCAGCTACACCGGGGCCCATGCCTCTCACATTTCCAGAAAAGGCATCTTTCAACAAATCTTGTCCCGCTCCGTACAAACCCTGATCCTTGGCAATTTTGGTGCCATAAGTGAATGCATCCCATGCCATCTTGTGAATATCTTTATTGTCCGTTCCTTTTTTATGCGTCATAATAATATGAACGTCGTCTCCAGTATATCCTATGTAATAATCAATTAATAATTTTGAATTCTCTTTTACTACTTTCTTAACTCCTTCAACCAATCTATCACTGGGTCTTGTATGGCCTCCAATTGCTCCAATATCAGCCTTTATTGCGGATAGTGTAATTTCCATATTCCGTAGTCTATTAAATAAATGGAGTTTAAAATTCTTATGATTTAGTTTTTTGGATTAAACTTAAAAAGAAAAATGTATTGGATAAATATACTAATGTTTTTCAAAACCAAGTAACATCCTATTCATACAACCAACAACGAACGAATCCATCTTTATGTTTTATCACTGGTGGATTGTTTAGACATTTCTCTTTTGCATACGGGCAACTTTCATAGAATTTGCATCCTGATTCTTTTATTGATAGATCTTCAGATTTTTTGTGCAAATATTCAAAATTAGTCTCTTGGCTATTGATATTTGGGATGGATGTAACAAGTTTTTCAGTATATGGGTGTTTAGCGTTTTTATATATATCATATGCTTTTCCTAATTCAACTATTTGGCCTCTATACATAATAGCGATAGTTTCCGATACCTCTGAGATTACACCTAAATCATGAGAAATGAATATAATTGACATGTTTCGATCTTTTTTTAACTTTTTTAGAAGGTTAATAATTTGAGATTGGACCATAACATCCAGAGATGTAGTGGGCTCATCTGCAATCAAAATGTCTGGATTCAGTAACAATGACATCGCTATCGACACTCTTTGTTTCATGCCACCACTCAATTCATGAGGATATTTTTTCATAATACTTGGGTCCAACAGAACACTATGCAAAGAATCTTTGATTATGTCCAAATTGTCATTAGAGTAACCATGTTGGTGCAGAATCTCCTGTAATTGCGATCCAATATTAAAAACGGGATCTAAAGAATTGAGTGCTGCCTGAAAGATCATTGAAATTTTTTTCCATCTGACTTTATTATCAAATTCCTCGTCTGACATTTTTGCAATGTCTTGTCCGTCTAGGATAATATTGCCACTAACTTTCCGGCCTGGGTAAGTGATTGATCGTAGAAGAGCTGCTCCTATTGTACTTTTTCCACATCCAGACTCACCAACAATTCCTACTGATTCATTCTTCCTAATACTAAGACTAACATCATCTACGGCTTTGACTATTCCAAACTGAGAAAAATAGTAAACTCTTAAGCCATCTACACTAAGAGCAATATCCAAACATGTCTATATGAAGATTAACCGTATAAGTACCTATTTTATTTAATCTTATTTTCTTTACCTGAACCTATTGGACATATATATGGTGGAAATATTAGACAGTTTGATTATTTGTTGAAAGTACCCATTTGTATATTTGACGCCAAAACTGGTGTTTTATGTCCAAAATGCGAGAGTAGATTGAAAAAAGGGGAATTGTCTAAGATTGATGTGGAATGCTCCGTCAAACTTATGAAACTTTCAAATAAGAATCAGGATATAGATAATTTGAATTTAATAGGATCTCAGAAAGTAGACGATGATTACGTGATTATTTTAAAGGATTCAAATATAGGCCACATAAATTCAAATGATAAAATATTAAGTTCAGTTGAGAAGGAATTTAACGGAAAGGTATGGTTTATTGAGGCAAATAGCTCGATAAGAAGGTTCATTGAAAATCTCTTTTTTCCTATAAGAATTTTGAAAACAAATATGGTTTGGTTACCAGATGGGCACCAGGTAACGCAGGTTACTATTAACAGTAAAGACTATGAAAAATCATTTAGCATGATTGAAAAAATAAAAAAGATTGTTCAAGTATTAAGAAACGTTGAACTTGTTGTTGAAATACCCAAACAATGATACTCTAAATAAAAAACATTATGAACAGAATATTTGCTGAATCACTCACCAAGGACCATATTGGTCAAAATTTAACATTAGTTGGATGGCTTGAAGATTTCAGAGATATGGGCAAGATAGGTTTCATAAGCGCCAGAGATATGACAGGAAACTTTCAGGGGGTAATCACTGGCAACTTATTATCTGCCTTCAGGGAAGTACCAAGACAAAGCATTATCCTGGTAAACGGAGCAATTCAGGAGACTAGAGCAGAGAATTTTCAGGTTGAAGTTAAAGTCGAAAAAGTAGAACTTCTATCCAGAGCAGTAAACCCACTTCCAATTGATCCTACCGGAAGAGTCGAGTCGTCAATGGACAAAAGGCTAGATTCAAGAGCTCTTGATTTGAGAAACGTTAGGATTTCTAATATTTTTAGAACTAGATCATATGCACTTTATCTGATACGCAATTTCTTGTATTCAAGAATGTTTATGGAGGTTAATACGCCAAAGATAATAGGAAACGCGACTGAGGGCGGCGCCGATCTTTTTAGTTTTGAATATTTTTCAAAAAAGGCATATTTGGCTCAGAGTCCGCAGTTATACAAGGAACAGCTTACGTTAGGCCTTGAAAGAGTATTTGAAATTTCGTCATACTTTAGGGCTGAACCATCCCATACAGTTAGACATCTTTCAGAATTTGTAAGCGTTGATTTAGAAGCAGCATTTCTTGATTATTGTGATATCATGGATATTGTGGAAGAGCTAATAACCTCAACTATCAACGATCTATTTATTCAACGTGGTAAAGAAATGAAATACTATGATAACAAAGAAGAAATTACTGTTGATAAGATTCCTAGAGTTTCGTATCAAAAGTGCCTCGATGATTTGAAAGGTTTAGGGGAGAGTCTAGAATTTGGGGACGATCTTTCTGATCTTGCTCTAAGGAAACTGGGAGAGATTTATCCAAAATTTTACTTTATAATTGATTGGCCAACCAAACTAAAACCATTCTACATACTTGAGCATAAAAATAAATCTGATCTTTCGAAATCTTTTGACTTACAATATGGCTACTTAGAAATTGTTTCTGGTGGAACTAGAGAGCACAATTCGGAGAGATTACGGAATAAATTACTTGAAAAGGGACTCGATCCAAGGAGTTTTTCTGATCATTTGCAAACATTTGAATGGGGAATGCCTCCGCATTCCGGCTGCGGCATAGGGTTTGATAGGCTTATGATGATCCTCACCAATTCTACCAACATTAGGGAAGTTGTTCTTTATCCTAGGGATACTGAAAGGCTTAGCCCTTAGATATCTTAATTTTTACTTCTTTCAGAGTATCATTTTCTAAGATAAACGCCTTAAATTGCGAACTAGATACTTCGTATATGAGCCAAATTAATTCATTTATTTGCATAAAAATAACATCAGTTGACGATGGTCTAGCACCATCTAAATGAGAATGATAGACCGCAATTACTTCTAGTTCATTATTGGATGCCCATTGATAGACTTTTATAATTTGATCAGGGTCCATGATAAATGAGTATTCTGAATTCGCAATGTTATTCATATATTTTAATATACTGACACGATATTCCGAGTTGACTATATTTCCTAAAAGCAGGAAGCATGACTCGTATGGAAGGTACTCCCTAGTGGAACTTATTAAAGAGTTTATTTGTTTCTCGGTAACTAGTAATGTTATTTCAGACATATATTGATTTTTTTTCAACATGAATTTTCGACATTTCTAGCCATGTATGCGAGTTGGATCGAAATTTATTTAGAAACATATTTTTTGCAGGCTCGGTTTAGTGCCAGTCTAGCCTACTGTTATTTTTCCCTTCATATATGGATGCAAGGTACAAAAATAGTCATAATGTGAGTCTTTAAGCTTCATGGCATCAAGAATGAACTTGGCGTTTGGTTTAATGAGTTTTGAATCAAAAGTCTTGCCATCATCTATTGAACTTGTAATGGTGTGAGGTACATTGTCCTTGTTTGTCCACTCAATTCCTCCATCCTTTGAAACTTTGATAATACTCGGATCAAAACTTGGGTTTCCCTGCGCAGAGGCACCAGGAAGTATGGTCGCTTTTACCGGATTTGTAATGTTTCTAATCGGTGCGGTTTCATTCTGTTTTACTTGACCCACAGTATTCTCTTGTGGGGACTTTGGAGTGACCAATCCAAAGGCGTAAAATGTAGTTCCACCAACCACTGCTGCGATTACGAATATTACTGTTAATGCCTTAAGGTAGGGTGTTCTTTTATACGATGCAACGGTAAGTACTGTCGCAGGTATTGAAATTATCAACATTAGTCCAATATAGGCAAAGATACTGGGGACAGTTGTTCCAATTGTAATAGCACCTGCGAAGCCAAACGTAACAAGGAAACCTAATGTAATGAATGTAGCTGATTTAGCTTTTGCTGAACTTGGGAATCCATCTTTGAAGATGCCGGCTGCCAGAAATATTAAACCAATAAACATTGTAAGGAGGCTGACCGCATGCATTCCCTCTACGAAAGTATGCGCAATCCCAGAAAGTGAAATACCAACCCCCACAATGCCAATAGATGTAAGTCCTATTCCTGGAGTCAAAAGGTCCCAATCAGACATTCTTTAGTAGGTGAACTCAAGCTCACATAATTAATCTTTTCTTGTAAGGTAGTCAGAATTTGTAAGGATTTTTTTAGAACATGGTTATTTTACATCCCAACTTTCATTAGCAACAAAAGCAGTCGTTAGAATTAATAGTTAAAAATCAGTCAAATTTTTATCTCCGTCACAATTTTTGCAAAAAACGCTCATCTAGTCCTACCCCGAATCAAGTCGACAAAAAAAATCATATAAGAATTTAGTGAATAATATGTCAAAGCACTTATATTCAAGCAAGATAAGCTTACCATCGTAATTACAAATATGAGGTTTTGAAAATGCCTAATACTGGTATAGTAAAATATCATGTTAAACTTAAATTCGAAGTTGATGGGATAGTAGAAAAGGCCGATATAATTGGCGCAATATTCGGCCAGACAGAGGGTTTGCTAGGTCCCGAAATGAACCTAAATGAGCTGCAAAAAGTATCTAAGGTTGGGAGAATTGAAGTAAATGTTGATACCAAATCTAATATAACTAAGGGCGATGCTTTACTCCCAATGAGCACTGATATATCTACAGCTGCATTGATATCTGCTGCTATTGAAAGCATAGATAAAGTTGGGCCATTTCAGGGTAAGTTTCTGTTGGTCGGTATAGATGACATAAGAGCTATCAAGAAAAAGGTTATTGTCGATAGGGCCAAAAAAATTATTCAAGAATGGGCAACAAAGACAATAAGTGAAGGGGAGGAAATGCTACGAGATGTATATGACGCAAGCAAACCAGGCAAACTAACTACATTTGGAAAGGCTCAGTTAGCATGCGGAACTGGAGTATTCGATTCACCATACATAATCCTAGTTGAAGGTAGAGCCGACGTGATTAATCTCTTACGTGCAGGTTTTGATAACTCTATTGCTATAGAAGGCGCAAAAATTGATGAAACTATTGTGAATCTGACATCAGGGAAGAAAGTCATAGCGTTTTTGGACGGGGATAGGGCTGCTGACTTGATCCTAAAAGAATTGCAAGGACTCGTTAAGATCGATAAAGTTTTGAGGGCACCAGCTGGCAAAGAAGTGGAGGAGTGTACTCCTTTGGAAATATCTGAGATACTAAAAGAAATCGTTCAACCTACAGTGCAGCAGTACGATGTACCAATTCAACATCATAAAAGCATAAAGAAATCAAAAAACAATGATAGTGACAATTTGGCTTATCAGGATTCAACATTCAATAATGGGAAGAAGACTGAAGACGATCCCCAAATAACTATAGCGATCAAAGAGGTTTATCCTCAAATTAATGAAACTTTAGAGGCAATGCTATTGGATAATTCGATGCACGTATTGTTAAAAATACCAGTTTCAGAAATTATCAAAAGATTGGATTCACTAGAAGGAGCTAGATTTCTTGTTATGGATGGGATCATTACGCAACGACTTATTGACGCAGCATACAAAGCAGGAATTGAGTATGTCGTTGGGCATCGAATGGCCGAATTAAAAAAATCACCGGAAATTACAGTAAGAACTTTTGATGAAATAGGTATTAGCAATTAAGGTACGATGCAAGAAATAAAGTATGAGTATGACGTAACCCTTGCGAAGCTTTTACTTAAAGGTGCAAAGGATAACTTTGTTAAATTTACTAGCACCGATATTGGAATAGAGATAAACAAATCACAGCAGGCAGCTTCAAAAATAATTCTGGAATTGCAAGAATTGAAATATGTTGAACGAGTTAAGAAGGGACATAGTTACTTGATCAGAGTAACAGAGGAAGGTCTTGAATCGGTTAAGAAAATGTCAGATTTCTTTAACATGGCCTTATATTCATTACCTGAAAATATTCATTTTAATGGTGTTTTAGTCTCTGGGATGGGAGAAGGAAAGTACTACATGAGTCTCGAAGGCTATCGTAAGCAGTTTCAAAGAAGGATTGGTTATATTCCTTTCCCGGGCACATTGAATATTAAAATAATTGATTCATTGTCACTAGACAATAGAGCGAAAATTGAAAGTTTTCGTTACCAATTGATAGATGGATTCCACGATTCTGATCGAACATACGGTTGGGTCAAGTGTTACCCTGTAATAATAAATGGTAATAAAAATATTCAGTCAGATTTATTGATTCTAGAACGAACACATCATGATAAGAACATGTTGGAGATTATATCTCCTGTTAATATCAAAAAGGTTCTGCGTCTAAGGAACGGTAATACTGTTAAGGTTACAATGCAGAATTAAAAATGATGGGACTCATATGTCATAAATTGAATGACCCAACTCTTCTTTAATTTGAGTACTTTTTGAACCGGGTAGTGGGGTATTTAAGCGGATAACTCTAGTATTTATCCCTCTTTTCAAACAATTCATGGCAATTTCTTTTTCGGTGTGTTTTTGATCGTACCCTAAGGCAATAATATCTGGCTTGACAAATTCTACAGTATCATACAACGTACCTTCTCTTCCAATGAGTGCATAATCCACATATCTGATGGACGAAACTAGCTCTCTTCTAAGAAACTCATCATGGTATATTTTTCTATTTTTATTTATTTTATGTGCTGTTGAACTCTTTGCTACCACTACTACCAATATGTCCCCATGACTTTTCGCATCCTTTAACGTATGAATATGACCTGGATGAACAATGTCGAACACACCGCCAATCAATACAATTTTTAGCAGGCCTCTACCTAGGAAAGTTAATCTGAGTGGATTAGATTTTTCTACAAAACCACTTTCTGTCATTTCCTTAATTTTTAGATTAAATGTATGCTGGGATATTGGAGTTCTGTCCTTTAAATACCCTAAGGGCAGAATATCAGAATCCAGTGAGGAAATGTAGATCGATGTTAGGATAGCTTTATCTAAAGGCTCTATCATAAATTCGACATTATTTAATGACAATTGTCTATTTAGTTCTATTCTCCAATTATGTTGTTCTTTAAACAAGAAACCTAAGTGGCCAATAAGGAAGTTCGATGGATAACTGTATCATTAACTCACAAAATACAGAAGGACTCTGTTTGGGTGAAGTATGGAAGAGTAAGTTTAGGATAGACAGCTAGAAATTCCGACTCCTTTATTTTTTAGTAAGACTAATACCTAAATAATGCAAATTAGAAAAAAATAATAGATGACAATTTCCAAAGTAGGTGCATATCCCTTATCCAAGGGTATTAAAATTTCAACAATTGATAAAAAAGAAATCTCAAGCGGGACAGCGCTGATAAAACGTGGCTTTGCACATATGCAGAAGCATGGTGTAATAATGGACATAACTAATGTAGAACAGGCACAGATAGCTGAAGACGCCGGAGCAGTTGCGGTCATGGTTTTGGATAAGCTTCCTTTTGATGTAAGGAATGCTGGTGGAGTTGCTAGAACTGCTAGTGTTAAAGTGATTCAAGCAGTATTGGATTCTGTAAGTATCCCGATTATGGCAAAGTGCAGGATAGGACACTTGTCTGAGGCCAACGTCCTTGAAGAAATAGGAGTTGATATGGTCGATGAGAGCGAAGTACTTACTCCCGCTGATGAAAGTAGACATATTTGGAAGTGGAATTACACAGTACCATTTGTTAATGGAGCCAAGAATTTGGGGGAAGCACTGCGCAGGATAGAAGAAGGGGCTTCGATGATTAGAACAAAAGGTGAACCAGGTACCGGAGATGTGTCACATGCGGTAACTCACATAAGAATGGTAAATAACGAAATCAAAAAAATAAAAGGCATCTACGATAATAATGATGATCAGGAATTAATCAAGATTTCAAGAGAATTACAATCTTCCTTCGAGTTAGTTAAAGAAACAGGTAAGCTAGGGAGATTGCCTGTTGTAAATTTTGCTGCTGGAGGAATATCTACACCAGCAGACGCTGCCCTTTTAATGAAGCTTGGCTGTGATGGAATTTTTGTAGGTTCCGGAATATTCAAAGCAGAAGATCCACTTGAAAGAGCGAAAGCTGTTGTTATAGCGACAACTTATTTCGATGATCCCACAACAGTCCTAGAGGCACAGAAAATGATTGATGAAAAGAAATCAATGCTTGGTCTTGATGCAAAGAACCTAAATCTGAAGATGCAAGAGAGAGGACCAACAGTATGAATGAGTTACGAATTGGAGTATTGGGTCTTCAAGGCGATATTGAAGAGAATACCAAAGCAACTGCAGATGCAATTAATGAAATGAAAATCAAAGGTAAAGTATTTCCTGTCCGTTACCCTGAAGAGATTCTGAAAGTTGATGGACTGATTATACCTGGGGGTGAAAGTACTGTTATGGGATTACTAATTTCTATAAAGAATGGATTATTAGATGTGATTACAAGAGTGTTACAAGAAGGTCTTCCTGTAATGGGGACGTGTGCAGGTATGATTGTTCTGGCCAAAAAAGCATATGATAAGGTTATTGGAAACAAGAATCAATTATTGCTAGGAGCCTTAGATATTGAGATAGAACGGAATTCATTTGGGAGACAGTATGACTCATTTGAATCAGAGTTGGATATAACGGGAATAGGGAGTAATTATAAGGGAATCTTTATACGGGCACCTGCTGTAATTTCAATAGGACCACATGTGCAAATTTTAAGCAAGTTTGATGGAAGGATAGTCGCAGTAAAACAAGATAACATAATTGGGACCTCCTTCCATCCAGAGTTATCGGATGATTACAGAATGCACAGATTTTTTATCGATTTGATAACAAATTGGAAGAAAACTATTAGTTGACAATATAAATCTCAGTCGATGCTCGTTAACTGCGTATTAAATTAAGTGCTGAACCTGCCTTGAACCAATCTATTTGTGATGGGTTGTATGAATGCCTTAACAAAATGTCATCTTCAGTAGTATTACTGTGATGTATAATGCACTTAAGGTATTTACCTTCCTGGAGATTTTTAATGGCTAAAATACTTACTCTATCATCCTCCATTATTTTGTCATAGTCTTTCGGGTTTACAAAAGTAAGAGCAAGTATTCCTTGTTTTTTCAGGTTAGTTTCGTGTATCCTTGCAAAGCTCCTGGCAATTACTGCACAACAGCCTAGATATCGAGGGGTCATTGCGGCGTGTTCCCGACTACTTCCTTCACCATAGTTACCATTGCCAATTATTATCCATTTTATTTTTCTAGATTTATATTCACGCGCTATCTGAGCCAGTAACTGCATCTCATGATTAAAGATATTCTTACCTTTTCCCACTTGGTTTTCATGAAAAGCATTTACAGCACCAAGGAGAAGATTATCGCTTATTTTGTCCAGATGTCCCCTATACATTAACCAAGGACCAGCAGGCGAAATATGATCAGTGGTACACTTACCTTTGACCTTTACTAGAATTGGTACCTTTTCAAAATCGTTCCCATCCCACTTGGCGAAAGGTTCCAGTTTTTGAAGCCTGGAACTATTCGGATCTATGGTTACTTCCAGATTTTGATATTCATTAGTAGGTGCGAGATAAACATCCCGATTGAATACAAAGCCATTTGATGGAATCTCCGGCGCGACCTTTGGCGGATTTAGTTTGAATTTTGAACCATCAATTGCGATCAATTCGTCTGTTAAAGGATTAAACGAAAGCCTACCTCCTAACGCCAATGCTATTACCAATTCCGGGCTGCCAATAAAGTTCATAGTTTCCCTTCTTCCGTCATTACGACCCGGAAAATTTCTATTATAGGATGTTACTATTGTATTAGGTTCGCCCTTCTTAAGCTCAGGTCTCTTCCATTGTCCAATACATGGACCACAGGCATTTGCTAGTACATTTGCTCCTATATCTTTTAATGCTTTCATCTGGCCATCCCTTTCTATTGTACCTCGTATCATTTCGGATCCCGGGGTAACTTGGAGAGGAATCTTTACTTTCACACCCTTTGACTTTGCTTGTTCAGCAATATCTGAAGCCCTTGACATGTCTTCGTATGATGAGTTTGTACAACTTCCAATAAGCGCCACAGAAATAGTATCAAGGAAGCTATTTTTTTTTATCTCACTTGCCAGTTTCGATATGGGTCTTGCTAAGTCAGGCGTGTGCGGTCCAACTATATAGGGCTCAAGACTAGAAAGGTCTATCTCTATCAGTTGATCAAAATAAAGGTGGGCTTTTTCTCTTTCTTTTTTTATCTCTTCTTCTATTTCATTATCTAAAGTAAATAAATTTCTGTATTTGTTAGCTAGGTCTGCAATACCTTCACGCTTTGTCGCCCTAAGATAAGTCTCCATCTTTTCATCATAAGAAAAGATTGAGCATGTTGCACCTATTTCTGCACCCATGTTTGTTATAGTCGCTTTTCCAGTACAGCTAATGGTTCCTGATCCAGGACCAAAGTATTCAATTATCGCATTTGTACCTCCGTACACTGTAAGTTTGGAAGCTACGTATAGTATGATATCCTTGGGTGATGTCCATCCATTAAGTTTTCCAGTCAAAAACACTCCAATACGCTTTGGAAATAAAAGTTCCCAAGACATTCCTGCCATTACTTCCGCAGCATCAAGACCTCCCACACCGATTGCAATCATTCCGAGGCCGCCTGCATTGGGAGTATGTGAATCGGTCCCTATCATCAAACCCCCTGGAAAAGCATAATTTTCAAGGATCACTTGGTGAATTATTCCAGAACCTGGCTTCCAGAATCCAATGCCAAATTTTCTTGATGCCGATTCAAGAAACTTGTATACTTCATTATTTTCATAAAGTGCCAGTTTTGTATCGGCCACGCTACCTGTCCTTGCCTGAATTAGGTGGTCACAATGCACTGTAGTAGGAACTACTACAGTCTTCAGATGTGACTGCATGAATTGCAAAAGTGTCATTTGACCTGTTACATCTTGCAATGCAACTCTGTCTGGATCTAATAAAATGTAATCTAATCCGGATTGAAATTCTCTACTTATTGTTGCATCATGAATATGACCCACAAGAATTTTTTCTGAGGCAGTAAGAGGTCTACCTAGGATCGTTTTATACATCCTAACATTATTTTGTAATTTTCCATAGGTTGAAGAAATAATATCTAAATATGCATTACTCTCCATAGATAGAAGCTAGTTTATTTCATATTTAATTATTCATTATTTCCATTTTTCATTTTTAATTCTTGTTGGACCGGGATGATAAGAGATACTTTAGTTGAACGAAACTTAAGCTGACTGAAAAAGTATGTGTCTAACTATCTTTCTTGTTAGTTCTAGGAAAATCTCGCGACAATATAGTGCTCACGTTCTTTTTATAAATACCAAACAGAATAGGTTGGTTGATCCAAAATCTGAGATAGAATTGACTTTGGATCGGCTTACCTAAAGATTGAAATATTGATTTAGTCAATTAGAAAAACTCCTCCTGAGGAGATAAGACTAATAATCTTTTTACGTGTTTGCGGGAGGTGGGATTTGAACCCACGAACCCCTGAAGGACAGGATCCCCAATTTATATAAGATCTTAAGTCCTGCGTTTCCAAATCTTGTTTTCGTTGTTATTTGGCCAGGCTCTACAACCCCCGCACGAACCAATGAAATTTGGTAAATGGATCGTAATTAAACGTTATAGATTGCGTTCTTAATATTAGATATCTTAATAAACTGAACTTTGAATAAGCTCAGGACATTTTTTGAGCAACAGGACTGGACAACTATGATTTAGGCGAGGTTTAGGAGCTAAATAATGAATCTTAACAACGGTTTCTGTTTTTGTAACTCCTATGCATGCAATTGCTGATTAACTTCAGAACGGAATTCATTCATTCGAATAATCTATTTGATTCTTGAGTCAATTGTATTTGAACATACAAACAATTGGACACTTACGAACATCTATCTAAGAACATAAGTAAATATATCGGCTGTGCGATATAAACAATCACATTATAAAAAATGAATTTGGTAGATAAATTTTCAACATGTAGTGTTTGTGGAAAGCGGAAAATTATCGCTAGCCATCGAGACAAGGTATTAAATAAGCAGAATAGAGTAGATGTTTATTTAGAATGTAAAGATTGTGCCGCCATTCCACTTTGGGATAAAAATATAGAGGATAGAAAGCGAGGGAATTTTGATCATTACCAATAGAAGTAAACTCTAATAAATCTAGATGTCTATCAATATGTCAGCAAGAAAACATTGAGTGTTCCTTTGGATGCTCTTAAGAAACAAACTGGACAGTACAATGAATTAGAAGTAGCAAAATTGATGAAATATTATGGGTTTAAAACTAGAGAAGAATTGATAGATTTTTTGAAATATGAGCACGTACCGTATTAGCATCTACGGTAACTTCTGAAATGAATAACATATTTTGTAGACTACTAATAAATTTAAGAATGAGTTTCCTTTGGGTCAGTAAGTTGCTGACTTGCACTAGTCATATCTTCGATTTTTTTGTTTATGTTTAACGCTACCTCCAATAAGTCAGGTTCAATTCTGTTTTGTTTTATAAAGGACGCTAATGCCTCCGTATCCTTCGGTAAACACATACCATCAAACGGTCTGCCAAATTCGGTCCCATACTTTCCAATCCTTTTATCTAACGATACCCCTAAACTTACGACCTTGTGATCTATTCCAAGATGTTCACATATCAATCCTATTTCGTTAAAAAATGAGATCTTCAATGACAGAAAGGTATTCGATGCATATTTAATAAGCTCTGCAGCCTCAAAAGATGTAACGATTATATTTTTTGTTAATGGTTGGTATATCTCTTCTAAAATTTTGGATAATTGAGCATGATCTTCACCTATAATTACCCTATCTGGTTTGAAGAAATCATCGTATGATGTAGTTTCTCTTAGGAACTCTGGATTGTAAACAACATCATAGTCAATCCCTCTTTTTGTAATACAATTTTTTTCAAGATAATTTACAATCACGTTGCGCATTGTTCCAGGCAAAATCGTGCTCCGGAAGACAAACAGGTGTTGTTTTTCCGCTGTATTGAGGTACTCTGTTATCTCATGTAATACGGAAAATATTTGAGATAGATCTTGTTGAGAATTATGTGTTGGAGTATTGACACAAACAAACGTTACGTCAGTCTGCGATAGTGCTTCGTTTAAATTGTTTGCTATGTTATATCCATCATTCTTTAAAGCATCAAGTCTATGTTTTGAAATATCATAGAAAATAACATTGTGGCCCAGCTTGTGAAAGCCTTTCCCAGTCGCGCTGCCCACAACACCAGAACCAATAATACTTATCCTGCTCAATGCGAAATCAGTAATATGGCATTATAATTAATAGTATTTATATAATTACGAAGGATTAAACCATATTCATTCTTGCTTTTGCTCTGTTTTCTTAAGTATATACATTATAAAACCCTACTTTTGTTCTATGTCTTGTTTTCAAAATGCCTTGGTAGCTCAGCCTGGTAGAGCGTTGCCTTGGTAAGGCAAAGGTCCCGGGTCCAAATCCCGGCCAAGGCTTCCTGCTGTATGGTTAATGTTGTCATTAGTCGATTATGATTTTTTAATTTTAAATTCAGCTTAAAGATTTGAACACTAGTAATTAGTTATTTGAATACCTACCTAACTTTGCAAACTTGACTTGTTCTTGATTATTTAACTACAAACTTTCTTGTTTATGTGAGTGCAAACTCCTTAATTTTTCATGTAATTGATCGATTGATAAGGTAAGGCCAATATCCTTTGCATATGGTTGTCCTTTTGCGAAAGCCTTTGCAATATTTCTGACAAACTCCATACTGATTTTTGGAGGCAATGGAGCTTCAAACGGATCTACATGTGCATCAACTATAACGGGTACTTTGTCCTCTAACATAGCTTCATGTATAACCGGATTTACCTCTTCTATTTTTTTTATCGAAAATCCCTTACCGCCACATGCTTCTGCGATTTTGACAAAATCAATGGGCGAAAATTCTATTCCATATTCTGGGTTACCAAGAAAAGCCATCTGTTCCCATCTTATCATTCCTAAAATTAGGTTATTCAATATTATGACCTTTATGGGAAGATGATATTGAACGGCAGTTGCAAATTCACTCATAAGCATAGTAAATCCCCCATCTCCAACAAATGCAATGCTCTGATTGTCTGGATATGCAATTTTGGCGGCAATGGCATAAGGTACCGCACAACCCATAGTTGCAAGCGATCCTGATCCTGAGAACCTCATACCATGCTTTATTTTTAAAAATCTCGCAGCCCAACAAGTATTTATTCCGCTATCTGTTGATATTATTGCACTTTCATCCAACACTTCTGATAGTGCGGCAGCAATAACCTGGGGCTTTATGGGTTCATCAACACGACTGCTCTGTTCTTTTAATAAATCATTCCATTTCTCCATAGCATACTGTTTTGATTTTAGAAAATCTATACTTGGATCGTTCTTTCTTACAAGAGTTCTTCTATCACGCAATAAGGGAATTAGCTCTGATAACACTAGTTTGGAATCTCCTATTAGGCCAATCTTGACAGGATATCTTAATCCGATTTTTTCTGGTTTTATATCAATCTGAATTCCTATTGCCCTTCCAGGCTTTGGCAAGTATTCTATGTATGGGAAAGATGTTCCTACCATGAATAATATATCACATTCAGCCATGGCATCGCTTGAAGGTTCAGTTCCCAAAAAACCAATTCCCCCCAAGCTATATGGATGATCATCAGGGATAACGGCTTTCCCTAACATTGCTTTTATTATGGGCGCATTCAATTTCTCGGCTACGCCTATGACTTCTTCTGAAGCATCCAAAGCACCTTGACCGACCAAGATTACAATTTTGTTTCCCTTGTCAAGAATTTCAGCTGTTTTTTCAATCAATTTTTTATTAGCTGAAGTTGGAGGTACATTGATATCAGACGTATGGCCAGGAACTTTGTGTCTTGAATAATGCCCCTCTAGTTTTTGTTCTTGTACGTCAGCAGGTATATTGAGATGGCTAACTCCTTTGCGAACATATGCCGTTCTACATGCAATGTCTACTGCCATTTCCGCCTGTTGAGGTGATCCTATTATACTGTTGTAAACTGAAACATCAGAAAAAAGTTGTAATAAATTCACATCCTGCTGAAAGCTTGAATTCATTAAATCAGTAGATGTTCCTCCAGTGATCACAATTACAGGTGTGTTGTCTGCCTTAGCGTCATACAATCCGTTCAATAGATGAATTGCGCCCGGACCTGCTGTTGCCGTACATACACCAAGCTTTCCTGTATATTTAGCATAGCCGCACGCCATCAATGCGGCAGACTCCTCATGTCTTACAAGCACGAATTTGATCTTGTCTTTTCTCACCCTTAAAGCCTCTATAAATCCGTTGATGCTATCTCCAGGGATACCAAAAACAACATCAACATTCCAATCAATGAGCGCCTCAGCTAATATATCTCCAGTTTTTAGATCGTCGTATTCACTCATACGATATTATTCGTCCGCATTTCTAATAAATCTAAACGAATTCAATCTATTTCGAGTTCGCAATTCTTCTTGCGAATTTTGAGAATATTAAATACATGGGTATAGATTTTCTCAACAAAATTACATACTCAAGATCCGTACGTTTTATGAATCATAAGAGCACAAATTCAAAAACTATCGATTCAAAATAACATATGTTTTTATCGAACACTCTATTTACAATAAATATCCAATGATGGTGTTCTTGGGTTCTGTTTGGGGTATCTAAATGGCTTTAAAAATGAGATATCTAGAGCTCTATAGGAAAGTAAGAGATGTAAGAATGTTGGCGATTCAAGGAATCGCAGAAGCAGGATCGGGACATCCCGGAGCGTCATTCTCAGCAGCGGAAATAATGGGAGCTCTATATTTTCATAAAATGAAACACAGACCAAATGATCCTTTATGGGAAGATAGAGATTATTTCATTAATTCAAAAGCACATTCGGCACCAGGATACTATGCAGTTTTAGCTACGGCAGGATACATAGATGCAAAGGAAGTGAAGACACTAAGAAAACTTGGCTCGCGGCTGCAAGGACATCCTGTTAGATATTCAGAACGCCAAAAAGATCACAGCTTTCCAGGCATAGAATATTCAGGTGGATCTGAAGGAATTGGTTTATCAGTATCTATAGGGATAGCGCTCGCAAAGAAGAGAGATGGCAAAAAAAACAGAGTTTATACTATGATTGGTGATGGTGAATCCAACGAGGGACAAATATGGGAGGCTGCCATGGCGGCTTCTAAATTTAAATTGGACAACTTAGTGGCTATCTTGGATAGAAACAGGATTCAGCAGGACGGATTTACCGAAGAAATTATGCCCTTAGACCCTGTTAGAGACAAGTGGACTGCATTTAATTGGAATGTAGTGGAGGTAAATGGGCACAAGATAGAAGAGATAATAGACGCTTTGAGTAGAATTGAAAAAGTTGAGGACAAGCCATCAATAATTATTGCGAATACAACTAAGGGCAAGGGAATTAAGCATATGGCTAATAGTCCACAATGGCATGGAAAAGCTCCTCCAAAAAAACACGTTCCAATTTTACTGGAAGAACTTCAAAGTGAAATTTTGATAGCGCCATCCATCATTGCAGGAGAACCTGAAAATTATGAAGAAAAAGTAAGAAGAGCTGAACGTGCTGGTGCGGATCTTATTCACTTGGATATCATGGATGGTAAATTTGTACCGAGTACTTCATTCTTTGCAGATACTATCAAACACTTAAGAAAGATCTCAAGTATTCCTTTTGATGCTCATTTAATGATTGAAAAACCAATCAATCATGTAAAGGAATATGTAGATGCAGGTTGCGATATTATTACAGTTCATGTTGAAGCGTGCACTGAGTCTGAATTTGAGGAAATAAACAAAATGCTACTAATAGCTGGAATCAGTCCTGGAATTGCTATAAATCCAGGAACTCAATTTCCATCTTGGATTATTAGGCATCTTGATAACATTGATGTTATGATAGTAATGTCAGTGAACCCTGGTTTTGCGGGCCAGAAATTTATTCCAGATGCATTGGATAAGATGGCAGAAATAGTAAAAACTCTGAAGAGCAACAACTATAAAGGATTCATTGAGGCTGATGGAGGTATTGATGCAACGACACTTCAACAAGTTTTTGACGCAGGTGCCAGAATAATGGTGGCTGGTAACGCAGTATACGGCTCACCAGATATCAATTCAAATATTATCCAATTGAGGCATAAGGCTAATGTTGCAATTGAAACAAAATTGTTAGAACTGGCAACTATAAATGACATGAGATCTGATTGGATAAAATCACGTAAAAATATGCTTATACCTTTAGCAAAGGAGCTTGGAATTGAGGAGGATCTTCATGCAATTAAGTGATAAGAATATTATATCTGACATGCGGACTGCCTATGGGAAATCATTAGTCGAACTAGGCTCAAAAGATCCTAACATTGTTTGCGTGGGAGCTGATACCACTGATTCACTTAAAACAAAAATATTTGGCGATAAATTCCCTACTAGATTATACAATGTTGGAATTGCAGAAGCGAATCTTGTCTCGATAGCGGCTGGATTGGCTATTGCAGGTAAAGTAGTTTTCGCAAGTACGTACGCTGCATTTTTACCCGGCAGATGTCTTGATCAGATTAGGAATTCAATCTGTTATCCATTTCTCGACGTTAAACTAGTAGTATCGCACGCTGGACTTACAGTTGGCCCAGATGGTGCATCTCATCAACAAATAGAAGACATATCTACAATGCGAACGATTCCAAACATGAGAGTACTTGTTCCTTCAGATTCCGTATCGGTAAAAAATTTGGTTCCCATTCTAAGCTATACTCCCGGACCGTTTTTTATGCGTCTGACGCGTCCATCAAACTCCAACATATATGAAGATAGTTTTGATCAGTTTGATATTGGCAAAGGGAACGTTATTAAAGATGGTTCTGATGTTACTCTAATTGCTTGCGGACTTATGGTTCTAAAGGCTATCGAAGCAGCACAAACACTTGAAAAAGAATATGGGGTGTCTTGCAGAATCATTGATATGTACTCCATCAAACCAATCGATGTTGAGCTTGTATATCGTGCGGCTATTGATACCACCGCAATCGTTACTATTGAAGAACATAATATTATAGGAGGATTGGGGAGTGCTGTCTGTGAAGTTACCGCAGAAAATCACCCTGTCCCCGTACACAGAATGGGAGTAGCAGATGTTTTTGGAGAATCAGCAAGGGAAACTGAGATAGAATCACTATTAAGCAAATACCATTTGAGCTCGGATCATATTGTAGAATCAGTTCTTAAAATCAGGAAAAGATTAAAGAAATGAAAATATTCCTTGATACTGCAAATATTGACTCTATCAAGAAATTTGTTGATATGGGAATAGTTGATGGAATTACAACAAATCCTAGCCTAATCTCTAGGGAGAAAGGTCATCCTGAGGATATCATGAAAGAGATCGTAAAAATTGTAAAGGGTCCTGTCAATTTGGAAGTTGTGGGCACAAAAACTGAGGAAATGATTGAAGAGGGAATGAGGTTAAAAAAATTTGGTGAAAATGTTGTTGTAAAAGTTCCAATGACGATGGATGGGCTAAAGGCAGTAAGAAAATTCGCTGAGAATAAAATTAGGACGAACGTAACTTTGATCTTCTCATCAAATCAAGGATTGTTGGCTGCAAAAGCAGGTGCATCTTATGTTAGTCCGTTTATAGGAAGACTTGACGACGCCGGCCAAGAGGGCATGATTGTTATTAATGAAATAGTCCAGGTGTTTAGCAATTATGGATATCAATCTGAAGTTTTGGTTGCTAGTGTAAGACATCCAATTCACGTAATACAAGCAGGTAAGTTGGGTGCACACATAGTAACACTCCCACCTGATATATTATCAAAAATGATAACCCATCCTCTTACTGATAAGGGTTTATCCCTGTTCCTCTCAGACTGGGAAAAGGTTAAGAAAGAACACAATTACACAATCTAAATCTAATCAAAGTAAATTTGGAATTATAACAGACCTCTAAAAAGATAGGCACGACTAAACCTGTAAGAGGGAAAGAACTTTTGTTGGGATTTCATGAAGTTGGCTAACTACCAGAATCCGTTCGTACTCTAGGTATTTTAGATTCAGGCCAATATTGACAGCTGTATTTACAGTTTTGCCTACACCTACAGCAACCATGTGGATCCCACTCATCTTGTAAGTTTTGATCGCGGAGCGAACCGCATTATAGTCAGAAGGCTCGCCATCTGTTAGCGTTATCATTATATCGGGCTTATATGACTTCATTAATGGTAACAGTAAGCCATAAATCTCTGCAAGAGGTGTTCCACCGCTTGCCTTAATTTGAACCAGATTTCGTGCAGTTATGGAAGTCCATTTAACATCAGGATGTTTAATTACCCAACATGAAACCTTCTTGTTTTTAGTACTAAATGCATAGGCAGAAAATTTTACATCTAAAAATTTTAAAGCTTCACAAAGAGCGACCGTTGCCTTTTTGTATTCTAATTCGTAATCATCTATGCTGCTGGAATGGTCTAATAATAATGCAATTTTGGTTTTTATAGCAATTTTAAAATCCATAAGAAATGGTTTTGGCTGTGATTCTATCACGGATTCTATATCAATCTCATCACCCTTTATATCGTGGATTTCTTTCCATCCTCTTTTCCAAGATCTAACTGCAGACTTTAATTTTGTAATTAATTCGTTATCATAAATAATACTTTCGTCCAAATTGACACTATTGGGCACTTCCAGACCAAACTGTTCCATTGATGAAAAACCTTTATTGTCTGTTTTCTTACTTTCATTTAGAAGACTTTGGTATTCACTAAATATTTGAACACCAACTAAAATATCATTAGTCGATTTTTCATTTTCTTTATTTCGTACTTTTATCACCCTTTCTATTTCTTTTATCAAGTTTTTTTCAGTCATAGATAATCCAAGTTTACTTGTAGGAGTAACTATTGGGATTGTGAAAAGCGAATCGATTTGAAGAATCCTGATGATTTTAGGAATTTCATGCTCAATTCTTTCAGTTTTGTACTTTTTTTCTACTGCTTCATCAATCAACTCTTTGGCAAAGTCAGCTGCATTTTGAACCCGATTAGATTCTGAACCAAACAGTTCTCCTTTTACATACCCCGTAGTAAGGTATTGAGAGAATGCCTCCACAATCTTATGTTTCCCGTATAGTGAGTTCAGTATGGGGCGTGATAACCATGAAATTCCTTCGTTAAATATAACTTCATTTTCCATACCTTTCCATTCATTTAATCCTAAAATTTCTACCCTCTTCTGTTCTATTGAATTCAAAATAAATCCAAATGCGTGATCGTTACTTAGAACTTTTGATGAATGTGCTAATCGCATTGATTCATACCATAACGAAACACGCCATTGACGATATTTTTGAAAATCTGAACCAGTATAGTATCTTAAGGAGGGCATAGAAATGATATTTTTTTCTACATTGGTTGTGGGTGCTTTGTCTTCTATTAATAAAATTGTTGCCCTTTTATTCCCAGACCATCTTCTAGAAAGAAACGTTCCTAAATTTAAAAGGATGTCATTTCGCATAGAAAAATTTTGTAAATTAGGGATAGACATTTTTGTCAGGCAAAAATAGATGTTATCATGTCCATTACCTTTCTATATTCTACTTCTCCCCACTGATCGTAAACATTCGCATATACTACTTCAGCAGCTTTCTTAGGCATTACTTTATTTCTTAACAACTTTGCAAATGCTATGGACTCTCTTATACTAGGACTGTAGTAAAGTTCTTCTAGCGATGCCGCTTCTCTTAGACTATTAGCTAGCTTCAGTGCACTGGCTATATCATTTTCATTTGAAGCATCAAAATTTACATGATGTTTAATAATCTGCATCTCAATTTCTTTAGGTGGATATTCGAGTCTTAGTCTAACAGGAAATCTACTCAATATCTGTGGTGGTAATTCTTTGGTTCCCTCATGAGATAAAGGATTGATTGTAGCGAATACAAACCAATCATCGGACGCCTTTATTACTTGACCTTCAGCTTCTTTCAGGACAATTTGTCTTCTATCATCTAGAGCTTCATCTAGACGCAAAAGTACATCGGGTTCTGCCGCATTGAGTTCATCCAAGTATAGTATTCCTCCGTCTCTCATGGATTTTATCAATATACCTTCCATAAATGTAACTTCACCTTGGTTCAACGTTTTGGTGCCAACTAAATGTGATTCACGAGTTCTTAAACTAAAATTAATTGAATAAAGTGCTTTTCCACTCTCAGAAGCGAATTTCCTAACCAAACTTGTTTTCCCAGTTCCTTTTGGTCCTATTATAAGTACAAAAAGTGCAGAATCATATGCATTCTTAATTACATCAAGCGAACTATTCCAATCAAAATAATCATGGTCTGAGGGGTCTTTTGTCATCCATTATTTATTTTTAGGACATGTAAATAAAAACTAATTGTTGCTATTCATTTAGGCCTTAATATAGACTTTTTATCATTAAGGTAATCCGTGATTAGAATCTTGTCTATTTCAGCCGGATTAATATAATAAGATTTACCTTTAACGTATTTTTCTAATTCATTTACATAGCTCAATAGTGAAACTTCCTCACTTACCATGATTGTATCTATGTCAATACCTGATTTATGACATTTTTTTGCTTCTAAAATTGTTTTTTCGCCGATATATTGGTCAACTTGTCTGTATCTGTAACAAAGGTAAACTAATTTCCCTGACTTAGTATCAAATGATAAATCCTGTTTTTCTTTTACTGAATTTACAGATTCGCCGTCAGGAACATAAAATTGGGAGTAGGGTCTTTCACTAATTATTTTACTACGTTCCTGTTCTGTATCAATAAAACAGGCACTAGGGTGACCGTCTGTTATAAGAATTATTTTCTTGTTAACGGTAGTTTCATTTTGAAGTATTTTTTTTGCTAGTCTAAATGCGGCTTGGTAGTTCGTATAGTGCATAAACCCTACGCCGGATTCAAATGTTTTTAGATATGGGATATCATATGGTGAGACTTTTGAAGCCAGTGCCCCAAACCCGACGACATAAATTGTGTCTGACGGGAAAAATTTTTGATTTAATAGAAACAAACTCCACAATGCTTTTTTTGCTGCTTCAATTCTGCTCATATCACCAAACATCGTTGAATACCTCATTGTAGAACTCAAATCAATACAATAAACAATGGAAATACTCACGTCTTTCTTTGTTTCATATATTTCCAAATCATCTGTTTGAAATTCGATCGGTAATTGAACGGGTAATTTGGATCCAGATCTTCTTTCGATGGCATTTAATAATGAGCGTGGGACATTAATCAATCTCAGATCGTCACTTAGTTCGTATTTTTTTGTTGAATCTAAATTTAAGGAACCATTTCCACTAGAATTTGTCTCATGGAGTCCAATGGTACCCATATTTAGCGCTCTGACTACATCTTCTAACAATCTTGCTCCTACTGCAAAGAAGCCTTTTTTGCTCAACCATTTTCTTGAATCTTTGATATACCCTAATTGTTGGAGTTCGGCAATTATAGACGACTGCTTACTTATGGACTTTATTTCATTTGATTGACTTTCACTAATTTTATTTTCCTTCTCATTCTTCAAATTCTTTAGTTCCTGTTCAATATCTTCGAGCTTGGGTTCATCTTCTTTCAGAATTTCCCTACCCAAGATTTTGAGAAAATCCTGGAGTAAGCTTTTTGGAATTGTACTTGTTGGGGCTTTACCTTCCTTTTCTTCTGGAAAATTTACGATATTATAATAAGTAAATTTTTTTATACTGTTACTATCTGTCTTACTTGATGTGGACATAGGCTCCTTCTTTTCGATCCAATATAGGTGGATTAGTAAATCTAAGACCTTCCAAGATTAATTCAGTTACTGATGCCAGGTACTCGGGATCTTTTATATCATTAAAAATGTCAACCTTTGATGAGTTCTCTATTGAGCTTTCCTCAAATTGCTTTTGATCCTGTATTATTTTACCATTCACAATTTCAATTATTTCACTTAACGAATTGAATCTATTTATTTGCGATTGATAGCTTTTAGGGTTGTTTTTGTCTCCCGTGATGTCCTGAGAGACAAAAAAATTCCTGTTAATTTTAAATTCATTCTTTAGATTCATAATTTTTTCATGGGGTATAGAATCAAGATAAGCAGTAGAGGTTTTCTTAATTGCGTCAGATATTATAGTATCAAGAATATTTATTCTATTTTCATAGCTATCATCTATTTCTGATAATTCAAATTTCGAAGTTTGGTGAATACAATAAATGTCACTAAAACGAGGAACAGTTTTAATGTTATTAATTATGCTTCTCACCCTCTCTACTTCTGATATCAAGATTTCTAATGAATGAATCGACATCCTTACACTAACCCCCTTTTCTTGGTTTATTTCAGGGCGGTGTCGTGCAATTCTTGTAATTTCAGCAAGAGTCCGTAGAATGAAAATTGGCATGATTAAGTTCTGCGGATTGGAGATATTCGCCTCTTGAATCATTATCTTAATTTCGTCGTAAACGTTATTCGGATACCGAGTAATAATGTGACTCTTTAATCTGTCATAGAGGGGTTCAATTATTTTTCCGGAGTGTGTATAATCTATTGGATTTGCCGTTGATATTATTCTTGTATTTGGTTTGAATATCACAGGGTATGATCCTGTAGTATAGATACCTTCTTGTAAGACACTCAATAAGGCTACCTGTTTTCTGGGATCCAGCACAGGCAATTCATCAATACAAAAAACTCCGTGTCTTGCTAGGAGTAGCTGACCGGGTGAATAGGATTCCATATTATAAATTTCAACACCTCTTTTTGCTATTTTAATAGCGTCTATCTGACCTACAAGATCCTTTACTGATATGTCTGGCGTCGCAAGTAGATACTTGAAGCGACTAGCTCCATCAATCCATACAATTTTCGTATCAAGTCTATTATTCCTTATCTTGTCTTCCGTTTCAGTAGAAACATAAAATTCTGGTCTATGGCGAATTATTTCCTTATCATTCAATAATGACACCAATTCGTTTTCTGGAATTGAGGTTGGAATATCATTAGTAATGGATCCTTCTACGATTGGAATTGGGGAAAGTAAATTCTTTGCTATCGTTTCTGCAATTTTTGTCTTTGCCTGTCCAATTTGCCCGACAAGTAATATGTCATGGCCCGATAGTATCGCTCGATTAAGTGAAGGAACAATATCATCATCATAACCGATAATTCCTGAATATGGAAACTGTTGTTTTTTCAGTTTTATAATTAAATTTCCTCGAAGTTGGTCTTTAGCAGATATTGGTTTATAATTGATTGATAATAAATCTTCTAGGGTTTTTATTTCTTGATAGTTTTTAGGAAAACCGAAAATAGTTTCCGGATAATCAGGAATTGATTTATAACTTTTGTGAACAATATCCTTAAAATTTTCAGAAATCAATTATTCATCAGCTCATCCTACTAACAGATTTAAAGCTTTCAAGGTTTATTTTGGTTTTTATTTACTTTAATTCATTCATTTTATTTCCATATTTTCGTCAGCATGGTTTTTATTTCGGAAAATGATGGACGTATCTGTTGTCGACATCTGAGTATAAACATATCCTGAGAATAGCGGGCAAAGATATAGAGGGCAGTAAAAAGATAATAATTGCCCTAAGCCAGATTAAGGGTTTAGGATATAACGTATCACAAGTAATACTACAAACATTAAACATCAATTCTAGTATGAGAATAGGCTTTTTAACGGAAAAAGAGGTGAGCGACATTGAAACAGCAATAAAAAATCCATCTTTGATAGGTATTCCAAATTGGTATCTTAATAGGAGAAAGGATAGTGATACCGGCTCAGACAAACATTTGTTAACTTCTGATCTTGATTTTACCATTTCAAATGATATAGAAAGAGAAAAAACAGTTTATAGCTGGAGGGGCTATAGGCATATGTTCGGGCTCAGAGTAAGGGGGCAGTGTACACGAACTACTGGACGAAAAGGTGGCGCAGTCGGAGTGAAAAAGGTTGTAATGAGAGCCTCAGCCGGCACTGGTGGAGGCGGAGTAGAAGCAAAAGAAGCCAATGCACCTGCAGCTGAATCTGCCGCTGCTGGTCCTGCGGCGTCGAGTCCAAAGGGTAATGCTGAGAAATCACCAGAAACCAAGGAATAGTGGTGAGTATGGGCGATCCAAAAAAGTTAAGAAAAAGTTACAGAAGACCAAGAAGAATATGGAATTCTGATCAACTAAGTTCAGAACTCTATATAATCGGTTCATACGGACTCAGGAACAAAAGGGAACTATGGAAGGCTCAAACAAAGGTTGCAAATTTTAGAAATCAAGCACGAAAGTTACTCGCTCTGACTTTAGAGGAGAGACAAGAAAAGGAATCGCTTCTCTTGTCATTCCTAAACAGGCTAGGATTGGCTAATACTTCATCTCTGGATGATATTTTAAATTTGAAAATTGAGGATATACTTGAGAGAAGGTTGCAGACAATAGTGATGCGAAAAATGGGCATCAAATCTCCATTTCAGGCTAGGCAAGTCGTAGTCCACGGTCATGTATCAGTCGGCAATCAAAAAGTAAATTTGCCCGGATATTTGGTGAAGAAACAAGATGAGTCAAGAATTTTGGTGCATGTGGAGGTTCCGGGAAAGTCAACAGAAGCAGCAGCAAGTTAATACTAAAAAATAATTCAAATGCTATCAGTAGATAATTCGTCCACAATGTCTATGGTGTCTATTTTTCCATCCGAATCCATATCGAATCCCTGAACTACGAGTGCCCAATTATTACCATATTTGAATTTCTTTAAAATTTCATTTCCATGGTTAGTTAGAGCTATAATTGCTGATTTTGTACCTGCTGACCTCACTCCTGCAATTATTAGTATGTTAACTTTCTCAGAGAAGGGATTCCTGATCTTTGCAATCAGACCATGATTGTCTAGTGTATGGGTCTTTCCATGTGGACCGATTAAGCCAGACCAGTAATTAGTTTCGTCAAATCTTATTGGCAAATATCTGTTAAATTCTGATGTGATAATATTTGTTCCAGGACCTCCAATTGATATGATATTTTCTGTTCTTGCTATCTTTTCCGATTTTGCGTCGACATCCAGTTTTACGACAAAATTCTGGGAAAGATCACAATAGCTACCCAAGAAAAAAGCGAGCTGTGCTGCATAATGTCCATCTCTAGCGGAAGACCTATAGGGACCATGTGGGTCTGGAGCACCCACAATTAAGGTTCCATTAAAAATCCCATCTTCAATAAAGTCTTTAAAAAATGTTTGAACGTTACGGTTAATTTTTCCATTTTTTATATTTTCAAATTTTCTTTCTCCCCAATTCATCTCAATCCCAAACGCTGCATATTCTGTTTTGTATAATTTCGCGGTCCCTCCACGTACAAAAGAAGTTTCGACTTGACCAATTGCTCTAATTGTCAGTAATTTCCTTATATAGTAATAGGCACTCTGTTCATATATCTTGAGTTCCTTTGCAATTTGTGCTGGATACATTGGGTGACTTGCCAATAAATTTACAATTTTCCAAGCTATTGGATTAGATAAAATACGCATTTCACTAGGTTTTTCTAGGATTGAAATTTCTTTTGAAAATGTATTTTCAGCAGTGGAATAAATTAAATTTTTTTTATGCATCAAACATTAATTGATTAACCATTATATATTAAGATTGTCTGGTGTGTAAAATTACATAATATGGTAATAATTTTTTTACGTTTATGCGAGGGTGTTTTAGTAAAAGAGTTATAATTTTTTTTGTAGTGGTAACATCTGATATTAGTAATTATTTTAAAGGTAATGCAAATTGTAGAATTGTATTATGTGTTCGATTATAGGATATAAGGGCAATGAACATGCATCTTCCGTTCTAGTTGAAGGTCTTAGAAAGATGGAATATAGGGGTTACGATAGTGTCGGCATTGCAACCATTAAATCAGGAAAACTCTTAATTCGAAAAGGAGTCGGTAAAGTTGCAGAAGTCAATAAATCTCTCAGACTTGATGAACTGCCAGGTAATTTAGGTATTGGTCATACAAGATGGGCAACACATGGCGGAATTGTCGATTCTAATGCACATCCTCATCTTGCGTGTAAGTCTACTATTGCAGTTGTACACAATGGCATAATTGAAAATTATAATGAACTGAAGAATGAGCTCTGCAGGTCAGGTCACGAATTCAAGAGTGAAACTGACAGTGAGGTAATTGCTCATCTCCTGGAAGAATATTTTGAAATTACTGGGGATATCAGATTGTCCATGATCTTTACATGTAAGCGATTGCAGGGCTCTTTCGCATTTGTTGCTATGTTTAACTCATCTACACTATGTGGCGCTAGGTATGACGAACCACTTATAATCGGTGTTGGTAACGATGATTATTTTTTATCCAGTGATATTCTGGGGTTCTTAAATTATACAGATCGTGCGATTTTCCTGGATAATCGCGATATAGTTATACTTAATGATAACGACATCTCTTTTTTCAATTTTGATGGAGATAGAGTGTCGAGAAGAATGACACAAGTAGCTTGGGAGCTTGGTGATGCAGATAAAGGAAAGTACTCTCATTTTACGTTAAAGGAGATTCACGAACAACGATTTACAATAGTGAAGAGTATGCAGCAGGATAAGAAAAATTTGGAAAAATTCTGTGATATTTTGACAGGGGGCAAAAATATCTATATCACTGGGAGTGGCACAAGTTACCATTCTGCATTACTCGCAAAGCAAATTTTTTCAAAATCAAAGATTCACGTTGAGACCATAATGTCAAGTGAATTTCAATATTCATCTGATATGTTGGATGAAAATTCAGTCTTGCTGGCAATATCTCAAAGCGGTGAAACTGCCGACGTAATTCAATCTGTAAAATCTGCAAAAACAATGGGTGCTAAAGTTATCTCGATAGTTAATATTCCTACTTCCTCTCTTGCAAGATTAAGTGATTCTTATCTCGAAGTAAAGTGTGGCCCAGAAATAGGTGTAGCTGCTACTAAAAGTTTTACAAGTCAAATTGCTTTGTTGTATTATGTCGCGGACATAATTGGTAGAAAATCCAATGGGATTTCGAGTAGCAAAGACATGTTGGTCAAAGCCGTGGTTCAGGTGCTAGAATTAGATTCACAAATTGAAGGAATTGCAGATCAATTAAAACATTCAAAAGATGTGTATATCCTTGGTCGATCTCTCCATTTTCCTATATGTCTGGAAGGAGCATTAAAAATAAAGGAATTATCCTATATACATGCGGAAGGAATGGCCGCAGGCGAATTAAAACATGGTCCTTTGGCATTAATAGATACGAATAGTATAGTGATAGTCTTACACCCAGATGATTCTACTTATGGCGATACTTTATCAAACATTCACACAATAAAATCAAGGGGTGCAAAAATTGTTGGCATTTCAAATAAAAAGGACGCGTTATATGACTACCAAATAACCATTCCAACAATAAATGAATCTCTTTATCCTCTTATCGAAGTAATTCCACTTCAACTTTTAGCATACCATCTTTCAATTTGTAACAATGGAAATCCGGATTATCCACGTAATCTTGCAAAATCTGTAACAGTAAAATAGTCTAGATTTGATTACAAAATCCGATGAAAAGACTCTTCTGTTAAATCATAACTCTCAGACATTTAGTTTCTCAATATTCCTTTCATATTCTTTTTCGATATAATTCAAGAAAGTAGCCCTATCAATAGATCTGTTAGATTTCAATACTAAACTAATCAAGGCTCCGCCCGATCCTACTCCTTCCTTTACCACCCCTCTATCGTACATTACTAATCCGCGTTTTGTAGACTTATCTAAACCTGGATTTACTGACATTACGGGAACATCCGGACAAATTGTCCTTATGAGATATTCCAAGTCTGAATTATTATCGTCCGTGACATAAGAGGTTGTCCCTATGCAGATATTACTTAATGGCACATTCAAAGAAAACATAAATGCAAGTACTGCAGCCATTTGTGTACCGCCGGCAAGCATCGTCTTAGAACCAGATTCAATAACACCCGTTGCAAGTCCAGCTACCGCAGGTATCATTGGATCTCCTAACGATGATATAATTTTGAAGGGATCTTTCAAATTTGATATTTTTTGATTTTTTATGGCTTCCTGAACTATATTGATTTTTAAATCATGCGGATTTTTTGGCATGCTACTGCTCATTTTATAATTTGCATCAATTCCAAAACCTGTTAGTACGCCCAAAGAAGTCGTAGTTCCTCCAGGAATGCTCTCTCCTATGACAATCAAATCTGTTGACTTAGATAGTTGATTTCCAAGAAGTTTGCCATAATCAAATGCTTGATGAGCTTCAGAGATCTGTAATGCTGCTTCATGTTGGATATTTTTGCCAGGTGCAACTTTGAACGAAATAGATGGAATCTTGGGATCAATCTTAGAACCAGAGTTTACCACCAAACATGGTATTTCTCCCATCGATAATGCCGTCCTGGTCAATAAAGCTGGTGTTGGTATTCCATCAGGAGTTGCAGGTACTCCAGCAATTGAAAAGCACTTTCCGCAATATAGATATTCAGAATCTGCTGCGGGCGTGTATTTGATCAGATCAGGATTCGCCCCTGCAAAAGTTATACCTGAAACTTGGCTTGTTTCTGTATAGGAAATCACATTGACAAAAATGGGATTTTTGGACTGAAACTTTTCTATTAGTTCACCTTTGTGTGAACAGGTTATATTAAATAATCCAGACATATCCTAACTCTCAATTGAGCATGTACTTTAAGAAGGCCTCTTTGGTTTTGAAATTTAACATGGGGTTGTGTGTTTTTTCATTTAGTATTGTGGAGGTTGGTGTAGGACCGTAATTGTGGCCAGGATATACTACAAGGGAATTATCTAAATTTGCAATTTTCCCTAGACTATCATACATCTTACTGGGATTACTTCCAGGCAGGTCCACCCTGCCACAGTTTCCTACGAATAGAGTATCTCCCGTTATAATAATTTGATTATTAACAACAAGGCATATGCTGTCTTCAGAATGACCGGGAGTGTACAAGACCTGAAGATTAATTTTTCCAATATTAACATTTTCATGATCTACTACAGATCTGTTTTTTTTTTGCGTGGACTTTTCATGCTGGATTATCTCGGCTTTTGTAATTTCTGCGATGTGATCGTTCCCTAGTATATGATCAAAATGGGTATGCGTATTTATAATGTACTTCGCGGTTATATTGTTTTTGTCCAAGATGGCGAGGACTTTTTGAAGATCCCATGAAGGATCAATTATGACTCCTATGCCGTTTTCTTCATCATAAACAATATAAGAAAAATTTAGCATACTGCCTACAGGAATTTGTGCTATTCTCAAAATCATAGAACTCCTTGTTCAGCTTCAATTGGAATACCAATCTTTTCAAGATGGATCTTGCCAGTATATTCTTCGTTTCCTGTTAGACCCTTTTTGATTCGATGAAAAGTAACAGTAGCGTCAGCTTTGACACATTTTTCATGATACGTTCCATCATTTGGGTCAAGCCCAGAGGGAATATCAACTGCAACTACGTATGCGTCTGATCCATTTATCAAATCTATTGCAGATGTATGGGGTTCTCTTAATTCACCCTTTATCCCAGTACCAAAGATACCATCAATAATTATTTTTGAATTTGGTACTTCTTTCTTTGCCAAGTCCAACACATTTGTTCCTCTCAGGATTTTAATTGATTTCATTTTTCCAACTATAGACCAGTTGACCATTGCTTCTTCAGTCTTTATATTGTCAGCATCCCCGAGCAGGACAATCGTAACATCAGCACCATGATAACCTGATAGATGTCTTGATGCAACTACCGCATCTCCTCCATTATTACCCGTCCCGCAAAAGGATATTATTTTTTTGCCAATAAGGTCATGTCCTTTTTCGGACACAATAAAGTCTGCTATTCCATGTCCAGCGTTCTCCATCATGAGTACCTTTTTCATTCCAAAATTAGTATGTCCATTATCCTCTATTCGATACATTTGTTCAGAACTGATAGTTTCCTCTTCTGTCACCATTGTTCCTTAGTTCAATAAATGAGAAATAAAAATTATGAGATGATAATTATGACTTTAAAATGGCATGACATAGTCGTTCATAATACATCTCCTAGTATGACTATTCATTAATTCATAGGTTCTACCGTCGTACGTACATTTTATAACAGGTAAATTCTTCATTTTCGAATACTTGTCTGCTATTTTATAATATTCTTGCAGTTTCCTGTGTCTATATGCTGTCTTTCCTTCTTCTCTTATCCTCTTTTTTTGCATAAATTTAAAAGCCAAAATCACATGAGTAGTCTTGTATACCTTAAACATATTTCTCAATTGAAAGCATCTTTGGATTTGATCAGACTGAACATAAAGATTGTCTGCAGTGCCAGATTTGGCTTCTATAGACAAAAAAATTGACTCCTCGTTATTTACGGCGATAATATCTGGTAAGTTTGCGCTAGATCCTCCTAGACGTCTTGCATTCCATGAGTTGGAGTTTAATTTTTGAACAAGCACATGTTCAAAGCTATATCCTCTGCTTCTTCTGATCCTGTTCAATTTGACGTAAACTTGTTCCAAACCAAAGTTCAGTTTTCGTTTATTAACAGGTACTAATGCTTGGTATGTTTGCGCTTGGTTTATCAAGATATTTTGCATTCTACGTACTAGTATTTAATTCAGAGAGAATGAAACTTTTGAACAAAAATGTTTTGAAGTACTATACTCGAGCTGTATTGTTTATGATTATTCAATGGCATGCTCCAGATGGTTGACTACATTGAATTTCCAGCGGTTCTTGAAATGTTGTCTAAAAGATTATCATACAATTATTAAATATATTGGCAAAGATAATCTTTCTTGATGCTAGTGAATGTTCAGGCCGATATAGTGGAAATTAATAAAAAATTCAAAGATATTGAGGAGAGAAGAAATATATTAATTAAGGGAAGTCGTGATGCAACGATTCTTTGCAGTAAAGCGATAGTTTCAATGCATGCTGACAAAAAAAATGAATCAATTGAAAATATTGAAAAAGCAAAGAATCTCTTGCGACAATTCAAAGAAATGGGTAAAGATGATCTTCAAAAATATTTATACATCGCAGAGCAGGAATTTGTTGAAGCGTGTTCTCTTTCTTCAATAATTGAAAACAGCATAATTCCGAGTATGAAATCACTTGAAGTATCAGATATTTCATATGTAATGGGGCTCTTGGATTGCATCGGAGAGATCAAGCGAATGATTATCGACAAGATCAGGGTAGAAGGTACATCAAATGTTAACAATTTGTTTGAATTAATGGATAAAATCTATGATAGTATCTACCCTCTCGCAGTATTTGATAATCTCATGCCGGGATTAAGAAAGAAATTAGACGTATCACGAATACTAATTGAAAATGTTAGAGCAATAATAACAGAGGAGAAGCGTAGAAGCATTATGATAGATAAAATACAGGAATTCGAAACAAAGTTTGCAACTTCAGAAAATTCCAAGTGAGTTTACCATTTACGCGCATCCTAATTTTATGTACGCATCAGACATGTATTTGGTTAACCTATTTTGCCAGTCAGAAAAGTCATTAGGTTTTGTAGGATAATTGCGGAAATGATTAACCAATTTCTTATTCACCTCTGCTGTATGCTTAAGATCCTCAGCTAATGTCTTATTGAGAGCACCATGAATAAACATATTCAGCTTGCCTAACATACCAAATTCAGGATGTTCTCCATTTGTTATATTGTCAATATCCAGCTTTGAGAGAAAGTGCTTCATTCCATAATTAATTTGATCATTTGATAATTTCTGAAGTAGCCTCCTAAATATCTCGAGACCTGCAGTTTTATATCCATACGCGTCAACGAAATCCAAATTGTATTGCCAAAGTGATTCTTCTGAATAATCATTAGCTTGAATCGATTGTACTGCGTCTTTACCTGCAATAGTCGCTGCTATAATTGCTGGTCCAATCCCTCCAGCGTCAAGGGGTTTTGGCATCCAAGCAGAGTCACCAACAAGCATGTACCCATTTGCAACAAGACAATCGTTCTGGCGTCTAACCGATACTTGCCATGTACCCCAGCTATTTCCATCATCTGATTCACCCTCTGCAATATGAGGATTTTTTATTACAGGATTCATCATTACATAATCGTCTATCTTCGTCTTCAAGTCTTTATGCAAGCCATGTTTTTTATTGTGTACTTCCATTGATTTTTGTTGAACACCTAGACCTATGTTCACTTTATTTTTACCTTTTGGGAATACCCACGCATATCCGCCAGGGGCAATGTCCTGGTCTAGATGAATAAGACAGTAATTTGGATCAAAGTAAGTGTTATCGTCAACACCATTTTCAAAATTATAGATATATCTTCCGGTTGCTTCGAGATCATCTCTATTGATTTTCCTCTGGATATAAGATCTAATCGGAAGATTTGTTCGCAGAACAGAAGTGACTCCCGTACAGTCAATTACAATCTTGCACGTCTTCTTAAAAACAGATTTTGTCTCTAGATCCTGGCCTAGTAAGCCAATGACCCTATTGTCATCAAATATCACATTTCTTAATGCCAGATTGTATCTGATCTCTATTCCAGCACTTAGTGCATCGTCAAGCTGTTTTTGCGGCAAGACTTTTCTGTTTAAAATATACCCTTCCCCATCAAATGATATTGAAGTTTCATGATCTGGTGAATAAGCAATAACCCCCTTAACTGGATGTTCAATCTCTGGACTTTGCCACTTGATTCCTATTCTTGACGTCATGTAGTCTACACTATTCTTACCAACAGCGTCACCGCAGACCCATCCTGATATCGTCTTCTTACCAAGCTGTGGTGATGGATTTCTATCAACAACTAGGATCTTAAGAGATTGTCTGGAATAATGAGCAGCTGAGGACGCAACTATCATTCCTGCTAATCCTCCGCCTGCTACAATAATATCATAATCTCTTAATTCAGTTGGCATAAACCAAAAATCAAAAGATAATCAATTGTTAATTAAAGTTCCGAATCTTGGATTGGAGCATAAAATGGAGGGAGTGGGATTCGAACCCACGAACCCCTAAGGGACGGGATCCCTCACGGTTCGCAATTTAATCTTGAGTCCTGCGCGTTTGGCCAAGCTTCGCTATCCCTCCATCAACACTGTCACTTGTCTTTCCTTATTTCACTTTTACTGGCAGAGGATGTCAGCGTTTCACGTCAAATTACTTTGAAAATATACAGAAACTTTATTATAAGAATAAACGTGGTAAATGACAAATGTCTATGGAAACTAAAATAAATCAGTTGCATGCTGGGATGCGAGGAATAAATGTAAAAGGGAAGATTGAATCAGTAAAAGAACCTCGAACCGTAAATCTAAGAAACGGTGATACAGCGCAGGTAGCAGATGCTGTTCTGTCAGATGAAAGCGGCAGCATTAAATTATCATTGTGGAACGACCAGATAAATATGGTAACTGAAGGGGACGAAGTGTCAATTGAAAATGGATATACTCAATCTTTTAGAGGCGAAAACAGTCTGAACATTGGGCGGTATGGAAAACTCATAAAATTATAAATTTAGCAAAATTCCTAAATATAGTATCAATATCTCTCTTAAGAAGTTATTTTACTCGAAAATCAGCTAATATATCCAATTTCGGGCTGTTTCTTTTGAACCATCTGTTCAACGTCGTCATTTGATGGATTTTTATCACCAATTCTCTGTTCAATACTTTTTATCAACATTATTGTTTCTTTTGCCTTTTTATCCAGATCTTCCATATCAATACTTAGACCGATAATTGCAAGTAATTTTTTAAGAATATATTTTGATGCATTTGCATCAATAACATATCCTGAAGTTTCTCCCAATAAACTTATTCCTTTCAGATTGTTTATTTTACCGATACCCAACAGAATACCGTTCATTCCTGAAATGCTGCCATTGTCTATTTTTAAGACATTGTAAGAATTTAATAGTTCTAATCCATCATTATCTGTTGCAACACCAAATATTCTTGGGCTTTCTACAAACATACCTGTTATATATGCACCAAGTGTTATGATTTGCTTAACATCAAGTTTTTTAGCTATTTTTATTATTTCTTCCCCTAACAAATATTCGACTTTAGAACTTACAGGTTGAGCATCTCCTGTGAGAAATAACAAGTCATGCGAACCTGCAGTGTTTTTCACATAGTACAGTATATTTTTCATCAGTTCAACAATTCCGGTACTCTTTATTACGACTTGAGGAGGAAACGAGGTTGAATAAATATCGGCTAACTGGATACCTTCTAGTTCGTTAATGACATGATCTATTGCAAGTTTGCCTACAAACCCGCTGCCGGGGAACCCGCAAATCAAAATTGGAGAGCGTAGCGCAGGGAATTTCTTACTAGAAAATACTGCTTTTATATCTTTTTGAAAAAATGACATGATTATTAAATGATTAAAGTAATCATAAATTCCTTTGTTCGGTGATTTTACTATTGGTCAAGTTTTAATAAGTTTGAAAGAATTTCTATTCAAAATGTTTTATCCCGTTGAATTTGTCAAGGTGCCTCTCAATTCTCCGTCCGGAAATTTCGAGGTATGGATATTGATATAGGTCATATTATTATTCATAAGACCTATCAATGCATCTAATTTACTAGTAGGTACAGCAGATGTCATATTAGTCAAATTCCCAGCAGCAGGTACAGCAGATGTCATATTAGTCAAATTCCCAGCAGCAGGTACAGCAGATGTCATATTAGTCAAATTCCCAGCAGCAGGTACAGCAGATGTCATATTAGTCAAATTCCCAGCAGCAGGTACAGCAGATGTCATATTAGTCAAATTCCCAGCAGCAGGTACGGATATTGTAATATTCGTAGTTAGATTAGCTAATGTCGGTATGATACTTGAGGAATTTATAGTTCCTTCAACCAGCTTACCGTCAATAACCCCTGAGGGTTTGGTTAAATTCAATAATGAAACAAGCACTTGACCATTTTCTGAGTCTCCTCCTTTGTAAAGGAATGCGCCTGTAACTTTGTCCAGAGAGGAAACATTTATCAGGTATCTGAGACTACTATCGTTACCATCTATAAGAGCCCTTCCATCAGAGACGCTGAAGAGAGGAGGCACTTCTGTATCGCCTGTCAAATTTGCCCGAAAACTAACCTGTGCAAATGTAATATTACTCATCAAAATGAACGTCCAAACTGATACAATAACAGCTATTAGATAGCCTGATTTATTCATGATTTATGTTTACTTATCCCTTATAAAAAAATTATGAAATCGAATAATGAGTTAGGATATATCGGTCCGGCGAAAATAGATTTTTCGTAACGTATTGGACCGAAAGTGATTTGGTTGAGACTTGTTTATTACTAATTGTAGTAAATTACTTTGTAAATACTGCATGATAGGTGTCTGTTGTTTTCAAAGAGGATTCGTGATTACATACTAATCTAATTGTAATAACTGTTTTAATGAATCAATCAATCCATCTGCATATCCAACTGATAAAATCGCAAGTTCCTTTCTTCCTTGTCTTGAGAATTGAACTGCATCATCCAAATAAAATTCAGCATTATCCAGCAGTTCAAGCTGTACCTTGTTTTCATTTTTTGAACTGATTGTTGCTCTAATCTGACTGATTTCATTGCGGATCATTGGTTCATATTTATTGAGCATATAATCGGAGACATTTTTTATTTCCCTTGTATTATCAATAGGTCTGTCAACAATTTCACTCAAATTCAAAATTGCTTCTTCCTCGGTAAAATGAAATTTGGCAGGAAAAATAATGGAATGCGGACCTCTCTTGTAATCTAAATCAATTAGCGATTTAATTTTGCCACTTAATATTTTTTGGTCATTAGCGCCAATTCTTGACACAACTATCAGATAGGAATCTTCTGAAATAATATCATACTTAATGTCTCCTTCAACTTCAAGTAGTTTTGACATTACGAAATTTGGTTTCAAAAAAAATTCTGAGCCATCCTCTTCCTGTCTGTATTCAGTGAGGATAATTGTATGACAGTTCAAATTCAGGTTGCTGAATATAGTTGAATACACACTTATTGCTGATTGTTTTTCTTGCATCATAGTAACAAGTTTACCTATTTTGTAGATTTGTAAACCACATTCACCGACAAGTGATGTTATTCCAGAAGCAGCATGTATGATTTTGACATTAATGTTATTTTTCAGCGCTCTTATTCTTAATTCAGTGAAAGTTGTTGCGACGGTCGGATCTCCATAACTTACCAATCCTACATTTAGAGTCTTTGATTCATCCAATATCTGTCTTCCATCTTCTACAAACCATCTCTTTACGATCTCGATTTTTTTTCCTTCTCCTAGGATCGATTTGACATTGTTAATAAAATTCTCAGAAATTGGTGATGTAAATCTTTCAAGATATATCCTATCACAATTCTTTAGTATCTCTATTGAATACGACATTTCAACACTGTCATATATTCCAGCCCCAACCAGATACAACATATTAGTGATTCATCTGGTTCGCTTTCCCGTCTTATTATGATGCAGCCTTGATGTGTGGAAAAGTGCTCTATTATAGATTTCTATACTTGTTAGATATGACTGTATCTCAACTTTCTCATCCTTAGAATGCGACACATGCGGCTCTCCGGGTCCGTAAGTAACGACTGGGATATTTAAGGAATTACCTAAAACGTTCATGTCTCCAGTGCCAGTTTTCCTAAGTAATACCGAACGAACCTTGCATACATCTAATATTGAAAGTGAAAGTGCTCTAACTAACGGAGAAGAATGATCTGCTTCAAACGCTTCTGTTATATCTTCAATCCTGTAAGTGATTTTCACTTTTCTCATTTCAGAAATGTTTCTTATCGAAGTATCCAAATGATTCAATATCTCAAGGCACTTTACTCCATTTGGGACTCTAATGTCAATAGTAACCTTGCATTTTTGAGGTGTAACATTATGACTTGAGCCCCCTGATATTTCAGTAAGGCTGAGACTCACAGAGTTGCTCTTATTGTCAGTCTTGTCATATTTTGCTGAAATTTCGGCGCCAAGCAATTTCCAGACTTCAAAAACCTCTTCGATAGAATTCTTTGACAACCAAGGAGCGCTTGCATGTGCACTATCAAGGACATCACATGTAAGTTTTAATGCTATTCTTCCCTTATAAGATATAGTGATTCTATTAATTCCACTAGGTTCTCCAAATATTGCGTAGTCAATAGACAGATTATTTTTGACCAACTCCTTAATACCTGTCGCGTTTCCTTCCTCATCCACAACACCTGCAAATATGATGGTCCCGCGTTGTTTGAATTCCGAGCAAGCGAGAAGCATCGATATAAGTGGCGCCTTGGCATCAGAAGCGCCTCTCCCAAATAGAAAACCAGAGTCAATTCTTACTGGTATCTGTCCTGGAACGGTGTCCATATGACCACACAAGAGAATTCTCGGGGTTCCATTTCCCTTAGTTGCAATTACATTTCCTACACTATCAATATTTACTTTTTCAAAGCCCAGATCATCCAAACATTTTTCCTTGATCAAATTGGCAAGCTGTGCTTCTGATCTTGATGGAGTATATATTTCAAGGGCTCTTTTCAATAATTCGATAGCATAAGCGGAGGATACCAATTTTGCTGATTATTTATTAGAATTAACCAGATGATCTATGATGAGAGAGGGAATATTTATTCCAGTAACTCTTACAGTATTCTTGAACTCTGTAGTATTATTTACTTCATGAACCAAGAGACCCTTCTTATCGCTTTCCATTAAATCTACTCCCAATATCTCACCCTTCATGGTTCTTGTTGCTCTTAAACAGAGATCTTCCATTTCGTTTGTTACCTTGCAAGATTCTGCCCTCCCACCAAGAGCCATATTAGTTTTCCATTCATTTTTGTCGGAGTACCTATAAATTGCCGCCACTACATTCTCTCCTACAACAATACATCTGATGTCTCTGGGAGGTCTTTTTACAAATTCTTCAAAATAATATATATGATACAACGGGTACATGTGCTCTCTGTCCTCTATTACTGCTTCTGCTGCTTCTTTGTCTTTTAATAGGGCAATCATTCTTCCCCAACTTCCAACTACCGGTTTGATAACTTTTGGATATCCGTTCTTATTCAGGATATTCATGGCAGACTGATTTGAGAATGCACAAAATGCTTTTGGGGTGGATATGCCTGATTTTGACAGTTCCATATGACTAAACAGTTTATTTCCACACATGATTGCTGTATGAAGAGAATTTATCATCTTGGCTCCGAGGCCCTCAAAGGCTGCAGTAGAATGCAAATTATTATAATAACTCACACATCGCTGTAAGATGATGTCGTTATGATATGTATCTCTAGGTTTGTCTAGCTCAATTGAATTTTCTCTACAATTAATTAATTCAAATTTGATATCTTTTTTTTTCGCTGATTCGATTAATGACTTTTCTTCCCATCTCAGCTGATCATAAAGAATGAAAAAAGAAGTTTTATTGTTATTCCGATTCACTCCCCCCAATCCTCTCCAACAGATTGCGCAGGTCTGATGGCAAACCCATTGTTTGATTTAATTAATTCGTAACTGGCACCACAATCAGGACATGTAACAATTTCATTTTCCATCGCATCACTCGGAATTTTGATCTCCGCATCACATTCAGCACATTTTATCATTTCTATCTCCTCTAGTTTGACACTGCATCGTTAAGTATTTTTCTTTCTAATCTCTCATCAAGATATAACTCAAGGATATCTCCCATACGGAGTTCTTTCAATCCCTTGGCCATTTTTACTGCCTCAACTTTTGTCGATTCAAGACCTAGTAAAGAAAGCAAGTAGGCAGCACCATTCTTGCCAGCTAATTCTCCAAAAACAATTTTTCTTCTATTTCCAACTAGTCGAGGTTCAAGTATTTCATATGCTGATGGATTTTGTAAAATTGCGGCCAAGTGTGTACCTGCTTTATGTTTGTACGCACTTTCGCCAACTATAGGTTTGGATTCTGGAGTTTCTATGTGTGTATAATCTACTATCGTCCTTGAAAGATCTTTTAACATATGTAACCTAAAATCATTGGGAATGCCATATATTACAGTTAATGCTACTGCTGTTTCTGCTAAGGAGGGAATTCCCGTCCGTTCGCCGAATCCATCAATGGTTGTGTGAATTTGATTGGCACCGGCTTCACACCCCGCAAGTGCATTCGCCAGCGCAAGTCCAACATCATTATGACAATGAACATCCAGTGATGAGACATTGGTATCAATGTTGTCATACACCATCTTTACTAAGTTGTACATACCATGTGGACGCATGATCCCCACAGTATCAGGGATGCTTATTCTTTCAATTCCTCTCGAATTCATCTCTTTGCACATTTCGATAAGAAATAATGGATCCGTTCTACTTGCGTCCTCCATAGTAAAACGAGATTTTAATCCATGTGATTTTATAAAGTCTGCAACTTCAAGTGCTCTAATTTTCGCTTCCTCTCTCGATATCTTCAATTTCGTAGCGAGGTGTATATCTGAAATTCCCATGTAAGTTGCAACCCAAGACGCATTGCAGTCAATTGCAACTTCAACATCAGATTTTAGGGCCCTTACGTGAGCTAGAATATCTGCCTTCAAACCTTGTTTGATTATAGTTTTAGTCGCTTCGAAATGATCGTTGGAAACAACAGGACTGATTTCTATCTGATTTACACCGAACGAATCTAACAACCAAGCAATCTGTATTCTTTGCTTGATTGTGAATGAAACTCCAGGATGCTGCTCACCCTCACGAAGTGTCGAGTCAAGTATCTTGATATCTTTATTCGTCGATGTTTGGTTGTATATGTTCGCAAAATGATTAGGATCATCCGAATTTAGTGACATTTGTGATAAATTATAACTTATTTCGATTACAATATAAACCTTTTCGGCTGGTAATCCATGAATTTACGTTAATGTCCTTAGAATAATGACCGTATCAGTATTAGATACACCTTCAATTCGCCTGATATCGTCAATACTACTGTTGATTTCGTTAATTGAATTGGCTGATATTATTACTGCTATGTCATATTGCCCAGTTATTTCATAAATGATTTGAACCCCTGGAACGCTTTGAAGTTTTGAAGCTACAGAATTAGTGTCATTTGAAGAAGCTACCGAAAGTAAGGTAATTGCGCTGGTCTTTTTGCTTGCATTCTCCTCTATAGTAAATCTAGAGATTGAACCATCATCAATGAGGTTCTTAATCCTTCGTCTAATTGCCGATTCCGACAGACCAAGCTCTTTTCCTATATCTACAAATGATTTTCTAGAATCCATTCGAAGGATATCGAGAATTCGCTTATCAAATTCATTATCTTTTGACATTGCGCCTTTTCTCCTCTTCACTTAATATCGCATCCAATATTTCAATGGCTGTACTTACTTGCTCTTTCTTCATTACTAAAGGTGGAAGTAGTCGGATTATTGTTCTTCCAGAGTATAACATCAAAAGTCCATTTTTTATACCATCCATTAAAATGTCTCTTACGTCAAAGCGTGATTCTAAAGCCAGCATCATGCCCATGCCTCTAACATCTCTTATAATCGGGTGTTTATCCTTTAATTCAACAAGCCTATTTTTGAAATACTTTCCTGTATCTGAGGCTTTACTCACTAAATCACCTTTAATTATTGCGTCTATTGTTGCACTACCTGCAGAGCATGAAATTGGGTTTCCAGCAAATGTCGAAGAATGTTCTCCCAAGCTCATACATTTAGCTATTTCGTCTTTGACAAACGTTACTCCAGTAGGAATACCAGACGCAATACCTTTTGCAATACACATTATATCAGGAACAGTACTCCAATTTTGACCAGCCCACATTTTTCCAGTTCGTCCTAGCCCTGTCTGTATTTCGTCAAAGATCAACACTATTTTTTTTTCTGTGCATATATCACGCACTGATCTTACATAACCTTCCGGAGGCATTATTATTCCAGATTCTCCCTGGATTGGTTCAACAATTACAGTCCCAATGCTTTCGTCAATAGCTTCAGTAAGCGAAGAAATATCTCCAAAAGGTACAAATTTTATTCCCTCTAATAAAGGACTAAACGATTTACGGTATTTTGAATTGTACGTTACCGATAGTGCACCATAGGTTTTTCCATGATAACCACCATGCATGGATATAACTCCTGTTTTCTGTGAATATTTTCGTGAGAATTTTAATGCTGCCTCTACAGATTCTGCACCGCTATTACTTAAGAAAATTCTCCCGAGATTAACGGGCGCAATTGAATTCAATTTTGATAGAAACTGAAGTCTGCTATCGTGATATGTAGACATATGACATACCATTAGCTTGTTCATTTGGTAAGTTATTGCATTAATGACATCCTTGTTGCAATGCCCTATGATGGCAACCCCATACCCACCCATACAGTCAATGTATTCCTTTCCATCAGTGTCCCAGATCGTTGCATCTTGTCCCCTATCAAGGGTAACAGGAAATCTTTGATAGAGATTAATCAAAAAAGAATCTTCATTAAGGATCAATTTGAAATCACCGTACAATTCACATGATTCATCGCACAAGTAATAGGATTTGATACTTTACCCGATGATATTATCACTTCTTTAACCCCTGACATTAGGGCCTCTGTACTTGCCAATATTTTTTTTTCCATTCCAAACCCTATCTTTGGCAGATATTCTTTTGCTTGATTACACGTAAGCTTTTCTATTAGCTTGTCATCCAATTGCAAACCATTCACATTAGTTAGAAAAATTGCTTTATCCGCCTTCAAATTTCCAGCTATATAGGCTGCAGCTCTATCTCCATCTACATTCAAAAATTCATAATTTTCGCTTAGTGCTATGGGCGAAACAACGGGCACATAACCGCCATCAGTTAAGGTATTCAAGAGAGAGGTGTCGACAGAACTAATTTTTCCTGTATAGCCTCCTTCTATGATCATTTTGCGTCCCTTCTCATTTATTATAGTCAATTTCGTTTTCCTTTTTGCCTTTAAAGTGTTATTATCTATACCTGAAATACCTACCGCTCGTATTCCTACTTCTACTAGCATCCTGACAATTATCTTATTAATTTTCCCAGACATTACCATAGTATAAATCTCAGCAGTTTCCTTATCGGTATATCGACTTCTAATCCCACTAGGGGAAACAATAAACTTTTGGTCTTTTCCAAGCCTTGTGGCCATACTCGTCACTTCATTACCACCGCCATGCACTAGCACCATTTTTTCGTTTAACGAAATTTGGTGTATTTCTTCAATTATTGATGGATGCAATGCATTAAGTACACTCCCTCCAAACTTTATGACTATCATACTGGAGTTAAGGGTGTGTACTTTAGTCCGTCAGTTTCATCAAATCCGCACATAAGATTCATATTCTGTATTGCAGATCCTGCAGCCCCCTTCATCAAGTTATCAGATGCCGAAAGAGCAACAATGCGGCTTGTATTTTCATCCAAATCAAATCCTACGTCACAGAAATTGGAACCGACTACAAATTTGGGATCTGGGAATTTATAGAGTCCTTTCTTGTCTCTTATTAACCTAATGAACGGTTCCTCTTTGTACGAGTTTCTATAAACTTTCCATAGCTCAATTTCTGAAATTGGGGAATTAAGAAACACATGATTTGTTGTCAATATCCCTCTTACTAGATTTACAGCATGAGGACTCATACTTACCTTTATTTTTTTACCGGACATAAGGCTTAATTCTTGCTCTATTTCACCAGTGTGTCTGTGTTTTGAAGGTTTGTATGGCCGGATAACTCCGTACCTCATCGCGTGATGAGTCCCAGTACTATCAGTTGCACCTGCCCCCGAAGAGCCTATTTTACTATCTACTATTATGTGATTGGTGTCAATCAATTTATTTTCCACCAAAGGTTTTAATGCTAAAATCGACGTTACAGCCATACATCCAGGACAAGAAACCAACTGTGCGTCTTTAATTTCATTTCTGTGTATCTCAGGTATGCCGTAAACCGATTTAGGTAGTAAATCAGGAAATGGATGTTCCCATCCATACCATTTAACATAGTCATCTGCATTCTTCAAACGGAAATCTGCCGACAGATCTATTATCTTTATTCCGGTGTTGTACAGATCCTTGACTATCTTCAAGGCGTTACCATGAGGAACTGATACAAATATTAAATCGCATTGATCTAATAACTTGTCCAATTCCATCGGTGAAAATGTGAGATTTATGAAGCCCTTAAGGCTGGGATGTATTCTGTGAACGTATTCTCCCGCATTCTGTCTAGAAGTTAAAACGCTTAATTCAACATCCGGATGAACTACCAATAGGCGTAAGAGTTCCCCCCCGACATAGCCTGAAGCGCCAATTACTCCAACTTTCATTTTAATTTGTTCCTTCACCAAAATTTCTACTACTACATCTTATGAATTTTGTTATCTAGAAGGAGGTACTATACTGCCGAGTTCAGACAAGCGGGCCTCGATTATTTACAATCTACGGATCTATTTGTTTGATTTTTCTAGGAGATAGTCTACCATTTTTCCGGCAATGTCAGATTTAGAAACAGCCGAAGCACCTCTAAATTCTACAGTATTGTTTACTTCATGCACTAAATAGCCTGTTTCCCTATCTTCCATGAGATCAACACCTAAAATACCTTCACCTACGGCCTTTGAGGCTTTTAGTACAATCTCGCGTAATTCAGGATTCAAAGGTGCCACTTCCGTTCTACCGCCGACCGCCACATTGGTTCTCCACTCATTTTCTGGTGAATATCTGTAGACAGATGCAGCAATTTCATTCCCTATCACTATGCATCTAATGTCGCGAGTAGGACGATCTACCAATTCTTGGAAATAATAAATTCTGGAAAATAGATTATCGTTTTCTTCTCTCATGTCCAAGAAAATTTTAGCCATTGTGTGATCTTTAATTTGGTAAACACCACGTCCCCAAGATCCGATAATGGGTTTAACCACCAGTGGATATCCTAACTTATTCATACACTCTCTTGCTGATTCTGTGCTAAATGCAAATGTGGTCTTCGGTGTGGGTACGTTATTCTTTTTTAACACCATGGAGGTGATTAGTTTATTTCCGCAGATCTCGCTTACATTAAATGAATTAACAACAGGTAATCCTATTTCTTCTAGACAATAGGTTAAGTGTAACCCCCTGATGTAACTTATCACGCGTTGGAATATTATGTCACCAAATATAGGATCAGGTTTACTTGATTCAGTATCGAATGTTATTGATTTTCCATCTACTAGGGAAGCGTCAATTCCTTTTTCCTTAATCTTATTGTATATTTGCTTTTCTTCAAATCTTAGTTTGTCATAAATTATGCATATTCTATTCAACTATTGTCCCCAGTCTTCCCCGACTGATTCTGCTTCCTTCATTTCAACTGTATCCTGATTCTTTGATACGATTTCAAAATCGGTACCGCAGTCTGGACAGGTTATAATTTCTCCGACCATCGAATCCTGAGGGATGGTCAATTCGGCACCACAGTCCTTACACTCCTTTTTCATTTCTATTTTTCTCTCTTCTTGTTCCTAGATATGTTCCTTGATAATCTATTAGCAACAACTGTTTCCATCCCCCATAACTCTATAAAACCTTTTGCAAGGTTTTGATTAAAATCAGAATCTGAAAGATAAGTAGCCAGCGTCTGACTATACAGTGAATTTATAGATTTTCTGCCTACAACCTTTAGGGATCCATTTTGCAATTTCACTTTAACTTTTCCCGTAACTCTTTTTTGAGTTGCATCTATAAACCTATCTAAGTCTTCCCTTAGAGGATCAAACCATAACCCAGAATAGACCATCCAACTCCACTGATCATCCACGATTTGTTTAAAGCGTAATTCATGTTTTGTTAGAACTAGTTGTTCCAAATCTTTGTGGGCTACGAAAATAGTCTGTGCGGCTGGTGCCTCGTATATTTCTCTAGTCTTTATCCCAACTACTCTATCTTCTATAAAATCTATCACACCGATTCCATGTCTACCTGCCTTGATATTCAAATATGGAATTAAGTCCGTTAGACTCATTTTTTGATTATCAATGCCTATTGGGATTCCATTTTCGAATTCCAATTCAAGATATTCGTCAGGAATATTCAAATTTTTAACCAACTTAAAAATACCTTCAGGAGGTTCAATCCAAGGGTCTTCTAAAATTCCTCCTTCTATAGCTCTTCCCCACATATTTGTGTCAGTACTGTACTTTTTAACTTCCTCATCGATCGGAATTTTATTTTTTTTTGCGTATTTGATTTCAAGATCCCTTGTAAGGTTCATCTCACGAATAGGCGCAATAATCTTGATGCTTGGATCTAGGGATAATATGGCAATGTCAAACCTAACTTGATCATTTCCCTTGCCTGTACAACCATGGGCAACTGCGATTGCATCTTCTTGCGTGGCGACTTCCATTATTTTTGTTGCAATCAAGGGGCGGGTTAATGCCGTAGCAAGGGGATATTTTCCCTCGTAGAGACCATTTGCCATTATAGATTTATTGACAAATCCTTCTGCAAATTCTTTCTTTGCATCAATGTTAACATGCTTTAGCGCACCAAGAATTTTCGATTTTTTACTAATTTCAGCTAAGTCATCACCTTGCCCACAGTCAACGGTTGCAGTAATAACCTCTAATTTATGATAATTTTGAAGATATTTTACACATACAGATGTATCCAGACCACCGGAGAAAGCTAAAACAACTTTTTTATTGGACATTACTAATCCAACCGTTATAAGAATAGACTTATATTTTTTTGATTAAATATTTCACTGGCTTTAAAAAATGAAAACTATTAAAACATACTTGATCAATATCTCTATATGAATTACGGGTATAATTTTGAAGAAGTAAAGAAAAAGGTGTTTTATGCTTTATCCCAAAACTACTCTGGTCTGTCAGGAATTGAACTAGCATTAAAGACCAAAATTAATCGAATGACTCTGACAAAATATCTAAATCTAATGCTTGCACAAGGATTGATTAGAAAAAAAAAATCGGAACTGTTAATGTATGGTACCTAGATAAAGACGCGCCATCAATAGAATTTCCGCTTAATACTCACAGTTTACAGCAAAAATTATTGGATTGTCTGCTTCAGGGAAATGAATCACAAGCAATAAACATAATTTCGAATTTATTATTTTCAACAATTTCAAAAGAAAGAATTTTATTCAATATTATTTTACCATGTTTGAATACATTAAACGATATGTACAACAGAGGTAAAATAAGTGAAACTGAGAAATTATTAATTTCTACAACTATTCTAGACCTTATACTGATGACAAAATTTGTTTCTACAATAGACATCCCAAAATTAAATGCATATTCCATAATCGTTTCTGGATCGGAGGAGGCTACTTATCAAGCAAGAATCGCTTCTGTAATGTTGCATTTGATGGGGTGGCATACACTGTATTTGCCAGATGTTGAGAGTAAGATAGATCCATTTTTCGATATTGACATTCACAGGCTTATTGCCAAGAAATTAAAAAATGTGAAAGGATTGTCTGCAGTAATGATATTTTCTTTTAATGCAAATACCCTGAAATTCCTGTCCAATACTATGAAAGCATTAAGAGACAAGATTGAAAATGATATAAAAATAGTCATATTTACTAATAATGATTTGTTGCAGGTTTCGCAGGACATAGAGGTTGATTATAATACGGCGGACCTAACGTCACTTATTGATTGGGCAAAAGAGCAGTATCTTAATTTTATACCTTAATTTCTTTCCTAACAGAAGTTTTGATTTATTATTAGATTTGGATACCTTAATTGGAATGTTCTAACTTGCTATATACTTTAGAATAACAAAACGCAATTCCGAATTTCGATCAACCATTTTTTATATCATCTGCCTCCAGATTAAATACACTGTTGAATAATTTCATTGTTGATAAAATTGGGCCGAAAGGGATTTGAACCCTCGGCCTTTCGATTATCAGTCGAACGCTCCGCCAAGCTGAGCTATCGGCCCATAAAACGAAATAATTCGAGGATATTTATTCGTGTGGATGTGGAAACAGTAGATAAAAATGCATTTAAGTCATGCAATGAACAAACCTGTTAATTGGTGCTTCAGATCAAAAAAGTTGCTATTATAACCAAAATCAACAATGCATTAGCAAATGATGCAGCACGACAGGTGGCAAAATTTTTAGATCAAAAAAGGATTCAAATATTCTCAATAGAGCCACTAGATATCAATACTGTTTCTCTGGTTGAACCTGCAGAACTTATCAATACTGAACTAGATCTAGTCTTTGCAATAGGAGGAGATGGTACTACACTTCGTGCTTTTAGAACGATTAGAAAGAGTACGCCAGTTTTCAGCTTAAATATCGGTGGAACTAGAGGTATTTTGGCAGAAGCAAATACAAAGCCCATTGAACAACAATTGCACGATATTTTCAACGGAAATTATTTTTATGATAAAAGACTCAGGTTGCAGGCACATATTGATGGTGAGATGATTGGCGCCGCATTGAATGATATAGTAATCACGAGAACAAATTTAACGAAGACTCCTACCATTACGATTAATTTATTCGATTATCCAGTATCGCAAAAAATGGATGGAGTAATAGTTTCTTCACCAACGGGCTCTACTGGACATGCACTATCACTTGGGGGCCCTATAATTCATGAAAGTATGAATTGTGTTTTGATATTGCCTATTGCGCCGGTTAACAAGACCCCTGCATTAATACTCGAATTAAAGGATATTGAGATCAGGTCGACTGATAGTTCCAAAATAATTATTGACGGTCAACAAGTATTTGATTCAACACCAGAAAATAACATCACGATTTCTAAATACCCATACGATGGAGTATTCCTACGCATCGGCAAAAGAGGGATTAGACAACTTGAAAAACTTGGATTCTAGGGTAGAATCGAAATATGCCTTGGATGCAACTGCATTTTATCAAGGATTTCATCTGCATACAATCGATACTTGCCTTACAACGGGACTGGTGTTCAATGAGATATCGCACCTCCAACACAAAATTTCATCTTTGGATACTTTGATTTTAACCAAGAGAATTATTATATTTGAACCTAGTACTAAAACTGTAAAATTGATTAAATTAGTTGCAAAACAAACAGGAGAGGGTCGACTAACCGAAGCTGATGTTTCGATTATTGCCCTAGCAAAGGATTACAATGCAATACTAGTTACAGATGACTTTGCAATAAGTAATTTAGCAAAATCTTTATCAATAGAATTACTTAATTTAGGAACAAAAGGAATTAGAGAGAGAAGAAAATGGATCAAGTATTGTGGAATTTGTGGCAGGGGACATAGTTCAACAGAATCAGTATGCACACTGTGTGGTAACAAATTGCGCGTCCGCTATAAAAAACAGATAGATAAAAACCTTGCATGAGCATAATATTAAGAAAAGAAGACGAGGTCTATCATGGTCTAACTTATATGAATCAATTTGGGAGACTGGAAAGTTATGTACACCGTAATTCCTTTCGATTCACCCTGATCATATGCGATTATTGGATTATTTCCAAACTTGTTAATATAGGCCATAATAATTAACACCCAAGGTGCAACCGATTTTTCTTTTGAACCAAAATAAATCTTTAGGTTGTTGTTTTGGCTTTCGTATGTTACATATCCCAAATAGCACAGCCGTAGAGCATAATCTAGAATACTAATAATTTCTTCAATATTTTTGCATTTTAGGTCACTACTAAATTTCTCTATCTGATCTATAAGGAATGTATAATCATTATCTCTTTTGATTGAAAAGTCAAGTAAAATTTGTGAAAGTTCGTTTTCTATCATTTTTGATAGAATTAATGCTTTTTTTGAAATTTCATTGCTCAGCATGGCAGGATTTACACGTAGAGCTTTTTTCCATTTTTCATCAAATATCTTAAGATATGAAGTACCAAATGACTCAGTTGTCAATAATTGTGAGGCTTTTCCATTTGTGCTATCAATAAAAATTATTTTTTTGAAATCGAAAATTAGGATATTTCCAGAGACATTATCAGACCTAATTTCTATACTGTTTGGGAACGTTCCAAGGCTATCGTCGATGATGGACTCAATTCCAACTAGCATATTGATTTTTATCCCCTTCCTTGCAATCTCCGATAAAGAAGATTTACTTTGAAGAATTACATTTTGTCCCCATGAATCAAGGATTAAATCTATGTTTGATTTGGTTGAAGAAATCAATTCCTCAATTTTTTGCACTACTACATTAGGCTCAAGAATTAAGTATTTTTTCTCTTCATATACTTTTTTGCCCTCTTCTCTCAATTTCTCCAAATTATTTGAAATTCTACGCATGGTTTCTAACCTTCTTTCTTGCAATGTTATAATCTCCTCAAATGCCTCGTTAGGCGGTGTAGCGGTTGCTATCATCGGCTTTTGGCTTGAAATTGTTGACAGTTTTTTTCTCTCTAACTTCTTTAAAGTTGTGTAGATCTTTGTTCTGGGAAGATTAGAATAATAGGCAATTTCACTTGCTCCTAATGTTCCTTTCGATACCAATGTTATGTATGCCATTGATTCATATTTTGACAACCCTAATTCTTCTAGATTTCCTACAAGATCCAGATAATTTGGAATATCACTAGGACATTTACCCATGTGCACTCTTTTTATTTTTAGACGTAAATCAAGATGTCAATTTCATTGTACAAAACAAAAAAAAATGTAAAGCTTGAAAAACATAATATTTTAAAACATGCAATTTTATACGGGGTCTCATAATCCAACTGCCGTATGTTTCAAATTGACGAATTTAATTACATAAATTAGTAATTACGTAGACAAAATGTAAGGTGAAGTCAATTATACTATGTTTTTTATACTTTTTTGCGTAAAAATACGATAATCTTTTTTAGGCTTTGTTCAATTTATTTTGTTCCTTGACCAATATAGATTCACATTGTGGTAATTCTAAGAAATACTCTGAACTTTAATGAATATATGAGTTTAGCGCCACAGGAACTAGAAAATAGCGCCAGTAAATACGCAGCTGAAGCAATTAGGTTAGATTCGGAGGGTTCCAATGGGCAAGCAATTAGCGCGTACCAGAGAGCAGTTGAAGCATTAGTCAAACTGGTACAGATCTATCCCGATTATAAGCTGAATAAGATATACATGGAAAGAGCTAGCTCTTATCAAAATAGAATCAAGGCGCTGCAGATGTCAAACCCATTATTTGATACGGAAACTAATAAGGTTAGACAATCAGATAAAAAACCCGAAAGTCAAACAAATTCAATCCTTAACAACATACAATCAGCAAAGAGAAAGAATGAACACAACGGCGAATATAGTTTGTACTTTGAAGAATTACTTATGACAGACAAACCTAAGGTGTCTTGGAATGAAGTAATAGGATTGGATGATGCTAAAAGGGCTATGAGAGAATCTATAGTTTATCCAACTATCAGGCCCGATTTACTCCCATTAGGTTGGGCGAGAGGAATATTGTTATTTGGCCCACCTGGATGCGGGAAGACCTTGCTCGCAGCGGCAGCAGCAGCGGAAATCGATGGTTACTTCATAAATGTTGATGCAGCTTCCATGATGAGTAAATGGCTAGGTGAGGCAGAAAAAAATGTATCAAAATTATTTTCTATGGCTCGTAAATTACACGATAATGAAGGTGTACCTGTTCTTATTTTTGTTGATGAAATAGATTCGCTCTTGGGTAACAGAAACAGTGAAGTTGGGGGTGAAGTTCGGGTAAAAAATCAATTCCTTACCGAAATGGATGGTATAAATGGAAAATCCCGGGAATCAAAATTGTATGTCATTGGCGCGACTAACAAACCTTGGAGTTTGGAAGCAGGTTTTCTTCGGAGATTTCAAAAAAGGATTTACGTTACACTACCAAGTGGAGCTTCTAGAGCCCACCTATTTGCACAGTACACTAAGAGATTACAAATGGAATCCTCATTGAAAATTGAGAACCTAGCAAGATTGACAGATGGTTACAGCGGGAGTGATGTGAAGGACATTTGTCAATCTGTTCAATTGCGTGTTGTGGATGAGCTATTCCAAAGTGGAAAGGGATTAGACAGCGATGCAAATACTAGAACTATAACTGAGGTTGATTTTAAAGAAATTCTAAAAATGAGAAAGCCAAGCGTAAGCATGGACATGATTCGTGCATACATGAGATGGAGCGAACAGTTTAAAGCTCTTTAATTTTCACTTTCTTTTTTATAGACCTTTATCGCATCGGAAATTTTTTTTATGGCAGTTGCCTTGCCATCCCATCCTGAAACTTTTACAAATTTCCCTTTCTCCAATTCTTTGTAATGTTCAAAGAAATGTTTTATTTGGTCCTTCAAATGGTTTGGTACATCTTCTATATCACTAACGCTTGAAAAGGAAGGATCGATTTTCGATGTTGGTATGGATACTATTTTTGAATCTTGACCTTCTTCATCTTCAGTTTTGAGTAAGCCGATGGGTATTACTTTTATTAAAGATAATGGCGCTAATGATGTTTCTCCGAGTACGAGTATATCAAGAGGGTCTCCATCTTCCTCTAGTGTATTTGGTATAAACCCGTAATTGCATGGATAGTACATCGCAGTAAATAATTTCCTGTCTACTTTGATAAAGCCACTTTCCATATCATATTCATATTTGATATTGCTACCCTTTGGGATTTCTATCATCGCGATACACTGATCAGGTGACTGCTTGATCGAACCAACTTTTTGATTAGTCATCATGATAATTTCTTATTTGACGGTATTTATATTCGAAAAGGTTGGGAAAACCTAATTGAATTTATCTTTAATAATTTTTGCTACCTCACAGCGCCGAACTTTCAAGATAGTTATTTGATAAAATTATAAAACAGGGAATAGAACTGACGTTGGCATCAATGAAGCTATTAGCCAGCTATGATCCAAAGGAAATTGAATCTCAGGTGAATTCGTACCTTGATGTTATTCAGCAGCAATCTTTAATCGATAAAGAGCTTTCTTCTTTCAAAGGAACGCTTGGGTATGTAGAGGGACCACCTACACTAAATGGTGAACCGCATGCAGGTCATCTGAGAGGACGTATAATCAAGGATTTATGGTTTAGGTACAAGACTCTACAAAAATATAAAGTTGTATTCCGTGCGGGTTGGGATACGCAAGGTTTACCAATTGAATTACAGGCAGAAAAAAATCTGGGATTAACTGGTAGTAAAGCAGAGAATATCAAAAAGGTCGGGATTACTAAAATCGTGGACGCATGCAAAGAGCTTATCAAGCTTAATTCAGAAAAGTGGATCCGAGTCGATCGCCTTCTTGGAATGTCGTTTGATTATGATCGTGCATATTGGACCTACGACGATACTTACATTGAAAGGGAATGGCAGGTAGTAAAAAAGGCATGGGATTTGGGCATACTCCAAGAATGGTTTAGAGTAGTCGCATACTGTCCATCATGTCAAACTTCATTGAGTAATGCAGAGGTCAATCAAGGGTACAAAGTCGTTGACGATCCATCTTTTTATTATAAGGTGCGATTAAAGGATGAAAACACATTCCTGATTGTATGGACAACTATGCCATTTACGCTAGTCACAGATGAATTGATTGGCGTAAATCCTAATTCTGATTATGACTACATTTTGATCGAAAACGAGCAGTGGATAGTGGGACATGATAGGTTAAAGGATTTAACAGATGATCTTAAAATTGAGAATTTCAATGTCGTAAAGGTAGTAAAAGGAGCAGAACTCGATGGCAAAAAGTACATACATCCACTATTGGAACTAATTCCCGGTCTCAGAGAATTAGGCGAGAAGAACTTGATACATTTTGTAGTAGCAGAAAATTTCGTTGACGCAAGTACTGGAAGTGGATTAGTCCATTTGTCCCCTGCCAATGGTCAAGATGATTTTGATATAGCTGTCAAACGCGGTATACCAATATTTGTGCCCATTAATGATAGGGTGGAATTCACCGATAAGGCTGGCATCTTTAATGGACAATTCGTTCGTGACTCGGATCACTTGGTAATTGAAAAAATGAAGGAAGTAGGGGCGTATCTGAAGTTAGGAAGAATCAAACATCAGTATCCAACTTGTTGGCGTTCAAATCACAAGCTAGTCTGGCTTGCTAGGCGAGAATATTTTTACATGATTGATAATCTCGGTAATAAACCGATTTCCGCTGTTTTAAACGTCAATTTCTTTTTTGAATCTCCAAAAAACAGATTTTTGGAAATAATAAAGGAACAGGTACCCTGGTGCATATCTAGGGAGAGAGTATGGGGAACCCCTCTTCCAATATGGAACTGTGGCAAGTGCGGCTCGAAAGAACCACTTTTTTCTAGAAACGAAATAATCAAGAGAGCATCAAAGTTACCTGACGGAGAACAATTTGAATTGCATCGACCATGGATAGATAACGTAGAGATTAATTGTTTAAAATGTAACGTACCTATGAGTAGAGAACCTTTTGTTCTCGATACATGGCACAATAGTGGTGCTTCACCTTATGCATCATTTTCAGATGATGAATACAAAAAATTAATACCTGCTGCTTTCCTGACAGAAGGAATAGATCAAACAAGGGGATGGGCATACACATTACTTATCGAAAACGTTATAATGCAAAACAAAGACAATTCACCTTTTAAATCGTTTCTATTTCAGGGACACATTCTAGATGAAAAGGGAAATAAGATGAGCAAAAGTTTGGGTAATGTATTGGACGCAAATGATCTGCTGGTTAAACATTCAGTCGATGCAATAAGATTTTATTTCATGTGGAAAGCTTCTCCTATTGAGTCTTTAAACTTTAGCTTGAATGAAATGTCTTCAAGGCCATACCAGGTGCTAAGTACTCTCTATTATCTACATGTTTACTTAATTCAGAACAGTGTTTACGATAAATTTGACACTAGAAAAATAAACTTGGATTCGGTCCTGAAAAGCGAATTTATTACTGTAGCTGAAGCTTGGATTTTATCCAAATTACAATCGTTGATAGAAACGGTTACCACGTCTCTAGATTCTTGTAGATTTAACGAAGGTGCAAAGGCATTCGAAGAATTTATAATAAATCATATAAGCCAAACTTATGTTCCTATGACCCGGGATGATATATGGGATGATAATATGGAAACTTTAGAACGAAGGCACGTGATATATGCAGTACTTGGCTATACATTATCACAAATTGACATTATGCTTCATTCGTATTGTCCTATCATAACAGATTACTTGTATTTGCTCTGTTTCAAAAAGAAAGAACGAGTTATACTTGAAAGTTGGCCAAATCTTAACAGTAGGTTGAAAAATACTGAAATTGAAGTTACTGTAGATAGGTCAAAAAAAATTATTTCTTTGGTTAATTCAGCTAGAATGAAGGCTAAATTTAAAAGAAGGTGGCCTATTAGTCGGATTGTTATTTGCATTGATGATGAATCTATTCTTGAATCAAAAGAATTATCAAACATACTAAAAAAACAACTCAATACAATGACTATCGATATCAAGATATTAAATTTCAGTAATTTTCATGAAAAAGTAAATTCTCTTTATTCGGAGAATCTTGTTAGCGTAAATGCTAAGCCTAGAATAAATAAAATTGCGCCAAGATTAAAGAACGATCTAGCCAAAGCGCTCCAGGCATTTGAAAAAATTAATTATGATGATTTGTATGGGCAATTAATGTCAAATAGCAATTTTAATCTAAAATATTTATCAGGTGAAATAGAATTGTCAAAAGACGATGTAGAATTTACCTATGCGGGTAAGCCACCATATGTAATGGTAGAATCAGACCAGAACGATATTGCTGTGTTTATCGATACTACCAGAAGTAATGAATTGATATCCATGGGTCTTGTAAAAGATATTGCACGAAATATACAACAGTTGAGAAAAGAAAGGGGATTTGTTCCTACCGAAATATTATCATATGCACATGTATCAAATCTAGATCCAGATGAATCATTATCTCTTGAAAATTATAAAAAAGAATTGGCATACTACGTAAGAGTAAAAGAGATAGTCCTCTCTCATGACAAACTTCAAGACATCGAATATAAAGAAATTGATATCGATGGTAAGAAAATCCTAATTTCCGTTCAATAGCTAATAATGTAGTAAAAATTGGAAATTGGTGAAATAATATTTGCTAGAATGCCCACAATTTCCTTTTAGTCACATTATCTACTCTAACGGTACTACATGATTTTATTCTACTTGTCAATGTTATGTGTTCGTTCTAGAGCTAAACATTAGTAATCCATGTTTTGGCTAATGCCGGTATCCCTAGTATTCTCAATATTATTAAATGCAATTGAATTTCGGATTAGTTGATAACTATTATTGTGACAATTAGAGGAACAAAAATTTTTCCAACGCTTCCTCCTCCATTATCAATCCTTTGCAATCCCCATGATTATTGCAAATACACACTGAAGATTTAGGCAATAATTATAAAATACAGAAGCTGTCGTTTATTTTTTACTATAAAAGTGATGACAATAATTAAATTATACTTTTTCATTGTTTTTTTGTGGAAGTATACACGGAAAAACGACCATGGGGTTCATTTGAAAAATTCAATGAGAATGAACGATGTACGGTTAAATTACTTTACATAAAACCTGATTCAAGATTAAGTCTTCAATATCATAATAAACGAAAGGAATTTTGGAAAATCGTTAAGGGTTCAGCCAAGGTAGAAGTACAGAACGAAAAATCATCCTTGAAGGAAGGCGATGATATCATAATCCCATCGGGGGCAAGGCATAGAATTCAAGCGAGCAATTCTGGTTGTATTGTTTTGGAAATTTCTTATGGCAGCTTTGATGAAAACGATATCGTCAGAATTGAAGATGATTATGACAGGGATTAGAATTTAGAGAATGCATTTATGGAACGTTAGGTATAATACCTCGAATAGTAACTAATGAAGCAGAATTTTGATGACAAAACTGCGTTGTATTTAACGAAATACAAATAAAGCCCTCTTATCGCTCTTAATCTAATGAGCGCAAGTAAAAAACCCCACATGAATCTTGTGGTTGTAGGACACGTTGATAATGGTAAATCGACTATTGTTGGTCATTTATTAGTTGATATGGGTGTGATTGATCAAAGAACCATTGATTCATTTGCTAAAGAATCTGAAGAAACTGGGAAAGGAGATACTTTCAAGTACGCTTGGGTGTTAGATAGCATTAAGGATGAGCGAGAAAGAGGAATTACGATAGATTTAGCCTTTCAAAAATTTGAAACTTCCAAGTATTTTTATACCTTAATTGATGCTCCTGGCCATAGAGACTTTATCAAAAATATGATAACTGGAGCATCAGAAGCAGATGTCGCAATTCTTGTCGTGTCAGTAAAGCCAGGAGAGACTGAGGCGGCAACTGACCCAGGAGGACAAGCAAGAGAGCATGCGTTTTTGTCAAGGACGTTGGGTGTCGGTCAAGTAGTAGTTGCATTGAATAAAATGGATGATTCGGGATATTCCGAAGCACGTTACAATGAAGTCAAAGAGACTGTGGAAAAAATGTTAAAGTTAGTAGGATACAATGTTTCAAAAATAAGTTTTATACCCGTTTCGGGTTGGAAAGGCGACAACCTTGTTAAGAAATCTGAAAATATGCCGTGGTATAAGGGACCCACCTTAGCTGAAACACTTGATCTTTTCGAACCACCGGAAAAGCCATTAGGGAAACCACTTAGAATACCAATTCAAGATGTTTACTCCATAACTGGTGTTGGTACAGTGCCTGTTGGAAGGATCGAAACAGGAGTTCTAAAAGCAAACCAAAAAGTGATTGTAATGCCATCTGGCGTGACTGGAGAGGTTAAATCGATTGAAACGCATCATACCCAAATGGACTCTGCAGAATCTGGTGATAATATAGGATTTAATTTGAGAGGGGTAGATAAAAAATCAATCAAACGTGGAGATGTAATTGGACCTGTGGACAATCCACCTAATGCTGCAAGAGAATTAGAAGCACAGATAATAATTATACATCATCCAACAGCAATGGCTCCTGGATATACTCCCGTACTTCATGCCCATACTGCGCAGGTCGCTGCTACCTTATCTGAATTTGTAGCAAAAATAGATCCTAAAACTGGTGGAGCTGTTGAAGAAAAGCCCAAGTTCCTAAAGACTGGTGACGCTGCAATTGTGAGGATAAAACCTGTTAGGCCACTTGCTATAGAAACATTCAAAGAATTTCCAGAGATCGGCAGATTTGCACTGAGAGATATGGGAACAACAATAGCTGCTGGTGTCGTTAAATCTATTATAGAGAAATACGACCCAAGTGCCAAAAAGTGAGTCCAATTAATGACTCAGGAAGCACGTATCAAATTAACTAGTACTAATCTTATAATGCTCGAAAATGTATGTCATGAAATAAAGGGTATTGGCGAAAAGAATGGGATTAAATTTAGAGGACCACATCCGCTACCAACTAAAAAAATGAAAGTCGTTACTAGAAAATCGCCTTGTGGACAAGGCACTAACACATGGGATAAATATGAGATGAGGATTCATAGACGGGTAATTGATTTAGGAGCAGATGATAGGTCGATCAGGCAATTGATGAGACTAAAGATTCCAGATGATGTATACATTGAAGTATCTTTGACGTAGCAATTATTCTATTCCCTTTAATTAATCAGTTAGGTTCCTTTTTCATTCTGTTATATGAGTTTGATGGGACCATTAATTGTGGAAATGACTCTGGATTAATAATTTTAGCAAGTATCTCAATACCCGTTATGATACTTGGACCAGGCCTACTAAAATATGAAAGAGCATCTACTGCGAAAACCATACCATTTTGAACCGCCCTGAGTGATTGCCATTGGTTATTCTTTTGTAGGGAACCGTATTCTTGAAATACCTTACGAAGATCAAATCCACACGGCAAAAGAATTATGATATCGGGATCAAATTGGGTTATTTGGGAAAAGTCTATTTTACAAGAACGCTCTCCAACCTTGCTAATTCCATTGATTGCTCCAGCAATTCTAACCATTTGAGGAACCCAGTGACCACAAATGTAGATCGGATCAATCCATTCTAGACAAACCACCTTTGGTTTCTTAAACTTTGTTGCATTAGAAATTTTTTCGATTCTTCTGTACAGAGAATTCCTAATCCGTAAACCATCTTCCTCCTTACCGAGAGCTTTTGCGATAATCATAATACTTTCTATTATCTCTTCAACTGTATGGGGATCTAGAACTAGAGTCTGCGGTTTATTCTCCAAAAATTTCATCGTCTTATTCAGTTCTTTGTTATGAGGTGAGCATACGTCACACAATGCCTGAGAGATAATAAGATCGGGTTGAATTTCTTTTAGCAGATCAAAATTAATAATAAAAAGATCATTTTGCAATCGTGAAAGTTCTTGTATTTTCTCCTCAATTTGAAAACTTGCCATTGATTCTGAATCAAAAACAGAACTTACTATCTGAGGTTTGCTTTTAGCTTCGGCGGGACAAATACATTGATGGGTAACTCCAGATAATAAATCCTGTGATCCCAACATGTAGATAATCTCTGTAGCGCTTGGCAGAAACGAAACAATCCTATTAAACACTGAAGACTCTAAACTATTAATTATATTAAATACTTGTTATAATTAATCTCTTTTAAGACAGATTCACTGATACACGCGAGTCCAGAAATTATAGATATTAATATTTTAATAACTGAATAGCAAGTTACTTGTGTGGGAATATGAGCAAATTTACTATGGCTAATGGAATGGATCAAAATGAGATCGATAGACGCACTAAATACCTTTTAAACCTATTTAAGCGAAATTTCATAGAGAGCAAAAGTGATGACTTTGTTTCAGACGCACTGGCAAACATGATTGTATGTAACTCTGTCTATGCAAAGATCTTTGAAGGATATTTGGTATTAGCTGAAAAGAGAAAAATACCTCAAGAAATGACCGATGGCTTTGTTAAATGGGTATCTGATCAATTAGACGAACTTAAAATAAAACTGAGCGAAAAATACCAAAAGATCGATATGAGATAGCATTTTGTGCTTCAATTTTCTTACCTAACTCAGATTGTCAAATTTTATAACATCTTTTATCGCTTAGCCCTAATTTCAAATGCTGTATGAAATGGACCCTGATCTTCTACTTCCAGTCGTATTAAGTTTCTAGGATCTGATCAATAGAAAAGTCTATATGATTACTATTATGGATTTTTTATATGAAAAACCAACTTTTTATAATTCTAATAGCCGTTTTTTTTATGTCATCATTTTTATTGTGGCACACGGGAAAAGGGGAAACTTTTGCACAGACAGTGGGGAAAAAAAAATCTACTTCGGACTCAATAAGCAAGATCTTTAAAGATGTACAAGAATCCGTTGTACAAATAACTCGAGAGAATAAACCAACCCAAGCAGATTCTTCGGGGGATAAAAATGTAACCAGTCTGGGTTCAGGTTTTGTATTCGATAAGGAAGGGCGGATAATCACTAATCATCATGTCGTAGACGGTTCTAAAAAGGTAGATGTGACTTTCATCAATGGTAACAGATATGTGGCATCAGTCATAGGAAGCGATCCATTTAACGACATCGCAGTCGTAAGAATCACAGATAATATATCAGGACTACATCCGTTGGCTCTAGGTAATTCATCAGCCCTAGAAGTAGGAGATCAAGTTATTGCGATAGGAAACCCTTATGGATTGGCTGGCTCGATGTCTGATGGTATTGTGAGTCAAAAAGGTCGCTTGATATCAACTGAAGGATCACAATTCAGTATTCCAAGTGTAATTCAGACAGATGCGTTAATTAACCCCGGCAATTCCGGAGGACCTTTGCTAAACATGAAAGAGGAAGTAGTCGGAATGAATACTGCTGGCGTATTGTCCGATTCTGGGGGATTTTCTGGTATTGGTTTGGCTGTTCCCTCCAACACTATTTCTAAAATAGTTCCTGTTCTTGTTACAAAGGGAAATTATACGCATCCGTGGCTAGGAATGTCTGCTACAACTTTAACATCAAAATTAACAGAAAATTTTGAAAATCTGAGCAGAAATTTTAAGGGAGTGTACGTGGATTCATTAACAAAAGGCGGGCCATCTGACAGAGCAGGCCTTCGTGGAAGTACCACTGATCAATATGGAGATAAACATGGTAGCGATATTATCACTGCAGTTGACAATCATAATGTTACTTATATGGAGGATTTAGTGTCATATATTGATGAAAATAAACAACCAGGAGATAAGCTGAATCTCACTGTTTTTAGAAATCAATCTTATTCAGATATTAGCGTTCTGCTAGGAGATCGTAACAATAGTACTAAATCCGAAGAAGCAAATGACCCATATAGCTAACCTCCTGTACAAGAGTTCAAAAACGGTTAATTCCAATTTAATTATCCTTTGTAATAGTTATCTAATAAAATTATGAACTTATAAAAAATTGCAATCCTATACTTACTATATACGTCACTAAAAGTATCAACCCAGTTTTCATACCAACTTCTTTTCTAAATAATAAACCCACCGCAAATATCGTGACTACTGTTGTAAGCACCATTTGGAATGATAATATTGGACTTCGCTCTATGATAGCCCCTATTCCACTATGATTAATGGCACCAAATACAGCAAAGGCTAGTAAAAGAGTATTATTTAATATCTTTGACCCCAGTACATTGGCTATAGCAATTGAGGTGCCTTGAGCTCCTTTTCTGGCAAGAAGCATCAACGAAATTTTCTCTGGCATCTCACCTGCGATAGGACTTATTACCACTGAAAGGATTATCGCTGATACACCTACGTCAATGGATACTTCTTCCAATGACTTTATGAAGGGTTCGGCACCAAAGAAGATACCAATAGTTCCTATTATGAAGATTATCACTGCTTTTGTAAACTTCTTTTGATTGCTAGGAGCATTAACGTTATGTAAAGCTTTACTTTTTTCTTCGCTGAATTTCTCCTTTTCTATTCGTTTTTCTTTTTTCATTTCATAAAAAGCAACAAAGACGTATCCTAAGAATAGCCCACCGAACACTATTCCATCTATGAATTGATATCCGTCAATAAATAAAACTGCACTTATTACTGCTGTAACCAGCAGAAAAATTTTGTCCAGTTTAAATGAACTAACATTGATTTTCTTAATTGGTTTTTTTGAAAGGCGTGTTGTTGCTATTAAGAACATTATTGCTAATCCCAATGTCATCATTAAGATATTGCTACCTAAACCAGCCCCCAAAGCAACACCATAGGATCCAGACGATGCTGCATAAACAACTATGGCAATTTCAGGAAGTGTTGTTGCTACACTAAGCAATGTTCTTCCAACGAACCTAGCACCAAATCTCGTCGCTAGATGTTCTGCGCCATAGGAAAGCAACCAACTGGATAATGTTAATTCTCCCAGCCATAGGAGCATTGTTAGGATGTTATTGGCTTCCAAACAATTTGTGACTACAAGGTTTATTGCATATAAACCATAATATGACTAATCACACACGGTTATGTCTGGGTTAATTGATATTGATTTAATTTAATATTACTCTATTTGAATCGTCAGGAGCTATTCCTGATTTTAACTAAATCAAGTCATCTCCCATCAACTTATAGGTACATTTGTTAACGTAGATATGGGTATCTTGATTTTCAAGATGCCATTTGCGTAATCTGCTTTACTATTTGCGTTATCATCTTCTGGGATTGAATGCGGCAGAGGAATCTTTTTCTCAATTCTGCTTGGACGTTGGCTAAAATGAATAGTATGTGATTCGATATCAACAGATCTCTTTGCTCTAATTGTAAGAATATCTTTTGAGATATTTACGTAGATATCTTTCTTTTGAAATCCTGGAAGGTCTACTATGATTACAAGCTCTGTTCCTTCTTCATAAATATCAACTGGTGGTAATACAAACTCGTAAAATTCCCTAGAACGATTGCCGATTTCCTTCATAATCTCTTTTGCCACGTACCGACTTACACCCATATGTTATTTCTAGTCTTCTATCTATAAATTCTTTATTTCGAATCCATAGTACAAAGTGCAAATAAGGAGAAAATGAGCATAGTAATTTTGCAACCACAAATCTCCAAACGGAGTTAAAAAAGCTACTAGTCTGCAATCATAATTGCATGATATCCTGAGCTGCATGCTGGGCAACAGGCATGATCGCACAAACATTCTATACAATATCTATGTGCGTCGTAAAACATGCATATGCTATCAGAGTAGAGACAGTTTTCACATATTACAAACTTTCTACATGGATTCGAATCTAATCTACCCACAATATCAATTGTCTCAAATCTTATATTAAGCTTTTCAAGATTAGGCTTCAAAAATTAGATCAAACTTTATCTCCGAAGAAGAGCATAGTATTAAGCCGTAACGGGACTCTCAGAACAATAATAGACTTCCTATGAATTCCACAAGAAATAAAGATAATGTTCTTCTCAGCTCATCAGACTATGGGTAAAGATGTTCCGAATATTGACAGGATGGCAGGAATTGAAATTTACTCTACAAAATTTGATGGAATTGGAGGTTCAATTAAAGTAAGGTATGAAGACTTTAATGTTCTTGAATTGCTAGTTGAACCAATTTTAAGAGATCTATCAAAGAAAGCAGACAATATTTATAGATTCCCGCTGTTAGTTCTACAAAAAAGAGGGTTAGATTCTAATCACGCCATTTTTGAGATATCCGATCAGCTTGGAACAAAAATTAGAGTATTAGGAATTAAGGATTCTAAAGCTGTTACCAGTCAATATGCTACCTGTGAAGGCAAAAAATTTAGAGAAGGTATGACTGCGCATACAAAATTATCCTTAGTAGGATTTTCAAAACGACCTATAAATAAATCTCATATTATGGGAAACCAATTCGAAGTAAGGGTCTCAAATCCACTTAGGAATGATATTTCCGAATTTATTACTGAAATAGGAAATATTCCAAACTATTATGGTCTTCAACGCTTTGGGAGTGAAAGGCTCGTCACACATTTAGTTGGGCGAGCAATTATCAATGAAAATTTCAAGGAGGCAGTTGAAATATTCCTGTGCCATACGACGGAATATGATACCCAATTTAGTAAGGAAATAAGAGAAAAGTGCAACGACCCAAACAATTATGTACAAGTTATAAAAATTATTCCGAAAGGGATGGATCTCGAGCGGAATCTGTTGCGATCGCTTTTAGATGGTAAAGGATACAAAAATGCGTTAAGATCAATTCCAATAAATATAAGGAGATTATTCGTTCATGCATACCAGGCGTATTTATTTAACAAGTGCCTGAGCAGTATGTTAAGGAGAGGAGAATCTATTAATTCTTGCGTCAAAAATGATTTTTGCTTCAAGTTAGAAAATCAAATGGCTTTGGGAAAATTAATCAAGTATACAAATGACGATACTACTAACTTAGTTCCTGCTATGCAATTGCCTGGTTATTCGTTCAAATCCAAAGATGGACGGTTTGAAGATAAAATGTCTATCATAATGAAGGAGGAAAACATTTCTCCCAAGAATTTTCACGTCAAGGAGATGCAGGAATTGAGTGTCGAAGGTGGATTTAGACAATTACCATTATTGGTAAAAGATTTCTCGTATTGTGAAAATCTTATAGTAAAATTCAAAATGCCAATAGGCTCGTACGCAACTATCTTGTTGCGAGAATTAATGAAACCAGAAGATCCTATAAAATCTGGTTTTTAACCCTATAATAGTGCATCTCAATTAAAATTTATTGAACATATTATAACTTACATTCTTCATTGGTCTGCTTTTGTTGAAAAAATCCACTTTATCTGAGCAATATAAATAGGGCTTTTTTTTAATGAGGAACGATGCTCGGTGGTAGGAACTTTCACAAACTTATAGAAGATGAATTGCTTAAAATTTCTAATAAACTTAAAGTAGGACATGATTTAGAAGGCATACACGTACTAGAGATAACACGTTGTAGTAGATTATCCTATTTTGAAAGAATGGATCCCTTTGTAGATGAATATTCAGACGCATTGACAAATATATACAAAAGCTCGATTACAAGTCTTCTGAATGGTATAACAAAAGAGTATAAGGTTGACGACTTGACGATTTACGTTACAGTTGATTTATTTATAGACAATGATTTGTTAATTAATTTCGTACCAGTTTCCAAAATACCGGAATATCCTCATCCAAATGATCTCCTTTACACTAATGCTAGTATGTTTATTTTTGACGGCGAAAATGGTTTTATAGTTTACTTTACACCTGAAGGAAAATTTGCTGAATTTAGCGTGTCCAAGAGTAAAAGAATGTTCGAGCAGGTTGTGCGAAGAGCAAGAATCCTGTACCTTCTACTTAAAGAAAAAAAGACACCAGTTGTAGAACCAAGCGAATTATGTTTTTCGTGCAAGTATTTTCAAAGATGCTATGGCCAACAAAAAGACTCAGATCATACTGTGGAATTGTTAGGTATTGGGAAGAAAAAGTAATTGTCAAGATTTTTGTTTGTCTTCTCTTGCCCTCTTTATTGTTTGATTGATTCTTCTTGTTCTAACCCCAAACAAGATACCGGTGAATATTACAAAAGCTCCAGTTGTAATACCATACATTAGGTATGAGTCAGCCATATCGTCATACATTAAAATGATTAACATTTAATTTTTTCTGAATAAATCATTGCATTCATGGGTGTGAATAATTTAACCTGAATTGCTGTTCACCGCCTGTGGATTGAAAGCTACCTGTTTGTTTATAAAAATAAGATCCATTCACAACGAAGTTTGAGTTATTTATATTATTGGCAATCTGGGACATATTTAGATCTTTGTTTGTTTGGATTATTTTCTTATCCTTCAGAAGGAGAGTGCCGTTTCCAATAACTGGAAAGATACTATCCTGGGAATCAACTAAGCCCTCCGGTCGCCTGCCTATATCTCCAGAAGCGATTCTTGTGGAATTGGAATATACGTTGTATGAAATAGATTCAAGTATCACAGTACCTCTATTCGGGTTGAAAACATTAAATTTGATTGAAAAGTTTTCAGTGCCATTATCTACATTTCCAGTCTTAATTTCTTTAATTGATAATTCCGGTGGTTTAGAATCCTTAAGCGCGTCCTGATTAAAAATGCTTGCCTTTGTAATATTCATGTTTGCCAGACCGATTTTTGAAAAATCGGTAGATAATTGATTTCCACTAAAAATGGTCAAAGAAATAATAATCGCAACCACTGCAATTATGATGATAGAAGCAAGAATCTTTTTCCCCATTGTAAATCCTATACTCAAAAGATTATTTTAGTCTATTTGTTCCAGCCAAAAATGTAAAGTATGCGGAATCCTAACTATTTGGCTGAAGGCTTTCTGGACTAAGATTATATTTATGGCTAAATAATCCTGATTATGTTTATCGGGTCAAGAAGGGCTATTCTTATAGGTGTAATTGTTGCCATCGTGGCATTTATTGTACTATTCCCTGTTATTCCTGACCTACTCAAGGGCGGCACTGAACTAAAAGATGTAACTATAGGTATCCAAAACGTTACAATTGACAAATCCAGTATCGTAAATGAATCCATACCATTAAAAGTAACTTTCAGGATAGTAAACCAAGGTGATAAAGCATTGTCAACTTCCAGAATTGAATATAGCATCAATGCAAATAATACTCTTTTGGGTAATGGGATTCTAACATACGAAGATATACCACCAAATGGGAGGCCGCAATTGTATCCAAATTCACCAACTACACTTGAGTCTACAATACTGCTAAGCCGTATTAGTTCGAATTCATTATTATTTGACAAATTACATAGCGGAAACTTTGTATCCAACGCTACGGGATGGAATGTCAACGGCACTGCCCAAATAGACTCGGCGTTTACAATCTATCCGGTTGTATTTAATAGCAAGTTAAGGTAAAAGAACTAAACTATTATTACTTTTCGTTTTTTATATACGTCCTTTCGAATCCAGCAACAATCCATTCCTCAAGCCAAACACACTTCGCCGGACTATATGGACTTGTTTCATCTTCAGAGGAACATGAATGCTGATAACTACAGCTAATGCATGGAGCTCCTTCAACACACTCTATTTGTATCGGTTTTCTATTATATTCAGCAATCGCTGATTTTTTGACTATTAGTTTGTATGTCCATCTGCCTTTATGCAAAATTTTTTCACGAGAAATAAGTGATTGCTTTTCAAGATTTCCCGCTAGTCTTGATCCATCTCTACTATCTAGCGAGAATTCCTTGCAGATTTCAGTTTGAAAAACCCCGTCTTCTCCACTTTTTAATATAGCCTGAAAGACTTGTTCAAATAACTCATGCTTATTTTTATACATAGTTCTGGGTAGATTAATAAATTGAGACAAAAGATAGTTTTGTATCAAGCTAATAATATAAAAATCTTGGCATTATCTATTCAATTCCGATTTTATTTTGAGGGTTATTGACATTTATTCATTATAGCTAGAATTTTCTTAACATGTAATCTTCTACTGGCAATTCAATTTAGATTGGTTTATTCACTGTTTCAAATTTTGAAAACGATCTTTAGTATTATGACTGAGGTATTTAGAAGCCATAATAGCACACTGAAAAATAGATTTTAAAAAATTTATTTTTTTTAAACAAATTGCGGTCACCGGGATTTGAATTCCCGCCCAATTTAATAGAGTCCCGGGTTACGGGCTTTCTTCTCCAGATTATTGGAGTGGAAGGCCAGTGTCCTAACCAAACTAGACGATGACCGCATATCTGTTATGCGATGATAATCTGGATATTAAATCTTGTGAACTTTATTTTTTACTTTCCGGAAAGATATAATTTAAAAGGATATCGACCACCTTATTCTTGCCCTTTTCCTTAACGTTTGTGAATCTCTTGCCTACTTTTTCCCTTTTTCTATCTTCTTGTATTTTTGCCTCAGGTCTTTTATCAAAAGCGCCTTCAAATTGAATCCTATATCCTTTGTAGCTCTCAGTGGCTGAATCAAAAATGTCTTTTTGTTGATAGGACGAGATAAAATAGATTACAGGAGGATTCGGCCTCTTCTTAATATCTTCAATAAATACTGAAAATAGATGTCCTATGCTATTGAAAGAGGTTTCTATGATTATTTTTGATTCTTCACCACCATTAGTCAAAAGATTATTTTTTACCAAATTGCATATTTTATTGTCGCCAACAACTTTGATTATAGTATCCGTTTTATCAGGCTTGGATTTCATGATTCGTTCATATACCTTGCTACAAACCTTTATTCTTTCCAAAATGTGCTGCGGCAAGCTTTCATTCGACTCTAACTCTACGAAATTACAGTATACGACAATAACATTTCCTGAAACAAACTTATTTTCAGTCATGATGCTCTAAAATATACACGTAGCAATAAATTTTTTTACCACCCCAATTTCTTTGGCGAGTTTAGCTGTCTTTCTAGTTCGTCTAATCTTTGTACTGCTTCTTGATTTTGTCTTACTTCAGAATAATAATCATCGTTTCTTATTTTGTTCATCAAGTCAGCAACTTCCTGCGCTGTTACCCCATGTTTTATGTCGTATTCTATTTGTTTTGAACAGCTGGTAATAGTGCTATATTTTTTAAAATTGCGTTTTTCAAAAGATGATGCATCAGGAGAAATTCCCTTCATGTAACGAAGAATGACTTTTTCAACATGTTCAAGATGCCAATCTCTCATTGCGAAATTGTTAGGTTTCATGGCATGTACTCAGAAATATGTATACTGGATATTTAATCTATTTTATAAAATAAAAAATGTCAAAATTGTAGCATTAATTTTTGATAGTTATATGACAATTTCATATACTTTGCATGTAATCTGAAAGTTTGATTTTTTCCTCACCGGGTATTTTTGCAATTTCAAACCTATCTTTTGATTTTAAAAGTGTCGCAGTCGCGTCAATCCCCATCTTAGTAGTTAGAAGATTTTTTTGATCACTTGAAGGATCCAAACTTGATCCCTTTGAATTTGGAATTATCAACAGATCCTTGTCTGCTTGACATCTTGTCGAAATTGCATATTCTACCTCTGACGGATTTCTTGGATTTATGTCATCATCTACCACGATTGCAATTTTTAGAGACGGATGTCCTGCAAATGCTGCAGCTATGGCATTCATTGGCTCTCCTTCTAGTTTTTTTCTTATTTGAATGACCGCGACTAGCCAGTTACACCCCCCATCAGTTAGATGTACTGTCCTAGTACCCGAAACTACATCCTTAATGAAATGGAATAGTTTGGACTCTATTGGAAGTCCCATCAACAATCTGTGTTCTCCATATCCTGGCAAAATGTCATGATAGATGGGATCGTTTGTTAAGTAAATTTTGTCTAATTCAAAAATAGGTTGTCTTCTCTTAAAATCGTATGTTCTTAGCATTTCGACCATTTGTTCCTCTGCTGTTTCATCTGCTAGAATCCTTCCCTCCAGGAGAATCTCAACGTTTTTAGGAACATATAGACCTGTGCCGGGTGATTTAGTTATTGTCAGTCTATTATTCATTAATGAATTTGCAATGTTCAATTCGTTTTCTCCATATGGCGCTTGGTAGGCTGCTGCAATAGAAATAGCTGGATGAGCTCCAATTATTATTGAAACCGGCAAGTCTTCGTTATGTTCCTTGGCACCAGTAAAGCATTTGTGCAGATGTCTCCCTTCCACCATCCTTATAGCCATTCTACTTTTATCCAATCTCAATAAACGATGAGTTGATAAGTTCTGTCTTCCTGTTTCAGCGTCTTTCGCTATCACTAGAGATGAAGTTATAAAGGCTCCTGAATCCTTCTCAAAATGCGTTATTATAGGCAAGTCAAACAAGTTCTTTGAGATTCTGTCCCAATTAATAGTATCATCAATATTTGTTATTTCGGACGTAGTCTTTATAGCTTCATTAATCTTCTCTTGTATTAAATTTTCATTTTTTGAATTTATTGATAATGCAACTCTATTCCTTGTCCCTAAAACGTTTGCAGCAACTTTTACCTTGCTATCTTTTATTGATTCAAAAAGTACCGCTTTTCCGTTATCCAATTTGCTTACAATAGCTGCTAGTTCAAATTTTGGATTAACAGTTTTTTTTATCCTTACTAATTGATTTGTACTTTCTAATTGACTTATAAAATCTGTAAATCCGAGGATCTTGTTGTATTCAAATTTTGTGGTTCTCACGCCTCATCACTTGTTTTTGTTTCCATTATTTTTAAAACTTCGTTCATGAGCCCCTGCATTTCACTCAAAGACATTGGATTTTTATTGTTGAAGTTGGTTATTACTATCCCATTTATCATTAACGAAATTTTTTCTGATAAAGTCTTCATAAACATTGGATCCCTAATATTCGGTATTACTTTAGCACTCTGAGTCCTGTTATTGGATGCGATTGAAACATGGATACCACCTATTTTGCACAAATCTTCAGAAAGGGAAACAAAACAACCATTATTGAATTCAATGAATTTTAATAGGAAAACTCTGTTTGATTTCAATGTAATTTTCTTCTCTATAAAGTTCCCTTGGTGGGTTTCGTCCAATGCTATTGGGAGTTTTGAAGTACATCAACATATCTAAATCATTTGCTTTCAATCTAAATCTCCTTTTTTATCAAGTATCACGATTGAAAAATCTTTATTTAATTTATATTTTAAGGTTGATTAAATACCTGATGTATGAATATCTAGAAGGCAGTCTAATTATTAATTTAACTGGAATGTGCGACCAGGACGGAGTGCTATAGACCTTGCGGATTTTACATCTTTATTTCCGCGGCAATTTGGGAGGATATTTTGAGAAGTACCGAATTCATTAACGATCTCTATTCTTACTGATCTATTTTGTTTCTTTATTGCTTTTGCAATGTGGTTACATATGGTCGAATCGCCATTTCCGATTTTAAGTATTTTTTTACTGGAATTTATGCAAGACATTATATTTATTATGAATTTTACCGCCTCCCTTAACGAGCCCTGAACTGTACTGTATAATTCTGAGTGTAGGTAAAGCACGTAAATTCCTATCCTGATTCCAGGATCAACCCCTACTACTAAAATGTCTTCTGTATAATTACCATTCAAATTTTTTAACAGCATTGCCTTAAAGAGTGGTGGGAATGTATCTAACTGAAAATCATACATTAGGTCTTGTCTTCTAATTAAGGATGCTTCCTCTTTTGTGGTGATGATTATTTTCGCATTTGTCTGTGAAGCTTCTTCTGGAGAGAGCGAAGAAAAACCAATATTCATAGATTTTAGCATGGTTACAATTTTATAATACGGTCGACCCTCGACGGTTGCTACCACTATTTGATTTGAATTCGGTCCTATCACTAAGGGCTTTCCATTCAATTATACTCATTTTTAATTCTTATTAAATTTTTATGGTCTATTCTAAAAATATTTACTATGTCTCGCTCGTATCTTTTCTGTTTAATACTGAATCAACTACAAGATTAACTGACCTATCAAATGAAAGTTTTGTATTTTCTTTAAGATTTGTCAGATTGGTTTCTGCATCTGCCAAAATTTTCTGCGATTTCTCTTCTGCTTCCTGTTTAGCAGCTGAGATTATTCTCTCTGATTCCGTCTTAGCAATTTCTGTTATTTTTTCTCGAAGATCAGATATTTCTTTGTCAGAGTTGGTTAGAATTCTCTTTTTCATATCCTGAACTTTAAGTGATAAACTCTCGATATCTTTTTCCAGTTCAGACAACACATTAACGATTTTCTCTACAGAGGACATATCCTGAATCAGAAATTCCTATTACCATATATTAACTCTGCATTAGAAAGTGACTTGTGAGTCTATCACAATAGTTCTATGTCGTGAGATTCAGTATCGCTTGCGCGATGTCTCCTTTCGTATCAGTTAATGCCATTATCGCTTTCTCTCTTGAACTTGAAGCTTGCTGCATAACCAGAATAATGTCTTCTTCTTTGAAAGTAGGAACCTCTCTTTCTTTTTCTTCTATATCTGCGGCAATTATTTGAAAGATAGTACTGTCTTTACCCTTCATTTCAATTACTTGCGGTTTTAACAGGAAAATTTCCTTCGTTTCTGTTTTGATGATGACTTCTTCAATATTGGAAAGTTCCTGCATATTTAAGCCCATTTTGTCCAGCATTCGTCTCATATCGCGATTTCCGCGCATCATGAGTTTTGTTGGTCTCCTCTACTTTTTATTCCTTCTCTAATCTTAACTGCAACATCCCCTATTCTGCCCGACAGCTGTGATTGACTAAGTACCGACTTTCCTACAGCAAGCACATCGTCGTTATTATCTATCACTACCACTTCTGACCCAATATTGATATTTGAACCGAACCATTCGACATGTTTACAGAATAATGATCTTCCTTCGCTTACAAATGTAATAGCTTCTTCTTTTGGAATTATACAGTTCTGTTTAAAATTATCGTAGGTTATTAAAATCGAAGCGCCAAAAATACTAAGTGCAATCCCTCCATCCGATCTTAAGGTACCCATAAGTCGTCCGTTCATTCCGAAATTCTTGATTCTTCCAGTTTTCCTAGAATATGAGAATGATATTTCTCTAGGAAGAACATCTGACACACCTTTACCAAAGAGTGCATCTAAGTGGTAAGAAATTTTTTCGTTAGGATTCAAGACCTGTTCGATACTATTTGATTTCTGTATTTAAAATATTCCCAAGAAAAAATAAAATTGTTATAGGTCAATTTACGTGGGGTGATAGATCTTTTCGTCCTATTATTTGGATAGCTCTATTATAAATTAATGGTTTCCCATCAATTTTGTTACTAGTAAATATAATTGATTGACAGGTTTCAAACTATGTATTCGAAAAAAATAAACAAGCAGCTCGTTTATCATTAATTGATCTATGACTTCTTGCGAAATTTGCGGAATTCAGATTATTGATAATCCCATAAGAGTCTATGTAGAAGGCAACGTACTTAGAGTATGCAGGAATTGTTCAAAAAGGGGCAAACCCTCAAATGAACTTCAAAAAAATCAAATTCGAGTTTCCGCTAGACCAAAAAAAATTGCAATGCCCAATAAAATTACTTTCAATGACTCAACAATCCTGGTAGATAATTTTTCAGAAGTAATTCGAAAATCTAGGATGAAACAGGGGCTTACACATGAACAGCTAGGGCTTATCATAAAGGAGCGGGCTTCATTGTTACGAAAAATAGAGAGTGGCTCACTCAAACCCGATGATGAACTAGCCAAAAAGTTGGAAAGGTATTTTCGAATAAACCTATATACTGAGGTTGATTCCGGTGAATAAACCTACAATACTTATCACTTACCCCGCAAAACACATCGCTAGTGAAGCAAAGTCATTAGCAGAATCTGCAGGTTATTCTGTAGTGCATGTTGTGACTCAGAAACATTTAACAAGATCAAAGTTTGGTATTGGAAAAGGAAAAGCTGACGAAGTAAGAGAATTGATTAATTCTTTGAATATTGAATTTGTAATCTTTGATGAAATATTAAAGCCTACCCAACAATATAATTTGGCAAAACTGTGTGAAACCGATATCATTGATAGGGAGAAACTTATTCTTGAAA
>Ga0207428_10000043_pt1 | contig 198931 bp, 169 predicted proteins | sample RhiMethybrSRZTD1_FD_187600 | JGI IMG/M metagenome (GOLD analysis project Ga0207428, IMG submission 187600) | Populus rhizosphere microbial communities from Tennessee, USA - Rhizosphere MetaG P. TD hybrid SRZTD1 (SPAdes) (version 3) | ecosystem: Host-associated > Plants > Roots > Rhizosphere >...
TGAGATCCAGGTCGCGCGCCACCTGGGCGATGCTCTTACCCTCGTCGAGGACCAGTCGTACCGCACCAGCCTTGAACTCAGTCGTGAATGCCCGGCGTGCCCGGCGGCCCTTCCGGGCCTCGTCTTCCTTCATGCGTGACATCGTATCCACCTTTCATCAGGTGTCTACGAAATCGGGTCAAGCCCAACCGAAGACACGCGTTCGAAGAATGATCAGTTTCGCAGGACCGTGCGGTACCTCCGGCGTTGGGACGATTTCGCCATTCCTAAGGAAAGCAGCGCGAAGCCAACCGGGCTAGCATTCGTTCTGCTGTGCTCCGAGCGACTTGCGCCGCGCAAGTTCGTCAGCGGCGACCCAGACGACCGGTCGGCCCTTGAGGCCCTAGCGCGTTCCGCTTCAGCGACACCAGGTCGACTCGTCGCTCGGAAGCCCACACCTGAGTACGAGGACATGTTCGAGCGACTGACCGATGAGGAGATGTCAGACCTGAAGAGCCGTCTCTCGGCGCTGACGAAGGCGCTAGAGGATGCTGACGCGGAGCCGGACCCGATCGAAGCGTGTCGCATTCTTCAGAAGGTGTTCGGGGAGGACTTCCCGATTCCTCCTCCCGAGGACACGGGGAAGCGTACCCGGACGCCCGCGATTGTGCCGTCTAGTTCCTCTGCTCGCAGTTAAGCTGTGGCTCGTTGGCCCGACCACGACGAAGCGGTTCGTCGTGCTGCCGCGGAGCTCGTCGCCCAAGGCTTCGCGCAGGAGCGGCCCCAGAAGCACCGCGGACGACTGCTCGAGTGGGAGGGTCACGTAATCGATGCGCGGATCAATTTGCCCAATGAATTCCCCTGGGTGCCTCCCGAGGTGTTCCTCGACCGCGTCGCACTGCCTCGTCGCATACCGCACGTTGAGTCGAACGGGAAGCTCTGTCTCGTGCGAGCCGGCTCGCTACTGGACGGTGGCAATCCAGAAGGACTCGTTCTGGACGCTCTGGATCGTGCAAGAGCCGTGGTTCGACGAGGTCTCGAAGGATCAAACGACGGGGACTTCGTCACAGAGTTCATCGCGTACTGGGATGACGGTGCCGACTACGACGCGTGGTCCATCTGTGACCTGATGCGTTCAGCCGGTCCCCTCTACACTGGACAGTTGGAAGACTCGCTCGTGAGTGACACCAGGCTGTTGGTCGCCGACGAGGCGACCTCCGGTGGAGCATGGGCGAGTCGTCTTGGAAGAAGGCTCAGCAACGCGGGGGCTGCTTACTACTTGCCCCTCGCCTCCCCATTGTCTCCCCCGGAGTTTGGTGAGCGTCTGCATCTCGCGTCCTTCTGCGAGATCCTCGAGAAGCATGCATCAAGCGCTGCCTTCGGTGCGCTGAAGAGCTGGCTTAAGAGTGCGCCTCTACCAGCAAGACTCTTGATCAGCATGCCAGTCCCAACGCCGTCGTCGCCGAAAACCGCATTCATGGTGACCCTTCCGTCTGTATCCGAAGCTGAACTCCGTATCACCCGTCGAGGCTGGAGAGAGGGTAAGGGACCGACGGAGCGGGAGATCGGTCTGAGGAGGCATCGGCGTCTCCTTCGTGGGAGAGTGCGGCGAGCTGACGCTGCGTACCTGCTTCCGCGGACTGGCGAGACCGCGGGCATGCTGACCAAGCGCGTGACCATCATCGGTTGCGGGGCCATTGGATCGCATCTGGCCGGCCTGCTGGCGGCGGCGGGAGTGGGCCGGCTAGAACTCGTCGACAAGGAAATGCTGGCTCGAGAGAACGTGCATAGACATGCCCTGGGAATCGACTCTGTCGGCCAGTACAAGGCGTCAGCCTTGGCTCGCGCGCTTCAGCAGCGCTTTCCGCATCTCGAGATTGTCGGTAGAGACGAGGACGTTGTGGATACCCTTCACACCTCACCGGCGCCACTAGAAGAGGCAAGCCTCGTCGTTGTGGCAGTGGGCGACGAAACCCTCCAGCTCAAGCTTGACTCTCGTCTCCAGCCGCACGTTCGGCGTCTTCATGTCTGGTTGGAACCGCTCGGGATTGCCCAGCACGCCCTATTGACGGCGATGCCTGGGACACGGGGCTGCTTCGGTTGTGTTCTCGGCCGTGATGGAGCGGGCGCGCTCCACAACACCGCGTCCCTGGCTGCCGCTGGGCAGGAACTGGCGCGCACGATTGCGGGCTGCCAGGACGCTTTCTTCCCCTTCTCCGGAATCGACGCCGTGCATGCGGCCGTATTGGCGGCCGAAATGGTGATCGCCGCGCTCAACGAGGCGGCACCCGAAGCGCAGCTCGTGACAAGGGTGGGGTCTCTGGACCGATTCACAGCGTCCGGCCTTAAGCTGTCGGATCGGGCCCATCGACTGCGACCAGGAGAGACTCGAGTCGGAGATTTCGGCCGCCGTGACTGCCCCATATGCGGACCGAGCCACTAGTCTTCAGGCGGGAACCTCAGGGTGTTGTGCGCATAGGCTCGGAGGCTATGTCAATTCTGGCAGCGCATCGGCAGCTTCGGGAAGACCTGCCAGAGGCTGGCGGGCTCTTGCTCGGCCGCTTCTTCGAAGATCGGCCGGACTTGCTCATCGATGAGGCTACTGTGCCGACCTCGATCGATCGCCGATCACGATTTGCCATCTTCAGACCCAAGGAGGGGGCACAAAGGCTCATTGATTCGGCCTGGAAGGCCTCTGGTGGAACCAGGAACTTCCTCGGCGAGTGGCACAGCCATCCAGAGCCTCGACCAACTCCGTCCTGTCGCGACCTCGCCAACTGGAGAAGAATCAGCCGGAAGGCCGAGTACGAGCAGAGCGGGCTCCTCTTCATCATCGTCGGCTCGGATGAAATAAAGGCTTGGGAGGTGCGTCGTGACGGCACGACCCTAGTCCTCGGGCTATTGTGAGCGTGAAGCGCTCTCCGCATGGTGCGCACGGGCTCGGCGCCTCACGACGCTAACGAGGTGCGAGGCACCAACGGCCTAAGGATCCGGCAACGGCCGACGCGCGCCGAATTAGCCCTTCTTGGAGTGTCTCTGGGCGATCTCGAAGAGGTTGATCAACTGGTTGCCGAGCCGCGTATTGTGGCGAATCTCCTGCTTCGCGAGGATGCCGAATCGAATGATAAGGCGCAGAACCTCGGGTTTGTAACCCCAGCGGAGCCGGTTGCAGACCGCGCAGATCGGCAGGTAGTTGTCGGCCTTGGATTCTCCGCCCTGATTGAGCGGCACCACATGATCAGCCTGCCATCGGTCGCCCAGGGGGCCGCAGCAGACGTGGCACTTTCCACCAGTCTTGGCGCGGACGGTGTCACGTGCCTTTCCACGCACCGCCTTATGGGACGGCTTCTGAATGGCCTCCGCTCGCTTCGATTTCTTGAAGGTGCGGCGAATGTCGGCAGCGTTCATGACCGGGATCGTAGCCCGATTGTTACCAAGCCCGATTGCTCCACTCGACGGTTGTCGCAGGGTCTGGCACAATCGCGCTCTTCGACACGCTCGGCTCGAGCCGAGTCCAAGCCAGGAGGTGCGCCATGCGATACGACGACGACTTTGACGACCTCTCCGGCTTTCGAGCCGTCCAGTAAACGGAGGAAGGGGGTACCCCTCCGAGACCCAGGTCCGCCGCGGCCTCCGCGTCGTGCACGGGGACAAGGAATTGCTCGAGAAGCTCGGTCGCAATGACCTATGTCCCTGTGGCTCCGGGAGGCGCTTTCAAGAACTGCTGCCTGAGAAAGGGCCGCTTCGAAGGAACGCTGCGGGACCACTACACCCGTCGATGATCACGAGCGGGAGGTCTCCCCGATGGAGGCCTCCCGTTCGTTAGAGTTCGATCCTTCAGCCGTGTTGAGTTCTCGGTAGGCTCAGTTCGGCCGCGCTTGCGCCCGCGGCGCCGCGCTTCGCTTGCGCTGAACCGGGGGTCTCGTGTCGGCGGCGGGTTGGCTGCCAACGGGCCCCGCAATCGGCGCCGCCACAGCGACACCGAGCCTACCTGCGATAACGAGTTGGTTGTGCTCCAGGATGTCGAACCTCCGTCGCATCTCCGCGCTCTGCAGCCAACTCCAGAACGCGGATCCACCGGCCGCGAGGACGAGGAACCAGAACGTCCACTGAGGGTATGCACCCGCGCGGCCGACTGACCGTTCCATCCTTTCGCTCGCACGGGCGACGTGGCCGACGATCTCGCGGCCAGCCGTTGTGACCGCCCGCGCCGCGTCGTCCGCGGTCTTCGTTCGCTGCGCAACCTCCGTGGACCAGCGCTCCAGCTCGCCGGCCTTCGCCCGGAGATCATTCGCCGCCTTGCGCATCTCTTCTGTCGCTTGTGGGACCGCCTCAACGCTTTCACGGATCGCCGCCGCGGCGGGCGAGACGAGCGCGAAGAACTGCTCGGGTGACCCCACATGTGCCGTCCCCATCCGGAGGTCCCGCAGAACATCCTGAAGGTCGCGGTCCACGTCAATTCTCCGGCGGGCGCTTGGTCACGGGAGTGAGACCGCGGCATGTGTGCGGTTCGCGCTGGGCCAGCTTGTCGAGGACCGCTCCCGCTACGATCCGGGCGATCGTCGGCGCTGGAGACGTGACCAGGCTCGTTCCCAGTCGCAGCGCGTCTGCCACTTTGAGGACCGGCTGTGCCTCGGGCAGCAGTTTCGTCACGGCGGCGCGGAGCGGGTTTCGGACGATGCCGCGGATCGTCGAGAGGGCCCGGAGGGCCGTCAAAACCGGCGGGCCGCTGCGACCACGCCGCGGCTCGACGTCGCGACCGATGGTTGCCCGCCGCGCCATCCCGAGAGCTGCCGCATCACGCTGACGGTCGTATTGAACGCCGAGGCTACGCTGCAGGCCCGTCCAGGTGAACGAGCGCCCGAGCTGGCTCCCTTTGACGGCGACCTGGTCAAGCCGATAGCTGATGCCGCTCACGCGACCGTTGCGAGCGATGTTCGGGCGAGCACTCAGACCCTGCTCGCGGATGCGCCTGAGGAACTCCGTCATCGTAGGCCGCCCCTGGGCCGCCTGGCGGATGACGTACTTGATCTGTTCCTTCTCGGAGGCAAGCCCGCGGTCGCGCAGCATCCTCTCCTCGCCCCGGGTGGCATGCCATTCATGTCCCTGCATGCGACGACGATCCGGGACACGCTGAAAGCCCATCTCCTTCTCGATGGCGCGGCAGACCTCCTTGTTGCGCGTGTACTCGCGCCAGGGCTGCGGCACGAGCCGACGGTTGTCCATGCGGATGCGGGAGACGATCACGTGGCAGTGGGGATGCGGGCGATCACGATGCTGGATGATCCGATGCTGGTTGGCGGCAACGTCGAATCCCATCCTCTCCAACCAGCGCTGGACAGCTTCGCGCATCTGATCCTGCGCCACCCGCTCACTCGGCCCCCAGGAGAAGGAGACGTGCTCGACGGGCTGCTCGACCTCCGGCCGGAGCTGGCGGGACATGCCGAACTCGCGCGCCAGGTCACGCGCGTCTGTCCCTGCCATGTTGCCGCCGATGATCTCGGGCTGATGCTCGCGATGGAGGACGTAGTTCAGCGCGCCGCGAAAGCTGGATCCGCGGCCGATCTTCGCGATCATGGCTCGGCCTCGTCGGACGGCGGTCCGGGCTGTTCCAGGGCGGCGAGCTGACGTTGCATCCTCACCAGGACCTCGCCGAGCTGGACGAGCTCGCGGCGGTACTTGTCCGCGGTCACGGCGGGCCCTCCGACGACGTGGACGTTCCGGACGAGCTGGTTGAGGTTGCCGCCGATGCGATTCAGCTCGACGTAGGTCAGACGATTGATTTCGGGTACTGGCCGGTGATGGCGTCGTGGCGGAAGCGGCCGGTCCAGGACCGCCCGCCGGATGAAGGGGGAGAGTCGCAGCCCGAAGTCACGTGCCGTGAGGTCCAGTTGATCGCGTTCGCCGCGGGTGAACCGGACGGGCACGATGACCTCGAGATGTTCCGAGGGCGTCGCTGTTCGCTTCATCGGGCGACAATCGATCGCGCCGACTCCCGCGAACGCGAGAGCCCCACCGGACGGCGTACTTCGAACAGCCTCAGCATCCCCATCCCCACCCCTCCCGTCTGCCCCAGCAGAGGGCGCGAGGCGTTACGGCAAGTCTCAGGCCATGCCAACACGCAGTACGGTCAGGAACCCGTCAGCGGTTGTGGTGGAGCGATTTAGGCCACGGACGACAGCGCGATCGCGTGGATTAGCGGCCAGAAATGGTCGGTCCCGGGGGCAGAACTGCCCGGCTTTGGACGGTCGAAGTACCGGGAACGCCTCTCAATTATGGTGGCGGGTCGCTACGGCGGAGTCAGAACCGAGACCCGAGCGGAGACGCCCTCCGAGCACCGAGTGCGGCTCCAGGGTCTTGCTTCTTGCGTGTGATTACGGGGTCCTGATCGCAGCGGAAACGGAGCGCCAACGCAAGTGCGCGATCTTGCGGGCCAACAAGGCACCTCTTCCGATGAGAGACGTGCCCTAGTGGGAAGAGAGCAGCTTCCACCGAGGCCGCGGGCACTCCGCACAAGGCGGGACGTTTCCGACGCTCGGGCGCTATCGCGCCTGCAAGTCCAGCCTGAACAGCTCCCAGCTCTGCGGGTCGCTCTTGTCTCTGCCGTTCCAACGGACCTCGCAGACGAAGTCCGTACGCACGCTCGCGGCAAAGGCGTTCTGCGCATCTACATACGACGCCAGCTGAAACGTGTTCGGCCCCGCCGAAACAACCTTCGTCGCGTGGAAGGGGAAGTCCGCCGAGCGCGGGGCTTTCAGCCGGTCCTTCACGGCTCGTTCGCACGTCACCGTAACGGGCACCTGAGCGTCGGAAAGCTCCATGTCAGTTGGCCTCGCCGGAGCAGCCGCCCGACGCGAGGATGGCGGACTGATCCAGGCTCCTAGGATTGCCAGACCAACGAAGAAGGCGACGACACCGAGGCAGCCGAGCGCCAGAAGACGGAAAAACTTGGATATCTTCTCGCTCCCACGCTTAATCGCCTCGGCCGCATCCGCTTCGCGCTTCTTGGCGGTTTCCGGGTCTTCCTCGGCCTTGCGCTTGGCGGCCTCGGCCTCGGCCGCCCGCAGCTTTTCGACGTCGACTCCCAGAACCTTGAGGAATCCGCCAACGCGATCAAGGTTGCGGCCACAGAAGCGGCAGACGACCGCCTCGTCCTGGATCTCCTCTGCGCACGCTGGACACTTCTTCACGGCTAGTTCTCTGTTGGAAGGATCTCAATGCTTATGTCTCTGGTTCCTTTAGTCAACCCCGAAACGATTTCGGTAGTGGCGAAAGAGAACTTGAAACCTTGCATTCGGCCAACGGATCCGAGAGCTACGGAAGGCCCGCGGCTACTCCCAGGAAGAACTCGCGCACCGAGTGGGCATGCACTACACCGACGTCAATGGGATCGAGCGAGGTGAGCGGAACCCGGCCCTCATCAACATCGGCGCTTCCGCCGAGGAGGCAAGATCGGCCCGGGTGAGGGAACGCGAATCGAATCACTCCGGCAGGACGGCCTGGGAAAGAACCGTCCGGATATGAGGTGAGTAGCAAGTTGGGTGAGCGCATACGCGCGCACAGGCGAATACTCGCTCCGCTCGCATTCGAGAAGGCGCGGCGCGAGCCGGTCTTGGCCGGAAGTGCACCGGCGCCCGCACCGAAGTTACACCCGAGGGAACGGTGATTAGGGGCTAAGGAGGAAGCGTTCACCGTAACGACGGAACACATATAATGTGCCGCCTTGACCGCCGGCCGCCGTGGAACCGTGACCTAGCCGGCCCTTCACCAGCTCTCGCTGGCCGTCGAAGAGGGAACCGTCATGCGATTGCGCGCGCTCGTCCTGGGCCTCGGGGCGCTTCTGGCCGTTGCCCTGTCCGCTGCCGGCGTCCACGCCGACATCCCGACCAAGTACGCGTTGGACGATCTCGGCCGGCTCGCGTCCGTCACGAACGAGCTGGGAACGACCAAGTACAGGTACTTCGACAGCGGTTCCATCGAGGAGATGGTCGATGCGGAGGGTTGGCGCTACTCCTTCAAGGAGGGCGATGCCCCATCATCCTGGGCGACCGCCGCGCCTAATTTCCTGCCGTCGTTCGCCACATCGGTATCGAGCCCGCTCGACCTAAGCGCCAACCGGTTCCTCTTCACCGGCTTCATGTACGAGCGCGAGCTCGGCCTTTATCTCACGCCGTCAGGACGTCTCTACGACCCGCAGACGGGGCGTTTCGTCCAGCAGGACTCTCACCTCGGCAGCCTGTCTGAGCCGCCGAGTCTTCACCGATACCTCTATGGAAACGCCAATCCCGCGCGGTATGTGGATCCGAGCGGCCATGAGACAGCAAGCGCTGGCTGCTATTGGGGCCCGTCCAGTTGCGGGCCGCAGAAGGTTCCTCTCACCGGCGTCGAGAAGCGGGGTTTCGCCGGACTGCTCGCGACCCTCAGCTGGGCGGGCAAGGCGGCTCTGGAAACCGTCAATCTGGCCCTCGGCCGACACTGGGAAGGATTTGGGGAGAGGGCTGTCGAAGCCGGAGACCACCCTATCAAAGCCGCCGGCGAGGCGAAGGAGCGCTTCGAGCGGCACGTAAATGCCTCTCTTGATCTCGCGCAGGAGCGCCTAGATCAAGGTGACGATTTCGGCGCGGCCTTCGGCTTCACCGAGCAGGTCACAGCGCCCACCGCCGCGGCGATCGTCGGCGCCGGAGATCTCGCGGTTGGCGCGATCCGAACAGGCGGTCGCCTGTTAGCTCGAAGCCCAGCCGCGGCCAACGTGCTGCCGCCCGCTGCCCCTGAACTCCGCCCGGTTGGGGCGTCCGTTGAAGCAGCTGGGCAGACCGGTAAGGGGTTCGTTGTTTCCGAAGACGGTCTCCTTCCGGCCGTTCGCGGCGGCTCACAGGGGGCCGACGCGCTTATCGAACCAGCCACCGCCTCGCCACCTCACAAGACGGCCCGATGGAGCGAGTACCAAGCTCGGGGTGGCGAGTGGAGCTACGAACGCTGGAGCAGCGTGTACGAGCAGAACATGGGACGTGCTGCACGTGCCAACACGGCTGCGGATGCCTACCACGAAGCCCTGGGGTGGGGACGCCGTGAGGTTACCGTGGACGTGGAGGGCGTCCCAAGACGCCTCGACATCGCTGACGAGGCAACCCTCCGGGGTCGCGAGATCAAGACGGGATATCAGTCCGCCACCCAGGAGAACCTCTGGGAGATTCAACGGGACGAGATTCTTCGAGAAAAGGGATGGGACATTCAGTGGCGATTCGAGGGTTCTGCAAGTCGCCAGCTTCGACAGGCTCTCGATAAGGCCGGCATCCCATATTCAGGCGGATCGAAATGAGCTCCGATGTTCGTCGCGAGGACTTCGAGTACTGGCTCGCAGACATGGACGATGCTGTCGAGGGTTTCCTGGACGTCGTGCCGCCAGAAGTCAGACGCAAGCTGGACTTCTCGCCCGCCTCGCTCGATGAGCTAGAGGCCTGGATTCTCCAGCGATACGCGAGCACTAATGCAATGCTCGAGCAGTCCGAGAGTCGAGTTGTGGATGGTCTTGCTCGCTATATAGGGGAAGCCTTTCGCAAGTCCGTTGGGGGGCGTTGGGAGATACGCCTGGACGATCCGAAGTACGTTTTCTACGCGAAGCCGCAGCTGGCTGGGTTCTGGACCAACTCGACACCGACGTGTCCCCTAGCCCTGGCCACCACTGCGGCTGACCGTCGGACTGGTCGTCTTCTTAGCGGCGTCCTCGCAAGCTATCTCCGCGACAAGCAGCGTCGAGAAGGACGCGCGTGAGAAGCCCTGGCGCCATGGCAGCTCGTCTCGCCAAGTAACCCGCTGTCCTGCGTGCCGCTGCGTATCGTGGACGACCCAAGGTTAACTGGGCCGTGTCTCGGGGGTCGACCGCCAGCCGGTGTTTCACCGCCGGCATCACTTACGCCGTTGCGTCACTCGCAACCGGCGCAGGAGCCAGGGGATGGCGCTCGGGTACGAAGCCGAGATCGACGGGTTGAGGGCGAGGCTCGAGACCTCGAGGGGCTACGTCTTCAAGCGTGGAAGAAACGAATGAAACGCCGCAGGCACGGTTCACGACGAGCGTAGTTAGGTAACGCAGATATGCCACCCATCGCGCCCAGTGCGGTGCGCTACATCAAGCTCGGCGAGCATGGCATCTGGGAAACGGAGTGCCTGGAACAAGGCATCATTCGCACCGGCTTGGATTCGGTGCATCCCGCAACGGGGGCCGAGAGACTTGCACTCTGTCAGTCGGGCCGGTGGGACGAGCTTAGGCAATCCTTTGTCGCCGGGGGCAGGGACCCGCGTGTAGCCACGCGCTTCGCAAAGGAGATACGCCTCTTCTTCGACGATGACGGCACAACGCTCTGGATCACCTTTGCGGCAGGACGGTTGTACTGGGGTTTGCTCGAAGGGCTCCCAGCCGAAATGCACACGGACGGCGTAACCATCGTGCGACACGTTCAGGACGGTTGGCGTGGAACGGACCTCAATGGGGAGCCGCTGCGCATGGCCCGCCTTTCGGGAGACTTGACGCAGTTGGCCGCATATCGGGCAACCTCCTGCAACGTGGGAGCAGCCGCCGCAGAGTACGTCGTTCGTCGGATCAATGGTCAGAAGATGCCCGAAGTCGAACGCGCGCTCGCCGCATCGCGGGAGTTGTGCTCGTCCCTGGTCGAGCTCATGCGGCGGCTGCTGCCTAGGGATTTCGAATTGCTCGTCGATCTCGTCTTCAGCACTAGTGGGTGGCGGCGGGTGGGTGAAGTCGGTGGAGCGCAAGCCACCCTCGATATCGAACTCTTTCTGCCGAGTACCCAAGAGCGTGCCTTCGTACAGGTGAAGTCCCAAACAACGCCAGCGCAGCTCATGGAGTACATCGCGAGGTTAGAGGAGCGCGCTGACCTCTACAGCCGCATGTTCTACGTCTACCATTCCGGTGACCCAGGCACACTGAATCACGACAGAGTGACGGTGATCGGGCCGGAGCAGCTGGCGAGGCTCGTACTGGACGCTGGACTGACTGGCTGGCTGATCGAAAAGAGGTCCTGACGTCCGTCGACGAAGTCCCACTCCGCCTCGCCTTGGGCCACGTGCGTCACCTGCGACCGAACCGATTTGGGTAGATCAGCGGGTAGATCAGAGCCCGGGACGCGAGCTTTGGTGACCAGAGCGGCTTGCGTAAGACATTTATCTGGAATCAGTTGAGTTGGTCGGGGCGGCCGGATTTGAACCGGCGACCACCTGCGCCCAAGGCAGGTGCGCTACCAGGCTGCGCTACGCCCCGAGGTGACTGATTCTTCGATGCTTCCAGTCTACCGCGGAGGACGCTGAACTGCCTCCAGGTCGCACACAGGTGCCAGGCGCGCGAACGACGGCACGGACCGCGCGCGCCGCTCTCTGGACCTTCCGCATAGACGCCGCAGGATAGCACCGCTCATGGACGGCGAGGCGATGCCGCCGCCGCGAGCGTCCGCCCGCTCCACAGCGTCGGGCCGACCTGCATCCACTCCAGCCCCTCGACCGGCGGCCGTGTGTTGGACCGGAGGATCAGCCGGTCCGCGGGCGTCATGCGGGCGATCCACGGCACGTAGACGTCCGGCGTACGCGCCTTCAGCGCCGCGCGGTAGACGGCGAGGTCCTCGGGCCGCATGAGGCCGGGCTCGTATCCAAGCACGTAGCGGAACGGCGCGTCCGGACGGCGGAAGAACACGGAGTAGAACAGGGCCAGGTCGTCCGTGTAGAGGATGCCGCCCGGATCGGGAAGCGTGTGAGCCGCTTCCGGAGTGAGGAGGGCGAGGTAGCTCCGGTCCGTCACCTGCGTGAAGCGGCCACCGATGTCCGCAGTGGCGATGAGGAAGGCCGTGAGGCAGGCCGCCGCCGCTTGCGCGAGCCGGGGGCGCGCGTCTTCGGCGCCGCTCTTCTCGAGTGCGTCCTGGATCTCCAGCGACATCCACACGATTGCCGCCGGGGCCCCCCAGTCCAGCCAGAAGCGTGCGGACACGAAGCCGAGCAGCCACCCCGCCACGGTCAGCACGAACACGGGATCGCGGGAGAGGATCTCCCAGGTCTTGCCCCGCCACCACGCGAAGCCGAGGAAGAGCACCACGAAGATCGGAGCGCCGGGGTAGGGCTGGAACTCGGTGGCCAGCGTCGCGGACATCGTGACGCCGCTGAACACGAGGTACGGGTGCGCGAGGCTCTGCACCAGGAAGTTCCACGGGTGGCCGGTGAGGAGGGCAGCCAGCACCACACCACCCGCAAGGCACACGAGCAGCCGCGCGCCCGCGCGTGGCCGGCGCGCCAGGAAGAAGCAAAGGGCGGGGAAGGTGAGGAGGTACCAGCTCGGGTGGATCCACGCCGTGAGGCCGAGGGCCACCGTGGCCGTGACCCACACCGGCCAGCGTGGACGGTCGGCGGTGTCGAGCGCCGGCCAGCACAGGCAGAGCAGAGTGAGCACGGCCATCGTCATCTCGAACGGCCGTCCGAGAAAGAGCCTCCGGAGCACGGGAGGCTCGGTGAGGGTCATCGCGGCCAGGGCCAGGAAGAAGGCCTCGGGGCGGCGAAGCAGGATCAAAGAGGGCAGGCAGAACGCCACGAAGAGGCCGATCACCGAGAGCAGCACGAGCGTGTGGGCCGAGGCGCCGGACACTTGGTGCACGAGGCCCAGGAGCGCGTGCCAGCCCGGGTGGCTGTCCATCTGGAAGTCGGGTCGCAGGACGAGGATGTCGGTCCACGCCTTGCCCGACACGGCTTTGCCGGCGTGACGCAGGGCGTCGTCCGGGGGCAGGTAGCCCTGGCCCAGGAGGCGCAGCGGAATCAGGAGCGCCACCGCGAAGGCGAGGCACCGGACCGTGAAGGAGAGGTGCCTCACCTCGGCGGACACTATCCCCCTTCCGGTGTGACGGTCAAGGTCCGAGCAAGGCAGGCGCGCTACCGGGCCGCGCTACGCCCCGATAGAAGAATCAGTCGCGAGAAAAACACGCACCCGGGACACGATCGGCGGGCAGAGCCTTGCCCGGCGGGACCCACTCGGTCTAACCTCCGAACCATGCTCCGCCGGCCGTTCAGCTGACGACGCGTCCCCTCGAGTCGCGTGCCGATTCCCCCAGACAACCACTTCTGAGGGCTCCGCGCCCCGCGCGGGGCGAAGGAGAGTCCGATGCCTCATCCGTACGGTTTCGAACCCAGCCAGCTTTCGCTGCCGCTCGACGTCGTGGCCCGGCACAGCGCCGAGGTCGACAAGAAGGGCCGCTTCCCCGAGGAGAGCATCGCCGCCCTCGGTGCCGCCGGTCTGCTCGGGCTCACCGTGCCCACCGAGCTGGGCGGCCTCGGTCAGGGACCACGTGCCTTCTGCGTGGCCGCGGAAGAGCTGGCCCGGTCGTGCGCGTCCACGGCCATGGTCTACGTCATGCATACGTCCGCGCTGCAGGCCATCAGCGCCTCGAAGTCGCTCGCCGAGCGTGAGGCGATCCTGCGCGCGGCCACGAAGGGAAAGCACCTCTCCACGCTGTCGCTGTCCGAGAAGGGCTCGCGGTCGCAGTTCTGGGCCCCGGTGTCGAAGATGGCCGCGAAAGGCGACGGCTTCGTCACCAGCGCGGCCAAGTCCTGGGTCACCTCCGCCAACTTCGCCGACTCGTACGTGTCGAGCGCGCAGGCGCCGGGCGCGCAGTCGCCGCTGGAGTCCACGATCTACCTCGCGCGCACGGAAGGGTCCGAGGTCCGTCCGGAGAGCGCGTTCGACGGCCTGGGGCTGCGCGGCAACGACTCGTCCCCGGTCACGCTGCGAGACCTGCCGTTGTCGCGGCAGGACTTGATCAGCGAGCAGGGGAAGGGCGCGGACACGATGCTCGGCGTGATCCTGCCCTGGTTCGCCGTCGGCAGCGCCGCCATGGCGCACGGCCTGTGTCGCGCGGCCGTGGAAGCCACGGCGAAGCACCTCTCGTCGGCCGGCTTCGAGCATACCGGGACGCAATTGCGCGACCTGCCGCAGCTGCGCGCACGGCTGGCCCAGATGATGGTGCGCACCGAGGCCTCCCGCGCGCTGCTCGGCCGCACGCTCGGCGAGATGGAAGCGGGATCGGCGGAGGCGCCCCTCTTCGTCCTGTCGGCACGGCGGGCGGCGCTGGAGGCGGCGCTGGAAGTGACCGACCTGGCGCTCAAGGCCTGCGGCGGAGCCGCGTTCTCGCGGCAGGCGACGCCGATCGAGCGCCTCTTCCGCGACGCGCGCGCGGGCTGGGTGATGGCGCCGACCGTCGATCATCTCGACGACTTCATCGGCAAGGCCCTCACCGGCCTGCCGCTGTTCTAGGAGGAGCGATGGGGAACTCCATCCTGCTGGGGGCCGTCGCCTACGACCCCAAGGTCGTCAACATCTGGGAGGGCATCCGGGCCTACTTTCGCGACGCGGGCGTGGACTTCGACTTCGCCCTGTTCTCCAACTACGAGCGGCAGGTCGAGGAGCTGCTCGCGGGACACATCGACATCGCCTGGAACACGCCGCTCGGGCACGTGCGCGTGCGGAAGCGCACGGAGGGGCGCTCGCGCTCGCTGGGAATGCGTGACAGCGATCGCGATTTCCACGCGAAGGTCATCGTCCGGCGCGATGCCGGGATCCGCTCGCTGAGCGATCTCGCCGGCAAGACCCTGGCCGTGGGAAGCCGCGACTCGACCCAGGCGCGGATCCTGCCCCTGCACTTCCTGCGAAAGGAGGGAGTGGACCTGGAAGGGGTGAAGCTGCTTCCGTTCGACACCGATCTGGGCAAACACGGCGACACCGGCTCGAGCGAGCTCGACGTGTTGCGCGCCGTCGCCCAGGGCCGGGCGCAAGCGGGCGCGGTCGGGGACCTCATCTGGGTCACCGAGCAGGCGGCCGGCCGCGTGGACGCGAAGGTGGTCGAGGTGTTGTGGACCACGCCCGGCTTCGATCACTGCATGTTCGATGCCTTGCCCACGCTGGACGATGCCCGGGCGCGCGCGTTCCAGGACGCGCTGTTCAAGATGAGCTGGGAAGAGCCGTCGCACCGGCGGCTGCTGGAGCTCGAAGGGCTGAGGCAGTGGCTGCCCCCGCGCGAGACCGGTTACGAGAGCCTGCGCGCGGCGCTCGACGAGATCGGGGGCTGGTGACCGCGGCCGCGATCGCGATCGACGGCGGTGATTTGCCGCTCGGCGGCGGCCTGCTCGCCCTGGTTCGTCCCGCGCTCCTGGCCACGGCGCCGGGAGGCGTAGTTGCCCTCCGCTCGTCGTCGCCAAGTGTGCGGCAGGACCTGCCCTCGTGGTGTCGCGTGGAGCGGCACGAATACCTGGGCTGCGAGCCCGATTCGGACGGGAGCGACCGTCATCTGATCCGCCGCGGTCCGTTCGGTGTTCCGCGCGCCATGGCCGACGACGCGGCCGACGCCGATCCCCACACTGGCTTCGCGCCCCGCGGGTCCCTGGTCGAGCCGGGCGGGCCCGCCTATCCGGTCACGTTGACGCACCGCGACCTCGCCCTCGCGCCGGAGACTCGCCAACTGTATGACCAGGCCGTCGCCGCCCAGTGGGACGCGCGCGAGCTGGCCTGGGATCGCGTCCGTTCGCTCCCGCCCGCGCTGGAGCGTGCGCTCTCTCAGGTAATGACGTTCCTGGCCGAGAACGAGCTGTCGGCCCTCTATGTCCCGTCGAAGTTCGTGGCGCGCCTCCATCCCGCCTTCGCGGAGACGGCCATGTTCCTGGCGACGCAGCTGATGGACGAATCGCGCCACATCGACGTGTTCCTGCGCCGCGCGGGCAAGGTGCGAGGCGTCTCCAGCGTCACCACGTCGCGGTCCCTGCTCGCGCTCCTGCAGCTGGAGGACTTCACGGAGGCGGCCTTCCTGCTCTCCGTCCTGGGGGAGGGGACGTTCCTGGATCTGCTGCGCTTCGTCGAGGTGCACGCGCCCGACGAGGTGACGGCGGATCTGGCTCGGCGCACGCGCGCGGACGAGGCGCGCCACGTGCACTTCGGCATCGTGCACGTTCGTCACGCGCTCTCGGTCGACTCATCCGCGGCGGGGCGCCTGGAGGCGGCCGTGCGACGGCGCGCGGCCGCGCTGCACGGCATCGACGGCGTACCCGCACCCATTCAGGACGCGCTGACCATCCTGGCCGCGGGTGGTGACGAGCCGGCGCGAGTGGCTCGCGGGCACGAGGCCTTCCAGCAGCTCCTCATGGACATGCACGAGGGCCGCTTGAAGCGCCTCGAGCACGCCGGCTTCACGCCCGCCCAGGCCCAGATCCTCTCCGGGCTGCACACCCCAAACTTCATGTAGGCGCCGCGGCCCGACCCTACAATATGTCCCGATGTGTAGAGTGACATCCGCGCTTCGGCGAGCCGTCGTCGTCATTCCTCTTGCGTTCGCGGCCAGCCTGATCGCGTGTGGTGAGGCGGCCCCTCCCGGCCCCACGCCGCCAGAATACGCGCAGGCCGCGGCCCAGGGTGTCGACGCCGTGGCCCTGGCGCGCGCGCACGCTGCCCTGGCCGCCAACCCCGATACGCGTTGCCTCCTCCTCGAACGCAACGGCGTCCTCGTCATGGAGGACTACTTCAACGGGAGCAATGCCACGAGCGCGAACGACGTCCGCTCCGTTACGAAGAGCGTCACGGCGGCCTTGGTAGGGATCGCGATCGAGCAGGGCCTCATCCGCGGGCTGGACGACCGGATCGGCGACTACGTCGGACGCCTCTTTCCCGGACTCGAGCCGCGCAAGGCGGACATCACGGTGCGGCACCTCCTCACGATGAGCTCGGGCCTGCCCTGGAGCGAGTTGAACTCCAGCTACCAGGATTTCAACCCGTGGGTCAGCTCCCCGGACCCTCTCCGCTGGGTCCTCGAGCGGCCCCTGGAGCGCGACCCGGGGTCGTATTGGAACTACAACACGGGGGCGAGCCACATCCTTTCCGCCATCCTCAGCGAAGCGACGGGGACGTCCGCCCGCGCCTATTCCGAGCAGCACCTCTTCGGCCCCTTGGAGGCCAGCATCGGTTCCTGGCCCGCGGACCCCCGCGGCTACAACTACGGAGGACACGGGCTTCGTCTCACCGGCCGTACGATGATCCAGTTCGGCCGGCTCTTCCTGGACGGCGGCGTTCACCGCGGCCGGCAGGTCGTTTCCACGAGCTGGGTGCGGGAGGCCACCACGCCCGCCTTCTCGGTCGGAGGCGTGGCGCCGAACGCCACCGGATACGGTTACCTGTGGTGGGTCGGCCGCGACCCGGCAAGCGGCCTCACCTTCTACTTCGCTTCGGGGTACGGGGGCCAGTTCATCGTGAACGTACCTTCCCGCAACGCGACCATCGTCGCCGCGACCGACATCGAGAACCCGCGCGCCAATGCGAATTGGTCGCAGGTCTGGCGCACGATCGTGGACACGCTTCTCCCCGCCCTCCGGTAGGAGGACAGCCACCGTGAGGGTGGACGAGGCCGCCTTCCGTGTTTTGCGTTGCGAAACGTCCGACGCATCGGATGCCTCGCCCTTGAAACCGCTTCCGGAGCGCTGACGGCCCATCGGTGCCGACAGTTACGGTCCGCCCGCCCGTTCCTGTGCGCAAAACCACCACGTCCGAACCGATTCAAAGTTGCCCGCCGCCTCCGCGCGCGTGCACGCTCCCTCACCTCGCGTCCATGCCGTCGACCGTCCGCCCCCTTTCCCGGGGGTGAAGGGAGAGCACCGTGAGACAGGCCTTGAGAGCCGGAATCGCGACCCTGGTGGTCGTTGCGTCGCTGGCGTCGGTGGTCCTGGCCCAGAGCACGCTTTCGTCCCTCGTGGGGACGGTGAAGGACTCGAGCGGCGGCGCCCTGCCCGGCGCCACGGTCACGGTCGTGGAGGCGGAGCGCGGCGTCACCCAGACCGCGCAGTCCGGCCCCGAGGGCATCTTCGTCTTCCCGCAGCTCCCGCCCGGGACGTACACCGTCGCCGCCGAGCTGTCCGGGTTCAAGAAAGTGGCGAGGAGCAACGTCATCCTGTCCATCGCCACCAAGGTGAACGTGGGCATCCTCGTGCTCGAGGTCGGCGACGTTTCCGAGTCCATCACCGTGGAGGCGGACGCGGGACGGCTGCAGATCCAGACCGAGTCGGGCGAGCGCTCGGACATCGTGACCAACCGCCAGCTCCGCGACATCGCGCTGAACGGGCGGAACATCGTGGACCTCATGAAGATCGTGCCCGGCGTGATCACCGGCCGCAGCCTGCCCACCTCGACCGTCACCAACGTCGTGGACCAGCTCAACATCAACGGCACGCGCGCGCTGCAGCACGAGTACACCGTGGACGGAGTCACCAACCTGAACCTCGGCAACAACACGGGCGGGCTCGTCTCCGTCAACCCGGATGCGGTGGAGGAGGTCAAGGTCCTCACCTCCAATTACCAGGCCGAATACGGCCGCGCCGGCGGGGGAGTCATCGCGCTCACCACCCGCGCGGGCACCCGCGACCTGCACGGGGGCCTCCGCTACTTCCGGCGCCACGACAGCCTCAACGCGAACACGTTCTTCAACAACGCGCGCGGCGGATCCGAGAACGGGCTGCCGCGGCCGCTGTATCGCTTCAACTACTACGGCTGGGACCTCGGCGGACCCGTGCCCTTCGTCGGCGGCAAGTCCGACCCGAAGCTCTTCTTCTTCGTCGCCCAGGAGTACTACGACCAGCTCGTGCCCCAGGCCTCGTCCCTGAACATCCGCGTACCCACGGAGGCGGAGCGAGGCGGCGACTTCTCGCGCAGCGTGGACGGCGCGGGACGGCCGATCGTGATCGTCGATCCCACCACGGGCCAGCCGTTCCCGGGGAACGTCATCCCCGCCGGCCGCATCTATGCCCCCGGCCGCTCGATCCTGAACCTCTTCCCGACCCCGAACACGACGGCGGGCGGGAGCCTCTACAACTACACGTCGCAGGAGCCGAGCAAGTACCCCCGCCGCGAGGACATCGTGCGCCTGGACTGGCAGATGGCGTCGCGCACGCGCCTCAGCGCCCGCTTCGTCTACAACAAGGACGATCAGCAGTTCGCCTACGGGACCACCACGGCCTCCTGGAACTGGCCGCTCACGGTCACCGATCGGAAGAACGGGCCCGGCAAGACCCTCTCCTTCACCCTGACCCACATCTTCACCCCGACCCTGACCAACGAGTTCATCTACGGGGCGGGGCGCGGCGGCGTGCTCATCGCGCCCGCGGACGACCGGGCCACGCGCGCGTCCACCTCCATCAACACGCCGCTCCTGTTCCCCGAGGCCAACACCGGGAACCTGATCCCGAGCCTGGCCTTCGGCGGCATCGCGAGCATCACCACCAACGCGGCCAACCCCGCGGCCAGCGGTACGGTGGGGACGAGCGTCTTCGGGCCCTTCGACCAGAAGTTCGTCATCAACAACTTCATCGACAACGTCACCAAGGTCTCGGGCAAGCACACCCTCAAGGCCGGCGTGTACTACCAGCGGGCCTCCAACCGCAGCAACTCGCAGACCAACGTCGAGGCCAACATCGACTTCACGAGCACGGCCTCGAACCCGCTCAACAGCGGGTACCCGTTCGCGAACGCGCTCCTCGGCGTGTACACCTCGTACACCCAGGCCAGCGCCAAGCCGGAGGCGTCGTACTACTACTACGACCTCTCCGGCTACATCCAGGACACGTGGAAGGTGAAGCCGAACCTGACCCTGGACCTCGGCCTGCGCCTTTCGCACTACGAGCCCTACTACAACAGCATCGGCGACGGCGCCTACTTCGACCCCTCGCTCTACAGCGCGTCCAAGGCGCCGCGACTCTTCCGGCCTGTCTGCATCGCCCAGCCCTGCACCGGCAACAACCTGCGCGCGATGGATCCGGGTGTCTCCGGCCCGCCCACCGCCGGCAACACCCAGGGCTCGTTCTTCATCGGCAAGATCGTGCCCAACTCCGGCGACCTCACGAACGGCATGGGGCTGACTGCGAACGGCTACCTGCGCGGCGGCATCGAAGGCCAGGCCGTCCTGCCGCAGCCGCGGCTGGGCTTCTCCTGGGACACGAGCGGCCAGGGGAAGATGGTCGTGCGCGGCGGCTTCGGCATCAGCTTCGACCGCTACCAGACCGGCATCGGCGTGGGCAGCGGGGCCACGAACCAGCCGTTCGTCTTCAACCCGACCCTCATCAACGGGTACCTGCAGGACCTCAGCGCCAACAGCGGAGGCGCGCTCGCGCCGCAATCCGTACAAGGCGTGGATCCCCAGGCGAAGTGGCCGGCCATCTACAGCTACAGCCTGGGCGTGCAGCGCGAGATCGGGAAGGGGATCTCGGTGGACGTGGCCTACGTGGGCTCGCAGTCGCGCCACAACCCGCGACGCGTGAACCTGAACGTGTTGCCCTTCGGGACCACGTTCAAGGCGTCGTCGCAGGACCCGACGCGGACGGGCGGCGTCGTGCCCGCGGTCGAGCCCGGCCTGCCCCCGGCCTACGCCAACGCCGGCCTGGGCTTCACCGGCGCCAACGCCTACGCCATCGACTTCCTGCGGCCGTACCAGGGCTACAGCGACATCATCTATTACATGTTCGACGGACGGACGTCCTACAACTCGCTCCAGGTCGCGCTGCAGCGCCGGTTCTCGAAGCGCTTCACCTTCGGAGTCGCCTACACGTTCTCGCGGGCGAACACGACCGTGTCCGACGACGCGACGTTCACGAACAACCTCGACCCCGAGTCCTTCGACAAGGGGCTCGCCACCTTCGACCGCACGCATTACTTCGTGGCCAACTACGTCTGGAACCTGCCCCGAGGCGGGAAGCTGCTGGGCGGGGGATGGCTGGCCCGCGCCCTGCTCGACAACTGGACGGTGTCCGGGATCTCGTGGATGGCCTCGGGCACCCCGGCCGAGCTGACCCTGTCGATCGCGGGGCAGGACGCGGGGAACCGCCTCCTCGGGACCTACACGAACGGCAACGGCGCCGGCCTGCAGCCCCGCTTCCGGGTCGAGGGTGATGCGCAGAACGCGCCCAACGACATCAACACCGCCGCCTTCGTCGTCCCCGCCATCGGCGATGCCGGCCCCTATCCGCGCTTCTACCTGCGCAACCCCGGCTTCCAGAACCACGACCTGTCCGTCTTCAAGAACTTCCCCCTGGGGGCGAGCGGGAAGCGCACTCTCCAGCTGCGGCTGGAGGCCTTCAACGTCCTCAACCATCCGCAGTTCAGCGCGGTGAACCGCACGACCAACGTCACCAACGCCGCCGGCCAGACGGGCGCGGCGATCTTCAACAACTACACGGGGCTGACCGTGACCAACAACGTCCGGCCCGCGGGCAGCACGGCCGTGACGGGGACCTACTTCGGCGAGTACACGGCGACGCGCGATCCGCGCATCATCCAGCTCGGGGTGAAGCTGTACTTCTGACCGAGGCTTCCAGGGGGTGCGGGGCTGGCCCGCGGCCGATATCATCGGAACGTGGCCGACCTCCTCCTCGCCAGCCAGAACCCGGGCAAGCTGGCGGAGATGCGGCAGCTCGTGGCCGGGCTGCCGTTCCACGTCGTGGGACCGCGCGACCTCGGCATCCTGGAAGCGCCGGAGGAGACGGGGAAGACGTTTCACGAGAACGCGGTCCTGAAGGCCCGCTACTACGCCGGCCGTTCCGGCCTCCTGACCGTCGCCGACGACTCCGGCCTCTGCGTGGATGCGCTCGACGGCGGGCCCGGCCTCTACTCCAGCCGCTTCGGCGGGGAAGGCGCGACCGACGACGACCGCAACCGCCTGCTCCTGGAGAAGCTGCGCGGCCTGCCGCGCGAGAAGCGGGGCGCGCACTTCACGAGCGCGGTGGCGGTGGTGCGGGGAAGCGAGGTCCTCTTCGACGCCCAGGAGACGGTGGACGGCTTCATCGCGGAGGAGACGCGGGGCTCGAACGGCTTCGGCTACGACCCCCTCTTCTTCTATCCGCCGTTCGGACATACGTTCGGAGAGACGCGTCCCGAGGACAAGGACCGCGTCAGCCACCGCGGCAAGGCTTTTGCCCGCCTGAGGCGATTCCTGGAATCACACTCCGCCTGACGCCGTATCCCCATTGAGGACGTCATCATCGGGTGAGGGGGAGAACATGCGCATCCGCCAGACAGCACGGATCCTGACCGTCGGCAGCGTGGTCCTCGGCGGCGCCGCCCTCCTCCGCGCGCAGACGCCGCCCGGCCCCGTGCCGCGCGAGGCCGCGGGCTGGCAGACGGTGAGCGTCACCGGCACCGGCCGCGTCAGCCTGACTCCCGACCGCGCCAGCTTCACCGTCGGCGTGCAGACGGTTGCGCCGACCCTGGCCGCAGCCACCCAGGAGAACGCCGCGCGCATGACCGCGATCGTGGCCGCGCTGCGCCAGGCGGGGGCCACCGACCGCGAGCTACGCACGACCGGTCTTTCGATCTACCCGCAGATGGCGCCGGAGCCGGGCAACAAGCCGCGCATCGTCGCCTACCAGGTGTCGAACAATGTGACCGTCACCCGTGACGACGTGGCGACTATCGGCAAGCTCCTGGAGGCGGCGGTGCAGGCGGGCGCGAACACGGTGAGCGGGGTCAACTTCACGGTCAAGGATTCGGCGCGCGGACGGGACACCGGCCTCCAGGCCGCCTACGCGGATGCGAAGGCCAAGGCGGACGTGCTGGCCCGCGCGGCGGGGCGCACGGTAGGCCGCGCGCTCGCCATCACCGAAGGCGGGGCGGCCATGCCGCCGGTGCCCATGCCGATGTACCGGCGCGCGGAGATGGCCCAGGCCGCTTCGTACGCCGCGCCGGTCGAGTCCGGGGCGGAGGAGATCGCTTTCACGGTCTCCGTCGTGTTCGAGCTGCAGTAGCGGCGAATTCCCTTGACCCCCCGCGCGAACCGGGAGTAGCGTCGGCACCGCTCCCGGCGGGACCGCGAGTCGCCCCTGACGCGGTAGCCGCTCGATTCCCTGATACTCCTCATCACTGGATTCCGCGTCTTCAGGAAAGGCGCCGCCCTATCGCAGGGCGCCACCGAATTCGAGGAGGTTCCCCATGTCGGTCAAGAAAGCCACGCGCGCCGTGGTGGCCGCGGCCGCCCTCTCTTCGATGATGATGGGGTTCGCCGCGCGCACGGCGGACCACGACGACGATGACGACGAGGTGCGCCCCGTCGTCGTCAGGGCCGCGGTCGTGGCGACGGGAATTCCGGGCGCGGGAGCCACCGCTCAGGTCGGGACCTTCCACCTCGGCGGTCCCTTCCACGACAACCCCGCCCTCGCGCCGGCCACCGCGCCCGGCCAGATCCTGGACGGCAGGCGGCTCTTGGTCGCCAGCTCGTCGAACTTCGGCGCGCCGCTCGGACGGGCGGACCAGGCGCCGGGCGCCGTCCTTTCTCTCGATCTCTCCGGCGGGCCGGTCGCCGTTCCCCCGGCCTTCGCGGCCGCGGGCGGTCAGGCCGGCGCGCTCGGCGGGGCCGTTCAGCTCTTCGCCGCCAACAGCCCCGCGTTCGCGAACAGCGTGTTCAACCCGCTGGCCGCCACCGCGGCCGAGATGGCCGTCAGCCTGCCTCTGGGCATCTCCTTCAACAACGCGTTCGGCCGGCCCTGGTTCGCAAACGCGCCGGGGGGCGACGCGGGTTACGGCACGATCACCGTGATCGACCCGAGCGGGGCGCCGTTCAAGGGCCCGCCCAACCCCGTCGCGGGGGGTGTCTTCGCCGGCGACGTGACCAACCGCGGCCCCGCCTCCACGCACGGAATCGTCGCTCCCGCCCTGGCCACCTCGCTCGTCACCAAGTCGCCCGACGGCACCGGCCGCGCCGTCTTCTTCGCTGCGCTCTCCGACGGCAGCGTGGTGCAGGTCCACGTCCAGAAGGGAGTCGACGGGATGGCGGCTCCGGGCTCGTTCACGCCGATCCAAGGCATCGCCACCGCCGCCGCCGAGTCCGCGGATCCGGACGTCGTCACGCGCGTGGGCATGGTCTTCAACTGGGTGCCCAACCGGGTCGTGTACGTGACCGATCCCCTCGCCAACCGCATCCTTGCCCTCGACCTCACGGACGACGGGGCGCTGTTCGTGTCGAGTCCGCGCTTCCTCCGCTCCCGCCGGCTCGACCGCCCGGTGGACATCGCGCCCACTTCCGTCGAGGTGGCCGCGCGCAACTTCGCGAGCAACACGACGCTGGGGGGCGGGTCGGACCTCTACGTGCTCAATCGGGGCAACAACACGGTGGTCCGGTTGACGCAAGGCGGACGCGTCACCGCGATCCGCCGTGTCCAGGCGCCCATCGCCGGCCTGCGCCTCGCTGGCCTGGCGGTCTCGGACGACGGGCGCACGTTGTGGATGACGGCGACCGCGCCCGGCCGGCAGGGTTTCGTCCTGCAAATGCCGGCTTTCGGGGCCGGGGAAGTGACGGACTCTCTCCTTGCGGACGCCGCGGCCGCCGGCGCCCAGGGCGCCGTCGCTCAAGGTCAGTTCCTGTTCTCGGCGGAGCTCACGCCGAGACAGGGCCTGGGCCCGCTCTTCAACGCCCGGTCGTGCAGCGCGTGCCATGCCGCGGGCGGCCCGGGAGCGGAAGCGGAGACCTTCGTGACCCGGGTGGCGCGCATCCGGAAGGGCGTCTTCGATCCCCTCCTCGGCCACGGCGGGCCGATCGCCCGACAGCATTCGGTGGCCGAGCTCGGCGGCGACGACGACTGCGGCCTTCCGACCGGCGTCCCGGAGCGCGCGAACGCGACGTCCGTGCGCAGCGCCATGACGCTCCGGGGCACGTCGCTCATCGACAACATCCTCGACGGCGCGATCCTGGCCCAGGCCGCCACCCAGCCCGATGGCGTGCGCGGGCGCGCCAACCTGATGCCGGACGGCCGCGTCGGCCGCTTCGGCTGGAAGGCGCAGACGGCGACCCTCGTCGAGTTCATGGGAGAGGCCCAGCGCGACGAGCTGGGACTGACGAATTCGCTCCAGCCGCGCGACCTCGTTCACGGTTGCGGAGCGGGCCGGAAGTCGCCGGAGGCGGACGGGCTCGCACTGACCTCGCTGGTCGCCTTCCTCAACACCATCGAGCCGCCGGCTCCCACCCCCGCCTGCCTGGCTTCGACGGGCGCGTCGCTGTTCGCGGCGACGGGCTGCGCTTCCTGCCACACCCCGGCGCTGCCGGGGCCGGGTTCGCCGACGGCATCACAGCGGCCGGTGCGCCTCTACTCGGACCTCCTGCTCCACGACATGGGGCCGGCGCTCGCCGACGGCTTCCCGCAGGGAAAGGCGACAGGCGGCGAGTTCCGTACCATGCCGCTCTGGCGCGTCGCCGACCGCCCGCACTTCCTGCACGACGGGCGCGCGGCGAGCATCGTCGAAGCGATCACGGCTCACGGAGGACAGGGGGCGGCGGCCGCCGCGGCCTTCCAGGCCCTCTCCGATGCCGACAAGCAAGCCTTGCTCGCCTTCCTGGATTGCATCTAGCGCCAGATCGGCGAAACGGACGGAGACGGGCACGGAGACGGAGACGGGCTACGCTTCGGGCTTCGGCTTCTTCAAGGTCACGTCGCCCAGCACCGTGCGCTGCATCGCGATCAGCTCCTGGGTGCCCTTGTGGGCGGCGGCCATGAGAGCCTTCATCTCGTCCTCGCTGAAGGACCCGTCTTCGGCCGTACCCTGGATCTCGACGAAGCGGCCGGCGCCCGTCTTCACGATGTTCATGTCCACGTCCGCCTTCGAGTCCTCCTCGTAGTTGAGGTCGAGGAGGATGTCGGACCCGAGCTTGCCGACGGAGGTGGCGGAGACGAAGTCCAGCAGGGGCAGCTCCGTGAAGTTGCCCTGCTTGCGCATGTGGCGCAGGGCTTCGACCATGGCCACGAAGGCGCCCGTGATGGAAGCCGTCCGCGTGCCGCCGTCGGCCTGGATCACGTCGCAGTCCACCCAGAGCGTGCGCTCGCCCAGCGCGCGCATGTCCACCACCGCGCGCAGGGAGCGCCCGATGAGGCGCTGGATCTCGTGGGTGCGCCCGGAAGGCCGGCCCTTCGTGACCTCGCGCTGCGAGCGGGTGGAGGTCGAGCGCGGCAGCATCCCGTATTCGGCGGTGATCCAGCCTTCGCCCTGCCCCTTCAGGAACGGGGGGACGCGGTCCTCCACGCTCACCGTGCAGATCACCTTGGTGTCGCCGACCTCGATGAGGGCGGAGCCCTCCGCGTGTTTCGTGTAGCGCGGAGTGATGGTGACCGGCCGGAGCTGGTCGAGGGCCCGTCCGTCGCTGCGCATGAACCTTCCCTTCGGCGGCAGGATCGCGGGGTCGATCTTGAGCGAATCCCCGATGCGGAAGCCCTTCACGGCCGCGTCTCCCTCGCGCCCGCGACGGCGGGAGGCGGGGCCAGGGAGTAGATCCGGCGGTACTGCTCCTGCGAGGCGAGCACCGTCATGACGTAGAGCCGGGTCTCGCTGAACGGAATGCTGTCCACGAACTCCTCCGCCGTCATCCCCGGACGCGCCTGGTTCCAGACCGCCACCCGGTGCGGACCTGCATTGTACGCGGCTACGGCTCTCTCGATCTTGCCTCCGAAGCGGTCGACCATCTCGCGGAGGTAGACGGTTCCCAGCTTGAGGCCGAGAGCGGGATCGTGGAGCTGGGACACGGCGAGCTTCTTGATGCCGGCGGCGCGGGCCAGGGCGCGGCCGGTCGGCGGCATGAGCTGCATCAGCCCGTGCGCGCCCACCGCGCTCACCGCGCCGGGGTCGAACGTCGATTCCTGCTGGATCACGGCCGCCACCAGCGCCGGGTCCACGCCGGCCGCGCCCGCGCTGGCCGTGAGGAGGTCGCCGAACTGCAAGGGGAACAGGATCCGCCACACCGCGTCCGGCAGCGAGCCGCCCGTCTCCGTCACGTACTCCGGATAGGCGCGCTTCATGGCGGTGATGGCCGGACGGAGCTGATGCTGGCGCCAGAAGATCCAGCTTCGCGTCGCCTGCACGGTGGGACTGGGCGGGACGGACGAGAGCTCGTCCATCGCCTCCTCGAGCCGTTCGATGAGGAGCAGGTTGCGCACGCGCGTGCGGTAGGGCTCCGGCATGACGGCGAGGCCCTCGGGCGGCGCGGGGTGCGTGGAGGACGCGCCCGCGGGCAGGCGGCCCAGAGCCTCGCGCGCGCGGATGCCGTGGTACGCGAATTTGTAGCGGGCCAGGAGCTCCTCGAAGAGGGCCCGCGCGCGGTCCTCCTGGCCCGTCTCGCGGCGCGCGCGTCCGGCCCAGTACAGGTAGGCGGGACGCCAGAGGTTCGAGCTGCGGGCCTTGGCCGCGGCCTCGAACATCTCCGCCGCCTTGTCGTAGCGGGCGGCGCGGTATTCGGCGAAGGCCACGCGGAAGGTCGCGGGGTCGATGTATTTGCCCTGCGGATAGCCCTCGTAGATCCGCCGATAGAAGGGGAGCGCGTCGTCGTCCTTGCCCGAGCGCGCGTAGAACGCGGCCCCGTCGAGCAGGGCCTCCTCCGCCCACGACGTGCCCGGGAAGCGCGTGGCCACCGAGCCGTACGCGGCGGGGCTGCTGGCCCGGCGCGCCTGGATCCGGGCCAGGAAATACGCCGCCTCCGGCTCGACCGCGGAGTCCTTCTTCACCGCGGCCAGGGCCACGCGCGCCTGGTCGTCGCGCCGGCCGATCTCGAGGAGAGCGCGGCCGAGGCGGACGTGGATGATGTCCGCGTCCGCGGGCGCCGGCTTGCGCAGCAGGAGGGCCTGGAAGAGCTTGGCCGCGGAGCGATGTTCGCCGGCCTCGAACAGGACGAGCGCCTTCTTGAGGTCGCGGCCGATCTTCTCTTGCGGAGTCGCCGGGGGCAGGTCGGCGGCGAGCTTGCGCAGCCGCACCGCGGCCTCCCGTCCTTGCGGCGTCGCCGGATAGTCGCGGTCGAGGCGGTCGAGCGCTTCCGCGGCGTCGCGCCGCTGCCCGCGCTGCTCCTGTACCGCGCCGAGCTGGAGCAGGGCCTGGGGCTCGCGGCCCGGGCACTGGGCGAGGGCGCGCTGGATCATCTCCAGGGCCTGGTCGCGCTGCTTGAGCACGTCGTGGACCTCGCCCCCGCGAAGGAGGGCGGCGCAGCGGAAGGGATTCGGATCCGGCCGCGCGACGAGCTTGTCGTAGCTCTCGGCGGCCTTGGTGAAGTCACCGGTCTTCTCGTAGAGCTCGGCCAGCGCCTTCCAGGCGTGGTCCTCGAGGCGGGTCTTCGCGATCTCGGGGTCGAGGAGGAGCGGCTCCGCCTCCGCGTATTGCTGGTGGTCGAGGAGGAGGAGGCCCGCGCCCAGCCGGGCCAGGCCGGCGGCCGCGCCGGCGGGATGCTGGGCGGCGAGATCGCGCAGCGCGTGCGCGGCCTGGGGCGTGCCCGCGAGAGCGGGGTCGGTCACGGTGTCGTGCACCGCCGTCTCCAGCTCGCCTTCCGGGACGGGCTGCAGCCAATACCCGCGCGCGGCCAGGGACGCCGGTCGCGCGGCGGGAGGAGACGGGGTGGCGGCCATCGCGAGAGCGACGGCCAGGACGAGGGTACGCACCATCAGGAGACCCTACGGAGGAAGGCGCCGCCGCTACATCGGTCCGAGCGCGCCCTGGTCTCCTCCAGCAAGGATCCTCACGAGCTCATCGTAGAAGTAGTTCGTGCTGTCACGCACGTGCGGCGCGACGCGGTCCGCGTACATCTGGCGGCCGCGCTCGATGTCTTCCTTCAGCCTCTCATAGATGTCCTTGTTGCGGCGGCCCTCGTTCACCTTCGCCTCGTTGTAGAGCTTGATCTCGCTCACGACCAGGCGGGCGAAGCGCTTCGCGTCCTCGTGGGCCTTCGTCTCCTCCGGCGACAGGTGGGCGGCGGGCGGCGGAGGGGGAGGAGGAGGCGCGGCGGCGCGCGGCGCGGCCCCACCGCCGGGGCGCATGGCGGACATCTGCTGCGCGTTGAACATCACGGTCGAGCCGCCCTCGTCGGCGGGGGCGGGAGCGGCAGCCGCGGCGGGCCGTGGCGCGGGCGCGGCGGGCCGCGAGGGAGCGGAAGGCGCGGGCGCGGGAGCCGCGGCGGCGGTCTTGGGGGCCAGCGAGAGCATGTCGATCGTCTTGCCCGCGAAGAGGACGAGGACTTCGATGAGGTCCGCGACGGGCGGCGGCACTTCCTCGAGCGAGCTGTCGCAATAGAGGATGGCGGCCAGCTTGTCGCGCAGGATCAGCGGTACCGCCAGCACGGACTGCGGGTTGCCGCCGAGCTTGGCCAGCGCCTGCTGCGTTCCGGGGGAGTGCTGCAGAGCCCCGCGCAGGGCGTGGCGCGAGTTGTTGACGTTGCGGAGAACGGTGTCGGCGTTGAGGGGGACGTTGACCTGCTTGATCACGTCTGCGGGCTCGACGCCGCGCGCGTACCAACCGATCGCGCTCGGGCCCTTGACGATGAACATCGCGGCGCGGTCGACGTATTGCGAGACCTCGTTGACGAGATGGGTGAGGACCTCGGACAGGCTGGCGCCCTTCTCCAGGGTGGCCACGGACGCCTTGAGCTGATCGAATCCGGGACCGACGGGAGCTGCGGGCTCCGGAGGCGGCATGTTCGCCACCACCTCGGCCATGGCCATCTCGATGTCGCCTTCGTTGATCCTCTCGTCGTAACGGGCTACGGATTCCTGGAGGTCGTCGAGCGCGCGGACGAGGTTGCCCTGGTGCTCGCCGATCTGGCGCTGGATGTCGACGACCCAGTTCGCCATCTGCTGGCTGATGAGGCTGAGCGCCTTGGCCTTGAGGTCGTCTTGTAAGGTCATCTACACCTCGGGATGTGCCGCGAAATCCAGACACGCCCAGGATTTAGCGCATTATCGGCAGTTCCTTCCGGAGTGTCAACGGTTTGCGCGGATCGGTGCCGCCGACCGACAATCGTCGCATGCGTCGTGCATCGCGGGGTCCGATCGACTTGCACGACATCTACCGGAAGCTCGTCCTCCGCCGCGGACACGCGGGGTGGTGGCCGGCCGGGAGCGCGTTCGAGGTCTGCGTCGGAGCCGTCCTGGTCCAGAACACGGCCTGGACGAACGTCGAGAAAGCCCTCGACGTCCTGCGCGCGCGCGGGCTCCTGTCGTACGAAGGGCTCGGCCCGCTGACCGCCGCCGAGATCGCGCCCCTCGTCCGCTCCGCCGGCTGCTTCAACGTCAAGGCGCGGCGGCTGCGGGCGTTCCTGGACTTCCTCGGCCAGGGGTACGGCGGGCGGGTCGAGGCGATGGAGGCCGAAGAGCCGGCCCGGCTACGAGAGAAGCTGCTCGGGGTGGCGGGGATCGGGCCCGAGACCGCGGATTCGATCGCCCTCTATGCCGCCGGGCGCCGGCTGTTCGTGATCGACGCCTACACGCGGCGGATCTTCTCGCGCCTGGGCGTGATCCGCGGACACGAGCCCTACGACGCGATCCAGCGGCTCTTCATGGACGCCTTGCCCGCGGACGCGGGGCTCTACGGCGACTACCACGCGCAGATCGTGCTGCTGGCGAAAGACGTCTGCACGCGGCGGCCCGCCTGCGACGTGTGCCCTTTGAATGGCGAGTGTCCGCGGGTCGGCGTCATGAGCGGTGTTCCGGGCGTACTCGTTCCAGAACGAGTCGTTTCAACCACTACTTGAAGTGCGGGCAGCGGTCAGACCTTGAAATGGCTCCGGATGAGGGACAACGACAGCCAGTCCGGTAGCAGCCGCCGGCCCAGGGGCACGAGCACGGAGTCGGGCCCCACGGTGTAGCGCACGCGCGGCCGCCGCGCCCGGAGCGCCTGGAGGATCACCTCGCCGACGACGTCGGGCCGCGGCGCTTTCGGGAGCGAATCGCGGATGACACGCTCGCAGGCGCGCCGTCCCTTCGCGTAGGCGGACTCGCCGCCGTCCCAATCCATGTTGTCGTTGAACCGCGTGGCGATGTCGCCCGGCTCGATCAAGGAGACGCCGACCCCGAACGGCGCAACCTCGATGCGCAGGGCGAGGGTGATCGCGTCGAGCGCGGCCTTGCTCGCGGAATAGTGGGACTGGAACGGGATCGGGGCGCGGCCGGCGAGCGAGCCCACGACGACGACGCGGCCTTGCGCGCGGCGCAGATGGGAAAGCGCAGCTCGGAGGACGGTCAACGTGCCGATGACGTTGGTCTCCAACTGCGCGCGTGCCTTCTCGATGGGCAGGTCCTCCACGGCGCCGAACACCCCGTACCCGGCGGCGCAGACGACCGCGTCCAGTCCGCCCGCCTTGGCGACGACCGCGGCGACGCCAGCCTGCACCGACCCCTCGTCACGGACGTCCAACGCGATCCACGCGTCGCGGACCCCGGCGGGAAGGGGCGACGGCGCCCGCCGGCTCGCCCCGAAGACCCGGAAGCCGTGGCGGGCCAGGCGCTCGGCGGCGGCGAGGCCGATGCCGGAGGAAGCGCCCGTCACCAGGATGGCGGCCGTCGGGGGAAGGGGGCGCAGGCAGCCGATCGTAGCGTGCTAAAATAAGGATGTCTTGGGGGCGTACTGGTTTCGACGGGAACAACGACCCCGGGCGATGCAGGCGGAGCGTGCTACCGGCTCCTAAATCCGGTGGAAAGTCACAACTGCCAACGATAACTTGGCATTGGCTGCCTAACTTAACCGTTAGCTAGCCCGTCCTCCCGGTTGCCCGCCCACGGCGGCCGGACAGGGCGTCACCAAGGTGGGCTGGCCCTTAGCTCTCGGTCCGGGGGCGACGGGCGAGATCAATCGGACTAGCGTTCGCCGGTTTCGTCCGGCCTTCACGGTGGGCGCGAAATTTCAGGCCGGGCTAAGCCTGTAGGATCTCCCGTAGGCGTGCTTCCGGACGTGGGTTCAACTCCCACCGCCTCCACCAAACGCAGAGAGCGCCGATTCATCCTCGGGCGCTTCGTTTCTCCTCCCTTGCGAACGAACAAAGTTCGCGGCGGTCGTCGCGCCTCGCGCGCGAGGCGACTCGGCGCTCCACAGCAGCACTGAAGGTTCAGTGATGCTGTTTCAAGAACAGATTCGTACGATCGGTGCATCGCTGCCCGTTGCTCGCCGCTTGCGGGCGCGGATGTTGTGGAGCAGCATCACCGGATGCTCCGTCTAGGAATCGGAATCGTTCTGATGGTTTCGGCGCTGCCTGCATTCGGCGCGGAGAACGAGCCTCCTCCGGTGCGGCTGGCCATCGTCGGGCTGGTGCACGGGCACGTGCGCGGGTTCCTCGATCGGCTCAAGGGACGGACGGATGTCCAACTCGTCGGCATCGCCGATCCCGACGCCACGTTGCGCGACCGCTACCGCGAGCGCTACGGGCTGGCTCCCGAGATCTTCCACGCCACCACCGAGGCCATGCTCGAGGCCGCGCGACCGCAAGCGGTCGCGATCTTCACGAGCACCTACGACCATCCAGACGCCGTCGAGGCCTGCGCCGCCCGTGGCGTCCACGCCATGATGGAGAAACCGCTCGCCGTCTCCATGGCGCACGCGCGCCGCATCGCGGACGCAGCGCGGAAGGGAAACATCCAGGTCTTCGTGAACTACGAGACGACCTGGTACGCGAGCAACCGCGCCGTCCACGACGCGGTGAAGGCGGGCCGCCTTGGACCCGTACGAAAGATGGTCGCCCACGACGGTCATCGCGGCCCGAAGGAGATCGGCGTCCAGCCCGAGTTCCTGGACTGGCTGACCGACCCCGTGCGCAACGGCGGGGGCGCTCTCACGGACTTCGGGTGCTACGGGGCGAACCTGTTCACCTGGCTGATGGACGGCGCGCGCCCGCTCTCCGTGAGCGCGGTGGCGCAGACCTTCAAGCCCGACGTCTACCCGCGCGTCGACGACGAGGCCACCATCGTCGTGGCCTGGCCCCAGGCCGTCGGCATCATCCAGGCCTCCTGGAACTGGCCCTTCGACCGCAAGGACCTCGAGGTCTACGGCGGGACGGGACAGGCGCTCACCGTGAAGCGCGAGGCCGTGCGCTTCCGCTTCGAGGGCAAGGACGAGAGCGAGGTCGCGTCGCCGGCCCTCGTGGCCCCCGAAGACGACCCCGTGCGCTATCTGGCCGCGGTCGCGCGCGGAGACGTTCGTCCCTCGGGCCTCTCTTCTCTCGAGAACAACCTCGTCGTCACCGAGATCCTGGACGCGGCGCGCGAATCGTCGCGCACGGGCCGAGCGGTGAGGCTCCCCGCCCGCTAGACCGGGCCGGTTGCAGACGGCCGCGGGTACGAGTAGCGTAGCCGCCACCAAACACTTTTGAGACGTGCGGTCCGGGACCTCCATCCCCGCGCCGCAGAGAGAGAGAGAGGGGACCCATGGGCAGTGCACGACCCTGGTTCGTCCTCGCCGTCGCCCTCGTTCCCGCCTGGGCGAACGCCGACAATCACTTCGCCGACATGGCGCTCGCCGGCTCCGGTGCCGGTCAAAGCGCCCTCGGTGGCGTTCAGGGGACGGTGGCCTTCCTCCTGGGCAAGAAGCCGCCCGACTATCACGTTCTGCCGAAGCCCCGTCAATGGAGCCTCCTCGTGGACGGGACGGCATACTTCGTCGGCACCCACGAGGGCGAGGAGCTGAAGGAGTTCTCCTACGCGGCCGGCGTGCGTCGGACCCTCAACAGACCCCAACGGCACAACAAGCATTACCTGCCCTTCGCGCACGCCCTGTTCGGCGGCATCCATGGCGATCGTGGGGAGCTCAAGGGTCACCGCGCGACCTTCGTGCTGGGCGGCGGTGTCGACTACCTCACGACACATCGCCCCCAGGGCCCGGACCCGGGCTACACCGTCCTGGGAGCGCGCGCCCAGATGGAGTGGGTCTTTCCCGTGTCCGGCGAGAGCCGCGACGTCTTTCCCCGGTTCTCCGTCGGCTTTGTCGTGAGAATAGGCGAGCACATTTTGGGCCAATGACCGCCGCTTCCGAGGGCCGCCATTTCTCTCGCCGCCGGTAGCCGCCTCGGCCCGTACGAGATCGTCGCCCTCCTCGGCGTGGGCGGCATGGGCCAGGTGTACCGGGCGCGCGACCCGCGCCTCCATCGCGAGGTGGCCCTCAAGGTGTTGCACCCCTCGGTCACCGTCACCGCCGAGCACCTCGACCGGTTCAACCGCGAGGCGCGGGCCACGGGCGCCCTGAACCATCCGAACATCCGCGGCGTCTTCGACGCGGGCGTCGAGGGGGGCGTCCCCTACGTGATCTCCGAGCTCCTGGAGGGCGAGTCGCTGCGGGAGCGGCTCGACAAGGGACCGCTGCCCTACCGCAAGGCCCTCGAATATGGCATCCAGATCGCGCAGGCCCTGGGTGCCGCGCACGCGAGCGGCATCTACCATCGCGACGTGAAGCCCGCGAACATCTTCATCACGGACGACGGCCGCATCAAGCTGCTCGACTTCGGGCTGGCCAAGCTGACCGAGGGCGACGCGCCCGCGGGATCGCACGACGACACCGCGGACGCGAGCCGGCCGGGCGTGATCCGCGGCACCGCCGCCTACATGTCGCCGGAGCAGGCGCGCGGGCACCGCGTCGACCATCGGACCGACCTCTTCTCGCTGGGCACCGTCCTCTACGAGATGCTGACGGGCGCGCGCACGTTCCAGCGCGCTTCGACCGTCGAGACGCTGCACGCGGTCCTGCGCGAGGAGCCGGCCGACCCCCTGGAGCTCAACCCCGCCCTTCCGCCGGCGGCGGCGGTGACGGTGCGGCGCTGTCTCGAGAAGAACGTGGAGGAGCGTTTCCAGTCCGCGCGCGACCTCGCCTTCCAGCTCCAGCAGCTCCAGGAGACCACGGCCAAGGGCCGGCCCGTCGGAGACGACCGGGGAAGGACGATCCGCCGGGTGGCTCTAGGCCTCCTGGCCGCGGCCGCCCTCGCGGGGTTGGTCGCCGTCGTCGTGCGCGCCCTCCGGGAACCCGCGCCCACCTTCGAGCGGCTGACCTTCCGCCGCGGACGCGTCGGCGGGGCCCGCTTCGCCTCCGGCGGGCAGTCCGTGGTCTACAGCGCGAGCGGCGACGACAACGAGATGGAGGTCTGGCGGCTCGACCTCGCCGACAGTCCACGCTCGCAGTCGCTCGGATATCGGCGCGCCGACGTCCTGGCCACGCGCAAAGGCGAGCTGGCCCTGTCCGCGGAGCCCCGCTTCGTCGGCGGCGAGCACGTGGTGGGACGGCTCGTGATCGCCTCCATCGTGGCCGGAGGTCCTCGTCACGAGCTCATGGCGGATGCGGAGGGCGCGGACTGGGATCCTTCGGGCGAGCGGCTGGCGGCCGTGTTCTCCACCGGGATGGGGGGCGAGGGCCGCCTCGAATACCCGATCGGCAACCCTCTGTACACGGCGCGCTCGATCCGCTGCCCGCGCGTCTCCCGGGACGGCCAGCACGTCGCGTTCCTGGAAGACCGCAGCGGGGCGGGCATCGGCGGCCGCGTGGGCATCGTGGACCGGGAGGGGCGCTTCCAGGCGCTCACCGACGACTTCCGCAACGTGCGCGGCCTGGCCTGGTCCGCCGACGGCAGCGAGGTCTGGTTCACGGCCGGGGGCTGGCGCGCGAACCGGGCCTTGCGCGCGGTCTCGCTCCACGGCCGCGAGCGCGAGGTCTTCGCGTCGCCGTCGTCCCTGACCCTCTGGGACATCGCGTCCGATGGACGGGTGCTGCTCTCCCGCGAGGAAGAGACGCGCGGGGTGATGGGGCGGTCGCCGGGGGCGGCCGCCGAGCGTGACCTCTCGTACCACGACAGCTCCGGGCTGGCCAGCATCTCTCCCGACGGCCGCTGGATCCTGATGGGCGACCAGTTCGGTCTCTACCTTCGTGCCACCAACGACGCGTCACCTCTCACCGACCTCGGTCTCATGGAAGCGTACGGAGACGACGTGAACAACGCGCGCACCGTCGTGGCCACGGGCGCCGCCGGGAACCAGCTCCTGCTCCTGCCCTGGGGCACCAGCCAGCCGCGCACGCTGCCGGCGCATGGGATCTCCGCGTATTACGGCACCGTGCTGTTCCCGGACGGACGAAGGGTCCTGTTCAACGGCAGCATGGCCAGGCAGGAGATCCGCGCCTACGTGCAGAACGTCGACGGCGGCCAGCCGCAGCCACTGACGCCGCCCGGGACCAAGGCCCTGGCCATCTCCCCGGACAGCCAGTGGGTGGCGGCCACGCGCGCGGACCCCGGCATCTGGCTCTACCCGGTGGCGGGCGCGGCGCCGCCGCGGCCGGTGCCCGGCTCGCAGGCGGACGATCGGCCGTCGGGCTGGAGCTCCGACGGCAAGGCTCTCTGGGTCTTCCGGCGGGACGCCGTCCCCGCGAGCGTGTTCCGACTCGATCTGGGGAGCGGGGAGCGGAAGCTCTGGAAGACCCTGATCCCGCCCGACCCCGTGGGCGTGTATTCGATCATGCAGTTCAAGACGACGCCCGCCGGCGACGCGTACTTCTACGGGTACGCACGCGTCCTCTCGCAGCTCTACGTGGCGCGCGGCCTGCGCTGAGATCGTCGGGCCGCCGGGCCGCCCCTCGGATCAGAAGTCGAAACGGAGACCGAGCCGCAGCGCGCGCGGAGGCTGGACGGCGGAGGTCGCACGGTAGGACGGGCCCCAGGTCACGTCCTCTTCCACCTCGATGCCGGTGCCCCGCAGGTTGAAGGCCTCGACCACCCCGGCCAGGCGCGTGCGGCCGAACGTGAATCCCTTCTCGATACGCGCGTCGACGGTCAGCACGTACGTGAAGCGGGAGTCGCCGTTGTAGATGCCCTTGACGGGCTCGGGACCCTGGTTGAGGTCGAGGGGGATCACGAAGCGCGCGAAGTGCTGGCCGTCCTGGTAACGCGCGACCGCCCCGAAGTGGAAGTCGTGAGGCGCGTCGTAGGTCCCGGCGATCTTGATCGTGTAGCCGCGCTCGAAGAAGAGCCGACCCTTGGACAACGTGGCGGCGTTCGGCAGCTCCAGCCGCTCGCCCACGAGGCCCAGGTCGTTTTCGGTGGCCAGGAAGCCGCGGTAGGCGGAGGGGCCGGACGCCTTCGAGGCGGTGGCGCCGATGAGCATGCGCACACGCCGGCCGATCCGTCCGTCGACCGAGATCTCCATGCCCTTGCCCGATCCCTGTTCGGGGTCGTTGGTGAGCAGGTAGCGGTCGCGGCCGAAGCTCTCGATCCGCCGGTTGTAGATCGGCAGCATCTGGAGCGTGGTCCCGCCGACGATGTCGTCGCCGGGATCCGGGATGTACGTCACGTCGTAGGCGGACGTGGGCGCTCCGTAGTTGACGGACGTGACCAGGTTCCGCTCGGTCCGGTGATAGGCGAGGAAGCGGGCCTGGAACGTCCCGATCTGGGTCTCGACGCCGAGGAAGACCTCTTTCGAGCGCGTGGGCTTCAGGTCCGGATCGATGGTCGCGCGCGGCCCACCCGGCCCGACCCGCGCCACCAGCAGCCCGCGCTCGTCCGTCTGGAACAGGCCGTCCCGGTTCTGGTCGATCCATTGGTAGGCCGCGCCGTGGGGCGCGTTGGGGTCGCCGTAGGCGAGAAGGTTCAGGGGCAGGCGGCTCTGGTACTCGGCGTAGCCCGCGAGGAGGCCCAGGCCTGGACGCTCCTTCGGGAGCGGCCGCACCCGCGCGACGATCCGCGGGGTCACGCCCGTCCACTCGATATTGCCCTCCGAGTTCGCCGCGGAAGCGTGCGAGGACTCGAAGCGCACTCCGGCCTCGATGGAGAGCTGCCGATAACGGAAGTCGTCCATCGCGTAGGCGGAGATGTCCGTCCCCCGCCACGAGGTGGATCCCGTCCAGCCGTAGTCCCAGACCCGCGCGGGGAACCCGCCGACCGTTTCCGGCGTGAGGCGGATCTCTTCCGCGGGGTCCGTCTCCGATCGCGTCCGGGCCAGCGAGGTGCCGACGCGCACGGCATGGTTGCCGTTGGTGAACGCGTCGAACCATCCGCTCACGGCGGCCCGGCCACGCGTGCTCGCGGCGTTGAACTGCTGCTGCACGGGCCCGTCGGCCAGGCGCTCGACGTAGCCGATGGCGGGCTCGGTCAGGTGCGGGTCGAACGAGCCGCGCACGAGTCCGGCGGTGACGGACCACGGCCGCGATCCCTGGCGCTGCCACGTCGCCTGCGCCTGCAGGAAGTGATCGACCTGCTGCACGTTGCCCCCGCCGAAGCGGGCGCGGCCGGTATAGGGATGGGACAGGCGCTGCCAGCCGCCCAGGAAACGCACCTCGTTGCGGGACGACGGCGTGTAGAGGAGATTGGCGAGCACGCCGGCCTCGCGTCCGTCCAGGGATCGGGGGTCGGAGCGCTCACGGCGGGCACCGCTGGTCAGGTTCCCGGAGACGATGGCATTGAGGCGATCCGCGACCAGCGGCCCGTTCACGCTGAAGCGGGCGCTGGAGAACGAATCGAGGTGGGCGATGGCGGGCGCTCCCGTGCGGCGGGAGGCCTGTTGGAGCGAAGTGGGCGCGTTGCTGATCGCGATCGTCTTCCGCCACTGCGCGGTGGGCTGCAGCGGGACCATTCGTACTCCCGGGCCCGAGCCGCGGAAATCCGCGGGGGCCAAGCCGGCCGAGATCTCGACTCCGGCCAGGGCTTCGGGAGCGGCGAAGAAGAGGGGCGTCCCCGTGCGATCGGGGTCGGTGATGTCGAGCTCGCCGAGCTGCCACGTGGCCTGCGTCCAGGAGCTGCCGCGGACGCCCATGAGCCCGGCCTCGCCGACGTAGAGGCCGCTGCTCTCGATGCGGTCGAGGATCGCCGTGGACTCGATCGTCTCGAAGATCGACCACACGCCGTTGCTCATGGGCAGCGACGAAAGCAGGGCCGCGTCGAACGCCGGCCCGAGCGACCGCGGGGCTTCGGGCGACGGCGTCGCCGCGGGCGCCGGAGCCGGTGAAGCGACAGGTGCGGGCGATGCGGCGGGCACGGGGGAGGGAGTGACGTCCTGGGCCGCGCCTGCCGACGCGACCGCCACGATGGACAGGGACAGAAGGACCGGCGACCTCAAACGGCCCTGGGCGCGCGGCGGCGCTCGAGAGTCATGTGCCCCCCTTGGCTACGAGTTGCGGGATTGTACGCGAACTCCGCGCAAGGCCTGGTCCGGCCGTCCCGCACGTATGCGCCCGATCACGCTCCGCGATGTCTCATCGGCGTCATCCCCACGTCCTGCCGATCAGGTGCGCTGTCAGCAGCAGGGGCACGATCCCCACCACACCCGCGAGGCCGCTGAGCCAGGCGCTCCGCCGCGTGAGGAGGCCGGCCTCGAACAGGTGCTTGTAGAGGTACACGCCCGCGGCCGGCACGATGAGCACCGCCGTCACCACCCCCGGCGTATAGGCGCCGAGCAGCAACGTCTGGCCGAGGTGCGTGAGGCTGTGCGCGGTGAACACGCCGAGAGCGGCCGCGTAGAGATACAAGGCGAAGCCCGGCCGCGGCCCGCGCGAGAAGAGCACGGTCGCGAGGAGGAGCACGGCCAGCTCCACCGCCACCGCGATCGCCACCTGGGCCGTCGTCGTGGGCAGGTTGTCGACGACCCGGCGCGCGGGCGTGCCCGTGTGCGCGATCCGCTCCAGGAGCGGGCGGTGCTCCGCGATCCAGCGCGGCATGGTGAGGATCTCTTCACCGTCGTGGATCACGAAGGCCAGGGGGAGGAGCCAGACCGCCGCCCGCAGGGACGCCACGGCGAGGGATGTTACGCCAGCACCTCGTCCCGCTCACGCAGCGCCTTCAGCTCCTCCGCCCGCGCGATCTCCAGGCCGTCCTCGAGCGCGGTGCGCAGGACCTCCGCCATGTGGTGCGCGGAATGGATCCGCGGGATGTACACGAACCCCGCGCCCTCCGCGTAGAGGGCGAGCGCGCCTTCGATGGTCTCGCTGGCCACCACGAGCGCGGCCTCCGGGCACTGCCGGCGGAGCTGCCGCAGCAGGCGCGCGTTGGATGTGCCCTTGAGGATGGAATCGGTGAGGGTGCAGATGATGATGCGCGCGTGATGCACGGCCGCGTGGTGCAGGGTGTCCATGCTCGACACGTCGCCGTAGACGCAGCGGATGCCGCGACGTTGGAGCTCCTCGAGCACCTGGGGATTGAAGTCCACCACCAGCATCTCGCGCAGCCGGGCGTCGTCCGTGGACCCGCGCGCCTCCATCTCGAACTGATGCACGATCGAGCTCGCGTCGCGGTAGAACCCGAGGAACACGATGGCGGCGGATCCGGAAGGGTCGGGGCCGGCCTCCTCCTTCTCGGCGTCGCGAAGGCCCAGCTGGCGCGCGGCCGCGGCCAGCCGGGCCTGCAGCTCGTGGTTCATCGCGATCATGTAGGTCGAGGCCACCGACGTGATCACGAAGACGAAGGTGAGCACGGCGACGGTGCGCGCGTCGATGTGGCCGAGGGCCAGGCCCAGGGAGGCGATCACGAGCGAGAACTCGCTCATCTGCGAGAGGTTGATGGCGGGCAGCAGGCTGGTGCGCAGCCCGCAGCGCGTCGCGTAGAGGATGGGGAAGATGGTGACGAAGCGGGTGAGCACGAGGAAGAGCGATGTCCCTCCCGCCGCCGCGAGCACCCACGGCGTGGGCGCCGGGATCTGCATGCCGAGGGCGACGAAGAAGAGGGTGACGAAGAAGTCGCGAATGGTGATGACCTTCGCGATCACGTCGAGGTTGTAGGGGAACGTGGACATGCCGACCCCCGCGATGAGGGCGCCCATCTCCCGCGAGAGGCCGAGCGCGCTGGCCACGCCCGCGACCAGGAAGCACCAGGCGAGGGCGGTGACCAGTAGCAGCTCCGGCACCTTCGCGATGAAGGCGAAGAGGGCGGGCAGCAGGTAGCGGCTGGCGGCCAGGCTCACCGCGACGAGCAGGAGGCCCTTGAACAGCGAGCCGACGAGGACGCCCGCCGAAGGGTGGAGCAGGGTGGGCTGGACGGCCAGCACGAGGATCGCCCACACGTCCTGGAAGACGAGCACGCCCAGGGTGAGGCGGCCGGGCAGGGTCATGAGCTCGTGTTTGTCGTAGAGGAGCTTGACCACGATCATCGTGCTGCTGAGGGCGAGGGCCACCGCCGCGTAGACGGCGTCGAAGCGGCCGCCGCCCAGCGGCATCCCCATGGCGAGGGCGAAGCCGAGGCCGAGGGCGGCGCAGAGCGGGAACTGCAGCGCGCCGGCCAGGACCAGCGACCGTCCCGCGCTCACCAGCTTCTGCAGGTCCATCTCGAGGCCGATGATGAAGAGCAGGAGGATGAGGCCGATCTCCGAGATGATCTCGATGCTCTCGCGGTCCTTCACGAGGCCGAAGCCCATGGCCGGCCCCACGACCACGCCCGCCACCAGATAGCCGAGGATCAGGGGTTGCCGCAGGGCGCGCGCGAGCAGCGCGGCCGCGGTGGCGGCGACGATGGCCATGCCGATGTCGGAAAGGATGTGGATGCCGTGCATCGGCGCGGGATGATAGCCGACTCGCGTGCGCCTTGACGGGTCCGGCCGAGAGGACTAGTCTGCCGATTCGCTCTCACCCACTCGCGGAGGATCCCATGGCACCCAACGCAGACGCGTCGCGACGCGACTTCCTGAAGATCGCGGCCGGCGCCGCCGTCGTCGCGGCCGCGGCCGCACCCAAGGCCGCGGCCCAGGAGAAGCCGCCCATCGGATGCGGCGGCAAGGCGTCCGCGGACGCCAAGCGGGTCGGCATCGCCACCATCGGTCTGGGCGGGCAGGGGAACAGCGACACCAAGGCGATGCTCAAGACGCCGGGAGTCGAGCTGGTGGCCGTGGCCGACTGCTACGACGGCCGGCTCAAGCGCGCCAAGGAGGTCTACTGCGACTCCGTCGTCACGACGCGCGACTACAAGGAGATCCTCGCCCGCAAGGACGTGGACGCCGTCATCATCGGCACCCCCGATCACTGGCACTCGCGCATCGCGATCGAAGCCATGAACGCGGGCAAAGACGTCTACGTCGAGAAGCCGATGGTCCACGACGTGCTCGAGGGCCTGCAGGTGGTGGAGGCCCAGAAGAAGACGGGCCGCATCCTCCAGGTGGGCAGCCAGCGCGTGAGCAGCGTCGTGTACCACAAGGCGAAGGAGCTGCTGGCGGCGGGCGCGATCGGCGAGCTGAACATGGTCGAGGCGTACTGGAACCGCAACTCGCCCCTGGGAGCCTGGCAATACACGATCCCGCCCGACGCCTCGCCCCAGACCGTGGACTGGGACCGCTTCCTGGGGCCGGCGCCCAAGCGGCCGTTCGACGCCACGCGCTTCTTCCGCTGGCGCAACTACGACGACTACGGCACGGGCGTGGCCGGCGACCTCTTCGTCCACCTCTTCACCGGCATCCACTTCATCACGGGCTCCATGGGCCCGAACCGCGTCTTCTCGACGGGGGGGATCCGGTACTGGAAGGACGGGCGCGACGCCTCCGACGTCATGCTCGGCCTCTTCGACTATCCGAAGACGGCCGCCCATCCCGAGTTCACGCTGTCCCTGCGCGTGAACTTCGCGGCAGGCGCGGGCGGCGAGGACGCGTTCCGCTTCGTGGGGCCGGAGGGGATCATGAGCCTCGGCCGCGACGGGATCACGATCACGAAGCGCGATCCCGACAAGGAGCCCGGCTACACGATCGACACTTTCCCGAAGGCGATCCAGGACGCGTATCTCACGGAGTACCGGAAGAAGTACCCCGAGAGCAAGCCGCAGATGCGTACGGGCCGCGAGGAGAGGTTCCTGCCTCCGCCGGACTACAACGAGACGGACGCGCACACGGCGAACTTCGTCGACGCGGTGCGGACGCGCAAGCCCGTGGTGGAAGACGCCGTCTTCGGCCTGCGCGCGGCCGGTCCCGCCCTGCTGTGCAACGTGAGCCAGAAGGAGCGGCGTCCGATCTCGTGGAACCCGGAGACGATGCGGCAGGTCGAGTCCGCCACCTAGGCGACGCGCCACGACCGTCCGCGCTCTCTCCGTCCTGGCCGTGGCCGTCCTGTCCCTGGGCGGGGCCGTACGAGCCTCGGCCCAGGACGCGCAGTACTGGAACATCCAGTACGGACCCGTCGCCCAGCTCCTGGGGGGGCAGGTCGTGGGCAGCACGCGCGATCTGTCCGCCACCTACTACAACCCGGGCGGGCTGGGCCTGGCCCGGGAGCCGGGATTCCTCTTTTCCGTACAGGGATTCAAGGCGGACGCCCTCTCGCTGAAGTCGCTGGACGGGGGCCCCTTGCCCTCCTTTTCGCAGACGACGTATGCCACCTTTCCCGGGTTCGTGGCCGTGGCCTTTCCGCGGCGATGGTTCGGCGAGAACACGCACATGGCTTTCTCGCTCCTCACGCGGCAGCAGCACAACGAACGCGTGGACGTGCGGCTGGCCGGGGATTCCCTCCCCTCCAGCCTGTCGGCCCTCTCCCCCGGCCGCAGCGGCCGCTTCGGCCGGGAGGGCCTCTTCGACCAGCGGATGCGCGAGACGTGGGGTGGCCTCACCTTCAGCCGCCGCCTCTCGGAGCGCGTGGGCCTGGGCGCGACCCTCTTCGGCGTGCATCGCGGCCAGCGCACACGCCGGGAGGAGAGCCTGCAGCTCGCGTACGCCGACGGCAGCGGGGTCTCCGCCCTCGTCATCGACGACTTCAACTACACCGCCTGGCGTCTGCTGGGCAAGGTCGGGCTCGCGTGGGAGGGCGGACCGACGCGGCTGGGGCTCGCCGTCACCTCTCCCAGCGCGGGCGTCTTCGGCAACGGCAAGGCCGGCTTCACGAGATCGGCGGCGGGCGCGAACCTCGGGGTCGCGGGCAGCGGCGGGAGCGTCCTCGTCAACGGGCTCGACGAGCACCTCGATGCGCGCTACCGATCCTCGTGGGCCGTCGCCGGCGGCGCCTCCTGGCAGCGGCGCAGCGTCCAGGTGCACGCGTCAGCGGAGTGGTTCGCACCGGTGGACCGGTTCACGATCCTGTCCGGCCTGGAGGACCCGAGCCGCGGCACGCCGATCACGCTTTCCCAGGAGCTGCGCAGTGTCCTCAACGTTGGCGTCGGCGCCGAATACTGGCTCCACGGCGTGCGCGTGAACGAGGGCCCGAAGGCGGGCGGGACGGCGCTCTATGGCGCCTTCGCGACCGACCTCTCCGCTTCTCCCGACGTGGTCCCCGGCGAGGCGGCCAGCGCCAACCAGAACTGGTATCACTTCACCGCCGGCACCGCCTTCGGCGTCGGAAGCAGCCGCTTCAGCCTCGGAATCGACTACGCGTTCGGCCGCAGCGAGCGAGAGATCGCGTTCGGCGCGCTTCCTCCCGACCTGCCCGTGATCGGCGAGGGCCGCCGTGTCGCCGTGCGCTCCACGCGCTGGCTCTTCGTGCTCGGTTACCTCTTCGGCCCGCGCCGGTAGCGCCGGCCTACCAGCACAGGACGAGAGGCAGATCGGGGTCGAGCTCGGCGCGCTGTCCGGCGCGGCCCTCGTCGAAGGTCAGGATCATGCGGTGGCGCGGGGCAACCACGAACTGGACGAGGCCCATCTCCTCCACGATGCGCGCGGCGTCGGAGCGCGGCACGGCTCCGGGCATGCCGATCTCGACCGCGGTGAGACGACGAACCCCCAGCGCGTGGTCGCGAGGCTGGGGTTGCATCTGGCCGACCCCGCGTGCGAACCCGAGATGGAACAGCGCCGGCTCGCTGAGCGGTGTGCCTTCCGCGACATCGATCGCGAGGTGCGGCGGAAGGTACGACGGATGGTAGGCCCAGCTCGCGAAGGGTGGCGCCGCGTTCCCGCCATCGTCGGGGCGAAGGATGATCGCGAACGGAGAGGCCTCCGCCCCGCGCGCCGACCAGCGTGGCCAGAGGCGCGTGGGCGCGGCGAGCGCCGACCGGGCCTCGCGCGCGTCCGCCACCCAGAACAGCTCGAGGTAGGCGTTCTCGAAGAAGAAGCGGCGGCTGGCCGTGCCCTGGCCCGGATGGGTGTTGGACGAGCCCTCGCACAGGCCGAGCCGCGCGAGGCGCTGCGCCTCCGGGGCGCCCTCCGCGCAGCACACGAAGACGTGATCGAGGGCGTAACGAGCGTGCGTCATGCGCTGCCGCGTGCGATGAGGTGCACGGAAGGAGTCTTGACGAACGCGGTCAGGACCTCGCCTTCGGCGATCCCCAGCTCGCGGCAGGCCTGACGGGTCACCAGGGCGGAGATCGCGAAGCCGCAATCGAGGCGGACCCGCACCAAGGGGCCCTCGGGGGTGATGGAGGAGACCGTGCCGGACAGGCGGTTGCGCGCGCTGACCTGTCCGATCGGCCCTCGCTCCAGGACGACGTCCTCGGCGCGGATGCAGGCGAGCACTTGCCCGTCGATGTGGCCGGGATCGACGGCCGTCAACGGCACGGCGCCGATCTGCACGGTGATCAGGCCCTCGGAGGGGCGATCGACGACATGGGCGTTGAGCACGGTCTCCACGCCCACCGCGCGCGCGACTTCGAGATCGGCGGGGCGGCTGAAGACGTCTTCGATGGGGCCGACCTGGCGCACACGGCCCCCCGACATGACGGCGATGCGGTCGCCGAGGGCGAGGGCCTCGATGCGATCGTGGGTCACCAGCAGCGTCGGCCGGGCGAGGCTGGCGAGGAGGCGCCGCAGGTCGGTGCGCACGGCCTCGCGGGTTGGCGCGTCGAGAGCGGACAGGGGCTCGTCGAGGAGCAGAACGCGGGGTTGCGGGGCCAGCGCGCGTCCGAGCGCGACCCGCTGCCTTTCACCGCCCGAGAGCTGCAACGGGCGGCGCGGGGCCAGTCCCTCGATGCGGAGCATCGCGAGGGTGTCGGCCACCCGCTGCCGGCGCTCGGCCTCGGGGCGATCGCCCAGGCCATATCCGACGTTGGCGGCGACGGTCAGGTGGGGGAACAGCGCATAGTCCTGGAAGAGGAGTCCCGTTCGCCGCCGCTGAGGAGGAAGGTCGATCCCGCGTTCGGAATCGAACCAGGTCTCGTCGCCGCAGCGGACCGTTCCGCGGTCCGGACGCTCGAGCCCGGCGACGCAGCGCAGGATCGTCGTCTTGCCCGCTCCGGAGGGGCCGAAGAGCACCGTGACGGACGCGCCGTCCGAGGGCAGCTCGAGCTCGCATTCGATCCGCGGTCCGCCCGGAAACGTCCGCTCGACCTGGACGAGGATCAAGGGCGCGTCCACGGAGCCCACACCTTGCGCTGCAGGGCGTAGGTCGTGGCCAGGACCGCGAACGACACGATCAGGAGGAAGAGGGACGTGGCGCCCGCCGCCGCGTAGTCGAGGGCCTGCACGTCGTCGTAGATCGCGATCGACACCGTTCGCGTCACGCCCGGCAGGTTCCCGCCCACCATGAGGACGACTCCGAACTCGCCCAGGGTGTGCGCGAAGCTCAGCACCATGCCCGTGACGATTCCCGGCAACGCGAGCGGAGCCAGCACGCGCACGAAGGTCCGGGCGCGCGAGACGCCGAGGCACCAGGACGCTTCCACCAGCCGCCGGTCCACCGAGGCCAGGGCGGCCGCGAAGGGCTGCACGGCGAAGGGCAGGCTGTAGAGGACGGAGGCGACCAACAGGCCCTGGAAGGAGAAGGGAATCGTGCGCCCGGTCCAGTCCTCATACCAGCGTCCGATCGGGCTGCGCGGGCCGAGGGCGACCAGCACGTAGAAGCCGAGAACGGTGGGGGGCAGGACCAGCGGCAAGGCCACGATCGCTTCCACCAGGAACTTCCAGCGGCGCCTCGTGAAGGCGATCCAATAGGCGATGGGCAGGCCGATGAGCAGCAGGACGATCGTGGTGGAGGCGGCGAGGACGATGCTGACCCGAACGGCCTGCCAGTCCAGGTTCACGGGCTCGGGAGGAAGAACCCGTAGCGTTTCAGCGTGGCGCGGCCGTCCGCGGACAGGATGAAGTCACGCAGCCGGCGCGCCGCTTCGGGCGCGGACGCGCGGGCGAGGATGACGCCTCCCTGCTCGAGGCGCGGATAGGACTCGAGTGGAACCTCGAAGTACCGTCCTTCCCTGGCCAGGGCGGGCGCGAGGGCCAGGGAGAGGGCGATGATCCCGGCGTCGGCGTTGCCGCTCTGCACGAACTGCGCGGTCTGGGCGATGTTCTCGCCGAGGACCAGACGGTCCTTGACCGCGTCGTACACGCCAAACGTCCGCAGCGCCGCTTCGGCGGCGCGGCCGTACGGCGCATGCCGCGGATTGGCGATCGCGATCTTGCGCAGGTCGGGGGAGGCGAGGACCTGGAGTCCTCGTTCGACGGGGAGGCGAGACGTCGCGGGAACCCAGAGGACGATGCGTCCCACCGCGTACGGGAACACGCTGTCCTTGGCGGCCAGCCCCGCCTCCGCGAGCCGCTTCGGATAATCGACGTCCGCGGACAGGAACATGTCGAAGGGGGCACCGTTCGAGATCTGGGAGAAGAACGTGCCCGACGAGCCATAGGTGACCGTGACCGCGATCCCGGGGGCGGTGCGGCCGAACGCCTCGACGAGCTCGTCGAGGGCGAACTTCAGGTCGGATGCCGCGGCCACGTTCACCCGCCGTGCCTGGTCCTCGGCGCCCGCGCGTCGGAGCCCAACGCCCGCGAGGAGGAGTACGCACGTCGCGACGACGCGGAGCCATCGAAGGGTCATCTCGGTCGGCAACTCGATTCCCCAGCGAGTATACCGGCGTGCCGCGGCGCTCAATACGGCGTGTCGCCGCCGTCGACGTTGATGGACTGGCCGCGGATGATCTGCGCGGCGTCGGACAGGAGGAACGCCACCACCCGGCCGACCTCGATGGGCTGGATGTGCCGGCCGAGCTGGGCGGGCACCATCTTCTGCACCAGCTCCCCCGGGTCGCCGCCGTGGCGGGACGTGATCCACTCCGCGACGGCGCGGAGCATGGGCGTCTCGACCCCGCCCGGGCACACCGCGTTCACGTTGATCCGATGCACGGCCCACTCCGCGGCCAGGGAGCGGGTCAGGTTGATGACGGCGGCCTTGCCCGCGTTGTAGCCGGCCATGTTGGGATAGCCGACCTTGCCCGCGTTGGAGGCCACGTTCACGATGGCGCCGCCTTCGCCCTGCGCGATGAGCTGGCGCGCCACGATCTGGCAGCAGGCAAAGAGTCCGGAGACGTTCACGCGCATCTGCGCCTCCCAGTTCGCGGCGGGCACGTCGAGGGCCGCGTCCATGCGCAGGATGCCGGCGTTGTTGACCCAGCCGTCGAGCCGCCCGAACGTGTGGGTCGCGAGCGCGACGGCGGAGGCGATGCTCTCGGGATCGGTCACGTCCAGGACCACGGGAAGACCGCGGCTCCCGCCCGTCTCGATGCGCCGCGCCGTCTCTGCGACCGGATCCAGGGTGAGGTCGCCGGCGACGACGTTCGCTCCCTCTTCCGCCACCGCTTCCGCGATGCCCCGGCCCATCCCTCCGCCCGCGCCGGTGACGACGATCGTGCGTCCCTCGAGCCGCACGGGACTCAGAAGCTCGGGCGGGTCAGGACCCCGCCGTCCACGGCCAGGCTGGCGCCCGTGATCCAGCGCGCGCCGGGCGAGGCCAGGAAGAGGCAGGCATCCGCGACGTCCTCCGCGGTGCCGAGCCGTTCCAGCGGGGCGGCGCGCTTCCAGCGCGAGACCCCGTCCGGCCAGGCCTCTTCGATGCCTGCGCGCCAGATGAGGCCCGGGGCCACCGCGTTCACGCGGATCCCCTGGCCGGCGAGCTCCTGGGCGGACGCGCGCGTGAGCATCAGCAGGCCCGCCTTGGCCGCGTTGTAGTGGCTGTGGCCGAGGGCCGGGGTCTCCGCCTCGATCGAGGTGATGTTCACGATCGCGCCCCCCGTCTCCTGGCGCGCCATCCGCCGTGCCGCCGCCTGCGTGCACAGGAACGCGGTGCGGAGGTTGGTCGCCATCACCTCGTCCCACTGCGCCGCCGTCATCTCCAGGAGCCCGGCCACCGGGTACGTGCCCGCGTTGTTCACCAGCACGTCCAGGCGTCCCAGGGACTCGACGGCCGCGGCCATCAGGCGTTCGACGTCGTCGGCCTGAGTCAGGTCGCCCGCCACCGCGACGGCCCGCCCGCCGCCCTGGGTGATCTCGCGGACGAGCGCCTCCGCCGGTCCGGCGCTCCGGCGGTAGTGGGCGACCACGGCCGCCCCCGCTTCCGCGAAGCGCGCGGCGATGCCCCGGCCCAGGCCGCCCCCCGCGCCGGTCACGAGGACGACCTTTCCCTTGAAGTCCAGCAGTGACGCGACGCGCGGTGTCTCCATTGGCCCTCGGATCCGCCGGGCATCATAGCCCCGACACGCGCGCGCATTGACGACCGGGTGGCGCGCGGTTTGCACCACCGTGTCGTGGTCGGCGGAGCTCTGCCGAAGCAAGGAGGACACATGCCCGAGAAGGAGACGCTCGAACGCGCGGAAGAGGACCGGCGGGAAGGGAAGGCGCCGAGCACGCAAGCCGGAGAGTTCGTCCGTGAGGAGATCCACCACGTCCGCGAGGGCAAACACGGCGCGCGGTCCGCGAAGCAGGCGATCGCGATCGGCCTGTCGAAGGCGCGCCGGGCCGGAGTGGCCCTGCCGCCGCCCGAACGGGGGAAGAAGCGCACCAGGCAGCAGGCGGCCCGTGACGTGCGCAAGGGCCGGACCCAGCGCGGCCGCAAGCCGTCGCCGACTCGGGCCCGCGCCACCCGCGCCGCCCTCAAGAAGGAAGGACGACGCGCGGCCTCACGGACGGCGCTGTCGCGCCAGGCCCGGCGCAGCCGTTCCACGCCGCGGCGCAGCTCCCGAGGCCGCAAGAAATAGGGAAGTCTTCAAGCTTCTTGAAGCTTTCACGGATCAGGAACGGTCCCGGGCCTCGCCTCGTCCATCTCCATGACCGGCAACGCCGAGGGGGATGGGCCGGGGGAGGGTGTCATGGGCGAGCAGCACGCGCTTTCCATGGGCTCGATGGGGCTCGGGACCGGGTCGATCACGAACGAAGTCCTGGCCGTGGTCTCGCACGACCTCCGGAATCCCCTCAGCATCATCTCTGTCGGCGCTTCGCTCCTCGACGGCGGCAAACATTCGGAGACGGAGCGCGCGGAGATCCTCCGCGTCATCAAGAACGCCTCCGACCGCATGGAGCGGCTCCTCGCCGACCTCCTCGCCGTCGCACGGCTCGATTGCGGCCAGTCGCTTCCCATGACTCCGGCGCCAATGGACCTCACCTCGCTCCTGGAGGAGGTCCGCGCGTCTTTCGAGTGTCACGCGCACCGCAACGGGCGCCAGCTCGCGTGCCGCGTCGCCGGGGCCTTGCCGACCGTCCACGCCGACCGTGACCGCATCCACCAGGTCCTCTCCAACCTCGTCGGCAACGCGCTCAAGTTCACGCCCCCCGGCGGATCGGTCACGATCGAGGCGGAGGCCGCGCCCGGCGAGGTGCGCTGCGCCGTTCGCGACACCGGCCCCGGCCTCGGCGAGGAGGAGATGGACCGCCTCTTCGACCCGTTCTGGCAGGCGGAGAAGACCGCGCGTCTCGGCTACGGCCTCGGGCTCAAGATCGCGAAGTGCATCGTGGAAGCGCACGGGGGCGCGCTTTCGGTCGAGAGCGTCCTCGGTGGCGGCACGACGTTCTCTTTCACGCTTCCCGTGGCGAACGGCCGCGCGCGGTGACGGTCAGTCCCGGCTCTGCGTCTCTCCTGCCTGGCCGATGCGCAGGGTCACGATCACGGAGCCGAGGCGGATCTCGTCGCCGTCGCGCAACGGCACCGGCTTCGTGACGCGCTCTCCGCGCAGGTAGGTGCCGTTGTGGCTGCCCAGGTCCTCGATCGTCGCCCCTTCCGTGGAGACGCGGATGGAGGCATGGCGCCGCGAGACGGTGGGGGAGTCCATCCAGGCCACCGCGTCGGCCACTCGTCCGAGGACGTTCTCGCCGAGGCGGAGCGCGACCTCCCGCCGCGCCCAGGCGATGCGGTACACGAGGTCGCCCACGCCGAAGGGATCGCTCCCCGCGGAGGAGGCCAGGGCCGGACCGCAGAACGCGTAGCCGAAGCCGTGGACGGTGCGGATGAACTCGGACTTGCGGCGCTTCTCACCCAGCGCGGCCCGCAGCTCGGCCACGAGGCCGGCCAGGCTCGTCTCCGCAACGTGCGTCTTGCCCCAGATCCGGGCCTCGAGGTCGGCCTTGGCCACCGCTTCCGGGCGGGCCTCCAGGAGCGCGCCCAGCAGCTCGAAGGCCTTGGGGGTGAGGTGGATCGGCTCTTCGCCGCGGAAGAGCTGGCGCCGCCCTGGATCGAGCCGGAAGTCGCCAAAACGCGTGACCACCGCGTCCGCCCGGGCTCTAGGTGCCTTCGGCGGTGTTCATCGCGCGCGCGAGGTAGAACTCCTCGAGCACCTGTCGCACGTGCGGGTACGAGGCCGTGATCTGGTCGAGGGTCGCGCGGTCCAGCTCCAGCATCTCGCAGTGGGTGGCCGCGGTGACGGTGGCGGACCGCGCCTTGCCCGAGAGCACCGAGATCTCCCCGAAGAAGTCACCATCTTTGAGCCGCCGCATCAGGAGCTGACCACCCTGCGCGGTGTCGCGCACGAACGTCTTCACGGTGCCGGTCGTGATCACGTAGAGGCTGTCGCCGCGGTCGCCTTCGGTCAGCACGATGTCCCCGGGCTCGAAGGTGAGCAGGCGCAGGCCCTTGATGACCGCGACCAGCTCGTCGCGGCTGAAGCCGCTGAAGAGGGGCGTATCGACGAACGGGAGGGAGGGAGCGGCCTCCGCGGCCTCCGCCGGCGCCGGAGCAGCGGCCATCGGGCGCGTGAGCGCCTCCTGGATCACGTCCAGGATCTGGACCTCGACCTCCACGAGCGTGACCGCCTCGTCCTCGGGCGTCTCCGCGGATTGGACGACGGTCTCGGGCGGGGCTTCGGCGCTGTCGTCCGGCCGGGTGGACGGCACCCAGCTCGCGCCCTTCGCCGCCGCGATCCGCTCCTTGTCGCTGTAGATGCGCGGGGCCGCGAACTGCTCGGCGGAGAACGTGCTCGCGGCCCAGCTCGGCGGCTCGTAACCCACCGCCTTTTCGCCCACGGGGTCCCAGCCCTTCGACCGCCGGTCCTTGGTCTTGATGAGGTCGGCGAGCTTGCCCTCGACGTCGGCCCGTCCCGGGTCGATCTTCTGGACCTTCTTGAGGAGCGCGATGCTCTTGGCGGCCTGGCCCTCGGCGGCGAGCGCGTCCGCCAGCTCGAGGAGCACGGGCGCCGCCTCCTTCTCGCGTCCGGCGAGGACCAGGGCATCCGCCAGCTTCATGCGCAGGCGCAGGTCGCCGCCGTGCTTCTGGAGGAGCTGACGGAGGGCCTCGATGGCCTGCGGATACTTGCGGCGCGCCATCAGCGCGTCCGCGTCCTTGGAGCCGCCCAGCCAGTCCAGCACCATGTTCGTTCCTCGCGTTCTCTCGCCCGCGATGATACTCCGCCCCGGGGCCGTCCTTGACGGAGGACGGCCGCGGACGTACGTTCTGCGCCCATAGAGCCCGCGGGTGCCGTGCGCCAGGACCTCGCCCTCGACGTGGAGGCGATCGCGCGCACGGTCGCGTTGTTGCGACGGCGCATCGACGAGCGCTTTCCCGAGTCGGGCCTCGGCCGCGTGTGCCGCGAGCTGGAGCGCATCACCGGCCAGACGCGGGAGAGAGCGGCCTGGATCGCCACGCCCATCCTGGGCCTGCGTGCCGGTGTCGCCGCGCTGGTCGCGGTCATCGCCGCCGGCCTCGTGGGCACCGTGGTCTCGCTGCACCGCCCCAACCAGCCGATCGAGGTCTTCCAGTTCGTCCAGCTCCTGGAGTCCGGGATCAACGACGTCGTGCTCGTCGGCGCGGGCGTCTTCTTCCTCCTCACCCTCGAGACGAGGATCAAGCGGCGCCGGGCCCTCACCGCGATCCGCGAGCTGCGCGCGATCGCGCACATCATCGACATGCACCAGCTCACCAAGGACCCGGAGTGGGTCGTCACGCCCGGCGAGGCCTCGACACTGCTGCCGGAGCGGGGAATGACCCGCTTCGAGCTGTCGCGCTACCTCGACTACTGCAGCGAGATGCTGTCGATCACGGGCAAGATCGCGGCCCTGTACATCCAGGACTTCGACGACGACGTGGCCCTGGCCGCCGTGAACGAGGTGGAGAACCTCACCACCGGGCTGTCGCGGAAGATCTGGCAGAAGCTGATGATCGTCTTCGCGATGGGGCCGGAGAAAGGAAGCGCATGAGGCTGTGGGACCACCCACTGGTGATCGTGGCCGCCGGCGTCTTCCTCATCGTGGGCGGCGTCTACTTCCGCATGTTGTCCCTGCGCAGCCGGAGCTGGCCGGTCGTCCCCGGCGTGATCACGGAGTCCCATCGCACCTACAGCGGGACGGGCACCAAACGGAAGGCGTCCGGCTCGCACATCGCGTACCAGTACGCGGTGAACGGGAAGGCCTACAAGGGCAGCGTCGTGTCCTACGCGCCGGATCTTCTCGAGAGCTCGACGGGAAGGGTGAACCGCTATCCGCAGGGAGCGGAAGTCCAGGTCCACTACGATCCCAAGGACCCCGCGACCGCGGTCCTCGATCCGGGCACCGGCCTGACTCCGCTGTTCGCGCTTCTCGGAGGCGTGGGCTGCTTCGGCTACGCCTTCTGGAAGAACCGCATGGCCTAGGCGGGAATATAGGCGAGAGGCTGGTGGGCGATGCCCTCGCGAGGCGTTTTTCTGTACGCGGTTTGAGTACGATCGCGCGCCTCGCCAGGAAGCGCGCGCCTGTGGCAGGCGTCTCGCCGGTCACCAGGCGGGCGTTCGAGGCCCTGCGGGCGACTTCGCAGCGGCGAGGGGTTTCCTGAGCGACGTCCGGCCGCGGATGAAGGTTGTACGCGATCTGCGTACAGAGATTTCCTTCGCGGGGCACCTCGTCCGCGAGGCCGCTCGCCCGCGCGAGCGGCGCGAGCGACTCGTTCCGGAACGAGTCGCTTCAGGCGCGCATCACCCCGGGGAACTTCGAGGCACTGACCGCGTGGCCCGGGAACACCTTCGCCAGATCGCGGTCGCCCAGGTGTCGCGTGAGCAATTCGCCCAGGAGGTCCCGGAAGTCCGTGGTGACGGCCAGGTCGCGCGCCTCGTAGAGGTTGCGCTCCTCGAGGCCGGGCCAGCGCCCGTGGACCTTGCCCCCACGCACTCCGCCGCCCATGACCAGCGAGACGCTGGCGTGCCCGTGATCGGTCCCGCGGTTCCCGTTCTCGTGGACGGTGCGCCCGAACTCGGTCAGGGTCACCACCACCACGTCCTGCATGCGGGTGCCCAGGTCCCGATGGAACGCGCCCAGCGCGAGACCCAGCTCGCGCAGGCGCTGGGCGAGCTGTCCCTGTACACCGCCCTCCGCCGCGTGATGGTCCCAGCCGCCGATCTCGGTGAACGCGACCTCGACGCCGACGTCGGCCTTGATGAGCTGCGCGACCTGCTTGAGGCTGTCGCCGTAACGGCCGCGCGGGTACTCCGCGCCCGCGGCCGGCGCGTACCGCGACGGATCGGACTTCTTGAGGAACTGGATGGCGTCGAACGTCTCCTGCCCCGTTCCGTGGAGGACGTCTTTCACCGCGCCCTCGTACATGCCCTCGAACCCGCTGGCGACCCGCGCGCCCGCGGAAGGCCGGAGGTCGAACTCGCGGATCGAGCTCATGGCCACCGCGGGGGCCCGCCCCGCCAGCGAGCGGGGAAGCGTCGGGGTGAGCGACACCGCCCGGAACGGCGTCGCCTCCGGAGAAGACGCGCACTGAAGATGGCGGTTGATCCAGCCGTCTTCGGTCGCCTTCACGCCCGGCGTGCCGCTCTCCATGAAGTCCTGCGCGTCGAAGTGCGAGCGCGTGGGGTCGGGACTGCCCACGGCCTGGACCGCGGCCAGCGCGCCGTCCTTCCAGAGAGGGACCAGCGGCTCCAGCGATGGGTGCAGGCCGAAGTAGCCGTCGAGGTCGAGCGCGGCCTCGCGGGCGCCGCCTCGCGGCGCGGGCAAGGCGATCGTGGGGCGCAGCCGGCGGTACACGGGGTCGGCGTACGGAGCCACCACGTTCAGTCCGTCCATCGCCCCGCGCTGGAAGACGACCACGAGTGTCTTCCTGCGCCGTCCGGAACCCTCCGCCGCGTAGACCGATCGCACGAGGGCTCGGGGCGCCACGCCGAACGCGACCAGGGCCAGGCCCGAAGACTTCAGGAAGAAGCGCCGCGACACCATCGTCCTATCTCCTCTGGAACTCGGGCGAGCCGAGCACGAGACCGGCCATGCGCGCGGCATCCAGGCCCGATTCGGAGGCCAGGGTCCGGCGCGTCGTATCGGAGAGGCCCGCGGGCACGAGCTGCTCGGCCGGGATGTCGCGCGAGGCCAGGTTGACCCCGCGCAGGCGGCCGCCGGCGAGGTCGAGCGCGAAGTTCAGGCGCGCGAGGAGGCCGCTGGTCGAGACCCACGCGTCGGCCGTGTCCTTGTAACCCGTGGGCGGCTGCTGCTGGTACAGCGGCATGCCCATCTGGGCGAGGCGCTGGGCCATCGCGCCCGCGTCCCGCACCTCGGCCCCGGAGGCGCGCACCGCGCTCACCACGAATTCGAAAGGCGTCTTCACCTTGGCCTGGCGGTACTCGGGCGCCGAGAACTCCGGCGAAGTCACGATCGTGCGCACGACCTCGCGGATGTCGCCGTCCGTCTTGCGGAACGTGGCCGCGGCGCGGTCGACGAGCGACGCCGGCGGCTCGTCGGCCACGAACCGGCGGGCCAGCTTGTAGGAGATGAAGCGGGCGGTCGCGGGATGGGTGGCGAGGACATGGATCATCTCCTCGCCCTCCCTGATGCCGCTGGACTTCACGCGGTGGCCGAGCACGACCTTGTCGCCGTGGTCGTGGGCCGCGTCCAGGAACACGAAGCGCGGGTCGCTCTGACGCAGGCCCGCGATGGTCCATCCCGTCAGGCAGCGCGCCAGCTCCGTGACGTCCTTCTGCGTGTAGCCGCCGTCCACTCCCAGCGTGTGCAGCTCCATGATCTCGCGCGCGTAGTTCTCGTTGAGGCCGGCCTTGCGCTTGCCCTTGGCGGCGGAGGCCGGGGCCGGCTGCATACGTCGCCGCCCCGCGCCGCCACGGCGCGGCCGCATCCCGTTCTCCTCCGCCATCGCGCGGCGGAGGTCGTCGACGTTCGCGTTGGGGTCGGTGGAGAGCCAGTTGTCCAGGTAGAAGAGCATGGCCGGGCTCTGCGCCGTCGCGCGCAGCAGGTCCTCGAACCGTCCCCAGGCGCGCGGGCGGACCACGTCGCGCTCGTACGCGGTCAGGAGGTAGCGGTCCTGCCCCTTCCCCGCGAACACGTTGAAGTGGTTCATCCAGAAATCGACGAGCACTTCGTCGAGTTGCCGCTCGCTGTAGACGGCCCGCAGCAGCTTGGCCTGCTGCAGGTCCTCCACCACCTGCCGGGGCGGGCCCGCCATCTGGTCCTTGTACTGAGCCGCCAGCTCGCGGCGCGCCTTGCGCATGTCCTCGTCGGTCGCGGTCTCGCCCATCTCCGCCCGACGCTTCTGGATCTCCTTCTTGAGCGCGGGCGGCGGGTCGTAGCCGCGCAGGATCTCGGCCGTCGAGAGGTTCAGGGTCGGGAGCGACGCGAGGTGCGGAGCCAGCCCTGCGTCCGGGATCCGCTCCGGATGGAGCTGACGCTCGATCCACTTGTCGAGACCGGCCTCGCGCACGGCTTCGACGTCGCCCGGGCGCGGGCCGAAGGTCAGCCGGCTGAGGGCGTGGACGATCCGCGCGTCTTCGTCCGCGGAGGCCACCGGTCGAGAACGAGCGGCGGCGAGTCCGGCGGGCGCGGCCAGGGCCGCGGCCAGGAGGAGGCCGGTGGCGCGGCGGAATCGGGTCGTCATGGGCTGTTCCCTCACGTTCTGTTTGGACCGCCGCGCGACCGCGGGGGTTGAAGGCGGACCACCCGAACGGACCCGTCCCGGTGGGGATTGGAGGTAGACTAACGACCGCTGGGTCAACGTGTTCCCGGCAGGAGGGCTCCCCATCCGGCTCCGATCCGCGCTGGTCGCCGTGCTGGCCGTCACCCCGATCGCCCTCCTCGCCGCCTCCTCCGACCCCGTCGTCCTCATCGTGGATCAGCAGCGGCGCGAGATCGTGCCCGTGGTCCGAGGCGAGGCGGAGCTGATCCCGCTGGCCGAACTGCTGCAAGGGATGCCGGTGACCACGACGCCGGACCCGCGCGTGGCCGCCATCACCCTCACCGCGGAGGGCCACAAGGTCACCCTGTACGACCGGAAGAGTCTGGCGTCGGTGGACGGCGACCTCCGCCTCCTCTCTTCGAACGTCATCCTCGACGGCAGCCGCTGGCTCGTGCCCGTCGATTCCGTGCCCCGGTTCCTGGCCCCGCTGCTGCGCAAGAAGGCGGAGTGGCGCGCGCTCCAGCGCACGCTGCTGGTCGGGAACGTCTCGGTGCCCCGTATCGGCGTGCGCACCGCGGCCAGCGGAAACACCGTGCGCGTCGTGATCGAGTCCAGCGAGAAGGTGCCCTTCCGCGTCGCCCAGGAGCAGGGGCGCATCACCATCGCGATCCCGCGCGACGTCATCGACGTGGGCCTCCAGCAGCCGGAGCGCCTCACGGGCGGGATCGTCGACGTCGTGCAGTTCGTGGGCGGGAAGGACAACGTGTTCACCATCTCGCTCGGCCGCCGGTTCAAGGAGCTGCAGGCCCACGAGGAGGAGACGCCGTCCCGTCTCGTCCTCGATTTCATGGCCCTGCCCCTGGCCGCGGGAGAGCCCACGCCGTCGCCGACGGCCGCGGCCAGCGCCGCCCCGCGCCTTCCCGTTCCCGACACCTCCGCGGTGCGTACCGTCGTCATCGACCCCGGCCACGGCGGAGAGGACGTCGGGGCCAAGGGGCCCGGCGGGACGTTCGAGAAGGACGTGACCCTTGCCATCGCGCGCAAGGTGCGCTCCGCCGTCGCGAACCAGCTCGGCCTCCAGGCGTTCCTGACCCGCGACAAGGACCAGGAGATCGCGCTCGACGAGCGGGCCTCCTTCGCGAACAACTACAAGTCCGACCTCTTCATCTCGATCCACGCCAACGCGAGCCGCGCCCAGGGCGCGCGCGGCAGCGAGGTCTACTTCCTGTCCTACCAGGCCAGCGACGACGAGAGCCGCCGCGTGGCCGCGCTGGAAGGCGGAGAGGTGCCGGCGGGGGCCAGCGCGCCTCCCGGTTCCGACGTGGCGCTGATACTCTGGGACATGGCCCAGGCGGAGCACCTCGAGGAGTCGTCGTCCCTCGCCTCGCGCATCCAGGAGGAGCTGGCCGGCGTGACCGGAAGCGAGGGACGCGGGGTGAAGCAGGCCCCCTTCCGGGTGCTGGTGGGGGCGGCGATGCCGGCCGTGCTCGTCGAGGTCGCCTTCATCAGCAACAGCGAAGAGGAGAAGCTGCTCACGTCGGACGCCTACCAGAGCAAGATCGCGGCGGCGGTGGTCCGCGGCATCGCGCGCTTCCAGCACGAGCACGCGCAAAGGGTCTCCGCGCCGCACGAGGCGACCCTGCCCGGCCCGAAGTCCTGAGGCCTCGACCTCCCGTGAACTGGCGGCCCAGCCGTGCGACCGTCTTCATCGGCCTCGGCCTGGCCGCCCTGCTCGCCCTCGTCGTGCTCGCGGCACCGCGCCTGTCGCGCCTGCTGACGCGCACGGTGGCCGATGACGAGCCGGCGGCGGAGGAGGCGCGCCCCGGGCATGAAGAGGAGGCGGCGGCGGGAGCGGAGCGGACGATCAACGTCAAGCTGTTCTTCCAGGCGACGGACGGCCCCGGCCTCGTCATGGAGGAGCGCACGGTGCCGTTCTCGAACGACCTCGGCACGCAGCTCAAGGCCGTGGTCGGCGAGCTCGTCCGCGGCTCGAAGTCGGGCCTGGTGGCGACGCTCCCCGCGGAAACGAAGGTCCTCGACGTGTTCGTGACCCCGCGGGGCATCGCCTACGTCGACCTCTCGAAGGAAGCGTCCCAGGGCACGTCGGGCTCGCACGACGAGCTGCTCTCCGTCTATTCGATCGTGAACTCCCTGACCGTGAACTTCCCGGCGGTCCGGCGCGTCCAGATCCTGCTGGACGACCGGCCGACGGACACCCTGGCCGGACACGTCGACCTGAGCCATCCCCTGACCGCGGACATGACGCTCCTGACCGCGGCCACCGCGGCCCCGGCCGCTCCGGCGGGCTCGCCCGCGCCCGTCCCCGCGTCGCCGGGGCCGGCCGCGGCGCCGCGCTCGTGAGCGTCCGCGCGTCGGACAAGGCCTCGCGCTTCACCGAATCCGTCATCCGCGAGATGACGCGGCTGGCCCACCTCCACCAGGCCGTCAACCTCTCGCAGGGGTTCCCGGACTTCCCGGCCCCGGCGGAGGTGAAGGAAGCGGCGCGCCGCGCCATCGAGGCCGACGTCAACCAATACGCGATCACCTGGGGCGCGCGCTCGCTGCGCCAGGCCATCGCGCGGAAGTTCGAGCGGCTCTACGGCGTACCCGTCGATCCGGAGCGGGAGGTGACGGTCACCTGCGGCTCGACGGAAGCGATGATGGCCACGCTGCTCGCCATCCTGAACCCCGGCGACGAAGTGATCACCTTCGAGCCCTTCTACGAGAACTACGGCCCGGACGCCATCCTCTCCGGAGCCGTCCCGCGCTTCGTCAAGCTGCGCCCGCCGGACTGGACCTTCGACCCGGACGAGCTCGCGCGCGCGTTCTCCGCGAAGACCCGCGCCGTCATCGTCAACACGCCCAACAATCCCACGGGGAAGGTGTTCACGCGCGGGGAGATGGAGACGATCGCCGGCCTCTGCCGGAGCCATGACGCGCTCGCGGTCACGGACGAGATCTACGAGCACATCCTCTACGACGGAGCGGTGCACATTCCCATGGCCTCGCTGCCGGGCATGGCCGAGCGCACGGTCACGATCAACGGGATGAGCAAGACCTACAGCGTGACGGGCTGGCGCGTCGGGTGGACCATCGCCCCCTCCCTCCTCACCGACGCCATACGCAAGGTGCACGACTTCCTGACCGTGGGTGCGGCGGCGCCGCTGCAGAAGGCGGGGGCGCTCGCGCTGGAGCTGCCCGCGAGCTACTACACCTCGCTGGCCGAGTCCTACGCGCGGCGACGCGACCGGCTGGTGCCGATCCTCGAGCGCGCCGGCTTCCGCGTCTATCGCCCTTCCGGCGCCTACTACGCGATGACCGAGATCGGTGGGCTCGGCTGGGACGACGACGTGGCTTTCGCGCGCCACCTGGTCGAGAAGGTAGGGGTCGCGGTGGTGCCCGGATCGTCGTTCTACAACGATCCGCGCGACGGACGCGGGCAGGTGCGCTTCGCCTTCTGCAAGAAAGACGCGACCCTGGACGAGGCCGAGCGGCGTCTCAGCGCAAAGAGTGTGCACAAACTGTAACGTCCGTAAACCACTGTGGCTGAGTCGCGTGCCGCCGATGCGTGTTCTCGATCGGCATTCGTGAAATGTGATTTTCCCCTCTTGACTCTTTCCGGACGCGAGGTGTAGCGTTCGCGCCGCTAGTCGAAGCGTTAACACATCCGGGGTCGTGAGCGTCCAGCCCTCCACTGGAACCACATCGACTCGGAGGTGATCGCGCCTTAGGGAAGGTTCATCGAGAGAAGAGAGTTCACCTAGCCTAAGCGGGTCGTCCCCGTATTGAAGGCTGTGCGCCGCTTCCCCCCCTCCAGGAGGCGTGCGATGAAGTGCCGGCCGTCGAAGGTCGCCCGACGTTCAGGGTGTCTTCCTCTGTCGGCCCACAGTGGATCGGCCCTCGCCAAGCCCCGAAAAAGCATTTCCACAGGCGTCCTACGCGCTACCTCGGGGCGCGACACGGTCGGTTCTCGGCTAAGGCACGGCTGCATCCGGGCGTAAGCACGTCCGGAACGCAGTCCGTTACGACCGAGAGGATACGGGTGATTCGAATGACACGATTCAAGGTCCTATCACTGCTGGCAGTGTGGGCAGTGCCGTCGATGTTCTTCGTCGGAGGAAGTGACCCTGCGCAGACGCAGTCGGGCCCCCAGGAAGCCGTCACGGGCTTCGACAACGAGGACAACGGTTTCGCGCGAGAGTTCTGCGCGAACCAGAGGCGCCTGACGGACTCTCCCAACTCGCCGCTGATCCCGGACGCGGAGTGCAACCTCGCGACCGCGATCGAGGAGTTCACCGGCCCCGAGGCCGATGCGGACGGCATCGGCCCCATCTTCAACGCGCGTGGCTGCGGTGAGTGCCACGCGAGCAACCAGATCCTGGGGGCCACCAGCCAGTTCACCGAGAAGCGGGCGGGCCTGTTCCTGAACGGCGTGTTCACGGACCATCCGGGCGGATCGCTCATCCAGGATCGCGCGTTCAACCCGAATGACCAGGAGCGCACCATCGCGGCCTCCACGAACGTGACGGCGCTGCGCTCCACCCTCAGCGTGCTCGGCGACGGCTACGTGGAAGCCATCGCCAACTCGACCCTGCAGAACATCGCGAACAACCAGCCCGCGGCGCAGCGCGGTCAGCTCATCAACGTGGCCGTGTTCGAGGCTCCGGGGCAGACCCGGGTCGGGCGCTTCGGGCACAAGGGCCAGCAAGCCAGCCTGGTGTCGTTCTCCGCGGATGCGTACGTCAACGAGATGGGCATCACCAGCCCCCTGCAGCCGGACGAGAACACCTCGAACGGGCGGCCGGCCACGTTCGCGCCGGACGCTCCGCCGCACGGGCCCGGACAGGTCGACAACGAAGGCGTCGACGTCGAGCTGTTCGCGCTCTTCATGCGGGCCAGCAAGGCGCCGCCGGTCGACGCGGCCCTCGCCGCGACTCCGGATGCGCAGGCGGGACGGCAGCTCTTCAGCTCCATCGGCTGCGCCACCTGCCACACCCCGACCATCGTCACCGCGGCTCCGGGGACCCTCATCAACGGCGGCGCCATGCGCGTCTCCAACAGCCTGGGCAACAAGATCATCCACCCCTTCTCGGACTTCCTGCTGCACGACGTGGGGACGGGTGACGGCATCGTGCAGAACGGCGGGCCGACGACGCGCAACAAGATCCGCACGGCTCCGCTCTGGGGACTGCGTGCCCGCGGCCGGTTCATGCACGACAACCTGAGCTTCGGCTTCGAGGACGCGATCGCGCGCCACGGCAACCAGGCCGCGACGGCGAGGCAGAACTTCAACAACCTGGGCGCGGGCGACCGCAGGAGGGTACTGGCGTTCCTGTCGTCGCTCTAGGCCACTGACGGGTCGTTCTTGGGTATCCTGCCGAGGCGAGTCGCACGGCTCGCCTCGGCGTTTTCGTTTTCCACTCATGCGCTTCCGATCGACGGTCGTCGCCCTGCTCGCGTTGGTGGTGGTGGCCAGCGCCCTCTACCTCCGGCGGCGGCCGCCTGCGAGAGTCGACGTGATCGAGACGGAGGGAGCGGTGGTTCCGGTCCCGCTCGAGCCCGGTCCGCTTCCCTCGCCCTCAGGGGTCGCCGCCCCCGCGCTCTCGGAAGTGCAGCCGACTCTCGATCGCGTGTTCGCCCAGGCGGTGGTGATGGACTCCGCGATCCGGCCGCCCTTCGTGGCCGGCGATTTCGACGGCGACGACGTCGCCGACCTGGCCGTGGCCGTCCGGCCCCGGAGTGAAGCTTCGCTGTCCGAGCTCAATGCCGGGCGACCCGACTGGATCGTCCAGGACGCCGCCGCTCAGGAGAACGCGAGGGGCAAGCCCGAGCCCGTGAAGATGTCGGCGCGCGACCTGCTCCTCGCCGTCGTGCCGGGCGCCCCCGCTGGCGGCTGGCGCAACCCGGATCTGCGCCGGGGCTACCTGGTCAGGAACGCGGCGGGTTCGAGCCTGACGGCGCGCCCGCTCGCCGAGCTGCCGGACGCCATCCGCATGAGGACGTATCGCGTGCACACGGGTGACGTGATCGTGTCGAATCGGGGCGGGCAGCCCGGCGTCGTCCTGTGGACGGCGGCCGCGTACATCTGGGTGGACCTGCAGCGATAACATACCCCTTGTGATGATGACGATCGGGGCGGTCTCTCTCTGTCTCGCCGCCGTCTTGTCCCCGGTGGACGAGGCGGAGCGGCTGGCCGCGGAAGCGACGCGCGTCGCCGCCAGCCGGCCCGTCGATGCGATCGCGCTGTCGCGCCGGGCCCTCGCCGCCACCGCGGAGTTCGACCCCATCGCCTTCGTCCGCGCCGGCCGCAAGGGCGAAGTGGTCGAGGATACTTTCCAGGCCGCGCGCGCCGCCTATCGCCAGCACCGCGCCTCGCTGTACGAAGCGGCCGGAGTGGCGCTGGAGGCGGGAGGCAAACACGAAGCGGCGTCCCGCTACCTGCGGCGCGCGCTGGTGCTGGAGCCGAGCTCCGGGCGCGCTTCCGCTCTCGCCCGATCGCTCCTGGCCCTGGGGCGGGGAAGGGAAGCGCTGTCCCTGCTGCAGAGCGCGGCCGCGGGAGCTCCCAACCCGGAAACGGTCCCGCTCTTCGAGCAGGCGGCGGACGTGGCCGGGCTGCCGAGCGCCCAGGCGGAGATCGATCGGGCCCGGCTGCGCGCGCTGACCGGCAAGACGGTCGAGCTCCGCGAAGCGCCGCTCAAGCTGCCCGCGGAGGCGCGCCTGTCTTCCGGGGGGCCGCTGCGGCTGGAGGCGACGCCGGTCATCTTCTATATGTCGTCGGCGACCTGCAAGACCTGCTCGGAGGACCTGGACACGCTGTCCCGGTCCGTTCCGGCAGGTACGCCGGTGGTCATCGTCTCGGAGGGACCGGAGAAGGACCACGCGGTGCGCCAGGTCCTGCAGATCTACCGGTACCCGTGGCCGGTGGCTCTGGGCACGGGAGTGGCTCCGGCGCTCGCGCTCGAGCCGGGCACGCTCCTGGTGGCCGGGCGCGCGGGCTGGGTGCCCGTCGTGGTGAAGCCGCCGTACGCGGCGGGGCTGGGGGCCGTGGTGGCCGTCCTCTCCAAGAACGACGTGAAGGAGACCGTGCCGCGGAAGGGCTGGAACCTGCGCCCGCCGGACCGCAAGGTCGCGCCGCCCCCGGACCTGCTGGCGGAGGGACTGGCCCCGGGAGAAGACGAGCCCGCACCCCCGGAGTTCGCGCAGGCGGTGGCGGCCTATCGCGCGGGCCGCTTCGCGGAGGCGCTGCGGGGATTCGAGGCGCTGGCCGCGCGCGACGACGGATGGCTGCTCGCGCCGGAGGCGCGCCTGGACCGGGCGCTCGCGATGGCGGGGCTGGGCCGGCGCGAAGAAGCGCGGCGCATGCTGCTGCGCATCGGAGACAGCCGGTTCCAGGAGGAGGTCGATCGCGCCCTGGAGAAGGTGGGCTCGGGGCCGGGTGCGAAGCGGCCGGGATCGTAGGAATGACGATCGGGAGCGCGCTCGCCATCGCGGCATCCCTCGGCGTCGCGGTCTCGGCCGGGGCGCAGCCGTCCCACGCGTCCGGTAGCTTCACGAAGCGGCTCATCGGGGCCGCCGTCGCGCAGACGACGAGCCGGGTGACGTACGACGGCTCGTATCGACGCATCGGCTACCCCGGCGGAGACGTCCCCGCTCACATCGGCGTGTGCACCGATCTCATCGTGCGCGCGTACCGTGCCGTCGGTGTCGATCTCCAGGTGCGGGTGCACGAAGACATGTCGGCCGCGTTTGCCGCATATCCGCGTGCCTGGGGCCTGGCCCGTCCCGACTCGAACATCGACCACCGCCGCGTTCCGAACCTGCAGACGTATTTCCGCCGGCGCGGCGCGGCCCGGCCGATATCGACGGACGCGAGCGACTATGCGGCGGGAGATCTCGTGACGTGGATGCTGCCGGGGAACGTCCCGCACATCGGCCTCGTGACCGACCAGCGCTCCGCGGACGGGCAGCGGCCGATGATGGCGCACAACATCGGGCGCGGTCCCGAGATCGAGGACATGCTCTTCGCGTTCCCGGTCACGGGGCATTACCGCTATGGCGGGGAGTGAGCGATGGGAGAGAGTGGGGCCTAGCGCGGTGAAGCTGACCTTCCAGGACCTGCTCGCGCCCGTCACGCTGCCCGGCCGCGGCGATCCGTTGGAGACCTGGCGCTGGCGCGTCGGTGCGGACGCGACGCCCTGGCTCGTCACCGCGCTCGGCGACGTCTTCGTGCGAGCGGGTGACGGGCGCATCTCCTTCCTCGACACCTACGTCGGAGAGTTGAGCGAGGCGGCCGCCGCGAACACGGACTGGACGCGCGCCCTCCAGAACCCGGGCCACCTGGAGCAATGGTTCGACCCGAGCCTGGTGGGCGCGCTGCGCCGGCGTGGGCTGACCCTCGGCCCGGAGCAGTGCTATTCGCCGATCGAGCCGCTCATCCTGGCCGGCCGGATGGAGCCGGAGAACTTCGAGGTGACCGACTGGCGCGTGCACGTCGGTCTCCTTGGCCAGATGCTCCAGAAGATGACGGGTCTGCCCGCGACGACGTGACGACAGGAGGAGTGCATCCATGGTCAACATCCGAAAAGGGCGTGACGTGCTCACGCTCGTCAACGTGTTCACCGTCCGGCCGGAGAACCAGCAGAAGCTGGTGGACCTGCTCGTGGAGGCCACGGACAAGACGATGAGGAAGCTGCCCGGCTTCCTCTCCGCGAGCATCCACCGCAGCCTCGACGGTACGAAAGTCGTCAACTACGCGCAGTGGCGGAGCAAGACCGACTTCGACGCGATGAGGCAGAACCCCGCGGCCCAGCCCCACATGGCGGCCGTCGCCGCCATCGCCACCTTCGACCCGATCCTGTGTGAAGTCTCCGAGTCCGTGTCGAGAGACGAATAGGTTCGGTTGGCGAATCCCTACTCGATGCCCGGCGCCGACTCGTCTTCGTCGTCCGTGTCCCCGTCCTTCGGAGGCTTGACCTTCAGCGTCGTGGTGGCGGTGGCGCCGCCCGCGCGCACCTCGACCTTGTAGGTCCCCGGCGGCAGGTACCGCTTGCGGGTCGCCCGCATCGGATCCGCGAGCAGGCGCTCGAGCTCCGGGTCGAGCATGGGCTTGCCGGACGCAGAGGCCGTCTTCTCCGGCCGCTCCGCGTCCTCTTCCTCCTCCGCGGCCGGCGCCGGCGACGGCGAAGGGCTCGGGGACGGCTTCGGCGCTTTCGCGGCGAGCGCCTTCTCCCGCGCTTCCTTCTCCCGCGCCTTGGCCTTGGCCGCGGCCTCCGCCGCGTCTGCCCGCGCGGCGTCCACGCCGAGGTCGTATTCGAGCACGTTCATCCCGGGCTGCGCCGTGTCGCTGAGCTGCTGCCAGGCGCTGCCGTTCTCGTCCTTGATGGCGATCGTGACCGGTCCCGCGTCCTTCGCCCAGTAGGGCACGCGCGCCACCACCGCCTGCCGCGGCCACGTGATCCACGGATGCTCGCCATAGCCGCGCCCGGGGTCGCCGGGGACGTCTTTGACCGGGAAGGCGAAGACGGCCTTGCCCATCACCTCCGGCGTGAGCTTGCGCAGGGGGGCCGCCTCCGTCAGGTACACGCTGCGCCCATGGGTGCCGAGCACGAGGTCGCCCTCGCGCGGGTGCACCTGGAGGTCGTGCACGGGGACGTGGGGAAGTCCGCCCGCCATGGCCGTCCACGTCTTGCCGGAGTCGAGCGAGACGAACACGCCCATGTCGGTGCCGACGTACAGGAGGTTGTTCGCCTTGGGATCCTCGCGCACCGTGTTCAGGGGCTCCGTGGGCAGGCCCGCGGCCAGCGACTCCCAGGTCTTGCCGTAATCGGTCGAGCGGAACAGGTAGGGCGTGAACTCGTCGTCCCGATAGCCGCTCTGGCTCACGTACACGGTGCCCTCGTCGAAGCTCGAGGCCACGACGCGCGTGACCCAGCGGCCAGGGGCGAGCCCACTGGAGAGATCGCTCCAGCTGAGCCCGCCGTCGCGCGTCAGCCAGACCTTGCCTTCGTCCGTGCCCGCGTAGAGGAGGCCGAAGCGCTTCGGCGACTCGCTCACGGTCGTGATCGTCCCGAAGGGCACGTCGCCCTGCTCGAGGCTGGAGGTGAGGTCCTCGGAGATCGGGGCCCACGTCTCACCGCGGTCGAACGAGCGGTACAGCCGATTGGCGCCGTAGTAGAGGATCTCGCGGGAGTGGGGGGACACGATGAGCGGCGTCACCCAGTTGTAGCGGAGCGGCTTCTCCTTCTTCTCCGCGCTCAGCTCGGGACGCGGGCGGATGCGCGTGCGCTCGCCCGTCTTGAGGTTCAGGCGCGCGGAGTAGCCGAACTGGTAGCCCGTGTAGACGATCGAAGGATCCTTGGGGTCGATGGCCACCGCCGCCCCGTCCCCGCCGTAGATCGACTTCCAGGCCGCGGGGTCGCTCTTGCCGGGAACGTACGTCGAGGGGCCGCGCATGACCCCGTTGTCCTGCAGGCCGCCGACGATGTTGTACGGCTTCGCGTCGTCGAGGGCGATGGTCGTGAACTGCCCGACGGGGAGGTTGTTGACCTTCGTCCAGGTCTCCCCGTGGTCGAACGAGAGGTTGAGGCCGCCGTCGTTGCCGAGGGCCAGGCGGTTGGGCGCGCGCGGGTCCACGAACATGACGTGGTGGTCGACGTGCACGCCGCGCTCGTCGAGGCCCTTCCAGGTCTTGCCCCCGTCGGCCGAGCCGAGCATGGGCACGCCTCCGAAATAGAGGCGATCGGCATCCGTCGGGTCCACGTTGATGCGGCCGAAGTAGTAGCCGTAGGAGTAGTAGATCTTCTCGAGCCGGTCCTTGTGGGTGCGGGCCCAGGTGGCGCCGCCGTCGTCCGTGCGGTAGATCTCGGACCCCTCGATCTGGCGCTCGAAGAGATCGCGGTTCGCGTCGGTCAGGTAGGCGAGGAGGTCGGCGACCGTGATCTTCCCCGCCTTGACGTCGCGCTTGAGGGCCGCCGCCTTGAGCGACTTCGGGTAGTCGTAGCGGCGCAGGAAGCGCGTCACCACCGCGTCGTCGAGGCGGGCGAAGGCGTCCGCGGACAGCGGGCGCAGGCGGCGCGCGGTCAGCTCGCCGGGGGGCGTCTCCTCGTCGAGGGGGTCGGACTCCGGACGCAGCGTCTGGTTGTCGATGACGGCGTACACGGTCTGGGGCCGCGCGGCGGAGAGGGCGAGGCCGATGCGGCCGACGGTGGCGCCGGTGGGGAGGCCGCCGCCCAGGCGCGTCCAGTGCGTGCCGCCGTCGATCGTCTTCCAGATGCCGCTGCCCGGCCCGCTCTCCAGGAAGTTGCGGGCGGTGCGCGCCTTCTCCCACATGGCCGCGTAGAGGACCTCGGGCCGGCTCGGGTCCTGCACGAGATCGATGGCGCCCGTGCGCTCGTCCACGTACAGCACGCGCGTCCAGGTCTCGCCCCCGTCCGTCGTCTTGTAGACGCCGCGCTCGGTATTGTCCGTGTAGAGGTGGCCGCTGGCGGCGACGTAGACGGTGCGCGGGTCGCGGGCGTCGACGACCACGCGGCCGATGTGGTGCGAATCGGTGAGGCCGACGTTGCGCCAGGTCTGGCCGCCGTCCGTGGTCTTGAAGACGCCGGTGCCGGCATAAGACGTGCGGCTCGAGTTGTTCTCGCCGCTGCCGACGTAGATCGTCCGGCCGTCCGGGTCGGCGAGCGCGACGTCGCCGATGGTGATGGACGCCTCGTGCTCGAAGAGGGGCGTCCAGCTCCCGCCGCGGTTGTCGGTCCGCCAGAGGCCGCCGGTGGCGAAGGCCACGATGTAGGAATCCGGATGAGCGGCCGGCCCCTCTATGTCCACGATGCGGCCGCCCTGGACTTCCGGTCCCACCGCCCGGAAGCGCAGCCCCTTCAGGAGCGACTCCCTCTCCATCTGCAGGCGCCGCTCGTAGCCGGCCAGCCGCGGGGCGGGGGCCATCCCTTCGCGATGGGGATGGAACCGCTCGCGTTCCTGCGCCTTGGTGAGAGGCGGCTTGGCGGGTGTGGCCTCGTCCGCGGGGGCGGACAACGCGAGGCCGAGCAGGCTCAGCAGGGCGAAAGGACGGATCACGGGGACCTCCGGGGAGCGCCGTCGTTGGAGGGCCAACATACCAGACGGCCCCGTGGCTTTCTCGCGGAGCGTCGTTTAGAGTTCCTTGAGGCAGTCCCGTGCCATCCAGGAGGTGTTCATGCCGTCTCCGGCCGCTCCGCGCGCCATCCTCGAGACCCCGCTCGGCGAGATCGAGATCGAGTTCCTGGCCGACAAGGCCCCCGGCCACGTCAAGAACTTCACGGACCTCGCCAAGAAGGGTTTCTACGACGGAACGACGTTCCACCGCGTCATCCCCGGCTTCATGATCCAGGGCGGCGACCCCAACACGAAGGACCCCAAGGGGCCGCGCTCGCGCCACGGCACGGGCGGACCCGGCTATACCATCAAGGCCGAGTTCAACGACACGCCCCACAAGCGCGGCGTGGTGTCGATGGCGCGCGCCCAGGATCCCAACAGCGCCGGCTCGCAGTTCTTCATCGTCGTGAAGGACTCCGGGTTCCTCGACCGTGAGTACACCGCGTTCGGACGGGTGGTGCGCGGGATGGAGATTGCGGACAAGATCGTGAACTCGCCGCGGGACGCCCGCGACAACCCGAACGATCGCGTCGACATGAAGGTGCGGGTGGTCGAAGGCGCCTGAGCGTCCCCTGCGGTGGCCGCGCCCGTCGAGACCGAGATCAAGCTGCGCATGGACGGGCCGGACGCCGCGCGCCGCGCGGTGACGGCCCTGGGCGCGAGCCTCCAGAAGCCCCGGCACCTCGAAGACAACGTGCTCTACGACGATGCGAAGTCTTCGCTCTACGGGTCCGGGCAGGCGCTGCGCCTGCGGCGTGAGGGGGGGCGCGCCATCGTCACCCACAAGGGGCCGCGCCAGGACCGCGGCGACGGCATCAAGGGCCGAGCCGAGACCGAGCTCGAGGTCTCGGACGGCGGCGCGTTCCACGCGATCCTGACCGCGCTCGGGTATCGCCCCGTCTTCCGCTACCAGAAATATCGCGAGGCCTGGCGCTGGCGCGATGTGGAGATCGTGATCGACGAGACGCCGATCGGCACCTTCCTGGAGATCGAGGGGCCGGTGGCGACGATCCACGAGGCCGCGCGCGCCCTCGGCCGCGGTCCCGGCGACTACATCGCGGATTCCTACGCGGCGCTCTTCTTCGCCGCCGGCGGGAAGGGCGACATGGTGTTCGAGTGAACAGCCATGGGCGGCGAGCGGGCGGGATTCACTCCCGTGAGCGAGCGGGGGGTCTGGGGGGCGCGGCGCAGCGCCCACCAGCATCAATTACGCCGTGAAGGCCATCATCCTGGCCGCGGGCCTGGGCACTCGCATGCGGCCGCTCACCCTCGACCGCGCCAAGCCCGTCCTGCCCGTCCTCGACCGGCCCCTGCTGCACTGGACCCTCGAGATGCTCGCCGGGCACGGCGTGAAAGACGTGGTGATCAACCTCCACCACCTCCCGCGCAGCGTCCGCGCCGCCGTTGGAGACGGCCGAAGGTTCGGCGTGAACGTGTCCTATTCGTTCGAGCGCCAGATCCTGGGCACGGGTGGCGGTCCGCGCAAGGTCCGCCGCTGGATCGGCGACGAGACCCTCCTCATCCTCAACGGCGACGTCGTCTTCGACTTCGACCTCACCGCGCTGCGTCGCCGCCACGAGCGCGCGCAGGCGCCCGCGACCCTGGCCCTCATCCCGAACCCCGATCCGCGCCATTACAGCCCCGTGATCACGGGGCCGGACGGCCGCGTGAAGTCGATCGCGGGGATGCCGCGCCCGGCCCGCGGCGTCGTCTCCATGTTCACGGGCGTGCACATCCTCGAGCCCGTGCTGCTCGACCGTCTGCCGCCGGGCGTGTCGGACACGGTGCGGCAGCTCTACATCCCGCTCATCGCCGAGGGCCGCCCGCCGCTGGGCGTGCGCGTGCGAGGCCCGTGGTACGATCTCGGCAGCCCCTCGCTGTACCTCGCCTCACAGCAGTCACTGCTCGCATCTCGGTTCCGGGGAATCCGGCGGGGGTCGGTCATCCACCCCGAGGCCCGGGTCCATCCGCGGGCGCGCGTGGTGCGCTCGGTGGTGGGCAAGGGGTCGGTCATCGCGGAGGGCGCCGAGGTGCGGGGGAGCGTGCTGTGGGATCGCGTAAAGGTGGGGCAGGACGCCGTGATCGAGTCGAGCATCCTGGCGGCGGGAGTCAAGGTCGAGGACGGCGAGGGGCTGCAGCGGGCGCTCCTGATGAAGGGGCAGCCGCTGATGGAGCTCGGGGCGTGAGCTCCGAGCGCCGGACGGAGAGCCGCTCGACGCGTCCCCGCCGCGGCCGCCGCGCTCCTGAACGTCCGCCCGCGCCCCCGGCCGTGCCCGCGGGTCCCGCGTTCCCCGGCGACCCCACGCCCGACCAGCGCGTGTCCGACTTCCTCGCCGAGCGTTACGGCGCGCGCGTCAAGGACCTCCGCGTCATCGCGCTCTCCGGCGACGCCTCCACCCGCCGCTACTACCGGCTGATCGACGGCGACGAGCACTCCGTCGTCTCGCTCAACCCGGAGCCGTTCGATCCCGAACATCTGCCCTTCATCGTGATCCGCAACCTGATGGCGGGCTGGGGCCTGCCCGTGCCGGAGATCCGGGATGTGGACGGGGAACGCGGGATCCTCCTCCAAGAGGACCTCGGCGACCTCTCCCTGCAGGAAGCGCTCAAGGAAGCGAGCCCCTCGCGCCGCGAGGAGCTGTATCGCCAGGCCCTCGACCAGCTCGTCGTGCTGCAGCGGGAGGCGGCCAGGGCTCCGCAGCGCGCGATCTGCTTCCAGATCGCGTTCGACTTCGAGAAGCTGTCCTGGGAGATGCACTTCTTCTGGAAGCACTTCCTCGAGGGCTATCGCAAGTGCGACCTGTCCGTCGAGGACCGCGCCATGATCTCGGACGGGTTCCACCGCCTGTGCGCGGAGATCTCGTCCTGGCCGCGCGTCCTCACCCACCGCGATTTCCACAGCCGCAACCTGATGTCGCACCGCGACGACCTGCTCTACTGGATCGACTTCCAGGACGCGCGCATGGGCCCGCCGCACTACGACCTTGCGTCCCTCCTCCGCGACAGCTACGTCGAGCTGGACGAGGACTTCGTGGCCGACCGCGCCGAGGAGTTCCGCCAGCGCGCCGTCCCGGGCGAGGCGCGGGACACGTTCCAGCGGCGGTTCGAGCTGATGTCGATCCAGCGCAACCTCAAGGCCCTGGGCACGTTCGGATACCAGGGCACGGTGAAGGGGAGCCGGGTCTACCTGCCCTACATCCCGCGCACGCTGGAGCACGCACGGCGCAACCTGGCGCGGTATCCGGAGTTCTCCGGACTGCGCAAGGCACTGGCCAGGCATCTCGAAGAGCTGCAGTAGATGAGCGTTTGTGGATGATCAAGAGATGACAACCGACCAGGCCACAACCTCAACTCGCGTCGTTCGCATCTCCGATTTCAAGAACCACGTCGGGAACGAGATTCGGCTGCAGGGCTGGCTCCACAACAAGCGCTCCAGCGGCAAGCTGCAGTTCCTGATCGTCCGCGACGGCAGCGGCTTCGCGCAGGCGGTCATGGCGAAGGCCGCGGTGCCGGAAGCGGCGTGGGCGGCCGCGGAAGCGATGGGGCAGGAGTCGTCGCTGGAGCTGACCGGGCGCGTCAAGGAAGACAAGCGCGCGCCCGGCGGCTTCGAGGTGGACGTCACCGGCCTCAGCGCGGTGCAGGTCGCGCACGACTACCCGATCACGCCCAAGGAGCACGGCACCGCGTTCCTCATGGAGAACCGCCACCTGTGGCTGCGCTCGCAACGGCAGCACGCGGTCATCCGCGTCCGCCACGCCGTGGTGAAGGGCGTGCGCGACTTCCTGGACGACCAGGGGTTCACGCTCGTGGACACGCCGATCTTCACGCCCGCCGCCTGCGAAGGCACGACGACGTTGTTCGGCGTGCCCTACTTCGACGAGGGGACGGCGTATCTCACCCAGAGCGGCCAGCTCTACAACGAGGCCAACGCGGCCGCGCACGGCAAGGTCTACTGCTTCGGCCCGACCTTCCGCGCGGAGAAGTCGAAGACGCGCCGCCATCTGACCGAGTTCTGGATGGTCGAGCCGGAGATGGCCTTCGCGCACCTCGAAGACGCGGTGAAGGTGGCGGAGGGGCTGATCGTCTCCGTGATCGAGCGCGTGCTCGAGACGCGGAAAGAGGAGCTGAAGGTCCTCGAGCGCGACGTCGCGAAGCTCGGGAACGTGAAGTCGCCGTTCCCCTGGCTGCATTACGACGACGCCATCAAGCTCATCCAGGCCAAGGGGTCCGAGACGAAGTGGGGAAGCGACTTCGGCGGCACCGACGAGACGGTGATCGCGGAAGCGTACGACCGGCCCGTGGTCGTGCATCGCTTCCCGACCGCGATCAAGGCCTTCTACATGGAGCCGGATCCCGCACGGCCCGAGCTCGCGCTCTCCGCGGACATCCTCGCCCCCGAGGGCTACGGTGAGATCGTCGGCGGCGGCGAGCGCATGTCGAGCGCGGAGAAGCTCCTGCAGCGCATCCGCGAGCACAACCTGCCTGAAGAGGCGTTCCGCTGGTACATCGACCTGCGCAAGTACGGCTCGGTGCCGCACGCGGGCTTCGGGATGGGCATCGAGCGGCTCGTCACCTGGGTCTGCGGGCTGGAGCACCTGCGCGAGACGATCGCCTTCCCGCGCATGCTGTACCGCATATACCCTTGACCGTTCCCCCGACTCTCGTCGCCTACGTCTCGGGGCACGGGTTCGGGCATTCCGTGCGAACGGCCACCGTGCTCGCCGCCGTGCGGGCGCTCGACCCGTCGCTGCGCATGGCGGTCGTCACTTCGGGGCCGGAGTGGTTCTTCCGGGAAGCGGTGGGGCCGACGCTCGTGTTCAGGGCCGAGCGCGTCGACGTGGGACTCATCCAGAAGGGCGCCCTCGTCATCGACCCCGCGGCCACGCTCGCGGAGTGCGAGGATTTCGCGCGGGAGATGCCCGCACGTGTCGAGCGGGAAGCGGCGTGGCTGCGCGAGATCGGAGCACGCGCTGTCGTGTCGGACATCCCGCCCCTCGCCTTCCTGGCCGGCGCGAAGGCGGGCGTCCGCGCCGTCGGTATGTCGAACTTCTCCTGGGATTGGATCTACCGACACCTCGCGCGTCACGAGACGGGACTCCTTCCCGTCGCGGACGCCGCGGCCGCGGCCTACGCGCAGGCGGCGAGCCTCCTTCAGCTTCCGTTCGCGGGCGACCTCTCCGCCTTTCCGCGCCGAACGCCGGTCCCGCTCGTCGTCCGCCGCGCCGTGGTCGCGCGGGAGGAGGGGCGGCGCCGGCTGGGCCTGGGTACGGCGCCGGCCGTGCTGCTCTCGTTCGGGGGGCTGGGTCTGCGCAGCCTGCAGTTCTCGGCTCTCGCCGAGCTGCGGTCCTTCCAGTTCCTCAGCGAGCCCACGGGCTCCGAGGCGCCCTCCAACGTGCGCGTCCTCTCCACCGAGGAGCTCGCCGCCCACGGCATGACGTACCTCGACGTCGTGGCCGCCGCCGATGTCGTGGTCACGAAACCGGGTTACGGGATCGTCACGGACGCGATTGCCTGCCGGACGCGCATGGTCTATACGGAGCGGGGCGATTTCCCCGAGTACCCCATCCTGGTGGAGGAGATGACGCGCTGGCTCCCCGCGGTGCACGTCTCGAATGCCGACCTGCTCGAGGGCCGGCTGCAGCCCGCCCTCGACGCGGTGCTGGCCGCTCCGTTCCCGGCGCCGCCGCGGATGGACGGCGCGGAGGTGGCGGCGCGGGCGCTTCTCGCCGAGGTCCGTAGTCCGGCCTCGGCGCCTTGACCCGCGCCCGGGCCGCCGTCGCCGCCTTCCTTCTCTATGGCGCGCTGACCGCCGCCGTCTTGTGGCCGATGGTGCGCGATCCCGGCCACACCTTCATCCGCAACGACGACGTCTACGGAAACGCGTGGGCCATGGCCTGGGTCGTGCACCAGGCGGTGCGGAGCCCGCTTCACCTGTTCGACGCGAACAGCTTCCATCCGCGCCCCTCGAGCTTCGCCTACACCGAGCCCCTGCTGCCCATCGCCCTGCAGGGCGCGCCGCTCCTGCTGGCGGGAGGCTCGCCCGTGCTCGCGCACAACGTCGTCCTCCTCCTCAGCTTCCCGCTGGCCGGACTGGCCATGTTCCTGCTCGTGCGGGACCGCACGGGATCCGCGGTGGCCGCACTCCTCGCCGGCCTGGCCTGGGCGTTCTCCGCCTATCGTTTCCAGCACCTCGTGCACGTGCAGAGCCTCGCCACGCAGTGGCTGCCGCTGGCCGTCTTGTTCTTGCTGCGCGCCCTCGATGCGGGACGGGGCCGGGATGCCGCCCTGGCCGCCCTCTTCGCGCTGCTGCAGGTCCTGAGCAGCGGGTACTACGCGGTGATGACGGCGCTGGGCCTGGTCACGGTGCTCGTGCTGGAAGCGCCGCGCGCGCATCGCGCCGGGCACCTGCGACCGGCGATCGTCGCGCTCGCGGTCAGCGCGCTCGTGGCCCTGCTCGTGTTCCTGCCCTATGGGCTCGTCGTGTCACGGCAGGCGGCGGAGCTCGGACGCGCCATCCTCAAGGGCCCGGGCGAGGCCGCGCACTGGAGCGCGAGCCTGGCCACGTACGTGCGCCCCTCGGACGAGCTCTACCCGACCGCGATCGTCGCCGCGCTCGCCCTGATGGCGCTCGTCACCCGCTACCGCGACCGCACGGTGCGCCTGGGGGCCGCGCTGGTCCTGGTCGGGATCGTGTTCTCGCTCGGCCCCAGCCCCGAGGGCAGCGCGTTCGTGTCGCCCTACGACCTCGTGCGCCGCGTCCCTGGGCTCTCGATCCTGCGCACGCCCGTGCGCCTGGGCGTTCTCGCGTTGTTCGGGCTGGACCTGCTCGCGGGCGTGGCCGCGGCGGCGCTGGCGCGGGGAGGCCCCTGGGCGCGGGCGGCGCTCGCGGCGGCCGCCGTCCTTCTCGCCGTCGAACTCCATCCCGGCGACCTGCGGCCCTTGTTCCGGCCGCTTCCCCCGATCCCGGCCAGCGCGCGCTGGCTCGCCTCCGCCCCCCGCGGCGTGGTGCTGGAGCTGCCGTGGGACGAGGATCACCTCGGCGACGGGGGGCGATACCTCTACTGGTCGACCGCCCACTGGCAGCCGATGGTGAACGGCTGGGGCGGGTTCTTCCCGGTCGCGGCCACCGCCCTCGGAGTCGCGGGCCGCCACTTCCCCCTGGGTCCCACGGTCCGCGAGATGCGCGCGGCGGGTGTGCGCTACGTGGTCGTGCACCTGCCGGCGGTGCGGCCGCAGCAGCAGGCGATGCTCACGTCCGACGAGCCGTTGCCTCCGGGCCTCGCCCTCGCCGCCGACTTCGGCAGCGACCGCGTGTACGAGATCGATCCGGCCGGGCCGCCGCCGAAGCGCTGAGCGCTACAGGCCGACCCACTCCAGTCCGCCCATCGCGTATTGCTTGATCTCCGCTTCGTGCTTGCGGAAGAGCGCGATGTTGGCGGCCGGGACCTCGGGCGCGGGGGCGCCCTCGCTTCCGGGCGCGGGCGAGACCTTGGCCGCCTCCGAGGCCCAGAGTGTCTTGTAGACCTGCTGGATCAGGAAGTGGTACTCGCCCTCGCTCATCCCCACGTCGGCCAGGGCCTGCGCCTGGGCCAGACGGACCTCGCCGAGGACGCTCAGGCCGCTGGTGACGTCGCTGAAATCGGCCTGCTTCTTCTTGTTGAGGGCCTCGAGCTGGTCCTTGTGCTTCGCGTACACGTCGAACACGCGGCGCCGGATCTCGAGGAACTTGAGCAGCCGGTCCTCGCGCACGATCCCGTCCGCGGGCTCGGTGAAGGGCACCGCGTTCGCCTTCTTCTTGAGCTCCTCGATCTGCGTCTCGCGGCCGGTGAACTGCTCGGCCTTGCCCTTCGCCCACCAGAGGCCGCCGAAGACGACGGCGGCCAGCATCACGCCGCCCACCACGACGGCGATCCCGCACCCGATCGCGATCTTCGCTCCCGTGCCCAAAGTCCCTCCCACGGGCCCATCGACCCCGGCCCGGCGAATGTTAACGGATCGCGGTTGCGCCCGCGACGCGCTATCATGGTCGGTCGGACGGATAACCAAGGAGGCGGACGTGGAACCCACGTGGCACGACGGTCTGAGCCGCAAGGCGCTGGTGGAGCTCGTGGAAGCGCTTCTCCTGGCCATGGACAAGTCCGTTCCCCGTCTCGACGCCATCGCCCATCACCTCTCGCTCATGAGCCAGCAGGGCGAGGAGCAGGAGGTCCTGGGCGGCATCAGCGACCAGATCGCGGACATCGGCGACGAGCTCTACGCGGCCAGCGACCGGGAGAAGCTGCGCGAGTGGGGCAACGAGATCGACATGCCGGAGAAGGCGCACTGAGCGAGCGGCGCAGCGTCGGCCTGGTCTCGCTGGGCTGCCCCAAGAACCTCGTCGACAGCGAGGTCATGCTGGGCCGCCTCCGCGACCGCGGGTACGACCTCGTGGCGGACGCCCATCAGGCGGACGTCATCGTGGTCAACACCTGCGCCTTCATCGACCGCGCCAAGCAGGAATCCGTCGACACGATCCTGGAGATGGCGAAGGAGAAGGAGACCGGCCGCGCCCAGCGCCTCGTGGTCACGGGCTGCCTGACCCAGCGCTACGACGCCGAGCTGCGCCGCGAGATCCCCGAGATCGACGCGACCCTGGGCACGGGCCAGGTCGACGACATCGTGAAGGCGGTGGAAGGGGACGCCGCCGTGGACGCGAGCGAGGCCCCGACCTGGGTCTACGACCACGCCGCTCCGCGCATCCTCTCCACCCCGCCCTGGCTCGCCTACGTCAAGATCAGCGAAGGCTGCGACTACACCTGCAGCTTCTGCATCATCCCGACCCTCCGCGGGCGCCACCGCAGCCGCAACATCGAGGACATCGTGGCGGAGGTGCGCGGCCTGGCCGCGCGCGGGGTGAAGGAGATCGTGCTGGTGGCCCAGGACTCGACGCGCTACGGGCTGGACCACGGCCTGCGCGACGGCCTGGCCTATCTGCTGCGCCGCCTCGGACGCCTCGACGGCATCCGCTGGATCCGCGTCATGTACGCCTACCCGGCCACTCTCACCGACCCCATCCTCGACGCCATGGCGTCCGAGGAGAAGGTGGTGAAATACGTCGACATCCCCCTCCAGCACGCCAGCGACTCCGTGCTGCGCCGGATGAAGCGGCCGACGGGACGCGGGAACCTGCTGGGAATGATCGAGCGCATCCGCGCCCGCGTCCCCGGGGTGGCCATCCGGACCTCGTTCATCGTGGGCTTCCCCGGAGAGACGGACGCCGATTTCCAGGAGCTGCTCGATTTCGTGGAAGCGGCGCGTTTCGACAACGTCGGTGTCTTCACGTATTCGGACGAGGAAGGAACGAGCTCCTTCGACCTCGACGCGCGCGTCGCGCCCGGGGTGAAGGAGAAGCGCCGGCGCCGCCTCATGGCGGCGCAGAAGCGGATCGCGACGCGCCGAAACCGGAAGCGGATCGGCGAGCGTCTCGAAGTGCTGGTCGAGGGCGCACATCCCGAAAGCGACTTCCTGCTCCGCGGCCGGGCCGCGGCCCAGGCGCCGGACATCGACGGGATGATCGTCGTCGCCGACGGCGTGGCCGCGCCGGGGACGTTCGTGACGTGCGAGGTGACGGAGGCGCATCCCTACGATCTCGTAGTGCGCATCGTCGGGGCGGATTCTGCGTCCCCGGACGACCTGCGGTCCGCGTCTCTCGCCGCCACGCCGTGACCGGCGTCACTGCCCAGCGCGCCTGAATCAGCCGTCACGCCCGCACGAGGCGCGGCCGCTCTAACATCGTTCCTGGGAAACCCTTGGCAAACGTGAACGAACCTGTTCGGGGAACGCTCTCGGAAGGTGCGCTGCCGCCGCTCCTGGGCCGGCTCCAGCGGGCGGGCGCGACGGGCTGGCTGCGCGTGAGCGGAGTGACCCTCCGCAGCGGCATCCCCTCCGTGACGCGTCTTGGCCTGAAGCTGCAGGACGGCCGCGTGACCGGAGTGGAAGCCGACGACGATCCGCTGCGCCCGCTGCCCCCTGATCTCGCGGAGCGGGCGACGGTGGGCATCACGCGCATCCTCGCCTGTCGCGACGCCGTCCAGAGCTGGGATCCGGCCACGGAGTCCGCGAGCCTCGATTCGTCCTCGCCCCTGCTGGCCGCGCTCGCGATCCGTGCCGTCGATCGCCTCGAGACGAGCGTGGTGGAAGGAGCGCTTGGCGACACCGACCGCTGCCTGGTCGCGGGCACGGCCGCGGAAGCGGGCCAGGCCGCGCTCACCTCGGGGCATCGCGCGCTGCTGGCGCGCGTGCTTCCCGAGGTGAAGGCGGGCGAGCTCATCCGCCTGGGAGGGGACGCCGCAGCGCGTGAGCTGCTCGGGCTCCTGTGCGCGGGCGTGCTCGACTGGGCGCCGGCGCCCGCACAATCGTCCGCCCCCGACCGCCCCGCCGCGCCCACGCCGGCCCGCGATTCCGTTCGCCCGCCCACGGGGACGAGCGCGGCGTACCGATCGATGCCCAACCCCGCGGCGGCCAAGCCCGCGGCGAAGCCGGCCGTCAGCAAGGCGGCGGCCGTCCCGCGCGCCGCGCCCAGGCCCATACCCACGGACGAGATACGCCGCGAGATCGAGCAGGCCCACGCCGCCCTGCGCGGAGCCAGCCACTTCGCCGTCCTCGGCCTCACCGTGAGCGCGTCCGCAGACGAGGTCCGGCAGGCCTTTGCCCGGCTGGCCCGCCGCTATCATCCCGACGCGCAGCGCGATCCCGCGCTCCAGGACCTGCGTACGAAGTTGAACGACATTTTCGTCGCCGTCGGCAATGCCTACGCGGTGCTCAAGGACTCCGCGGCGCGGGACCGGTACGAACGCTCGATGAGCCTGCGCACCGCCGCCCCCCGGGTCTCGGCGGCCGCCCGCGAAGCCGCCGCCTACGTGTCCTCGGCCGCGAGCCGGGCCGAGGAACCCCTCGAGGCGCGGCTGTTGCGCGCGGAGGAAGCGCTCGACGCCCAACAGCCGTGGGAAGCCATCCGGATCCTGGAGGAGACCGTGGCGGCGGCGGGAGGCGCGCTCAAGCGCCAGGCCCAGGTGCTGCTCGGCCGCGCCTACGCGGACCGTGAGCGCCCGCGCGAGGCGGAGAAGGTCCTGCTCGACGTCCTCCAGGCCGATCCGCTTTGTGTGCCCGCCTGCCTGCTGCTCGGCCGCATCTACCGGGAGCGCGGGATGGCCAAGCGGGCCCGCGGCATGTACGAGAAGGCCCTGGAGATCGACCCCGAACAGGTCGAGGCTCTGCGCGAGCTGGCCACTCTCGCGAGCGAGCCCTCTCCGCCCCCGGCCGGCGGGTCGCTGCTCTCGCGCCTCCGCGATCGCCACTGACCCCCGGCGGATCGCCCGCGCCGGGCGGCGATTTGAGGCGTCGTTCCCGCTCTCGACTCCGCGTTGGCGGCCCTGTCGGCTCGGGGCCGGCACAAGGTGGCTCATCGTTCCAAGCTTCTGAAAGACGGCAAGATGCAGCCGACGTTCCGGCGAAAGGTCGGCATTTCATCCTTGCTTCCCGTGCAAGAGGCTGTTATCCTTACTGTTCCAGCTCGGGGTGGTGCACCAGAGTGGGCTCGCCCCCACTCTTTTTTGTTGGAGCGGACAGCCTGAAGGGGCAGGGAGCAAAGGAAATCATTCACGGCGTCGCCGAGCGGGTGACTTCTGGTCGGGGGTTCGAGCTGGTGGATGTCGAGGTCAAGCGTGAACGCGGGGGTCATTTCGTGCGCCTCTACGTCGACAAGGAAGGCGGGATCGGACTGGACGAGCTGCAATCCGTCTCGGAAGAGGTTTCCGCCATCCTGGACGCCGAAGACCCGATCGACAGCACCTACACCCTCGAGGTCTCCTCTCCCGGGCTGGACCGGCCGCTCAAGAGCGAGGCGGATTACCGCCGCTTCGTGGGGCGTCTGGTGAAGCTCTCGAGCTACGAGCCGTGGGAGGGCCGCCGCCACTGGACGGGCCGCCTGCAAGCGGTGGAGGACGGCAAGCTCACGGTCACGCTCGAGAAGGAGAAGGGCACGACGGCGCGCATTCCCCTCGAGAAAATCGCGCACGGCCGCCTGGAAGTGGAGTTCAAGTAGGCCCATGGCGAATCAATTACGGCAGCAAATCGAGCAGATCTCCCGGGAGAAGAACATCAACCCGGACGTCATCATCGCCGCCATCGAGGATGCGATCCTCACCGCGTCGAAGAAGTACTACAAGAACAACGAGGACCTCCGTAGCCGCTTCAACAACGAGACGGGCCAGATCGAGGTGTTCGCCGTCCGCCAGATCGTGGAGACGGTGGAGATCCCGGAGACCCAGATCAGCCTGGAAGAGGCGCAGAAGCTCATTCCCGAGGCCGAAGTCGGCCAGGAGATCGAGTTTCCGAAGCCGACGGACATCCTCGGCCGCATCGCGGCCCAGACCGCGAAGCAGGTCATCTTCCAGAAGGTCCGGGAAGCGGAGCGGGACAACGTCTTCTCCGAGTATTCCGGCCGCGTCGGCGAGGTGATCAACGGGATCATCAAGCGCCAGGAGATGGGCGACTTCGTCGTCGACCTCGGGCGCGCGGAGGCGCTGCTCCCCCGCAAGGAGCAGAGCCGGGCCGAGACCTACCAGATGGGCGACCGCGTCCGCGTGGCCATCGTCAAGGTCCTGAAGTCCGCGAAGGGCCCGCAGGTCGTGGTCAGCCGCACGGATCCCGCCCTGCTCATCAAGCTCTTCGAGATGGAGGTGCCCGAGATCTACGACGGCACCGTCCAGATCCGGGGCTGCGTGCGCGAGGCGGGGGAGCGGGCCAAGGTCGCGGTCGTCTCCCGCGAGAAGGACGTCGATCCCGTGGGCGCCTGCGTCGGCATGAAGGGCACACGCGTGCAGTCCATCATCCGCGAGCTGCGCGGCGAGAAGATCGACATCGTCGAGTGGAACGACGACGCCACGACGTTCGTGATCAACGCCCTCTCCCCGGCCAAGGTGAGCCGCGTCAGCATCCTCGACGAGGAGCAGCGGATCATGGAGGTCGTGGTCGAGGACAAGCAGCTGAGCCTCGCCATCGGCAAGAAGGGCCAGAACGTGCGCCTGGCCGCCAAGCTGGTGGGCTGGCGCATCGACATCAAGAGCGAGGAAGAGAAGCGCCAGGAAGTCGAGGCCGAGATGGCGCGCATGCAGCGCATCGTCGAGGAGCTACGCTCGCTCGAGCCGCACGGGGTGAGCGACAAGGTCGCGCAGAGCCTCATCGACGCGGGCGTGGCCGGGCTCGCCCACATCCTCGAGATGACGGACGAGGACCTGCAGCAGGTCGAAGGCGTCGGCCCCAAGACGGCGGAGAAGATCCGCGAGGCCGCCACCACCGCCAAGGCGGAGTGGGACAAGAAGGACGCGGAAGAAGCGGCGCGGGCCGAAGCGGAGCGCGTCGAGTCCGAGCGGCTGGCCGCCGAGCAGGCGGAAGAAGAGCGCCGCCTGGCCGAAGAGCAGGCCCAGGCCGAGCAGGCGGAGCAGGCCGAGTCGGTGGAGCCGGCCGCGCCGGAGAGCGCTTCCGAAGAGACGGCGGAACCAGCCACGCAGAGCGTGGCCGACGGGTCGCAAGGGGGTAAGGCGGATGGGGAACGTTAGGGTCTTCCAGCTCGCGCGGGATCTGAACCTCCCGAGCCAGGAAGTCATCGATCGCCTCAAGAAGCTGGGCGTGGACGCCAAGACGGCGTCCAGCTCCGTGGACGAGGACACGGCGGACAAGCTCAAGCGCGCGCTGAAGATCGACCTGCTCACGACGCGCAAGCGGCGCATCTACGGCAGCGAAGAAGACGAGGCCGAGCGCGAGCAGCAGGAGCAGGCCCTCGCGGCCAAGATCGCCGCCGAGCGCGAGGAGCGCGAGCGGGCCGCCGCCGCCGCCGCGGAAGCCGCCGCCGCCCGCAAGGCGGGCAAGGGCAAGAAGACCGAGAAGGAGCTCGAAGCCGAGCGCAAGGCCAAGGCGGCGGTCGCCGCCGACGAGCCGCCTCCCGCGTTGCTCCACGCCCCCGGCGCCCCCCGGCTCGCCCCCAAGGTCGCCGCGCCGCCGCCGCCGCCCGTCGACGAGTTCGAGGAAGAGCAGGAGGACCAGTCGCCGGAAGTAGAAGAAGAGACCGAACCCGCATCCGCCACGCCGGCCGCATCCCCGGCCGTCTCGCATCCGGCCGCGACGAATCCCCAGGCACCGGCACCCGCACCGGCCGCGGCTCCGCCCGTGCTCCGTGCGCCCGCCGCGCCGCCGCGCGTGACGGGCCCCGTGCGTCCGATCGCGCCGCCCACGCCGCCGGCCCCTCCGGCCGCGCCCCCCGTGGCGGCCGCTCCGGCCCCCGCTCCGGCTCCGGCTCCGGCATCGACGTCCGCTCCCGCGGCTCCGGCCGCGGGGACGGTGGCGGCGGCACGGCCGGCGCCGGCGGCCTCGGGCAGCCTGATCCCGCGCCAGGTGCGGCCCATCGCGCCGCCGCGGCCGATCCCGCCGCCGCGTCCGATTGGTCCGCATCCGACCGCCGCCACTCCCCATCCCGTGAACCCGGGCGCGCTGCCGCGCTCGCCGCACGCGGTCGCTCCGGGCGCGCGTCCCGGAGGATCGGCGCCCATGGGCGCGCGCCCGATGTCGCCGATCCCGGGACGCCCCGCGCCGCCGCCGATGAACCGGCCCGTCGGCCGTCCGGCTCCGCGCAAGACGGACCGCAAGCAGATCCTGCCGCCGCCGGTCAGGGACGAGCGTCCCGTCTACACGGGTCCGCCCCGCAAGATCACGCTCACCGAGGGCGTGACCGTGAAGGAGCTGGGCGAGAAGATGGAGGACGTCAAGAGCCGCGACATCATCAAGGCCCTCATCTCGCGCGGCATCATGGCCACGGTCAACCAGACCATGGACCCGCAGCTGGCCATCGACCTCTCCCGCGAGTTCGGCTACGAGGCGTCGATCCAGTCCTTCGAGGAAGAGGTCGTCCAGGTCCAGACCACCGACAGCAAGCCGGAGGACCTCCTGCCGCGCGCGCCCGTGGTCACGGTCATGGGCCACGTCGACCACGGCAAGACGTCGCTCCTGGACGCCATCCGCGAGACGTCGGTGGCGGCGGGCGAAGCGGGCGGCATCACCCAGCACATCGGCGCCTATCACGTCGACGTGGGCAGCCGGAAGGTCGTCTTCCTCGACACCCCCGGTCACGAGGCCTTCACCCTGATGCGCGCCCGCGGGGCCAAGGTCACGGACGTGGTCGTGCTCGTGGTCGCGGCCGACGACGGCGTCATGCCGCAGACGGTCGAGGCCATGGATCACGCCAAGGCCGCGGGCGTGCCCATCGTGGTCGCGGTGAACAAGATCGACAAGGCGGACGCGCAGCCGGACCGCGTGAAGCAGCAGCTCTCCGACCGTGGGCTCATGCCCGAGGAGTGGGGCGGCACCACCGTCTTCGTGAACGTGTCCGCCAAGAAGAAGCAGAACCTCGAGCAGCTCCTGGAGATGCTGCTCCTGGTGGCCGACCTGCAGGAGCTCAAGGCGAACCCCAAGAAGCCGGCCGTCGGGACCGTGCTCGAAGCGCGCCTCGACAAGGGCCGCGGGCCGGTGGCGACCATCCTCGTCCAGGATGGCACGCTGAAGGTCGGCGACACCATCGTCGCGGGGGCGGTCGCGGGCAAGGTCCGCGCCCTCAACGACGATCACGGCGAGCGTCTCAAGGAAGCCGGACCGGCCACGCCCGTCGAGATCCTCGGCTTGCAGACGCTGCCGGAGCCCGGGGACCAGCTCATGGTCGTCACGGACCAGCTCAAGGCCCAGTCCATCGTCCAGTTCCGTCAGCTCAAGCAGCGGGAGAAGGCGATGGCGGCCTCGTCCAAGATCCGCCTCGAGGACCTCGGCCGCGCGATCGCGGAAGGCCAGCTCCAGGAGCTGCCCCTCGTGATCAAGGCCGACGTGCAGGGCTCGGTGGAAGCGGTGACGGACCAGATCCTCAAGCTGCCCCAGGACAAGATCAAGCTGCGCGTGATCCGCTCCGGCGCGGGCGCGATCAGCGAGGGCGACGTCCTCCTGGCCGCGGCCTCCAACGCCGTCGTCATCGGCTTCAACGTCCGGCCGGAGCGCAAGGCCGCGGACGCGGCCGAGCGCGACAAGGTGGAGGTCCGCCTCTACACCGTCATCTACGACGCGGTCGAGGACATGAAGAAGGCCATGGAGGGCATGCTCGAGCCGACCATCCGCGAAGTGCGGCTGGGCGCGGCCGAGGTGCGCGACACCTTCAAGATCTCCAAGGTCGGCACCATCGCCGGGTCCTACGTGACCGACGGCAAGGTCAACCGCCAGGCCCAGGTGCGCCTCCTCCGCGACAACGTCGTGATCCACACGGGGAAGGTCTCGTCGCTCAAGCGCTTCAAGGACGACGCGAGCGAGGTGAAGTCCGGCCTCGAGTGCGGCATCGGGATCGCGGGCTACAACGACGTCAAGCCCGGCGACGTGATCGAGTTCTTCACCACCGAGAAAGTCAAAGAGACGCTGCAGTAAGCGGCTCGGATGGTTCGAGCCGTCAGCGTCTCTTTGGTCATCGCGCTGGGTGAAGAACTCGATCGGATCCCCTCTACCTCAGTGATTCAAGGGGGTCGCCTTCGGCGCCCCCCTTACAACCCCCGGCGCTCCGCCGGGAGCAGGACGCAGGCGACAGCAACCTTGTTTCAACGAGCAGGGAAGTGGAGGCCGCGCTCCTGACGCGGCTTCGCGTCCGATTCCCACGAAAGCAGGTTTTCGGGCGCGGTAACGGGATTACGGGGGTCGTAAGGCTAGACGGTCCCGCGGCTCTCTAAGTCCTTGATCTGCGGTGCAGGCGGCGCGGCATCGTCCTTGCCAATGAGAAGGCCGGTGGTTGTTTTTGACTAGTAGCCACCGCCGCCGGGGAGGGTTGCTCGCGAGGGACGATCTTTCCCGGCGGACCTATCTCTCCTGACGCGCCCAAAGGCCGCGGCCCTAGAATAGGGCCATGGTCATCGGCCTCCTCACCCTCGACCTGCATTTCCCCGGGGCCCGCTCCCTGAAGGACAAACGCCAGGCCCTGCGCAGCCTGGAGACGAAGCTCCGCAACCGTTTCAACGTCGCGGTGGCGGAGGTGGAGCACCAGGACCTGTGGCAGCGCGCGCGCCTGGCCGTCGTCTCCGTGAACACGGACCACAGCCATCTCGAGTCCACTCTTCAGAGCGCGGCCGGCGAAGCGGAGAACGCACGGGACATCCAGGTCCTCGACGTGAACACGGAGATCCTGTGAGCCGGCGGACGGAGAGGCTGGGCGAGGAGATCCGGGAAGAGGTGGCCCAGCTCATCGTGGGCGAGCTCAAGGACCCGCGCATCGGCTTCGTCACCGTGACGCGCGTCGAGGTCACGCCCGACCTGCGCACCGCGCGCGTCTACGTCGGCGTCCTGGGAACGGAGAAGCAGCGGCAGGCTTCGCTCACCGGCCTGCGCCAGGCCACCGGGTTCCTGCGGCGCGCCCTCGGCCAGAGCCTGCGCCTGCGCTACACGCCGGAGCTCGTGTTCACCTACGACGAGGGCCTCGAAGCCAGCGACCGCGTGGCCCAGCTCCTGGCCGAGATCAGCCGCCCGGCGGACCCGGCCCGCTCCGACGACGACGACGAGTAGCCCGATGCTCGACGGCGTGCTGGTCGTGGACAAGCCCGCCGGCCCCACCTCGCACGACGTGGTGGATCACGTGCGCCGCAGCCTGCGCCAGCGGCGGGCCGGGCACACGGGCACGCTCGATCCGTTCGCCACCGGTGTCCTGCCCGTCTGCCTGGGCAGGGCCACGCGCCTCGCCCAGTTCCTGGCCGCGGGGGAGAAGACCTACCGCGCGACCGCGCGCCTCGGCTTCGCCACCACCACCGACGACGGCACGGGCGAGCCGCTCTCCGCACCGCGGCCGGTCACCGTGGGCCGCGCCCAGGTGGAGGCCGCCGCGCGCACGCTCGTCGGCGCGCAGATGCAGGTCCCGCCCGCCTATTCCGCCAAGCGCAGCGGAGGCGAGCGCCTCTACGACCTCGCCCGCCGCGGGGTGGCCGTGGAGCGGCCGCCCGTGCGCGTGGTGGTCCACGCGCTCGAGGTGCGGCGCGCGGACGGAGACGAGGTCGAGATGGAGGTCCGCTGCGGGGCGGGCACCTACGTGCGGGCCCTGGCCCGCGACCTGGGCGAGCGGCTGGGCACGGGCGCCCACCTCGTCGCCCTGCGCCGGATCCGCAACGGGTCGTTCACGGAACGAGACGCCGTGACGTGGGACGACGTCCCCGTCCGCGGCCGGGACGCGCTCCTGCCCATGGGCGCGCTGCTGCCCGACCTTCCCGCCGTGACCGTAACCGACGAGGGCCAGCGCGCGCTCCGCTTCGGGCGCGACCTCGCGGCGCCGCTGCTCGTCGGAGGATTCCCCTCGGCCGCGGGGCCGCGCTGGCGCGTGCTGGACGGATCGGGAGCGCTGGTCGCCCTGGCCAGCCCGCGCGGCACGGCCGCGGAAGGGGAGCTGCGCGTGGACCCCGTCCTCCATCCCGACATCGTCCTGCTCGAGACGGCCGGCGGCGGCTAGGCGCGCGCCGTGTCGGACGCGAGCGAGGCCGATCCGTTCTCCCGTGCCCGGACCCACGAGGCGCTCATCGGCGACCGCGTGCGGATGCGCGCCTACGCGGAAGCGATCGCGACCGCCGTGCACCCGGGTGACGTCGTGCTGGACCTCGGCTGCGGTTCGGGAATCCTCTCGTTCCTGGCCGTGCGCGCGGGCGCGCGCAAGGTCTACGCCGTCGACCGCGCCTCGATCCTCGACGACGCGCGCGACACGGCGCGCCGCAACGGACTGGATGGGCGCATCGAGTTCATCCGTTCCGCCTTCGCGGCCCTCGTCTTGCCCGAGCGCGTCGATCTGGTCGTGCACGAGCTCATCGGAAGCCGCTTCTGGGACGAGGGCCTCCTGCCCGCGATCACGCAGGCGCGGCGCACGCATCTCGCTCGCGCGGGCCGGCTGCTGCCCACCCGGATCGACGTCTTCGTCGCTCCCACGAGCCACCTCTCCGAGCTCGAGCGCTCGCTCGCCTTCTGGAGGCGGAAGCACCACGGGCTGGATCTCGGCGCCTTCGGCCGCCTGGCCCTCGAGCAGGGGATCGCGGGCGCGCTCGCGCCCGCCAACATCGCCCTGCGCGACACTTCGTCGTTCCTGGCTCCGGCGAAATGTGTGCTCGCCCTCGATCTGCGGCGCGCGTCCAGCCTCCCCGGGCGGGTGACGACGTCGTTCCGGCTCGCACGCGGAGGGCGGCTCACCGGGCTCTGCGCGTTCCTGCGCGTGCACCTCGACCGGCGCCGCTCGTTCTCGACCGGTCCCGACCGCACGGGCACGCACTGGGGCCAACTCTTCCTGCCGGCCTTCGAGCCCCTCTCCACCGGCCGCGGAGCGCGCCTGCGCGTGTCGCTCTCCATGGCCGAACGCGCGAGCGATTGGCGCTGGTCGCTGGAGCGAAGCTGACGCTAGCCGAGGACGCGATACACGCGTGCCCCGTCTTCCTCGTGGATCAGGACGAGATGGCCGGTGGGATCGAAGCGAAGGCGATCCGCACCGTAAAGGACGACGTAGCGGGCGCCGAGCGCGCGCGCGATGGCCATGGCCTCTTGGGGATCGCTGGTCCGGAAGAATCGGAACACGACCTCGTGGCGCGCTTCGAGCTGCGCGGCCGGAGCGAACTGGGTGAGCCATGGCGTGAAGCGCTCGTAGGGGACGCGCCGTCCGATGAGGATCACGGGCGCGGGGGGATAGCGCGCTCCCGGCCGCTGCAGGACGACCTCGCCCGGCCGGCTGGCCACTTTCAGCGCACCCATCGCGCGCACCATCGGGGCGGGCAGCGGATCGGGCGGCTCCATGGCCTTCTTGACCGCGAACTGCAACGTGGAGGGGAGAGCGAGCAGAGTCATCGCCGCCAGCGCCGCGAAGCGCGGCACTCGGCGCGCCTCCATCCAGCGCGCGAGGGTGCCGGCGGTGAACAGCCACAGCAGGGGGCCGCCCTGCTCGACGAGGTAGGCGGCGTCGTTGACCGCCTTCTGCCCTTCGAGCATCTCCGGCGCGGACACGCGGAAGAGGAGGCCCAGGGGCCAGGCGGCCAGCGCCATGGCGGCCAGGGCGGGAGGGAGGACTTGCGAATCGCGCCACGCGCGCACGGCGGCGGGGAGGCCCAGGAGGCGCAGGCCGAGGGAGGCCGCGATCCAGAGCGCCGCGAAGACCGCGAGCCGGACGCCGTGCACCGGTACGAGCCCCAGGCTCTCGCGCGAGACGCGCACGAGGTCCAGCGGGGCCAGCGTGACGGCGACCGTGCGTCCGCCTTGTCCCAGCGCGAGGGCGAGCGTCGCGATCGAGACCGCCACCAGGGCCAGCGCCACCTCCCGCCGCCGCGTGCGAACGAGGGCCACCAGCAACCCCAGAGCCAGATGCGCGCCCAGGAAGACCTTGAAGAACGGCACGGCGATGGCCAGGATGCCGGCGATCACCGCCCACCCGCGGCCCTGGCCGTCGGCACCGCGCGAGAGCGCCACCAGCGCGCCGAGCGCGAGGGCCAGGGCGGGGACGACCGGGTTCGCGAGCGCGAGCGAGAGGAGCAGGTTCCCGCGCAGCAGGTCGGTCCACCAATGCGCCTGCGCGTTGAGCGCGAACGCGAACGAGAAGTCGGTGGCGACGAGAGTCCAGCCCGACAGAGCGACGCCCAGAGGCGACAGCCCCAGGCGCGCGGCCGCCGCGCGGACGGCGAGCAGCAACGCGATCGCGAACACGGTCACGTCGAAGCGCGAGACGGAGTCGTAGGGATCGACGGCCGCCCAGCGCAGGGCGGCCGCACGCACGAGGTCTGTTCCGAGGTGATAACCGAGCGGCAGCCCGGAGACGCCCGGCACCTGCGGGGGATAGCCCAGGGTCAGCTCGCGTACGAGGCCCACGTGGAACGCGGTGTCGTAGGGCACGAGGGGATCGAGCAGGAACTCGCCCGAAGGGGCCACGCGGTTCCACGGGTACTGGGTCACGGCCAGGAGCGCCACGAGGGCGAACGCGGGTGCGGCCGCTCCCCGTAGCGAGGGACCCGGCGCCGGCGAGCCCATGCCCCGAACGGCCAGCGCCGCGCTGGCGAAGAGGATGGCGACAGGGAAGAGCCAGGGCAGCCCGGTCACGAGCGCCAGCCAATAGGCGCCGGCGGTGAAGGCGATCCCGAGGGGCAGCACGAGAGCGGGATCGATGGGGACCCCGGCCCACCTCTGCAACCCGACACCCGGGCCCACGAGCGCGATCAGCAGGAAGGCCGCATACCGGGCTGTGGCTGCTAACATGCTGAAGGCGTGCCGATTATGCGGCCAGGGCGGCGCCGCGCGATCATGGGCGACCCCGTGGCCGGCTGTCAAGCACCGCGGCCTTCCCCAACCGGCCTAAAGTCCAGGGTTTACACGGAAAAGTGCCGTGTGTTACGATGGGCGCTTATTGAAAACGAGAAGCGAAACGAGATAGGGGAGGTAAGTCGGGTGACGCTCAGCAAGGTGCAGAAGACGACGATCATCCAGGGCCATCAGACCCATGGGTCGGATACGGGCTCGCCCGAGGTCCAGATCGCGATCCTCAGCGAACGGATCAGCTATTTGACGGAGCACTTCAAGGCCCACGCCAAGGACCATCATTCACGGCGAGGACTCATGATGCTGGTCGGACAGCGCCGGCGGCTGCTCGACTACCTGAAGACCAAGGACGTGAAGCGGTACCGCGGGATCGTCGACAAGCTGGGCCTTCGCAAGTAAGCCGTCGCGGCAGACAGACCCCACCTCAACACGCAAACAAGGCACGAGAACGTGAGTCGCGGGCGCCGGCCGGCGCCTGGGCTCCTCTCGCGCGCGCCATCACCAGGCGGGTCCTCCAAGGGGAGGCCCCGCGCGGAGCGGGAGAAAGAAGAGATATGACGATGCATCGTGTGGAAATGCCCCTCGGCCGCTACACCCTGTCGTTCGAGACGGGGCGGATGGCCAAGCAGTCGGACGGCGCGGTGGTGGTGCGGCTCGGGGACACGGTCGTGCTGGCGACGGCCAACGCGCAGCGTGACGCGAAGGCCGGAGTCGACTTCCTCCCCCTCACCGTCGACTACCGCGAGAACACCTACGCCGCGGGCAAGATCCCGGGCGGGTTCTTCAAGCGCGAAGGCCGGCCGAACGAGAAGGAAGTCCTGACCTCGCGGATGATCGATCGTCCGCTGCGGCCGCTCTTTCCGGAGGGCTACAACAACGAGACGCAGGTCATCGGCCTGCTCCTCTCCGCCGACCTCGAGAACGACTCCGACACGCTCGCCATCACCGGGGCCAGCACGGCCCTCCTCCTCTCCGAGATCCCCTACACGGAGGCGGTGGCGGCCGTGCGCGTGGGCTACTGGGACGGCGAGTTCGTGGTCAACCCGACCTCGACCGAGCTGCGCACCAAGAGCAAGCTGAACCTGCTCATCGCGGGCACGGCCGACGCCATCGTCATGGTGGAAGCGGGCGCGGCCGAGATCAGCGAAGACGAGATGGTGAAGGCCCTGACCACCGGGCACGACGCCATCAAGAAGATCGTGGCCATCCAACGCGAGCTGCAGAGCAAGGCGGGCAAGCAGAAGTGGACGTTCACTCCCAAGACGCTCGATCCCGGGTTCGTGTCCTGGGCCGAGCAGGAGATGAGCGGGCCCCTGCTCCAGGCCATGCAGGTGAAGGGCAAGATCGAGTCCTACGCGGCCATGAAGGCGGTGAAGACGGCGTTCCTGGCCCGCATCCCGGAGACGGAGCCGGACAAGCGCGCGCTGGTCGGGCCCGTCTACGAAGGCCTCCGCGAGAAGATCGCGCGCCGCGACATCCTGGAGAACAACCATCGCCACGACGGCCGGCGCTTCGACGAGGTCCGGACCATCACCGGCGAGGTCGGCGTCCTGCCCCGCACCCACGGCTCCGCGCTCTTCACGCGCGGGGAGACGCAGGCCCTGGTCACGGTGACCCTCGGCACCTCCGAGGACATGCAGATCATCGACACCGTGCAGGAGCCGGACCACAAGAAGCGGTTCATGCTCCACTACAACTTCCCGCCCTTCTCGGTGGGCGAGGTGAAGTTCCTGCGCGGCCCCGGCCGCCGCGAGATCGGGCACGGCGCGCTGGCCGAGCGCTCGCTGCGCGAGATGCTGCCCGACGAGGACAAGTTCCCCTACACCGTGCGCATCGTGTCCGACATCCTGGAGTCCAACGGGTCTTCGTCCATGGCCTCGATCTGCGGCGGGACCCTCGCCCTCCTCGACGCGGGCGTGCCGCTCAAGGCGCCGGTGGCGGGGGTGGCCATGGGCCTGGTCAAGGAAGGCGACAAGTACGCGATCCTGACCGACATCGCCGGCGTCGAGGACCACTACGGCGACATGGACTTCAAGGTCGCGGGCACGCGCACCGGCATCACCGCCCTGCAGATGGACATCAAGATCGGCGGGATCGACAGCGGGATCCTGGCGCGCGCGCTGGAGCAGGCGCGGGCCGGCCGCATCCACATCCTGGACGAGATGCTGAAGGCCCTGCCCGAGGCGCGTCCCAGCATCAGCACCTACGCGCCGCGCATCATCACGGTCAAGATCCCGGTGGACAAGATCCGTGACGTCATCGGGCCCGGCGGCAAGATGATCCGGTCGATCGTCGAGCGCACGGGATGCAAGATCGACGTCGAGGACGACGGGCGCGTGTCGATCGCCTCCGTGGACGAGGCGGCCGCGCGCAAGGCCGTCGCCATCATCGAGGAGCTCACTGCCACCGCCGAGCTCAACAAGACCTACCTGGGCAAGGTCGTGCGCGTGGTGGACTTCGGCGCCTTCGTCGAGATCATCCCGGGCACGGACGGCCTGCTCCACGTCAGCGAGATGTCGCACCAACGCGTACAGGACGTCCGCAGCGAGGTGAAGGAAGGCGACCAGATCCTCGTGAAGGTCGTCAACATCGATCCATCCGGCAAGATCCGGCTCTCGCGCAAGGCATTGATCGAGGGTGGGGAAGGCGCGGGTTCGGGCGGCTCGGGCGAGCCGCAGCCGGCGGGCGCCTATTCGGATCGCGGATCCCACGACGGCGGCCATCGCCCGCACGGCGACCGCCCGCGGGGCGATCGTGACCGCGGCCGCGGCGGCGACCGTGGAGGGCGTGGGCGCGACCGTCGTTGATCGGCGCGTCTCGCGCCGTTCCACGCGGACGGCTGCTGCTGCTTTGCCTGACGTCACTGTTCTTCGCGGGTTTCAGGCCGGCGGGTGACGCCGCCGGCCTCGCGCCGCCGCCCGACCAGCCGCAGGATGTCGCCGTCTCGCGAGCCGGCTTCGTGCCCAGCGTGATCCAGGGCCGCAAGGGGGAGGCGATCCACTTCCGCCTCACCAGCCGCGACCAGGAGCACTGCTTCGCCATCGACGCCTTTCGGATCGAGAAGCGCGTCGTCCCCGGCCGTACCACGGCCGTGGACTTCACCCCGGACAAGGCGGGGACGTTCCCTTATTACTGCTGCCTCGAGACCGGCTCCGCCGCCGAGACCGAGCGCGGCCGCCTGGTCATCGCCGAGTAGAGCCGTTCTCCAACCTTCTCCCCGCAACTATCTGGAGCTGCTACACGTCTGTAGTAGATGAAAATGAAATTCATATTCAGTTTCTCTTGACAGCGCCCGGCCTCGTTGCGTAGTCTAGCCGCCGTCAAATATGAAATTGAATTTCAATTTCAAGATCAGCCAAGCGCTCTTCTGGTTGCACTTGGCGCTGGGCGTTCTCGCCGGTCTCGTCGTGCTCGTCCTGTCCGCCACCGGCGCCGTACTTGTCCTTCAGCGTCCGATCACGTCGTTGGTGGACCGCGACGTCCGCCGCCTCTCGTCTTCGGAACAGGCGCGCCTGGCCTCGGCGGGGGCGGTGGTACTGGCCTGGACCGGACTGGCCCTCACCTGGCGGCGCTTCCGCGCCTGGGCCGGCCGCCGCGCGACCGCGCCCGCCGCCGGAACACTCGGTCCCGACGCTCCGGAAGCGCTCGGAGACAACGCATGACGCGCCGTCCTCTCAACGATCGGAGGCGACAGTGAAGATCAGGGTGAAGAGCCGGAACAAGTCCCGGTGTGGACACGCGCGAAGCGCAACGCCGTGGCTGGCCACGACCGCGCTCGTGGCCTGTGCGACGCTGGGTGGCCGCGCGGTGCCGGCCGCGGTGGCCCAGGGCGGAGACGACGCGCCGGGCGCGCCCGCTCCGGCGGGCGGGGCCGGGTCGCGGCCGGTCCAGGCCTTCGCCATCGCGCCCGGTCCGCTCTCCGACGTGCTGGCCGCGTTCCAGCGCGCGACGGGATGGTCGGTCACCGTAGCCGACGACGCCGTCCGCAGCGTCCAATCCCCCGGCGTGGACGGCGTGCTGACGGCGGAGCAGGCCTTGAGGCGCATCGTGGCCGGGACGGGCGTGACCTGCCGCCTGACCGGCCCGGAGGCCGTCACCCTGGACCTTCGCCGGGAAGAGTCCATCGTCGTCACCGCGCGCGCGTCCGGCGTCTCCTCGCCGAAGTACACGGAGCCGCTGCGCAACGTGCCCCGGAGCATCACCGTGGTCCCCAGGGCCGTCATCGAAGAGCAGGGCGCGACCACGCTGCGCGAGGTCCTGAGCAACGTGCCCGGCATCACCATGGTGGCGGGGGAGGGCGGCACGCCCGCCGGCGACAACCTCACCATCCGCGGCTTCAGCGCGCGCAACGACGTGTTCGTGGACGGCGTGCGCGACATCGGCCCCCAGACCCGCGATCCCTTCGACCTCGAGCAGGTCGAGGTGGCCAAGGGGCCGGGCTCGGTCTTCAGCGGCCGCGGGTCCGCCGGCGGGACCATCAACCTCGTGAGCAAGTCGCCGGCCGGCGCCAACGCCGCTCGCGGGTCGGTGGCCCTGGGCACCGACCAGACGCGCCGCCTCACGACCGACCTCGATCGCGCGGTGGGCCGCGGCGTCGGGCTGCGCTTGAACGCGATGTTCCACGAGGCGGAGGTGGCGGGCCGTGCCGACGTCACCAACCAGCGCTGGGGCGTCGCGCCCTCCGCGGCCTTCGGTCTCGGCTCGCCGACGCGTCTCACCCTGAGCTACTTCCACCTCTCGCAAGACAACCTCTCGGACTACGGCGTGCCCTGGGTCCCCGCCACCAACAGCGTCCTGGCTGCCTATCGCGACCAGCCCGCGCCCGTGCCCCGCGACACCTTCTACGGCCTCACCGAGCGCGACCACGAGGAGACCCGCTCCGACCTCGCGACCACGCGCTTCGACCACGACTTCTCGCCGCGCCTGAGCTTGCGCAGCCAGCTCCGCTACGGTCGCTCGACGCGCGACTCCATCGCTACACCGCCCCGGTTCGCGAGCAACGACTCCACGCTCGTCAACCGCGAGCTGCGGTCCTGGATCACCGAGGACGAGATCTGGGACGAGCAGACCGACCTCACGCTGCACGCGCAGGCGGCAGGGATCGACCATGCCCTGGTCACGGGACTGGCCGTGACCCACGAGAGCAACATCCGGAAGCTCCGCACGGGCACGAACATGCCCACCACTCTCCTGAATCCCGACCCCTCCGACCACTACACGGGAGTGATCACCCCCGGCACCGCGGTGGGCGACGTGGCCGCGAAGACGGCGAGCCTCTATGCGTTCGACACGGCGAAGATCGGGCCGAAATGGGAGCTGACCGGCGGCCTCCGCTACGACTACTTCGACGCCGACGGGGTCACGACCGTGCCCGCCCCCGTCTCCGAGGTGGAGAGCATGCTCAGCTTCCGCGTGGGCGCCGTCTACAAGCCGCGGAGGAGCGGCAGCATCTACGCCGCCTACGGCACGTCGTTGAACCCGTCCCTGGAAGGCCTCTCCTACAACACCGCGAACACGGCCATCGAGCCGGAGAAGACCTACACGGCGGAGGTCGGCAGCAAGTGGGACCTCCTGGGCGCGCGCCTGAGCCTGACCGCCGCCGTCTTCCGTGTGAACAAGACCAACGCGCGCACGCCCGGCGTGCTGCCGGATGATCCGCCCCAGGTCCTCCAGGGGCGCCAGCGCGTGGACGGCGCCGAGGTGGGCGTGATCGGCATGGTCACACCGCGCTGGAAGGTGTTCGCGGCCTACACCTTCCTCGACGGAGAGGTCGTGAAGTCGAACACGCCGGCGGAGGTCGGGCACGTCCTGGCCAACACGCCGAGGAACAGCCTCAGCCTGTGGACCACGGTCCAGACGCCGTGGAAAGTGGGCCTGGGCGGCGGCGCCCGCTACACGGACGCGCGCTACGCCAACACCACGACGAGCCGGCACGTGGAGCCCTACTGGATCCTGGACGCGATGGCCACGGTGCCCCTCACCCGCCGCCTCGACCTCCAGTTCAACGTCTACAACCTGACCGACGAGTACTACTTCGACCGGCTGGGTGGAGGCCATGTCGTGCCCGGGCCCGCCCGGCGCGCGCTCCTCACCACCAACGTGAAGTTCTAGCGGCGTGCTCCTCCCCCTGGCCGACGTGCTCGATGCCGGTGAGGTGGCGGAGGCGCGCGCGCGTCTCGACGCGGCGGAATGGGTCGATGGGCGGTTGACCGCCGGCCACCAGTCGGCCCGAGCCAAGGACAACCGGCAGCTCGCCGAGGACCACCCGATCGCGCGGGCCCTCGGCGAGATGATCCTCGATGCGCTGCAGCGCCACCCCGTCTTCATGGCCGCTGCGCTGCCCGCCCGCGTGTTCCCGCCGCTCTTCAACCGTTATTCCGAAGGGCACTCCTTCGGCGTCCATGTGGACAACGCCATCCGCCAGGTCACGGGCACGCCCCATCGCGTGCGGACGGATCTTTCGGCCACGTTGTTCCTGAGCTCGCCCGACGAGTACGACGGCGGCGAGCTGACGGTCGAAGACACCTACGGCGTGCACGACGTCAAGCTGCCCGCCGGGCATCTCATCCTCTATCCGGCCAGCAGCCTGCACCACGTGCGCCCGGTGCGACGGGGGACGCGCCTCGCGTCCTTCTTCTGGATCCAGAGCATGGTGCGCGACGACGGCGCGCGCACGCTCCTCTTCGACCTCGACACGGCGATCCAGCGGCTCTCGCGTGACCACCCCGAACACGCTTCCGCGGTGCCGCTCGTGGGCGTGTACCACAACCTCCTCCGTCGCTGGGCGGAGGTCTAGCCGGTCAATTCGCGGGCGCGGGGGCGCGGGCCAGCGGTCGCAGGAGCCGATAGGGCGGCAGCTCCTCGGCCACGCGGTAGTGGGCCTGCAGGCACTCGGCCAGGCTCGGCACGCTCTCCAGCAGGCCTTCCACGACGACGACCGGGAACACCTCGTTCTCGCAGTCCTGTACCACCGGGCGGGTGCGAAGCAGGTGGGCCCGGCTGAGGGTGAGGAAGCCGAACGGCTCCACGAGGACCGGCTTGCGATTGAGCACGAGCACCGCCAGGTTCTCGGAGAGGATCGGGCCGTCGGTCTCTCGAACCACTTGCCACAGGCGGCGGAAGCCCGCGTCGCGCTCGGGGTAGGTGATCGCGCGGGGCAGCAGGTGGGCCCAGTTGTCCGTGTGGTGCGCGACGCTGGCGGCGAAGAGCAGGACGGCCAGTGGCGCCGCGCCGCGCCGTTTCGGGAGGTGGGGGAGGGCCGCGGCCGCGGCCAGGACGACCCCGATCCAGGGCTCGACGTAGTAGTTCTGGACGGCGCCCTCCTTCGCGAACGTCAGCAGCCCGACGAGCGTGAGCAGGCCGTAGAGGAAGATCGGGGCACTGGCGCCGCGAAAGAGGACCGAGGGTTCGCGGGCGAGCGTGAAGGCGACGACCAGGAGGAGCGGCCACGCGATCCGCGCCAGCGCCCCGTAAGCTTCGCCGAGCCTGGACCAGTCGAAGCCCGCGGCGGCGGTATAGGTGACGAGATGGCGGTAGGCCTCGCCGTGGGTGGCGAGTACGAGCAGGCCGAACAGGACGCCCAGGGGCAGGACGAAGCCGGCGAGGGCGGCCAGGAATCGGCGCGGCGGTCCGGAGAGGGCCATCGAGAGCAATACGGCCGCGGGCGCGAGGAGCGCGTTCTGCTTGGTGAAGAACGCGAGCCACAACAGCGCGAAGGCGGCCCACAGGCGCGCCCCGCGGATGTAAGCGAGCAGGCCCGCGGTGGAGAGAGCGATGGCCAGCATGTCCACGCGCGCGAGCGGGCCCCAGGTCTGCACGAACCACGGGCACAAGGACAGCCCCGCGAAGGCCACGGCCCAGGCGCGGGCATGGCCGAGCGTACGCGCCACACCGTAGACGGCGGCAGCAATGCCCAGGGTGGCGAGTGACGAGAGGAGCCGCGGGACCCACAGCGTGGGGCCGAGCCATCGATGGAACGGCCACACGAGCAGGGGGAACACGGGCGGGTAGTTGAGGTGGACGTACGGATAGCCGCGGAGGTCCATGAAATACGTCCCGCGCTCGTCCAGGAGCTGCACCATGGCCAGGATGCAGCCCTCGCCGTAGTCGCGGCTGTAGGGCGAGCGCAGGTAGAGGAAGACCTTCAGCCCGAAGCGCGCGACCGCATGCAGCAGCACCGCGGCCAGGCCCAGCGCGCACAAGACGGAGAGAGCCGGCGAGGCTGGTGGTGGCGCGTCGGCCCGTTCCTGATCCAATCGGGCACGATCCTATCCGCAGTGGGAGCAAGCGCGTCCGCCCGCTTTCCAGATAGACTCGCCGTTTGAACTACGCCTTCATCATCGACAACCGGCGGTGCATCGGCTGCCACGCCTGCTCGGTCGCGTGCAAGACCGAACACGAGGTTCCGGTGGGCGTCGCCCGCACCTGGGTCAAATACGTCGAGAAGGGCCTGTTCCCCGACACGCGCCGCACGTTCCAGGTGACGCGGTGCAACCACTGCCAGGACGCGCCCTGCGTCGAGATCTGCCCGACCACGGCGCTCTTCCGGCGCCGCGACGGGATCGTGGACTTCGACGGGAAGCGCTGCATCGGCTGCAAGGCGTGCATGCAGGGCTGCCCCTATGACGCGCTCTACATCGACCCCGCCACGGAGACGGCAGCCAAGTGCAACTTCTGCGCGCACAAGGTCGAGGTCGGGCTCGAGCCGCCCTGCGTCACCGTGTGCCCGACGCAGGCCATCGTCGCCGGCGATCTCGACGATGCGTCGAGCCGCATCGCCCAGATGTCGGGCCGCATCCCGCTCCAGGTGCGCAAGCCCGAGAAAGGGACCCGCCCGAAGGTGTTCTACGTGGAGGCGGATGCGGCGGCGCTGGTGCCGGCGGCCGCGCCTCCCGCATCCGATTACATGTGGGCGCAGGCGCCGCAGGTGCTCGGCCTTTCCGGCCTGCCCGCACCCGACGCCGCGGGCGCTCCCCGCCGCACCTACGCGGTCCGGGAGCAGCACCGCAATTCCTGGGGATGGAAGGTGTCGGCCTATCTCTGGACGAAGTCTCTGGCCGCGGGCGCTTTTCTCGTTCCGGCCGTCCTCGCGTCGGGCCTGCCCTGGCGGGAACCGGTGCCGAGCGGCGCACTCGTGATCGCCCTGCTCGCACTCGCCACCACGGGGGCGCTGCTCGTCGCCGACCTCCGGCAGCCGGCCCGTTTCCTCTGGACGCTGACGCGTCCGCAGTGGCGGTCCTGGCTGACGCGCGGCTCGTACGTGATCGCCGCCTACGGGCTCGCCCTGAGCGCGCTCCTGCTGCTCGGTCTGGCGCGCCGGCCCGTGCCCTCCATCCTCACCGGGGTGACCGCGCTCCTGGCCGCGGGCACCGCGACCTACACGGCCATGCTGTTCGGACAGGCGAAGGGTCGCGACCTCTGGCAGTCCGCGCTCCTCGGCCCGCACCTGCTCGTGCAGGCGCTCACCGCCGGGGCCGCCCTCTTCGCGCCTTCGTGGCTGCTCTTCCTCCTGCCTCTGAACGGCCTGCTCGTCGCGGGCGAGGTGTGGGGACGCCACGCCACCGAAGATGCGCGCCTCGCCGCGCGGCTGATCCAGGACGACGTCCGGTTCACGACGGGCGTGCTCGTCCTCGGCCACCTGCTGCCGCTGTCGATCCTCTGGGGACCTTCGGGGCTGCGCCTGCTGGCCGCGCCCCTGACCCTCTTCGGCCTCTTCATCTGGGAGCATCTGTACGTGCAGGCACCCCAGCGGATCCCGCTCGCATGACCATAGAGCGCCTCCTGCCCGGCTCCGCCCTGCAGTCCTATCCGCCCGCCGATCGCTGGGACGACTGGACCGAATACGACGTGAAGGCCTGGCCGCGGCGGGTCGAGCGCCACTACACCCTGGTGCCCACCATCTGCTTCAACTGCGAGGCCGCCTGCGGACTGCTCGCCTTCGTGGACCGCGAGACCCTGCGCGTCCGCAAGTTCGAAGGCAACCCCCTCCATCCCGCTTCGCGCGGGCGCAACTGCGCGAAGGGCCCCGCCACCATCAACCAGATCCACGACCCCGAGCGCATCCTCTTCCCCCTCAAGCGCGCGGGCGCGCGCGGGGCGGGACGCTGGGAGCGCGTGAGCTGGGACCAGGTCCTGGACGAGATCGGCGCGCGCATCCGCAAGGCGTTCCTCGACGGCCGGCGCAACGAGGTCATGTACCACGTCGGCCGTCCTGGCCACGAGCGCGCGATGGACCGGGTGCTGAAAGCGTGGGGGATCGACGGCCACAACTCGCACACGAACGTGTGCTCGTCGTCCGCGCGCCTCGGCTACGCCCTCTGGTCCGGCTACGACCGGCCCAGCCCCGATCACGCCCGCGCGCGCTTCATCCTGCTCCTCTCGTCCCACCTTGAATCGGGCCACTACTTCAACCCGCACGCGCAGCGGATCATCGACGGCAAGCTGGCGGGCGCGAAGCTCGCCGTCATGGACCCGCGCCTCTCCAATACCGCCTCCATGGCCGACTTCTGGCTGCCCACCTATCCGGGCAGCGAGGCGGCGGTGCTCCTGGCCATGGCGCGCGTGATCCTCGACGAGGGCCTGGCCGACCTCGACTACGTGGAGCGCTGGACGAACTGGCGCGAGTACATGGCCCATCGCCGCGGCGGAGAGGAGCCGACCTTCGCCGCGTTCGTGGCCGCGCTGAAGGACGAGTACCGCGAGTTCACCCCCGAGTTCGCGGAAGCCGAAAGCGGCGTGGAGAGGCATCGCATCGTCCAGGTCGCGCGCCTCATCGGCGCCGCGCGCGGGGCCTTCGCCTCGCACGTGTGGCGGGGGAGCGCCAGCGGCAACCTGGGCGGATGGCAGGTCGCGCGCGCGGTCCAGCTCCTCACCGTCCTCACCGCGAGCGTGGGCACGGCGGGCGGCACGTCGCCCAGCGCCTGGAACAAGTACAAGCCGCTGTTCTGGGAGGAGCCGCCCGCGCACTCCGACTGGAACGAGCTCCTGTTCCCGAAGGAGTGGCCGCTCAGCCACTACGAGATGAGCTTCCTGCTCCCGCACTTCCTGAAGGAGGGCCGCGGGAAGCTCGACACGTACTTCACGCGCGTCTACAACCCCGTCTGGACGAACCCGGACGGGATGATGTGGGTCGACGTCCTCAAGGACGAAGCCCTCGTCGGCCTCCACGCCGCCCTCACCCCGACCTGGAGCGAGACGGCGATCTTCGCGGACTACGTCCTCCCCATGGGGCACGCGGGCGAGCGTCACGACATCCAGAGCCAGGAGACGCACTCCGGCAAGTGGGTGAGCTTCCGCCAGCCCGTGGTGCGCGCGGCGCGCGAGCGGGCGGGCGAGCGATTCCGGTTCACGTACGAGGCGAACCCGGGCGAGGTCTGGGAAGAAGACGAGTTCTGGATCGAGCTGAGCTGGCGCATCGATCCCGACGGCGCCCTCGGCATCCGCCGCTGGTTCGAGTCGCCCTATCGTGCGGGCGAGAAGCTGACCGTCGAGGAGTACTACCGCTGGATCTTCGAGAACGCGGTGCCCGGCCTTCCGGAGGCAGCGGCGCGCGACGGCCGCACGCCCCTCGACTACATGCGCCGGTACGGGGCGTTCCTGATCGAGAGCGACGTCCAGGAGAAGCACAAGCAACGAGTGGAGGTGCCCGCGGACGCGGTGCGCGACGCGGAGACCGGTCGCGTCGACGTCGGCGGGAGGGCTGTGGGACTCGAGATCGACGGGGAAGTGGTGGCCGGCTTCCCGACCCCGTCGCGGCGCCTCGAGTTCTACTCGCGCACGCTCGAGGAATGGGGCTGGCCGGAGCAAGCCCTCCCGGGCTACATCCGCAGCCACGTCCACCGCGACGCCCTCGACGCCGCTAGAGGCGAGATGCTCCTCCTCCCGACCTTCCGCCTGCCGACCTTGATCCACACCCGCAGCGGCAACGCGAAGTACCTGGCCGAGATCTCGCATCGGAACCCGGTCTGGATCCACACGCGGGACGCGAAGCGGCTGGGCCTCACGACGGGCGACCTCCTGCGGGTCACGACCGAGATCGGCCATTTCGTGAACCACGCGTGGGTCACGGAGTCGATCGCGCCCGGGGTCGTCGCCTGCTCTCACCATCTCGGACGCTGGCGGCTGCACGAAGGCGAGGGCAGCCGATGGTCCACGTCCGCGGTACGCCTCGCTCCCTACGAGGGCGGCTGGCTCCTGCGCCACCTGCACGGGCCCGGCCCCTTCGAGAGCGACGATCCCGACTCCAGCCGCATCTTCTGGAGCGACGGTGGAGTACACCAGAACCTCGCCTTCCCCGTGCATCCGGACCCCGTATCCGGGATGCATTGCTGGCACCAGAAGGTGGTGGTCGCGCCCGCGGTGCCCGGCGACCGCTATGGCGACGTGTACGTGGACACGAACCGATCGACGGCGGTCTACCGCGAGTGGCGGGCCCGGACCCGGCCGGGGCCGGGACCGGGCGGGCTGCGCCGGCCGCTCTGGCTGGACCGCCCCTTGCGGCCGACGGACGCCGCCTTCACCACGCCGGCATCGGGAGAGCGCTGATGGGTCGAGGCCATCACGATGACATCGTCGATCGCGTGCGCGCGATCGTCCGCGAGGGCGTGGTGCGGCTGGAGCCGGACTTCCTGGCCGGGGGCATCGGCGCCATCGCCCCGCGCCTGTCCGCGTTGCGCGAGCGGGTGCGCGAAGAGGGCCTCCTCGCGCCGCACCTGCCCCCGGATTACGGCGGGGCCGGCCTGCCCCTGGCCGTGTTCGGACGGCTCAGCGAGGAGCTGGGCTGGTCGCCCCTCGGCCACTACGTCTTCAACTGCCAGGCTCCGGACGTCGGCAACATGGAGCTGCTGCTCCATCACGGGAGCGCGGAGCAGAAGGATCGCTTTCTCCGTCCCCTGGCCGCGGGCTCCATCCGGAGCTGCTTCGCGATGACCGAGCCCGACCGCGCGGGATCGAACCCCGTGTGGCTGGCTGCGACCGCCCGCGCCGACGGCGACCACTACGTGATCGAGGGACGCAAGTGGTTCACGTCCGGGGCCGACGGCGCTGCCTTCGCGATCGTGATGGCGGTGACCGCCCCCGAGGCCGCCCCGCATGCCCGCGCCAGCCTGTTCCTCGTGCCCACCGACACCGCGGGCTTCCGCCTCGTCCGCAACATCCCGGTGATGGGAGACGCAGGGTCGGGGTACTTCAGCCACGGCGAGGTGGCCTTCGAGGGCTGCCGCGTGCCCGCCTCGGCGCGCATCGGCGCGGCCGGGTCGGGCTTCGCGCTGGCCCAGGAGCGTCTGGGCCCCGGGCGGATCCACCATTGCCTGCGCTGGGTCGGTGTCTCGGAGCGCGCCCTGCACATGACCTGCGAGCGCGCCGCGCAGCGCGAGCTGGCTCCCGGCGTGCGCCTGGCCAGCAAGCAGGCCGTCCAGCACGCGATCGCGGACAGCCGCGCCGAGATCGACGCCGCCCGCCTGCTCGTCCTGCGCACGGCGGAGCGGATCGACGCCGAGGGGGCGAAGGCCGCCCGGGCGGACGTGTCCCTCATCAAGTTCTTCGTGGCCGGCGTCCTGGACCGGGTGCTGGACCGCGCCGTCCAGGTCCATGGCGCGCTCGGTCTCACCGAGGACACCGTCCTTTCCTTCTGGTACCGCCACGAGCGCGCGGCGCGCATCTACGACGGGCCCGACGAGGTCCACAAGTCCGCGCTGGCCCGGCACGTCCTCCGGCCCTACGGCGTGGACGTGGAGATCTGATGGAGGGCGGCGCCGGCCACGCCGCCCTCGTCGACGAGCCGCGCGCGGTCCGTCCCGGCGAGGAGATCGACTCGGCGGCCCTCGACGCGTTCCTGGCCCGGGCTCTCCCCGAGCTCACGGGTGCCCTTACGGTCGAGCAGTTCCCCCGGGGGTTCTCGAACCTCACCTACCTCGTCGTCAAGGGCGGCCGCGAGCTCGTGCTGCGCCGGCCCCCTCCGGGCGCGGCCATCAAGAGCGCACACGACATGGGCCGCGAGCACCGCATCCTGGGCGCCCTCGCCCCCGCCTATCCGAAGGCCCCTCGTCCCCTCGCGTATTGCGAAGACGCTACCGTGCTCGGGGCTCCGTTCTACCTCATGGAGCGCGTCCGCGGCGTGATCCTGCGCGGGGGCACGGCGGCGGCGGCCCTCCGCCCGGACGAACGGCGCGCCATCTCCGAATCGCTCGTGGGCGCCCTGGCCGAGCTGCACGCCCTCGACCACCGCCAGCCGGGGCTGGCCGATCTCGGGCACGGCGAGGGATACGTCGAACGGCAGGTGAAGGGCTGGACCGCGCGCTACCAGGCCGCCCGCACGGCCGACCTCCCGGCTATGGAGCGGGTGGCGCCGTGGCTGGAGGCGCATCGCCCTCCCGCGAGCGATCTCGCCCTCATCCACAACGACTTCAAGCACGACAACGTGGTCCTCGACCCCAGCCGCATCGATCGCGTGCGGGCCGTGCTCGACTGGGAGATGGCGACGGTGGGGGACCCCCTCATGGACCTGGGCACCACCCTCGCTTATTGGGTGGATGCGGACGACCCAACGGCGCTGCGCGCGGCCGGGTTCGTCGACGTCACCTCCCAGCCGGGCAGCCTGCGCCGCCGCGAGGTGGCCGAGCGCTATGCGCAGGCCACGGGACGCGACCTGTCGCACCTGCCCTTCTACTACGCCTTCGGTCTCTTCAAGGTGGCGGTGATCGCCCAGCAGATCTACGCCCGCTTCGTGCAGGGCCACACGAAGGACCCTCGGTTCGCACGCCTGGACGCCGCGGTGGCCGCTTGCGCGGCGGCGGCGGCGCGGGTGGCGGAAACCGGCCGCATCGACGAGCTGGAAAGCTGAGGAGCGGCCCCGGGTCAGGGCCGGCCGGAGACGGCGGTCCAGGTCTCCCGCGCCTTGGTCATGGCGCGCTGGGGCAGGTCGGGAACCATCAGCCAGGCGATGCCGACGAGGAGCGTCTTCACGACGTAGACGATGGCGACGATCTTCAGGCGGTTCATCTCTCCTCAGTCGCGGCGGCTGCCCCGGGCCAGCACCAGTGCGATGACGGCGCCGGAGGCGAGCAGGATCTGGGAGGCGGCGACGCTGGCCAGGCCGGAGGTCGCGAGGAGCGCGAACGCGACCGCCGCCCAGCCTCCCGCGAGCAGCACTCCCTTGGATGTCAGCACCGATTTCTCCGTCCTGGGCCTAAGCACACGTCATGCCAGAAGTCGGTGCGCGAAAATCCCCGATTCCACGCCGGTCACGCGCCGCGCATGTGGCCGCATGCACACGCTTTCGCGCGTGCTCGCGCACAACAGCCACAACCGGTGAGGCGAGGAGTGGCGCGAGGCAACTACGGAATTACGGGCAGGCTGATACGGAACGTCGTACCGCGGCCGGGCGCGCTCGTGAACTCGATTCGTCCCTTGTGGCGCTCGACGATCATGAGGACGGTGGACAGCCCGAGCCCGGTGCCCTTGCCCTCGGGTTTCGTGGTGAAGAAGGGCTCGAAGATGGTGGGCTGGATCTCGACGGGTATGCCCTGGCCGCTGTCCGCGATGGCGATCTCGACGTGGCCGTCGCGGGCCGCCGTCGTGACCTGCAGGGTGCCGCCGCCTTCCATGGCATGGACGGCGTTGACCACGAGGTTGATGAGAGCGGTCTCGAGCTGGTTGGCGACGCCCTGGACGGGGGGAAGGGCCGCGGAGAGCTCCTTGCGGAGCTGCACGCCGCCCTTGAGGATCTGGTAATGGCACAGCTCCAGGCTGCGCTCGATGACGTCGTTGACGGCGAGGGCGACCGGTGCCTCCTCCGCCGGACGGCTGAAGGCGAGCAGGCGCTGGGCAAGGCCCGTGATCCGCTCCGCCCCCACGGCGATCGAGGAAAGCATCTCCTTCTCCGCCGGGCTATCGGCCAGGGACTCCAGCAGCTCCAGGTTGCCCATGATGTAGGTGAGGGGCGTGTTGAGCTCGTGGGCGATCCCGGCCGCCATCTGCCCGATGGTGGCCAGCTTCTCGGACTGGAGGAGCTGCTGCTGCGCGGTGCGCAGCTCCTCGATGCGCTTGCGCTCGCGCTCGAAGAGGAGGGCGTTCTCGATGGCGAGGGCGGCATGGCGGGCCAGGGCTTCCACCGTCTTGAGGCTGTCCGCGCTGAAGGGGGCCGAGGTCTCCTGGTTGTCCACGTAGATCGCGCCCAGGGAGCGCGGGACCGCGCTCTCCGTGTCGTCGGCGCGCGGCGACCGCAACGGGATGCACACGATCGTGCGGAGGTCGAGGAGCACGATGCTCTGGGCCTGGCCGAGCGACGGGTCGGCCACCGCGTTCCCGGTGGCGACCGTCTCCCCCGTCTCGATGGCGCGGCGGACGACGGAGGTGGAGAGGCCCGTCATCGCCTCGGGGTCGAGGGAGGCCCCGCGACGCCGTCCCACGTGCACGCTCAGGCCGGCCACGACGGGATGGTGGGCCGCATCCGCGCTCCCCTCCACGAGGAGGAGGAACCCGCGCTCGGCCCGCGTGATCTCCATGACCGCGTCCAGGACCTGCTCGAGGACATGGCTCAGCACCAGGGTCGAGTTGAGGGCCTGGACGAGCGAGAGCAGGAGCTGCTGCTGCTCGACCCAGGGCAGCTCCGCGATCTGCGCGGTGGCGCCCTCGCCCGTGATCGGCGAGAACTTCAGGGTGACGTTGCCGAGCTGGATCTGCGCCCCGGGCGCGAGCTCGCTCCGCTGCACGCGCTCGGAGTTGACGTACACGCCGTGGAGGCTGCCCTGGTCCTCGATCACGAAAGCGCCGTTCTCGTGCAGGATGCGGGCGTGGTTCTTCGAGATCGACGGCTCGGTCAGGCTGACGTCGTTGTAGCGGGCGCGGCCCACGGTGTAGCCGCGCGGCCGGAGGTAGTGGATCTTCTCGGGCGCGTTGCCGCGCACCACCTCGAGCACGGCCACGGAGAGGCTGACCCCACAGTGCCCGCAGCGGTGAGCGTCCGGAGGATTCTCCCCTGCACACTTCGGGCACAACATGGACGAAAGATGATGACTGATGGCACTCCTGCCCGTCAATCCTGAGTCGCGGGGCGGTACCCCGGATCCTGGCCCGCGGCGCGCACCGAACCTCCTCGCCGTGGTCGCGCCTCTCGCCTGGGCGGGGAGCCTCCTGGCGCTGTCCCGGAGTGCCGCCGTCGTCCGCCTCCTGCCCGTGCTCGAGGTCTTGCGTGGTCCGGCCGGAATCCTGCTGGCGGCGCTGGCGGCCGCCCTCGCCCTGGCCGCGTTCCTGCCGTCTCCCCGGATGCGGTCCGTCTCCCCCCGGCTCCTCTTCGGCGCCGCCTGGGCGTTCCTCGTGGTCGTCGGCCTGTCCTACACGGCGCGCCTGCGCGTGTCGGGCGACGAGCCCCACTACCTGCTGATGGCCCAGAGCCTCTGGCGGGAGCACGACCTCGACCTGCGCGACAACCACGCGCGGGAGGACTGGCGTGAGTACACTCCCGGCCCGATCGTGCCGCATTACGCGGCGCCGCGCGCGGACGGACGCCCCTTCCCGGCCCACAGTCCGGGTCTGCCGCTGCTGCTGGCGCCGCTCTACGCCCTGGGAGGCCGGCCGCTCTGCGTGGTGGCGCTGACGCTGGCCGCGGCCCTCCTCGCGCTGGAGATGTGGCGGGCGGCGCGACGGCTCACCGGTGACGACGAAGCCGCGCTGCTGGCCTGGGCCCTGGCCCTGGTGCCGCCCGTCGCGTTCTACGCTTTCGAGATCTATACCGAGGTCCCGGCCGCGCTCGCGCTCGCGGTGGCCCTGCGATTGCTGCTCAGGGGGTCCGGGCTCGGGATGGGAGGGGCGGCGGCGGCGGCGCTGCTCGCGTCGGCTCTCCCCTGGCTGCACCTGAAGATGCTGCCGGCGGCGGTCGCGCTGGCCGTGATCGGGCTCTTCCGGCTGCGCGGACGGGGACGGACCCTCTTCTTCGGCGTGGCCGCGATCATGGCCGTCGCGTTCCTCACCTACTACCGGGCGATCTTCGGCGTGGCCTCCCCGCTCGCGATCTACGGCGGCATGCCGCGGGACGCGGACGGGTCGCCGCTGCGCGCTTTCGTGGGGCTCGCCCTCGACCGGTCGTTCGGGCTCCTCCCGTACGCCCCCGTCTTCCTGATCGCCCTGGCCGGGCTGGCCCGGCTCGTCCGGCTGCGCGCCTGGGAGTCTCTTCTGGCCGGAGCGGCCGTGATCGTGCCCGTGCTCCCCTGGCGCATGTGGTGGGGAGGGCAATGCCCGCCCGCGCGCTTCCTGGTGCCGCTGGTGCCGCTGCTGGCTCTGGCCCTGGCCGCTCGCGTCACCCTTTCGCGGACGGGGCTGGCCCGTTGGAGATGGCCGCTGGCCCTGCTGGGCGTGGCCGCCACCGTCGGCATGACCGCTCGCCCGGCCGCGCTCCTCCTGCTCAATCGCGGAGACCGTCCGACGCGCCTGTGGGCCGCGCTGTCGGGAGAACGGCCGATCGCGACCTACCTGCCGTCGCTGGCCGCGAACACGCCCGACGAGTGGCGCGTCGCCACGGTGTGGCTGGCCGCGCTGGCGCTCCTGCTCGGCCTCGACGCGTGGGCGCGGCGCCGTGATCGCATCGATCGCCTGTTCCGCGGCCTGGGCCTGCCCATCGTCCTCATGCTCACCATCGGCATCGCTGTGGACACGTGGGCCCGGCGCGCGCCCCCCGAAACGACGAAGGCCGTCACCCCGGATGAGCCTCCGGAGTGACGGCCTCGAGGTGAGCCCGGACTAATTACTGAGTCTCAGCTGCCAGCGCTGGTGATCGGCGCGCATCTCGTAGGGATCGCCCGCGGTCAGGGCCAGCTCGAGGACTTCCTCGATCGACGAGACGAGGTGGATCTTCAGCTCCTCGCGCACGTTGTCGGGGATGTCCTCCTTGACCGCCTTCTCGTTGCGCTTGGGCAGGATGACTTCCTTGATGCCCATGCGGTGCGCGGCCAAGACCTTCTCCTTGATGCCGCCGACGGGCAGGACGCGGCCGGAGAGCGTGATCTCGCCCGTCATGGCCACGCGCGGACGCACGGGCCGCCCGGTGAGCTGCGAGACGAGCGCGGTCACCAGGGTCACGCCCGCGGAAGGGCCGTCCTTGGGGATGGCGCCCTCGGGCACGTGCAGGTGCAGATCCACGCGCTCGAAGAACGACTCCTCGATGCCGAGCGCCCGCGCGTGGGCGCGTACCCATGAAAGCGCGGCCTGGGCCGACTCCTTCATGACGTCGCCGAGCTGGCCGGTGATGGTGAGGCCCTTCTGGCCCCACATCTGCGTGGCCTCGATGTAGAGCACTTCGCCGCCCGCGGCCGTCCAGCTCAGGCCGATGGAGACGCCGGGGATGAGCGTGCGCTCGTCCATCTCCTCGCGCATGAAGGTGGGCGCGCCCAGGAACTCCTCCACCTTGGCCGCGTTCACGACGACGGTGTCGAGCTCGCCCTCCGCGCGCCGGCGCGCGACCTTGCGGATGATGCTGGCGATCTCGCGCTCCAGGTTGCGCAGGCCCGCCTCCCGCGTGTACTCGCGGATCAGCTTCTTGAGCGCGTCCTCCTCGAAGACGACGTTCTCCGCGGTCATGCCGTGGTTGTCGAGCTGGCGCGGGATGAGGTGGCGCCGCGCGATGTGGAGCTTCTCCTCCTCGATGTAGCCGGCGAGGCGGATGACCTCCATGCGGTCGCGCAGGGCGGGCGGCACCGTGTCCAGGATGTTGGCGGTGCAGATGAACAGCACCTCGGACAGATCGAAGGGCTGGTCGATGTAGTGGTCCTTGAAGGTGTTGTTCTGCTCGGGGTCCAGCACCTCCAGCAGCGCGGACGACGGGTCGCCGCGGAAGTCCGCCCCCAGCTTGTCCACCTCGTCGAGCATGAACACGGGGTTCTTGCTCTCCGCGCGGCGGAGGCCCTGGATGACCTGGCCCGGGAGGGCGCCGATGTAGGTGCGGCGGTGCCCGCGGATCTCCGCCTCGTCGCGCATGCCGCCGAGGGAGATGCGGTGGAACTTGCGCCCCATCGAAGAGGCGATGGAGCGGCCGAGCGAGGTCTTGCCCACACCGGGAGGACCCACGAAGCACAGGATGGGTCCCTTGATGTCCGGCTTCATCTTGCGCACGGCCAGGTACTCGAGGATCCGCTCCTTGATCTTCTCGAGGTCGTAGTGGTCGTTGTCGAGGACTTCCTTGGCCTTCTTGATGTCGATCTCGGACTCGGTCCTCTTGTTCCAGGGCAGGGCCACCAGCCAGTCCAGGTAGGTGCGGGCCACGGTGTACTCCGCCGCCGCCGGCGACATCTTGGAGAGGCGGTCCAGCTCGCGCATGGCCTCCTTCTTGATGTCCTCGGGCATGCCCGCGGCCTCGACCTTCTCGCGCAGCTCGTTGAACTCGCGCTGCTGGTCGTCGCCTTCGCCCAGCTCCTTCTGGATGGCCTTCATCTGCTCGCGCAGGTAGTACTCGCGCTGGTTCTTCTGCAGCTCCGTCTTCACCTGGCTCTGGATCTTGTTGCCGACCTCCAGCACCTCCAGGTCTTTCACCAGCACCTTGTTCAGGCGCTCGAGGCGCGCGCGCACGTCCAGCGTCTCCAGCATCTCCTGCTTCTGGGGCGTGGTCAGGCTGGGCAGGCTGGCCGCGACGAAGTCGGCCAGGCGGCTCGGCTCCTGGATGTTGGCGGCCAGGGTCTGCAGCTCGTCGGAGAGGGTGGGGGAGAGCTCCACCACGCGCTGGAAGAGTCCCTGCGCGCTCTGGGCCAGGGCCTTGACCTCGATCTCCTGCTCCGCCGGTACGACCTCGGTCAGCAGCTCGATGGACGCCTTCAGGAACGGCCGGTACTGGTGCACCTGGTGCAGGCGGAAGCGCTGCACGCCCTGCACCACGAGGCGCAGGGATCCGTCGGGGAACTTGAACATCTTGTGGATGTGCGTGAGCGTTCCCACCCGGAAGAGGTCGCTCTCGACCGGATCGTCGATGGCGGGGTCCCTCTGGGTGACCACACCGATGACCTTCCGCTCCTTGACCGCGTCATGGACGAGGGCGACCGAGCTCTCGCGCGCCACGGCCAGGGGCAGGATGGCATGCGGGAACAGGATGGTGTCCCGCAGGGGCAGGATGGCCAGGTCCGTGGGCACCTCGGAGAGGTTGATCTCTCCACCGCTCGACTCGAAGTCGGGCGTCCGATCGTCCTTGTCGCTCATCGCCTGATCTTTCTTTGACCCCCCTCCCTATCCCTCCCCACGTAGGGGGAGGGAAGTTCCCAGGAGTCACAGTTCAAACCCGCCGCGTCTGCCTGGACTCGCCACCCGGCAGACGCGGCTGCGGTGTCCGGCGTCAGCCCTCGAGGGCGGGCAGTGCGCGCATCACGGCCTTGTTCTCCTCGGCCGTCCGGGTCTCCGCCTGCTCCTGACAGTCACGGCAGAGCACGGCGAAGGGAAGGGCCTTGAGGCGCGCGGCCGCGATTTCCGTCCCGCACTCCGCGCACTCGCCGTAGGTCCCCGCCTCCAGGCGGCGCATGGCCTCGTCGATGCGGCCGAGGGTATCCGCCTTCATCTGCACGAGGGCGAACTCCATGTCCTTGGCGAAGTCAGTGACCGCCTGCTCCTCGGCGTCCTGGACGTCGAGGCGCTGGTCGGGCATGGCCTCGCGGATCGTGCGCAGCTTGTCGACGATCTCCTGACGGCGCTCCTCCAGCATCTGCTTGAGGCTCTCGTATCTCTGGTTGTTTACGGCCCGATCGGTCATAGCCATGGGTCCCCCTTTATGAATGGCTGGCCCCTCACTTGAGCTTCAGGACCAGGAATGAATATCCGGCTCCGCCCTGACGGCGCACGCGCAGACGGGCCACCCCGTCCGGACGCGCGCGGTCGATCTCGCGCTCGAAATCGCCCACCGAGGCCACCGCGGCCCCGTTCACGCTGACGATGACGTCCCCGCGTGAGAGGCCGGCCTCTTCGGCCGCCTCTCCGGCCTCGACCGCCGTCACCACCACGCCCTTGCTGGCACGCGGGAGCTCCAAGCGGTCCGCCATGTCCGGGGTCAGGTTCCGCAGGGTCATCCCGAGCTGCCCGCGGCTGCCGGACTCGCTGTCCGCATCCGCCGGCTCGTCGGGGAAGGTCCCCAGGGTGACCGCGATCGTCTGCTCCGCGCCGCCGCGCAGGACCCGCAGGTTCACGGTCGTGCCCGGCGCCTTCGACGCGATGTAGCGCGACAGGTCGCTGTTGTCCTCGATCGTTCGCCCGTCCACGCCCACGACCACGTCGTCCGCCTTCAGGCCCGCCTTTTCGGCCGGGCTGTCGGAGGTGACTTCGTTGATCAGCGCGCCCTTGTTGTCCTTCATGCGGTAGGTGCGCGCCATGTCATCGCTGAGGGGCTGGATCTGGATGCCCAGCCAGCCGCGCACGACCTTCCCGCGCGAGCGGAGCTGAGGCAGGATCTCCTTGGCCACGTTGATGGGCACCGCGAACCCGACACCGGCCGACTGGGGAACCCCGCGCGTGATGATCAGGGTGTTGATCCCGATGACCTCGCCCCGCGTGTTCAGGAGCGGCCCGCCCGAGTTGCCCGGATTGATCGCGGCGTCCGTCTGGATCATGTCCACCGAGGTGTACTGGGTGCCCAGGGTCAAGGCGCGCCCCTTGTAGGACACAACTCCCACGGTCACGCTATTCCCGCCGAGGCCGAAAGGGTTTCCCACCGCCATCACCCATTCCCCGACCTCGGTCTGGTCCGAATTGCCGAGGGCGAGCACGGTGAGCGCCTCCTTGGGCTCGATCTTGAGGACGGCCATGTCCGTGCGCGCGTCCTTGCCGATCAACTTCGCCGGGTAGTCGTGCCGTCCGATCGAGACCGTGATCTCGTCCGCTCCGTCGATCACGTGGCGGTTCGTGAGAATGGTGCCGTCCTTGTCGATGACGACCCCCGAGCCGAGGCTGCGCTGCGTCTGCGCGTCGCTACCGCCGCCGCCGCCGTTGCCCTGGGGCCCGAAGAAGCGCTCCATGAAGTCGTCGCCGAAGAGGTCCTGCAACCCCTCCTGGTTGCCGCGGGAGCGGCGGACGACCTTCTTCGTGCCTATGTTCACCACGCCCGCCGTCTGCCGCCGCGCGATCTCCTTGAAGGTGTCGAGAGTGATCGATCCGCCCGGTCCGACCGGAGGCGGCGACGCCCCCGGATCGAGGTTCCGCGCCTCCGCCGCCGCTGGCCGCTGGATCTGGTTCGTCACCACCGCGCCGAACAGCATTGCGGCCATCGCCACCGAGAAGAACGACGCGATCGTGCGGCTACGGGTGTTCATCGACCTCGAACCTCCGCGTCTCCCTCGGGAGACCGTTGTTGACGGATGAGACATCCTCGGGTTTGCAAGTACCGTACCGCGCCGCACCCGCGGCCGGCCCCTTGTACGAATCTTCGCCTTTCGCGAGAAAGGCCATTGTGCACTAGCACTTACGCAGGAATCACGTCAAAAGTTGTCCCAAGAGCCAAAACCCTGAACGGCCTGCGGGATCAAGGTGTTGCCGGATGGTAGCGCGGTGTGGCACGCCGGGGACGCGGGGGAGGATACGACAAATCCGGGGGGTGCACTCCGCACCCCCCGAAGTGAGATCTCAGTAGTCTTCGTGAGCTGGGGGGTGCGGCGCCGCACCCCCCAGACCCCCCGCTCGCTCGCGCGAGTGAATCGCGCTCGCGCGCCGTCCGTGGCTGTCTCAGTAATCTTCCATTCCGCCACCTGGCGGCATGGCGGGAGCCGATTTCTTCTCCGGGATCTCGGCGACGACCGCTTCCGTCGTGAGGAGCAGTCCCGCGATCGAAGACGCGTTCTGGATCGCGAAGCGCACGACTTTCGTCGGGTCGATGACGCCGGCCTCGGTGAGGTTCTCGTAGGTCTCGGTCGCGGCGTTGAATCCGGTGTCGGACGAGAGCTCCTTCACCTTGGCCACCACCATGTTGCCCTCCAGGCCCGCGTTGGTGGCGATCCACCGCAGCGGCTCCTCGGCGGCGCGGCGGATGATCTGGACGCCGTTCCGCGCGTCGGAGGAGAGGTCCTTGCCCTGGAGAAGCTTGTCGAGCGCGGGCACGGACCGCAGCAGCGCGACGCCGCCGCCGGGCACGATGCCTTCCTCGACCGCGGCCTTCGTGGCGTGCATCGCGTCCTCGACCCGGGCCTTCTTCTCCTTCATCTCCGTCTCGGTGGCGGAGCCGACCTTGATGACGGCCACGCCGCCCACGAGCTTGGCCAGCCGCTCCTGCAGCTTCTCGCGGTCGTAGTCGGACGTCGTCTCCTCCACCTGGGCGCGGATCTGCTTCACACGGGCCTCGATGTTCTTGGCCGCGCCCGAGCCCTCGATGATCGTGGTGTTGTCCTTGTCGATCGTGACCTTCTTGGCCCGGCCCAGGTCCTCGACGCGCACGTTCTCGAGCTTGATGCCGAGGTCCTCGGTGACGGCCTTGCCGCCGGTGAGGATCGCGATGTCCTCGAGCATGGCCTTGCGGCGGTCGCCGTAGCCGGGGGCCTTGACCGCGGCCACCTTGAGCGTGCCGCGCAGCTTGTTCACGACGAGGGTGGCCAGGGCCTCGCCCTCGACGTCCTCCGCGACGATGAGAAGGGGCGCGCCCTGCTGGGCGATCTTCTCCAGGACGGGGAGCAGGTCCTTCATGCTCGAGATCTTCTTCTCGAAGATCAGGATGTACGGGTTCTCGAGCACGACCTCCATGCGCTCGGGGTCGGTCACGAAGTAGGGCGAGGAGTAGCCGCGGTCGAAGCGCATGCCCTCGACGACGTCGAGCACGGTGTCGATCGTGCGCGACTCCTCGACGGTGATGACGCCGTCCTTGCCGACCTTCTCCATGGCCTCCGCGATGATCTTGCCGATCTCCTCGTCGTTGTTCGCGGAGATGGTGCCGACCTGCGCGATCATCTTGCCCTTGACGGGCTTGCTCAGCTTCTTGAGCTCCTCCACCACGGTGCCGACCGCGATGTCGATGCCCTTCTTGAGCTCCATGGGGTTCGCGCCCGCGGTCACGCTCTTGATGCCCTCGCGGTAGATGGCCTGCGCGAGCACGGTCGCGGTTGTGGTGCCGTCACCGGCCACGTCCGAGGTCTTGCTCGCGACCTCGCGCACCATGCGCGCCCCCAGGTTCTCCATCGGATCCTTGAGGTCGATCTCCTTCGCCACCGTCACCCCGTCCTTGGTGATGAGGGGCGATCCGAACTTCTTGTCGAGGACCACGTTCCGGCCCTTGGGCCCGAGCGTCACCTTGACCGCGTCCGCGAGCGCGTTCACGCCTTTGAGGATCGCGCTGCGCGCGTCCTCGCGATAGATGATGTCTTTTGCCATTTGTCTTCGATTCCTCCGCTATCAGCCCAGGATGCCCAGGATTTCGTCTTCCTTGAGGATGAGGTACTCGGTGCCGTCGAGCTTGACCTCGGTGCCGGACCACTTGCCGACGAGCACCTTGTCGCCCGCCTTGACCGCCAGCGGCTCGCGCTGGCCGTTCTCGAGCACGCGCCCGGAACCCACGGCGACGACCTCCGCCTGCTGCGGCTTCTCCTTCGCGGTGTCGGGCACGATGATTCCGCCGACTTTCTGCTCCTGCTCCTCGATGCGCTTCACCAGCACGCGGTCGCGGAGCGGCCTTACCTTCGCCATGCCTTGTCTGCCTCCACTTGACGGGGTTGAGACGGCGCCCTGTCCCGTGGACGCGGGCGCCGCCGCCTTTGGTTGGGCCGCGCGTGCGGCCGGTTTGGGCGGAGACGCCTTCGCGTTCTTCGCCGGGGCCTTGCCGGGCTTCTTGCCGCCCTTCACTTGGCCACGTTGATGGAGATCTGCTTCGGCTTGGCCTCTTCCTTCTTGGGGAGGACCAGCTTGAGCATGCCGTCCTTGAAGTCGGCCTTGATCCTCTCGGTGTCCACCACGTTCGGAAGGGTGAAGGACCGGGTGAAGCTGCCGTAGGCGCGCTCGACCCGGTGGTAGCTCTCGCGCTGCACTTCGTCGCTCCACTTCCGCTCGCCGCGGAGGGTCAGGACATTGTTCTCGACGCGGACGTCCACGTCTTTCGCGTCCACTCCGGGCAATTCCGCGGTGAGGACGATGTTCCCCTGGTGCTCGTAGATGTCGACGGCCGGAGCCCACGATCCGCCGAGCGCCCAGTCATCCGAGGCGCCGCGCCCGCCGCGGTACGACTCATCGAACATCCGATTCATCCGGTCCTGCAGGCTGAGCAGGTCGCGGAACGGCTCCCAACGTACCACTGCCATGATGGCCTCCTTTATTGACCCCCCACCCTATCCCTCCCCACGTAGGCGGAGGGGAGTGGCGGGGCATCACAGTGAAAAGCGAGTCGGCTGCCGGTTGGGCACCAGGGTCCAACCGGCACATCGCGTTACTCCTTGACCGTGTACTCCGCGTCGACCACGTCGTCGGCGGGCTTGCCGCTGCCCGACGGCGCCGAGCCTCCCGCGGACGGGCCGGACGGTCCGCCGGCCTCGCCCGGCTGCGGGCCCGCCGCCTTGTAGAGGGACTCGGCCACGCGGTGGCTGAGCGAAGTGACGCGCTCGACGGCCTTCTTGAGCGCATCCGTGTCCTCGCCTTCCATGGCCTTGCGGGCCTCCGCGACCGCGTCTTCGATCTCCTTGGCCTGGCCGGCGTCGATCTTGTCCTTGTTGTCGGCCAGCAGCTTCTCCAGGTTGTAGGCGAGCGAGTCCGCCTGGTTGCGCAGGTCGACCCTCTCGCGGCGCTGCTTGTCCTCCTCGGAGTGGGCCTGCGCCTCCTTGACCATCTTCTCGACCTCGTCCTTGTTGAGGCCGGACGACGAGGTGATGGTGATGTTCTGGGTCTTGCCCGTGGCGCGGTCCTTCGCGGACACGTTCAGGATCCCGTTGGCGTCGATGTCGAACGTGACCTCGATCTGCGGGACCCCGCGCGGGGCGGGGGGGATGCCCACGAGATGGAACTTGCCGAGCGTCCGGTTGTCCCGGGCCATCTCGCGCTCGCCCTGCAGGACGTGGATCTCGACGGAAGGCTGGCTGTCCGCCGCGGTCGAGAAGACCTCCTGCTTCTTGGTCGGGATCGTGGTGTTGCGCTCGATGAGCCGGGTCATCACGCCGCCGAGGGTCTCCACGCCGAGGCTCAGCGGGGTGACGTCCAGCAGCAGCACGTCCTTCACGTCGCCGGACAGGATGCCGGCCTGGATGGCCGCTCCGACGGCGACGACCTCGTCGGGGTTGACCCCCTTGTGCGGCTCCTTGCCGAAGAACTTCTGCACGGTGTCCTGGATCTTCGGCATGCGCGTCATGCCGCCGACCAGCACGACCTCGTCGATGTCCTTGCCCTCGACGCTCGCGTCCTTGAGGGCCTGTTTGACGGGCGGGATGGACTTGTCGATGAGGTCCGCGACCAACTGCTCCAGCTTGGCCCGCGTCAGCTTCAGGCTGAGGTGCTTCGGCCCGGAAGCATCCGCGGTGACGAAGGGCAGGTTGATCTCGGTCTCGACCGTGCTGCTGAGCTCGATCTTGGCCTTTTCCGCGGCCTCGCGCAGGCGCTGGATGGCCATCTTGTCCTTGCCGAGGTCGATGCCCTGGTCCTTCTTGAACTCGGTGACGATCCAATCGATGATCCGCTGGTCGAGGTTGTCGCCGCCGAGGTGGGTGTCGCCGTTGGTGGCTTTGACCTCGACCACGCCCTCGCCGACCTCCAACGCCGAGATGTCGAACGTGCCGCCGCCGAAGTCGTAGACGGCGATCGTCTCGTCCTTCTTCTTGTCGAGGCCATAGGCCAGCGCGGCCGCCGTCGGCTCGTTCACGATGCGCTGGACGTCCAGGCCCGCGATCTTGCCCGCGTCCTTCGTGGCCTGGCGCTGCGAGTCGTTGAAGTAGGCGGGAACGGTGATGACGGCCTTGGTGACCTTCTCACCGAGGTAGTCCTCCGCCGACTGCTTCAGCTTCTGCAGGATCATGGCCGAGATCTCCGGCGGCGAATACAGCTTGCCGCGGACCTCGATGCGGACGTCGCCGTTGGGCCCCTCCACCACCTTGTAGGGGACCATCTTCACTTCCTCGGCGACCTCCGAGAACTTGCGGCCCATGAACCGCTTGATCGAATAGATCGTGTTCTCCGGGTTCGTCACGGCCTGGCGCTTCGCGACCTGGCCGACGAGGCGCTCGCCTTCCTTCGTGAACGCCACAACGGACGGGGTCGTGCGACCCCCCTCCGCGTTGGGGATCACGGTCGGCGAATCGCCCTCCAGGACGGCCACGACCGAATTGGTCGTCCCCAGATCGATTCCAACCACCTTGCTCATTGCTCACGCCTCCCCTGGACCGTTTGTCCAGGCATCAATATAGGGTTGGCCTTAGCGTTTGTCAAGCACTAAAGCTGAGTCTATTACACTCATGTCGCTCCTGGCGGGCCACGTGGACAGTAAATCCCACCGATGTAATGGCTTGCAAACCGGGGGCCGGGTGCTGCTACAATCCGAACAGGAGGCGTGTCTATTCCCGCATCGGGACTGCCGGGAGGGCCGGCGGAGCCAACCGAGCCAACTGGGAGCCCCACGGGGCCCCTGGACCGCAAGCTCTGCCAGGTGGGCGGAGTCAATCAGAACTACACGTCCGCCGCCGGGACCCTCTACCACATACAGATCGAAGACCTCGGACCCGTGATGGACCGTGTTTCCAACCGCGAGCTTCGGCGCGTGAACGTGATCGTGTACGCGAACTACGGGGAACAGAACGCGCAGATCGTCCACGGGCGCGACCACGACTACCCCGACATTCGCTCCCACGCCCACAACACCTTCATCAAATCGCGCATCGCCGACCTCGCCGCGGAGGCGCGGCGCGTGATCGAAGAGGCGGAGCAGAAGCAGGTCATGCGGATCAAGTGCCTGATCCGCGAGTACTACATCACGAAGAGCGAGGCGGTGAAGAAGGAGTTCGAGGAGGCGAACGAGGTGTTCCCGTTCCTCTTCTCACGCGCCTTCCTGGAGCTCCGGATGGAGCGCGCCAGCGCGCCGGTCTCGACGCCCGCCGTCGCTTCGGCCGCTCCCGTGCCCGACCTCGAGGCCTTGCCCCTCGAAGAAGCCCGCTCCGCCGCGGATATCGTGAAGGAGCTGGCGGCCCAGATCCAGCAGATCATGAGCGACATCGACGATGGCCTGCTGCGTCTGAAAGCGGCGGGCAAGTCCGACGACATCCTCGTTCAGACCTGCCGGAAGCTGATCGCGCGCGCCCAGGAGACCCTGAACGATCCGGAGGCCTCGGGCTTCACCGTGCGGCGCCTGGAGATGACGCGCAACAGCCTCAGCACGACCCTGCGCCAGGTGGCGAGCCGCCTCAAGGCCAACATCTAGCCGGCGCCCGCTTCAGTCCTTGGCGGCCAGGGCCTCCGAGAAGTTGTAGCGGACTTCGGGGGCGAGCTTCGTGATCCGCATCCCCTCCACGCCCTTGATGCGGCAGGACAGCGCGGCCAGCTCCGGGCCGTCCTTCTGGCAGTAGTGGATCTCGCAATACCGGCACTCGCCGTTCCAGCAGTAGCGGCCCCAGGCGATGTCGGAGGCCACGAAGGCGAGCTGCCGCAGCAGGAGGTTGTTCTCCGGGACCTCGAAACGGCGGCCCAGCACCTCGATCGCGATCAGTTTGTCGTACGGCTCGTAGAGGTCGGACACGTGCTCGGGTGCGATTATAGAATCTGAACTACCTTGGCCGCCGAGCCCGCCCTTCGCCCCGAGTTCCGCCCCTACGTTGCCGACGACCAGGACCTGCCCGAGCTCACCCTCCGCGCCCTCGTCCTCGGATCGATCCTCGGCCTCGTGTTCGGGGCCTCGTCCGTCTACCTGGGCCTGCGCGTCGGCCTCACCGTGTCCGCCTCCATCCCCATCGCCGTCGTCTCGATCACGATCTTCCGGCGCCTCTCCCGGGTCCTCGGGTCCCAGGCCTCGATCCTCGAGAACAACATCGTGCAGACGGCGGGATCGGCGGGGGAGTCGATCGCGGGGGGCGTGATCTTCACGATCCCCGCCCTCATCTTCCTGGGCTTCGAGCTGGACTGGACGCGCACGATGGTGCTGGCGCTCATGGGCGGGGTGCTGGGCGTCCTGATGATGATCCCGCTGCGGCGGTACCTGATCGTCAAGGAGCACGGAGTCCTCACCTACCCGGAAGGGACGGCCTGTGCCGAAGTCCTGATCGCGGGGGAGAAGGGCGGCACGGAAGCGGGCGTGATCTTCACCGGCCTCTTCGCCGGCGCCCTCTACAAGTTCCTCAACCTGATCCTGGCCTTCTGGAACGAGTTCCCGGAGAGGGTGCTCGGCTTCTATCACCGCACGGCGCGCATCCGGCTCGACACGGATCCCGCGCTGCTCGGCGTGGGCTACATCATCGGCTACCGGTCGTCGGCGTTGATGGTCGGCGGGGGACTCCTGTCCTCGCTCGTGCTCATTCCCGCCATCGGGCTCTTCGGGGAGGGCCGGCTGACTCCGCTGTACCCCGCCACCGTGCCCATCCCCGCGATGGGGACGGACGACATCTGGTCGAACTACATCCGCTACATCGGGGCGGGCGCGGTGGCCGCGGGCGGGATCATCAACCTGGCGCGCGCCCTGCCCACCATCATCGACTCCTTTCGCGCCTCCTTCCGGGACCTCAGGCGGATGCGGGGCGAGGGCGGCGCGTCCGGCCGGCGGACGGAGCGCGACATACCCATCAACGTGGTCCTCATCGGCAGCGTCGTCCTCGCCTTCGCCATGACGCTGGTCCCCCAGCTCCACGTCAACCTGCTCACCGCCGTCCTCATCATCCTCTTCGGGTTCTTCTTCTCCGTCGTCGCCTCGCGCATCACGGGTGAGCTGGGCTCCTCGTCCTGTCCCATCAGCGGCATGGCCATCGCCACCCTCATGGGGACCTGCGCCCTGTTCCTGGCCCTGGGGTGGACGGGACACGAGTACACGGCCGTGGCTCTTTCCGTGGGGGCCGTCGTCTGCATCGCGGCCAGCAACGCGGCCACCACCAGCCAGGACCTGAAGACCGGCTACCTGGTGGGGGCGACGCCCTGGAAACAACAGCTCGCCCTCATGGTGGGCGTGCTCACGACCGTGTTCGTCGTGGGGGGCACGGTCATCTTCCTGAACAACAACTTCACGCAGATCAAGCCCGTGCAGATCGCGGTCCCTCTGCTTCCCGAGGCCGGCGCGAAGACGATGTCGGGGCCCGACCACGTCGCCTATCAGGTCCGCCGCACGCACGCCGAAGGCGCCGTGCCCAACGGCACCTACCTCGTGGACCCGGCCGGCGTCGTCCACTACCAGGTGGTGGAGGGTATCGGCTCGGACAAGATCGCGGCCCCGCAGGCGCGCCTCATGAGCCTCGTCATCGACGGGATCCTGACGAGACAGCTTCCCTGGGGGCTCGTCCTCATCGGCGTGTTCATCTCGATCCTGATGGAGGTGGTGGGGGTGCCGGCCCTGGCCTTCGCCGTCGGCGTCTACCTGCCGCTGGAGAGCACGACTCCCGTTTTCGCGGGCGGGCTGGTGCGGGCGCTCATCGATCGCCAGCGCGGCTCCGGAGCGGAATCCGACGCCGGCCCCGGCATCCTGTACAGCTCGGGACTGATCGCCGGGGGCTCGCTCATGGGCCTCGGCTACGCCCTCCTCGCGCCCGAGAAGTTCGAGGCCGTGCGCAACGCGCTCGCCATCGGCCCGCGCTTCCTGCCCGGCTGGTGGGTGCAGGGCTCGCTCGTCGGCCTGATCACGTTCGCCGGCATCTGTTGGCTCCTCCATCGCGCCGCCCGCTCCGCCCCCGATCAATTGGGTTCCGGTTGACAGACCACCGACAACGCCGCGGAGGCGGATTCACTTCGCCGGAGCGGCGGGGGTGGGGCCTAGGGGAGGGACGCGGCGCAGCGTCCCTCCCCACACAATGAAGACACGATGAAAATCGCGTTCATCGGGTCGCACGGCGTGGGGAAGACCACCCTCTGCTACGACCTCGCAGGCGCGCTCAAGCGCGAGGGCGTGCACGTGGACATGGTCAAGGAAGTCGCGCGCCTGAGCCCGCTGCCCATCAACCGCAAGACCTCGCTCGAGGCCCAGACCTGGATCCTCATGACGCAGGTGGCGGAGGAGATCCGCTCCGCCGCCTACCACGAGGTCGTGGTCTGCGACCGCAGCGCGCTCGACAACTATGCCTACATGGCCCTGGCCTGCGGGCGCCAGAAGCCCTACGAGCGCTTCGTGGCGCACTGGATGAAGAGCTATGACCTGCTCTTCAAGGTGCCGATCCTGGGCACTCCCGCCGCCGACGGCATCCGCGACACCGACGAGTTCTTCATGCGCTCGATCGACCAGCTCGTGGACACGCTGCTCCAGGAGATGAAGATCGCGGCGGAGCCCCTCCCAGCCCTCGAGCGGGACCGCTGGAGCGAGGTGGTGCGGTCGGTCGTGCTCAAGCGGCCGGAGCTCTCCCGCCTCTTCTGACGTGTGATCGAGGCCCGATTCCGCACGCCCGGTCTGGCGTGGCCCGGCGGAGTGCAGTACCCTCCCCCAGTCTCGCTACGAGGTTCGGCCATGGGCAGGTCCCGACCGCTCGCCGTCCTGGGCTGCGGCGCCGTCGCGTTGCTCCTGGCCGTCTCGCCCGCGCGCGCGGCCGAGGCCCGACGCTTCGCCGGCCTCGCTCCCGGCGACTTCCAGGTCCAGACCCAGCGCGTGCCCGTGCGTATCGTGCTCGTCGGCTTCGGCGAGGAAGTGGACACCACCGCGATCGCGGACAGCCTTCCCGCGACCTACAGGCCGGTGGTGCGTTACCCGCTCTTCTACGGGCGGACCGGCCGCGACCTCGGTCTCGAGTACCAGTTCCACTACCGGATGGAGCGCCGCAGCGGCGCCTTCGCGCGCCAGCTCTTCACGTACCTCCGGAGCATCGGGACGTCCGGCCCGATCACCCAGTTCCAGGAGGACTACAACGAGCAGGGGGCCGGCGTCCCCGGGGGACGGCGGCCGATCCGGGAAGTCCGGGGCCCGATCCTGTACGTCGACGCGGCGAAGGCCGAGAAGTGGCTCGTGGATCACGACGCGGACGCCGCGGACCGCGGGTACACCCTGTACTTCATCAACTGGTACGGCCGGCCCGACTTCCAGTTCCACGTGTACACCAAGACGGACGAGCCCGATCCCGACACGGGATACAACTTCGGCGTGCAGCGGGCCACGCGCAAGATGGTTTCCTGGGGCGGCACGCACAGCCGCAACTGGTTCTACGACTTCTCGGCGGGACCGGAGTCCTGGGGCGGGAGCTGGAACATCAACGACGCCGACCTCGACGGGGACGGCAGCGCGGACTACCGCATCCCGCCCGTGTGGGAATACGACGCCGCGGGCTACCGGCCCCTCGACCGCTTGAGCCACGACATCGGCCTCCTCGCCCGCTTCGTCGGGATCGATCTCCTCTTCACCACGTCGCCCCTCTACGACCCGCTCGTCACCGCGCCCGAGCCGGGCGGCCGCAAGGTGGCACACGTCGCCATGCTGGAGAACGAGCCGGGCGTGAGCGGCCTCGACTGGTTCCACGGCGCGGTCGCGGAGCGCGAATGGCGCGCCCTGCAGCCGTACTACTCCTGGAAGGTCGGCGTGACGGACACGGACCGCCTGGACCACGGTGCCCGGAAGGCCCTGGCCATCTTCAGCGGCAATTCGAACGCCAAGGATTGCTGGACGCCGTTCGGTGACACCTTCGCCGAGCTCTTCTGCTACTTCGACGCGAACCTCCGCCGCTACATCCCGAAGTACGGGCCGCGAGACTACGTGGGCGAGGTCTTCTCCTACAGCACCACCGCGGATTCCCTCGGCAGCATGTTCGGGCTCCTCGGGTTCGCGGACGACAACTGGGTCGACGGCACCCAGACCTACGAGTTCGTGTTCGGCAGCTCCGCGTACCGCGAGCTGGGGTACGGGCTGAGCTCGACCATCATCCACGAGTTCGGCCACCACATCGGGATGTCGCACCCTCACGACGGCTACGACTCCGAGTCGGGCGCGGACTACGACGCCGCCGGCGAGACATATTTCGCGTGGCTGGGAGACGAGAGCGACACCGTGATGCACTACCTCTCGGTGTCCAACGGCTTCGGACGGCACAACCAGGACAACATGTACCGCTGGGAGACCGCGGGCTACCTCAACTGGGCCAACGCGGTCGCGGGCGACATCCTGGCCAGCCCGGAGGCGCCGCGCGCCATGACGGCCGTGCTCCTTGCCGATCGCAAGGCGCGGACGGCCAAGGACGCGTTCGAAGCCTGGAGGTATCTCGAGGCCGCGACCAGCGCGCGCGAGGCCTACGTGACGCTGAAACAGGCCGCGGACAGCATCGGCGTCGTTTCCGCGTCCCTGGCCGAATCGCAGCGCCTGGCCGCCCTCGGCATCGGCCCGCGCAAGGACGGCTGCCGGCCGCGGTACCCGAAGGAGTAGTCCTCTCTTCGCTCAGCGCAGGATGGGACCGAGGCGCCTGGCCGAGGAGGGGCAGAAGAGGATCCGGCCGGTGCGATCGGTGTGGTACGCCTGCCGCCGGCCGTCCGCGTCGAGGACGAACCGGTAGCCGGGCGTCGGCTCCGGCTCCGCCAGCCCGCGCCGCGCCGCGCAGCCCAGTTGCCGGTCGGGCCAGGTGCGCTCGTCCCAGGCCGCGACACGGAGACCGTCCTCGGAGACACCGAGCCGGACGGCGGCGTCCTTGCGGACGCGATCTTCGATCTCCAATCGCGTGAGCGCCGGGACCACGCTCGGCGCCGCCGCCCACGCGGCAGAGGCGGCGATCACGGCGGAGAGGGTGCCCACGGCCCGGAGGCTCATACACCGGGGATACACCCCGCGCGGTCACGCCATTCCCGCGACTCACTCTTCGCGGATGTCGACCCCGAGCTGCCGGCACTTCTTGTAGAGGTGGCTCCTCTCCAGGCCGAGGCTGCGCGCCGCGTTGGTGACGTGGCCGCCGTGGGCGCGGAGCCGCTCGCGGATGACGTCGCGCTCGTAGGCATCGAGGATGTCGCGCAGCGTCCCATCCGCGGGCATCAGGGCGGGGCGCGCGGCGGGCCCGCCGGACCCGGCGCCGGGCAGCGCCGCCCGCACGTCCGAGGGCCCGATGGGATCGGCGTCGGAGAGGATGAGGACGCGCTCCACCACGTTGCGCAGCTCGCGCACGTTGCCCTTCCACGGCTGTTCCTGCAGGAGGGCCAGGGCCTCCGGTGAGAGCCGGCGGGGCCGCCAATGATGGCGCTGCACGGCGGCGGCGGCGAAGTGCGCGGCCAAAGACGGGATGTCCTGCGGATGCTCGCGCAGGGCGGGCGTGCGCAGGCTCAAGGTGTTGATGCGGTAATACAGATCCTCGCGGAAGCGGCCCTCGGCCACCAGCGCATCGAGGTCGCGGTTGGTCGCGGAGATGACGCGCACGTCGACCTTGATCTCGCCCGTCCCGCCCACGCGCGCGATCTCGCCGTCCTGGAGGACGCGCAGGAGCTTGGCCTGCATGGGCGCGGCCATGTCGCCGATCTCGTCCAGGAACAGGGTGCCGCCGTCCGCCTGCTCGAAGCGGCCCCGGCGCTGGGCCACCGCACCGGAGAACGCCCCCTTCTCGTGGCCGAAGAGCTCGCTCTCCACGAGCTCCGCGGGCACGGCCGCGCAGTTCATCTTGACGAACGGCTGCTCCCGCCGCGGCGAGAGGTCGTGCACGGCGCGCGCGACGAGCTCCTTGCCCGTGCCGTTCTCGCCCAGGATCAGGATGGGCACGTCGGCGGGAGCCGCCCGCTCGACCACGGCGCGCAGGGCCGCCATCTGCCGGCTCTCGCCGATGAGGGCCAGCTCGTCGCGCCAGTACTTCTGCAGCTCCTTGTTCTCGCGCTGCAGGCGGTCGAGGCGCAGCGCGTTGCGCAGGGTGAGCAGGAGCCGCTCCAGCCCGATCGGCTTCTCGACGAAGTCGAGCGCGCCCAGGCGCGTGGCCTTCACCGCGGTGTCCAGCGTGGCCTGGCCGCTCATCAGGATGACGGGAACGTCCGGCGAGCGCTCCTTGACCCGGGCCAGGAACTCGAGCCCGTCCATCTCCGGCATGACGACGTCGGAGAGGATCGCGTCCACGGGCTCTTCCTGGAGGCGCTCGAGACCGCGCGCGGCGGAGCTCGCGGTGAGCGCGGTGTAGCCCTCCAGGGCGAAAGCACGAGAGAGCGAGGCCAGCGTGCCCGCGTCGTCGTCGACGATCAAGATTCTGGGCTTCATGTCGTTGCTTCCGCCATTATGCTGATCGGAAGCACCAACGTGAATGTCGTCCCGGCCCCGGGTGTGCTCTGGACCTGGATTCGCCCGCCGTGGTCGGAGACGATGCCTTGCACGATGGCCAGGCCGAGGCCGGTGCCGCCCTTCTTCGTCGTGTAGTACGGCGTGAAGAGCCGCGTGCGCTGCTCCTCGGTGAGGCCCGGACCCGTGTCGGAGACCTCGAGGGCCACGCCTTCTTCGGCCGCGCGCGTCTTGACGGCCAGCGTGCCGCCGTCCGGCATCGCCTCCAGCGCGTTGGCGACCAGGTTTCCCAGCGCCCGCGCCAGCAGGTCGCGATCGGCGGGCACGGTCGGCAGTCCCGGGGCGAGCGACGTCTCGATCTTCACCGTCGCCGCCCGCGCGCGGTAGAGGGCGAGCACGCGCTCCACGAGCTCGCCGAGGTCGGTCGGGGCCAGGCGCGGCGGGGGCATGCGCGCGAACTGGCTGAACTCCTCGACGATCGCGCGCAGCGAGCGCAGCTCGTCCAGGATGGTGTCGCTCGACTCGCGGAAGAGGGACTGGAACCGCCCCGCATCCTGCGCCCCGTCCTGGTCGAGGGCTCGCCGCAGCGTCTCGATGGAGAGCTGGATGGGAAAGATCGGGTTCTTGAGCTCGTGGGCCAGGCGCCGCGCCATCTCGCGCCAGGCGGCCACGCGCTCCGCCTGTACCAGCCGCTCGCGCGAGGTCTTGAGCTCGTAGGTCATGGAGGCGAACGCGCGCGCGAGCTCGCCCACTTCGTCCGCGGCCTCCACCGCCGTGTGCTCGAGGTCGCCGGCCCCGACCCCGCGGGCGCGGGCGGCGAGGGCGCGCACGGGCCCGGCGATGCGGCCGGAGAGGACGAGCGCGGTGGCCAGGGCGGCGAAGAGGGCGAGGGCGGCCACGCCCAGGGTCAGCTTCCCGACGTCGCCCGTCACGTCGGCCAGGAGCGTGTGCGGCACCGCGACCACCTCCCACAGGGACGCGCCGAGTGGCGCGGCCGCCCACCGATAGGCGGTGCCGGACACGTCGGTGGTCCCTTCGCCCTTGGACGGGTCGAACCCCGGCGCCTGCGCGAGGGGAGAATCCGGGCGGGCCACCCAGCGTCCGCGGGCGGTGTCGCGGAGCGCGACCTCCGAGCCCATGAGGTCGGACAGCTCGCCCAGCATCTCCGCATCCAGCGGGAAGCCGCCGCGCACGACGACGGGCACGCCTCCCCACGAAGCCGGGCGCGTGGCCACCACGGCCATGCGCTCCGCGCCCCCGTAGTCGCTCGCCACCGTCTCCCATCGCAGGTGAGAAACGCCCGCGACCTCCCGATCGCCTTCCGGCAGCCCGACGCCCGCGGGCCATTGGCGTGACGAAAGGACGCGGCCGGAACCGTCCACGATCTCGAGCAGGGGAAGGCCATGACGCTCGCCCAGCGTGGCCGCCATCTGCCGCGCGTCCTCCTCCGAAGACGCGGGTCGCGCCAGGTCCGCGCGCACGATGGCCGCCACCGCCGTCTCCGCCTGATGCTGGAGCGCGCCCACGCGCGCGCGCACGCCGTCGAGACCCTGGCGGAGACGCTGGCCGGCCGCGCGCTCGAGCCGGTCGGAGAGAAGGGCCATGACGAACACGGCGAACAGGAGCAGCGGAGGCACCGCGACCAGCACGAAGGCGGCGAGGAGGCGGCCGCGCAGGCCGTGGCCCCTGCGCGCGGCTTCCGCGCGGAGGCTCACGGCTCCACCCAGGCGTCCTCGACCACGAGACTTCCGGAGGCGGTCGCGCGCAGCGCGTGCACGCCCGGGCGGGCCCCGAGGGGCAGGGGCACACGGGCCAGCGGCACGAGCACGTGCCCGGCGCGCAGGCTTTCCTCGACCCGCTGCAGCTCGGCCCGGCGCCGGTCGAAGTCGCGCAAGCCGTCGGCGGCTTCGAGGGCAGAGCGGATCGGTGCGGCGGATCCGGCGAGGGCGGCCAATTCCTCGAGCGCGAGCCCCGCTTCCGCGACTTCGGGATACCAGACGAGGAGGCGAGGCTGGCTGGACGCCGGGCCCGCGGAGGCCGCGACCGCCTGCACCTCCAGGCCGAGCGCGGTCAGGTGCGCGACGACGCGCTGGCTCGCGGACTGCGGGACGTCGGAGGCGACGCGGAGCACGAGGCGTCCCGCCAGCGTCGCCGGGCCCGGCGCCGCGCGGGGCGAGGGGACCGGAAGGGGAGCCAGCAGGGTCGGGGCGAGCAGGCTCTCCGCCGGCTCGCCGCCGGGGAGGAAATGACGTGCGAGCTGGGCCCGATCGACGGACGCCGCGATGAGGGCGCGCGTCCGGGCGTCCGCGAGCGGAGGCGCGGCCGGATCGAGGAGGAGAAGGAGGAGGCCGTTCGCGGGTGGCGACGGAGTGGCGGCTGGCCCCACGTCGGGGACCGCGACCTCGGAGCGGGAGGCACGGTCGGGCGCGGCGGAGACGAGGCGCACGACGTCGAGGAACGGCCGGCCTCGCACGTGGCGCCCGAACGCGGTCACGCTGATGCCACGTGCCGACGGCGGCGTCGTGGGGACGAACGGTCCCGCTCCCGCCCCGCGCGGGCTGACGATGGCGGCGGCGGGCGACGCGAGCGGGGCGAGGGGCACGGCGGCCGGCAAGCGGAAACGCAGGACGATCCGCGCGTCATCGATCGCGGTGATCCCGGGCAGGGCCTCGGAACCGCGGCGCCGGAAGTCGTCCCCGCCTTCCAGGACGCGCGCGAGGTGCGCCGCCGCGACAGAGTCCGCGCGCAGGAAGCGACGCAGGCCGCGGACGGCATCCGCCGATCCCACCGCTGTTCCATCGTGGAACGTCGCCGGGGCCAGGCGCAGCGTCCACTCACGGCCCTCCGCCGCGCTGGCCCACGACTGGACGAGGGCGGGCCGCGGGCGGCCTTCGTCGTCCACGTCCACGAGGACTTCGTGCACGAGGGCGGCGAGGATGCGCTCGGTCAGGCCGCGCGGTACGGAAGGCGCAAGCGTGGTCGCGGACTCCGCCAGCGCGATGCGCAGCTCGCCGCCGTAGCGCGGGCCAAGGGCGGAGTGGGCGCGGCTTCCGCCACCTACGGTCAGGGCAAGGACGATGGCGAAGGTGGCGGCCGCCTCTCGGCTTGGGAGGGGCCTCACTCCTGGGAGGAGCCTCACTTGCGCGGGGCCATCTCGAAGAGCGCGATCCGGAATCCGCCGCCATCGTCTTCGAGGGCGGCGGCCAGGAGGGCGTTGGCGCCGTGACGCCGGGAGGCCAGAGCGCGCACCGCGCCCTCTACGGGGACGCTCGACGCCGTCGTGGCGGCGGCGGCGTCGCGCCAGAGCAGGATGCGGTCGTGTTCGCCGGGGGGATCGGGGCTGGCCGCGGCGAGCATTCCGGGCCACAGGCGCGCCAGCGCGGCGCCGGCCCGCCGTGCCGGAGCGGACGTTCCGCCCGGGTCGGCCACACCCATGCGCACGAGCGCGCCGTCCGGGCCGACCGCCCATCCCTCCTCCGGCTCCAGCGCGAGCAGGGGACCGTCGAAGCCGGGTGCGGCCAGATCGAGGAGGTTCGTACCCGGACGGAACCGGAGGCCGGACGCGACGCGCGGCCAGGGCACCGCGTCCGCCTGATGCGTCGCCGTGAGGCGGTTGCCGTCGAGCGAGTAGAGGACCGCGCGCGGGGTGCGGCTGGTGAGGGCCCAGCACGCGGACTCGCCCTCCGCGGCCAGGAGGACGCCGCCGGGGAAGCGCACGCCGGCGAGCGGGCCGGGCAGGTCGCGCCGCGACTCGAGCCGCAGGGACAGGCCGTCGCGGCGGTAGAGGGCGAGCGCATCGTCGAAGAGGACGAGCAGCCGCTCGTCCCCGAGGAAGGCGAGAGCCACGATCCGCCCTTCGACCGGCGGCGTGGTCGCGCGGTCGAGCACGTCCACACCTTCCGCGCCCGTGCCCGCGCGGCTCGGTATCAGCGGAAGGAGCGCGGGGTCCCACGGCGTGGACACCGAGATCACGTCGACGAGCGCGCCCGACGGCTCTTCGACGACACGCGCCGACCAGACGAGCCGGGCGCCGACGGCGGCGACCGTCGAGGTCACGGCCAGCCGCGGTCCGGAGGTCGCGAGGGAGACGCGCCCTTCGAGCCGGGCACGCACGAGCGCGTCGAGGTCCAGGGCCAGACCCGCGCCCGTCCGGTCGTCGGGCGCGGCGAGCTCGACGGGACGGCCGGCGGCGACGCGAGCGATCTCGAGGGCGACGGCATCCACCAGGCGGCCCAGCGACGTCGCGGAGCTGGCCACCGCGGCCAGCACGAGGACCGCCGCCCGCGCGCGCACGGGGCAAGGATAGCGTGAGTGGCCGGTGTATGCTTTTCCACATGACACTCGTCGAGCGCGTCACCCAGGACCTCACGGCTGCGATGAAGAGCCAGGACGCCGCCCGCACCAGCGCGCTGCGCATGGCCAAGGCCGCGCTCAAGAACCGCGAGATCGAGAAGAGGGGAGACCTCGACGACGCGGAAGCGGTGCGCGTCCTGCAGGCTCTCGTCAAGCAGCGCGAGGATTCCATCTTCCAGTTCCGCAAGGCCAACCGGCCCGAGCTCGTCCAGAAGGAGGAGAAGGAGCTGGACGTCCTGAAGGCCTACCTGCCGGCGGAGGCGTCGGAGGCGGACATCGAAGCGGCGGTGACGAAGGCGCTCGCGGAGACGGGCGCGGCCACGCCCAAGGACATGGGCAAGGCGATGAAGGCCGCCCTGGCCGCGCTGCAGGCGGGCGGAAAGCCCGCGGACGGCAAGAAGGTCAACGACGCCGTCCGCCGCCGCCTGGGCGCCTGACCGCCCGCATGCGCGAGAGCGTTCGGCGAGTCGGGCAGCGCTTCATGATCGGTTTCGACGGGCTGGAGGCCTCTCCCGACGTCAAGCGTCTCATCCGCGAGTTCGGAGTCGGCCACGTCATCCTGTTCGCGCGCAACGTGGCCGGCCCGGAGCAGGTGGCGGGCCTCAACCGCGAGCTGCAGGAGACGGCGCGCGACGCGGGCCACGACACGCCGCTGCTGATCGCGGTGGACCAGGAGGGAGGCCGCGTCGCCCGCATGGGCCCGCCCTGGACGGTGTGGCCCCCGCTCCGCGGGCTCGGACGCACCGGCTCCGAGGATCTCGCCCGGCGCATGGGCGCGGCCCTGGCCGCCGAATGCGCGTCGGCCGGGATCAAGTGCGACTTCGCGCCCATCGTGGACGTCGACACGAACCCGCAGAATCCGATCATCGGCAACCGCTCGTTCGGCGACGACCCCGACCTCGTGGGCAAGCTCGGGGTGGCCATGATCGAGGGGCTGCAAGGCGGGGGAGTCGTGGCCTGCGCCAAGCACTTCCCCGGACACGGAGACACCGACCTCGATTCCCACCTCGCGCTGCCGACGGTGGAGCAGAGCCGCTCGCGCCTCGACGACGTCGAGATCCGTCCGTTCAAGCGCGCGATCGCGGCCCGGGTGGCCACGATCATGATGGCGCACGTGCTCTATCCGGAGCTGGATCCGGAGTACCCCGCGTCGATCTCCAAGCCGATCGTGGACGGCATCCTGCGCCGCGAGCTCAAATACGACGGCGTGGTTTTCACGGACGATCTGGAGATGAAGGCGGTCGCCGACCGCTGGACGCCGGACACGTCCGCGGTCCTCGCCCTCCAGGCCGGCTGCGACATCGTGCCCGTGTGCAACACCCACGACGCGCAGGTCACGGCGATGGAAGGGGCGGTGCGCGCGGCGGAGGCCGGCGACGTGCCCTTCAAGGCCATGGACGATTCGCTGCGCCGCATTCGCAGCCTGAAGGAGCGCTACCTGCTCCCGTATCGCGATCCGGATCCGCGTGAGGCGCGGCGCCGGGCGGGGTCGCCGGAATTCCTGGCCCTCGCCCAGGAGATCGCGGAGCGCGGCGGCGAGCCGCTCCGGTTCCCGTGGACCTCGGACTGAAGGGAAAGGCGGCGGCCATCGCCGCCGCTTCGCGCGGCCTGGGCCGGGCCACTGCGCAGGCGTTGGCCGCGGAAGGCTGCGCGGTCGCGCTCTGCGGACGCGACGAGGCTCGCGTGCGCGAGGCCGCGGACGCCATCGCGCAGGCCACGGGCGCGCGCACGCTGGCCGTGAAGGCGGACGTCGGGGTGGCGGAGGACTGCCGCGCGTTCGTGGCGCGCGCGGCGGAAGGGCTGGGTCGCCTCGACATCCTCGTCACCAACACCGGCGGTCCGAAGCCGGGCGCCTTCGAAGCCGTGGGCGACGACGGCTGGGAAGAGGCCTACCGGGTCACGCTGGCCAACGTGGTCCACCTGGTGCGCGCCGCCATCCCGCACATGCGCGCGCGGCGCTGGGGGCGGATCGTCAACATCGCTTCGCTGTCCGCGCAGCAGCCCATCCAGGGCCTCGTGTTGTCGAACACGCTGCGCCCGGCGATCGTGGGGCTCGCGGAGACGCTGGCCAACGAGCTGGGCAAGGACGGCATCCTCGTGAACACCGTCTGTCCGGGCTACACCCGCACCGAGCGCCTCGACGAGGTGGCCGAGGCGCGCGCGCGCGCGACGGGCGTGACGCCGGCGCAGGTCCTCGAGGCCCTCGGCCGTTCCGCGCCCCTCGGCCGCGTGGCGGAGCCGGAAGAGTTCGCGGCCGTGGTCGCGTTCCTCTGCTCGGAGCGCGCATCCTACGTGACCGGGACCACGATCGCCGTGGACGGCGGCGCCACGCGACGGGTGCTGTGACCTGGAAGCGGCCGCGCGCGCTGCGTCCGGGAGACCTGCTCGGCGTCTGCGCGCCCGCCGGCAACGTCGATCCCGGCCGCCTCCGGCGCGGGGTCGAGCGGCTCGAGCAGATCGGGTTCCGCGTCAAGGTCGGCGACGCCGTCGCCAAGCGTCACATCTACACCGCGGGCACCGTCGAGGAGAGGCTCGCCGACCTGCACGGCTTCCTCGCCGACGACGAGGTGGCGGGCATCCTCTGCGCGCGCGGCGGCGCGGGCGCGGGCTGGCTGCTGCCGCGCCTCGACCTGGACCTGCTGCGCGCCCATTTCAAGCCGTTCATCGGCTACAGCGACGTGACCTACCTGCACCTCGTCTTCAACCAGCTCGAGATGGTGACGTTCCACGGTCCGATGGTGGCCTGGGAGTTCGCGGCCGGCGCCTTCGACGAAGCGAGCTGGAAGGCGGCCCTGCAGGGCGGGGGGGCGCCCTACGCCACCGAGCCCGGTGACCTCGTATGCCTCCGCGACGGGGAGGGGGAGGGCCGGCTGCTGGGCGGCTGCCTCTCGATCCTGGCCGCGGCCGCGGGGACGCGCTGGCCCCTGCGGCCGGACAAGGAAGGCACCGTCCTCTTCATCGAAGACGTGGACGAGAAGCCGTACAAGGTGGACCGGATGTTGCTTCAGCTCCGGTCGTCGGGCGCTTTCGAGGGCGTTCGCGCCGTCGCGTTCGGCGACATGAAGGGGTGCAACCCGCCGGCTTCGGCGGACTTCACGCTGGAGGACGTCATCCGCGAGTCGTTGTCGGGACTGGACATACCGATCGCGCTCGGCCTCTCCAGCGGCCACGTGACCGGGCCCAACGTCACTCTCCCCCTGGGCGTGCGGGCGCGTCTTCGCTGCCACGGCGAAGAGGCACGATTCGAGGTCCTGGAGGCCTCTGTCGAATGAAAATCCACTTGTCCGCGATCGCGGGCACGGCCATGGCGTCGCTGGCGGGGCTCCTGCGCGAACGCGGGCACGAGGTCACGGGCTCGGACCAGGACATCTACCCGCCGATGTCCACGCAGCTCGAGGAACTGGGCATCCCGGTGCGCTCGCCCTACGCGGAAGCCAACGTGCCCGCCGACGCGGACCTGGTCGTGATCGGGAACGCGCTCTCGCGCGGCAACCCCGAGGTCGAGATCGTCCTCGACCGCAGGCAGCGCATGGCCAGCCTGCCCCAGGTCCTGGCCGAGGAGATCATCCGCGGCCACGAGTCGCTGGTGGTGGCGGGCACGCACGGCAAGACGACCACCACGAGCATGCTCGCCTTCCTGCTCGACCAGGCCGGTCTCGATCCGTCGTTCCTCATCGGCGGCGTGCCCGCGGACTTCGCGCGCAGCTATCGGATCGGCAACGGCAAGCACTTCGCGGTCGAAGGCGACGAATACGACTCCGCGTTCTTCGACAAGCGGCCCAAGTTCCTCCACTACCTGCCGGACGCCGTGGTGATCGGCAATCTCGAATACGACCACGCCGACATCTATCCCGATCTGGCGGCCGTACAGCTCGCGTTCGCGCGGCTCATCCAGTTGATCCCGAGGCGCGGCCTCCTCGTCGCCGGCATCGAGAGCGCGCCCCTGCGCGAGATCCTGCCCCGCGCGCTGTGCCGCGTGGAGACGTTTGCGCTGGGCGCCGCAGAAGCGGACTGGCGCGGCGAGGAAGCGGGACCGGCGGAGGACGGCGGATGGAGGTTCCGGCTGCGCCACGGAAGCCAGGACCTCGGCGAATACCGCGTCCAGCTTCCCGGCGAGCACAACGTCCGCAACGCCATCGCGGCCGTGGCCATGGCGAACGCCGCCGGGGTGTCACCGGAGAAGGCGCGCGAGATCCTCCCGCGCTTCCGCGGCGTCAAGCGGCGCCTCGAGATCAAGGGCAAGGCGCGCGGCGTGATCGTCTACGACGACTTCGCTCACCACCCGACCGCGGTGCGCGAGACGCTGCACGCGCTGCGCAAGGGAGCCTCGGGACAAGGCCGCCTCCTCGCCGTCTTCGAGCCCCGCTCCTACACCTCCCGCACGCGCGTCTTCCAGGAGGATTTCGCCCAGGCCTTCGCGGGAGCGGACGCGGTCGTGGTGGCGGCGGCCCACATGCCGGGCAAAGTGCCGGAGAGCCAGCGTCTCTCCGAGACCGACCTCGTCCAGGCCATGAAGGCGCGAGGACAGGACTCCCGGTTCATCGGGTCCGTGGACGACATCGTGACCCACCTGGCCCGCGAGCTCCGCGACGGGGACCGGGTGGTCATCCTCTCCAACGGCGGCTTCGGGGGCATCCACGGGAAGCTCCTGGCCGCCCTGGGCGCGCCCGCCTCCGTCCCTCGATAACGAAAAGCGCTCATCCAGGGCACTGGATGGTGGCAACTCCGGCCCTCTCTGTGGTATAGCTCTGCGTCCCGCGAGCCGAAAAACAGGTCCTATGTCACTTCAAGGAGGCCGCCCATGAGCCGTTGGCGCGTGAATCGATGGGTCGTGGCGCTTGGATTGGTCCTCGCCGCCGCCCTGCCCGCCCAGGCCCAGCAGAGGACCGGGAGCACGGTATCCGGCTCGGTCGTGGACGAGTCCGGCGCCATCCTGCCCGGCGCGAACGTCCAGATCCAGGGTCCTGGCGTCAATCGCTTCCAGACGACGGGTCCCGAAGGGACATTCACCTTCACCGTCGTGCCCGCCGGCACCTACAAGGTGACGGCGAACCTCGGCGGGTTCGGGCCGGGGACGAAGGACGTGACCGTGCCCGGCACCGGCACGGTCACGGTCCCCGCGATCACGCTGAAGGTGGCCGTGCACGGTGAGGAGGTGGTCGTCACCGCCACCCGCGCGGAGACTTCGCTGGTCAACGCGCCCGCCACCATGACCGTCATCGGCAACGACGTGATCGAGACGTCGCCCGCGCAGAACTTCGGCGACCTCCTGCGCGGAGTCCCCGGCCTCAACGTCATCCAGATGTCCGCGCGCGACGTCAACATGACCAGCCGCCAGGGCACCTCCACCCTCTCGAACTCCCAGCTCGCCATCCTCGACGGCCGGTCCATCTACCTCGACTTCTTCGGGCTGATCCTCTGGGACTTCGTGCCCACCAATCCCGAGGAGATCAAGCAGATCGAAGTCGTACGCGGACCGGCCTCGGCGGTGTGGGGAGCGAACGCGCTCACCGGCGTCATCAACATCATCACCAAGACGCCGCGCGAAGCTGCCGGCACGACCCTCACCCTCACCGGCGGTGGCTTCACGCGCGACGCGGGCTCCACGACCGGAGAGGACACCGGTGCGCTGTGGGGAGGTGGGATCACCCATGCCGGAGCGCCCAACGACACCTGGTCCTACCGGCTCACCGCGGGCTACTTCAAGTCCGACGCCTATCCGCGCCCGACGGGCTTCGTCCCGGGCGACATCACGGGTACGACCTGTACCCAGGTCGGCCATCCGCTCGACCCCTCGTTCAAGACGGGCTGCGGCGTCTATCCCCCGGACCGCGGCGCCGTGCGGCCCGGCGACCAGGCCTACCAGAACCGGGGCACCAGCCAGCCCAAGTTCGACGGGCGCCTGGACCAGGAGCTGCACAACGGCGGCCGCATCACCTACAGTGGCGGCTATGCGGGCACGGAGGGCATCGTCCACACCGGCATCGGTCCCTTCGACCTGCAGAGCGGGTCCTACCTGGCGTACGGCCGCGTCGCCTACGCGAAGAGCGGGCTGAAGGTGGCCGCCTTCGGGAACTTCCTCGACGGAGACGCCCCCAACCTCCTCTCCGTGGACGCGCGCACGGGCCAGCCCCTGCAGCTCACGTTCAAGACGCAGACCTACGACCTCGAGGTGGGGAACACGAACGTCATCGGCGGGAACAACATCCTGACCTACGGCGGCAACGCGCGGCGGAACGCGTTCGACCTCTCCATCGCGCCCACCGCGGAAGACCGGAACGAGTTCGGGGCCTACATCCAGGACGAGATCTTCTTCGGCCAGTTCCGCTTCAACGTCGGCGGCCGCGTGGACAAGTTCGGCAACATCGACAAGGCCGTGTTCTCCCCGCGCGTGACCGCGATGTTCAAGCCCCTGCAGTCGCACGCCTTCCGCGCGTCCTTCAACCGCGCCTTCCGCTCGCCGTCCGCGATCAACAACTTCCTCGACGTGGCGACGATCACGGGCACGTTCCCGCTCGGCGCCGTCGATCCGCGCCTGGGCGCGGCCACGTTCCCCGTCATCACGCGTTCGGTGGGCAGCGACGTGCCGCAGATCAACGAGCCGAACGGACACTCCCTGAAGGAGGAGTCGCTCACCGCCTACGAGATCGGCTACACGGGCACCTTCGCGAACCGCACCACGGTGGGCCTCGCGTATTACATCAACGACACGGAAGACAACATCAACTTCATCACGGACCTCTGCCGCAAGCGTTACACCGCGGCGAACCCGCCCCCGGGCTGGCCGCTGCCGCCGGTGGTGCTGGAGCTGCTGTTCCAGACGCGCGGCATCTGCCTGCCCGCGGAGTTCACCTACTCGAACCTCGGCAAGCTGCGGAACAAGGGCCTCGAGGTCTCCATCGACCACAGCTTCAACCGCTCGCTGAGCGCTTTCGCGAACTACTCGTGGCAGGACGACCCCGAGGCCAAGGACAGCAACACGCCCGCGTCCGAGATCGGCCTGCCTCCGCATCACCGGTTCAACGCCGGGGTCAACGTCAATCAGCGACGGTTCTTCGGCAGCCTGTCCGTCAATTACACGTCGGAGGCGTTCTGGACGGACGTCCTCGGCGCTTCCTTCAACGGCGCCACCGATTCCTTCACGATGGTGAACGCGACCGTGGGCTGGAAGTGGCTGGACGGCAAGCTGAGCACGGCTTTGAAGGGTACGAACATCCTCAACGACGACAACTTCCAGGGCGGGATCCAGCAGCACAACTTCGGCGACATCATCACCCGCACCGTCGTGGGCGAGGTGCGCTACCGGTTCTAGCGTTCCGCGGCTCGGGGGGGCGACCGGCGTGGATCGCCCTCCCCCGGACCGCCATCGCCGCCCTCGCCCGCCCTGGGGCGGGCGTCCTCTCCGGCGGGCCGGATGGACCGCGCCCCTTGGCATACCCGCCTGGTCCTTTGCGGAGTGACTGCCATCACCGCGCCCATTTCGGGGCCGCGGACAGTCGGACCTGACTCGGCCCGCGTCCCGGCGACACTGTGCGCGTTGCCCGAGCGCCCCACGGACCTCGACGCCCGTGTCCGCCTCGTCTGGAAAGCGGTGACGTGGATCCAGCGGGGGAAGGTCGATCCCGCTCTCGGCCTGCTGGAGACCCTGGAAGGGCCGGACCTCGACGAGTGGTCCGCGGCCGTGGTGCGCGGAACGGCCTCGCTGCGCGTGGCCGAAGCGCACCTGACGCAAGCGGTGGCGCTGGAGCAGGACGGCCACACGGAAGCCGCGTCCATCGAATGGACCCAGGCCACGCAGGCCTGCCGCGATGCGCTCGGCGACGTGACCCTGGGCCTGACCCATCGAACGGGCGACATGGTCCTGTGTCTGCCCGATCCGTGGCTCCACGTCGTCGACGGGTTCCAGGAGCACCTGGACGGCGAGCACCGCCGCGTGGTACATCCCACGAAGCGGACCGCATGACGACGCCTTTGGATGTGCTCGCGCACTGGCCCTCGCTGGAAGCGATGCCCCAGGAGTTGCGCGCCGCGGCCGGCAAGATGTCGGCGGAAGCCGCCCGCACGCCCCCGGCGGACGGCGGATTCAGCCTCGTCGAGCAGGCCTGGCACCTCGCGGACCTCGAGAGGGAGGGCTACGGAGAGCGGATCCGGCGTCTCCTGGCCGAGGAGGATCCGGCCCTGCCCGATTACGACGGGGCGCGCGTGGCGGCGGAGAGGAACTACCGCACGCTATCGCTGGTGGAAGGGATCGCCGCCTTCTCGGCGGCACGCACGGCGAACCTGGCACGGCTGCGTTCCGTCCCAGAGGCGGCTTGGGGACGCGCCGGTCACCAGGAAGGCGTCGGCCGCGTCACCCTGCGCGACGTCCCCCGCATGATGCACGAGCACGACGACTCCCACCGCGCGGAGATCGCGGCCCTGCTCGCCGGTCAGCCCATTCCTCGCGACCCCGTCTCCGCGTAACCCGTCCGCTATCCGTCCGGGGACGGATAGACGGTTCGCACCGATCGCCGGGCGAGGGCAAGCAGCGAGGAGGCGATTTACTCGCCGACGAGCGGCATGGGGGTAGGCCGAAGGCCGCAGGGGGGTGCATTCACCGAGGGTGGAGCACCCCCCCTGATCGACTAGAAGAGGGTATAGATGAACGGGGCGACGGCGGACCCGGACGTGAACACCACGAGCAGGCCGAGCAAGGCCAGCATCACCACGATGGGGCCGAGCCACCATTTCTTGCGAACACGCATGAACGACCACAGCTCGCCGATGATGCCCAGCTTCTCGCGTGATTCTTCGAATGCCATCAGTTCCTCAGCTCAATCCAGCTCGAACAATGTCCGCCAGTCTACGTCCTCGCGCAACGCCGGCTGGTCCTTCTTGTCGAGAAGGTAGGGTCCGAGCACGAGCTGGTCCATGTTCGTCCGCATGAAGCACAGGTAGGCGTCGCCGGGCGTGCACACGATGGGCTCCCCGCGCACGTTGAAGGACGTGTTGATCACGATGGGGACGCCGGTGATCTTCTCGAACTCTGCGATGAGGTCGTAATAGAGGGGGCTCTCGTCGCGGGTCACCGTCTGCAGGCGGGCCGAGTTGTCGACGTGGGTGACGGCGGGGATCGTGCGCTTGCCCTCGCGCACCTGCGCGACCAGCAGCATGTAGGGGCTGTCCACGTTCGTCTCGAACCACTCCGAGGCCTTGTCGGCGAGGACGGAGGGCGCGAACGGGCGGAAGCCCTCGCGGAACTTGATCTTCATGTTGAGGGTGTCGCGCATCTTGGGGTCGCGCGGATCGCCCAGGATGCTGCGGCCGCCCAGGGCGCGCGGTCCGAACTCCATGCGTCCCTGGAACCAGCCGATCACGTTGCCTTCCGAGAGGAGGCGCGCCGTGGTCTTCAGGAGCTCTTCGCGGGGGAGCGCCTTGTAGGGCACGCCGCGGGAATCCAGGTAGGCCTTGATCTCCTCGTCCTTGTAGTCGGGCCCGAGGTAGGCGTGTGTCCATCCCGCGGTGCGCGGACGCTTGTGCAGCGTGTTGTAGATGTAGTGAGCCACCCCGACCGCGCCCCCGGCGTCGCCGGCCGCGGGCTGCACGAAGAGGTTCCTCATCGGCGTCTCGCGCACCACCCGGCCGTTGGCCACGCAGTTGAGGGCCACTCCGCCCGCCATGCAGAGGTTCGTGAGGCCGGTCTCCTTGTGGATGTAGTTGACCATCCGCAGGACGACTTCCTCGCACACCTTCTGCACGGAGGCCGCGATGTCGAACTCGCGCTCTGCCATCCACGTCTCCGCCTTGCGCGGCGGGCCCCCGAAGAACTCGGAGAAGAGGCCGTTCGTCATGGTGAGCCCGTAGTCGTAGGAGAAGTACTTCATGTCCAGCTTGAACGAGCCGTCTTCGTTCAGGTGGACCATCTCTTTCATGATCCGGTCGAAGTGGACGGGCTTGCCGTACGGGGCGAGGCCCATGACCTTGTATTCGGCGCTGTTGACCTTGAACCCGAGGTAATACGTGAACGCGCTGTAGAGGAGGCCCAGGCTGTGCGGGAAGCGGATCTCCTTGAAGAGCGTGACGTCGGTGCCCTTGCCCACCCCGAAGCTGGCCGTGGCCCACTCGCCGACGCCGTCCACGGTGAGGATGGCCGCCTCCTCGAAGGGCGAGACGAGGAAGCAGGACGCGGCGTGGCTCATGTGGTGTTCCGCGAACAGGATCGGACCCTTGTAGGGCCGCAGCTCCTTGCGGATCATCGACGGGACCCAGAGCTTCTCCTTGATCCAGACGGGCATCGCCTTGCGGAACGAGCCGAACGACCTCGGGAAGGTCGCGATGTACGTGGTGAGCATCCGCTCGAACTTGAGGAGCGGCTTGTCGTAGAACCCGACCGCGTCGAGCTGCTCGGGCCCGATCCCGCCCTCGCGCAGCACGTATTTGACGGCGCGCGCAGGGAAGCCGGCGTCGTGCTTCTTGCGCGAGAGGCGCTCCTCCTGGCAGGCCGCGACGATCACGCCGTCCTTCAGGAGGGCAGCCGCGGAGTCGTGGTAGTAGGCGCTGAGGCCGAGGACGTATTCGCTCAAAACTGGTGCCTCGAGGCGGCCATGGGGCCGAGCGGGTTGGGCTCGTGCGTCCGCCAGAACGACGGCTCCGGGCGGAGGCGGCGGTCGAGCAGGTCCTTGCCCAGGAGCCTCATGCAGACCCAGATGCCGGCCACGGACACGAAATAGACGACGGACAGGATGATCGCGCTCCAGAAGGCCCCGATGCCCTCGAAGAAGGCCGTCCACTTCTTGTAGAGCGGCGTCCCCCGCGCGAACCGGCGCAGGATCAGCTCCACCACGAACATCGTCGTGGCGATGACGAGCAGGGCCTGCTTGTAGGTGGGCAGGCCGGCGAACCAATGGCCGACCCGGCCCCACACCTCGGACACGCCTACTAGAAGGGCAAACCTCATGAAAACAAACCACAATCATAGGTGTTGCGTGCGCCCGCGGTCAAGGCGGCTGCTACTCTCGTCTACATGGCCCTGGCCCCCGCGGATGGCGCGTCCACCGAAGCCCCACACGCTCCCGAGCTCGATCCGCGCGAGAAGAAGGAGGCCGAGGAACGCACCACCGTCAGCGCCTCCGTCATCCACGAGGCCGTCCGCAAGCAAGGGGAGCTTGAGCTGGAGCGCCCTCCCTCCGCATTGGCCTGGTCCGGACTGGCCGCCGGCCTCTCCATGGGCTTCTCGTTCGCGGCGGAGGCGCTCCTCGCCTTCCACCTACCCGACCGGCCCTGGCGGCCCCTGGTGGCCGAGCTCGGATACACCGTCGGCTTCCTGATCGTCATCTTGGCCCGCCAGCAGCTCTTCACCGAGAACACGCTGACGCCGGTCATCCCGCTCCTCGCCCGGCGTGACGGCAAGACGGCGGTCGCGGTGGCGCGGCTGTGGTCGATCGTGCTGGTTGCGAACCTCGTCGGGACGATCGCGATGGGCGCGCTGTTCGCGCTCGTGGACGTCCTGCCCGCGGAGGTGAGGCCGGCGCTGACCGCCGTGGCCGTTCACGCCGAGGGCGCCAGCTTCGGCGACTCCATGCTCAAGGGCGTGTTCGCGGGATGGCTGATCGCGCTGCTCGCGTGGATCCTCGGCGGATCGCGTGAGCTGCCCGTGGCCGTGATCGTGGCCCTCACGTACCTGATCGGCCTCGGCCGCTTCAACCATGTGGTGGCCGGCTCGGTGGACGCGGCCTACCTCGTAGCCGCGGGCCTGCGCCCGTTCGAGTACTACGCCTTCGGCTTCTTCCTCCCCACCCTCATCGGGAACCTGATCGGCGGAGTCGCGTTGGTGGCCGCGCTCAACCATAGCCAGGTGGTCTCGGGGAGCGGCCCGAAGGATCCCTCTCTGGGAGTCTCCTAACGGAGCGCCTGAGTCGGGTCGGTCCGCGTCGAACGATGAGCGGGAATGTACGCGGCGATCAGCCCCACCACGACGAGAGTGGCTGCGACCACGGCGAAGGTCGCGGGATCGGTCGCACTGACGCCGTAGACCGAGCTGCGGATGAGCCGCGTCAGGGCGGCGGCGGCGAGCGTACCCACGACCGTGCCCACCAGGATGGGACGCATGCCCTGCCAGGCGACGAGGCGCAGGATGTCGCGCGCGGTAGCGCCCAGGGCGAGGCGCACGCTGATCTCGTGCGTCCGCGACGCGGCGAAATAGGCGATGACGCCGTAGATGCCCACCGCGGCCAGGAGCAGGCCGATTCCGCCCGCGGCGGCCAGCAGGAGCGTGTGGAAGCGCGTGACGGCGATGGATGCGCGCATCCGGCCCTCCATGGTGGCGATGTCGTACAGGGGAACATCGGGATCGACGGTGCGGACGGCCGCGCGCATACTGGCCGTGAGCGCGGTGGGATCGCCGCCCTCGCTGCGAGCGACGATCGTCATCGTGCGCCGAGTCCAGTCCCACGCCTCCGCGGGCACCTGGGTGATGGGCAGATAGAACTCGGGGCCGGCTTCGCGAGTGGGTCCTCCGGACCGGACGTCGCCCACGACGCCGACCACCGTCTTCCAGCGGGGGTCGTCGGGCGTGCCCTCGCAGCAGGCGATCCGCTTGCCGATGGGGTCCTGACCCGGCCAGGCCGCCCGGGCCAGGGCCTCCGACACGACCATGACGCGCGGTGCGCCCGCGAAGTCGTCGGCGACGAGGAGGCGGCCACGCCGGAGCGGAATGCCGAGCGTGGCGAAGTACCCGGGCGTGACCATCCGGAGGCGCGCGTTGATCGCGTTCTTCAGCTCCCGGGTCCGCCCCTCCGGGATCAGCCCGTTCGAGTTCCCGCCCGGGCCCATGGGCGCTTGCGACGTCACCGCCGCTCCGCGCACGCCGGGTGCCTGCTGCAAGTGCTCGACCACCTGCTCGAACGCGCGCGCGACCTCGGCCGCCCCTTCCCGATAGGCGCGAGGAGGCAGCGACAGGCGGGCGGTGATCAGGCCGTGCGGATCGAAGCCGGGATCGACGCGCTGCAAGTAGAAGGCGCTGCGGATGAGCAGGCCCGCTCCCGCCAGCAGGGTCAGGGCCAGCGCCACTTCGCCCACGATGAGCAGGGTGCGAACGCGGTCGCGGACGACACCGGCCGACGTGCGGCCCCCGTCGCGCAGGACGCCTTGCAGGTCGGTGCGCGCGGCGCGCCAGGCCGGAGCCATCCCGAACAGGAAGCTGCTCAGGAGGGCGGCACCGACGGCGAAGGCCAGCACCGGCCCGTCGATCCGTGTCTGCTCCAGGCGCGGGATCTCCGAGGGGCTGGCCGCGACGAGCACATGGATGGCCCCCCAGGCCAGCGCGAGGCCGGCGGCGGCGGAGAGGAGGCCGAGCACGGCGCTCTCGGTCAGGAGCTGCCGCACCAGGCGGCCGCGCCCGGCGCCGATGGCGGCGCGGATGCCGATCTCCTTTGCGCGCACGGCTCCCCGGGCCAGCAGCAGGTTGGCCACGTTGCCGCAGGCGATGAGGAGGACGAGGGCGACGCCGCCCAGGGTCACGAACAGCTTCTCGCGGCTGTCGCCGATGATCACGTCCGACACGAGCCGGAGGTGGATCCCGCGGCCCTGGTTGTCCCGCGGGTACTCGCGAGCGAGGACCTGGGCGAGCCCGTCCACCTCGGCCTGCGCGCGCGCCAGGGTGAGGCCCGGCTTCAGGAGACCCACCACGGTCAGGTAGTGCTCGTCGTGCATGGCCTTGCGCTCCGGGGTGAAGGCCACGGGCACCCAGAGCTCCTCTCCGCCGAGGAGGGGATCGAAGGCGGAGGGCAGGATCCCCAGCACGATGTGCGGGCGCCCGCTCAAGCGGATCTGGCGGCCCAGGATGCCGGGATCGGATCCGAAGCGCCGCGCCCACAGCCCCTGGCCCAGCACGACCACGTCTGCCCGCCCAGGCTGGTCCTCGGCCGCGTCGAACGTGCGGCCGAGGAGGGGACGCGCGCCGAACACCGCGAAGTAGTTCCAGGTGACGCGCGCGCCCAGGACGCGCTCCGGCACGTCCGCCTCGGCCAGGTTGAAGCTGTCCCAGTGCACGGCCGCGAGCGGGTCGAATCCCGTGCCGCGCTGCTGCCAGTCGACGTAGTTTCCCGCGGAAACCCCGCCGTCCTGGTCCTGCCAGCGCTCGGAGACGAGGACCGTCCGCTCCGGATGGGCGAAGTCGAAGCGCCGCAGCACGACCGCCTCCACCGCGCTGAAGATCGCGGTCGTGGGACCGATCCCGAGGGCGAGGGTCAGGACGGCCACGGCGGTGAACCCCGGCGCGCGCGCGAGCTGGCGCAGGGCGAAGCGCGCGTCCTGCGCCGCCTCCGCGACGTATTCGACACGCCTGGCCTCTCTGTCTCGCTGCTTTCCCAGCACGGAGCACTCCTTCCGGACCTCGTCGAGATCGCCGAAACGGCGTCGCGCTTCCTCGCCCGCGGCCGAGGGGCTCGAGCCGGATGCGATCAGCTCGCGCGTGCGCATCTCCAGGTGGAACGCCAGCTCGTCGTCGACCTCGCGCTCGACGCTCGCCCGGCCGAGGAGCGAGCGGAATTGGCGCCCGAGACCGTCCTTCACCGATGGCCCCTCCCGATCATCGGATCAGGCGGGCAGGAGCACGTTGGAGACGACGGAGACGAAGGCCTTCCACTCCGCGGTCTCCCGTCGCAGCTGCTCGCGCCCGTCCCGCGTCAGGCGATAGAACTTCGCCTTCCGCCCGAGCTCCGAATCGCCCCATTCGGCCTCGATCCAGCCGCGCTTCTCCATGCGGTACAGGGCGGGGTAGAGCGACCCCTCCTCCACGCTCAGGGCGTCGCCGCTCTTCTCCTCGAGCCATTTCGCGATCGCGTAGCCGTGGCGGGGGCCGCCGCTGAGGGTCTTGAGGATGAGCGCGTCCAGGGTCCCGTAGAGGCGGTCCTTCTTCACCGTGGCCATGTCTCTCCTCACCCAGACCGTCTGGGTAAAGATAGGCCGCGAGGCCTAGACTGTCAAGGCCTCGTTCTCAGTCCACGGGATACCGCACCGTGACCTGGAGGCGATACGACGGGTCCGCGGTCACGTGCATGGGGATGCGCACACGCACGCGCTCGTGCGCCCGCAACGCGACGTCCTGGTGCGCGCGGTCGACCACTTCGCGGTCCGAATGCAGCGTGGCCTCCACCTGGACCTCGCCTTCTCCGCCGCCGGCGTTCTCCACCACCGCCTCGACGACGGACTCACCGGCCGCGGACGGGCGGAGGCTGGAGGACACCACCGCCGGCCGGGGGCCCCGGCAGGCGCCGGCCGCGAGCGCGAGGAGCGCAAGGGCGGCGGCGCGACCCCTCACTTGCTGGGCACCCAGGGCGGGAAAAGGACGACCCAGACCACGGCGATGAGAGCGGCCAGCACCATCAGCGTCGCGCACCCCAGGCTGGCCACGGGGTCGGCCCGGCTCTCGCTGCGATGGATTTGCACGAACGCGAGAGGCTCCGGGACCAGGGGGATGGAGAACTCTGCCGCATAGTCGACGTCCCGCATGAGGGCGGCCTCGCGGAGGTGCGGCGTGGCTTCGTCGAAAACGGCGCGCAGGCGCGCCATTCCGTCGTCGTCGACGACGGCGGTGGGCCAAAGGGGGCCCTTCTCGAGCGCTTGCGCCAAGCGCCCGAACGCGTGCGCCTGCGACCGGTAGACCTCGGCCTCGGACCTGTCCACGTTGGCCCAGAGAACGATGCCGAGGGGGCTGCCGTGCGCCCCTCTTTTCGCCACTTCCGAAAGGACGGCGGTCGCCAGCTCGAACACGGGGCCGGCGATGGAGTCCGGAGCATTCTCGAGCTGAAGCTCGACGCCCTGGACGCGGAGGTGGCCCAAGCGGCCGAACCCGTCCTCGAGCGAGAGCTCCAGGACATCGTCCGGTCCGGACACCCAGAGGTTCAGCAGGGCCAGCGTCCGCTCTTCGCGGTGGGGCGCCACGGCGTGGGCCTGGATCCATCGCTGCCGGCGGTCGGCGGGAAGGACACGCAGCCCCAGGAGCGTGATCGCGCCCAGCGTCGAGGCGCCCGTCGTGATGAGCAGGACCGTGACGAACGCGGCGAAGAACAGGAGGAGCAGTGTCTCCACGTTGCTGCGTTGGGCCAGGGTGACGAGGAGCTTGATGCGCAGCACGAGGAGCGCGAGGAGCGCGAGGCAGGCGGTGGCGAGGACGACGTGGATGACGGCGAGGATCGTCGTGCGTCGGCGGAGGTCGCCCACGTCCTGGACCGGCGACTCCATGACGTCCCACAGCTTCATCGGTCGCGCCGCGTCATCGTCCTGACGATGCCACAGCGGGCGGGGCCGCGGAGCGGGATCGGCTCCGATTGCCTCTGCTAGACTCGGCGCTCATGCCCGACCTGAACATCCTCGTCTTCCTTCGCCCCAACGACCCCGGCCTGCCTGCCCTCCCGCGCATGCCCAGCGGCACACGGGCCCTGGTCGCGCACAACGTCGAGGACGCGCTGGCCCTCGCCCCCCAGGCCGACGCCATGCTCGTCGCCACCGGCAATGCCGCGGCCCTCGAGCGGATCTGGCGGGCCGCCCCGCGCCTGCGCTGGATCCACACGCGGCCGGCGGGAGTGGACCACCTGCTCTTCGCGGACCTCGTCCAGAGCCCGATCCCGATGACGAACTCGCGCGGTGTGTTCAGCTCCTCGCTTGCGGAGTTCGCGGTCTTCGGCCTCCTCTTCTTCCTGAAGAGCACGCGTCTGCTGCTGCGCAACCAGCAGCTCGCGAAGTGGGCGCACTACGAGCCGGGTGCGCTGCGGGGACAGGCGGTGGGGATCGTGGGCCTGGGCGACATCGGCCGCGCCTGTGCGACCGTGATCCGGCCTTTCGGCGCGCGCATCGTGGGCCTGCGCCGCTCGGGGCGGCCCGATCCGGTCGCGGACGAAGTCATGCCCGCGGACCGGATCCTGGACATGGTGGCGAGCGTAGACCACGTCGTGGTGGCCACGCCGCTCACCGAGGAGACGCACCACCTCATCGGGGACCGCGTGCTGGGGGCGATGCGCCCGGGGGCCATCCTCGTGAACGTCGGCCGCGGAAAGGTCGTGGACGAGACGGCGCTGCTGGCCGCCCTCGATCAGGGCCGTCTGAGCGGCGCGGCCCTGGACGTCTTCGAGCAGGAGCCGCTGCCGCCCGACCATCCGTTCTGGCGCATGGAGAACGTGCTCATCTCGCCGCACACGGCCGACCACACGAAGGACTGGGAGGCCAACACCATGGAGCCGTTCCTCGACAACGTGCGCCGCTTCCGCGACGGGGAGCCGCTGCTCAATCCCGTCGACAAGCGGCTCGGCTACTAGGAGAGCCGGCGCACGCGGTCCGCGACCTCCGCCCCGAACCTCTCGATGTAACCCTTCGCGTAGGCCAGCGGGTCGAGAGAGTCGCTCTGGACGAGAGGCGTCAGGTCCATGGCGAAGGTCAGGGCCACGGTGGCGTCGAGGCTGTGCGACTGGTGATAGGTCGCGTGGGCGCGATAGCGGCCGGAGGTGGCCAGGTCGTAGCGCTTGCCGCCCGTGATCTGCGAGTCGAACACGCCGAGCAGAGCAGTGGTCAGCGCCTCGCGGTCCTGCACGTCGAGGGCGACCTTGTCCGGATCGCACATCCAATCGAGGTCGCGCCACACCTCGCCGCCCAGGACCCGCGCCGGCCGCTGGTCCGAGGGCAGCGCGCGGCAGGCCGCGATCACGCGTAGGGCCGTGCCCACGTGCGTGTCGTGTTTGTCGGCCAGGTTGTGCGTGTACACGATCCGGGGACGGGCGGCGGACAGGATCGCGGCGAGGTCGGCCACGATGGGCGGGGCCTTGGGCGTCTTGACGTCCCCGCTCGTGTAGTCGAGCAGGACCACGGCCGAGTAGTCGCCCACCATCCCCGCCTTCTTCTGCTCCGTCTTGCGCACGGCGCGCATCTGGTCGTCCGTGAAATCGGCGTAGGGGCCGGAGCGGGCGGACCCGGCGCCGTCGGTGACCACCACGGCCGTGAACCACTGGTCGCGGCGGCCGTAGCAGTCCAGGATGCCGCGCTGGGCCAGGATCTCGACGTCGTCCTGATGCGCGCCGATGCCCATGTGCGTCGTGCGGCGGAGCGCCTCCGGCGGCGCCTGGCCATCCGGCACCCAGATCTCGGCCCCCGGCCGGTTCAGCTTCATGAAGTCGTGCTCCTCCTGGCGGCCCGCCTCGCCTCCAGCCCCTGCCGGATCCTAGCTTCTTTCTTTTCCTTCATCCCGGGCAGCGTCCGGAAGCGCCCGTCCGCGATCGCGGCTTCGAGGTCTTCGGCCGAGCGTACCCCGAGCTCGCGGAACACGAGGCTCACCCCCTTGGGACCGAGGCCGGGCACCTTCAAGAGGTCGAGCAGGCTGCGCGGGATCTCCGTCAGCAGCTCGTCGTGATACGCGCAGCGGCCGGTCCCGACCAGCTCGCGCAGCTTGGCCGCGATGCCGCCGCCCACGCCCGGGATCGCGCCGAGGTCGTCGCCGCGGCGGATCATCTCCGCCACGTCCTCGCCGTGGCTCCCGACGGACTCCGCGCTCAAACGGTACGAGCGGATGCGGAAGAAGCTCTCGCCCTTGATCTCGAGGGCCTCCGCGATGTCCTGCAGGACGCGGGCGAGGGAGGCGTTGTCCATGGCCCTGACGCCCGCGCCGATCAGGAGGCGGGGCGCGCCGCCACGTCCGCGGGAAGGGAGACGGTGAACGTCGTGCCGCGGCCGACCTCGCTGTCGATCCGGATCTGCCCCCCGTGCTCTTCGACGATCTTGCGCGTGATCGACATCCCCAGGCCGATGCCGCGCGGCTTGCCGTGGGTGAAGAAGGGCTCGTAGATGCGCGCCTGCAGGTCCTCCGGGATGCCGTGCCCGTCGTCGGCGAGGTCGATCTCGACGTGTGCGTTCCGTCCCCGCGAGCGCACGAGGAAGGTGCCGCCCGGCTCCATGGCGTCGAGGGCGTTGCTCGCGATGTTGATCATCGCGCGCAGCATGCGGTCCACGTCCACGGTGACGGCGCCCGCGTAGGCGAGGTCCTGCGCGAATCGGATCCCGCGGCTCTGGAGGTCGGGCTCCAAGACCCGCTGCAGCTTGGCCACGAGCTCCTCCAGGGAGACCGACTGGCGGCGGAGGCGCGTGGGGCTTCCGCGCGTGAACTCGAGGATCTCGTCGATCATCCCGTTGAGGCGGTCCGTCTCCTCGACCACGAGGTGCGCGCACTGGCGGCGCCGATCGGGGCCGAGGTCCATCTCCTCGATCATGGCCGCATAGCCACGGATCGCGGTCATGGGGTTGCGGAAATCGTGGACGATCGTGGAGATCATCCGCCCGATGGTGGAGAGCCGCTCGGACTCCAGGCGCTCCTCGAGGAGCTGGATGTTGCGAAGCGTGGCCGCGGCCTGGCCGGCCAGGATGGCCAGCAGGCCCTCCACCTCCGGCGAGGGCTGGGGACCGCCCTCGAGGAAGATCCACCCGAGCAGCGTGCCGCCGTGAGCTACAGAGACGGCGCGGGTTCCCGCGGGGAGCGCAGAGGGCAGGCCCACTGATCCTTCGCTTCGCCGCCGGCCGAGCTCGACCTCGAGCGCCTTGCGCACCTCGATCGTGAACGGAGCGGCCGCGGGCGAAGACCACCAGGGCCGGTCGCGCGAGCCGATCTGCGCCACGGCCTGGGCGTGGGGGGCGCCCACGAAGACGCCGGCCGCTTCCGCGACGAGGCCGAGGACGCCTTCCGAGTGGAGCGCCTCGGCCAGCCCAAGGCCGGCCTCGCTCAGCCGCTGCAGGTCGCGGCTGCGGCGCTCCAGGCGGTGATGCTCGTCCCGGATGCGGCGGACCATCACGTCGAAGCGCTCGGCCAGATCCTCGATCTCGTCCCCGCTGCGCACTTGGAGGGGCGTGTCCAGGTCGCCGTCGGCGGCGCGCACGGCGCCCGCGACGAGCTCGGAGAGGGGGCGCGTGATCCGGCGCGCCAGCACGAAGGATCCCAGGACGCCGAGCGCGACCGCGGCCGCGCCGACGCCGGCCAGGTCCAGGCGCATGTCGCCGATCTGGGCCTGCATCTCTTCGGTGGTGAAGACGAGCCGCACCGTGCCGAGCCTCTCCTTGCCGCTCTCCGAGAGCACGGGGACCGCCACGTCCAGGCCCGGCTCGAGCCCCGGCATCCCGTCCCGGCGCGAGAGCTGCGTAGCCATCACGAGATCGCGCTTGGTGAGTGCCAGCCCGAGGACCGCGGGGTCAGCGGGCAGGCTGCCCCGGCGTCCGGGGTGGTCGCTGTCCGCGGCCACGCGCCCTTCCCGGTCGAAGATGACGATCTCCGTGATCCCGTCGTCCTCCCGGGCGGCGTGCATCGCGTTCTGGGCCAGGACGGCGTGGTCGTCCCGCGCGAGGGCCGGCTGGGAGACGGCAGCCAGGCTGCGCGCCAGCGACAGGGCGCGCCCCTCCGCCTCCCGCGCGATGATTCGGCCCAGGTGCTGCTCGACGAGCAGGATCGTGAACGTCATCACGGCCACGACCAGCGACGTAAAGTACAGAAGGAAACGGGTCTGCAGCCGGACCCGCCGAGGCAGGCGGCCGGAGCCCGGAACGCGGCCGTCGGCGTCCGGCAAGGGCAAGAGCGGCCTAGTATAATCCCGCCAATGTCCGACATCCCGGACGAGGACCCGCCCGCCGAGCGCGAGCTACCGTCGGACTTCCTCCGCGGCCAGTTCCGTCAATGGATGGACGCCGCCGTGGCCGCGGGCAAGACCCGCGACCTCTTCGAGCTCGAGATGTGGCTGCGCAGCTTCGAGCGCTTCTTCCGTATCAAGAACCAGCCGCTTTCCGAGAAGGAGACGAAGCAGCTCGCCCTCCGGAACTGGTCCGAGGAGCTCAGGCTCGTCGACAACGTGATCCTGCGCACAGTGCAGCTCTGCACGTCGATCCTGACCGAAGACCAGGTGAACCTGGCCCGGTTCGACAAATACGTGGAGAGCTACCTCAAGAAGGACGACGTGGTCGACCCGTACATCGAGAAGCTCGTCCGCCAGTCGACTCCGGAGTCCGGGCTCAGCCTGCTGCGGGAGGCGCTCGAGGACCTCCACACGATCCTCATGGACCTGACGCGGCTGTCGCGCATTCCGTACGGGAGCTTCACCGCGGTGGGCAAGACCCTGCACCGGGAGATCCGGCGCAGCCACATCCTGGCCATGCTCATCGACAAGAAGTTCAAGCCCGTGCACGACCGCATCACGAGCCCCGCCCTCGCCACGACCATCCGCGCCATCGCGGAGCCGACGGAGCGCAAGCACGCGGCGCGCGTCTTCCTGGAGCTGTTCCGCCTCCTCCACTACCTCGACTACGCGGACCCGGCGCACACGGACGAGGACCAGCTCAAGAACACGATCCTCATCTTCTCGCTCACCACTTCCGAGACGCGGCTGCTCCTCACCTACCTCGAGCGGCGCGTGCTGAAGGCCCTCTCTCCGGATTCGCCGGCCTTCGCCCTCTACGACTCCTTCGTGTATTGCCTGCCCTTCGAGCTCAAGAAGGTCATCAACACGGAGCTGCTCGACATCTCGGTCACGCGGCAGCCGGACATCGTGCGGGCGCGCGTCGAGAACAGCCACGGCATCCTGAAGGACTGCTTCCAGCAGTCCGTGGTGCAGCTGGCCCAGGCCTTCGACGCCAAGGTCGAGGGCCGCGACATCTTCCCGGACTTCACGGCCAAGCTCGAGCAATCGGTGGGGCTGCGGGACAGCCTGGCTCGTCTCATCCGGGCCGTGCGGCAGTTCCAGGCCACGCGCGACGAATACCTGGCCGTGGCCATGAAGGAAGAGATCTCCGTCTTCTACGACCACAACATGAAGGACCTCATGTACCGGGACTGGTCGGGGTTCGAGCTGTTCTTCATCGAGATCCTCAAGTGCTCCAGCCTGCCCGCGCTGGCCCAGATCTCGCACCGCTTCGAGACCTTCCTCATGACGCTCTACCGCGAGGTCCAGAAGCGATCGATCCTGCAGAACGTGCCGGCCCCCGAGAACCTGCTAGGGGTCGAGAACACGGCGTAGGGACGGCCTCGCTGGCCCAACGAGTCGGCTAGCTTTTCAAGCAAGGGGGGGCACTCATGCCTCATCACGGTGGGCATTCGCGACCCCCCCTTGAACCCCCCTCGCGCGTCGCCGCTGCTGCGCAGCGCCGCCGCGCTCTACGTGCCCCTCGTTTCTTGTGACCCGCCTTTTCGATCTACAGCCCGGCGAGGGGCGCTCGGTCGGGCTCATGCTGGCGCACTCGTTCGCCATGGGCGCGGCGACCGTCTTCTTCGAGACGGCGGCGAGCGCCCTCTTCCTCGCCCGGTTCGGGGCCTCCGCCCTGCCTTACGTCTACGTCGCGGCTGCCCTCCTCAACACGGTCACGGGCGTCGTGTACGCGCGCGCGCAGAACCGCGTCCCCTTCCCGCGGCTCATGACCGGCACCCTCTGGTTCCTGCTCGTGAGCGTGGCCGCGCTGCGGGTCGGCCTGGCCCTGAGCGCCGCGGGCTGGCTGGTCTTCCTGCTCCTCGTCTGGTATCGCGCCCTCTCGATCCTCACCGACCTCGAGTACTGGGCGGTGGCGGCGCGCCTCTACGACTTGAGGCAGGCCAAGCGCCTGTTCGGCATCGTCGGCTCGGGCGAGGTGGTGGCGCGCATCGCCGGATCGTTTGCGGTGCCGCTGATCGTCCACGCCTTCGGCATCGCCAGCCTCGTCCTGCTCTCCGCGCTTGCGCTCGCCGCGTGCCTCGTCCTCGTCTCGTTCGTCCTGCGCGCGCTGCCCACGGCCGCGGAGCCGCCGCGGGTGGCCGGTGAGGCCGCCAGCGCGCGGCCGGGCCTGGGCGGGCTGCTGCGCGAGCCCTACCTGCGCGTCATCCTCCTGCTGGCCTTCTTCGGAGTCTTGGCCAAGTACCTCGTCGATTTCGCGTTCCTGGCCCAGATGCGCATGCGCTACGAGGACGCGACCAACCTGGCCACGTTCTTCGCGCTCTTCTCGGGCTTCTCGCAGGTGGCCAGCCTGCTCACGCGGGTGTTCGTCTCGGGCCGCCTTTTGTCCCGCTTCGGGGTGCGGGCTGGTCTCACCGTGCTGCCCGCCGCTCACGTGGCCTGCACCGCGCTGATCGTGGCGTCGGGACTCGTGCCGGGGGGGGCCGGCGTCGTCTTCTGGCTCGTCATCTCGAACCAGGCGATATACAAGACCCTCAAACATCCGATCGACAACCCGTCGTTCAAGGTCCTCTACCAGCCGCTGCGCCGGGACCAGCGCCTGGCCACGCAGATCACGGTCGAGACGCTGGTCACGCCCCTCACCATCGGCCTGGCCGGCGGACTGATGCTGCTCTTCAGCAAGGTCGTGCCGTTCGACCCGGTCGTGTTCGCCTGGCTCATGCTGGCCGTCTTCGGCGGCTGGGCGATCATGGCGAGAGACGCCGGCCAGGAATACGCGGCGGCGCTCGTGCGCGCGCTGAAGCGGCGCTTCACGGACGACGACGAGCCCTTCAGCTACGACGACGCCCGCAGCCTGGCCGTGCTGCACGAGACGCTCCGGACCGGCTCGCCCGAGGACATCCTCTTCGCGCTGGATCTGCTCGAGAAGGCGCGGGTGCCCGCTCTCGAGCCCACCGTGATCCACCTGGCCGATCACCCCAGTCCCGATGTGCGGAGGGCCGCGCTCCGCCGCCTCGAAGGCTCGGAGACGGCGGCCGCTCTCGAGCGGATTCGCGTCCACGCGCAGAGCGATCCCGTGCCCGCCGTGCGCTCCGCCGCCTTGCGCGCCGCCTGCCGGCGGGGTGGGACGGGCTCGATCGCGCTCGCCGTCGCCGCCCTGGACGATGCGAGCGCCGAGGTCCGGCGCGGCGCCTTGACCGGCCTCCTTGCCGCCGGGGAGGAGGCCGGCCGCGAACGTCTGTCCGTGCTGGCGGCATCGCCCCGCGCGTCCGACCGGGCCTGGGCGGGCCGCGTCGCGGGAGAGACCGCGGAGCGCGGATCGTCGGCGGTCCTCGCGCCGCTCCTCGGCGATCCGAGCCCGCTCGTGCGGCGTGCCGCCATCGCCGCCGCGGGACGGGCGCGCGACCCCCGGTTGTGGCCTGCGCTCGTGGACGCGCTCGGCGATCGCCGCTTCCGGGGCGCCGCCGCGGCCGCCCTCGTGCTCGGTGGGCCGGAGGTGGTGGACGTGGTGGCCGCTTGTCTCGACGCCGCCGCGGCGGCGTCGGTCGCTCGCGAAGCGGCGTGGGTGCTGGGCCGGATCGGCGGCGCGCGCGCTCAGGACGTCCTGCGGTCGCACCTCGACTATCCCGACCAGATCGTCCGCCTCGAGGTGCTCGAATCGCTGCGCCTCACGCGCTACGCGCCGCCGCCCGACTCCGAGGAGTCGGCCCTCGTCCGGCGGCAGCTGGACGCGGAGATGGACGACGCAGCCTGGACGGTCGGGGTCCTCCGCGACCTGCCACCCGAACCATCCCTTGCCGTCCTGAGGGCGGCCCTCGTGCGCGAGCTGGCCCGCAGCCGGCAGGCGATCCTGCTCCTCCTGTCCTTCCTGCACGACCCCGTCGCGATCCTGCGCGCGCGCGAGGGCCTCGCGCACGTCTCGAAGGAGAAGCGCGCGTACGCCCTGGAGGTCCTGGACGTCACGGTCGCGGCCGAGCTCAAGGCGCGCGTGCTCGCGCTATTGGAGGATGCGGGCGCCACGGTCGAGGGAGAGGGCCGGGGAGCGGAAGGGAAGACGGCGGGGGAGCGCGTGCAGGAAGTCGCGCTTCGGCCGCGGGCGCTGCTCTCCACGTGGACGACGGCGTGTGCGCTCCACGCGGCGGCGCATCTGGGAGGCGACGGCTGGGACGGCGTCCTGGACGCCGCGGCCAACGACGCGAGCGCGCTCGTACGGGAGACGGCGGCCTGGGCGCGGGCGCGGATACAGGACGGACTCGACGCCGGAGGAGGCGGGCGGATGCTGACGATCGAAAGGGTCATCTGTCTCAAGGCCGTGCCCATGTTCGCGGAGGTCTCGGACGAGATCCTCGCCGACGTGGCCGAGCTCCTGGGCGAGGTGGACTACGCGAAGGGCCAGGTCGTCTTCGAGAAGGGGGCGGAGGGGGACAGCCTCTACGTCGTCATCTCCGGCCGCGTGCGCGTCTACGACGGCGCGCGGCCGATCGTCGAGCTCGGGCCGAAGGAGATCTTCGGCGAGCTCGCCCTGCTCGATCCCGAGCCGCGCCTGGCGTCGATCGCCGCCGTCGAGGACACGCGCCTCTTCCGGCTGGACCGCGAGTCGTTCGCGGAGCTGATGGCGGGGAACATCGAGGTCGTGCGCGGCGTCCTGCACGTGTTGTGCGAGCGCCTGCGCGCGCACGGGGGATACGCGGGCGACCGCGCGACGCTGGACAGGGCGGGACGTTGAGGATAGAAAGCACCACGCCCGCCCCAACATCAGGAGGTCCGATGCCATCCGCGCCACGGTGCGCTCGCGCAGTCCTCGGGGTGATGCTCGTCGTCTTCCTGGCCCTGGCGCGCGTCGCCGCCGCCGACGAGGGGCAGGACAAGCCCCAGCCCGCACCGTCCCCGAGTCCCTCCGCCAGCCCCTCGCCCAGCCCGTCCCCCGCCCCTGCCCTCATCGGCCGCGGCGGCTCGGGACACGTCCTGTGGGAAGGCGAGAGCGGCAGCGTCGCCCTCCTCAACCGCGTGCAGGTCCGTTGGACGGACGAGATGCCGGACGATCGCCTCCAGCTCCCGGGGACAGAGGGCCCCGGATCGTCGAAGGGAAGCTTCCGCATCCGCCGCGCCAAGACGGAGCTGACGGGATGGGTCTGGCGCCGCGAGCTCACCTACGAGCTGCAGCTCAGCTGGGCCGGAGCAGAGCCGGGCACCAGCACCACGAGCCCGCTCGAAGACTTCATCCTCAACTGGGACGCCAGCAAGAACCAGCGGTTCCAGATCGCGGTCGGCCAGTTCAAGGTGCCGCTGGGACGGCAGGAGATGACCTCGTCCAATCGGCTCGAGTTCGCGGATCGCGACCTCCTCTCCGGCGAGTTCTCGCGCGGCCGTGACGTCGGCGTCCAGCTCTGGGGCCTGCTGGGCAAGGGGAAGGTGGAATACCGCGCGGGCATCTTCAACGGCAACCCCGCCGCCCGGCCCGAAAACGACAACGACAAGTACCAGTTCAACGCCCGCCTGATGTTCCAGCCCTTCGGCGACGCGCGTTACTCCGAGAGCGACTTCGAGTCCCGAAGCGGCAAGCCGCTGCTGGCCGTGGCCGGCCAATACGAGCGCAACAACCAGCACGGCTCCACGAACATCGACGACCTCGACACGCGCATCTTCGGTCTCGACGCCGTGTTCAAGTACCACGGCCTCTTCCTCTTCGCCGAATACTTCGCGAGGCACCGGACGCCCGAGACCTCGCCCGAGTTCGACTCGAACGGCTTCCATGCCCAGGCGGGCTATTTCCTGATCCGCGACCGCCTCGAGGTCGCGGCCCGCTGGGCCGGGTACGATCCCTCGGACCTCATCCCCGACAACGATCGCAAGGAGGTCGGAGGCGTCGTCAACTACTATTTCAACCGGCACAACCTGAAGCTCCAGGCCGATTTCCGGCAGATCGACGACGATGGCCGCGAGACGAAGAACCAGGAGCTCCGCGTGCAGGCCCAGGTCGTGTTCTAGGAGATTCGAATGCCCAGGTGGCCGGTGGCGGCGCTCGTGGCGTGCGCACTCGCAGGCGGAAGCGTTCACGCCGCCGACGTGGGCGCGAATGTCGTGGAAGCGTTGCGCGCGCGTCCGCGCGTGCGCGTGATCGTCGCCCTCCGGGAGCCCAGCGCCCCCGTGGCCAACCTGAGCCTGCGCAACGGCGAGGTCCAGGCCGTCCAGGGGCGGGTGCTCGACCGTCTCGCGGCCAGCGACTTCATCCTCACGCATCGCTGGGAGTCGCTCAACGCCTTCGCGGGAGAGGTCACGCTGGCGGGCCTGCGCGCGTTGATGGCGGATCCCGACGTGCTGATGGTGGACGAGGACCCGATCGCCTACATGGACCTCGCGGAGACGGCCGCCCTCATCCACGTCGACCAGGTGCGGGGCGCGGGCACGACGGGCAAGGGCGTGGTCGTGGCCGTGCTCGACACGGGTGTGGACACGCACCACCCGGACATCCGCGACGGCCTGGCCGCCGAGCAGTGCTTCTGCATCTCGGCCAGTGGCGCCGGCTGTTGCCCGAACGGCACGGCCGAGCAGTCGGGCGCGGGCGCGGCCGAAGACGACAACGGGCACGGCACCAACGTCACCGGCATCATCACTTCGGACGGCCGCGTGGCGCCCCCCGGAATCGCGCCCGATTCGATGGTGGTGGCGCTCAAGGTCCTGGACCGGACGGGCGCGGGGACCAGCGCCGGCATCCTCTCGGGCCTCGACTTCATCATCAACAAGCACCCCGAGGTGAAGGTCGTGAACCTCAGCCTCGGCCTGGGCAACCTGTTCCCGGGCGCGTGCGATTCCGCGGCTTCGTTCACCACCGCGTTCGCGTCTGCCGTCAACACGCTGCGCGGCCGAGGTGCGGCCTTCTTCGCCTCCACGGGGAACAACGGATCCAGCTCGCAGATCGCGGTGCCCGCCTGCATCGGCAACGCCATCGCCGTCGGCGCCGTCTACAAGGGTGACGTGGGGACGATCACGTTCGGGTGCACCGACGCCACCACCGCCGCCGACCGGGTGGCCTGCTTCTCCAACAGCGACAGCCAGGTCGACGTGCTGGCCCCGGGCGCGCCCGTCACCTCCGCCGGGATCGGAGGCGGCATCTCGACGTTCGTGGGCACGTCGCAGGCCTGCCCGGTGGCGGCGGGCGTCGCCGCTCTCATCCTCTCCGCCCATCCCGGCCTGGGCCCGGACGCCGTCGAGGCGGCCATGAAGGCCACCGGAGTGACCATCACGGACCCCAAGAACGGGCTCAGCTTCCGCCGCATCGACGCCAAGGCCGCCGTCGACTCCGTCCGCTAGCCGTCCCTCCGCCGACTTTGACGGCGCCGCGGCGCGCGGGTTATAAAGCAGGGTTTCGCGGACAGGAGAGAAGACCCGCCATCTTGCGCACGACCGTCGCCATCCCCTGCTACAACGAGGCCACGACCATCGCCAAGGTCGTGTCCGACTTCCGCAAGGAGCTCCCGGAAGCGGAGATCCTCGTGGTGGACAACGCCTCGAGCGACGACAGCGGGGCCCGCGCCGCCGCGGCGGGGGCCCGCGTGGTGCGCGAGAAACGGAGGGGCAAGGGCTACGTGATGCAGACCATCCTGGAGACGGTGGACGCCGACGTCTGCGTCATCGTGGACGGCGACGACACCTACTTCGCGGAGGACGTGCACCAGCTCCTCCTCCCGGTGACGTCCGACCAGGCGGACATGGTGGTGGGGGACCGCCTGAAGGAGGCCTCTTCCGTCGCCCTCAACGACCTCCACCGCTTCGGCAACCGCGCGATCCTCGCCATCATCAACATGGCTTTCCGGACGGACTTCCAGGACGTGCTCTCCGGCTACCGCGTGATGAACCGCAAGTTCATGAAGGCCGTCCCCCTCATCGCGGGCGGTTTCGAGACGGAGACCGAGCTGACGCTGCAAGCGCTGGAGAAGGGGATGGTCATCCTCGAAATGCCCATCCGCTATCGCGCGCGGCCGGTGGGCAGCGTCTCCAAGCTCTCGCCGTTCGCGGACGGGTATCGCATCCTCATCACGATGGCCGTGCTCCTCCGCAACCACCGGCCCCTGTACTTCTTCAGCTCGATCGCGGTGGGCCTGCTCGTCGCGGACGGCGTCTACGCCGCCGCGCTGCTCGCCGGCCGGCTGCCTCCGTACGGCCGCCTCGTCCACGCGGGAGTGATGGGCGGGATGGCGCTGCTGGCCAGCGGGCTCGTGCTCATCGGGATCCTCCTCAATGCCGTGAGCGCCGGGTTCCAGGAGCTGACCGCGCTCCAGCGCCGGCCCCGATGAGCGTGACCCTGCCCACGGCCGCGGCGCCCGCCGCGGCCGCTCAGTTCGAAGACGTGGCCTGCGCCTCCTGCGGCGGCAACGGCTCCGAGGTCGTGATCCCCTCGCGCCGTGATCCGACGCAGGCGATCGACCTGCAGACGGTCTTCCGCTCGTCCGGGGACGAGCCCCTGCAGGACCAGATGGTGCGCTGCACCTCGTGCGGTCTCTGCTACGTGCGGCCGCGCCTGCGCTGGGAGCTGATCCTCGAAGGCTATCGCGGCGGGACGGACGAGAACTTCGTCTCCCAGATCGCGTTCCGCGAGACCACGTTCCGCAAGTGCCTGGACAAGATCGAGCGGATCCTTCGGCCCTCCGGCAAGCGCGTGCTCGACGTGGGCGCGGCCGGGGGCTCGTTCCTGGCCATGGCGCGCGAGCGCGGCTACACCCCGCTCGGCTGCGAGCCCAGCACGTGGATGTGCCAGTTCGCGCGCGAGCACTACGCGCTCGACCTGCATCCAGGCACGATCTTCGACATGCCGGTCGAGAAAGGGTCGGTCGACCTCCTCACCCTGTGGGACGTCATCGAGCACACGCCGGACCCCAAAGCCGTGCTGGCCCGCGCCCACGAGCTGCTCACCCCCGACGGCGTGCTCGTGATGTCCTGGCCCGACTACGCGAGCCTGGCCGCGCGCCTCCTGGGCCCGAAGTGGCCGTTCCTGCTCACCGTCCACCTCTATTACTTCACGCCCGCGAGCATGACCGGTCTTCTCCAGCGCACGGGCTTCCGTGCTCTCGACTATCGCAAGCACTGGCAGACCCTGGAGCTCGGGTACGTGGGCATGCGCGCGGCGCCGTACCTGGGGCCGCTGGCCGGGCTGGTGCGCAGTCCCATCCACCTGCTCGGGCTGGATCACGCCCCGCTCGCGTATTGGGTCGGCCAGACGATGGTCGTCTCGAGGAAGGCGTGAGCAAGGGCCCCGTCGTCGTTCTCGGCGGGGGAGTGGCCGGCCTCGCCGCCGGGTACTATCTGGCGCGGGGCGGCTGGCCGGTGACGGTGGTCGAGCGTGGCCCGGTGGTGGGCGGGCTGTGCGGCAGCTTCCAGAGCCACGGTTTCACCCTCGACCACGGACCCCACAAGCTCTACTCCGTGGTGCCGGGGATCCTGGACGAGATCCGGACGCTCCTCGGCGACCGCCTCATCGAGCACACCAAGAAGAACCGCATCCGCCTCCTCGGCCGCTTCATGAGCTACCCGCTGAGCATGGGCAACCTCCTGCCCCTCCTCGGACCCGTGCGCGCGGCCGGGCTCGGAGCCTCGTACGCGGCGGCGGCGGCGGGCGGGATCTTCAGCGGCAAGGAGCCAGTCAGCTACGAGGAATACGTCGTGCGGAGGTTCGGGCGCGGCGTGTACGAGCTCGTGTTCGAGCCTCTCGCCCGCAAGGTTTGGGGCGACCCGACCCAGCTCTCCGCGGAGCTGGCGCGCGCGCGCATCCCCTCCGGCGGCGCTGCGGAGCTGATCCTGCGGCTGCTCAAGCTCAAGGAGACGACCGAGAACGAAGACGCGCCCTTCTTCTACTACCCGCGCGGCGGCTTCGGCGTCTTCCCGACGCGCCTCTCGGAGGAGATCGTCAAGGCGGGAGGGCGCGTGCTCACGGGCACGACGCCGGTGGCGCTCGAGCGCGACGGGGGACGCATCCGCGCGGTGGAGGTGCAGTCGGAGGGCGCGACGTCCCGCCTGGAAGCGGAGACGGTGGTTTCCTCCATCCCGTTGCAGGCGCTCTCCGGGCTCCTTTTCCCCGGAGACGCCGCTGCCGCCGAGGAAGCGGCCCAGCTCCGCCTGCGCGACCTCGCCCTCGTCTTCCTGATCCTGAAGCAGCCGCGCGTGAGCGAGGACCACTGGATCTTCTTCCCGGAGAAGCAGTACCCGTTCAACCGCATGTTCGAGCAGAAAGCGATGGACCCCGGCCTCGGCCCCGCCGACCGGACCGCGATCTGCTGCGACCTCACCTGCGACGCGGGCGACGCCGTGTGGTCGGCGCCGGACGACGCGCTCGTGAAGCGCTGCTTCGACGCGCTCGTCGAGTCCGGCCTCACCCAGCCCGACCGCCTCGAAGGGGGATTCGTCCGCCGCTTCCGCAACTTCTACCCGATGTACACGATCGACTACCGCGAGCGGCTCGGCCGCGTCTACGATCGCGTGCGCGCCCCCGCCGACAACCTCGTCCCCACCGGGCGGCTCGGCATGTTCAACTACAACAACTCGGACCACTGCCTGGACATGGGTCGCTTCATAGCGAGCGAGATGGGAGAGGGACGGCCGCCGCGCCAGATCTGGGCCGGGCTGGAGGAGCGCGTCCGGACGTACCGCATCATTGACTAGGACCCTGGGAGCGCGCGTGGGCGCGGCTGTGCTCGTCCTCGCTCCCTTGCTGGCCGCGCTCGTCGGCGCCTCCGGCCCGCGCGTGGTCACTCTCAACTTCGGTCCGGGCGACGCGCCGTACATCGCCGGGTTCGCCCCGGAATACGAGATCGACGACAAGGTCGGCACGCATTGGACGACCTACCACGCGGCGGTCGCGCTGCCCCTGCGGGTGAACGGCGGTCCCGTGGACCTGTCGTATCGCTTCACCCGCGGTTTCGGCGAGACGGCGCAGGTCGAGGTGTCCTACGACGGACGCGCGGTGGACCAGTTCCAGTGCCGCGGAGGGACGGTGCTCGAGCGCAAGGCCGCGCTGGGCGTGATGCCCGCGACACCGGTGCGCGTCGGCATCGTCTCGGATTCGCACGAACGAAAAGACCGCGGGCTCAAGATGGACTGGATCCGGCTGACGCTGGGTGCGGGCGCGCATCTGCGCTTGACCGGATGGGCGGCGTTCGTACCGGCGGTCACGGTGGCCCTCGTGCTCGCGATCCACCTCCTGGCCGGCTGGCCGCTGCGGCACGCGCTCGCGCTCGCGGTGCCATGGAGCCTGGCCGCGGTGGCCGGCCTTCTCCTCGACCCCTGGCTGACCCACCGGCTCCTGCGCGGTGTCCCGCTCGCGCTGGTGCTCGCCGGCGGCGCCGGCCTCGTCATCGCTCACTGGCGCCGACGTCGAGGCGCGCTGTCGCCCGGGTCGCTGCGCCTCCTGGCCGCCCTCGGGCTGGCCGCGTTCCTCGTCCGCGCCCTCGCCGTCAACCATCCGGACTTCTACTATCCCGACCTGCGCACGCACGCGCGCCTGGTCGAGAAGGTCCAGGAGGGCGGCCTCGGGTTCTTCCTCTCGCCGTCGCGCGCGATCTGGGAGCACGGTGTGTGGCGGACGGAGGCCTACGGGAAGACGTACGCGTTTCCCTACACGCCCGCGTTCCACCTGCCCTTCACGTTGTTGCCCGTCGGCTACGACACGCTGCTCCTGTGCCTCAAGCTCGCGGCGGCCGCGGTCTCCGTCGTGCCGATCGTCCTCACCTGGGTCCTGGCCCGGCGCCTGGGCGTGTCCGTGCTCGGGGCGGCCCTGCTCGTGCTGATCCCGACCTACACCTCGCGGCTGAGCTTCGCGTTCCTGCCCGCGCTGTTCGGGCACGCGTTCGACCTCGCCCTCCTGTGCTGGCTGACCTCGCACCTCGACGCGCTGCGCGTGCCGCGGACCGCGCTGGCCGGCGCGGCCTGGATCGCCGCCAGCCAGCTCGCGTACATCTCGGGCGTGATGAACACGGCGGCGCTCGTGCTGGCTCTCATCCTGTGGGCGCTCGCACATCGCCGTCCGGTGGAAGCGGCGTGGCTGGCGGCGATGGGGCTGGCCGCCTGCACGATCGCGGTCGCGCTCTACTATCGTGACTTCCTGGGCATGGTCATCGATCTCGTCCCCCGCGTGGCCCAGGGCGCCGCCCACGCCCCATCACGCTATCCCGTCCAGCCGTTCTTCCGCGTGGCCTTCGAGCGGACCCGTGACTTCTTCGACACCGTCTACCCGATCCTGGCCGCGGCCGGTCTCGCCGTGATGTGGCGCGCGCCGGTGACGGACGGCGCGGCGTCGCCGGTGGCCCGCCGCTGGCTCCTTGCGGGCTGGCTGGGTGCGTATGCCCTGCTCCTGCTGGGGCGGGCCAAGGCCCCGGACGTGTTCCTGCACGGGCACGAGACGCTGCTGGTCACGCCCCTGGTGTGCCTGGCCGCCGGCGTGGCCCTCGATCGGCTGGCCCGGCGCTCGCGCCCCGCCTGGTGGACGGCGGCGGCGGGAGTCGCCTTCCTGGCCGTCCAGGGCGCCCTCGGCCAGTGGCGCGCGATCGCCGAGCAGCTCGGAAACGCACGCTAGGCCTGGCCCCGCCCGCGCCGGATCGGCTTTTGGTAAACTCCCCGCCCAGAGGCCCCCGGATGACCGCCGAGAAGAACCCGTTCGCCAAGTTCCTGACCCACTTCGACAACGGTCACATCCTCTTCCGCGAGGGAGAGGACGGCGACGACATGTACATCATCCAGTCCGGCCGCGTCGCCATCAAGAAGAAGGTGAAGGACGGCGACACCACCCTGGCCGTGCTGGAGAAAGGCGATTTCTTCGGCGAGATGGCCATCCTCGAGCGCATGCCGCGCTCGGCCACGGCCGAGGTCATCGAGCCGGGGGACCTCATCGTCATCAGCGGCGAGATGTTCGGGGACATGATCAAGGCCAACCCCGAGATCGCCGTGCGCATGTTGCGCAAGCAGTCGATCCGCCTGCGCGAGACGAACCGCCAGCTGGAGAGCCTCATGGCCGGCGGCGTGATGCCCGCGGCGGGGTCCTCGGAAGCGGCTCCGCCCGCGCCGCCGCCCACCTCGGGCACGCTCCAGGCGGAAGCCAAGGCCTATTTCATCTCTCCGTCCACGGGCAACGTCTTCCCCGTGTTCAGCCACGAGGCGCTGCTCGGCCGGTTCGACTCCGTGACCGGCCAGAGCCCCGAGGTGGACCTCACGAAGGAAGACCAGAGCCGCAACATCTCGCGCCGGCACGCCCGGCTCGTGGTGAAGGATGGAAAGTTCTTCATCGCCGAAGAGATCGGCACGATGAACGGCACTTTCCTCAACGGCAAGAAGCTCGGCAACGGCGTGCTCACCCCCATCCACGATGGGGACGAGCTGACGCTGTGCCGGCTGGTCCTGAATTTCAAGACTCCGCGTTAGGCGACGTCGTTAATCTCAGGGGGGGAATTCACGCCTCACCCTGGGCGCCGTGAACTCCCCCCCTGAAACCCCCCGTCGCGCGCCGCCGCTCCGCGGCGCTGAGGCTTTTATCTCAGGGGGGGCACTCACGCACTGCAGGGTGGGCGTTCGCGACCCCCCCTGAAACCCCCCGTCGCTCACCGCCGCTACGCGGCGCTGAGCTCACTGATGGGTTGTCCAGCCGCGTGGTGCGGTCACCGCGATGGCGCACGCGCGGCAAAGCTGCGGGCCCTCGCCTTGTCCCCGTCTCCGTGCCCGTCCGTTTGGCCGGCCTAGCGTCCGCGGAGGTTCCGCCCCATCAGGACGAGCGTGTCCACGATCGTGCGCGCGGCGCGCATCTTGCTCATCCCGTGCTTGAGGTCGTAGCGGAGGACGAGCGGGACCTCGCCCATGATCGGGTCCGGCTCGAGCGTGCGCAGCTTGAGCAGGATGTCCACCATGCAGGAGAACCCCTTCTGGCTGATCAGGCCCTCGCCGTAGCGCGCGAAGGCCGCTTGCAGGATGGAGACGCGGTAGGCGCGGAAGCCGCAGGTGTAATCGCGCACGCCCTGGATGGGGAAGACCGCGCGCATCAGGAGGCTGGCCCCTCCGCTGAGGACGCGGCGATGGAAGGGGACGCCGACGACGCGTGCTCCGGAGACGTAGCGCGAGCCGATCACGACGTCGTGCCCTTCGCGGACGAGGCCGAGCATGCGCATCACGAGGCCCGGAGCTTGCGTGTTGTCCGCGTCCATGGTGACGATGACGTCGTCGGGGCCGGCCTGGCCCACGGCCACCTGCAGGCCCGAGCGCAAGGCCTCCGCCAGTCCGCGATTGACCTCGTGGCGGACGGGCACGACCGGCATCTCTCCGGTGTGCGCCGTGATCGCCTCCCAGGTGCCGTCCGAGCTGCCGTCGTCCACCACGACGACCTTGTAGGCGAGACGGCCCTCGTCCATGACCTGGCGGATGGAGCGGAGCAGTGCAGGCAGTCCGGCGGCTTCGTTGTACGCGGGCAGGACGATCAGGATCATCGGGAACGTTGCAGTATAAGGGAGGCGGTCAGGGCTTGGGTACGAGGAGGAGCCGCGGGCGCACGGGCGCGCCCGTGATCACGCGGGGACCCTCGATGCGCTCGGCGACCTCGTAGTTCCCGCTGAGGCGCGGGAATTGGCCCATGGCTTCCGCCTCCGCCGCCGGCCCCTCTGCCTCCACGTCGAGCACGACGAGCGCAAACGCGCGCGCCCGGATGGCCTCGATCAGCTCGCGCGGCGTCCCGAGGTCCGGGATGGCGTTGATGTCGGCGAGGTTCTGGGCGTGGAGCGACGCCGCCTTGCCCGCGCGCAGCGCGTAGAAGGGGTGGAAGGGGACGAACACCGCGCCCGGAGTGCCACGCAGCCGCGCCTCCAGTGCCTCGCCCGCGCGCCGGTCGGCGGCGGTGGGGACGAGCGCGCGTGGGTCGTAGCCGAGCGGAAGCGCGAACCCCGCCTGCGGCCACAGCCGGTCGGCCGCCCACACGAGCCCGCCGGGAGCGGCGGCGATGGAGAGAGCGAGCAGCGCGGGGGCGAGGGCCGCGTGCCGGGCCTGCATGCGGGCCGCGGCCAGGGCGAGCAGGACTCCGCCGAAGAACATCGCGGGGATGAACGCATTCGCGTAGCCCCAGGGCGGGCCCGCGCCGCGAATCGTCGCGACCATCGCGGCCGCGAACACCCCGAGCACGGCGAGCAGCGGCCCGTCGTACTCCGCTCGATGGGGCAGCTCTGGGCCGGGCCGCCCCCGGGTGAGCGCAAGCGGCACCAGGACCAGCGCGGGCCCGAGCAGGAGGATGACGCGCAGGGGGGCCAGGCCGAAGCCGAGCCAGTTGTCGAAGTCATGGCGCTGGTGCAGGCCGAAGACGTACCGCCAGAACCAGCCTCCGGTCGCGCGCTGGAGAAACACGATCGTGATCGCGGTGACGGCCGTGGTCGTGACGGCCAGGATCAGGCCGCGCCGCCGATCCGCGAGGAAGAGGGCCAGCACCGCGATGCCGATGAACGGCGCGGCGGTCTGTTTCGCGAACAGCGACGCCGCGAGCAGCACGCCCGCCATCACCGCGGCCGGAATGGACGCCCGCGCGCGCCAGGCGGCCCATAGGCCCATCGTCACCAGGCCCAGCCAGACGCTGTCGATCCGCACGAGGTCGTACCAGGCTCCCGTGGGAGCGAAGGCGGCGGCGGAGACGGCGATCCCGCCCAGGGCCAGCGGGCGCGGCACACCAGCCTCGCGCAGGAACGCGAAGGCGGCGCCGACGGCGACGAGGTACCCCAGGATGGAGAGGCCACGACCCGTCGCGTAGTCGAGGCCGAAGAGGGTCGAGGCCAGGGCCACCAGCGCGGGCTGCAGCGGCGGATAGGCGAAGGCCACGAAGGCCAGCGACGGAGGAGCGTAAAGCGGCTGGCCCTCGCGCAGGCGGTGCGCGTGGAGGAGCATCGTGCCCTCCATCCATTCGAGGTCGTACGGGTAGGCGAGCCGCCGCGCGAACATCCAGAGGAGCGCGCCGAAAGCGAGGACGGAGAGGCCGATCAGCATCGCGGACGCGAGACGCGGCCCGCGGCCGGCGGGGGCGCTCAGGCCGTCCGCGCCGCGCGCCGGGCTTCGATCTCGCGCCGGATCGCCTCCGCGTTGGAGGGCAACAGCCGCCGGTTGCGGCACTCGTCGAGGGCGAGCAGGGTCATGTGGTCGATGGCGGCCTGGTCGCGCGACTCCGGGATGAAGTCGTCGAGGGCGGCGGTCAGGTGGGCATCCGTGACCGCGGTCGCGCCCTCGCGCAGCGCGAAACGGTAGGCCGTGGTCAGGGCGAGCTCGATGTCGCTGCCCGTGAAGCCGGGAGTGCGCTTGGCGAACGGCGTGAAGTCCTTGATGGCGGAGGCGAGCTTGTGCTTCTTCGCGACCACCTCGAAGATCTGCCGCCGCGAGACCTCGTCCGGCATCAGGATCGGGATCTTGATGTCCGTGCGCCCGGAGCGGCGCATGGCGGAGTCGATGAGGTCCACGCGGTTCGTGCTGTCGATGCGCAGGACGCGGCCGCGCAGGGCGTTGTCCGCCCAGAAGTTGAAGGAAGATGCGCGCATGCGCTCGGCCACGCCGGAGTCGCTGCCGCCGGAGTCGCGGTTGCCACCCTCCGCCTGATCGGACTCGTCCACGATCACCACCACGGGCGCGAGGGCGCGGATGGCCGCGAACGCCTTCTCCTGGTTGCGCTCGGACTGGCCGACGTACATGCCGCGCAGGGGGCGGAAACGCACGCAGAGCATGCCGCATTCCTTGGCGAAGCACTCCGCGAGGTAGGTCTTGCCCGTGCCGGGGGGGCCCATGAGGATGATCCCCAGCGGCGCCGCCGAGAAGAGCCCGCGCCGCATGATGTCCGCCACCTCGCGCAGCTCGCGCGTGGCGTGGTCGAGGCCGCCCACGGCGTCGAGGCCGTGGCGCGGGCCCAGGATCTCGAGCACGTCGCCGTATTCCTGGCGCAGGAGGTCGATCTTCCGCTCGACGATCGACTCGCGCGTGAGCGCGGACCGGCCGCCCTTGGCGCGCTGGACGATGTCCTCGATCTGCACGAGGGAGAGGCCGCCCGTCTGCGCGGCCAGCTCGTCCGCGCTGAGACCCCAGGTCACTTCGGGGATCCGGCGCTGAAGGTCTCGCGCGAAGTCCGCGCGCGCCTCGACGTCCGGCCGAGGGACGGACACCACCTCCGCGCCCGCCGCGCCCGCGTAGACCTCGGACGAGACTTCCTGGGCCGTGGGCGCGATGAGCAGGATCAGGGGGCGGCGCGCGGCCACCGCGGGGTCGGAGGCCCACCGTGCGAGCGTGGTGACGTTCTGTCGCTCGGTCGCTCCCGCTCCGTCCGAGGGAGCGAGCGTGTGGGCGTAGTCGATGATGACGGCCACCGACCCCGCGGGCACGCGCTCCGATCCCACGAGCGCGTCGAGCACCACCAGCGCGCGTGCGGGGTCCGCGGGCAGCGCGCCCTTGAGGCCCACGGCCTTGCGAAACGCCTTCTCGCGCTCGGCGTCCGGGAACACGAGGCCGGCGGAGACGTCGTAGGAGACGACGATCGGCCGTCGCGAGCCGAGCCGGCGCAGGCCCTCGGCCAGCGGCACGAAAGAGGATCCGAACGGATGGACGTCGCGCACGTTGCCGTGCAGGAGGAACAGGTGCGACGCTCCCGAGTGGTAACGGTCGAGCACGCCCGCGGTGAGCCAGGCCGGAATGCGGATCTCCTTCACGGCTCCAGCCTCAGGAGGTGGACGCCTTCCGCGCTGCCGATCGCGACATCCGCGCCATCGATGGCCGGCGACGATTGGATTCCGGCGGCGGCGAGGGCCTGACGGTCGAGCACGGCGCCGCTGGCGTCGAGGAGATACACGCTCCCGTCCGTGGAAGCGCCGATCACCACCGTGCCCGCGGCGGCGGGGGACGAGACGACAGGGCCGCGCGTCGCCGTCTCGAAACGCGGCGCGCCCGTGGCGACGTCGAGGCCGTGCAGGTGTCCCTCGTGGCAGCCGAGGACGGCGACGTCGCCGGCCAGGCACGCGGAGGAGTACACGGCGTGGCCGATCGCGCCGCTCCAGGCCTCGGTCCCGTCCGTGAGGCGCACCGCGGCCACCCGCCCGTCGAAAGCGCCCACGATCGCGGTCTCGGCGCCGACGGACGGAGTGGCCCGCACCTTCGCGCCCAGCTTGGCCGACCAGACCACGGCTCCGGTGGCGGCGTCGAGCGCGTGCAGGGAGCCGTCATCGCTTCCGCACAGCACGCGCCCGGCCGCCGTGGCCGCGGAGGAGAAGACGGCGCCGAGCTTCCGCGTCCAGATCGGCTTGCCCTTCGCGTCCACCGCGACGACCGCGCCCGCACCCTTGGCGTCCACGAGACCGACCACGACGCCGCACGGGATCGGGAGCGGGGACGAGCGCACCAGGCCGCCGAGCTTCGCGCGATACCGCTCGGCCCCGGTGGCCACGTCGATGCCGATGAGCACTCCCTCGTCCGTCCCCGCGTGCAGGACGCCGTCGGCCAGGGTCGGCGAGCACTCGCTGGGACCGATGGCGACGGTGTGGAGGATGCGGCCGCGCGCGCGGTCGATGAAGAGCAGGCGGCCGTCGGTGGAAGGAACGATCACGAGGTCCGCGGTGAGGACGGGAGAGGCCACCACGGGTCCGGCGGCCACGCGCCAGAGGGGCCGCATCCGCGCCGCGGGAGTGGCCGGCCGCGCGCCCGTACGTGCGGCGTCGCCGCGGAAGATCGGCCACGCGGTCGCGGCCGTCGCGGCCGTGGTCGCGGCCGTGATCTCCCGCGCCGCCTCCTCCGCCGTCGCGTAGCGATCGGTGCGGCGCGGAGCGGCGAGGGTCGCCAGCACGGCGCGCCGGCGCACGGTCGAGACTTCCGCCGCCGGCGGTCCGTCGAGCCGCCAGGAAGGATCGGCGGGGGTGCCCAGCGCGAGCGCGGAGAGGAGGCAACCGAGCTCGAACAGGTCCTCCGAGGCTTCGCCGGCCGCGGTCCCGCCCGTCAGCCGGGGCGCGCCGTCGGCCATGGGGATGAGGTCGGGATCGAGATCGGGATGGCGGGGCGGCGTCTCCGCGTGCGCGCGCACCAGCTCCGCGGCCAGGGCCTGGCCGATCGTGAACACCCGCTCCTCCGGCAGGCGCGACGTGAAGTTGCGCGTCGCGCGCCGCAGGTGATCGGCCAGCGTCTCCTGATCCATCGCGAAGCGGCGATTATACGGTGGGGCGGCGCCCGTCACGGATCGCGTCGTCGAGGGGCCGCGGCTCCCAGCCCAGCTCCCGGCGTGCGCGGCTCGAGTCCAGCGAGGCCTCTCCCGGGCGCGGGACGGCCTGCTCGGCCGAGCTGATCCCCTCGAGGTCGGCGGGCAAGCCCAGCACGCGGGCCACGCGCTGGCCCAGCTCGAACCGGCTGAGGCGCTCCGCACCCCCGATGTGGAACCGGCCCGAGGCCTTCCGGTCCAGCACGCGCGCGACGACGTCGGCGATCGACGCGGGGTCGATCGGCGTGCGGTACTGATCGTGGAACAGGCGCGGCCGGCGCCCGGCCGCGAGCGCGGCGGCCACGGCCTCGGTGGCGCTGGTGCGCGGGCCGAAGCCGCGGCCGATCACGAGCGCGATGCGCAGGACGGCGGCCTCGCCGCTCTCGGCCAGGACCGCGTCCTCCGCCTCCACCTTGGTGCGCCCGTAGTGCAGGAGGGGTCGGGGCGGGTCTTCCTCGGTCACGAACGCGCGGTCGCCGCCGAACACGAGATCCGTCGAGAACGTGACGAAGCGCGCGCCCCTCTCCCGGCACCGCCGCGCGATCTCCGCGCTGCTCTCGACGTTGCAGCGGCGCGCGAGGTCGGGCTCGCGCTCGCAGCGATCGGGGTCGGCCATGGCCGCGCAGTGCACGACAGCGTCCGGGCGGGCGGTCTCGAACGCGCGATCCAGCGCTCCGCGATCGAGGATGTCGGCGTCCACGACGGAGAGGCCCTCCGGGACCGGCCCCCGATGGCGCACGGCGGTCACGTCGTGCGACGTGGAGAGGATCTCGGCCAGGCGGCCCCCCACGAGACCGGAGGCCCCCGTCACCAGGATCCGGGTCTGGGCCATCAGTCGGACATCACCGCGCCGCCGTTCACGGCCAGGACCTCGCCGTACATGTACGACGCGAGGTCGGAGGCGAGGAAGGCGACGGGACCGGCGATCTCCTCCGGCCGCGCGGGCCGGCCGAGCGGGATCTTCGCGGACGCGCCCGGTCCTTCGGGACCCTCGAAGACGTGGCGCGTCATGTCCGTGAGGACCCATCCCGGGGCGACCGCGTTGACGCGGATCCCGTCCGGGGCCAGCTCCGAAGCCAGCGACTTCGTGAGCGCGAGGATCGCGCCCTTGGTGGCGGCGTAATGCGCGTACTCCGCCTCGCCGCGCTGTCCGGCGGTGGAGGCGATGAGCACCATCGATCCGCGCTGGCGCGGGACCATGCGACGGGCGGCGGCGCGGCAGACCGCGTACGCCCCGTCGAGGTTGACGCGCAGGGTCTCGGACCACTTCTCGGGGGTCAGGTCGGCCAGCGGTGCGTGCTTCCAGATGCCGTGGTTCACGACGAGGACGTCCAGCGGGCCCAGGCGCGCCTCCGCCTCCGCCACCAGCGCTTCCGCGGCCGCGATATCGGACACATCGGCGCGCAGGGCTGCGGCCTGCCCGCCGGCTCCGTGGATCTGGGCCACCGTGGCCTCGGCCGCGGCGGCATCGCGCGCGTAGTTCACGCCGACGCGCGCCCCCAGGCGTCCCATGAGCACCGAGATCGCGCGCCCGATGCCGCGGCTGCCGCCGGTCACGAGGGCGACGCGGCCCTCCAGGGTGAGCATGGCCGCACCCTATGCGGCGCCAGCGGCCGGGTCAAGGCCGAGCGGTCCGCTCCCCGTCCGCTACTCGCCGCGCAGGGTCTGCACGGGATCGATCAAGGCGGCCCGACGCGCCGGCACGTAGCTGGCGAGGGCGGCGATGCTCGTGAGCCCCAGCGCGACGAGCACGTAGATGGCCGGATCGAGCGGGCTGGTGCCGAAGAGGAGCGACGCCATCAGCCGCGTGAGCGCCACCGCGGCCGCGAGGCCGCAGACGACCCCGGTCAGGGCCAGCGTCAGGCCGCGCCGGACGAACATCGCCTCGAGCTCGCGGCGCGAGGCGCCCAGCGCGGTGCGAATACCGATCTCGCGCCGGCGCTGCGCCACCGCCTGGGCGATCACGCCGTAGATGCCGATGACGCCGAGCACCAGGGCCATGGCCGCCGCCGTGGCCAGCATGACCAGCGCGAACGACGTCGTGGCCAGCGAACGGCCGTAGACCTCGCCGAGCGTCCGCACGCGTGTGAGCGGGACGTCGGGCTCGACGCCCGCGACGGCGTCGCGCACCTGGGCCAGGAAGCCGTCGCTTCCGGAGCGGTTGCTCCGGATGGCGAACGTGACCGCGCGACGCACGTTGAGCTCCTGGCCGAGAAAGGTCTCCATGAGCGACGGCCAATAGACGATCGCTGGCGCTTCGCGGTGCACACCGTCGTCGTGGACGTCGCCCACGACTCCGACGACCTCACGCCAGGGGCTGCCGTCGCCCTCGCGGATCCGCTGGCCGAGCGCGGCGCGGGGGTCTCGCCACAGCTCGCGCGCCAGGCTCTCGGAGACGAGGGCCACCGGACGATACTCCTCGAGATCCACCCACGCGAAGTCGCGGCCGGCGACCAGGGGTGTGCCGATGGTCCGGAAGAAGCCCGGCGCGACGTAGCGGAACCAGCGAAGAGGTTGTGACCCGTGCGAGGGAACGTCCTCGCGCTCGATGGTGGAGCGGCTTCGCTCGCCGGCCGCCATCGGCACGTTGCCGGTGAAGGACACGTCCGTGACACCCGGGATCGCCGCCAGCCGGTCGAGCATGTCGCGCTGCACGCGCAAGACGCGCTCGGGATCGCCGATCTGCGTGTCCGACAGGGTGATGCGCACCAACTGCACATGGTCAGGGTCGGTGAAGCCAGGTGGCACCGCTCGGAGCGCGAGGAACGTCCGGACCATCAGTCCCGACCCTACGAGCAGCACGAGCGCGAGCGCGACCTGGACCACGACGAGGACGTGTCGCGCGCGGTGGCGCTCGCGGCTGTCGCTGGAACCCCGCCCGCCCCCCTGCAGCGTCAGGGCCAGGCGCCGGCCGCCGAACCGGGCCACGGGAATGCTGCCGAAGAGGAGCGCCGACGCCAGCGAGAGGCCCACGGCAAAGGCGAGCACGGCGGGATCGAGCGTGATCTCGCGCAGGCGAGGAATGCCGGCGGGTGCGAGCATCGACATCACCTGGAGACCGGCCGACGCGAGCAGGACTCCCAGGGCGCCGCCCAGCAGGCCGAGGACGAGGCTTTCCGCCAGCATCTGCCGCGCCAGCCGCCCCCGGCCGGCGCCGAGGGCTGCCCGGATGGCGATCTCCTGATGCCGGTCCTGCGCACGCAGGAGCACGAGATTTGCGACGTTCGCGCAGGCGATCACGAGCACGATCCCGATGGTGCCCATCAGCACCCAGAGCATGGTGCCGACGCTGCCGACCAGCTCCTGCTTGAGCGGCCGCACGAGCGGCGTGACTTGAAAGTAGTCGGCGCGAGGAGTGCCGGGAAACGGAGGCCAGGCCTCGACCCAGACCGGTACCGCGCGCCCCAGGTCCGCGCTCGCGTGCTCCGCCGTGACACCCGGCGCCAGCCGGGCGAGACCCTCGAAGTTGAACCCGCCGAGCGTCAAGGTTCTCGGATCGATGCGCACGGGCAGGACGAGGTCGGGAGCCTCGTCGAGGAACCGGAAGCTCGCCGGCATGACCCCGATCACCATTCGAGGACGCGAGTCGACGGCAACCTGTCGGCCGACGATCGACGGATCCCGGCCGAATCGGCGCGCCCAATAGCCGTCCATGAGAATGACCGTCTCGGGCGAGTCGGGCGCCTGGTCGTCCTCCGAGAACCATCGTCCGATCGCCGGCCGAACCGCCAGGGCACGGAGGGTGCCCGCGCTGACGTTGAGGGTGGTGACCTCCTCCGGAAGGACGCCGTCCGTGACGTGCTCTGTGCCTCGGGACCACACGCCCAGTTGCTCGAACGAGCGGTTTTCCTGCGCGTAGCTCAGGAACAGGGAAAGGGAGAGGCCGTACGGCGGGCCCCCGTTCACGTCCTTCGACGTGTGTTTCAAGCTCACGAGGGCGTCGGAGTCGCGAAACGGCAGAGGCTTGATGAGGACGCCGTGGACGACGGTGAAGACGGCCGTCGTGGCGCCGATGCCCAGCGCGAGGGTCAGGGCCGCGACGAGGGTGAAGACGGGCGCGCGCCGCAGGGAACGCAGCGCGTAGCGGAGGTCGAGCAGCGAATCCTGGATCAGCACCGGACGGAACTCATCCCGTGCGCTCTCTTTGAACTGCTCCACGCCCCCGAACTGGATGTACGCCTGCCGGCGCGCTTCGTCGGGCGGCAGGCCGGCGCGCAGGTTCTTGTCCGTCTGCTGCTCGATGTGGAAGAGGATCTCTTCGTCGAGACCGTGCTCGATCCCGTCGGTTCGGGTGAGCGATCGCAGGCGGCGCCAGCCCTCTCGTATCCAGCGCATGATGCCTCCGGCTACGGCACGGTGACGGCGAGGACCTGGTTGACGGCGCGGCTCGTGCGTTCCCACTGGGCCAGCTCCGTCTCGAGCTGCCGTCGCCCCTGACGCGTCAGGGAGTAGTAGCGGGCGCGCCGGCTGTTCTCGGTGATCCGCCACTCGGAACGGATGAGCTCCTGGCGCTCCAGCCGATAGAGAGCGGGATAGAGGGTGCCCTGCCCGAGCTGCAGGACGTGCTCGGACCACTGCTCGATGCGCTCGGTGATGCCCCAGCCGTGCATCGCCTCGAGCTGCAGGGCCTTGAGCACGAGCATGTCGAGCGTGCCTTGCAGGAGGTCGCCTCGTTCTTTGGTCATGCGCTTCCTTTCGACTATCGAGGGAAAGGTACGCCTCGTCCTTTCGACTGTCAAGGGGAAAGATCGCGGCCGCCGCCCGGGCCTAGGCCGCGCCGGGCCGGCTGCTAGAATGCCCCATGCCGTTCGTCACTTTCGAGGGAATCGAGGGCAGCGGGAAGAGCACGCAGTCGCGGCTCCTGGCCGAGCGCCTGGGGCCGGATACCGTCCTCACCCAGGAGCCGGGGGGCACGCCGATGGGCCGCGCCATCCGCCGCCTTCTGCTCGATCACGGCCACGGCGTGGTCGCCCCGGCCACGGAAGTGCTGTTGTATTTCGCCGATCGCGCCCAGCATGTGGCCGAGCTGGTCCGCCCCGCACTGCGCGAGGGCCGGAGCGTCGTCTCCGACCGCTATACGGACTCGTCGCTCGCGTACCAGGGTTACGGCCGCGGGCTGGATCGCGGGTTGATCCTGGCCGTGCACCGCCTGGCCACGGGCGGGCTGCAGCCGGACGTGACGATCCTGCTCGACGTGTCCGTGGAGGTCGGCCTCGCACGCGCCAGCTCGCGCGGTCCGCTCGATCGCCTGGAGGCCGAAGTCCGCGAGTTCCACGAACGCGTGCGCGCGGGCTATCTCGAGATGGCCAAGGCCGAGCCCGCGCGTTGGGTGCGCGTGGACGGCGAGGGCTCGACGGAGGCCGTGGCGCAGCGGGTGACCGCGGCGGCGGAAGAGCGCGGCCTCATCGGAAAGCATGCCGTTTCCTAGCGTCCTCGGCCACGACCGCGTGAAGGGCCTTCTGGCCCGGGCTTTGGGCCAGGGCCGCTTGCCGCCCGCGCTTCTGCTGAGTGGGCCGGAGGGAGTGGGGAAGAGGACCCTCGCCATCGAGGCCGCGCGCGGCCTGCTCTGCGACAAGGGGCCCGGCGAGCCGTGCAACACCTGCCGGACGTGCGATCGCACCGCGCGCATGATCCATCCCGACCTGATCCTCGTGATCCCGGAGACGGCCACGGGGTTCCTCGCCCGCGAGACCATCAAGATCGAACACATCCGCGACGCCGTGCGCGAGGTCCTGGGCCTGCCCTTCGAGGCGCGCGCACGGGTCGTGATCATCGACGACGCGCACGCCATGACCGAGCAGGCCATGAACGCGCTCCTCAAGGCGCTCGAGGAGCCGCCGGCCACGTCGCACCTGGTGCTCGTCACCCCCTCGCCGCGGGCCCTGCTGCCAACGATCCGTTCACGGTGCCAGACGCTGCAGCTCGGCCCGCTTCCCGCTCATCTCCTGGAGACGCACCTGCAGGAGCGTCTCGGCCTGCCCCCGGACGAGGCGCGCTTGCGCGCGACGCTCTCCGGCGGCAGCCTGGGCGCGGCGATGGCTTTCGAGGCCGACGGCTATCGCGCCCTCCGCGACGACATCCTGGCCATATTGGAGAAGGCAGACGGCGCGGATGCGGTGCACCGCCTGACCTGGTCCGAGCGCCTGGCCGACGCGGAGGACGTGATGCTGGCCCTGACCGCGCTGCGGTCGCTGCTGCGCGACCTCGCCGCGGCGCGGGCGGGTGCCACCGCGGATCGGATGCTCAACGCGGACGTGGGGGACCGCCTGGTCGCCCTGGGGCAGGGGCGGCTGGCCGCGCGGGCGGTGGCCCTGGCCGATCTCACCGAGGAAACGCGGGCCAACCTGCGCGCCAACGCCAGCCGGCCGATGTCGATGGACGTGCTCGTGGACGCGCTGGCGGGCTGAGTCCGGACTTCGCGCTAGCGACCCGAGCCCGTCGTGTGCTAAAAAAGATCTCAAATCGCTCCTCTGAGCCGTTCCCGCATTTTTCTTCAATCCGCGCATCCGCATACGAGGCGACATGAACCGCAAGCTCATTCGACCGGACCTGTCCGAGATCCAGGGCCAGATGACGGCGCGCACGGCGACGCGCGCGCGCAAGCCCACGCCGCCCGAGCAGACCAACGCCGAGAACTACTACTACCTGAAGCAGATGACCAACAAGACGAAGATGGTCATCGTGCTCAAGGACGGCGAAGAGATCCGCGGCGTCATCGAGTGGTACGACAAACACGCGCTGAAGGTCCATCGCCCGACCGAGCCCAACATCCTCCTCCTGAAGGACAACGTGAAGTACATGTACAAGGAGAACGAGGACAAGGACGAGGATCGGGACTAGGGCGGGTCGTCCAGCGCTCGCGAGCGCATCCCCGAACGCCGTAGCGGAAGCCGTAGCGACCCCGTCGCCAGCGTCGTGTCCGGGCGCACGCCCGCGGGGAGGCCGGGTCACGTATCCATTTTCCAGGCCGTAATGCAAAGGGACGCAGCGAGGTCGCTGGCGTCGTGACCAGGGTCCGTCGAACGACGTGTGAGCGAACACCAGAGGGCGGGAAGCAGGGTCACTCCGCGGCGACGGCCGCGAAGCCCTGCATCACGTGGCCCGAAAGGAGTCTCGCCATGCTTCGCTTTCGACACATGCGTTTCGGAGGGGCAGCGGTCACCCTGGCCGGATTGATCGTGGCTTGTGACGGGACCGAGTCGCCCACGTCCACTTCGAACCCCGATCCCGCTCCGGTCGCGCAGAACAGTCCCGCTCCGGCCCCGAATCCCTCGCCCTCGCCTTCGGCGGCCCCGAACCAGCCGCCCCGGCTCGACGCGAGCGTGAACCCCGACACGGGCTCGGCCCCCCTCGAAGTGAGGTTCAACCTCTGCCGGTCCACCGATCCCGACGGCGATACCCTCAGCTTCGATATCGAGTTCGGAGACGGCGGCCGGACGGGCCGATGCCAGGAGACTCACACCTACGCGGCCGGCGTCTACAACGCGTCGCTGGCCGTGAGAGACGGAAAGGGCGGGATCGACGAGAGGAACGTCCGCGTGACCGTGGACCGCGGGAGCGCACCGCCGCCCAAGCCCTATTACAAGCTCGACTCCGCGGCCCAGTTCACATGGTCCAACGAGCTGGACGTGGCCGGCGCCGCCGCTCAGGTGCGCCTGAACGACGGGCCGGAATTCTTCCCCGCGCGCGGGTATTCTCACGCCGTCGGCGAGGCGCGAAGGGGTGACAACGTGGTCTCCGGCCGGCTCCTCCGGTCCGCCGGCCGACCCGGCTCCTGGCGGTTCGATCTGGGCCTGGACAGCGCCCTGGTCGCCGGGAGCGTGCGCCCGGTGACCGGGACCGTCGAGGAGATCACCGCATCGAGCATCACTTTCCGGATGAGCGGCCGCGCGGACGAGGTGGTCGCCTTCCGGTTCCGCGCCTCGCGTTAGTCGGGACAACATGATGGAAGAAGGGCGAAGCGCCGGACCGTGGTGGCCGGCGCTCGCCCTCGCCGCGGTAGCCCTGCTGCTCCGTCTCCTGACCGCGCCCACCGCCGTCGATTCCCTGGACGCGATCCTCTTCGTGAGGGGCCTCGAGCGCTACTCCGTGATGGAAGCCCGCCCGCATTGGCCGGGTTATCCCGTGTACATGGCGGTCGGCCATGTGCTCGCGCTCATCCGTGGCGACGCGGAGGCCTCGCTGCGCCTGGTCTCCATCCTGGCCTCGAGTCTGAGCGTATGGCCCCTGATGGCCCTCGTCCGGGATTGGCGGCTCTCCGCGGGCAGCCCTTCGGGGGACGCCGGGCGGGCCGCGGTCATGGCGGGTCTGCTGTGGATGTTCTGTCCCATGTCCTGGCTCGTGGGGACCGAGATCGGGAGCGATCCCCTCGGACTGCTGATGGCCTTGATCGTGCTTTGGCTCTGCTCGCGCGTCGCCGCGAGCGCCTCGCCGAAGCCTCGCCCACTGCTCGCCGCCGGCGCCCTGGCCGGATTGCTTCTGGGTGTCCGGCTGCCGTACGGCAGCCTGCTCCTGCCCGTCGGCCATGCGCTGCGACGGCAGGCCCTGTCGCCGGGCGAGCGCCGCCGGACAGGACGGATCCTCGTCGCGTGGGCGGTGGCGACGATGGTCCCGGTGATGGGCTGGCTGGGATGGCAGCTCTGGAAGGACGGAGCGACGTTCTTCGAGATGGCTCATCTCCGCCTAGCCGCTCATTACGGCAATTGGACCGAGCGCGTGATTGCGAATGGGAACTGGTTCGCGCGGCCGGCGAGCCTCGCGCGGGTGATCCTCGTCGACGGCCTGGGCGGATGGTGGCCGGGGCTGCCGCTGACGCGCATGGTGGTCACGCTGGGATGGGCCGTACTCCTCGTCTCCGGGTTGCGCCGGCTCCGTACCAGTGCCGTGGCGCGGGCCATGCTGGCGCTCTGGGCCCTCCCGTACCTGACGATGATCCTGCTCTTCAACGACGTCGCCTTCGCCCGTTACGCCTTTCCTCTCGTCGCCGGGCTCTGCCTGCTGGGCGGGCTGGGAACACCAGCGGGACAGAGCCTGGCGCTGTGGTCCATGGCAGCGATGGCTTCCCTGCTAGCGGCCGTCGCCTTTCCCCTGGCCTGGGAGCACCGGAGCAACCCGCTCCCGGGTGTGCAGTGGGTTCGCTACCTCGCGCGCCACGCGCGCCCCGAGCGCTCGGCGGTCGTGATCACGGACCAGGTGCCGGTCGTCAGCCTGATCGTGGAACAGTACGCGCCGGAGTTCCCGCACGCACTGGTGAGCCTGTCCGAGATGCCGGCCGTGGTCGCGGCGCGCGAGGCGGAGGGGCGACGCGTCTACTCGACGTCACCGGATCCCACCGCGCCACAGGAGTGGACGCCGATCGCCTGTTTCGCGCGGAATCCGCTGCTCCAGTCCAGGGGGCCTTGGGAGATCTGGCTCTACGAGCACGGAGGGCAGCCGGCACCGCGCCGGCCCTCGTGCCGCGACTGAGAACTACTCGTCTCGCATGAGTCTCGAGGGATCGACGTCAAGCGCGCGGAAGGCCGGAATGGCGGCTCCGCAGATGCCGATCAGTGCCATCGTCAGCACCGCGCCGATCAACACGGCCGGATCGCCCGGATCGGCCCGATAGACGAGCCGCCCCAGGAGGCGGCGCGCGAAGACTCCGGCCATCAGGCCGAGCGCCGATCCCACCCCGAGCAGAGCCGTAGGTCGCCCGACCGCCGCGGTCACGACGTGCGCCTCGCGCGCGCCCAGCGCCATGCGGATGCCCAGCTCTCTCACGCGCCGGCTCACGCTGTGGGCGGCGGTGCCGAAGATGCCTGTCACTGCCAGCATCACGGCGAAGAGTCCCATGACGCCCAGCGCGAACGCCGCCGCCCGGGCCGGGTAGAGGACCTGCTCCAGCGCCTCGGGCCACGTGCGCAGCGTGACCTTTACGTCCGGCTGGACGGCGCCCAGTGTCTGGCGCAAGGCCGTGGCGATCTCGGTCGGCGGCAGCGACGACCGCACGACCAGGACCGCGCCGCCCGCATTCTGCGCGAGCGGCACGAAGACCGCAGATGCCGGCGACTCCATCAAGTTGTAGTACTTTCCGTCCTCGACCACGCCCACGACCTCCGTCGAACGCTCCGATAGGACGAAGCGCTGCCCGATCGCCCGCGCGTCGCCCCACATCGTCCGCGCGAAGGTCTCGTTCACGATCGCCACCGGCGGCGTCTCCTTCCTGTCCTGCCAGGAAACGTCCCGCCCCTCGAGGAGCCGTGTGCCCGCCGCTTTCAGATATTCCGGCGACATCGGATACAAGTGGGCGGCGAGTGCCTGGTTCTCCGGAATGAGCTCCGTCGTACCGGGGCGGTAGACCGGAAGTACACGCCTCGGCCAGCTCATCGGCGTGTCGCGCACCGCTCCCACCGCCGTCACTCCAGGAAGGCTCCGCACCGCCTCGATCATTTCCTTCTGCTTCTCGAGCGCACGATCCCCCTCGATTCCGCCGAGGTCGATCGAGGCCAGCATCACGCCCTGCGGCTTGATGCCGGTGGAGGATCCCTCCAGTGCCCGCCTCATGCCGCGGACAGCCACGAGCGATGAGGTCACCACGAGCGCGCAGATGGCAATCTGCGCGACGAGCAACGCGTCGCGAAGAGAGAACCGCCGGCGCGTCGGGCCGGCCAGGCCGTTCTTGATCATCTGCATCGGACCGCCCGTCCACGCCTGCCGTGCCGGGACCATTCCGATCAGCAGCGCGCTGGTCACGGTCAAAGCCAGGCCCGCGAGGTACACGAGCGGATCCAGGTCCAGATCCAGACGCCGCACGCCGGGCCAGCCCAAGGATGCCGGCCAGCGGTTCAGAGCGGCCAGCAACCCGCGCGCGCACGCGAGCCCCGCGGCGCCCCCGATGAGCGTGATGACCAGCGCCTCCGTCAGAAGTTGCTGGACCAGCCGCCGCCGGCTCGAGCCGAGAGCCACGCGCACCGCCAGCTCCCGGCTGCGATCCGCCGCGCGCGCGGAGAAGGCGCTGGCGAGGTTCACGCAGACCGCCGCCAGCAGCAGGAGCGCCAGCACGTTCACGCTGGAGAGAAATCGGCGGATGCCCTCACCGGCGTCTCCCATCAGGCCCGGATGGATCAGCCGCACCGACACGGCCTTGTCCGTCTTCGGATACTCCTTCGCGAGCTGGGCCGTGATCGCGCTGAGATCGGCCGCCGCCTGTTGCGGCGTCACCCCCGGCTTCAGCCGGCCGATCATCAGGACCGCGCGGCCCTCCCGGTTCCGCAGGTACTCCGACCCCCCGAGGTTGTTGACGATGGGGATCCAGTAGTCCGGCCACGAGAGCCGCTCCGTTCCGTGGAACGACGCCGCGGCCACCCCGATCACCGTGAACGGCTGCTCACCGAGCCTCAAGGTCGTCCCGACGACCCTCGGATCGCCGCCGAACACGCGTCGCCAGAGGGCGTCGCTCAACACGACGTACGGCGCCGAATTGAGGCCCCGATCGTCTGCCGCGTGGAGGAGCCTTCCGATCTGGGGCTGCACCCCCAGCAGGTCGAAGTAATTGCAAGACACGGCAAAGCCGGTGAGCCTCGGCCCCGCGTCACGCCCGCCGAGCCTCGCTTCCGAGTACTGCCAGACCCCGATCATGTCGCTGAAGCTGGTGTTCCGCCGGCGAAGATCCTGGAAGGCGGGGTAGGACGTCGTCAGGTTGCTTCCCGTCATCTGCGGCCCATACCGGATCTGATACAGGCTCCGGGGATCGCTCACCTCGAAGGGGCGCAGCGCGGCCGCGTTCAGCACCGCGAAGACGAAGCCGTTGGCCCCGATCGCCAGGGCCAGGGAGATCACGGCCACCAGCGTGAACGCGGGGGTCTTCCGGAACCCGCGGAGCGCATGCCGAACGTCCAGCAGCAGGTCTGGCATGGTCAAAGGGTGGCTCGTTCAATCCGAATGGCCTGGATGTTATCGTGCAACCGATGGCCGAGCCGAACCCGATGCAAGCGTTGGCCGCCGCGGAGCGCTTCTACGGTCGCCTCGATCCCCGCCGAGCCAGTTTGCGCCTGGTCGTCGGACTCGTGGTCGGTGTCATCGGCGCGCTCCTCGCGTATCGACACGCCTGGCCGTTCCGCCTCCTCCTCGGCTGGGATGCGGGGGCCTTCGCGCTGCTCCTGTTCATCTGGTTCACCGTCCTCACGAAGGACCCGCTCGAGACGCGCTGCCGCTCCGCCTCCGCCGATCCCGGTCGCACCGCGACGTGGGTCCTCGTGTTGATCGCGAGCGGCTTCAGCTTCTTCGCCAGCGCGTCCGTGCTGAGGAACCTGCACCGGGAGGCGCCTCGCGAACCGTGGCTGCTTCCCCTCTGCCTCGTGTCCGTGATCGTGGCCTGGGCCCTCACCCACACCTCGTACACGCTCCGCTACGCCCACCTCTACTACCGGGATGACGAGGAGGGCGAGGGCGGGCTCGCGTTTCCGGGGGACCGCAAACCGGACGACTTCGACTTCGCGTACTTCGCCTACACGATCGGCATGTGCTTCCAGGTCTCCGACGTCGCGATCACGAGCCCACAGATCCGCCGTGCCGTGCTCGGCCACGCGTTGCTCTCCTTCGTCTACAACACCGTGATCCTGGCCCTGGCCCTGAACCTGTTCTTCGGGTTCGTCGACGCGCGCTGAGTTCGATCCGAGCGCGGAGTCCCAAGAAAGTTTGGCCCCGTTCAGGCCAGGAATCCGCAATGAATGGGTGGATCCATGGATCTCGCCCGAGACTCATCGGCCGCGCCGATAGCGAGCATCGCCATTTTGGTGCGCGGGCCCCGCGCGTCTACGGTGGGGCCATGGTGGATCCACGGATGTCGTGGATCCGCGTTCCGCGCATACTGTTCGCGCCTTGTGCCCTTGCTCTCCAGAAAGGAGGCCCGCCGTGACGCCACGTTTCCACGCCGCCCTCGTTGCTTCCATTGCCATCCTCGGCACCACGTTCTCGGCATTGCCGGTGAGGGCGGATCACGATCATGATCCGCGCCCGGCCCTGTCGGGCGACGTCGTCCGGAAATGGAACGGGATCGCGCAGGACACCGTGCGCGCCGAGAGCGCGATCGATGCGCAGGCGGCGCGGGTGTACGCGATGGTCGATGTCGCCATGTACGACGCCGTGAACGGGATTCTGTCCCGCCGCGGCTCCAACGACCGTGACCACGCGCTGGTGCCGCCGCAGGGAGCGCCCGCGTTCGGCCATCCCGTGGCGGCGGCGGCCGCCGCCGCCCACGCCGTGCTCGTGGGCCTGTACCCGGCGCGAGCGGCCGCCTTCGACGCGCAGCTGGCGACGGACCTCGCCGCGCTCGGGCCGGATTCGCGCGTCCACGCGGGCCGCCAGTGGGGCGAGGACGTCGGCGCCGCCGTGCTCGAGGCCCGCGCGGACGACGGCTCGAGCCCGAACGAGACACAACCGGCGGGATCAGGCGTGGGTGTCTTCCGCGCGGCCTGGTCGGGGGTGCAGTTCCGGAACCTCAAGCCGTTCGCGATCAAGGACGCCGCCGTGTACGTCAGCCCGGGCCCGCCCGCCATGGACAGCACCGACTACGCGGGCGCGTATGCCGAGGTGAAGATCGTCGGCAATGCCGCGATCCCGGATGCCGCGAAGCTCGCGACGTATCAGTACTGGGCGCTCGGCGCGGGCACGAGCCAGCCGCCCGGCGCGTGGATCGAGGTCGCGCGGGTCGTGTCGGCGAGCCGATCGCTCGACCTCGCGGACACGGCGCGCCTCTTTGCCCTCGCCAGCATGGCGATGGCAGACACGGTCGCGCCGACGTACCTGACGAAGTTCAACGTGCGTTTCTGGCGGCCGACCACGGCCATCCGGGAAGGTGACCTCGATCCCAACCCCAGCACGGAGGGCGATCCCGCCTGGTCGGCGCGGGCCGGCACCGTCGGGGGCTCACCTGAGCACTGGTCCGGCCACAGCTCGTTCAGCGCGTCCGCTGCGGCCGTCCTCACGGGTTTCTTCTGCAACGACGCGATCCCCTTCGACCTCACCGTCGTGCCGGGCGGGCCGACTCGCCACTACGACAGCTTCTCGGCCGCGGCTACGGAGGCGGGACGCTCGCGCGTGGGCGGCGGCATCCACTTCGAGTTCAGCAACCAGGCCGGCCTGGTCGCCGGGCGCGGTGTGGCCGCGGAAGTGCTGGCCAGCTCGCTGCTCCTCAAGAGGGGCACGACGCACTTCGGGGCGTGTCCGCGCTGAGAGAGCGGGCGGGGACCCTGGCCTAGACCGGAGCCTGGCGTCTCACGGCGGCCTCGCCGGTAGCCGATAAGCCTCGGCCGTGACGGCGCGCACGTCCGGCGTGAGTCCGGTGCCGTAGTCCCCACATCGTGATTCGCGCGGCCATCTTTTCCGTACTGTCCGCGGTGATCCTTCTCAGCGTCTTCGTGATGGCGCGGGAGGCGGTCTTCAGCTCCGGCGGGTACGGCTGCGCGCCCCCCGCGCAACTCGGCCTACTGTTTCCGCTCACGGTCTGCGGTATCCCCTGCCTCGTCCTGGCCAAGGGTCGAGGCGAACGCATTCCCGTCGTGGTCACAGTGGCGGTCGGCGCCCTCGCGGCCTTACGGCTCCTGAGCTTCGATTATGGCTACCCGCCCGGTTATGAGTCGGGGGTGATCGGAGACGTCCGGAGCGTCATTTCGGCCGAGGAGGCCTATCAGGCCGTGAACGGCGGCTACTACGACACGCTGGAATGCCTGGCCCGGCCGTCCTCGTGCCTTCCCAGCTATCCACCGAATGGGCCGACCTTCGTGGACGCGCACCTGGGCGGGGCGCGAACCTACAACCGGTACCGGCGGTGGCTGGTCCGCGGACCTTGGGTCGCGAACGGTCCGCCCGCCGTATCGGGCACGAGCATGGAGACGTACGCGTTCGTCGCGGTGCCCATCGATCCCCGCCTGCGGAGCTTCTGCGCTGACGATACCGGCGTGATCTATCAGGCGCCGGCGGGAATCTTTCCGAACGTCCGGGACGGCCACTGCGACGATCCCCGGTTGGTGCCGCTCAAGTGATACCGCCATCGCGCAACACGCAGCCATCGTGATTTGCGGGTTCTTCTTCGTCCTGTCCACGGTGCTGGGCCTCAGCGCGCTGGGCATCGCAATGGAGGCGGTCTTCAGCTCCGGCGCCTACGGCTGCTCGCCTCCCACGAGCACCTTGCTCATTCCTCCCCTCGCCATCTGCGGTGCCGTCTGCCTCGCGCTCGCGACGGATGGAAGCGAACGCATTCGTGTCGCCGTGGTCTTGGCGATCGGGACGCTCGCATCCCTTCGGGTCCTGAGCTTTCCCTATGGCTACCGGCCGAATTACGAGGCGGGCGCGATTGGAGACGTCCGGACGGTCGTTTCGGGGCAAGCGGCCTACCAGAGCGTCAACGGGTACTACGACACGCTGGAATGTCTGACCAGGCCCTCGTCGTGCATTCCCGGTTACCCGACGACGAGCCGCTCCTTCCTGGATGTCGAGCTGGCTCAGCGGGACCACCGCCAGTACCGGCATTGGCTGGTTCCTGGCCCGCCGGCGAGCGACCGGCCGCTTTCCGCCTCCCGGACCAGCACGCGCACGTTCGCCTACGTCGCGGTGCCCGTCGATTCACGTATGAGGAGTTTTTGCGGCGACGATACCGGTGTGATCTTCCTGGCGCCGGACGGAATCACTCCGAACATCCGGAATGCGCAGTGCGACGATCCCCGGTTCAAGGCACTCAAATAGGTCAGCCCTCACTCACCCCGGGCTGCGGAACAGCGCGATGAGCGCCTCTCGACACTGGTCCGCAGAGGTCACCTCGCGCGGGAAGTTGACGCGGAGGCCGTGGACGCGCTCACCCGTCCGCAGGCGCACCTTGAAGCCGAGCCGGTCGATCGCCACCATCGTGGCTTCGTCCGGCGGCTCGCCACCCGCCGGCTCGCCCCCGCGCGCGCGAAGGTAGGCGAGGAGCGCGGCGGAGTGGTCCTCGTTCATGTGCTGGAGGATCGACTCCGAAACGTCGGCGAGAGGATCCGGTCCCGCCGTCGTGTAGTCGGCGGCGGACACCCAGTCCATCGCCCCGAAACCGCCGACGAAATACAGGTCGACGGGCTCGAGGCGCCAGAACCCGAAATCCTCGAAGTCCACCCAGTAGCTCGCGTTTGCGTGCCGCGCGAGGTAGGCGGACCGGGCTCCTTCGACGTCGGCCTTCGCGACCGTTCGCGCCTCGCCAATCAGGGTCAGGCGGGCGGCGGCGAGGGGATCGCCGGCGGTCGGTTGCGCGACGAGCAGGCTGGCGCGGCCGTCCGCCATCAGGTTCTGGGTGTGCATCGCCATCGAGCTGATGAGCATGAGCGGGCGGCCGTGCTCGTCCAGCGCATACGGCATGACGGAGGCGAACGGGTGCCCGGGATGCTTGCGCGACAACGTGGCTAGCGTGCCCGTGCGGCCCAGGTGGGCCAGGGTGCGCGCGCGCTCGGCGTACGAAGGCTCGGGGACGACGGGTCCCGCGGAGGGAGGTCCGGCGTGACGGTTCATCCCGTCATGGTACGCGTGCGGAACGTGATGGTGTCACCGCTGCCGCGAGACGCGCCAGGCACCGAAGGCAAGCGCCCCGTAGGCGGCCGTCACGAACACGCCCAAGCGCCAGTCGAGGACGAAGGCGAACACAGGCACCATGGTCAAGACGACCACGAGGATGGCAATCCGGGGTTGAGCGTCGTGTTTCTCCTGCTCGCGTTCGGCCAGGTAAGAGTCGCATGGGCTCGCTCGTTCGAGGACCTCAGGATCGCAGCAGGCGTTCGACCCGAGTCGCATCTGCCGCCGACAGCGTTACGTCGAGCGCCGCCAGCGCCGAATCAAGATGCGCCGGACGGCGCGGCCCGATGATGGCCGCGGACATCCGCGGATGATGAAGCACCCAGGCCAGAGCGAGCGCGCTCATCTCGACGCCTCTCGCGCGCGCCTCTTGGGACAGCGCGGCGAGCCCCTCGAACGTGCGTTCGTTCGCGTATTGCGCGTACGGCTCCGGCCGCAGCGTCATCCGTGATCCCGCCGGATACGGCTCGCCCGATCGATACTTCCCGGTCAGCCAGCCGCCCGCGAGCGGACCGAATGCGGTGAAGCCGAGCCCCTGGTCCGCGCAGAGCGGGAAGACTTCGGCCTCCGGCGCACGGTCGAGGAGGCTGTACGAGTTCTGGACCCACTCGAATCTGGCCAGGCCGTTCTTGTCGCTGATCCAGAGCGCCCGCGCCAGCCGCCAGGCCTCGATGTTGCTGGCGCCGATGTACAGCACCTTGCCCATGTGGACGAGGTCGTCCAGGGCGCGCAGCGTCTCCTCGAGCGGCGTCTCCGGATCAGGCTCGTGGATCAGGTACATGTCGAGCCGATCCGTGCCGAGGCGCGTCAGGCTGGCATCGATCTGCCGCAAGATGTGCCGCCGCGAGAGGCCGCGGTCGTTCGGCCCGTCGCCGACGGGATTGAACACCTTCGAGCTGAGGAGGACCTGGTCGCGCACGTGCGAGCCCTTCTCCTTCAGCCAGTGGCCGATGAAGGTCTCGCTGAGCCCGCCGCCGTAGGCGTCGGCCGTGTCGAAGAAGTTGATGCCGGCCTCCCAGGCCCGGTCCATCAGGGCGAAGGCCTCCGGCTCGCTCTCGCCCTTGCCGTAGAACGCGGAGGCCGAGCCGATCCCGCCGAAAGATCCGCACCCCAGCCCGAGGCGGGAGATGCGCAGGCCCGTCGATCCCAGTCTTCGATACTCCATCGCCGCGGGTATAACATGCCCGCACTCGAACAGACAGTCAGGCATTGGAGGATCCGGTGCGGAAGTTGCTGACGGCGGCGGCGTGTCTCGTCGCCTCGACGGCCCTGGCCGGGCCGCCGCCCGCGATCGTCCTCGAAAACGCGCGCGTCCGCGTTTGGAAGGTGACCACCGCGCCCGCCGTGTTCGGGCACCCCGACGCCGTGTTCGTGGCGATCGAAGGCGACGCCAAGCGCAAAGCCGGTGACGCCTACTGGTCGCGCCTCCCGGACGGCGCGGGACCGAACGTGGTGGGGACGTTCGTCATCGTCGAGCCCAAGGACTCGGCGTCCGCGCCCACGCCGAAGCCCCCCGTGGCCGATCCGGCGGCGGCGAAGCCCGTCTTCAAGGGCATGAGCTTCGTGCCCCTTTTCGAGAACGACCGCGTGAAGGTGATCCGCGGGCGGATGGACGTCGGCGCCCAGGAAGGCTTCCACACCCACGAGTCCGACATCGTGCTCGTCCATCTCTCGGGCGGCACCATCGAGGACACCGCGGACGGCAAGACGAAAGTCAACCGCTGGAAGCACGGCGACGTCGAGTTCGAGGGGCGAGGATCCAGCCACTCCGCGCGCAACCTGGGGCCGGCGGTGGAGGCCATCCTGGTCACCCTGAAGCCGTAGGGATGGCGCAGGCTCTCGCCGTCGATCCGCGTCCGCCCGCTGCCGCCCCCGGCGGCCTGCTGCGCATCCTCGGGGTTGCCTTCGGGCTCGCCGTGATCGTCGGCAGCACGCTCGGCATCGGCATCCTGCGCACGCCCGGGCTCGTCGCGGGCCAGCTCGCTGCGCCGACGAGCATCGTCATGGTGTGGCTGGTCGGGGGCCTGTACACGCTGCTCGGCGCCGTGTGCCTGACCGAGCTCGGCACCATGCTCCCGCAGGCGGGCGGCTACTACGTCTACGCCCGCCGCGCCTTCGGCGACACCGTCGGGTTCGCCGTGGGCTGGTCGGACTGGATCACGTATTGCGCCGTCCTCGGCTACGTCACCATCGCGATGGGCGAGTTCACGGCCGTCCTCGTCCCGTCGCTCACGCCCGCGATCAAGCTGGTCGCGGTCGCGGTGCTCGCCTCTTTCACCGCGCTCCAGTGGGCGGGCCTGCGCCTCAGCAGCCGCTTCCAGGAATGGACGACCGCGATCAAGTTCCTGGCCTTCCTGGCCCTCGTGGCCGCGTGCTTCGCGCACGCCGCGTCGTCGCCTGTCCCCGTGGCCGCGCCGGCCGCCGACCTCCCGAAGGCTGGCCTGGTGGGGCTGGTGATCGCGCTCCAGTCCGTCGCCATCACGTTCGGAGGGTGGCAGAGCGCGCTGTACTTCACCGAGGAGGACAGCGATCCGCGCCGCAACCTCCCACGGTCGATGATCGGCGGCGTGCTGTCCGTCCTGGTGATCTACCTGCTCGTGAACGTCGCGTTGCTCGCGGTGCTCCCGGTGGCGGACCTGGCGCGCTCGACCCTGCCCGCGGCCGACGCGGCCAAGGCCATCTTCGGCGGGCGCGGCGGCCAGATCATCACCGTCCTGTCCCTGGTGTCCCTGCCGCCTCTCGTCAACGCGATCATGATGATCGGCACGCGGATCCTCTTCGCGCTGGGACGCGACGGTCTCCTCTGGCGCCGCGCGGGCGACGTGAGCGAGCGTGGAACGCCCTTCAACGCGACCGCGGTGACCACGGCGGTGGCCATCGTCCTCATCGCGAGCGGGACGTTCCAGACCCTGGTCGCGGTGGCGTCGTTCTTCCTGGCCGTCAACTACTGCGTGTCCTGCCTGGCCCTCGTCACGCTCCGCCGTCGCGAGCCCGGAATGGAGCGGCCCTTCCGCGCGTGGGGGTATCCGTGGTCGGTCGGGATTGTTCTGGCCGGCGCGGTGGCCTTCCTGGCCGGCACGCTCGTGGGCGACACGCGCACGGCCCTCTACGCGATCGGCCTGCTCACGGTGGGACTCGGGTGGCGGTGGTGGTCGCGGTAGCTACTTCTTCCGATCGCCGCGGTCGCCCTGGCCCGGCTTGGCCGTCGTCTTCGCCTTGCGCTTCCGGTCCGCGCTCAGCGAGCGGCCCACGTCGTCGACTTCCTTGAACTTGCCCTCGGCGTCGCGGCGGACGTAGCGCTTGTCGCCGGGAGTCGGCTCGATCAGTTCTCGCTTGGCTGCCATGAGGACCTCCTAGGGAAGGCTAGCAGCGGCCCGCACGGAAGGGCGGGGGGCGGCGAGGAATTCCTCGAAGCGGGCGAGCGCGTCCGGCAGGTTGCGGCGGCCGAATCCGATGCGGAAATGCGGGCCGGGCCGGTCGAAGATGGAGCCGGGCAGGATCAGGACGCCGTGCTTCTCGACGAGCTCGGCCGCGAGGCCGTCGGCCGACGCCCCGTCCACGAAGCGCGGGAACCCGATGGTCCCGGCGCGCGGCCGCGTCCACTCGACCGTCCCGCGCCAGTCCGCGAAGAAGCGGTCGAGGCGGCCGAGGTTGGCCTGGATGATCTCGCGCCCGCGGGCGAGCAGGCTCGGGCGCGCGCGCAGACCCATCAGGGCCAGGATCTCGCTGGGGGCGCTGTTGCAGATCGTCGTGTAGTGCTTGAGCTCGGCCAGCCGGTGCCGCAGGTCCGCGTCGCGCGTCGCGATCCACCCGATGCGCAACCCGGCCAGGCCGAAGGCCTTCGACATCACGCCGAGGCTCATCGCGCGCTCGTAGGCGTCCACGCCCGCGGGCAGCCGGTCCGCCTCGTCGTATTCGAGCCCGCGATAGACCTCGTCGGAGAAAAGGACGATCCCGCGCGCGCGCGCCAGGCCCACGAGCGACGCGAAGGCCTCGCGCGAAACGAGCGTCCCCGTCGGGCTGTTCGGAACGTTGAGCGCGATCACGCGCGTCCGCGGCGTGATGGCGGCGGCCACGAGGCCGAGATCCAGGGCCCATCCGTGCTCAGGGTCCAGGGTCACCAGGGTCACGTCCGCGCCCAGCCCGCGCGGGATCGAATACAGCGACTGGTACGTCGGAGTGACGACGATCGCGTGATCGCCGTGGCCGAGCAGCACGCTCATGGCGACGAAGATGGGCTCCTGGGCGCCGCTGAAGACGAGCACGTCCTCCGGACGCACGCCGTCGTACAGGCCGGCGATCTCCCGACGCAGGAGAGGATGGCCGAAGGTCTCCGTGTATCCGAGCCGCAGGTCCTGCCAAAGGCGCGAGGTCTCCTCGTCGGCCAGGCCCAGGAGCTCGCGCAGCGACACCGCTTCGAGGTCGGACGAGCAGAGGAGGTACGGCGCGCTGAACTCCCAGCGCGCGAAATATTGCTCGAGCTTGAAGGGCTCGAACGTCATGGCTCCGCCTCGGTCAGGACTTGGAGGTCTCGGGCGCGTCCCACCATTTCGAGAGGCTCTGGTTCGCTTCCCGCGGCTTGTGCGCGTAGTGCGAGGTGTCGTTGAACAACATGAGCCGCGCTCGCACCGGATCCTTGAAGTCCACGACGTTCAGGCAGGCGGGGGACTGATCGAGCCGGTCGCGGTAGCCGCGGGCGTCGAACCCGAGAAGGCTGCTCACCAGGATGCGCAGGGTCGCCTTGTGGGACACGACGAGCACGCTTTCGCCGTTGTGCGCCACCACGATCTCGCGGATGACGGGCAGGGCGCGGGCGAGCACGGCCACGCCCGACTCGCCGTCGCGGGGCGCGAAGGTGAACGGGTCGGCCTCCCAGGCCGTGTATTCGTCGGCGAAGCGCGACTCCACTTCCTGGCGCGTGAGCCCTTCCCAGCGGCCGTGGCTGATCTCGCGCAACCCGTCGCGCCGCTTCACCTCGAGACGATGCGGCCGGGCCAGGATCTCCGCGGTCTCGACCGTGCGGCCGAGCGGGCTGCAGTAGACGGCGCGGATCTTCTCCGGGGCCAGGCGCTCGGCCAGGCGTCCGGCCTGCCAGCGTCCTTCGTCGGAGAGGTCCACGCCCACCGCGCCCGCGAAGCGGTCCTCCGCGGTGAGCTGCGTGGCGCCGTGGCGGACGAGGTAGAGGCGTGTGGACGGCACGGAGGTCAGGCCCGCGAAGGAGCGGCCTTCCCGCTGGCGGAAGCAGGGGGCTTGGTCGTCGCCGGGTTGGTGGCCTCGGAGACCGTCGTGTCCCAGAGGCGGATCCCGCCCAGGATGGCGTGCGAGTTGTCGCCGAGACGGACGCCCGGAGGCAGGCTCTTCAGCTTCTTGGTCTGGCCCCCGCCCAGCATCACGTAGTCCGCCTGCAGGCCGTGCTTGAGCAGCTCGATCACCTTCTCGACGTGCTTCTGCCACTTCTTGCGGCCGAGGCGCTCGTAGCCGCGCAGGCCCACGTAGTCCTCGTAGGTGCGGTTGTTGCGATAGGGCAGATGGGCGAGCTCCAACGGTTCCAGCTGGCCGTTGGCCACGAAGGCGGAGCCGAGGCCGGTGCCGAGGCCCAGGAAGAGCATGCGTCCGCCTTGATAGGCCCCCAGGGCCTGCATGGCCGCGTCGTTGACCACGCGCACGGGCTTGCTGAACGCCTTGTCGTAGTCGAAGCGCACCCAGCCCGCGCCCAGGTTCTTGGGCTCGAGGGCGGGCCGGCCGTTCGAGACCGGTCCCGGGTAGCCGATGGACACCGCGTCGTATTCCCAGCCCGCGGTGGCCTTCTTCACTTCGTCCGCCATGCGCTGGGCGTTCATCTCCGGCCCCGAGGGAATCTTCAAGGGCTGGTCCAGCCCGGTCGCGCTCACCTTGACGTTCGTGCCGCCGACGTCGATGACGAGGACCTTCATTTCGGTGTGTTCCAACCTCCGATGTCCGCGACCAGGCGATCCGCCTGCGGCGGGCCCCAACTGCCGGGATCGTATTCGAACATGGGGCTCGGGCCGTGGATCACGGGATCGATGATGGCCCAGGCCGCCTCCACCACGTCCTGCCGCGCGAAGAGGGTGGCGTCACCCGCCATCGCGTCGCCGATGAGCCGCGCGTAGTCGCCCAGGCGTCCGCTCGTCTTGCCCGCCGCCGCCTGCTGGTCCACGACGGACAGCTCCAGGGGCTCGCCCGCCATGCCCTCGCCCGGCCGCTTGGCCCGGGCCCCGATCGCGATCTGCACCTGGGGGTTCAGGCGGAAGCGCACGTAGTTGCCCACCGAGGGTGTGGCCTCGGTGAACACGACCTGGGGCGCGTTCTTCAGCTCGACCGTGATCTCGGTGACCGTCATCTGGAGGCTCTTGCCCGCGCGCACGTAGAACGGCACACCCTGCCAGCGCCAGGAGTCGATGTAGAGGCGCAGGGCCGCGTAAGTGGCCATGTACGAGTCCTTCGACACGCCGGGCTCGTCGCGGTAGCCGCGGAACTGGCCGCGCACCATGTTGTCCACGTTCAGGGGCCGCACGTTGCGCAGGATCTTGGCCTGCTCATCGCGGATGGCCTCGTCGTACGTGCTCGAGGGCGCCTCCATGGCCAGGTAGGAGATCACCTGGAACATGTGGTTCTGGATCACGTCGCGGATGACCCCGGTCTCCTCGTAGAACTTGCCGCGCCCGGCCACCCCGAAGTTCTCCGCCATCGTGATCTGGACGTTCTCGACGTAGTGGCGGTTCCAGATCGGCTCCAGGAACGCGTTGGCGAAGCGGAAGTACAGGATGTTCTGCACCGCCTCCTTCCCGAGGTAGTGGTCGATGCGGAAGATCGAGTCCTCGGGAAAGGCCTTGTGCAGGGTCGTGTTGAGGGCGCGCGCGGACTCGAGGTCGCGCCCGAACGGCTTTTCGATGATGACGCGCGCGTTCTCCGCGCAGCCCGCCTTGGCCAGGTTCTCGACCACGACGGGGAAGAGGCTGGGCGGAATGGCCAGGTAGTGGGTCGGGCGCTTCGAGCCCTCCAGCTCCGCGCGCAGCCGGGAGAAGGTCGCGGCGTCGCCGTAGTCCCCGTCCACGTAACGGAGCAGGCTGACCAGCTTGGGGAAAGCCTCTTCGTCGAGGCCGCCGTATTCGGTCACGCTCTTCTTGGCGCGGTCGAGCAGCTGGTCGCGGTTCCAGCCCGATTTCGCCACCCCGATGACGGGCGAGTTGAGCTTCCCGCGCTTCACGAGCTGCTGCAGCGCGGGGAAGATCTTCTTGTAGGCGAGGTCCCCGGTCGCGCCGAAGAAGACCAGCGCGTCCGAGGGGAGCTTCTCTACGCTCACTTCTTTTCCACGTGCCCGCCGAAGCCGAAGCGCATGGCGGACAGGACCTTGTTCTGGAACTCGTCCTCTCCGCGGGACGCGAACCGCTCGAAGAGCGAGGCGGTCAGCACGAAGGCGGGCACGCCCTCGTCGTTGGCGGCGGCCACCGTCCAGCGGCCCTCGCCCGAGTCGGAGACCTTGCCCCCGAACTTGTCCAGGTTGGGGCTGCCCACGAAGGCCTGCGCGGTGAGGTCGAGCAGCCAGGAGGCGACGACGCTGCCGCGCCGCCAGACCTCGGTGATGTCACCGAGGTTGAAGTCGTACTGGTAGTGCTCGGGGTTGCGCAGCGGCGTCGTCTCCGCGTCCTTCTCGTGGCTCTCGTGGGCCTTGCCGATATTCGCCTTCTTCAGGATGTTGAGGCCTTCGGCGTAGGCGGCCATGAGGCCGTATTCGATGCCGTTGTGGACCATCTTCACGAAGTGGCCGGCGCCCACCGGGCCGCAGTGCAGATAGCCGTTCTCCGCGGTGCCGCCGATCTTGTCCCGCCCTTCGGTCCGCGGGATGTCACCGCGGCCGGGAGCGAGGGTGGCAAAGATCGGATCGAGGCGCTTCACGACGTCCGTCTCGCCGCCGATCATCAGGCAGTAGCCGCGCTCGAGACCCCAGATGCCGCCGCTGGTGCCCATGTCGATGTAGTGGATGCCCTTCGGCTTCAGGCGCTTCCCGCGCGCGATGTCGTCGTGGTAGTGCGAGTTCCCTCCGTCGATGATGGTGTCGCCGGACTCGAGCAGCGGAGCCAGCTCGTCGATGCTGCCGTCCACGAACGCGGCCGGCACCATGAGGCAGATCGTGCGCGGCTTCTCCATCTTCTTGACGAGGTCGGCCAGCGAGGAGGCGCCCGTCATCCCTTCCTTGGCCAGCCCTTCGACGGTGGCGGCGGCGCGGTCGTACACCACGCACTTGTGCCCGCCCTTGGTGAGGCGCCGCACCATGTTCGCGCCCATGCGGCCCAGCCCGATCATTCCGAATTGCATGTGACTCTTCCTCTTCCTTTTCTAGCGGCCGGTTCTAGGCCAGAGCCTTTTCGATGGCGGTGGCGAGTGCCCGGAGCCCCGCGGGGACGTCCGCCCCGATGTGAATGCGCAGCGCGCGCCGGTTGCGCTCGGCGAGCACCTGGAAGTCGCCGCGGGCCTGGGCGGCCTTGACGATGCCGAACGTGTACTTCGACCCCGGCACGGGCAGGTCCTTGGCGTCGTCGCAGGTCACCTGCAGGAACACGCCGGTGTTGGGGCCGCCCTTGTAGGCCTGTCCGGTCGAATGCAGGAAGCGCGGGCCGAAGCCGAGGCAGGTCGCCACCTTCTTGCGGTCGCGCACCCGATGTCGCGGCGCCTGGAGCGTCTCTTCGTTGGCGGCGTTCATCTGCACGTAGGCGAGGAGGCCCAGGTAGTCGCCCTTGCCCAGGCGGTCGAGGTGGGCCTTCACGTATGCGCCCAGGGACGGCGTCTTCACCGCCGCCTTCAGGGCGTCCGTGTTCTTGGGGTCCGCGAACAGCTTCACGCCCTCCCCTTCGAAGAAGGGGGACTCCGCGGGGAGCTTCCCCGTCTTCTCGTATTCGGAGGTCAGCGCGCGCGTGGCCAGCTTGCTGGCCTCCACGTCCGGCTGGTTGAAGGGGTTGATGCCCATGACCGCGCCCGCGATGGCGGTGGCGATCTCCCAGCGCACGAACTCCTCGGCCAGGTCGTATTTGCTGGCCACGCGAATCCGCACGACGGGTTTGCCCGCCTTCTCCAGGGCGGCGATGGCCGCGTCCTGAGCGGCATCGGCGCCGTCCTCCAGCCGCAGGTAGGCGAACACGCGGTCGTCCCCGTACGCGTCCGGCGGGCCGAGGCGCTCGCGATCGACGGGCACGATGCCTTTGCCTTCCTTGCCCGTGGACTCGGCCAGGAGCTGTTCCAGCCAGGCGCCCAGGTCGTAGATGCCAGGGGAGGCGGCGATCGTCACCTTGTCGATCTTCTTGTTGTGGGCCAGGCCGAGGATCGCGCCCAGCACGAGACCGGGGTTCTCCTCCGCGGGCACGCCGGGCGCGCAGGCGTGGACCATGCGCTCGGCCTCGTCGAGCAGCCGCTCGACGTCGAGCCCCATCGCCGCCGCCGGCACCATCCCGAAGTTGGACAGCGCGGAGTAGCGGCCTCCGATCGACTTCACGCCCGGGAAGATGTGGCGGAACTTGTCGCCCCGCGCTTCCTTCTCCAGGTTGGAGCCGGGATCGGTCACGGCCACGAAGCGGCTGCCCGCCTTGTCCCCCAGCTTCTGCTTCACCTTCTCGAAGAAGTAGGCCTTGAAGATGTTGGGCTCGAGAGTGGAGCCGGACTTGCTGGCCACGATGAACAGCGTCTTGTCCAGGTCGATCTTGTCCTCGATCGCCTTCACCTGTGCGGGGTCGGTGGAGTCGAGGACGTGCAGCTCCGGGGCGCCGGCGATGCGGCCGAACGTCTCCTTCCACACCTCGGGACAGAGGCTGGAGCCGCCCATGCCGAGGAGCAGGACGTGGGTGAAGCCCTCCTTCTTGACGTCGGCCTGCAGGTTCTTGAGCGGACTGAGGTCGTCCAGCTGCTGCTCGACGATGCCGATCCAGCCGATCCAGCTCGCCTCGTCCGTGCCCGTCCAGAGCGAGGCATCGCCCGCCCAGAGCCGGCGCGTGCCGCCGTGCGGATCCCACGTCTTCAGCGTCGCCTTGACCTCCGTGTCCAGCGCCGCGGGCAACGAATAGGTCTGCTCGTTGATGCGGGCCTTGTTGGCGTCGCGGCAGCGGCGCTCGACGGCCTTGAGCAGCTTGGTGAAGGGATCGACGAACTTGGCCAGGCCGTCCGCGAGCAGGTCGTCCGTCACCTTCTTCAAGGAGATGCCGGACTTCTCGAGGTCGTCGAGGACGTCCATCGCGCTCGTCACGTCCTCCTCGAGACTCGGCCGCAGCTTGCCGTGGTCGCGGAAGGCGTTGAACGTGTCCGGAGGCACGGTGTTGACGGTGAGGGGCCCGATCAGCTCCTCGACGTAGATCGTGTCGCGGTAGCTGGGGTTCTTGGTGCCGGTGCTGGCCCAGAGGACGCGCTGCGTCTGTGCGTTCTTCTTCGCCAGCGGCTCCCAGCGCGGCCCGGAGAAGATCTTCTTGTAGGACTGGTAGGCCACCTTGGCGTTGGCGATCGCGACCTTGCCCAGCAGCCGCAACATGCGCGCCTTGTCCGGCCCGGTGGCCGTCTTCATCTTCTCCTCGAGCAGCGCGTCCACCGCGCTGTCGATGCGGCTCACGAAGAAGCTGGCCACGCTGGCCACGCGGTCCACGGGCAGGCCCTTGTTGACGCGGGCCTCGATCGCGTCCACGAAGGCGTGGGCGACCCCTTCGTAGGCTTCCTTCGAGAAGAGGAGGGTGACGTTGACGTTGATGCCCTCGCTCAGGAGGGCCCGGATGGCGGGCACGCCTTCGGGCGTGGCCGGGACCTTGATCATCACGTTGGGGCGGTTGACTTCCTGCCAGAGCCGGCGCGCTTCTTCCAGGGTTCCCTGCGTGTTGTTCGCGAGGTCGGGGGCCACCTCCAGGCTCACGTAGCCGTCCTGGGCCTTCGTACGGTCGTAGACCGGGCGCAGGATGTCGGCCGCGCCCTGGATGTCCTTGATCGCGAGCAGCTCGTAGACGCGCTTGGGCCCGATGGACGGGTCCTTGGAGATCTCCTCGATGGAGGCCTTGTAGTCGTCGCTGCCGTCGATGGCCTTGGCGAAGATGGCGGGGTTGGAGGTGACGCCGCCCAGGCCGTCTTCGTCCAGGATGCGCTTGAGCTCGCCGCCCGTGATGAGGCTGGCCCGGATGAAGTCCAGCCACACGGACTGGCCGTAGTTCTGGAGGGACGCCAGGGGATTGACCGCCGCCGACGGACGCACGCTCGAGGTACCCATCACGTCTCCTTCCGGCGGGCCCGCGAGGGCCCGCGGCCTATTTGCTGTACCGGCTCTCTATCGCCTTGACCTTGGCCAGGCGGCGCGCGTGGCGCTCCTCCGCCGTGTAGCGCGCCTTCACGAAAGCCTCCACCAGCTCGTGGGCGAGGGCGGGGCCGATGATGCGGCCGCCCAGGACGAGCACGTTCATGTCGTCGTGCTCGACGCCCTGGTGGGCCGAGTAGACGTCGTGGCAGATGGCGGCGCGGATGCCGGGCACCTTGTTGGCGGCCACGCAGGCCCCGACCCCGCTGCCGCAGATGAGGACCGCCCGCTCCGCGCGGCCGTCCTTGACGGCGAGGGCGACCTTCTCCGCGTAGTCCGGGTAGTCCACCGCCGCCGTCGAGTTCGTCCCCACGTCGACCACGTCGTAGCCCTCCTTGCGGAGGGACTCCGCCACCTCCTGCTTCAACGTGAAGCCGGCATGGTCGGACCCGACGGCCACCTTCATTTCTCCTTCTTC